>Ga0265798_10000009_pt1 | contig 571403 bp, 503 predicted proteins | sample P3T30metagenome_FD_192430 | JGI IMG/M metagenome (GOLD analysis project Ga0265798, IMG submission 192430) | Plant litter microbial communities from East Loma Ridge, Irvine, California - P3 T30 | ecosystem: Environmental > Terrestrial > Plant litter > Unclassified | place: USA: California...
CGTCGCGGCTCAGGTCCGCCACGTTTTGCGTCTGGTTAGCCCCGTCGCGGATAACAAGGGTGCCTTCACTGACCGCCGCCTTCGTGGTGGACGATGCGCTGCCGCTGCTGTTCATCCCCGCCAGCAGGCCGTTGGCCATGTTGCCGGCGAACTGGCTGCCGATGCTGCCGCCGGTGCTCATGCCCACGCTCTGGTGTTCTGCCTTGTAATCCGCATGATTTTCAATGTTGCTGAAGCCCAGCGTACCGGTCTCAAGTCGGTTTTTATCCGCCGCGCCCGTGGAGCCGATCACTGCGCCGTTGAGCTGCGTGTGTTCGCCCACAGTGACGTCAAACCCACCCCTGCCCGCGAAGATGCCGGTCTGTTCATTCACGCTCTGCCAGTTGCTGTGGATCTTGTCGCGGCTCAGGTTGACGCTTGCGGAACCGGTCATTGAGCCGAAGGTGAAGCTGCCGCCGGCGCTGGCGCTCTGCTGTTTGCTGTCGTAGCGGTCGCTGTCCTGCTCGGAGGTCAGAGTCAGGTTGCGGCCGGTATCGACCGTTACGCTCTCGCCCCGGACCTGCGCGCCCTGCAGCGTGGTGTCGCGTCCGGCGCTCAGGCTCAGCCCATGCCCCGCCTCAAGGGTGGTTTCAGTGTGGGTCAGGCCGTTGCCGTTTTCGCTGCCTTTGGCGGCGTTGACGCTGGCCGACACGCTGATGCCGGTGCCGCCCGAGCCAGCCGTCAGGCCGACGCCGACGCTGCCGCCTTTGCTGCTGTTTTTGCTGTCGGTGCGCTCGCTATTCTGTGCGGACAGCAGGCTGATGTCATTTTTTGCCGCCAGCGCCATGTCACCGCCTGCCTGCAGCTGGCTGCCCTGCACGCGGATGTCGCCGCGGCTGCCTGCCTGCGCACCGGTAGCGGTGATGCTCAGATCACCGCCCGCGCTCAACTTGTTGCCCTGCGCCTGGCGGCTTTCGCTGCGCGTCTCGCTTTTGGAGGACTGACTGCCGTAAGAGAGGCTGACGCCGATGGAGCCGGTTGAGCCTTTCTCATAGCCGTCGTCACCCGGCTTCAGTCCGGCCGCGGCGTTCCTGGCGTTGGCTGCGTCGGTCTGTACGCCGTCCATCTCCGCGGCCTGAGCGGCCTGGGCCGCACTTAACGCCGCTTTAGTGCCCTGCAGCGCTTTCATGCGGCTGTCGCCGGACGCATCTGCCGTCTTCGCGGTCTGAACCGCCGTGTTAATGGCTGCGCCCACGGTGCCGGAGAGCGCCAGCGTAAAGCCGCTCTGCTTCTGCTCGGTTTTGGTGAGTGCGGTATGGCTGTTCTCTGCCGCGCTGAGGGTCACGTCGCTGCCGCTCAGCGTCAGGTCTTTCCGGGCAATCAGATCGCTGCCGTGGACGTTCAGCTGGTCGCCCGCGCTGAGGGTAACGTTGCCGTCGCTGCTGCCGACGGTGCTGCCCTTGCTGCTCGCCCCGCTGGCATCGGTGCTGCTTTTTTGCATCGCCTGGCCAACGGTAAAGCCAATGCCGCCGGTGCCCATCAGGCCCGACTTTTTCTCTTCACGCTGATGGCTTTCCTGCTCGCTTTCCTCCGCGATGGTGATGGCAAGGTTACGGCCGGCGGTCAGCGCAACATCCTGCGTGCCCGCAACGTTGCTGCCGGTCACCGCGATATCACGGCCCGCCTGCATCTGCACGCTGTCCCCGCTCAGGGTGGTGCTGATTGCCTGCCGTTGATGCAGCTCATCGTGCGTTTCGAGGCTGCTGGCCGACATCATTCCTTTGCTGCTCTGCCTGCTGTGTTCAACCAGATCGCTGCTGCTGTTGCCCGCGTTCAGGCTGATATCCCTTCCGGCATGAGCGGTCAGTGCGCCACCCGCCGTGACGTCGGCCGCATGGGCAATGATGTCCTGCCCGGCGCTGAGCTGCAGCGCACCGCCGGTCGTGATGCGCGAGCCGACATCGGTCTGCTGTGACAGCTGGCGATAGTTGTCGCTTCCCCAGCTCTCATTTTCGCTGTGCCGGGTGATAACCGTGCCAAGTGTCAGATCCCTGCCCGCTTCAATGCGGGTGGTGCTGTTCTCTCCGGCGTTGCTGAGATCGCTGGCGGCTAAGGTGATGTTGTTAAGCGCGCTGAGCGTCAGCGCACCGTCTGGTGTCTGCACGTAAATACCTGCAGGGCGATCGACCCAGCGGTCGGTGCCGTCGCCGCGCAGCGTGGACTGGCTGGTAATGTCGCGTCCGGCGAGCAGAGAGACCTGGCGATCGCCGCTGATCGTGCCGCCGAGGTTGGTAATATCCTGGCGGGCAGTCAGGCTGACCGCATTGCCACTGATGTAGCCGCTGTTGGTCAGCGACTGCGCCGTCAGTTGCGTGACGTCACGTCCACGAATCGTGCCGCTGTTGGTGATATCTCTTTGCGCATTGAGCGCCACGCTACCGCCACCGAGCAACGCGCCGTCGCCGGTTAAATCACCTTCCTTTAATTTTGCATAAACCTGAGGCACCAGTACCGTCTGCTGCGTGCCGTCTGGCAGCGTAATCGTTTGATTCACTAACCAGACAATGTCGCTGGTCAGCAGCGCCATCTGCGCGGGCGTCAGGGCCACCCCCAACTCAAGCTGATACGCTTTGCCAAAGGCTACCCCATTATTCATCAGCCCGCGATACTGATCCTCGTCGCTGCTATAGCCGCTGAGATAACGACCGCCGGTCAGCTGGATCAGCTGATCGCGCACCAGGCGCTGCTCATAAAAACCATCGCCCAGACGCTTCAGGGTGTGGCTGTCATTCGAGGTCAGCGCATTCTGCATATAGTCGCTGCCAAGCCACTGCTTCTGGTTCACAAAGCGCGGATCGGTTTCTATCAGATAGCGGCTGTCACTGGCCGGTTGCAGCTGAAACAGGCTGTTGTCCGGCAGGCGGATATCCGGCGACACGGCGCGGATCACCGGCGTAATGGTCTGCCCGGCAACCACCGTGGCAGGTAACGTCAGCGCGAACTGTTGTCCGGCTGGCAACAGTAGCGGACGGTCTTTTATGCTACCCAACTTATCAAGCGTTAACGCGCTGTCGAAGCGCTGGCCTGCGGGCAACAGCGGCGTGCCGTCGACCGCATTCAGTACCACGGCAGTAGCGGCGGCCTGTCCCGCCACCGCGCTGGCCCGATCTGCCTGCGCGGTCACACCCTGCTGCTGCCGGTTGCCGGGCTGATAGCCGTTCCCCTGCGGCGCGGCGTTGGCCTGCCAGCTCAGGGCTTGCAGGTCGATGGTTTCCGTGACGGCAGCCGGACGATAGTTGCTGCTGCTCTTGCCCTGCGACGTTTTGGTGCCGCCGAGTTTCTTTTTCTTCTTCTTCGAGTACCAGCGCACTGATTTGCCGTTATCGGTGGTAACGCGGGTGCCTTTGGTCGCCTCGTTATTCAGCTCACCTATCTGGCCTCCCAACACAGCACCGGCGACAATCTGGCTGTCCCGGTTGTTGAGGCGATCGGCGCTGAATGTCATATTGCCGCCCGACAGAATCTTGCCCGGATCGGTGGATTTGATTTGCGTCTCTTTCACAACGCGCTGATAGGTATATTCGTAAAACTCGCTGCCGCTGGTGCCGTCCGGCATTTTGGCGCTGTGTACGCCATATTTGTTTTTATGGCTGGTATCGATCTCTTTCCAGTCGAAGCGGTCGGTATGCCCTTTCAGCAGCGCTTCATGATGCTGTGCGTTTTCCGTGGTCACCGTTGCGGTGGTGAGATGGCGGTTGGTGTTGTTTACTTCTGAAAAAGCGATGACGGCATCGCGATCCGCCTCAATGGTTGCGCCATCGTTATTCAACTGGCGTCCCTGACCGGTCGCCTGATAGCGGGCATCCAGCTGGCGGCCAAACTGTAAATCCCCCGCGCTGTAGATCAGCGCGTGATCGCGGTTATTGATCGTATCGGCCGCCACGTCCAGCCGTTCGCGGGCGGCAATCACCGCCGCTTTGCCATTTTCACTGATGTTATTCAGCACCGTGGCAGCAATAGCGATGTGATCGCCGAAAATGCGCCCGGTACCGACATTGTTCAGCACGCCCGCCACCAGATGCGTCAGCCCGCCATCAATCAGCCCGCGATTGTTCAGAGTGTCAGCTGCGCTGACATGGGTTTCTCCGGCGCTGATTTCGCCACCAGCCTGATTATTGACGTTGTGAGCATTGAGGAAGAGCGCCTGTTGAGCGGCGATCTGGCCGTCATTGGTTACATCGCCGCCCGCCGTCAGCCGCAGATTGCCGTTGGCTTTGACCTCGGCCTGATTATAGAACCCGCCCGCCAGCGTGATGCCCAGGTTGCCCTGTGACAGTATCTGACCGTCGCCGCTCAACGTGGCGGCAGCGATCTCAGCGTCCTTATCCGCGATCAGCGTGCCCTGCTGGTTATTGATCGCCAGCGACCGGCCCTGCGCGCCATCATTAATCGTCAGGGTATCGGCCGAGGAGATCAGCCCGTTGACGTTGTCCAGCGCCTGTCGAACAGTCAGCGCCAGCCTGGCGTTAGCCCGCAGCGCGCCCTGAGCGTTATCCAGCGAGTCGGTTTCCACGGTCAATGCGCCCGCTTCAATGCCTGTACCGTTATGTCGCGTATCGTGGTTGATTAACCGCGGCGTGGTGATCGTCAGCCCTTGACCGCCCTGAATCAGGCCGCCGCTGTTATTGAGTTGCTGGGTCAACAGCAACGTGCCTGTGCCAACGCTTTGCACCTGCCCGCCGCTATTTGTCAGCTGGCCCGCTGTCAGCGTCATGGTGTTTGCGGCGAAGAGCTTGCCATGCTGATTCTGCAGCGCATTTTGCCCGAGGTGTAGCGTCAGATCGTTGCCGCCCTGAATCTGCCCCTGCTGGTTATCCAGCGCGCCGCTGTCGATGCGAGTCGTGCCGGAGCCGGCAATCAGGCCACGCTGGTTACTCAGCGTCTGACCGGCGGTATCAATCGTCACATCACCCGCTGACTGGAGTTTACCGTCGTTGTTATTCACCGCCTGACCGTTGAAGGTCAACCCACCGTTGCCAGCCACCTGCCCCTGAATATTATTGAGTTCTCCGCCGGTCAGCGTTACCTGATTGCCTGCGGCGATTACCCCCGCCTGATTATTGATGTCTGCGCCATGCACATCAGGCTGTTGCAGGGCAATCCGGCTGCGGAACAGCGAGCTGTTCGGCCTGCGTCTGCGGGTGTCCAGCGTGAGATCGCTGCCTGCCTGCAGCAGGCCGCCCTGATTTTGCAGTTCGCCGCTCGTCAGGTTCAGCGCACCGGTGCCGCCGGTGAGCGTGCCTGCACGGTTGTCGAGGCCCCCGGCGGTGACCTGTGCGCCACGATGGCCGGTCATAAAACCGTATTGATTATCGACGGCACCGCTGTCCAGCGTTAGCGTGCCCGCGCTGAACAGCCCACCGCGGGTGCCACTTTCGCGGTTGATCAGCTGATTGCCATGCGTATTCAGCAACAGATCGCCACCCGATTCAATTCTGCCGGCGCGGTTGTTCAATGCGCCGCTATCGATCTGTAAATCTCCCCGCGCCCCCAGTTGCCCCTGCTGATGATCAAATGCCTGCTGGTGGGTATCGAGGGTAACGTTCTGCCCGAGGATAACACCGTTGCTGCCGCTGATTTGGCCGGTTGAGAGCAGCAGATCGCCGCCCGCGATGATGCCGCCAGTTTTGCCGCTGTCGCTGTTGTTCAGGCTGGCGCCCTGGGTATCAAGCGACAACGCCTCGCCCGCCTGCAGCAGGCCGCGTTGGTTGTTGGCGTCGCCGGTAACCAGCGTCAGCCCCTTGTCCGCCGCGACAATGCCATCAATGTTGGTCAGCGCGCCGCTGGTTAGCTGGCTATCGCCCGCTGAAACCAGTGCGCCGCTGCTGTTATCGATATCGCCGCTGTGCAGAACCAGGTTGCCGCCTGCTATCACGCCGCCAGACTGACGGCTCTGCTGATTAAGCAGCGTGCCGCCGTGGGTATTGAGTTGTGCATCTCCGCCCGACTGGATTAAACCGGCCCGGTTATTCAGCGTACCGCTATCGAGCTGGACGCGCCCCTGCGCGCTTAACTGACCACCCTGCTGATCAAATGCCTGCCGGTGAGTATCAATATCAACGTTTTTCCCCTGGATGACGCCGTTAGCGCCCTCGACCTGTCCGGTCGCCAGTTGCAGATCGCCGCGCGCGACAATGCCACCATGCGCGCCGCTGTCACGGTTGTTCAAGCCTGCGCCGTGCGTATCCAGCGACAGTGACTCGCCCGATTGCAGCAGCCCGCGCTGGTTATCCAGTGCGCCGGTGTTCAGCGACAGCATCCGATCCGATAAAATTTTGCCATCGGTATTCACCAGCGCACCGCTGGTGACAGCCGCTGCCGCTGCGGCGATGACGCCATTCTGGTTAGCTATATCGCCGCTGTTGATGGTGAGCGAACCGCCACTGAGGATGCCCGCTTTACCGCTGTCGCGGTTGATCAATGCCTGCCCGTGAGTATCAATGGTCACATCGACGCCCGACTGCATCAGACCGGCGGTGTTGTCCGCCCTGCCAGCAGAGAGCATCAGCGTAGTCTGTGCCGCCAGGTTGCCGCTGGCGTTATTCAGCCCGCCTTGCTGCGTATCAACGGCGATCGCGCGTCCCAGCACGATGCCGTTGTGATTATCCAGTCCGTGGCTATGTGTGGTCAGTTGCTGCGCCGCTTCGATATGACCCTGGGTATTATCAATATCCTGCACCGTCGCCAGTGACGCCTCGCCACCAACGGCGACAATCCGGCCCTGTTGGTTATCAAGGCGTGCGCCGCTGAGCTGCAGATTCTGGCCCGCCAACAGCGCGCCCTGCGTATTGTTCAGCGCGCCCTCTACCTGAAGTTGCAGATCGCCTGTATTGGCGGCCAGCAGCGTGCCGCCGCTGTTATCCAGGCTACCCGCGGTGAGATGAGCATCACCACCGCTTTCTATCTGCCCACCCCGGTTGTCCGCCGCGCCAGAGACCGAAAGCGCCATCTCACCCGCGCCGCGCTGGGAGAGCAGGCCCTGTTGGTGATTCAGCGCTCCTGCCTTGAGGGTCAGCGCCTGGGCCTGAGTGTGACCCTGAGAGAGATCGAGCCGATCGCCTTGCAGATCCAGTGCGCCCGTCGATAACACATTGCCCTGATTGCCATTGAGCTGCGAAGCGTTCAGGGTTAATGCGCCATCGCCCGCCAGCTGAACGGTGCCTGACTGGTTATCCAGCTGCCCTGTCTCCAGCGTCAGGTCATGACCGTTCCCGGCGATCAGCCCGCTGCGGTTGTCGATGTACTGCGCCCGCAGTCGGGTATCGCCCTCATTGACGATAGTGCCCTGACTGTTGCGCAATGAGCCGGTGTTCAACGTCAGCGTTTCACGGTTCTGCTGGCGCAACAGGCCACGATGATTACTGATGTCCTGTGCCGTGATGTTCAGGCTGCCCGCCGACAGTTTGCCATCATCATTATTCAGCTGCGTGGCGGCCTGCAGGCGCACAGTGGTGCCCGCGACCGTTGCACCCGCGGTGCTGATATCACCCTGAGTTGAGGTTAGCGCGATGGTTTCCGCGGCCGTCTGACTGCCGGCCATGTCCACCCGACTTCCTCGAGCCAGCAGCTGATTGCGCGCCAGGTTTTTGCCCTGTGCTTTCAGTTCGCCCCGGCTGGTCAGCTGCAGATTACCTGGCTGGCTCAGCGTGCCGTTTTGATCCACGCCCGCCGCAAGCGTGCTTTCACTGCTGCTCTGAATGTCCTGCGCGGTGAGCGTGGCATCGCTGCCAGCACCGATCTGCCCGCTGTTGCGCAGCGTGCCGTCTGAAGAGAGTGTGATGCCCTGCTGTGAGAGAATTTTTCCGCTGTTGTTCTGATCGCCGCTGCTGGCAATCTTCAGCCCCGCCTGGCTTTGCAACGTGCCACTGTTTTCCAGCCGGCCATCCACGCTCAGGTGCAGCTCACCGGCGCTGGCGCCCAGCTCTCCGGCATTGCGAACGCCTACGCCCTTTTCCGTGCCGGTCAGGGTGATTTTATGGGCATACATGCCGCCAATCGCCGCCACGTCGAGGGCAAACGCGGGACGCCCTGCGTCATCTCCGGCCTTGACCGTAGAAACGGCACCTTCTGCCGACACCTGATTTTTTCCGGTCACCACATTCAGTTCGCGGGCATGGACTTTCGCGTTGACGGCTACTGACTGAGCTATGATTTGGGTGTAATCGGCGTCACTGTCCTTCAGGCCTTTTCCTTCGATATTGATCCGGCCGCCGTTAACGTCAAAGCCTTTTAGCTGGCCATTCTCAATCATCGCCTGACCGGTAGTCAGCGTGTTGCGACTGGCATTAATAAAGCCGCAGCCGTTACAGGTAATGCCCGATGGGTTAGCGATCACCACCGCCGCGCGCTTGCCCGCTACCTCAATAAACCCATTCAGCTGGCTGGGGTTACGGCTGTTGACCTCGTTGAGAATGACGCTGGCTTCCCTTTTTGCCAGCCAGGGATTAGCCGCCACCATGCCGCCCAGCTGAGTGCTGCTGTTCTGATGGCTGTTATTCAGGATAGCTCCGCGGCCATCCACGTCGAGTTGGCTATATTGATTGCGTGAAACGCCCTGATCGTTTGGGGCCTGAATATTGATCTGCGGCAGGCCGTTGGCGGTCGCCATGACGGTGGGTTGTTGATTACCAGGCGCATTATTGTCTGCCACTATGTTTGCCTGCGCCGGCAGGCTGACTACACCGGCGGCCAGCCACAGCGAGAAGCTGAGAGGTGAAAGGCGCAGCTGCATTTCTGAACGCGGGGCGCGCTGGCGTCGACGGGCAACACGGGAGTACCCGCTGCGGGCAATATCCGGCACCACCATCAGCATGCCGCGCACGCGGCTAAAGATAATGCGATAACAAAGCTTATTCATAATGCGTACAGTCCATTGTCAGGCAATACAGAGGGAGCGGTCAGTAATTCCAGTTAACGCTGAAGCCGAAAGTGGCCGGATCGGTTTTAAAGCCATCGGGTTTTGACAATGGCTCTCCTGCGAAAAGGTCATAGCTGAGGTTGGCTGCTAAAATCGCGCCGCGCAGGCCGACCACGCCACCGGCAAGATGGCGCCCTAACGGACCGCCCTGGGTGGCGCTGTTACCGCCAACCTCGCCATAGTCCACCCCGAGGTAAAGTTCCTGGTTAGGCAGCGGCGTCTGCCAGGCAAGGGTGTTCTGTAGCGTCCAGCCGCGGCTGGCGCTCAGGGTGCGTTCGCCATCGAAACCGCGCACTGTCCAGCGATTGCCAATGGCAAATTCATCCTGCGGCGTCAGCGGCGTGTTACTCATCTGACGACGATATTGCACGCTGTGCGTAAACCGCTGCTTAGCCAGCGTGAACGGCGTGGTTAACCCTGCTTGCCAGGTGAGGATTTTTGAAAGTGCAGTGGCGTAAGTCGCATCCTGATAAGACTCTTCCCAGGCGGGTAAAGCACCGAACCAGCGCGTGCCACGCTGATAGCTGACGCCGGCATCCAGCGTCGCCGGGCCAATATAGTGCCGATGTGTCAGGCCGAGCCGCCATGCGCTGGTGCGCCGCTGCTGGCTTTCAATCTCTGTTTCATTGATAAAATTGCGCGACGTCTTGACCAGCACATCCGCGCTGGCCGTGGTTTTGGAAGTGGCATTGCGATGCAGTACCCGGCTCACTTCTACATCCAGCGAGCGGCTTTTACCGGCGTAGAGAAAATCCCGGCTGTAACCGGCTACCGTTTGATGGTAATCGTAATCGCTGGCGGTAATACCTAACTGCCAGTAGCCGAATGGCACGGAATAGTGGCCCGCCAGGCTCTTGCTGCTTTTTCTGCCAGCAAAGCCGAGATCGCGGCTGGCGGTGAGATAAAAGAGATCGCTAAGAGAGGTTGGATTATCCAGCGCCAGCATAATGCCGCTCTGATAACGTCCGGTGCTTTCGGTGCCTGAATCATCAAGCCAGGCACCCAACCGCCAGAAACGGCGCTGCGTTCTTTCAATCACGATGTCGCTTTCACCAGGATTTTCACCCGGGCGCAATGCCATGTGCGCTTCCACCGTGGGTAAACGCTGTAGGTTTTCCAGCCCTTGTTCGATATCCCGTAAATCAAGCAGATCGCCAGCATGTGCTGGCAGCGTTGGCCACAGGCTGACGTATCCAGAAGAGGCGGGCGACAGCACCACCTTTCGCACCTTGCCCGGCACGATCAACAGCTGCAGTTCGCCCTGGCGCAAATCCTGTTGTGGCGCCAGCACCCGCGTGGTCACCCAGCCGTGGTTGATCAGCCGGTTTTGCATCGTACTCATTAACTGGCTGATGCCCTTCACCCCCAGACATTGTCCGTTAGCCTGGCTAGCGAGACGCTGTAACGGCACCCAGTGCGGCAGCGCTTCATTGCCCGAAAGCGTGACGCGCTGGATGACAAAACAGGGTTTTTCTTGCGGAAAAATGAGATGCGAGGGTGCCGGAACGGCCTCAGACAGGCGAACATCGGGCGCCTGCGGCATTAACTGCTCCTGACGCGCCTTTTGCTGATCCTGTTGATGCTGTAGCTGTGTGTCGCCCGGCGCAGCCTGCACTGCGCCGCACAGGATTGCGCTGAGCAGCATTCCTGCCGCTGAAAATCGTCCTTTATTCTCTGACTGCATATCCTGCCCACGCATTTAATTGTAACAAAATATTACCACGATCCTTTTGTGCGCATATTATGCGCCTGAGACAAAAAACCTCAAGCGAAAACTTACATAAAACTTACACTTCTTGAACTTTTAGAAGGTTTTTTTAGCGCCAAAATTAATCATTCAAATCAGCAAGGGAGGATAATGATGTGATTGTGATCATCAGAGCTGATGCAGCTGGGAAGGAGGATGACGTCGAAAAATAATCTTATAAATATTTAATAATCATGTAGTTAAAATTTCTTTTACTGTTTAATACCGGTTTTATTTCTTACGTTCATGTCGACAAAATGTCCTGCAATGCAATCAAAACGGTTCAGCGCGCTCCAATCGACCCGTTTATACTTCAGATCCCCTGGATCTAAAATATTTCTCACCCCAAGCTAACTTAACTCAAATCATTAAATTATAAAGTCAATAAAATTTATTGACATCGACTTAGAACCGCGATTGCAGAGCGATGACGTAGCAATATCGTTGAGAAAGAGCGGGCCTTTAAACTTCATTGAATGTAATAAGAAAAAACCTGCTTATCACGCCATGTTCACCGCAGTAACGTGAGGCGTGGTAATGTCGACGTCGATATAGCTCTGTCCTGAGGATTCACAGATGGCCCCTTTTCATCAACTCACTGCCACCAGCCTGCGTGGCCAACCGGTCCAAATGGCCGATTACGCTGGCAAACTGGTGCTGGTGGTTAATACCGCCAGCCATTGTGGATTCACACCACAATACGCAGGCCTAGAAGCGCTCTACAAAAAGTATGCCGATCGCGGTTTAGTGGTGCTCGGATTTCCCTGCAACCAGTTCGGTAAGCAGGAACCCGGCGATGCCGATGCCATTGAGCAAACCTGTCACATCAACTACGGCGTGAGCTTCCCGATGTTCGCGAAGGTTGAGGTCAACGGTGCCGGAACGCATCCGGTATTTGGTTACCTGAAGAATGCACTGCCCGGCGTGCTGGGTGGGCGGGTAAAGTGGAACTTCACTAAGTTCCTGATCGGACGCGACGGCAAGCCGCTCAAGCGTTTTGCCCCAATCTCCACGCCGGAGAAAATGGAAACGGCCATCCAGGCTGCGCTTGAAATCTAATGTTTTGCGTCATTCACGCCTTTTAGTTTTAGCGTGCGTGTGGCGAGGTTAATGTCCGCTGTTGCGTACAGCGGATGGGAGCATAGGCGCCGTAACATCCCGCAATGGCCAGACTCAGCCGCCAGATTTTTGAACCTGCGCTGGGATTGGCCCCCAGGTCATGCCCACTACCCTATTAAAACCCTCCTCTACAGCAGAACAACTACGCACCGTCGCTTTTCTCTCACGACAGAGCGTGCTTCATTAATGGTTAGCCTGGTGCCAGAGGCGCCCGTAATCCGCTGCCGAACAGCGCTTATTCATTCAGGAATTGGGTTGCTTTGATGCTGTAACTCTAACGAAAACACTGTCCTGTTGGATGCATGGCTGCGAATCTTGAGCAGAAAAGAGAAAAAAAACAGGTCCGTACCTGTCCGTATAGCACGGCATCTACGCATGCGTTACCTCCAGACACACACAAATGCAACTCATCTGCATATACTGGACCTGTGCGTAAGGGCTGTAAGGCCAGGAGGAAATCATGAGAACCCTGTTATTTTTTAAAAATGGCCATAATCGTGCTATCTGCCTGCCCCGCGATGTGGATTTTAACGGGGTCAGCGAGCGGGAGATTATCCGCGAGGGTGACAGCATCATCCTGCGCTCTGTCCGGCCAACGTGGAGCTCTTTTACACAGCTTGAAAAGGTCGACGTTGATTTTATGGCAGAGCGCGAATGAATGGGGTTTATGCCAAGCGATTACGGCAAAGCAGCATGGATAGCGATAACTTGGTTAAATCGTTATCCGAATCTATCAGAGAGAGGGGGCGATAAAAGGGTCTATGCAAAACACCTGAAAACAAAACCGGCTTTGCGATACGTAAGGCATTTGCAAAAAAGCCTGGTGTCGGAACCTACTGCCTGGTGTTGATCAGCAGTTGAAGTGGTTCACTGATTTTTAACCTGTCTGACAACCAAGGGTTGTTAGCGCAACATAAGGGAAAATAATGCCATTGATATTGGGTGAGTTATTTGGTGCGCCATCGTGGGTACCTGCCGTATTACTCGTCACACTTTCACTCGCACTGGGTTTTCTGTCGCGATTTATCATTCTCCGGTTCATCCGTTACTGGCAAAACCGTGACAGAAAGCTGTTCAAATCGCTGGAAAAACACCTTCGTGGATCGATGTTTCTTTTTATCCCTCTACTGTTGATGAGTGTAGGGGTTCATTATGTAAACATTCAGCCAGGGTCGATAGGTTTTATTACTGCCACCCTAAATGTATTTATTATTTTATCCTTTTGCTCAATCTTGATTCGGTTGATTAATGTTGCGCAGGATATGCTGTTCATCCGCTACGACATTAACCTGTCAAATAATCTCCGTGCCCGCAAAATTCGCACGCAGATCATGTACGTTAAAAAGGTCGCGATCGTCGTGCTGGTGACGTTCTGTGTTTCGTTGATTCTGCTGAGTTTTCCAGGGGTGCGAAAATTCGGTACAACAATTCTCGCCGGGGCCGGTGTCGCCGGAATAATCATCGGTTTCGCGCTACAAAAGTCGCTCGTTAACCTGTTTGCCGGTATCCAGATAGCCTTTACACAACCCATTAAAATTGATGATGCGGTTGTCGTTGAAAAAGAATGGGGCTGGATTGAAGAGATAAACCTGACTTATGTGGTGGTGCGTCTCTGGGATCTGCGCCGACTGGTGTTGCCTATTACCTACTTCACAGAAAATCCGTTTCAAAACTGGACGCGAAATAATGCACAAATTTTAGGCTCTGTTTTTCTTTATCTTGATTACGCTATGCCGTTAGAGCCGTTGCGTGCGCATTTTGAAAAAGTACTGAGTGAAACAAAACTCTGGGATCAGCAAACGCAGGTGCTGCAGGTTACCGATACCACTGAAAAAACCATGACTATCCGGTTATTGATGACGGCGCAGAATTCTCCCACTGCCTGGGATTTACGCTGTCACGTGCGGGAAAAAATGATTGAGTTTATTCAAAAGAATTACCCTCAAGGTCTTCCACACCTGAGGGCAACACTGACCGATTCCGGCGTTCGCGAGTTCGACAATTAAACGCTCGCGTTAATATAAGGTGGAACGTACAGCGATGATAAGCAGGATGCATAAACGCTGTACGTCCACTTCTCATTTATCGCACAGGGTGCTCTGTTCAGCGACGTATCCGTAAGGACGTTAAGATAATCCTCCCCGGACAAACTCAGGACGACAATCATCATATCCTCGGTCATCCGCCGAACGCTGGGTAATGCCCGCAAGAAGCACACTACCTGTCCCCGGCTCCCTGAGGGGGTCACGCCCTGTTCGTAGATTTATGGCAGATGACTAAGGCTATCTGCTTTAGCACTGATTTAAGAGTGCCGATTTAAACTGATTAATCCAGTATCGGTTTGCGGGTTTCTTTCGCTGGCTCTGGTCTGAGTTTTTCAACGGATATTTTGCACATGCTTTCAGCAAATATTCCAAAAATTGAGTTTTCAGGGAAAGACTGCCACTGCCCTATATCCGGCTCAGCATGTACAATTTCACCCTCTGCGAACGGTTTGGAAAAATAGGTCCGTCCCATAACGGCACGCTGGTTTTTGGCGCAGTTGATCACATTAATAGCCCGCGAGCTGGAAATGTAGACGGGTGGATTTTTTATAATCTCACTCGGCTTCGCGTAATTATTGATGAAATAAAAACGACGCAGCTGGTTGTTACCCTGATACGTTGAAATAATCCTGTAATCGACATAAGACGTTATTTCATCATCTTCAAGAATTTTTATAAAACCAGCTGGCGTTTTGGCCGGTGTCTGTAGCGATGGTTTGTGCGACATGGTGCAACCCGTCAGCATCAGTAATGACAGCCATATCAGTTTTTTCATTTGGCTTCCCCGACGGTTAAATCAGGACGTGATATTGCAAGCATAGCTGGCGTCACATTTCCCTGAACTGAACAGAGCAATAATGTTCCGTCTTCGCCTTTGCTGAGCATTAACAGTTTTTCAGCGCTTCCTTTTGCCGGCGCAATACCTGATACCGACTGTTCATTTTTTTCCCATGCACTGCTTGAATTTGATTTGATCATCATCTGCGAGACGTAATCATCTCCAGCCTTATTCCAGGTTAAATGATTAAGCGTTGACATGATCTGCTCAGGTGATTCTTTGAAAACCAGCCCCCAAAAATAATATTTACCATAATTAATTTCATCAAGGTTGCTGGTTTGGAGGTAATATCCCGATAGCGTCAGGTTTAATTCATGCAAGGGGTGAGTAAACCAGACGGTGCCATTACCGTCGGCTGGGGCTTTGAACCAGGCGTGAGAGTGCTTATCGTTCGTCAAAGGCGCGACGCGGCTGATTTTAGCTCGCTGATGATAAATTTCACCAAAAAATGTTGTATCGCAACGCGTCAGGCTTTGCGTCAACGTCTTAGCGTAAGCTGGAAACGTTGCTCCCGTCATTCCCAGCATGAGTCCTGTGATGCAGATGATTTTACGCATATAAATTCCCTCTAATAGAAAAGACGCTCTTTTTATCGGCTCTCTGCCATGAGGCTTTACTTTTTTTCTTGTTCTCTCTTATCAACATCATCAAAAAACACGCACAAGAAGTTATTATCTGGTGCACTTGCCTTGGCTATTTTACAGCCGATTAGCCAGAGCTTTGTCAGAACAAATAACCCCGTAAACGTGGCATTCAAATCTATTAGCGGCAAGATTACCCACACCGCCACCTTCATTTTGCCTGTAGCGAAAATCAGTGCTGACGTTAGTCAAAATAAGGTTTTAAGATTTCCTCAGTCCAGTTCATAAAGGCTCTGACACGCTGCGATAAATTGCGCCGGTGGGCGACAACAAATGAGGCCGTGAGCGGTTCGGGGCGCAGATCGGGCAACACCTCAATCAGGGCGCCGCGTTTAATATGCGGTAAAAGCGAAGAATACCCTCCCTGGATCAGGCCCAAACCCGCCAGCCCGGCATCGTGATAAGCCGGTACGCTATTGACCCGTATTGCCCCGGGTAACATCAGCGATTTATAGCCATCATCCGTGGGATATTCCCATCCGTCAGGTTTCGCCCCAAAATTCCGCATGTAATAAACCATCCGGTGTCCCTGACTGAGAAGATCGTTTGTTGTGTTCGGCACGCCAAAGCGAGCGAGATAGGCCGGACTTGCTGCATTTATCATGCGCAGATGCCCCAGCGGCCGGGCAATAAGTGTGTCATCCACGATGGGCCCCAGACGCACCACACAGTCAAATCCTTCCAGAACCAAATCGACACGGCGATCGGTACTTGAAAGCTCAATCTCCAGTTCAGGGTGCGCTTCCAGTAATTGTGGCAGGGCAGGAATGACCACGCTTTGCGCCAACACAGCTGGCATATCAACGCGCAACCGACCGCGCAGTGCCATACCTGCATCGGTAAACATTGAATGCAGTTCTTCTGCCTCTGATAACAAGTCGCGCGCGCGCGAATAAAACGCCCTGCCATCTTCTGTCAGTTGCACAGTTCGCGTGGTGCGGTGCAGAAGCGTGGCACCCAGATCGCGCTCAAGCTCACGAACCACCGTTGAGACACGTCCTTTCTGAATGCCCAGGCTTTCTGCTGCCTGCGTAAAGCTCTTCATTTCTGCTACGCGCGTAAAAATGTTCAGCGCTTCGAGATTCTTCATTGTTCACTCTCAGGATAACAGTGCGTTATTTTTCACGCTATTTATGTCGATAGTAATACTTAATAGACTGCTTTCACACCGCGTTGAACGGCACATTGTAATGGCACAGAGCGCCGCGCCGTTTCATCCCGCCCGCACCGAACATCGTTAAATAAAAAGGCGAAACCACAGTGAAATATAATCAGCTTGGCCGAACCGGCCTGTTCGTTTCGGAATTATGTCTCGGCACCATGACCCTGGGCGGCAACACAGATGCGGGCATGTGGTCCGCCGTGGGCGCGGTCGCACAGGATGAAGCGAACCAGCTTATTGCGCAGGCATTGGCGAGCGGCATTAACTTTATCGATACTGCCGATATTTACTCTTTCGGCCAGTCTGAGCGTATGACAGGCGCAGCGCTGAAAGCGCTTGGTGTGAAACGTAGTGACATCATTCTCGCCACAAAAACCGGCGGCGTGATGGGTTCCGGCCCTAACGATAAAGGGGCATCACGCGGGCATATCATGGATTCAGTGCAGAAAAGCCTGGAACGACTGCAGGTCGATCATATTGACCTGTTGCAGATACATGCCAGCGATCCAGTCACGCCCGTTGAGGAAACGCTGCGGGCGCTTGACGATCTGATCCGACAGGGGCTGGTTCGATATGTGGGTGTCTCGAACTGGGCCGCTGGCAAGCTGGGTAAATCGCTTGGCCTGAGCGAAGCGCTACACGCAACGCGGTTTGAAACGCCTCAGGCCTATTATTCCATTGCCGGACGTGACGTCGAGCGGGAGCTGATACCGCTGGCGCGTGAAGAGAAAATGGGGCTGCTTGTCTGGTCGCCGCTCGCGGGCGGATTACTGACCGGAAAATTTGGTCCTGGAACAGCAGCGGAAAGCGATGCCCGTCGTAGCACATTCGATTTCCCACCCGTTGATCGTGACCTCGCGTGGAAATGCGTTGCTGCCATGCGCGATATTGCAACCCAACACGCAGTATCAGTCAGCCGGATCGCACTCGCCTGGTTACTGGCAAAACCCGACGTTACCAGCGTGATTATTGGTGTGAAGCGGCTCGCCCAGCTCACGGATAATCTTGGCGCTACCGACGTTGTTCTGACCGCTGAGGAACTGGCGCACCTTGATGCGATAAGCGCGATGCCGCCTCATTATCCGGGATGGATGATCGACCATCAGGATGCTGAACGCTTCCCGCAACCTTTCACTTTTACTGCACAGAATTAAACCCACCGTTTCAGCTTAAGCGCGACTGTCTGTGTGCTTATGATGAAATATATCGTCACCTACCCAGGATAAAGAAAAATGAATAAAGGTTATTTAATCGCGCATGTCACCGTATCAGACCCTGTCGCTTACTCTGAATATGCCCACGCCGCCGGAGAAGCAATGCAGGAATTTAATCCTAAAATCATTGCCTGGTCTGGGCAGTATGAAAATCTTGAGGGCGAGTCGCATGAACGGCATGTGGTTTTTGAATTCGCTTCTTTTGATGAGGCCAGGCGCTTCTATAAAAGCCCTGGATATCAGGCGGCCAGATTACTGCGTGCAGGTGCGGCAACCGGAACTTTTGTCCTGGTTGAAGGACCTGAGGGTTAATTACTGAATTCAACATTTTTGCTTAAAGCAGATCGTCCGCTGTACCGTCTGCTTTATGTCCGCCTGAATATCTGAATACAATCGTCCCGCAGCTTAACAGCGTTAAATCAAGGCCATGGCGGTTTCTCAGTGAGAGAGTATTGAAAAATGGAACACTAAAATGAGCATTTATCTCAAATATTTTATCGATAGTTTTATTGAAAGGAAAATAAAAGCAGATGAATTTGCTGGCTGCTATATGTCTAAGTAGCGATACGAGCGAGATAGTGATCTTCTCAGCAAAGATGAGAATCATTTAAGCGTATTGTTATCGAATATTTTTTGCCTGGCTGACATGTACAATCCTGATGAAGATCGCAAAGAATATGAGTTCAATGAAGATCCATTACGTGATCAGATCGAAAACTCAACCTGGATTATTGAGATAAAGATTCTTTATTCCAGGTCCACATTGCCATTCGCTCTTAGCGAAAACGTTATTTACTGCATTTAAGCCCGGTGCATCGCTTCTGAAGAAACCTTCACCGTGGTGAGCAGGCTTTTACCATCGCCGAAAAACCTTGCGGATAATTCTCCCTCTGATACCGCGATTGTTGTTAACTAACCGGCGGATCGCACAGAGGATTAGCACTCTCGCCTGAAATTACACGCCGCCGATGGCAGTCGCCAGGCCCCAGCGTGTTGCCGTCGCATGAACGAACCTCCAGCGGCTGAACAGGTTCTCCATGCGTGTTATCAACAAGGACAGAATGTATTTCGCCCTCCTCAAACATGTAACGCTCTCCCCACTGGCGCAGCGCCACGACGATGGGGAAAATAGTCCGCCCTTTGTCGGTAAGCACATATTCGCCATACGCGCTGCCGTCTGAGGCGGGACAGATCTCAAACACACCAACATCAACCAGCTGTTTCAGTCGGGAAGAGAGAATATTTTTGGCCAGCCCCAGGTTCTTCTGGAACTCACTGAATCGGCGTACATCATCAAACGCCTCACGGATAATCATCAGGCACCAACGTTCACCAATTGATTCCAGTGTTCTTGCTACCGGACATTCGCTGGTTCTGAGTGATTCCTGCTTTGCCATCCGTTTTCTCTCTACATCTGCTTTTGATGATTACAGCATAGCGCCCTGAGAAAGAGGTTGCAAAAAAAAACCACTCAGGTAAGTTCTGGCTAACGTAGTTTCAAAAAGAAACCAGAGAGGGACGGTATGCGCGGTAAGGCGGACAACAATTCTGTCGTTGAGATTCAAGCGCCTGTAACAAGTGCCACGGTGCTGACACCGGGGATAACATTTTTGTTCTCATTCACTTGTGCTCTGGCGGTGGCAAATGTCTATTCTGCTCAGCCGCTGCTTGAATCAATGGCAACCAGCCTGAAAGTAGAGCCCGCTATCATTGGCAGCGTCGTCACCTTAACCCAAACCGGTTATTTAGCGGGTTTACTCTTTCTGGTTCCCCTCGGCGACCGGATAAACAGAAAAACACTCGTGATCACGCTGCTGTTGCTTTCCGTGCTGGCGCTGGTAATGGCAGGATTATCAAAGAATCTGCCGATTCTGCTTGGCGCGATGCTGTTAATCGGCTTAATGGCCGTCGTGGTTCAGCTCATGGTTGCCTGGGCAGCGATACTGGCAGCGCCTGACAGACGCGGCGTGGCGGTGGGTAACGTCACCAGCGGCATCGTTTTGGGGATCCTGCTGGCCCGCTTCATCTCTGGAACCCTTGCCGACCTGGCCGGCTGGCGGGCGGTTTATCTTATTGCTGCCTGCCTGATGTTGCTAATAGCATTACTCTTTATGAAAGTGATGCCAGCGTCGTTGCCGCAGGCAAAAACACCCTCTTATCTCTCTCTTTTGCTGGCTGTTTTTCGCCTGTACATCACGGAACCTCAATTGAGAACGCGTGGCGTTTTGACTCTGCTTATCTTTGCGGCTTTCAGCATGCTCTGGACCACAATGGTGATGCCGCTGACTGCCATGTCGCTGTCACATACGCAGACAGGCATGTTTGGTTTAGCGGGCATAGCGGGTGCGCTGGCGGCCTCAAAAGCGGGATTATGGGCAGACAAAGGCAACGGGCAGCGCGCTACCGGATTGGCTCTGATAGTGCTAACACTCTCATGGCTGCCCATCGCGTATACCGAGACCTCCCTGCTGTGGCTGATTATCGGCATCATCATGCTGGACTTCGCGGTACAGACCGTTCATGTAATCAATCAGAGCGTCATCATTGCTGACAGGCCAGCAGAGGCGAGCCGCCTCGTCGGCGCTTATATGTGTTTTTATTGCGTTGGCAGCGCCTCTGGCGCCCTTGCCGCAACGCAGCTTTATGCGCTCTGGGGATGGCAATCCGTCTGTATTGCCGGTGCTTTGGTGAGCGCCTGTGCTTTTATCCTGTGGGCAGGATTAACCAGATCATGAAATTACATCATCTGCTGCTTGCGATTCTGATCACGGCGATTTGGGGCGTTAACTTTTCAGTGATTAAGCTGGGCCTGAGTTCTGTGGATCCGTTAATTCTGGCCGGTATACGCTTTACCTTATGCGCCTTGCCCGCGTTATTCTTTATAAAAAAACCGGATGTCGCGTGGCGCTATATCATCAGCTATGGCCTGGTTTTTGGCATAGGTTTATGGGGATTGGTGAACTTAGGAATTAAAGCCGGGCTTTCTGCCGGAATTGCATCGCTATTGCTGCAATTCAGTGCCTTCTTTACGCTCTTATTAGGAAGTTTAGTATTTAAAGAACGACTCAACCGCTATCAAATTGCGGGTTTTACTGTCGCCTGTTCGGGATTAATGTGTATTGTCTTTATTACCGATGGCTCCGTTACTCTTACAGGTACGCTGCTGGTATTGGCAGGCGCAATAGCCTGGAGTATCGCCAATATTATCAATAAGCATTCGGGTACAACGCAGATATTTTCCTTTCTGGTATGGTCGAGCGCCTTTTCTCCGATTCCGCTTTTCGTGCTGGACTGGCTGGTCAACGGTAGCAACGGATACGCGGCGTTAGTCACTCATATTGATTATCGCGCTGTGCTGTCAATCCTCTTCCAGGTCTATCCTAATACGCTGTTTGGCTATTGGGTATGGAATTCCCTGCTTAAGCAATATCCGCTCTCCACCGTGGCGCCCTTGTCGCTGTTGGTGCCGGTGTTCGGAATTTTGGGATCCATGGCGATATTTGGGGAAAATATCTCGTGGATAAAAATTCTTGCCCTGCTGCTGATTATTTCCGGGCTGATTACAGGATTGTATGGCCAGCGCCTGACGCGATTTTTACGCGAAAAAGCGTTGATTTAACACGCCACAGTTTACTGCAGAACGTCGTTCGCATCTGCGTCATCTTCATCTCGGATGGTCATACCGGCCTTCTTGTCGTGAGTATCAGACAACCCGGCATTACCGGCAGACTCAGCGCTTTGGCTGTCTCCTGTTCTGCCTCGGCCAGCCTGTTGCCGTTCGGAATAATGACCGCTGCCGAGCTACACTTTCTCTCCACGCTCAAAACGTTCCCTGACACTTGCTCACTGGCCGCATGGTGCCAGGAGCGGATGTTAGCAAAGCTATCAGAATTTATATTTTGATTAACAAACTACAGGCGACGTTGAAGCTCCCTGGGATCCAATAAATTTAAAAATTTCATTTATTGATGTTTTGCCCGGATGGTTTAATTCACTCAGATGATCTCCCTTTCCAGTGATTATTGATAAACCATGTTGTTGTGCTATCTCAGCCATAGATGCGTAATAAGGATCGCGAGCGCCCGCCCAAAGCAGAATGGGTGTCTTATAAGGGAATAAGCCTTCTTTTTTTTCAGAGTACTTTCTTAATTCATTGAAAAAGCATCTTGCACTTTCTTGATCGTCTGACGAAAGCCTAGAAGTAAGCTCTGGTGCCGTGCTTCTTGCATAAGACATAAACATATCAAAACTAAGTTTGCCTTCAGGTGTATCAGGAAGGCCATTCCTGAAATCCCATCCGCCTAAAACAACAGAGTTAAGCCGTTCTGAATAGTGGTTCAGGAGGCCTAATGCTGCCCATGCGCCGGAGGAATATCCTATGATATGCGCTTTTTCATAACCCAGCTCATCCATAATTTTCACAATGGATAATGCCTGATTTTGTTGTGTATATAATTCCTGCAATTGTGGCTTTTCGCTTTCGCCGTGGCCTAAAAGATCCGGACAAACAACGTGAAAAAATGGACTAAAAAAGGAGCTTAAGCCATTATTTACCCATGATTTCCCGTCCATCAGGAGACCGTGAAGCATTATAATTAATGGCCCCTTTCCTTCAGAAACAAATGACAACTGAGGTACTCTTGACGTAAGTAGCATATATGTCCCTTTAACTCTACATTGGACAGAAAGCATACACGCCCCCTTACAAGCTCCTCAATAGATAATCTCATGACCGTCCGCATTTCCCTCATAGCGGACATTCCCCTGTCGTCAGTTTACTTCGAACCAGAAGCACATATAAATTAATACACAGCTCTCTAAATCACTCAAAAATTCAGTTCTGAGTGGAAGGCAGCAAACCCGCAAGCTTGTATCCCTCGATAAGTTCATCAAAGAGCTTGATATCGTTCCGGCTTCTGGCCATTAGCTGAGCGCCGGCAATAGCGGAAAAAATCGCGCCTGCCCGAAGTTTGCTGTCTTGTGTCGCTGTGATATTCGCTTCAAGCAGCTGTTTTGCCAGCCAGTCGATATTGACGTCGGAGAAGGTCTGCACTTCCACTTTCACCGCCTCCGGCAGATCATCATATTCAGCAGACATAAAGCTTCCCATGCAGAGCCGGTTTCCGGCCTCCAGCGAACGGCGAAATATCTCCGGGTAGCGGCCCAGGCTGCTTAACGCGTCGCCAGCTGCTTCCCGAATCATTTCAAGGTCACGAGCCGTCTCTTCCCAATAGCGTCTGGCTACAGCAGCACCCAACTCGGCCTTGCTGGGAAAGTGATAGTAGATGCTGGCCGCCTTAATACCCACTTCGCCCGCCAGTCCACGAATGTTCAGGCCGGTGTAGCCGTGGGCCTGCGCATTCAACCGCGCTGCATTCAAAATTTCATCCCGGGATGTTTTGCTCATCGTTTACGCCTCGCAGAGTGTCATGCACTAATTCTAACATGTGTTAGGTAGGTATTGACACACTTGCTATAACAGGACTAGTCTCTACCTACCAAGCGTTAGGTAGTTTTTATTCCTGAGAGGATTTATTATGAGCAAAGAGATTTTTTATGCAGATGCAACTCGCCTGGCGAGCATGATCCGCAATCGCGATCTTTCCCCTGTCGAGGTTATGCAGGCACACATCGACCGTATTGCTGCAACCAATCCCGACGTTAATGCCGTGGTGTCACTCGCAGGAGACGCCATGAAACAGGCTGCCGCTGCCGAAGCAGCCGTGATGCGCGGTGAAGAACTTGGGCCGCTGCACGGCGTGCCTTTTACCGCTAAGGATTCCATTGATACCGCAGGCGTACTGACACAGCGCGGCTCACCGATTTTCAAAGGTCGTCGTCCTGATGAAGATGCCACCAGCGTGGCGCGTCTTAAAAAGGCGGGTGCTATCCTGCTGGCAAAAACCAACCTGCCGGAATTTTCATACTGGATTGAAAGCGATAATCTGCTCTCCGGCCGCTCCAATAATCCCTGGGATTTGACCCGTACGCCTGGCGGTTCAAGTGGCGGCGAGTCTGCCGCTATTGCCGCAGGCATGTCGCCTTTGGGACTGGGCACCGATCTCGCCATATCGATACGCGGACCCGCGGCACAGACAGGCATAACATCGATGAAGGCGACCCACGGCAGCGTGCCAATGACCGGTATCTGGCCGCGCGCCCCTCGCCGGTTCTGGCACGTTGGCCCGATGGCTCGTTCAGTACGCGATATTGCGCTGGCTTTTTCTCAGCTTTCGGGACCCGACGGCCATGACGCCTTCTCAAGTAACGCGCCGGTGTATGTTGATGGGTTGCCGCTTATCACATCCCGTCCGCTGCGCATTGGCTGGATGACCGGTCCGGGACTGGGTCCGGTCGATCCGCAAGTGGCGGCGGTGGTGAAATCAGCAGCGCATTCACTGATGGCACCGGGCATCGTCGTCGAGCAGGTCGGTATTCCAGCACTCGAGCGGGATTTTGCCCTGGAGGTGTTTAACCGAATCCACGTAATGGAGATGAAACCCGCATTTGCCGCGGCAACGGCGGGTCGACATCCTGACGAACTTTACAAGATGGCGAAAACGATGCTGTCGATGCCTGATACATCCCTGTCTGACTTTATTGATGCGGAGCAGGCTGCTGAAAGATTACGTGACGGGTTTGCTGAATACTTTTCACACTATGATGCGCTTATCACCCATGTTCTGCCCATTCCCGCGCACAAACATGGCGTGGAAAAATTTGTTATCGATGGCCACGAAGTAGATGCCACCTATTTGCAGGGTGCCACGGTACCGCTGAATGTCACTGGGCTACCGGGCGTCGCGCTGCCGTTCGGTAAAAGTCATGAAGGCATGCCCATCAGCGTGCAAATTGTGGGTAAATGGCACGATGAACGAACCATTCTGCATATTGCTTCTCTGCTGGAAGCCGTCAGCCCACTAAAAGACGCTCATCCATCACTTTAAAAAATGAAAACGCCCTGCAAATTCTGCGGGGCGATTTTACGTTTTCGGGCAGGCTGGTGAGTTAGCCTGCTAATGCCGCAGGCAATGGCGTCTTCTTCTCCTGCAACGCTCATCTGAGAGCGGCTTTTGCGCCTGTGGCCAACGGCCAGCAACCGAATCAATCTGCGGCTATCAGGCCAGCAGCCGCAGGCCAAAAATAGTGTGCCCTTTCTCATGTCGGTAATAAGCAAGCCCGCCATGTAATGTGGCGATGGCGTATACCAAAGAGAGTCCGAGCCCGCTTCCGGAAGTATGACGGACATTATCGCCGCGCCAGAATCGCTCGAATAATTTATCCGGATCGGCAATAACGTCACCGGCGTTCGACACCTCAATCTCAACGTATTCTGCACGATGATACGTGCTAATCACAATCTGCCCTGGTGCCGGTGAATACCGTATGGCATTGATCAGCAGGTTGGTCATTGCACGCTGGAACAGCATTTTATCCGCGGTGACGCTGCCTTCGGCGTTGAGTGCGATAACCATTCCCCGCTCTTCCGCGACCGGCTCCAGAAAGTCGATCAGCGTTTCCAGCGCGTCATGAAGCAAGAAGGCCTCTTTATTGAGCTGGATGTTGTGATGGGTGGCGCGGGCAAGAAAGAGAATGTTTTCAGTCAGTCGTGACAGGCTTTCCAGCTCTTCAATGTTGCCTTCCAGCAGCGCCTGATATTCACTAACCGACCGCGCATGGCCCAGCGCCACCTGATTCTGGCCCAGCAGAACATTAATGGGCGTGCGTATTTCGTGTGCCAGATCGTCGGCAAACTGGGTCAGGCGGACGAAGTCAGTGGATAAGCTCTGACGCATCGCGTTAAGCGCTTTCCCCAAGGGCAGCAATTCCTGCGGGATAGCCTGCAGCGGCACCGGATGATTTAACCTGTCACTGGCGGTTTCCGCCACAATCTCACTCAGCCGCCCTATCGCTTTTAGCCCTCGGCGAATAAGCAGCGGGCTGACTGCGGCGCAGAGAAAAATAGCCGCCAGTGAGACCAGAATGCTTTGCTGACGATAGCGATCCAGCATCATCGCCCGCTCCCGTGCGACCCGGGCCAGCGTGATGGTAACCGGTCCGAGCGATGAGTTTGCCTGCAGGCTAAGCGCAGCCGCTTCCGTATGATCAGCATCCATCCAGCGATGCAGCTGTCGTGCATTCGGCGGGCTGTTTACCGGCGTGGGCGACATGTCAGGCAAAGCGACACCGGTGTGATTAATACTGACGTTCTGCTCATGCTGCGATCGGATGCTGAGGATATCCTGATGAATATCGACCATGCGGTTGAAATAGAGCGGCAACGAACTGGGATGGGCGCCATCTTCAAGCAGCTGCCTTAATTGCGCGGCGCGGTTGATCAGCGTCTGGTCGTCCCGCCACACCAGCTCACTGCGTAAGGCGTTGTAAAGTATCAGGCTAATACCGCCGCAGGCCATCGCCATGATCAGCGTAAAAATTGCGGTCAGCCGCAGCGTTAGCGACGCGCTATGCATTGTCAGGTGCCTTTTCCGACAGACAATATCCCATACCTCTTACCGTGGTGATGAGCTTATGAGTAAAAGGATCGTCGACTTTGCGGCGCAGGCGGCGAATGGCAACATCGACAATGTTGGTTTCACTGTCGAAATTGACGCCCCAGATTTCGCTGGCCAGCAGCGTGCGCGGCAAAATCTCACCGTGACGGCTGGCGAGGAGCCAGAGCAGCATAAACTCTTTGCGCGTCAGCGTCAGAGGTATACCGTCACGCGTGACCTGAAAGCGCGTGGAATCCATCACCAGATCGGCCACGCGCAGCACGCTGCTGTGTGGCTGTTGCTGTCGTAGCTGATTCCTTACCCGTGCCAAAAGCTCAGCAAATGAGAAAGGTTTGACCAGATAATCATTGGCGCCCAGCTCCAGCCCTTTAACGCGATCGTCCACTGAATCTCTGGCAGTCAGGCAAATCACGGGAACATTGCTGGCGGTGCGCAGCGTTCTCAGCACCTGCCATCCATCCATGCCCGGCAGCATGATGTCCAGAATGATCAGGCTGTAAGGATGCGACAGTGCCAGATGCAGGCCATCCCGCCCGTCTGCCGCGAAATCCACGATATAGCCCGCTTCTTCCAGCCCTTTCCGCACCCAGGCGCTGGCCTTCAGATTATCTTCGATCAGTAATAGTTTCATCGGCGCAGTTTGCCATGAAAGTCCTGTCCTCCCCAGCGTTTCAACGCCAGATGACAATACGGTCATCTTTCTGACAGGCAGTTGGAACCACCGTGCCGGTATAACAGCTGCGTGATGAATCGTGGAGCGCGCGTTTTATCTGTGAAGTCCCGGTGACACTTCCTGTTGCCACCTACATCTGTACGTTCCGTTGCTGCTGAGCCAGTACGGTTATTTTATCTATCGCGGGAGCTTAAAAATAAATGAAACGTTTACTGCTTGCACTGACGCTGGCAACCGGGCCAGGCATGGCATTTTCAGCTGAACCTGCAGCCGTCTATGACATGACTCAGGCCCTGAGTAATGAGCTGGCTACCGAAGCACTGTCGGTTTGCCATGGCATGAATCGTCAGGGCGTGGTAGCAGTTGTCGATCGCGGCGGTAACCTGGTGTCGATAATGCGGGATGATAACGTTGGACCGCACAATACGCAGGCAGCCTGGCGTAAAGCGTTTACGGCGCTCTCGACCAAAACGCCGACCAAACAGCTCACCACCAAGGCGCAGTCCTCACCGGACAGCGTTAATCTCAATACCGTCAGCGACCTGTTGCTGCTTGGCGGCGGCGTACCGGTTAAATATCGCGGCCAGTGGATCGGTGCCGTCGGCATGGCGGGCACCGGTGGCGCAGAATCTGACGATCGATGCAGCGCTGACGCGATTAAAAAAGTTCTTGGTGAAAGCCAACCGCAGTAATCACGCTAAAAGTATGCCAGTCGCGTACTTTTACAGAGAAGGCGAGAAAGAGAACCTCTCTCGCCTTTTTAGTGACAGCACCAGGCCAGAGCACATGTTGGTTTGCCGAAAACAACAAGAAAACCGTGCCGCAACAACAGTTAACCCTGGCCTTATTATGCCGAGACTTTTTATGTGTCACATTGCCCCATTACGCGGCAGTCAGAAAACCCTGATGGAATGAGGATAGGGGATAAAGGTTTCCATAGAAGAAACCTTTCAGGATGAGGCATGACGTTCAGCAATAATTACCCCGCCAGTGCATCTTTACTTCGGCAAGTAGCCCTTATTTCCCCTCAAAGAAATCATCTGGCAGCTGGCCCGGTGCCATGCTAATTACAGCATCGTTATCAGGACCTTCGTTCTTCATGTAAGTCACCCGGGCAAACTCAGGAATCACAACATAAGGATAAGCCGGGCCTTCGTCGCGAAAACGGTGCATATCGTCTATAAATTCGTTTTGATAACAGATGGTTTTTTCAGGGTGCTGGTTTTCACCGGCAATCCACTGCGGAAAGAAGATGGTGCCATGAATGACTTTTCTTTCAATGTCGAACAACAGGCTGACGCAGGTTCCTGTCGGCTCGTGCCAGTCGACTTTATAAATGCCCGGCGCAAACTGCACAGCATTCATCGTTTGATGGGTCACCCATCGCCCGCCCACCAGCCCCTGATGTATGCGGTAATCACAGGTATTGTCATTGCGCGCATACCATTCGTATTTCCAGCCATTATCGTAGGTATAAACAAAATGCGTTCCCACAAAAGCGGATAAATCTTTTGCTATATCGTTTAATGATTCAGTGGACATTACGACCTCATATTCAATCGAAGCGTGGATAAGCCGATTTTAATTCTCCAAACCTGTAAAACCTCCGCATCAGCACTGAAATTCAATAGTAAGCATCAGCGAAGATATTATCCAATAATGACGCAGGTAAAATTCATTTTCTAACTTATCAACAGGGAAATTCAGATCCAGATTGAAAGTCAATATTTACGTATTACGCATAAGGCTTACAGCGTGAGCTTCCCGCTTAAATGACATCGCTGACATATTGCTGCAACAGGAATAAAACAATGAAACCGATTGATGAATTTTCTTGTTCTAAATCATTGAATTAACCAACGTGATAATTAATAAAACACGGCCACTGTGATTGTTCATGCCTGTTTTTCCGACTTTTTCATTGCCAAAAAAATTTATAACGCTAATCTTTTATGAGCATTAAATATTGCCGCTTATCTTCACCTGATCGATCACTTTTCAGGTAATTCCATCTGCCTGAATCCCGAGAATCACTGTGCAGGATATTATTCTATGGGCTTGATGCATGAAGTTTTTCGTCTGTCGCCGGAGCTGGCTCTTTTCCTTTCTCTTGCTGCAGGTACGTGGATTGGTAAATTCAAACTGGGTGCCTTCCAGCTTGGCGGCGTAGCCGGAGCGCTATTGGTTGCCGTGCTGATAAGCCAGGTAGGCATTACTATCGACAGCGGGATTAAAAACGTTCTGTTTGCCGTGTTTATTTATGCCGTGGGTTTTGAAAGCGGGCCCAAATTTTTCTCCTCGCTGGGGCGACGAACATTGCGGGAAATTGCCCTGGCGCTGGTACTGGTTATTTCGTCATTAGCAACGATAGTGGTGCTGGCAAAAATCTTTGCGCTGGATAAGGGAATTGCCGCCGGTATTGCAGCGGGTGCACTCACTCAGTCAGCCATTATTGGCACCGCCAGTGCAGCCATCGCTAAATTAAATCTGGACCCGGCTCAGCTCCAGCAGATGCAGGGCAACGTCGCGGTGGGATACGCGGTGACCTACATCTTCGGCTCGCTGGGTGCCATCATCATCTGCGTTAATATCCTGCCCAAAATCATGGGACGCTCAATCCGTGAAGATGCGATTAAAGCTGAACAGGAGATGATGCATGGTGCAATGGTGCTGGCGCCAGGCCAGGTGCCCGCATTACCGGATTTGGTCGGGCGCGTGTTTCTCGCCGGGCCGGTCGCTGGCAAAAGCGTGGCTCAGGTTGAAGCACTGGCTAATCCGCTTTTTCCGGTCACGCTCGAACGCATCAAACGCGACGATCAGGTTATCGCGGTCACGTCGGATATGGCGCTTAATGAGAATGATGTGCTGCTCCTGGTAGGCCGCCGCAAAGGTATCGTTGCCCTTGCGCCCTCGCTTGGCAAAGAGCTGGATGAGGAAGCGGGCCCGGCAATGACCATGAAAACCGCCGACGTTTTCCTCACCAATCCCGCGCTGATCGGCAAACGTGTGGATGAACTGCGCGAACAGCTGTCGGCAGATGTCCGCCACGGTATTTATGTCACCGGCCTGAAGCGTGGCGAGACGGTGCTTCCCTTCAAAGATGACGTGGTGATAGAGCGCAATGATGTTGTGACGCTGTACGGCAGTGAGCAGGACATACAACGCGCTGTCGCCATGGCCGGACCGGCGCTGCTGAAAAGCCCAAAAACCGACCTGATGTTTCACGGCTTTGGCCTGGCGTTTGGCCTGTTGCTTGGCTTGCTGGTGCTGCGTATCGGCTCTGTGCCTCTGACGCTGGGCAGCGGCGGCGGTGCCCTGCTCGCGGGCTTACTGTTCGGCTGGTATCAGGCGCGTAAGCCTCTGATCGGGAATATGCCGCTGCCAGCGTCCGGCTTGCTGCGCGACTTAGGGCTGGCAGGTTTCGTTGCCGTCGTTGGGTTACAGTCTGGCCTGCAAGCGGTTGAGACCGTCAAAAATAACGGCATCTCCATTTTCCTGATCGGCATCGTCGTCACGGTCGTCCCGCTGATGATCACGCTATTCATTGGCCGCTATCTGCTGCGCTATGACAACACGGCGATTTTTGCCGGTGCCTTATCCGGTACGCGCAGCGCAAATCCCGCCTTTGGGGAAATCCTCGATAAAGCGGGTAATGCCATTCCAACCGCTCCCTTTGCGGTGACTTACGGGCTGGCAAATGTGTTCCTCACCTTGCTTGGCCCGCTTATCGTCGCGCTGGTATGACGATGACCTGCTTTCTTATCCGGAGAGATCAACCATGTCGAATCCTTACGATAAATATGCATCACTCAGTCCTTTTGAACTCAAAGACGCACTGATAGAGCTGGCTTCTGGCAAACCCGATCGCATGATGCTGAATGCAGGCAGGGGAAATCCCAATTTTCTGGCTACCCTGCCGCGCCGGGCCTTCTGGCGCCTGGGATTATTTGCCACCGAAGAGGCTGAACGTTCCTATTCCTATTTGCCGCATGGCATTGGAGGAATACCGCGTAAAGAGGGTATCGAAGCGCGCTTTGATGCATTCCTGGCGCGGGGACATGAACAACCTGGCGTGGCGTTCTTATCGCGGGCGGTGAGCTATGTGCGCGATCAGCTGGGACTTTCCGCGTCTGATTTTTTACATGAGATGGTCGAAGGCATTCTCGGTTCAAATTACCCGGTTCCGCCGCGGATGCTGACCATCAGTGAAAAAATCACCCGTGAATATATCGTCAAAGAGATGATCGGTGGCCTGATTTCAGCTGAAGATGTTGATCTGTTTGCAGTAGAAGGCGGGACGGCAGCCATGACCTACCTGTTCAACACGCTGCGTACCAACGGCCTGGTCACGGCTGGCGATAAAGTCGCCATGGGCGCGCCCATCTTCACCCCCTATATTGAAATCCCGCAACTGGAAGATTACCGTCTGGAAAGCGTGATGATCAACGCGTCACCGGAAGAGAACTGGCAATATCCGGATGAAGAACTCGATAAGCTGCTCGATCCGGCAATCAAAATCTTTTTCTGCGTAAACCCGAGCAATCCTGCGTCGGTTAAAATGGACGAACGCACGCTGGAGAAAATGGTCAGCATCGTGGCGCAGCGCCCCGACCTGATTATTCTGACTGATGATGTTTACGGCACGTTCGCCAACAACTTCAAGTCGCTGTTTGCCGTCTGTCCGCAAAACACCATCCTGGTCTATTCCTTTTCCAAATACTTTGGCGCCACGGGCTGGCGCCTTGGCGTTATCGCGACGCATCAGAACAACATTCTTGATGAACAACTCAGTGAACTCAGTGATGCTGAAAAAAACCGCCTCAATCATCGCTACGGTTCGCTGACACCGGATGTTCCGGCGTTGCGTTTTCTTGACAGGGTGGTGGCAGACAGCAGAAGTGTGGCGCTCAATCACACCGCCGGATTATCCACCCCACAGCAGGTGCAAATGGTGTTATTCAGTCTGTTTGCCCTGATGGACGGAGATAATGGATACAAAGCGGCGGTGTCGCAGGTGATTCGCCGACGTCAGGCGGTGCTGTATCGTGAGTTAGGTATCACGCATATCGATACTGAAGAGGCTGTCGATTACTACACCCTGCTGGATCTCGAAGCGATATCCCGTCAGGTTTACGGTGATGAGTTTGCCGACTGGGTGAATATCACGCTCAATCCAACGGATCTGCTTTTCCGTATTGCTGAGGAAACCGGGATCGTTATGCTGCCTGGCAGAGGATTCGGTAGCCTGAAGCCTGCTGGCCGCATCTCCCTGGCTAACCTCAATGAATATGAGTACGCCGCCATTGGTAAATCACTCAAAGGGATGATGGACCAATATCACGAAAAATACCGTTCCGGGCAGAAGAAAAATAAAAAGAAGGATAAGGTGAATAAAGGGAAATAGTCATCGGGAAGGGAAACGGCCACGTTTTCGATTCGCTAAAGGGTTAAGGATCAGGGCTGTTCAATCGCCCTGAAAACCGCCGTTTGCACTTGTAGTCAACGCGATGATACGCACGCTCCTGGCTTGCGCTTTATTAGGCATTCGCGATCGCCATGTCGCTTTACAGAGCCAATTTTATCTGCCGCCTCTGTATATAAATCAGGTTCGCTGGATTAGATCCGCCTCAGGCGGATCTAATCCACAAGTGGATGTTCACCGTTTTAGCTAACTTACGAAACTGCCCCAAAATACAGACGATATATTCGCTAACGTTTTGGACATTGATATTGGGTGAGCACTTTTTATTAGGTGCTTCTGAGCACGTGTATTTCTGTTCTGATGGTAAGTTCTCAAGCCATCTCCTTTTACCTCATGATTTTCTGATTAAAGGAATGCCCAATGCCTATGCTGCGCCATTGCCTGACTGGCGGACTGATTATTGCTGCACTTGCCGGATGCTCATCGAAAGTGGCGGAAACCCAACAATATTCGGGTTTTTTACGCGATTATTCCCGACTACAAGCCACGGACTCGCCGAGTGGACACCCGACGTTGCGCTGGATATCGCCCGATTATCATTCAGCTGATTATCAGGGCATTTATTACACGCCCGTTGTCTATTATCCGGCAGCAAAACCCACCGCGCGGGTCAGTCAGAGCACGCTGGAGAACCTGAAAAACTATGTCGACAGTCGGATGAAAGCGGCGGTGGCAAGGCATAAACCCTTGGTCGGTTCTCCAGGGCCAGGCACGTTGATTATGAAAACGGCGATTACCACCGTGAGTGCTGAGAATCAGGACATGAAGTTTTATGAAGTGGTGCCTGTTGCAGCAGTGGTCGCCAGTACCATGGCGGCATCCGGCCATCGTACGCAAAACAGCGTGCTCTATCTGGAGGCACAACTGATTGATGCTAAAACCGGCAACGTCATGGTGGAAGCCGTGCGCAAGGCTTACGGTAAAACTGTGCCGAACAACAGCGCACCCATCACCCTGGAAGATTTAAAACAAGGTGCAGATGAGATGATCAATGATGTGGCAGCCTTCCCGCCTAAATCCTGATCGATGCACAAAAACCCTGAGCACTGGGCTACGGGCTTTTCGTCCATTGCGAACAGCCTGTTTTTACTCTGCTTTATCACGTTAAACGCGGGCTGGTCGAGATAGTGAATATTGCCCCAACACGCCAGCCAGGCTGAACCAAACCATGATCAATAAAAGACATGGACTGAACGATCCTACTCGCCTGACGGCAGCGTCGCGGCCTTAATAAAACTGATAGGCGCCATCGCGTCGTGCTTTTGCCTGGTACATCGCTTTGTCGGCATTTTCAAACAGCATTTGGGCCGATGCGGTGCCGGGCCGGGCGAGGCTGATGCCTATTGCCGCCCCGATCCGCACTTTCAAATTATTGATAGCAAAAGGCGCTTCCATGCTGTCGATAAGGCGCTGGGCGATAGCGGATGCCGCCTCGCGACTGTCGCACATGGCGGCTACCACAAATTCGTCCCCGCCCATTCGCGCCACTGAATCGCCCGGGCGCATACCGTGTTGCAGCCGTTCGCCGATCTGCTGCAGCAACAGATCCCCTGATGCGTGTCCCATCGAATCATTGACGGCTTTAAACCCGTTCAGATCGATAAACAGAACCGTGACCCAGGCGCTATCGTCGGCCTGCGCGAGCATGCTGTTCACCTGGTCGTTGATCCACGCGCGATTAGGTAATCCGGTGAGAGTATCGCGGGTTGCCAGTTTCTCCAGCTTAAGAATTTTCTCTTTGTCGCGGGTAATGTCGCGCGACACCAGCACGGCACCGATATTTTTGCCGGTGGAAGGATTGCTGACGCTACAGGCTTTGGTGCCAAGGGTAATGTAATGGCCGTCGCGATGGCGCTTACGCACTTCGACAACATCCGGTAACGCGCCGTTATTGAAGATATGCGCCAGCGCTTCGGAAGCGGAGGCGTAATCATCAGGATGCAGAAAATCCAGCACTCGCTGGCCAATCATTTCATCAGCCGACCAGCCGATCATTTTGCTGTAGGAAGGCGAGATCGAAACGTACCTGCCGTCTGAATCGCAATGGGCGATCAGATCGGTGCTGTTCTCAATCAACAGACGGTATTCCGCCGCCGTGCGCAGCGCATCTTCCAGCGCTTTGCGCTGTCCGGTGATATCAAAAATAAAGCCGTTATATTGCAAATGCGCAGCGCTGGGCTGGCTGTCCGGCAGGCCAGAAAAAATCACCCGCCGCGTCGTGCCGTCCAGACACTGAATCGGCAATTCAAAGTGAAAAGGCGTGACACGTTCCAGAGCCGCCGTCAGCTGCAATGCGATCTTCGCATCATCATCTGCCTGCGCGAGCCTCAGCCAGGCACTGAGCGTGACGCCTTTCAATGCCGGCATCAGGCCAGCAGGACTTTCCTGACAGGCGATGCACAGGCCATGAGCGTCCGTGGACCAAATGGCAGAAAGGTCAGGCTTGATCGCAGTGCTCATGGTGGTCGAATCCGTTATTGGCTGGTGATACTGAATAAGCTTACTACTCGTCGTTAAAGACCGCTTTGCCTTAACCTCTTTGGGAAGTATTACGGCAAGCGGTTCAGGGTCAAACGAATGTCCGTCATGCATCATGGCTGCCGCGGCGCGCGCCTCTTTGCTACAGAAAACAGGCGGCACGCTGTCGATGACGGGATTCAGGATTAAAGGTATTGATCTCCATTTATCGGCTGCGTAGCCGACAATCTTTAATAAACTCTGCGTGATGCTGATAGCGGAAAACAGGGTTGCATTTTAAACATGCTGGAAAGATCATCCCCTGCTGTTTTAGGGATATCCCTAACTATGTTGGCAGATCTTCCTCAGCCAAAAGCCTGCCGTGCAATGATGAACGACGACGCTTTGTTCAAATTGATTTTAGAAAAGTGGATAACATACAGGTTGCGCGCATGGCTCGTGACTGACACATCTTTCAATCGTCGATTTATGGCGTGGTTAACAGAGGTGTCTGGTTGAACGTCAACGTACCCTTTTCAACAGGAGTGACTATGTTCTTTATTTTCAGCGGCCTTCCGGGCTGCGGAAAAAGCACTATCGCGAAGAGACTAGCCGAAAGATTAAAAGCCGTTTATTTACGGGTGGATACGGTTGAACAGGCAATTAGGGCCGCATCGGAACATCCCAAAGAGATGGGACCTGAAGGCTATTTCATCCTCTATGAGCTTGCCCGGGACAATCTCAGGCTGGGTAACACGGTCATAACTGACTCAGTTAATGACCTCAACCTGGTACGCGATATTTTCCGTGATATTGCAATATCGTTAGATGTCCCCTTCCTTGAAGTTGAAATTCTCTGTTCGGATCGCGTACAGCATCGTGCCCGTGTAGAGAAAAGGGTGTCCGATATTCCAGGGTTAAAAGTTCCTGACTGGAATGCCGTCATGAACCGACATTATGAGCCATGGAACAGAGCGCATCTGCGGCTGGATACCGCAGAATTCACCCCAACGCAGTGCGTGGATAAAATCCTTGAAGCGCGTATTCCCTCCTCAGCAGCTAAAAAAATGTCGCTGTGAAGACGCCTCTTCGAGTTGTTGATACCTGCAGCCCGTTGGACCAGGCAAGTTTTTGTCGGAAACTTTTACAGGCAATCGATGTTTAAAACTGTCTGTTTCGCCAGGGCATTTAAAAATCACTTCCCTGCTCCTTTTCCAGCAATTTAAGCAGTTCCGTGTCATTCAGATGAAACGTGAGATTTTTCGGAAGCGGCAGGTCAAAATCCTTTAACTCGCTGAGCGGATAAAAGAAATTACGCTCATAGAATGCGTTAATAGCGGCAAGCTGAGGGACCTGCTCCAGCACCGGTGTTACGGACGTATAGCCACGGCGCACACGGCCAATGGGCTCAAGGTACTGGATACATGACGCGCAGCCTTTATTGGCGCCTTTTTCCCACAACCGATAAGCATCCAGACGCCGTCCTTCCATCCAGGCCAGTTTACCCAGGCTCATGTAGGCGGGGGCAAAACCTTGCTCCACTGCACACTCAAGCAGTTGTTTGCCTACCGGATGAAGCACTTTAGCCTGCGGGACGATATTTCCTCCCACTAATGCCATCGCCTGCGGGCTTCCGCGGTCAACAGCGCCAGAGAGCAGTGCGTACATCGCGTTGTCATCACGGCCGTAAAGAGATGATCCGTATTTATAAGCCGCAATCGGCACACCCTGTTGAATGAGCGCCTGAAGTTTTTCTGAGGCGTTAGCCCTTTCTGCAGGACTGGCCGGATAACGCAGCGTCCAGACACTGTCGAGATAAACGGCCTTCCAGCTCCCCTCTTTTACCGCGTCAGCAAGCAAGCCCTCACGCTGCTTTTTATGTTCTTCATCCATCCAGAAGTTATCGATCTGGTCTCCTGCTAAGGCATATTCCACGAGTTGCCTGAAGGCCTCAGCTGCCGCAGGGGATTCCTTCGGTAAAAACGCGGCTTCGCTACGGCAAACAAACTTTTTATGGCTAAACTCTGCCAGCAGTTGTTTATCAACGGACAACTGCTCTGAACTGCCATACGAAGTCGGAGCGTGGTTGAAATCTTCTAATCTTTTTGCGGTGGCGGTGCCACAAGCCATGAATATAGCTGCAAAAATGAGCGCAAAACGCGGCATGCTGGTCATGATCGATCCCGAATGGTTTTAAGGGGTAGGCTTTAGCGCCACGTTCTCTGGAGTGCGGTAGTTTTCATTACTGTTTATCCCCAGCGCACAACACGGTTTCTCCTGCGCAGCGTGCGCCTGAGTTGGTTTAGCATGTCCTTATTTGAAGTCTCTTTTGGGCTGAGTTTTGTACGATCCGCCTCAGGTTGGTAGCCACCTTTGAGCCATTAAAATGGCACAGGAAATCTCAATTGCAACGTGTTAGCCTCCGCTTCTCGCTCAAAGCGACTCATTGACTCCTGTCTGTGTTGATAAAACGCCTGGTCAGGGTTATTTTCCGTTTTCTAAGCAAATCCCCTGGGCTCTGTCACCCAGAGCACACCCTCCCTTGACGGCTTTTATATCAGTCTCTCAGGCTGGCGAATAAGAAGGAAAAAAATGTTTTTCAGTGCGTTGGATTTTAATCAAACCGTACATCAATCGTCATGTTGAGCATGAATCGCCCACTGTTTATTTCTCTCGATGGCCCTAAAGGGGTCGGTAAAACCACATTGTTGGAAGCCATTACCAAAGTCCTGAGGGCAGACAACAAGAAGGTGATTCGACTTTGCGAGAAAAAAAGCGATCCCAACAGAAGCGAAACAATGGCCCTTGTGAACAGGCTCGCCAGAAATCCTGCCCTGGATTTGGAACGCGAAGTTTGTGCGCACTTTGCTGATAGCCGTGCATGGATTTCCGAACATGTGCTGCCTAAACAGCCACCGGGTAGCATAATCCTGATGGATCGTTGGTATCCGTCGGATGCCGTGTTTCGTCGATTGGTTCCCTTTGCAGAGATTTTACAACTCAATATGGAGAGAAACGTACGAACGCCAGACCTGCATGTTGGGGTGGTGACAACGCCTGAGATGTCATGGGCAAGGGCCGCAGCCAGAACGCGTGGGCTAAGTAGTACGGTGATGCATAAGCTGGAAGAGCATATCGCTTGTACTAAGGCGTTTGAGCAAGAAGTTGCCAATCACGGCTGGGTTTTATGCCGTAATGAAGGAACGATCGAAGACGCAACGATGCAAATAATTTCAGAGATCTACAGATTACCTGGATGCCTGTAGGCATCGGTTTTGCGGGCAGATTGCATGTCGCCAGCAGTAATAGTGAAAAAGTGGCGCTGGGTGTTATGCGATGGGAAAGTAGTTTGGTTTGAATGCCTCCCTTATTGCGGAGGGAATCATGGGATATCGCGCTGTTTCAAATAAATGACTCATTCTTTATCGACTTTACCCGATTAGTTTCAGATCGGCTTGCGATGTCGCTTTTGTTCATCATAGTCATTCTCGTGCGTTCCCAAACTTAAGAGAGAGATCTCCAGCTTTTGGTCCAGCCAGCTATAGCCGAGCAGATATTGCTGCTTCCCCATGTAAAACTTATGCACCCACAGATAGTTGAGATCACCTTTCTTGCGCTCGCCTGTCTGCGGGTTTTCGATGATGCGATCAATCTCTTCATCAACGTTGTCCTGATCCTCTTTGGTCAGACGGTTAAAGGCCTTCTCAAAGCGGCTGGACTGGTAAACCTCAACTTCCTGACCTGTCTTTTCTGCGCACATATTTCTTCATTCTCCCGTTGTCCATTTCTGATTTCGCCAGCAGAATTTCGTTGATGAAGGAAAAAGGCAAATCGGGATTGTCCTCAGCAATACGGCCGATCTTAGCCCAGTGCTCAATCTGTTTCGGCACGCTACGGCTCATAGCCTCTGCATGTATTTTCACTTCTTCAACAAAATCATCATCTAATCGGATGCTTGTTGCCATTTTAAACCTCATGTTGTAGTCCCCAGCACCAGTAAAGTATTGGGGTGGTTTCAATCGATACGTCTGTGTTTGACGCACTACGGAAAATAGTACGCGACAATTTGTTGCATTACGCCATATGTCAATGCACGAGAATTGCTCTGAGTTTTGCCCGCTTTCCGCTCATAGCGGACGGTGCAGATAAACAACGATAGGGTGCTGACTGACGCCAAATGCGCCTGGTAAAGTCAGGCGGCGTAAGAGACGCCGCCGTGAGTCAGTTTACTGCGGGCCACCAGATCGGGCATCGGTGCTATCTGCGCGCGGCTGCGCCAGCCGGGCAAAATCGGATCCTGCCGGATGCTGGTAAATTTGCAGCTCAAAGTAACGGGCCATCGCATAGATATACTCAAAAATCGCCGCCTGGGTATTTTCATAATCGGCCCAGAAAATAGATGAGGTAAAGCAGTAGATCTCTACCGGCAAGCCATCCGGTGACGGCTTTAACGGACGCACCACGATATACATCTCTTTTTTAATATCTTCACGCTGGGCCAGCCAGGCGGTCAGAAATTTACGGAATACCATCAGGTTGGTGATACCGTTCTCCATAAACCAGCGATCGCCGACTGCGCTGATATCACGCCCATCCAGCAGCTCAGTGATGGATTCGCTGGCGATGCGGATCTGGCTCATCGCCTGCAGCATCTCCTGGTTCACAAAGGTGATCGACTTCTGATCAAGATAAAAACTGCGCATGATACGGCGCGCGCCCGAAGAGAACATCGCTTGCCAGTTGGTGTAGGTCTCGGTGAGGAAATTCTTGGTCGGAATGCGCGAAATGGTGTTATCCCAGTTGCGAATGGTGATGGTATGCAGCGCAATATCGATCACCTCGCCACTGATATTTCTATCCGGCATCTCAATCCAGTCGCCCAGCTGTAGCACATCGTTGGACGAGAGCTGAATATTCGCCACCAGCGACAGCAGGGTATGTTGGAAAATCAACATCAGCACCGCGGCGACCGCACCCAGCGAGGAGATAATAATCGCCGGTGACTTGTTGGACATAATTGCCAGAATCATGATCGCGGCGATAATATGCACCAGGATTTTGCCAATCTGGATATAGCCTTTGATCGAGTGATTCTTACGCTTCGATTTGCGCGAATAGGAGTTGTTAACAATCTCCAGCACTTCATTGAAGAAGATCGACAAATAAACAAAAAACAGGATGCCGCAGATAGTTTGAATCGCAACTTTCAGATTTTCAGGCAGGCCTGGCATAAACTGCAGGAAATTGTAGACCACAATCACCGGCACAAAATTCGACAGCTTCTGAGAGAGGCGGACATCTTTATCCAGCGGAACGCCCTGTTTATGGCTGCTGAAAAAGACCTTTCTGATCACTTTGACGATGAAAAATTTGCAGATCAGGTGAGTAACCATCCCGGCCATAATCAGCAACAGCAGGCTGACGCTGACTGACAGCACCCTGTTTCCCTCAATAAAATTCATCAAACTTTGAATGTAATGCATGATAACCACGTACGAAAAATGTAAGGGGCGAATTCAACCACAGTGCGGCGCGGATTGTTACGCGTCGAATGCGTTTAGCCCTGCTGGCGGGCAGTTTCGCTGGCCTGAACGGTAGAGAAACCGATAAAAGTGGGTGCCTTCGCCCGGTGATGACTTTTACCAGCGCATTGCCACCTTGCGGGACTCAGATAAAGCCATTGCTGACTCTCTCCTCCGATATAACGAGAGCTGCGTAATCACCCGCTCAGCCGCGTCGGCATCAAGATGGCTGCCCTTATTTCAACACGAGCGATGATTCAGTGAAACGGCGTGTATTTTTTCAGCGCTAATGACGAGCTTCACCGCATTATGGGGGAATGGAAAGTCTGGGCAGGTTAATGAGCACTGATTTCTCTGGCAGCTTCAGTAGCAATGAAAAACACAGATGTTTGCTTGTGAGCTGCCCTTTCAGTTTACGTCCGCTTTGTGCCAGGAGCGGACGTTGTTATAAATGGCAGGGTTTCAAACGCCAGAACGTTTATTTTATCTTACAACACCTCAATTACCTCGAATTCTTCTGCGATCAGCTCCATATCGTCAGAAAAATGTCCCGTGCAGGTGAAAAACCTCTGATGCTCTTTCTGCCAGTATTCAAGGCTTAAATCGCCTTCACCTTCTTTGCGGGCAAACTCCTCAGTAACATCACAAAAACGCACCAGTTGCATTGAAATCAGTCTGGTTACGCAGGCCGGGACGTTCTGGCCATCAAGGATGATATTATAGCTCCCAATCTTCGGGGCAGGCTCTTCCTGCTGGTAAGAGGTAAGAGATCCGCAGGAGGCCGTTTTGATCCCTCTTTTAATCAGGTCAGCAAGCTTGCTAGCCAGTTCCGGACTGTCACCCATTTGCCAGGCATCTGCGCCTGGATACTTTACTTTTAATACCTCAACTGTAGCCATTAACAGCCCTTTTTAATCGTCGATGACAAATGTCATACAGAGTTTTAACATGAACTTTCCGGACATTAACATTGATGCTTTCCCTCTGCTACTTCGTCCGCTCTTCGCTCACAACCGACCCTGGCGCGCGCATCAGCCCGCTTTGCGAATGAGTCCGTGACGTTGTGGCTTATGCCGCTTTGTTTCTGGGCGGCTCGGGATTGAATCAATCGCCATAGAATTAAAAACCCCTGCGCGTAGCGGGCTTCGGTGACCGCATTCTCGCTCGTTGGGTTCTGGTACTTCTACCAGCGATGCCAGCGGAAAAGTAAGCATTTTATGCAAACTACGGACATTGCCAGCGTCAGCGCACGCTTATTATTCAGCACTTCATGCACGGGGTTTGGGCGTCCAGTCGCCGGCGCCGGGCCTTTCGCCGTCGGCCCCTCTGTTTTCTTCAGCTGCCAGCCAAAGAAACAGTACTGAAAAATAGAGCCATGCCGATTTCTATCCTGTTTTTCTGTTGGTTAGATCCCTGCTTCGCGATTGTCATTTTTGCATAAGCAGTTGTCAGCTTCTGATGAGTTTTGCGGCTGATTTAGCACGACACTGGGGCATCTTTGTTAAAGAGGAACCCGGTATGTTGAATAATCCTTCACTCAAGTATAAAGCGCATCCCCCTGTCGATATTAGTGACCGACAGTGGCCCAATAACACATTGACCCATCCGCCGCGCTGGCTTTCTACGGATTTACGCGACGGTAATCAGTCGCTTGCCGAGCCGATGGACAACGCCCGAAAAATGAAATTCTGGGATCTCCTCATAGCCTGTGGCTTTCGGGAAATTGAGGTCGCGTTTCCCTCTGCTTCACAAACGGATTTTGATTTTGTGCGGTCGCTTATTGAAGGCAAACGTATTCCAGAAAATGTGAATATTCAGGTACTAACGCAGGCAAGAGAGGATTTGATTACGCGGACATTTGAATCGTTGCAGGGCGTTCATCAGGCGACGGTGCATTTATATAATGCAACGGCGCCCCTTTTCAGGGAGATCGTCTTTCGTCAGACGCGTGATGAAATTGTTCAGCTTGCCATCGGCGCAACCAGGCAAATCCGTCGATTATGCGAGGCGTCACCGGAAACCAACTGGACGTTTCAGTATTCTCCGGAAACCTTCTGCTTCACTGAGCCTGAGTTCGCCCTGCAGATTTGTGAAGCCGTGGCCGAGGTCTGGGAACCGGATACGTCTCGCCCCATGATTATCAACCTGCCTGCAACGGTTGAGGTCAGCATGCCGAATGTTTACGCCGATCAGATCGAATATTTTTGCCGCCATTTTTCGCGTCGCCAGCAGGTTTGTATCAGCGTTCACCCACACAACGATCGTGGAACAGGCATTGCCTGTGCTGAGCTGGCACTGCTGGCGGGTGCTGAACGCGTTGAAGGTTGCCTGTTTGGCAACGGAGAGCGTACAGGCAATGCTGATTTAGTGACGCTGGCGCTGAATCTTTATACGCAGGGCATCTCACCCGGACTCGACTTTAGCCAGATGAAAAAGGTGGTTGAAGTGGTGGAGGAGTGCAATCAGCTGCCTGTTGCGCCGCGCCACCCCTACGCCGGCGAACTGGTTTTTACGGCTTTTTCCGGCTCCCATCAGGATGCGATCAAGAAAGGGTTTGCTGCACGACAGAACGCCTCAGATGCTTTCTGGCAAGTGCCCTATCTGCCGCTCGATCCGGCAGATGTTGGTTGCAGCTATGAAGCGGTTATCCGGGTCAACAGCCAGTCAGGCAAAAGCGGCGCGGCCTGGCTACTCGAGCAAAACCATAACCTTATCCTGCCCCGCCCACTTCAGCAGGCATTCAGCCTTCGCGTGCAAAAAGAGGCGGAACGGGGTGAGAAAGAGCTGTCACAGATGGCGGTCTGGAACCTGTTTCGTCAGGCGTATGGCGTTGTTGACGCCCCACCCCTGCGTTTAAAAGAGTATGTCTGCAACAATCAGCCTGACCAGCGCACCGTGCTTTCTGCTGAGATCATTTGCCAGGGTAAAAAACTGAGCCTGATGGGAGAGGGAAATGGCTTTCTTTCAGCGGCTCTTACCGCCCTCTGCCGGGAGGTAAACACTGAGCTTGAAATTGTCAGTTATCAGGAACACACGCTGGGTAAACGCAGCGACAGTCGTTCCGTCGCCTATGTGTGCTGCCAGGACCGCACAGGGAGATGCGCATGGGGCGTCAGTATTGACAGCGACATTACCCGAGCCTCGCTGCAGGCTATGCTAAACGCCGCAGCGGATTTCGTTACTTGCTGAAGTACTCACTGGGCGTCATTCCCATAACCCGCCGAAACATCACGCTGAACGCGCCGGGGCTTGCGTAACCTGAATCCAGAGCCACCCGCGTTATTTGCTCGCCCTGCGCCAGGCGCGTCAGGGCGTGCAGAAGACGTGCTCGCCGAACCCACTCGCTAAACTGCATGCCGGTTTGCTGGTAAAAATGGCGGTTGAGCGTGCGTCCGCTGGCGTTGATTTTTGCGGCTGCCTGCTCAATTGACCAGGTTTCATGCGGTGCATCGCGAACCGCCTGGCATAGCCGTTTCAGGCGTTCTGAGACTGGCTCTGGCAGGTGAAACGGCAGCATGTCCATCACGCGAATTTCATCAAGCATCAGTTCGTAAACATGTTCAGCCCGGCTGCCGGGCAGGTAGTCAGCAGGAAGCGTCAGCGCGCAGATAATCAGTTCCCGTAACAGATCACTCACGCCAACAACCTGACAGATAACAGGCAGATCGGCCCGCGCCAGCGGCTCGACAAAAAGCACCCTCGCCTTCACATCGCCGGTGATATGCAAGGCATGTGGGATATTTGCCGCTATCCATACGCCACGTGAAGGCGGGACCACCCACAATCCAAGCCGGGTCTCAATGCGAATAACACCGCTCAGCGTATGAATCAGCTGAGCACAGCTGTGCGTATGCCAGTCTTCATAATCGCCGTGCCTGTAGTCATGTGCATAAGGAATAACGGACCGGCCTGAAAAATCAAAGTCGCTTTGTCTGGTCACTGGGTTGATATCGCTCACTTTTATAAAGCGCCGTTCTGACTCTCTTTCGACGCACACGCCTTTCATCGCTGATTTCAGGCAAGGTAACAGACATTTGTGACGCGGCCTGCGGGTTCAGGGCGGGTTCTTCATTAAGCTGCCGCGGCTGGCTCCCGGCGGCTGGCCGTTGATCCGCTTGAAAGCCCGACTGAACGCGGCCTGAGAGGTATAGCCCAGACGCTGGGCTACCGTGTCGATCGATAGCTTCTCCTGGCTGAGCCACTGACTGGCGAGACGCATACGCAACTCCGTTGCGTAGCGCAGTGGCGGCACGCCTGTTGTCGCCTTAAAGCGCTCGGCAAACACAGAACGCGAGACATGCGATTCCGCTGCCAGTTCAGCCACAGTCCACTCTTTGCCGGGCTGACGGTGTATAGCCAGGATGGCTCGGACAAGGCGTGGATCACGCAATGCCGCAAAAAGGCCGGATGCGGTTTCACAGCCACATTCAACCCATCCCCGAACAATCATCGCGGCTGCAACCTCAGCAAGACGCGCCAGAATGCCGGCAAAACCGATGCGCCCGGAACATATTTCGTTTTTCATGGCAGACAGGATTGACACCAGGCCTGGATAACGCGGCTGGTCGGTATCCGCCACGAGAACCTCCGGCATCAGTTTACCCAGCCCGTGCATACCGCCGAGATCGAATTCCATGCAGCCGTAAAAAAGCACTGCGCTGGGTATTGGGTGCGTGCTGGGGCAGGTATCCACTCCGCTAACCGCTTCTCCCAGCGGAGCCGTGGCGAACTTGTCGATATGTTGAAAAGCTACACCGGGGTCTGAAAGGAGTTGATGTGCCTTTCCCTGAGGCATGAACACCGCATTGCCAGCAACCAGCGGGTGAAGCGTGCCGTCATGCGTACGTAAGAATGCGCTTCCAGCGGCCAGATAATGAAAATAGGCGTGCCCCGGCCTGTCATCAAACCCCAGCCCAAAAGCAGGGCCGGTCTGAATACGGCGATACTGGACACCGCGCAGGCGCATGCCTGTCAACAGTTCGCTAATAAGATCGGACGACAGAGCGGATTGTTCTTTATCGGTCATTTCAGGCGTTTCGAGCATAATATCAAGATTCCGCATCATAGATCGTCCTGCCGATCGATGCCAGACTTTCGGCTGTGATAATTATCCGGGGATAGGTTAGATGAGAAATGATGTGAATAATGCTGCGCCAGCGTTCGCCCATGAGGGTGAGCCAACAGGAGCCGCGTGGACGGCTGTATTTTCCCTGGCAATGGGCGTTTTTGGCTTACTGACAGCCGAGTATCTACCCGCCAGCCTGCTAACGCCTATGGCTGCTGACCTGCATGTTTCGGAGGCCCTGGCTGGCCAGGCGGTGACCGTAACGGCAGTGGTGGCTCTGTTTGCAGGGCTGCTGGTGCCAGGCCTGACGCGCAGGTTTGACAGAAGAGTCGTCCTGTTGAGTTTCACTGGACTGATGATAGCCTCGAATCTGCTGGTGGCACTCTCCTCCAGCCTGGCCGTGCTGTTAATTATGCGAATACTGTTGGGCGTTGCGCTGGGAGGGTTCTGGAGCATGGCCGCTGCCGTCGCCATGCGTCTGGTGCCAGCCAGGCTCGTTCCGCGCGCCTTATCCTTTATCTTCAGCGGCATCGCCGTAGGCACTGTGGTTTCGGTACCGCTGGGAAGTTATCTGGGCGGGCTCTACGGGTGGCGTAGCGCTTTTGTGGCAGCAACCGCAGTGGGCGTGCTGACGCTCATGGTGCAGCTATTCACTCTGCCGCGTATGGCCGCGCGCAACACGGCACGAACCGCATCGGTAATGGCGCTGCTTCGACGACCCGGCATTGCACTGGGAATGATGGGATGCGTGCTTGCTCATACTGGACAGTACGCGCTGTTTACCTATATTCGTCCGGCTCTCGAAAGCGTTATTCCTATTGATGTGAATAGTTTGTCTTTAATGCTGCTTGGGTTCGGTGTGGCCAATTTCGTGGGGACGCTGCTGGCCGGATGGCTGATGGAACGTAGTTTGCGTGCCACCCTGGTACTGATGCCTGCAATAGTGGGCGTCGCAGCGCTCTTCATGATCTGGCTGCCCGTGCAGATATCCGGATTGATGTGCCTGATCGTGCTGTGGGGTCTGGCGTTTGGCGGCGTTCCGGTGGCCTGGTCTAACTGGGTGGCGCGCGCGGTGCCGGATCAGGCAGAAACAGCAGGCGGTATGGTGGTGGCATCCGTGCAGTCCTCAATCGCTGCCGGCGCTGCTTTAGGCGGATTCATGTTTGGATTCAGTGGCGTGGCAGGCGTTTTTATTACCGCCGGTAGCATGATGTTGCTCGCGGCACTTTTTATTGCCATCAAGGTTCGGGTAGCACTGCCACAGCATGGCCAGCCAGACACGCCGGCAACACACTTTTAACTCAAGCTTAGGTAGCCGCAACAGGGCGCCTTTGTATAACGGCGCCCTGTTAAGCAACCTGATTACGGTCTCACTCCGGTAAAATATCCGGTAAGCATGGGCCCGCATTTCATCATTGAAACATCAATGTCACGGTAAAAAAGCAGCTTCTGTCATGTTCATGCCTGACGCAATCTTTTGTGCAGACCATTACGTCGGCACACGTCCTGCCTGATTCTTTCAGCTTTAACGTCCGACACAGGCAGCGTTGCGTGATGGCTCATGCACCTGCCGCGTGACGCTGTTCACACTCTGCGCAAATAAAAACCATTTCCGCATTTTTCCGGCCGGAAAAGCACCACGCCGCATTCATATGTAAATTAAATGTTAATTTAATGTGATTTTATATGAGTATTTTAGCTGAAAGCAGATTCCTTGCGGACTAAAGTCAGCGCAGTGAGCGCCATAAATAACAATTTATTAACTTAATATTGCATTATATTTAACAAATACGGGCTTTACTCACATTTTCTTCACAACTGTGCGAAAAACGATGTTCCTCTACGTTAATCTCTGATCGTGGATTTAACAGAAATCATTCTTTCCCTTTTTCAGAACACCATAAGAAAGGTACCGAAATGAAATTTAATCTCGCATTAGTCAGCGCATGTGTGGTTTCAGCATGCATGGCATTTACAACACCGTCATTTGCCGCCAAACCTTACGATATCGCCGTTGTCGCTAAAGTTACGGGTATTCCCTGGTTCACCCGTATGGAAGTGGGCGTAAAAGAAGCCGCGCAGAAGCTGGATGTTAACGCGTATCAGGTTGGTGGCTCCACCCCCGATCCGGCCCAGCAGGTAAAAGTGATTGAAGATTTGATAGCCAAAAAAGTCAACGCAATCATTGTGGTGCCAAATGATGCCAAAGTACTGGAGCCGGTGCTGAAAAAAGCACGTGACCAGGGCATCGTCGTATTAACGCATGAATCGCCGGACCAGCAAATTGGGCAGTGGGATATTGAAACCATCGACAGCCAGAAATATGCCGAAGCGAACATGGACGAGCTGGCAAAAGATATGGGCAGCAAAGGCGGATACGCCATTTATGTCGGTTCCCTGACCGTGCCTTTGCATAATGCATGGGCAGATGCTGCAATCAAATATCAGAAAGAAAAGTATCCGGAGATGCATGAAGTGACTTCACGTCTGCCGGTAGCAGAAAATATTGATAAGTCCTACTCCACCACGCTCGATTTAATGAAAACCTATCCCGATCTAAAAGGAATTATCGGCTTCGGTTCGCTCGGTCCGATCGGTGCTGGCCAGGCCGTTCAGCAGAAACGTGCGAAAAATAAAATCGCCGTTGTCGGTATCGCTATGCCCGCTCAAGCTGCACCTTATCTGATGCGCGGTGATATTAAGAAAGCCCTGCTGTGGGATCCGAAAGATGCCGGTTACGCCTTAGTCACGGTCGCCGATCAGTTGCTTCAGGGTAAAGAAGTTACTAAAGATCTGAGCATTGAAGGGCTGGGCAAAGCCGACGTCGATATGGACAAGAAAGTGATTCGATTTAATAAAATTCTCGAGGTGACACCAGAGAATGCGAAATCACTCGGGTTCTGATCGGCACTTTTAACTCTTTTATCTTTCGTATATAAATTTTTTCCCGCAACACACCAGGTTAATAAAAAAGATACGGCGTCGTGTGCTGTGCCGTATTTTTATTTCCGTTCCAACTTTGAAATTTTACGCCCTGAATATGTTGATTTGATGGAAGTCGGTAAATGATCGAATCCCAATAAGCCTGGATAATGAAGTGATTTGAGTGCGCCAGCGTAGCCAATCCCAGCTGGAAGTAAACAGGTATATTTAAGGATCTGTGATGAATACTGTCAGCATGTCCCAAGCCGGTAATGAGGCCTTTATCAGCCTCGAGAAAATCAGTAAAAAATTCCCGGGAGTATTAGCATTAGATAATGTCAGCCTGACCCTTAATAAAGGTGAAGTGCATTGTCTTGCCGGTCAAAATGGTTGCGGAAAAAGCACCATAATTAAAATCATTTCCGGTGTCTATAAGCCGGAAAAAAGCGCGACGATTAAGCTGGACGGGAAACTCTTTCACACCCTTACGCCGCAGTTGTCTTCTTATTATGGGATTCAGGTTATTTATCAGGATTTATCTCTGTTTCCAAATCTGTCTGTGGCCGAAAACATTGCCATTCACCGTTATTTGCCGGGCGGTGATTTTTGGGTACATCGCGAGGCGATGCGCAAAAAAGCGGTGGCGGCAATGCAACGTGTCGGGGTTTCTCTGGATCCGGATCGTAAAGTCGAAAAGCTGTCGATCGCCGACCGCCAGTTAGTGGCAATATGCCGCGCAATCGCCGCTGACGCCAGCTTGGTGATTATGGATGAACCGACCGCTTCACTGACCCGCACAGAAGTTAATGGCCTGCTGCGGGTAGTGAATGAGCTCAAAGCCGCCGGTATCTGCGTGATGTTTGTCAGCCACCGTCTTGATGAGGTGATGGAGGTGGCCGACCGTATCAGCGTAATGCGCGACGGTAAACTGGTCGGCACCTATCCTGCCAGTGAACTCGACAGCAATGAACTGGCGTTCCTGATGACTGGACAGCGTTTTACCTACAGTCACCTGCCACACCGAGCACCCGCCGACGTGACGCCACTGCTGGAAGTCAGCCAGCTGAGCCGCAAAGGTCAGTATCACAATATTTCACTGTCGCTGCGTCAGGGTGAAATCACCTCGATTATCGGCCTGCTCGGGTCAGGACGTACAGAGCTCTGTTTGAGCCTGTTCGGCATGACCCAACCGGACAGCGGGGAAATCCGCATTAACGGCAATGCGGTGAAACTCCACAGTAACCGCGACGCCATCCGTCACGGCATCGCCTATGTATCAGAAGACCGTCTGACGCAGGGGCTCATCATGGAGCAATCCATTTACGACAACACGTTGGTATCGATTTTCGACAAGCTGCACACCGGCACAGGATTAATGGATCATCGCAAAGCCGCATCGGTAGTGAGAGATCTGATTCGTGACCTGAACATAAAAGTCTCCGACAGCGGCTTACCGGTGAAGACGCTTTCCGGCGGTAATGCGCAGCGTATTGCTATCGCTAAATGGGTGGCGACGCGACCACATATTCTAATCCTCGATTCACCGACCGTCGGCGTGGATATTGCCAACAAAGAAGGCATTTATCGCATTGCGCGCGATCTGGCGGAATCTGGCATGGCGGTGCTGATGATTTGCGATGAAATTCCGGAAGCGTACTACAACAGTCATCGCGTGCTGGTGATGCGCAAAGGTGAACTGGTGGCGGAATTTGCGCCGCACCAGAGCAGCGAAGTGGAGATTGCGGAGATAATCAATGGATAACAACGTTCTCTCGAAACTGTTTTCCCGGCACGAATTCTGGCTTGGATTACTGGTTCTGCTGCTGGCAATTGGCCTGAGCGTCAGCACCAGTGAATTTATGACGCTGGGTAACCTGACAGATGTCGCTACCAGTTACGCCATTCTCGGTATTCTGGCCTGTGGTCTGTTTGTGGTGCTGATCGCCGGAGGTATCGACATCTCCTTTCCGGCCATCACGTCCATCGGCCAGTACGTGATGGCGAGTTACATCATTCATCACGGCGGCAGCTTTCCGCTGGCGTTTGCCATGTCAATGAGCACCGGTTTGCTGCTCGGGCTGGTTAACGGCTTTCTGGTGTACTGGCTCCGCGTTCCAGCCATCATTATCACCATCGCCACGCTAAATCTGTTCTACGGTTTACTGGTTTATCTCACCAATGGCACCTGGTTGTACGGCTTTCCCGACTGGTTTATGAACGGCATTAACTGGTTCTCCTTTACCGCCGCTGATGGTTACGACTATGGCCTGACGCTCCCACTGCTCAGCCTGCTGGGTGTCGTTATTGCTACCGGGGTGTTAATGAACCACACACGCGTGGGTCGTCAGATTTATGCCATGGGCAGCAATCGTGACGCCGCGTCGCGTCTCGGTTTGAACATCCTACGGCTGCATTTTTACGTTTACGGTTTTATGGGATTGCTGGCGGGCATTGCTGCGGTGGTTCAGGCTCAAATCACCCAATCGGTAGCCCCTAATTCCCTGCTCGGCTATGAGCTAACGGTGCTGGCGGCGGTGGTATTAGGCGGCACCAGTATGACCGGCGGACGTGGCTCGCTGACCGGCACCATTCTGGGTGTGCTGCTGCTGGGCTTTCTGCAAAATGGCATGACTTTGCTAAGCATTTCATCCTACTGGCATCAGGTTTTCAGCGGCGTGATCATTCTGGTCAGCATCAGCAGCACCGCGTGGAATGAAAAACGCAAACTGGCAAAGGGGATGTGACATGACCACCTTGAACCGATTTCTCCCTGGCGACCGCATCATACGTTTGCAGTTGCTGATTATCATCGCCGTTGCCGTGCTGTTCTCGTTCACGCTGGGCGGCAGTTTTTACAGCATTGGCAATTTCCAGTCGATCTCCTCGCAATTACCGATTCTGGGCATGCTGGCGCTGGGAATGGGTATCACCATGCTCACCGGCGGTATCAACCTTTCCGTGATTGCCGGTGCCAACGCCTGTTCGCTGGTGATGGCGGCCATTTTGGTGGCGCATCCGAACCAGCCAGAATATTTCGCACTGGCGATGCTCGCCGGTCTGGGGGTGGCCGTGGTGATTGGTGTGCTCAATGGCGCATTGATCGCTTATATCGGTGTTTCGCCGATTTTGGCAACGCTGGGTACCATGACGCTCATTGCCGGGCTGAATATTCTGCTGACGAACGGCGCCGTGATTTCCGGCTTCCCGACGGCAATCCAGTACCTCAGCAACGGCAGCCTGCTGGGTATTCCGGTTGCCCTGCTTTTATTCCTGCTGGTAGCGCTGCTGTTGTGGGTCTTACTGGAACACACCACGCTTGGTCGCAGCCTGTATCTGATGGGTTCCAATGAACAGGCCACGCGCTTCAGTGGTGTCAACACCCACAAAGTCACCATTGCAGTTTACATGCTCTCTGCGCTGCTCGGCTGGGGCGCGGCACTGCTGATGATGTCCAAATTTAACTCTGCCAAAGCAGGCTACGGCGACTCCTATTTGCTGGTAACTATTCTGGCTTCCGTGCTGGGTGGAATTAATCCCGATGGCGGTTTTGGTCGGGTTATCGGGCTGGTACTGGCGCTGATTGTCCTGCAAATGCTGGAAAGCGGCCTGAACCTGATGGGCGTCAGCAGTTACCTGACCATGGCTCTGTGGGGCTGCGTACTGATCCTGTTTATCGCTCTGCAAAACAGAAAATCATAAGCGAACGCTTTTTATGAAGGGAAACAACATGGCAAGTTATTTTATTGGCGTAGACGTAGGAACTGGCAGCGCCCGTGCGGGCGTCTTCGACATGAGCGGCCGCATGGTTGGCCAGGCCAGCCGCGAGATTACCTTGTACCGCCCGAAAGCGGATTTCGTCGAACAATCTTCCGATGAGATCTGGCAATCCGTCTGTAATGCCGTCAAAGACGCGGTTAATCAGGCCGATATCAACCCAATTCAGGTAAAAGGAATCGGTTTTGACGCTACCTGTTCGTTGGTCGTGCTGGATAAAGAAGGCAAACCGCTGACCGTCAGCCCGTCCGGACGCAGCGAGCAGAATATTATTGTTTGGATGGATCACCGCGCAATCACGCAGGCAGAACGTATTAATGCCACCGGTCACCGCGTGCTGGAATTCGTTGGGGGAATTATTTCGCCGGAAATGCAGACGCCAAAACTGCTCTGGTTGAAACAGCACATGCCGACCACCTGGAGCAACGTCGGGCATCTGTTCGACCTGCCTGATTTCCTCACCTGGCGCGCCACGCATGACACCACGCGCTCGTTATGCTCAACCGTCTGCAAGTGGACCTATATCGGTCACGAAGACCGCTGGGACCCGAGCTATTTCCGCCAGATCGGCCTGGATGACTTGCTGGAAAACAACGCGTCGAAAATCGGCAGCGAAGTAAAAACCATGGGCGAGCCGTTGGGTCATGGACTGACACAGCGCGCCGCTGCGGAAATGGGTTTGATGGCCGGCACGGCGGTCAGCGTCTCGATTATTGATGCACACGCGGGCAGCCTTGGCATTCTCGGTGCCAGTGGGCCATCCGGCGAATCAGCGGATTTCGACAACCGTATTGCGCTGATCGGCGGCACGTCCACTGCACATATGGCAATGTCACGTAGCGCGCGCTATATCAGTGGGATCTGGGGACCTTATTATTCGGCAATCCTGCCGGATTACTGGCTGAATGAAGGCGGACAATCCACCACTGGCGCATTGGTTGACCATGTTATTCAGTCACACCCGTGTTATCAGGATCTGCTGAAGCAGGGCAAAGATAGCGGCAAGACTATTTATGAAATACTGAACGGCATCCTGCGCAAAATGGCGGGTGAACCAGAGAATATCGCGTTCCTGACCAAAGACATTCATATGCTGCCCTATTTCCATGGCAATCGCTCACCGCGTGCTAACCCGACGCTGACTGGAACGCTGACGGGTCTGAAACTGTCACGCACACCAGAAGACATGGCGCTGCACTACCTCGCCACCATTCAGGCGCTGGCGCTCGGTACTCGCCATATTATTGAGACGATGAACCAGAGCGGTTACTGCATCGATACCATGATGGCAAGTGGCGGCGGCACCAAAAATCCCGTCTTTGTGCAGGAACATTCCAATGCAACAGGCTGCGCGATGCTGTTGCCGGAAGAGAGTGAAGCGATGTTGCTCGGCAGTGCCATGATGGGCACCGTCGCAGCAGGTGCGTACGATTCTCTGCCAGAAGCGATGGCCGCTATGAGCCGCATCGGTAAAACCATCACGCCACAGACCAACAAAATCAAAGAGTATTACGATCGGAAATACCGTGTATTCCATGAGATGTACCACGACAGCATGAAATACCGTCAGCTGATGCAGGGGGAAACCAAATGAACGCGGAAGAAGAGTTTGGCCTGGCGTGTCAGGGCTGGCAGACCTACAGCCAGGAATTACTGGCTTTGCAGCGTAATCTTGATGCCGATACCTGGCAGCAGCTGCTGACGCTGGTCACGCGCTGCAAAGGCAAAATTGCCGTGACCGGCGTCGGCACTTCGGGCATTGCCGCGCGTAAAATCGCACACATGCTGGCGTGCGTCGAGCAACCGGCCGTTTACCTCAGTGCGACAGATGCGGCCCACGGCGACCTGGGTTTTATGCGCAGCAACGATCTGATGATCCTGATTTCACGCGGCGGCAACTCTGAAGAACTGACACGCCTGCTGCCGACGTTGAAAACTAAAGGCGTGACGATTATTAGCGTGACCGAGAATCTGGACTCGCCGATTGCCTCGGCCGCTACGCTGGTAGTGAAAACACATATCCAGCGGGAAATCGACCCGTTCAATATGTTGGCCACCACCTCTATCGTGCTGGTGCTGGCGGTATTTGATGCGCTGTGCGGCAACATCATGCTGCGTAATGGCTTCAATCAGGAGCGTCTGTTGAAAGTTCATCCGGGCGGAAATGTCGGCAAGATCCTGCGCGAAAAGGATCGGTGAACAGTCCAGCCGTCGCTTCCGTTGCCCGCTCAGCCAGAAGTGAGATGGCACGTGTTATTGGTCGTCATGCGGGCAACATATCAATGCGGATACCGTGCAAAACGCGCATCTGCAAAAAACAGAGTAGCTGGTACGCTATTGCTGTCTGTAATGAGCTGGATTTTTTAGAGATCTGTAGCCTTGCTGATTCTGTTCGTGGCAGTTAAACGTCCGCTTGCCGATCATAGCGGACGATGTTGGTCCGTAGCCCGCTGGCACCAAACGGCAAGGAATGATCTGTCGCTAGCAAAACCGGGCTGCATCCGGCTCTTTTACAAAAAGCGATGTAATTAAGGGACGCAGCCTGGCGCAGGGAAAGCATTTACTTCAGCGGTGCCGCCAGCGTGACAATCCACAACTCGCTGTCCGACTCCGGTTTTTTCAGCGGCTTCACGCCGATAGTGGTTGCAACCGGCTTATCATCTATCGTTAGCGTACCCTGTTCAGTCACCCGATAATCCTTGCGCTTCTTACCTTCCACCGGATTTTGCATGACTGTTTTCACGCCGAAGTCATTGTCATTGGTGACCGCCAGCGTTTTATTGTCGATCAACGCCAGACCTTCAGCTTTCTCCTGCTGCCAGCCAAGTTGACGTAAATCGACCACCAGCGTTTTAGCGGCGAGCTTAATGCCGCGCTTCGCCAGCGCTTTCTCGTCGTCAAACTCTGGATACTCGCCAGGCTTATCGAACGCGGCAAGATCGGTAGCCGGGCTAAGATCCACCTTATAGATCAGGTTGCGCATCGCGTCGTCTTTGTCGCTGCCTTGTTCAATCAGCAGGATATGCTGATTGTCGAGCGCCACGATATCGCCAATTTTTGCGTCGCTGTTTTTACTGTAAGCGGCGCTGTCGATAGGGTAACCATACATCGCGGTTTTCCCGGTCGCCGGATCGAAGCTCACCAGACGGGTAAAGCGCGCCTGCTTTTTACTTTTACCATCGATATCCAGCGTGCTCTGCACCGCGGCGATGATACGCCCGTCCGGCATGCGGGTGAGCCCTTCAAATCCACGATTTGGCTGACGCCATTTGAGAACGTTCGGCAGACCGCCCGCGATCGATTTCTCTCCCTCTGCTGCCTGCGGCCCATGAATAGTCAGGATCTTGCCGCGCTCATCAACGTTAATCAGGAACGGGCCATATTCATCGCACAGCCAATATCCTCCCTTGCCGTCTGGCGTAATGCCTTCCGTATCCAGACCGCGGTTGTCGCCATGCAGCACTTTCAACGTATCGCTTAACGCAATTTCATTGGTTGATCCGATGATGCCATCCTGCAACGGCAAACCGTTGATATTGCCTTTGTCGTCATGCAAAGGTCGGGCGTCCGTGGCCTCCGCTTTGCCGTTTTGCACCCGAATATTCATCAGTAGCGGGGCGAACTCTGGCGTGACGAAAATTTTTGCCTCTCGCTTACCCACATCAGGCGAGTCGGCATTCGGCCCGCGATCGGTGACGGTCGCGAAGGTGAGCGCATCCCCCTGCTTGCCGGTAAACAGCAAACCGGAGCCGATTCCCACCGGCAACCCCTTTGGAAATGCGCTGGCGAAAGCGCCGTTGTAGCTTACGTTCGTACCCTCGGGAAAACTGACGATATAGCGCTCGACCTGCGGCTGCGCCGCCAGCGTTGATGAAGAGAGCGCACAGCCGATAACCAGAGAAATAGCTTTTATTTTCATATTGTTAATATCCAGGTAAGGAAGCTAACAGCGTAAACAACAAAAATGACAGGAAAATGAAATCTCCGGGAAACATTGGCTGCTAACAGGTTGATTTCTCCACCGTTGAGAAGGTGGATGGCGAGAGAAAGAATTCTTATGTTTAGGTAGTATGGTCAAAATCTCAGAACAGAAGCGGTGACATTAATGCAGCACTGCCATTAATGTTAAGGAAAAAAGTTCACTGAGACAGGCATGCCCGGCAAGGGAACTAAAGATGTTCAGTCTGGTAGCGCCTTTCCCTTAACCGCCAACGTCTGCTCCTCGCTCATAGCGGATATTAGCCTGACGTCAGTCCACTTTGTGCCAGAAGCTGACATCTTGTCAGGGCTCTTTTAGCCCTACTCTAAAAAGTCCATAAATTCTTTTACTGTTTAGCAGGCTACATATTTACTCTGCAGACTATTATCTTGCTGCTTTTGGTCCTGCCTGATATGTAATCCAGGCGCTGGAAGAGTAAGCAGACCAACAACGTTGACTTTGGATCTCCGCCAATTTATAGATAAATAAATACCATTATAATTTTTATCAAGGGATACAGGCTCATGCCATTTCAGGATAGTCTTCAACAGGAACTCATTGCATCTATAAAAAAATCACTAACTTTCGATGTTCTGTATCAAAGAATAAGACCAGATATCTCTACGTTTATCGCGGCAACTTCAAAATTACCTTTAAAAAACCTTGATGACTGGGAGCGTCTCATCCGGAGTGAGGTTTCCTGGCCTCTTCAGACCTCGAATCCAACACGTGCAAAATTTGATAGCCATCCGATAGGTTCTTTGACATGGCTGGATATATGTAACGCTGATGGTTTCAGGCGAGAAAGAGCATTAAAGATATTATCAGGTGGAGCACCTAATAGTTTTTTGTTTGCTTTAGCCGTCAGAAGATTAAATGACTGGGTTCCTCAGGTAAGAGAAGCTGCACGCAATGCTTTGCCACTAATCGCCGAATTTTCAAATCCAGAGATTATCGTTGATGTATTGTTCATAACGCTACCTTACTGGAACTCATGGGGAAGAATGGAAGAAGCCGAAAAAAATGCTCTGGTGCAAATTATTTTGATGGATAAAGTAGCCGAGCCGCTAAAAAAACGGCTTATGTTATCTACCTCAGGACCAGTCGCTACTGTTTTTGTACAAGCAGGTCTTACCTCTGCATTAGACAACTTCCTGACTGAGATTGCTAATTCATCCGTTCAACCCTCCTTGCGAGCAAAAGCATATCGTTGCCTGTTTGAAGGTAGATTTGTTTGGGCTGAAGGAGTGGAATGGAAATGGATTGATAAAGTACACGGCATTAAGCGTCGCATTCCTGTTTTAAAGGAGCGAGTTATACCTGTACCCAGACCATTTCTTGAGAACCTAAGAATGGCAACTATTGATCGTTCGCCTATGGTTCGGCGTATAGCCGGAGAAATGCTCATCAAGAAACTGGATTTTATTGGTGATGAAGCATTAACGCTGGCAAAAATACTGGCATCCGATACATCCCCATCAGTTGCGGAGCGAGGAGCCTATGCATTGGCTGACTTAGAAAAACGTGAGTGATTCTTTAATACTCCATTCATACAAGACGTGTTGATTATGCTTCTTGTGTCAGCGACTACCTGACCTATTCCCACTTAATTAACACACGGCAATGTTAATAATGCTCCCGTGAAAGTGAGAACAATTTCGTACTACCACTTCTCGCTCATAGCGGACATAAGCCTGACGTCAGTCCGCTCTGTGCCAGGCGCGGACATATGTCTGGCCTCTATGAGTGCGTGTTTCTCCTCCCATTTCAGTCGTCCACACAAGCAAAATCGAATGAACGCTGTTGATAATCAGTGAGGAGGTGGCGGCGGCCATGAACTTCCAGCCGCCTCTTTAAGTAGCTTATCGTTGGTTGGGTTGCCGTTAATTCGTGCCGCGTTGGTATTCGCCGTGCAGGCGCGCTGCTGCAGGGGAGGCAAAGAGATTATTCAGACGGGAGCGTGCCGTCATCTGGCGGAATGTACCTTGCTGGGCCGGATTGCCGGCATCATGCATTGTGTCTGTCATCCAGACTGCAAAATCCTGATAGTTCCAGATGCGTGGCAGGCAAGTATCGGTGTAGCTATCGAGGGTTCTCCTGTCCTGATTGCGCACGGCGTCCAACAGGGCCTGTGCAAGAACATCCACATCGTAAAGTGCCATGTTCATGCCCTTTGCACTGGCAGGCGGCACCATATGGGCCGCATCGCCGGCGAGGAAAAGATTGCCATACTGCATTGGTGCATAGACGACGGAACGTAACGGCACGAAGTCGATATTGTGCACCACGGCATTCTGGATAGTGTCATCGTTCAGGCGGAGGCGAATTTCGGCCCAGATGCGTTTCTCTGGCCAGTCCTCGGCAGTGTCGGTCAATGCGCATTGCAGATAATAGCGACTGCGCTGCGGCCCGCGCGGCAACTGGCCGACAAAGCCGTGATCGCTGACAGCCATGATCGGATCACCTGTCACCGGGGCCTCAACCAATGCGGCCATCCAGGCATAGCCGAACTCATGAACATACCGGGTCAAAATTCCATCGGGAATGGATGCTCGGCTGACGCCACGATCGGCATCGCACCCGACGATAAAGTCGCAGACTATCTCGTGATGGCCGCCGGCGTCGGAATAGGCCACTGAGGGGCGGCGGTCCGCCTCATTGGTGATCACCACGTCGGCGACCTCGAAACGCACATCGCCCGCCATGGCGTCGATCAATTCCCGCAACAGGTTGTTGACCAGAATTTGCTGAGTGCAGAACCGGCTCTGCGCGTCTCCCTCGGCACCGATATCAAAAATGCGGCCAACGCCATTGACGCGATAATCGATTGTCTGGGCGACGGGGCCAGCAAGGAGTTTGTCGGCCAGTCCCCAGCGCTCGAACATCTCCACCCCGCGCGCCTCGACAACTCCTGCTCTCTGACGAACCTCGACATAAGTGCGATTGCGCCGCTCCAGTACCACGCAGGGTACGCCGGATTTCTGCAGAAATGTTGCCAGCGTCAGACCCGCCACCCCCGCACCGATAATGGCAACCTTCGTCTCTTCGTAACTTATAGTCATGTTTCTTCCTTCAATCGTTTCACATTGAAATTCATGAAGTTAAAAATATAATCTTTTAGTTACATTCGGTAGTCACATACGCTGGCAGAGGTTTTGAATGCGAAAGAAGATCGATATCTCCTTGAAAAAAGAAGCGAAACAACAGCGAGCGATCGCAACAGTTGCGGCCATCGTCGAGGCCGCTACTTACATTTTGCGGAAAGAAGGGCCCGCCGGTTTTACGGCGAACAAGGTCGCAGAGAAAGCCGGAGTCAATATATCTTCTTTCTATCAGTATTTTCCAAATAAGGAGGCGCTGCTCTTTCACATCACCCAGCTGAACTGGGAGCGGCAGTTGCGGCAACTCACGCCCATCCTCATCCAGACTGGCCCCGAACATTCTCGCAAGTTGCGCGATTTCATTCGCGAGTTCTTCATAATCGAAGCAGCCGAGGCCGACCTACGACAGGCGCTGAGGCTCGCATCGATTGACCTGAGAGAGACCGACGAATTTAAGGCGCTGATCTCCAAAGGAGCCGATCTGACCAGAACCTTTATCGAAACCGCAGTAGGCTTGCCGGATAAGAGCGACCTCGATTTCACTGTGAACTTTATCGTGCTGCTCGTGACCAGCTTTGCCGAAAGGTCTACGAATGAGGGATTTACAGGAGCTGAACTCCTTCGTCAGGCCGATCTGCTGACCGACATTTTGGTCGGGCATTTTAAGATCGCCTGAACAAAAAGATGTAAAAAAAGCTTGTGACGCGAAACACATCCCCAAAAGCCGAGCTTTCACGTCCGACGTCTTTGACTAGCAAAGTTCGCTTAGTGTGACTTCCGCTGTTCGCTCAAAGCGGACATAGGCTTGATGTCAGTCCGTTTTGTGCCAAAAGCGGACGCAGCTAACATCGTGCTATGGTGATTTATGTGGTGAAGTTCAGCGAAAGTAATGCCTTCAGGTAAAAAGGAGTGTCAGATGAATTTAGAAACTGCTCGTTTAAGGCTTGAACCCTATCATGACTCACACTATGAAGGCTTAAGGGTAATGGAAAACGATTCCGGCGTGATGCGGTATATCAGCAAAGGCATTGTCAAAACGCCAGAAGAGACTTGGGAAAGTATCAGGCGAGTTCAGGCCAGATGGCAGAAATATGGATTTTCGTGGTGGGCTATTAAAGAGAAGACTTCCGGGGCCGTTGTTGGAGCAGCATGCCTCCAATATCTGGCAAACGTTGAAGGTGCCCCCTTAGAGATTGGTTGGCGGCTCGTCCCGGAACACAATGGCAAAGGCTATGCAACAGAAGCGGCTAAATCGATTATTGATTTCGCAGCAGAGCAGATAGGCGCGACGTATTTAGTGGCTGTTGCCGACCCTCAAAATACGCCCTCTCAGCGAGTGATGCAGCGATTAGGCATGACTTACAAAGCAATAGAACAGCATTATGATGTGCCTTGCGTAGTTTATGAACTTAGCATTCAGCGCGCTCAATCGTAATAGGGATGTGAACATAATCTCCGCTTTGTCCCAGAAGCGGACGTTGCCAATATAGTCATCTATGTCAATTTGAAGAGAGCAGGTCTGTATCTTATTCAGCCGTCAGTAAGTTACCTGCAAGAAGAGAACGTTGCTGAAATCGAATCGTGTTAATTTGTGAGAAACAGCTTAGTGGAATGCGGGCATATAACGTGAAGCCACGGCAAAAAGTTAACAGACTCAGCTGATTATTAAGGAGATGAATTGAAGCTTTTTGATTATCTGAAGATGGATTTTCCTGATCTGACGCCTGAAGCCACCAAAGTCCATCTTGCGCAATTAAATGATTATAAAGAGGATCCGCTGGTTAAATTCCGTGAAGGCACTTTCGACGACTGGCAGTGCTGGCAGAAGCGACTGGAGTTTAGCCGCAGGTATGTCGTTTCACTGATCAGAATCCCGGGGACTGAAACCTGGCTATTTGCGGGAGCATTTCAGCAAATAGCCAACGCGGGAAAGAAAGCCTACGCTGATCGTGAAGAACTGTATTATCAGTACCACCTTCAGAAAATCCCAGAGACTGAAGAATACGCTGGAAGGATGTATATCAGCTTTAAAAATACAGTCCGTAACTTCATTCGCCTCGGTGAAAGTATTCAGAGTGAACTGGTTATCAGCGCCATCACCCCGGCACGTCTGACCTTCGGCGAGTTTCCAGGCTACCGCAACGTCGTGCTGGACCGGAACAGCATCGGCTCGATCCTCAGACTTAATCTGCAATCCTGGCGTACCGCACTGTCCGTGGTTAAAGGCATCTATGTATTAACTGATCGGGACGGCGGAAAACTCTACGTTGGAAAAGCCGATGGAATTGAGGGGATATGGGGCCGATGGAAATATTATTTTGGTTCCGGGCATGGCGGCAATGTAGGGCTTAAGGAAGCTTTCGGCATAGGCGATGAAAACCGACTGCAGAATATCACATTCGCGATCCTCGAAGTCATGGATCTTAATGCCGAAAAAGGTGAAATTGACCGCCGCGAAACTCACTGGAAGCAAATACTGCTCTCGCGAGAGTTTGGCCGTAACCGAAACTAATTAAGCCTGTAAAAACGCGCTGAACTGCTCCCCATTGATTAGGACTCGGCATTAATTGTGGCAACAATTACGAACTTCGCTTAATTGCCGCTCTTGGCCGTTGCCGTGGGCTGCTATGTGCCAGGAACGGATGTTACTTTCTTCATGGTATGTTAGTTTGCAGGGAGCAGGTCACTTCAGTTGACGTCCTGTTGTAATCTTCTTCAGATATTGAATCAGGCTTAAAGCCAGTCTGCTAATTAAAGTTATGCTTTGCTGCTATGTATCAGGCAGGAGTTTGTACAACTCAAAATTTTTGGGTTAACAATAATGTAAATTATACCTTTTAAGGTATAACGATTACACTCAAACCAGTAAAGGTATAAAGGATGAGTTTGCAGGGAGAGAAGCCACTAATCTGACTCGGTAGCAGTAAAAAGGATCTATTGTCACTACCTAAAGAAGTGCAACGTTTCTTTGGCTTTGCGTTGGACTTCGCCCAACATGGTGAGAAGCATGACAGTGCGAAGGTTCTTAAAGGTTTTGGTGGTGCCGGTGTTCTTGAAGTGGTTGAGGACGATATGGGTGGTACTTACCGCGCTGTATATACCGTCAAGTTTGATGAGGCCGTGTTTGTACTTCACGCTTTCCAGAAAAAGAGCAAGCAGGGAATAGCGACGCCCAGGGAAGACATGGAGATTATCAGAAACCGGCTTAAAGTAGCTGCTGTAGTAGCCCAGGAGATAAAAAATGGAAAACAAAATCATTAACGGCGTTACTGTCGAAATGAGTTCAGGCAACATTTACGCTGACCTTAACCTGAAGGATGCTGAAAAGCAGAAGGTAAAATCAGGGCTGGCGATTGAGATTATTAAAAATATTCGCCGGCTGGGTCTGTCACAGACCGCAGCAGGGGAACGCATGGGAATAAGCCAGGCAAAGGTCTCCAATCTGCTCCGGGGCGATTTTACTAACCTCTCAGAGCGTAAACTAATGGAGTGCCTGAATCGTTTAGGCTGCGATATTGAGATTGTTATCAAGCCTTCTGCCTCGCACACAGGGCACCTGAAACTAGCATAAATCTAGCCGGCTATCCGGATGCATAGTCACAACGCATAATCTTGCGGCGCGTAGTCGCGAGAATCATGACAAAGTAAACGTTGACCTGGCAGCAAGTCGTGTCGAGTACAAAGAGCGACTTAACCTGCCAGAGCAAGTGCATGAAGTGGAGATGTAGCATGACCTGCCCCTGTTAATTAATATGTGGCTACGTTAACAAAACCTCCAGCTGCTGCAGAGCAAATGCGCATGTCCGCTCTTCGCTCATAGCGGACGTGCAAGCCCTGGCGTAGTCGGCATTGCGCCAGAGGCGAACATTGAAGCACAGCCGCCCAAAAGCCTGCAGGTGAAATTCAGGTAGACTTGAGTCTACGGTTCATTCTGCATTAGCTTTCAGTTAGCGCCTCAGGTCGATCCGAATCACGAAACACACAGGCGCGGCAGGAATATTAAAGGTGCTCAGGGGCTGATATGCGTTCCAATATGATTGAATATATGACTATTTTTATCCAGGTTGTTGAACTGGGTAGCTTCACCAAAGCCGCTGATGTTCTGCAGCTGCACCGCCCCGCCGTCAGTAAAGCGATACAGCATCTTGAAGACGATCTCGGTATAAAACTCATTCACCGCACCACCCGCAAGCTGAGCGTGACGGCTGAGGGCGACGAATTTTATCAGCGTGCCAAACACGTTCTGGCTGAAGTAGATAACTTGATGGCCAGTTTTTCACCGACCCTGCCGCCGCGTGGACGGCTCAGGCTTGATGTCCCGCTGGCGCTGGCTCATGCCATCATTATTCCCCATCTGATGGGGTTCCAGTCGCTGTATCCCGATATTGAAATGGTGCTGGTTTCATCGGATAAAAAAACCGATCTGATTGGCGAAGGCGTGGACTGCGTAGTGCGGCTGGGTGACCTGCAGGACTCAAGCTTCATCTCCCGACGTATTGGGGAAATCAGGATGGTCACCTGTGCCGCCCCTTCCTATCTGCAGCAGCACGGGCGGCCAGCAACGCTGGCAGATCTGGAGCAGCATCGGGCGGTTAACTTCTTCAGCGATCACAGCCGGGACGTGATGGAATGGAAGTTTATCGAGAATGGCGTGGTTGTTTCGCGGCGCCCTGCCGGCAGCATGTTGGTTGATAACTCCGATATTCTCTTGTCCTGTGCCCTGGCCGGTCTGGGTATTATCCAGGCATCCTGTAACGCCCTGGCCCCGCATATTGCTTCCGGTAAGCTTGAAGCCATCCTGACACAGTACCCTTGTGTTTCTAAGCCCGTTTCAGTGATGTATCCGGACAGGCGCAACCTTTCCCCGCAGGTGCGCGTGTTTATCGACTGGTTCAGCGACGTTTTTGCCAGGCAGCTCGCCTGAAACCACCGATTGTTACTGAATTCGTAACACTGATGTTCCTCAGCGGCTATTTTTCGCCTGATGACAACCCCGTAGAGTATTCGCAGATAAATCGATCATGCCTTTCCAGGGTATGTCGTTCACTGACGAGGTCTGAATATGTCTAAAGTTGTTACCTTTAACCGCACTGGCGGTCCGGAAGTGTTGGAAATTGTTGATGTTCAGGTACCCGCGCCTGGTGCCGGAGAAGTTCAGATTCGGGTCCATGCTATTGGCCTTAATCGCGCAGAAATTATGTACCGCAATGGCCAGTATGTGATTGAACCTGAATTCCCGGCGCGACTGGGTTATGAAGCCGCTGGAGTGGTAGAGGCTGTGGGTGAGCATGTCGAAAGCGTTGCCAAAGGCGATGTGGTCAGCGTTATACCTTCCTTCATGTTTAGCGAATATGGCATGTACGGTGAGTTAGTTAACGCACCGGCGCATGCGGTGGTAAAACACCCCGGGAATCTCTCTTTTGAACAAGCCGCTGCAAGCTGGATGATGTACGTCACGGCCTACGGCGCGCTGGTGGAATACGGTAACCTGCAAGCGGATCAGAATGTAATTATTCGCGCAGCATCAAGCAGCGTTGGCCTGGCAGCCATTCAGATAGCGAATATGCTGGGTGCCAAACCCATTGCCCTCACCCGCACCAGCGAAAAACGCGACCTGCTACTGAAGGCGGGGGCCGCCGCCGTTATCGCTACCGCAGAGCAGGATATGGTGGCTGAAATTAATCAGGCGACGCAGGGTGAAGGTGCCCATATTGTGTTTGATCCTGTTGGCGGCCCGGACGCGGCTAAGCTGATGCAAACCATGGCACCGCAGGGCATCTACTTCCAGTATGGGGCGCTCGACAGCCGCGACATGGTTGTACCTGTCTTCGAGATTCTTGGTAAACATCTCACGCTACGCGGCTATGAGCTGTTCGAAATCACTACCGACGCGGAAAAAATGGCGCGGGCGAAATCCTTCGTCACCGAAGGGTTGCGTTCCGGCAAGCTGAAACCGGTCATTGATAAAACCTTCACGCTTGACGATATTGCGGATGCGCATCGCTATATGGAAGCCAATGGTCAGACAGGAAAAATTATCGTTACCGTTGAATAATCGTTTGCTCGCGGCTTCGGCCGCGAAGATGAGTTTGTTGGGAAGCGACGTTGTTATCAGCGTAATACCCGTTAATGGCCGCCCAGGGATGCGGCGGCCATATTATTTATTGTGTGTTGAAAGGGCTTTTCACTCATCTCTGACCGATCCCCGCATAAGCTGGCTGAATGAAGCACAGCACCGCATGCGCCATTTTCATTCCGTACGTTACTGCGAATTCCCTGACCTAAAGCAGCGAGTTTCTCCTTCAATTGCCCGCTACTGTAGCGCTGACAACAACGGGAGACGTTATGAATTACAAAATTTCTGGCCTGAAGGCCGAGCCGTTCATTCATCTTTTTGGACAGAGCGATGCCTGTCTTAACCGCCTGGGTGCCAGCAGGCACACTGTGGACAGTTATCCTGGCTATCCCGACAGAATTTCATTATGTGATATCCCGATGGGTGAAACCGCGATTCTCATCAACCACATCTATCAGCCGGCCAATACGCCCTATTTCGGCACGCATGCCATCTATTTGTGGGAAGGCTGTACGCAGCAAGGCATTTACGTCAACGCGTTACCGGAGGTGATGACCGCCCGGCTCCTGTCATTGCGCGCCTATGACGAGAGACACTTTATACGGCAGGCGGATATCTGTGAGGGGAAATTCGCTGAACAGCTTATCCATCTTTTTTTTGCCGATCCGTTGATAAGCTATATCCAGATCCATAACGCGAAACGAGGCTGCTATTCCTGCTGCGTTGAGCGTGATGAATAAGCCAGATCGGTGAGCCACGGCATCCGTTTTAACCAATGCTATTGCTCAACGCTGGCTTTTCATTACTGACGGGTCTGCTGCGCCTTTTGGTTGGGTATTCTGTGATGTGGGCGGAAATTACTTGTCATGCTGCATTAATTTTTTGTCATCGTATTAGGATGTGATGATAAATTGCCCGGCATCACTGCGCTAAAGCAACGGAGATAAAATGCCTATACAGCAGGCGCCACGGCTGGAGACAGAACGCCTGGTGTTAAAGCAGTTCACGCTTGATGATTTCCCGGCGCTACAGGCATGCTGGGCCGATCCAGAAATGATTAAATTGAATCGCGGTGAGCTGCCCACGTCAGAATTCATCTGGTCGCGCTTGCTGCGCTACATTGGGCACTGGCATGCCCTGAGTTATGGTTACTGGGCTGTATTTGAGAAAACGACGAATCTGTATGTGGGTGCATTTGGATTTCAGGATGCCCATCGCGATATTACCCCAGCTTTGCCCTGCCCCGAGGCGGGATGGACGCTGATTGCTGACGCGCGTGGCAAAGGTTATGCCTCTGAAGCGATCGCTGCCATTTTGCACTGGGCCGATAACACATTGCCCTCTGACATATGCTGCATTATCGCTGAAGAGAACCAGCGTTCCAATTATCTGGCTGAGCGATATGGTTTTCGATTTCAGCATCATCGCTGTTATCGAGGTAAGCAAGTCCGCTTACTCATACGACCGCAACATTCTGCTGCCGAGTGAGAAGCTATCGCGCGCCGTCACAGCGGTCAGGAAAACGATCCCGGCTTTCCAGCCTGTGGAACAGGTGCAAAATTTCACAGCTTTTCCACCAGCGTTTTTAATTGCGCAATGACGCTGTCTTGCTCATTTTGATTCTGCTGACCATAAGGCCATGTCGACTGCCGGATGATTAAATGTGTCGGCAGCAGCTCACGAATTCTGATTTGCGGCGCGGCCATCTTCTGGATAAGTAATTCAACCGCCCGTTTACCCAGCTTATTGAAATCCTGCGCAACCGTCGTTAGCGGCGGCTGAAAATAGAGGCTGTCCGCCGTGTCGTCATAGCCGGTGACCGAAACGGCCCGACTGCCGGTGCGATGTAATTGTGCCAGCGCGCTGAGCACACCCAGCGCCATTTGATCGTTGGCGACAACGATGGCGCTAATGCGGCTGTGCTGATGCAGCAACTCAAACGCTTTATGCCAGCCGCTGGCCGCGCTCCAGTCGCCAAAAACCGTCACCGCATTACTGACACCATGCCGATGCAAGGTCTCGCGCCAGCTGCTCAATCGCATACGCGCTGAAACCGAGCTTTCGGGACCGGCCAGCAAACCGAAATCCCGGTGCCCGAGTTCCCACAGATGGCTGACGCAGGCGCCACAACCATCGAGGTGATTAAAGCGCACGCAGCAGACATCGGTTTCCGGTGAGATATCTAAAAACAGGCAGCAAATATCCGGATTCTCACTCACCAGCTTTTCCGCCAGGCTGCTTTCCAGCGGCAGGTTGATAATCGCACCGCGAATATTCTGCGCACGGAACTCATTCAACCGGGCCTGAAGCGAGGCGTAATCCACCATTACCGGCATCGCGATGACCACTTCCAGCTGGTGCGCGCCAGCGTAGCTTTTGATCGCCGCGGCAATTTGCGAAGGCGCATGCAGCGTCAACGATGCGGTGATCATGCCGATCGACGGTGCCGATTTCCCTGCCAGTAATTGCGCCGATCGGTTAGGCACATAGTGCAACGCCTGCATGGCGTGGATCACTCGGTTGCGGGTGCGCTCAGAGACCACGTCGGGCCGGTTCAACACGCGAGAGACGGTTTGCTGGGATACCCCGGCCTCACGCGCCACATCTTCTAACGTTGACGTACGGCGCTGCATCCTCTTCTCCTGTGCATATCGGGCATAAATGTCGATCGCTAACATTTATTGTCTACATTACGACAAATCTTGCTGCTTTTCGCCCTGTTTCGTGATCGTTAATGAGTTTCAATCTCAGCAATATTGTTGTTATCAATAAAATATCTGATAACTCAACCTGTCTTGTCTAGCGAATGACATTTTCTTTGACCTGTCAGGTAACTTTATGCGCCATCTCGATCGTCCTGCCTCTTCCGGGCTGCAATTTCATGATGTTCTTGCCCGTGAAGACTGGCAAAACCAGACCATTACGCACCTGAACCGTTTAGCGGCCCATCCCACATTTGCCAGCTGGCGCGACCTTGGTGCAGCCCGCGAAAATCAGCCCTCAGCACAGCGCCGCCTGCTGGATGGCCAGTGGCAGTTCGCTTATGCCCGCAGCCCGTTTGAGGTGGACGCCAGCTGGCTGGAGAGCGATCTGGCAGAGAGCCGCAGCACAACCGTGCCGTCGAACTGGCAAATGGCAGGCTACGACGCGCCAATCTATACCAACGTCCGTTACCCCATTGAAACGACGCCACCGCGGGTACCGGAAGAGAACCCTACCGGTTGCTACTCAATGACGTTTAGCGTGGAGGAAAACTGGCGGACTGAAGGTCAGACGCAGATTATTTTTGATGGCGTGAACTCAGCTTTTCACCTGTGGTGCAACGGTGAATGGATCGGTTACTCCCAGGACAGCCGCCTGCCCGCAGCCTTTGATCTCAGCGCCGCGCTTAAGCCGGGCGAGAACCGTCTTTGCGTCATGGTGATGCGCTGGAGCGCGGGCACCTGGCTGGAAGATCAGGATATGTGGCGGATGAGCGGCATCTTCCGTTCCGTCTGGTTGCTGAATAAACCGACCCTGCACCTCAGCGATGTTCAGCTCACGCCAGAGCTTGATGCGCTTTACCGCGATGCTGAGCTGGTGGTCAATGTGAGCGTCGCCGGCCTGAAACAGCTGCCTGAAAACCTGACGATTAACGTCGAAGTGTGGAATGACGCCGAGCAGGTCGCGAGCCATCGGCAGCCGCCTGGATCGCCAACAATCGATGAGCGCGGCAATTACGCCGAACGTGCCGCGATGCGCCTTCCCGTCGCGCGCCCGGCGCTGTGGAGTGCGGAAATGCCCCACTGCTATCGCGCGGTGGTCTCGCTGTGGTGCGGCGACACGCTGATCGAGGCTGAAGCCTGGGACATCGGTTTTCGTCGGGTTGAAATCAGCAATGGCTTACTGAAACTGAACGGTAAACCCTTGTTGATTCGTGGCGTCAACCGCCATGAACATCACCCTGAGCGCGGGCAGGTCGTCACCGAAGAGGATATGGTGCAGGACATTTTGTTGATGAAGCAGCATAACTTCAACGCCGTTCGCTGCTCCCATTATCCTAACGTGCCGCGCTGGTATGAGCTGTGCAACCGTTATGGCCTCTACGTGGTGGATGAGGCCAACATTGAAACCCACGGCATGGTGCCGATGAACCGCCTTTCCGACGACCCCGCGTGGTTACCGGCCTGGAGCGCCCGCGTTACGCGGATGGTGCAATGCAATCGCAATCATCCGTCGATCATTATCTGGTCGCTGGGCAATGAGTCCGGCGGCGGCGGCAATCACGAAGCGATGTATCACTGGCTCAAACGTAACGATCCGTCACGCCCGGTGCAGTATGAAGGCGGCGGCGCCAACAGCACCACCACCGACATCCTCTGCCCAATGTATGCCCGTGTCGAAAGCGATCTGCTTATTCCGGCGGTGCCGAAATGGGGGATCAAAAAATGGATCAGCCTGCCCGGCGAGCAGCGGCCCTTGATCCTGTGCGAATACGCGCATGCCATGGGCAACAGCCTCGGTAACTATGCCGATTACTGGCAGGCGTTTCGTGATTATCCCCGGTTGCAGGGAGGATTTGTGTGGGACTGGGCCGATCAGGCCATTACCAAAACCTTCGACGATGGCAGCGTTGGCTGGGCCTACGGCGGTGATTTTGGCGATAAGCCCAACGATCGGCAGTTTTGCATGAATGGCCTGGTATTCCCGGATCGCCGTCCTCACCCGTCGCTGATTGAAGCGATGCATGCGCAGCAGTACTTCCAGTTTGCGCTGGTGTCGCAAAACCCGCTGCGTATCAGCCTGACCAGCGAATATCTGTTCCGCACCACGGATAATGAAGAGCTGCACTGGCGGGTGCAGGCCTCGGGGGAAACCCTTGCCGCAGGCCATACAACGCTTGCTCTTGCGCCTGAAGCGTACGCTGAGCTCACGCTATCCGAGGAATTGACGCTGCCCGCCGGTGCCACAGAAGTGTGGTTAACGCTGGAAGTTATTCAGCCAGATCGCACGGCCTGGTCCGATGCCGGACACCGCGTCGCCTGGCAACAGTTTGCCCTCGCCGCACCGCTGGTGCTGCAAACGCCCAGCCCGGCAGCAGATGCCCCTGAGCTTAACCACAGTGACACCGCCTGGACGGTTCGCAGCGGCGTACAGCAGTGGATTATTGATCGTCAAAGCGGCTTACTGACGCACTGGCAGGTCGACGGCGTAGAGCAACTTCTGACGCCGCTGCGTGACCAGTTTGTGCGCGCGCCGCTGGATAACGATATTGGCGTCAGTGAAGTGGAACGCATCGATCCTAACGCCTGGGTTGAGCGCTGGAAAAGCGCAGGCCTTTACCATCTCACCGCACGGTGCGTGCAGTGTGACGCGCAGCGCCTGCCGCACGAAGTGGTGATCGATAGCCGCTGGCACTATCTGAGCAATGACGACGTGGTGATCGTCAGCCACTGGCGCATGACCTTTGACGCACAGGGCACGCTGCATTTAGCCATCGATGGTGAACGCGCGGGCACGCTGCCGCCGTTGCCGCGCGTTGGGCTGCATTTTCAGGTGCCCGATCAGCATAAACCGGTCTCATGGCTGGGATTCGGGCCGCATGAGAACTACCCGGATCGCCGCACCAGCGCCTGTTTCTCCCGTTGGGAGCGCCCGCTCGATGAGATGAGCACGCCGTACATTTTCCCCACTGAAAATGGGTTGCGTTGCGACAGCAAAGCGCTGGACTGGGGCCGCTGGCATGTCTCAGGTGATTTTCACTTCTCGGTACAGCCTTACAGCACGAAGCAGTTAATGGAGACGGATCACTGGCACTGGATGCAGCCGGAAGATGGCGTCTGGATAACCCTTGATGGCCAGCATATGGGCGTCGGCGGTGATGATTCCTGGACGCCCAGCGTACTGCAGCAATGGTTATTGCTCGAAACACGGTGGCAATATCAGTTAACGCTGCATTTCCAATAATAATCAGGGGCGCAAGCCCCTGGCATAACGGCATAACCCGATGGAACAGTCACAATGAAACTCTCACAACTGGCACCAAGAGAACGGCATAACTTTATCTATTTTATGCTGTTCTTTTTCTTCTATTATTTCATTATGTCGGCCTACTTTCCCTTTTTCCCGGTCTGGCTGGCGGAAGTTAACCATCAGACCAAAACAGAAACCGGGATTGTATTTTCTTCTATTTCGCTGTTTTCGATTATCTTCCAGCCGGTATTCGGTCTGGTCTCCGATAAACTTGGGCTGCGCAAACATCTGCTGTGGATTATCACGGTTTTACTGATCCTGTTTGCGCCCTTCTTTATTTTTGTGCTGTCACCTCTGCTGCAAATTAATATCTTTGCTGGCGCGCTGGCAGGCGGCATCTATTTGGGCGTCGTCTTCTCCAGCGGCTCCGGCGCCGTCGAGGCCTACATTGAACGCGTCAGTCGCGCCAACCGCTTTGAATATGGCAAAGTCCGCGTTTCCGGCTGCGTGGGCTGGGCGTTATGTGCGTCTATTACCGGCATTCTGTTTAACATCGATCCCAATATCACCTTCTGGATCGCGTCCGGCTTTGCCCTGGTGCTGGGCGTACTGTTATGGGTATCGCGCCCGGAAGGCAGTAACACCGAACGGGTGATTGATGCCTTGGGTGCTAATCAGCGGGCGTTCTCTTTGCGCACCGCCGCCGAGCTGTTGCGGATGCCACGCTTCTGGGGATTTATGGTTTACGTGGTGGGTGTCGCGAGTGTTTATGACGTCTTCGACCAACAGTTCGCTAATTTCTTTAAAGGCTTTTTCTCCAGCCCGCAACGCGGCACTGAGGTATTTGGCTTCGTGACCACCGGAGGAGAATTACTTAATGCGTTGATTATGTTTTTCGCCCCGGCGATTGTGAACCGCATTGGGGCGAAAAATGCGCTGCTGATCGCCGGCGTTATCATGTCGACGCGTATTTTAGGTTCTTCTTTTGCTTCATCCGCCACGGAAGTGGTTATTTTAAAAATGCTGCATATGTTTGAGCTGCCGTTCCTGCTGGTGGGCACCTTTAAATATATCTCTTCAGCCTTTAACCCAACGCTGTCGGCAACGTTGTTCCTGATAGGATTTAATTTATCGAAGCAACTTTCAGGCGTCGTGCTGTCAACATGGGTTGGACGCATGTATGACACCGTGGGTTTCCATCAGGCTTATCTTGTTCTCGGCTGCCTCACGCTGGCCTTTACAGTGATTTCGATGTTTACGTTGAAAGGCACTAAGACCCTGCTACCGGCCACCCGCTATAAGAGCGCGACCTGAGGATGCGTGCCCGTGCAGAGCGGGCACGCATCAGCCCTTCACTAATCCGGTCAATAAGGCCATTCTCAACGGGGCTTTCTGGAGCCTGTTGAACACAGACCGTCCGGGTCGCAGGATGCTGCGTGCACCGGACAGCCTGTTTCTTTATTTAACCTGCCAGATTACATCGCCATGTGCTGGGCAGACTTCAAATGTTGCTCCACAACCGGTGTGTGCGCGTCAGCCAGCGCCTTCACGTCGGGATCTTTGATCTTCGTTGCGTCACTTTGCAGCGTCGACAGCACCATCTTGTGATCCTTTATGCCCGCGTTTTCCATATACATTTTGTCAAAAGCATCGCCGCTCTTCGCCGCCAGTTTGGCCGCCATCGCCTTGTGCTTGGCGTCTGGCTCAGTTGGCAGTGTTACGCCCTTCTGCTCAGCGACCGTTTTTACCTTGGTCAAGGCATCGCCGTGGTCTGCAATCATCTTCTGAGCAAATGCTTTGGTTTCGCTGCTTTGCGCCTTGGTGAGTGCCATCTTAGCAGCGGCGATTTCGTTGATATTGGCCTGCGCCATATCTTTGACCGCTTTTTCGTCACCGGCACTGAGTTTAGTGTTCGCTCCGGCCTGGGCTGCGGGGGCATTCTGCGCGCCGCTGGTGGCCGTCTGCGCCTGCACGCCAGCCGTGCTGAACATAGCTACTACTGCCGATACCGCCAGCAATCCTTTTAGCGTTTTACTGTTTTGCATTTTGTTCTCCTGAAGGTCATGGATGAGACTCGAGCCAGCTAATACGCCTTGCGCAGCCTCGTAAGGAAATGACAAGTGCAATGGTCAGTATAGCGGATCGGTGATTTTTGCCAGCAGTTTAGGCTGTGATTATCAAGGGAAGCGGCAGGAAATAGCGGGAGTTAACGAAGGGGACAGTGCCCGGCGAGCAGGTTGAGTCATCGTGGGTATGTTCTTCAACATTTTATGAGCGTAGCCATAACGCTACAACAGCAGGTGATTTGCATGCAAAACGCATCAGGTTGGAAATATTCAAAGCAGGTATTAACCCGAGCGCTGCCGTCAGACCTCAACCGCGAGAGTTGAAACACGATGCAGTGTAGTAGCACCAGAAAGAATGTTGAGGGTTAGGCTTTTTAATCAATGCCCATTAAAGTGCTTAGAAAGCCAGGCAGCGGGTTAAGTGGTTTAAAACAGACAAGGAGAAGCGATGAAGGTCAGACTTGCCGTGCCTGCTGACGCAGAAGCATGCTGGAATATCCGTAACCAGGCTATCCGTTATGGATGTAAAAACAGTTATGACGAGGCCATTATTACCGCCTGGACCCCGGAAAACATGCCGGAAAGTTACAGGAAGGTGATTATTGCGAATCCGTTTTTTGTGGCTGTCGACCCGGATAACCGGCCGGTAGCGACCGGCTTTCTTGATCTCGCTTCAGGCAGTGTTGAGGCGGTTTTTACCTTACCTGACTTTACTGGCAGAGGCCTGGGTGGCCTGATTATGGATGCTATCAAACGGGAAGCGCGTGAGCGTGGGTTTGAGCAATTAACCTTATCCTCAACGCCGAATGCGCAAACCTTCTATGCGCAGCAGGGTTTTGTGCCGATGCGGGAAAGCGTCTATCCCTCTGCCCTTGCGCAGGCTGAACTGCGCTGTACAGATATGATGATAAAGCTTCGTTGAAGGTGATTCGAACCGGCGGGATGAACGTAAACGGGTCGTCTGGCGAGCCAACTGTTCCGATCCAGGGGCTAATGTCGATTTTCGTGCACAGTACAGGGTGATCATTCTGATCGCAGCGTTACTGCCTGACTTTACTGCCTGATATTAAGAACTCACTCCCCGGATCGGGGAGTGTTTAATATTGCGATAACACGCATGCCGCAGTGGTGCACTTGAACAATCAGGCCGTGGTATTGATGTTGCGCCCGATAGCGGGATTAGCAGGCAGCTGAGGAATGGATTCGAGGATCCCCGTTGCCATCGCCTGCTGATTATCCAGAGACTTCTTCAGTACTAAGGTGTTTATTTTATTACCTAGATCCAGGTTATCAAGGCCGATAGCCAGTGATGTAATTTGTGATACATCCATCTTGCTCTCCTGATTAATACAGCTGGTAGTACGTTAAAAAGGCTTTCAGAAAGCCTGAAAGATCTATCGGCCGCTGGCCTTCAGACTTTAGTGCCGTCATAACCCCCTGTGACAGGTGTCCATTATTTTACGTTTAACGCGGTCACTGACCCACAGCAGCGGTCTGAAACGGGCATACCGCTCAGGCCTGTCTGCTATCGCATGTCGGCTTTTCGATACTGAATAGCTGAAAACCCATTCAGCCCAACAAGCGGCCTTCAGGCAATACGGCGCACAGGTTAACTGCGGCTGAATACCAGCTTCAGTCCGGCCATCGCGAAGCAGCATGCCAGCAAGGCATCCAGCGCGCGGCGGATACGGCGATAAAATGCAGCCATCATGGCGGTAGAAAACAGCACGGCATAACCGCAGAACACCACCACGCAAATCGCCGCACAGCCACTGATGATCATCGGGAGAGTAGAGGCAGCCGCGTCCGGCTTGAGCGCCACCGACATGATGGCGACCCAGGTGAGAATCGCTTTCGGATTGCCAATGTGCATCAGAATCCCCTGACGGAACAGCTTGCCAAAGGCCACGCTCTCTGTGCTGCTGACAAATTCAGCGGCATCCGTACGGCGCAGTGCAGATTTGCCTGCTTTAAACGCCAGCCATAACAGATAGAGGCCACCGCCAATTTTCAACACGATCAGCAGTTGTGCAAAGGTCGCCAGCACGGTCAGGACGCCGCATGCCGCCAATAGCGCCCACAACATCGAACCGCCTATTACGCCTGCTGCCAGCGCCAGTGCTGCGCCGCGCCCCTTTTTCATTGCCGTGCCCATAATAGCCATATTGCTGGGTCCGGGGCTGGCAGTGGCGACAAAATAGGTGGTGTAGATCAGAATCAATTCGTGAGAAAGCGCCATGATATTCTCCGCAAGCGAACAGGATTAGCCAGTGCTCTTGTTATATCGGCTGGCGCGGGAATTTACCATCTGCGCGTTGGCTTTGTGGTTTCTCTCCCCGATAAGCCTGCCCATCAGGTCGCTAACGGCGTTTACACACCGGTGTTCGTAATAACCGGAAGATTTTTCGCCAGGTCTTCAAGCAACGCAACAATGCGCCTTACCCTGACCGGAATAAATCGCGCGTCCGGAAATACGGCATAAAGATAGCGATCGGGCAGACGGTATTCAGGCAGTACTCGGATCAGCGCGCCTGATTGCAATGCCTTAACGGCAAGCGGTAACTGCATACCACCAATGCCGATGCCCGCCAGCAGCGCTTGCAGCAGGGCTTCACTGGTATTTGCCCGCATCACCGTATTTACATTCACTGCTATCGATTCCTGCGTCGATATCAGCGTGAGCGGTTGATCCTGCGCAAGGCCGCTGAAGCGGATATGCGGCTGTAAAAGCAGCTCGTTCAGTGAAGTGACGTGAGCAAAATCCGGAGAGGCCACAAGAGCCGTTTCAATCCGCGTCAGCATTTTTGCCGCATGGATTTCCGGGGCTTTACCGCTGAGTCGTAGCGCGACATCCACGCCTTCACTGACCAGATCCGCCATACGATCGTCAAGCGACAGCGTTAAATTCAGGCCCGGCGTCGCTTTCTGTAAGGCCAACAGAGGCGCCAGAAAAAGTTGTCCTACGCCGCTGGGGAGCTGTAGATGCACCTTGCCCTGCCACTGTTGCTCCTCAGGTTTTAACTGATTTTCCACTTCCTCCATCGCCGCCAAAAGTGGCTGCATTTCACGGCGATAGTGTTCTCCCTGGGCCGTCAGCGCCATTGCCCGCGTGGTGCGATGCAGCAGAACAACGCCCAGCTCGTCCTCAAGTGAGGCAATCTGCTGACTCACCGCTGACTGCTTCATGCCCGTCTGGCGTGCAGCCGCAGAGAATGAACCGGTTTCAGTAACCAACAGAAATGTACGAATCGCAGTGAGTTTATTGTTCATTTAATGGTTTTACTTATAAGCCCTATCCGGCTGCGGGGATTTTTGACACATGCTCTCTCCCGCACAATGCGGCTTTCACTGAGCCGGAGAATAAATATGTCAAAAGCGCATACTCAACACGTCGCACTGGTAGCCGGGGCAAACGGAATTGTTGGCAGCCAGCTAGTCAGAGTATTACTGAAAAATAGATGGGATGTGATGGCGCTTTCACGCCATGAGCGCGTTTCGGATGAAAACGTTACGATCGTGAAAGTCGATCTCACCGACCGTCAACAGAGCGAAAGCGTTCTGAGCAAGCTGCATGGCGTCACGCATATTTTCTACAGTGCCTGGCTGAATGCAGCCAGCTGGTCAGAGATGGTTGAGCCGAATGTCACGATGCTGCGCAATCTGGTCACCACGATGGAAAACGTCGCTCCGCTGGAAACCATCAGCCTGATGCAGGGTTATAAGGTCTACGGTGCCCATCTTGGCCCATTCAAAACACCGGCACGGGAAAGCGATCCAGGCGTGCCAGGTGCTGAGTTCAATGGTGCGCAGCTGGCCTGGCTGAGCGACTTTCAGCAGGGTAAGCCGTGGCACTGGAATGCCATCAGGCCTGGCGTGGTGGGCAGCGCCGTTACCGGCAATACGATGAATCTGGCATTAAGCATTGCGTTATATGCGTCGCTTTGTCGGGCGCATAATCTCCCCCTGCGTTTTCCCGGCTCGGCGCAAACCTGGCATAGTATTGTCGATCACACCGATGCAGGATTACTTGCCGACGCGACGCTCTGGGCCGCCACGCATCCGGGCGCAGGTAATGAGGCTTTTAACGTCAACAATGGTGATGTATGGCGATGGAGCGAGCTGTGGCCGCGCATTGCGCAGTGGTTTGAGCTGCCCAGTGCGCCGCCCGTCAGGCTGTCGTGCGCGCAATTATTCAGGGATTATCAGGCAGCATGGCGCGATCTGGCCAGGCAACATCAGCTGGTCGAAGCCGATATTCTGAAACTCAGCGACGGACACTTTGCCGATTTCGTCTTTGGCTGGGAGTACGACATGTTTGGCGACGGCAGCAAACTTCGACGGGCAGGCTTTGGAGGCGGTATCGCAACTGATGAGATGTTTTTTAGCCTGTTTTACCAACTGCGGGCACAACAGGTTATTCCCTGAGCCTTTTATAAGCGGTGATCACGCGGCTGAGGTAGGGTTTCGTGACGATATTGCGCCTGCCACGCAGGCGCTCGCTAAAACTTTACCGCAGTTCACCAAAATAGCCTTCACCGGCTTTTTTAAGCAGCTCATCAACGATAATGCGCACCTTTGGAATGAGATGCCGGGTACGCGGCCAGACAACATTCAGCTCAACCGGAACCGGCATATGATCGGCCATGATGGCGACGAGATTGCCTGCATCAATATGGCTGTTGACCATCGACTCCGGAAACTGCGCAATACCCGCACCCGCCAGGCAGGCCATTAGCATGGCATCGCCGTCACTGATCTGATGCGAGGCCGCGGCGATGAATTTGCTTTCCCGTTCGCCCGCCGCGCGCAGTCGCCAGGCCAGCGGCGCGCCGCGTCGGTAACCCATGATGCCGCAGTGCTTTTTCAACGCCTCGAGGCTGTCAGGCGTGCCGTGTTGAGCCAGATAAACAGGTGAAGCGCACAACATCAAACGCTGACGGCTCAGACAGCGGGCAATCAGCTCATCGGTGCTCTGTAGCTCGCCCAGGCGCAACACTAAATCCACGCCCTCCTCAACCGGATCGATCACCCGATCGTTAAAGGTCAACGCCAGCCGCAGGGCCGGATAGCGGGTCATGATCTCCAGCAGCAGCGGCATCATCAGGTTTCGGCCAAAGGAGGCGGGCATATCGATACGCACCGTGCCGGCAGGGTTCTCCTGACGACGGCTCAGGGTGTTTTCAGCAGAATCCAGAATCTCCAGCGCCGACAGACAACTGGTCAGATAGGCTTCGCCGTCACTGGTCAGGCTCAGTTTGCGGGTTGAACGGTGAAACAGCCGCGTTCCCAGCCTCTCTTCCAGCCGCGCCACGCTTTTGCCAACCGCTGATTTGGTGATCCCCAGCTGCTCCGCGGCTTCCGTAAAGCTGCTCGATTTTGCCGTAACGACAAAGTGGGTGATTCCGCGCAGGGATTCTGCTGCTAACTCGGTAGACATAAAGTTGACTCTGTGGCGACGCATAGCGTGTTTATCGATGTTTAATTCTATAGCAGACTCAATCCAGCACGAAACATCAGGTTGCCGTCCCACGCGGCAAACTCATTTTTACCTTACAGGGAGCTCACCATGTCCACTGACATCATCCGCGGTATGGATCACGTTGGTATCACCGTTTCTGATATCGATGAGGCCACGCGCTTCTTTGCCGACGCCTTTGGCGCAGAAGTAATTTATGACTCTGTTGCGCCGTCAGACGACGACGTGCAGGGCGAGGAGCCGGAAGGCATTCTCAACCTGTTTCCGGGAACCAAAATTACCACGGTCAGAATGATGACCCTGAAGCACGGGCCGGGACTTGAGTTGTTTGAAATGAAGGGACCGCAACAGAGCCAGCCGGTGCGGCCCAGCGATTACGGACTCCAGCACTTTGCCGTTTACGTTGATGATATCAACGACGCTATCCGTCTGTTTGAGCGCGCCGGGGGCAACATGTTTACCGCTCCGCAGCCGCTAATGTTTCCAACTGAAGTGGGTGAGAATAACTTCTTCTGTTATGGCCGCACGCCGTGGGGCAGCGTCATTGAGCTGATATCATTGCCTGCAAAACTGCCCTATGAAGATCACACTTCTCTGCGACGCTGGAAGCCGTAAGTCTCATCGGATGCGCCTGCAAAGGTGCATCCGTTATGGCTTCAGCGGTGCTGTTCTCTGCTGGCTTCGATCGCGGGCGAATGCTCAGCACACCGCGATAAGCTCGAACTCTTCGAAGATGAGTTCCATGACCTCAGAATAGGTGCCTTCGCGTTCAAAATAGCGTTTGTGCCCTTCCCGCCAGTGCGCCAGGCTCAAATCCCCTTCTCCTTCTTTGCGCGCCAGTGCCTCTGTGACGTCGCAGAAACGGATCCTTTGCGTTCTGACGGTGCGGATCACACAGAGCGGCTGGCCGCTACCGCTAAGGATGATGTTGTCGCTGCCCTCGCAGGGCGCTTCACCTCGCGCAAACTCCTCCTGCCAGACAACCCGGGAACAGCAGGTTGCCGTTTTCAGTCCGCTTAACACCCGTTGAGCGAGCTCATCAGCCAGCTGCGGGCTATCGCCAAACTGCCAGACAAGCGCACCTGGATAGGCGTTTTTTACTGCTTCAAGGGTGGTCATCATCGTCCCTGGTAAGTCATGGTTTTTATTGCGGGCCAAATCACACCATTTTGCCGGGCGGAGCAACAGCTTGGGTGCCGTTTTGCGATCCAAAGCCTGTTAACCCCATGATCTCAACGCGGCACCGCCGTTCCTGACAAGCCGCCTGTCGTGACGCGATTGCGTATCACCAGCGGGGGATTTGTTGATCTGCATTCATTGCGGTAGACAGCTCTCCTGAGCCAGTTTAATATTGTCATAGGTCAAATAAATTATTGTCACAGATCAATGAAACTATCCGGTAAAACAGCAGGCGAAATCTTCGAGCAGGTCAGAGCGTTAATCCAGTCCGGCGAACTCAAATCGGGCGACGTCCTGCCACCGGTACGCGAAATGGCCACCTCACTGTCGGTGAATCGCAATACCGTGGCCGCCGCCTACAAACGTCTGACGGATGCGGGATTTGCCCAGTCACGCGGGCGCAATGGCACGGTGATCCGTGGTATTGCCGCGCCAGTGGTGGCGATGGAAGGCTCGCCACCAAATTTGGCGCTACGCGATCTGGCGGGTGGCAATCCCTGCGTGGATTTTCTACCGCAGGTAATGCCGGTGCGCATCACGCCAGGGCTGTACGGTGAACGGGCAGTCAGCGAGCAGATGGAAGCCATTGGTCGCGGCTGGATGGATGTTGACGTAACCGGATCCTATGAAATCAATCTCACCAGCGGCGCGGTGGATGCCACCGAGCGACTGCTGAACGGCTATCTCATCGCGGGCGATCGGGTTGCGGTGGAAGATCCGTGTTTTTTAAGCAGCATCAGTACGTTGATGCACAACCGTTTGCAGGCGGCGGGCGTGCCGATGGATGAAGAGGGCATGCTGGAAGCGCCGCTGGCGGATCTGCTGGCTTCGGGTGTGCAGGCGCTGATCGTGACGCCACGGGCGCACAACCCAACCGGATTTGGCCTGAGTGCGCAGCGGGCGCAGCGTATTCGCGATCTGCTTACACACTATCCGCAGGTGCTGGTGATCGTTGATGACCACTTTTCGTTGCTCTCAACCCAGGATTATCACCACATCATTCCGGAAACCACGCGGCACTGGGCGCTTATCCGCTCAACCTCTAAATTTCTCGGGCCAGATATGCGTCTCGCCTTTGTCGCCAGCGATCGCGAAACCTCGCTACGCCTGCAACAGCGCCTGAATGCCGGAACCAACTGGGTCAGCCATATCATTCAGCACGTCGCCGGAGCAGCATTAACCGCGGCGGATTTTGATGCGCACATTGCCGCAGTCAGGGAAACCTATCGCGTTCGCCGACAGACGCTGACCGATCTGTTGCGACACCATGATGTCCAGCTCGCCGATCGGCACGATGGGCTTAACGTCTGGCTGCCGCTGAACGTCGACAGCACCGATCTGGTGATGCAGCTGGCCTTGCAGGGTTGGCTGGTACGCGGCGGTGAAGTGTTTGGATTATCTCAACCGGCGCATGGTTTGCGCATTACCGTTTCCGATCTTGACGCGGCAGAAGCCGGGTCATTTGTTCAGTCATTGTCTGCCCTGCTGTCCGCTTTATCGCAGCCGACAGCGGCGTTTTTCAAATAACCGGCACCTTTCTGGCCGACACCACGGAGTTTATTGCATGCGCGTACATTTCATTATTCACGAAAGCTTCGAAGCGCCGGGCGCTTATGAAATCTGGGCCGAAAAACAGGGCCATCAGATAAGTTATTCGCGGCTTTATGCAGGCGATGCGTTGCCTTCGCAGGTGGAAGAGATCGATTTTCTTATCGTTATGGGCGGCCCACAGGATCCCGCTACCACGCGCGACGTCTGCCCGCACTTTGATGCGCAGGCTGAGCAGAAGGTCATTGTCGCGGCGGTCAATGCGGGTAAAGCGGTGCTCGGCATCTGTCTGGGTTCACAGCTGATTGGCGAAGCGCTGGGCGCGGCTTTTGAGCACAGCCCGGAAAGAGAGATTGGCAAGTTTCCGATCTCTCTCACCGAGGCCGGACAGCAGCATGTGCTGTTTAGCCATTTTGGCGCTGAGCTGGAGGTCGGACACTGGCATAACGACATGCCGGGCCTGACGCCGGATGCCACGATCATCGCTTACAGCGAAGGCTGCCCGCGCCAAATCGTCGCTTACAGCGATCGGGTTTACGGTTTTCAGTGTCATATGGAGCTGACGCCAGAAGTCGTGGAATTGCTGATCGCGCATTCTGAAAAAGAGCTTAGCCAGGCGGACAAATACCGCTTTGTACACACGCCTGCTGAACTGCGTGCGCATGATTATCAGCAGATGAATCAGACGCTGTTTACCTTCCTCGACAAGCTGGCCGACCGGTACAGTCGTACCCTGCCATAAGGGAATCAGGCGACCGTCGGTGCGCCACGGCGACACGCTATTCTGAATCGTCACAGGGGAAAAAATATGACCGATTTACCCGTCGCGCTGTTAAGTATTGCCGGAGCCATTCTGCTGGGCGCAATGAGCCCCGGTCCCAGCTTCATCATGATTGTGCGCACGGCTGTCGTGTCGTCGCGGCTTAGCGCGCTGTCGGCGGCGCTCGGCATGGGCGTAGGTTGCATGATTTTTGCTGCCATCGCCCTTGCCGGCCTGCATTCCCTGCTGATGCTAGTGCCCTGGCTCTACGGCGCGCTTAAAATGGCTGGCGGCATTTATCTGCTCTGGCTGGGCGGCAACATGCTGTTCAGATCCGGTGGCAACCCCGCTGAACCTCTGGCCAGCGCCAGCGTACTGCGCCCCGGCCGCGCATTTCTGACCGGCATGGCAACCCAGCTTAGCAATCCCAATACGGCCATTGTTTTCGGCAGTATCTTTGCTGCTCTGCTTAGCCAGCACATCTCTCCTGTTCTTTATCTGGTGCTGCCCGCTATGGCGTTTGCCATTGATGCGCTCTGGTATTCCCTTGTGGCGTGGCTACTCTCTGCCAGTCGTCCGCGTCAGGTTTATCTGCGTTATCGCACCTGGCTTGATAAGGCAGGCGGTCTGGTACTGGGATATCTTGGGTTACGGCTTATCCTGCGATAACGCCGCCGGACAGCAACGCAATACGCCGAGGAATAATACGATGATCACCGCAATTCGCTTTCTGAGCTGGACGCTTTTTCTTGCTCTGGCAAGCTGCATCGCCAATGCCACAGCGGCGGCCACTCTCGCCTGTCCGCTGACGCACGATCTTTCTGCCTGCATGGAACAGGTGGCCGCAGCCGGTGGCGGCACGCTACGCCTCGCGCCTGGAACCTACTTTCTGAATAACAGCCTGATCCTGAAAAGCAATGTGACGCTAACGGGCGCAGGCCCGACAACGGTGATTACCTGGAACCCTGCCATCGCACGCACCGTTAATGCACCGCTACTCACCGCCACGGCGATCGATCATCTGGCGATCACCGACGTAAAACTGGTTGGTACGCTTGATCAACGCCCTGACAGTCAGGATCTGCGCACTGATCAGATTGGCCTGTTTCTCAACTGCGCCGGCGACCCGACCGCTGGCGAAAAAACGGGCTGTAACGATATCACTCTTAACAACGTTGAGGTGGAGAACAGCAGCGACGGTATCCATATCAAAGGGGCCAGCCATCTCAGAGCAACGGATTTGAAGCTGCATAACAACGGCAATACCCAAAAGGATTATTTCCATAATATCTATCTCCGCCGCGTGGCGGACGTGCGGCTGATCCAGACCGCTAAAAACCGCGGTGGATTTTACGCCAGCCCGCGCGGTCACGGCATTCGCGGCTCACATCTGATCAATGTCTATATGAGCAACCTTGAGATCTATGACAATGCTGATTACGGCATCCACATGGACAGCGTATTTAATGTCAGGCTGCATGATCTGCACCTCAGCCATAACTGCCTGAGTAACAAGCCGGGCTGCGTAGCGATAAAATGTTACGGGCCACAGTGCGACGTGAACGAACACGCACCCGCCGAGGAGGATAATGCGCGGTAAGCTAAACCTAAAAAAGCGCCGATTATCCGACGTTATCACTGCGTACCCGTTCGGCTATCCAGTCAGCAAAGGCGCGCACCGCCGGTGAAAGAAAACGCTGGTGGGGATAAAGCACGCTGACCGGCACCGGCGCGGGCTGCCAGTCAGCCAGCACTTCAATCAGGCGGCCTTGGCGCAGGTGATCCGCCACCACCCGTTCAGCAAGCTGCGCCAATCCGAACCCTGCAAGGCACATACTGATGTAAAGCCCGGTTTCATTGGCTGCGGCGATGCCGTTAACCGTCAGCGAGCGTTTTTCCGTGCCGTTAACGAAATGCATGTCGCCCGCGTGTCGGCGGTTTGCGGAAAAATAATGAATGGCGCGGTGCTGAGACAGATCGTCAGGATGATGCGGAATGCCATATTCGCGTAGATACACGGGAGACGCACAGGTCACCCAGCGCAACTGACCCAGTGGTCGCGCCACCAGCGTGGAATCATGCAGTTCGCCGGTGCGGATCACGCAGTCCACCCCTTCCTGCACCAGATCAACCTGGCGATCGTTAACGCCCATCATCAGGTAAATATCGGGATAGCGCCGGTAAAAATCGTGCAGATGGGGCATAACGATAAAATGGGCGATGCCGCCGGGCATATCAACGCGTAAACGCCCCTGCGGCCGTTTGACCGAATCCGTCAGGCTCGATTCCGTCTGCTCAATCAGCGCCAGTATTTCCTGGCACTGCACCAGATAGCGCGCGCCTTCAGGCGTCAAATTTACCCGCCGCGTGGTTCTGTTTAGCAGGCGAACCTGTAAATGTTTTTCCAGCCGTTTAACGGTGCTGGTGACGGTTGAGGCGGGCAGCGAAAGGGTCTCCGCCGCGTGAATAAAACTTCCGGCCTCCGCCACGCGCACGAAAACCTGCATTGCCTGAATCCGGTCCACTCTTTTCTCTCCGAGCCGCTGCGCGAGCAATCGATATTGTTCGTGATTGCTGAATAATGAAAGCAGTTTACCGCTCTTTTTCAGCAAGACCATCCTCCGTAAGGTGGGGCAAATACATTTCAACAGGTAAACAGAACATGACCAACGCGCTTCGCAATATTATCCAGCCTGCTGCTGCCGTGCCGCCGCGCAGGCTGATTCGCGGTGCCACCGTGCTCAGCATGGACGTAGAAATCGGCAATTTGACCCGCGGCGATATTCTTATCGAAAATGGCATAATCATCGCCATTGAGGAAACTATTGCGGCTGGCGATGCCGAGGTGATCGATGCCACCGGCATGATCGCCCTGCCAGGCATGGTTGATACGCATCGCCATTCATGGGAAGCCCAGCTGCGTCGGCTGAATCCCAACGCCGAAACACTGGAAGATTACTGCAACGCCACGCACTTCTCTTTTGCTAAATATTATCGTCCGGCCGATATGTACGTCGGCAACCTGCTGACCGCACTGGGCTGCATGGATGCGGGCATCACCACCGTTATCGATAATTCACACAACAGCCGCACCGGCGCACATTCCGACGCGGCAATTGAGGCGCTGCTGGATGCCGGTATCCGCGCCGTTCATGCCTCAGGCGCGCCGGTGTCTGGCGAATGGGACAAGGCGCACTGGCCAGGCAACCTGCAACGCCTGCAGGAGAAATATTTTCAGGGCGATAACCGCCTGATTTCGCTTGCCGCAATGGCACAACTGGAGCCTGAACGGTGGGCAGAAGCGCGGCGACTGGGCCTGCCGATCGTCACCGAGTTTTTCGGCGGCGAGATGGCGTCTGAGCTGGCGGCGCTGCACCAGCAAGGCCTGCTGGGCCCGGATAATATTTTTAACCACTGCACCGCCCTGCCGGATGCCGGGTGGCATATCCTGCGTGAGGCTGGCGTACGGGTTAACGTTTGCCCGCGTTCCGATGCGCACTACGGCATTGAGGATGGCATGTTTGCCCTGCAGTCAGCGCGGCGTCACGGCATCAGTCCTGGGCTGAGCGTGGACAACGAAACGTCCTACAGCGGCGATATGTTCATGGAGATGCGCGTGGCCTTTTATCTGCAGCGTGTCATGGGCATGCACCAGCAAAAAGGCTGCGGTGATGCGCATCATGCGGTGACGTGGCCAGCGCATAACCTGCTGAAAGCGGCGACGCTCGACGGCGCCGTCTGCGCGGGCTTGCAGGATGAGATCGGCAGCCTGACGCCGGGCAAACAGGCTGACCTGATCCTGATTCGTGCCGACGACATCAATCTTTATCCTTCAGGTAACGCCTTCGGCACCGTGGTACATGCAGCCGATCGCAGCAATATCGATACAGTATTGATTGGCGGGCGCATCGTGAAGCGCAATGGCACGCTGGCTGGCGTTGACAGCGCGCGGCTGCGGGCGGCGGTCGATGAATCCCGGCAGCATCTTTTTGCGGCGGCGGGCTATCAGCATGATATGTTCGCAGAGCGGTTTCTGCCGCTTGAATCGGCAACGTAGCGGGAATGTGCCTGGCCGGTTTCACTGCCGACCTGAAACAGCAAAGCGGGCATCCGTGCCCGCAATCTCATCAGAATGGCATTTCCCTAATGTAGTCAGGCTTCTGCTTCGGAAGGCTTAGTGAGGCTGATTTCTCGCGATGCCGGTATCACCACGCTTTGCGGTTTACGGTATTTATCCAGCAGATGAATTTGCACTTTGCGCAGCATATCGCCATTCAGCTTATAGAGACGAAAATAGAGCAGCAGCGTGATCAGGAAGAAGATGGCGGGCAGCGCAATCATAATGAATTGCATGCCCACCAGCGTGCTTTCGGTCTGGGTTACGTTCGGCACGTAACCAATAATGCCGAGCACCAGCGCCATAAAGAACGCGGCGAACGCTGAACCACCTTTGACCACCATCGTCTGCACGGAATACGCGATGCTTTCGCAGCGTACGCTGAGTTTGTATTCGCCGTAATCGACGGTATCGGCCACCATAATCACCTGCAACACCCAGAACAGCGCTGTACCGACGTTCATCAACACCCCGGCCAGAGAAACCAGCCAGACGTTGTGAGAACCCGCCATCGCCACCCACAGCAGCACTCCGCCGCCAAGAATTGGCAATACAGATGCACCCGCCCACAATAAACGACGTGAAAACTTTTTCACCAGGCGCGGGAACAACACCACCGTCAGCAGGTTGGCTGCCCCGGCGTAAGACATGTACCAGGGAAAGAGATCGGCATCGCCAATCACATAGGTGAAATAATAGATCGCAAACCCGGAGATAATATTGGACGCGATGTTATAAGCGAGCGCCATGCCGAGCAGGCAGGAGAGCTGATCGTTTTTATAAATAAGCGCGACGATGGCTTTTAAGGTCAGGTGGCTTTCTGTTTCCGCCGCGTTGTTCGATGAGTAGACTTCCTTCACGTTACGCAGCGTAATAATGGTCGAGACGATGAAAAAGGCGATCAGAATCAGCGTTAGCATCTGAAAGCCAAATCCCCGATCGGTGCCGCCAACATAATTCACAAAAGGCAAGGTGACGCCTGCGGTGATAAAGCCCGCCAGGCTGGCAAAGAAGCGCGGGAACGGCACCAGCTTTTCACGCTCGCGTTTATCAAGCGTAATGGTCGGCACCATCGACCAGAAGGGAATATCCATAATGGTGTAGGTCATGCCCCATAAGATATAGGTCACCCAGACAAACACCACCTGGGTTGTGCCTTCAAACAGATGCGCGCTGAACAGCAGAAACAGCATCAGCGAATTAACAATGGTGCCGATAAAAATCCACGGCTTAAATTTTCCCCAACGGGAACGCGTGCTGTTAACAATCCAGCCCATGATCGGGTCATTAATCGCATCCCAAATCCTGGCCACTAAAAACAGGGTGCCGACAACGCCTACCGATAAGCCGACGACATCGGTGTAGTAATACATCAGGTACATGTAGACGATGCCAATAGCGAAATCTTTACCGAATGCCCCAAATCCGTAACTGAGTTTTGTTGTAATTGATATGCTCATCCAGGGTACAGGGCCGCTGTTGCCAGCGCCCGCCTTCTGTTATTAGAGGGATCAGTAGCCGGGCAGAACGCCCGGCATGTGCGGTCAGGCGCGATGCAGCCACGCCGGTAACCAGTCGCCGTGGGCGGCAATCAGGTCATCGATCAATGCATAAATTTCGTCAATCCCCAGCACGGCAGCGGTGTGCGGGTCGAGCAGCGCGGCGTGGTAAACCCGATCGCGATTTTCGGTGAGGATTGCCTCGGTTAATAAGTGCTGCACATTGATGTTGGTTTGCATCAGGGCAGCCAGATGTGACGGCAGCGTGCCGATATGCGTTGGCTGGATGCCGTTGCTGTCCACCAGACAGGGCACTTCGACGCAGCAGCCCTGCGGCAGGTTATCGATCAGATTATCGTTGCGCACATTGCCGTAAATCACGCTTGGCTCGCCGGTCCATAGCGCATTAATAATGGTGCTGGCGTACTCATGCGAAGGTTTAATATCGATGCGATCGGCGCTTTTATACTCTTCCAGCTCTCTGCGCCAGGTGGCCAGCTGCTCAACGCAGCGTTTCGGGTATTCATCCAGCGGCACTTTATAACGCTCAATCAGATCTTCACGTCCTGGCTTAATAAACCACGGCGTATATTCGGCAAAGTGCTCTGAAGATTCGGTCACGAAATAGCCCAGTTTTTTGAACATTTCATAGCGCACGATATTTTCACAGCGTGCATTGCCATGCGCATTGGGTTTCGGTGCGGTGCCCTGTTCATAAGCCTTCAGCAGGTCAGGATAGAGACTGACGTAGTCGCCCTCGCCGGTTTTTTTCTCCAGCGACAGATAAAACGCCATATGGTTGATACCGGCGCAACGATAGCGCAGCGAGGCGGGATCGAGATCGAGATCGCGCGCCAGCTCTTCTGCCGTGCCCTGCACGGAGTGGCACAACCCGACCTGTTTGATGTGCGGATAGCGCGCGTACATCGCCCAGGTATTCATCGCCATGGGGTTCACGTAGTTAAGCATCGTGGCATCCGGGCAGACCTCGGTCATGTCTTCACAGATCTGCCACAGGTGAGGAATGGTGCGCAGGGCGCGCATAATGCCGCCCGGGCCGAGCGTATCGGCAATGGTTTGTTCCAGTCCGTGGCGTTTGCAGACGTCAAAATCGGTGACGGTACAGGGTTCGTATCCGCCAATCTGGAAGGCAACCACCACGAAGTCCGCCCCTTTGAGGGCGCTTTTGCGGTCGGTGTAGCAGGTGATATCGCCGTGGGCACCGGCGGAGTCCATCAGTTTACGCACCACAATGTGCGACTCTTCCAGACGGGTTTCATCGATATCCATCAGGGCAATGTGGGCAGACTTCAGCGCCGGACGATGAAAAACATCACCAAGGATGTTTTTGACAAAAATCGTGGAGCCCGCGCCGATAAAGGTAATTTTGGGTGCTGACATGTTCTCTCTCCGTGGCGTATTTGAACGCTGTCAGAGTGGCATGCCGGTTTTTGTTTCTCTTCCCTCTTCCCGGATGAACCTTCCTGAAAGCTACGATTTTTTTGATTGCCTGTTTTAATCTGAGGTTTCCGTACTTTTTCATCAGGAAAGAAGAATATTCAAAGGAAACAATAAGGTTAACCTGTTCATTTGCGGAAACTCTTCGTCAGTTCACGGTAAGTTTTCAGATTCTGCGCAACAATTTCTGATAATTCAGGATACGGAGAACATCATGGATTTCACCTCAGCGCCTCTGCCGCCCGATCCACATATGTGCAACAGTACCGACAGCACCACGCGCAGCCCGCTGTCGCTCTATTCTGAATACCAGCGCATGGATATTGAGCTGCGCATTCCGGAATATATGGATGCCTGCCACTGGCATGGTCAGGTAGAAGTGAACGTGCCGTTCGACGGTGACGTGGAATATTTAATTAACAATGAAGTGGTGCAGATCAAACAGGGACACATCACGCTGTTCTGGGCCTGTACGCCGCATCAACTCACCTGTCCGGGCAGCTGCAGCAATATGGCGATATTTAATCTGCCGATGCATCTGTTTCTCTCATGGCCGCTGGACAAGCAGCTGATCAATCACGTGACGCACGGCATGGTGATTAAATCCCTCGCCGCTCAACAGCTGAGTCCGTTTGAGGTTCGCCGCTGGCAGCAGGAGATAAACAGCCCAAACGAGCAAATCCGTCAGCTGGCGATTGATGAAATCGGGCTGATGCTCAAACGCTTTAGCTTGTCGGGCTGGCAGCCAATCCTGGTGAATAAAACCGCCCGCTCGCGCAGCAGTGGCAATAGTGTCTCGCGCCATGCCCGCTTTTATGTCAGCCAGATGCTGGAATTTATCGGCGCCAATCATGATCGGCCGCTGACCATTGAAAGCGTGGCGGAACACGTCAAGCTCAACCCAAACTATGCGATGGGCATCTTTCAGCGCGTGATGCAGTTGACCATGAAGCAGTACATCACGGCGATGCGGGTTAATCATGTGCGGGCGCTGTTAAGCGATACCGATAAATCCATTCTTGATATTGCGCTGACGGCGGGTTTCCACTCCAGCAGCAGCTTTTACAGCACCTTTAATAAATATGTTGGCATGTCGCCACAGCACTATCGCAAGCTCAGGCAACAGAGAGGCGCGATTGGGTAAGTTGTTACCGAAAAGCTGCCATTTCGTGTAAGAACGCTGCCGATCAGTCCTAAATGGGCAATACAAACGCTGATTTACGATCTTAACCGCTGCCATGCGTTGCCCGCTTTTACGCGGCGCGATCAACGATTTATGTTCACAAATGCCGGCCAAAGCGCTACTCTTTAAACATGCATTTTAAATACAACTTTAAACAGAGGTGAACAGCTATGGTGACTTCAGAACAGAAAGATCTTGTGAAAGCGACCGTTTCGGTTCTCAGGGAAAATGGCGTGGCGCTGACCGATTATTTCTACAAGCGCATGCTGAAGAATAATCCGCAGCTGAAAGAGACCTTTAATATGGGCCACCAGCGCAGCGGCGCGCAGGCTAAAGCACTTGCGGGTGCCGTGCTGGCTTATGCCGAAAATATTGACGACCCTTCGGTGCTCGCGCCGGTGGTTGAGCTGATCTGCCATAAACATGTCAGCCTGAATATTCAGGCGCCCGATTACGACATCGTGGGTGAAAACCTTCTGCACTCCATCAGCGAGGTGCTGAACATTTCAATGGAAGATAAGCTGATTGCCGCCTGGGCTTCGGCCTATCAGCAGCTGGCCGATCTCTTCATCGCCACGGAAAAATCCCTTTATGCGCAGCAGGAGAAAACACCGGGCAGCTGGCTGGGCTGGCGTGACTTTGTTGTCGCGCGGAAAGAGAAAGAGAACAGCGAAATCACCTCTTTCTATCTGGTGCCCAAAGATGGCAAAGCCCTGCCGACCTATAAGCCGGGCCAGTACATTACCGTGCGGGTGATGGTGCCGGCGCTCGGCATTAAACAACCGCGTCAGTACAGCCTGTCCGACAGCCCTGGCGGAAAATACCTGCGTATTTCAGTGAAGCGTGAAGATTCGCGGGCGGAAAATCAGGATCCGGGCTACGTCTCTTCAACCTTGCACAACGTGATTGCTGAAGGCGATACTCTGGAAGTCAGCGCTCCAACCGGTAACTTTTTCCTCGTGAATCCCGATCGTGACAATGTGCTTATCAGCGCGGGCATCGGCCTGACGCCGATGATCGCTATGCTCAACCAGCTCATCACGGACATCGCTCAGCCTGATAACGGCGCATTATCGCAGGAGGTCAAAACGCTGCCTTCCGGTGCGATAGCCGAGAGTAAAAAGCAGATCAGTTTCATTCACGCCGCGCGCAGCCCGCAAGTGCATGCCATGCGCCGCGAAATCCAGCAGCTTGCCGAACATCACAGCAATCTTCACCTGTATGTGGCTTATGAATCAGTATCGGAAGGTGACGTACGCGGTAAGGATTATCAGACGCTGGGCAGGCTTGATCTCAGCGACGTGCCCGCGCACCTGCTGCCAAAACAGGCTGACTATTATCTGTGCGGTCCGGTGCCCTTTATGCAGCATCAGCACGCGGCGCTGCTGGCGCTCGGCATTCCCCAGGAAAATATTCACAGCGAAGCGTTCGGCACCGGCGGCGTGTCGCTGTAAATCTGGAAGGCTCCCGGAAAAGGGAGCCTCTTTAGCAGCACCACGACGACGGCAATGCTATCAAGCGAATGGTGGCAAATAGCTACCCGGCGCATCGTGTGCATGCTTCAGCCAACCACCTTCCCTCTTACCGCAATCAATCAGGCAGAGAACATGAAAGCAACCTTGTGCCAGGCGCTCAATCTGCAATACCCGATCGTTCAGGCACCGATGGCGGGCGTGTCGACACCAGAACTGGCGGCGGCGGTTAGCAATGCCGGTGCGCTGGGTTCAATCAGTGTCGGCGCCTCAACGCCCGATCAGGCGCGGGCCATGATCGAGAAAACGGTGTCTCTGACCACAGGGCCGATCAACGTCAACGTGTTTTGTCATGCGCCGGTGGTGCGTGACCTGCCGCTGGAAAAGGCGTGGATTGCGCGCTTTCATGATGTGTTTAGCCGCTATGAAGCCGAGCCGCCCGAGGCGTTATCAGAGATTTATCAATCCTTTCACAACAATGCAGAAATGATGTCGGTACTGCTCGCCGCCGCACCGGCAGCAATCAGCTTCCACTTTGGCCTTCCCGCCGCCGACGTCCTGCGGCAGCTAAAAAGCCGGGGCATTGTCACGCTTGCGTCCATCACCAGCGTGAAAGAGGCACTGGCGGCAGAAGCGGCTGGCATCGATTTTGTCGTGGCGCAGGGGATCGAGGCGGGCGGACATCGGGGTCTGTTCAGCCCTAACGAAGCGGATGATCAGCTGAGCACTTTTACGCTTGTGCAGGCCGTGAAAAAGGCTTCGCACCTGCCGGTGATCGGTGCGGGCGGCATCATGGACGGAGCGGGCATCGACGCCATGTTAAGGCTGGGCGCCGACGCCGTGCAGATGGGCACGGCATTTATACTGTGCCCGGAATCCGCGGCAAACGACGCGTATCGCCAGGCACTGAAAAGCAAACAGGCTGCCAGTACGGTCATGACCACGGCGATCTCTGGCCGTCCCGCCAGATGCATTAATAATGATTTTTGCCATTTTGCTCAGGTCTTCACGCGCGACAGCATTCCACCTTATCCGTTGACTTACTCGCTGGGTAAAGCCATTGCCGCCGCCGCATCAGCAAAAGGTGCCCACGGCTTTGGTGCGCAGTGGGCCGGACAGGGTGCAACGCTGGCCCGCGAAATGCCTGCCGCCGCGCTTATCCGTACGCTGGTTGCGGAGTGGCAGGCGGGCTGAGAGTGCTTGCCGCAACGGCTTTATGCTATCGATGATACCGCTGCGGGCTTACAGGAAACACATCCCGGCAGCGGTTCAACCCGCCCAGGGCGGGATCGATGGGTCGGCAGAGGCTAAGCGTGGGTATGGTAAATTTTGCTTACCACCGTCCAGCGGCCATCGACTTTCAACAGGTTGAAAAAGTCAGTAAAACGAAAGCCCGAGATATCATCCGTGTCGATGCGGGCACTGGCCGCGGTGCCCACGATATCCACCCGTACGATAGCCGCTTTTGCTTCCGGTGAGGGACGAAAAGCCGTATCAATGGTCTCAAATAGCCCCTGGATTGGACCTCCGCTGAGATTGCCCTCCCCATCGATGCCGAAAATGGTGGCATGCTCGCTGAATGCGGGCTTCATCACTTCACTCTTTGCCTGTTTTCCGCCTTCGTTGTACTGCTCCAGCACCGCCACAATTGCGTTGTAATCCTGCACATAAGTCGTCGTCATCTTTCGTCTCCGCCGTAATGAATGGGTTATATCTTGAGAGAGTTAGCGCCAGAGAGAACAGCAACCTGCCCTACCGGTCACGGCGGGAGGCTCGGCAACACAACAGGCACCGACACGCTGCTCAATCAATTTTGTAGTGAGCACTAAATAACATAATCATTGTATAGTGATCGCTATGTAAACTGTCAAGCGAATGATTGAGCGTGTCGTATGAAAATCCGCGATTTACCGGAAGCGGTCGAAAAGCCCAAAGGCAGGCCGCGCAGCTTTGATCGGGAGCAGGCGCTGAAAAAAGCGTTGGATCTTTTCTGGCGCAAAGGCTTTGAGCCGGCATCGGTGGCTGAGCTTTGTAGCGCCATGGAGATCAACCCACCCAGCCTCTATTCCGCCTTCGGTAACAAAGCCAGATTATTTATTGAAGCCGTGAATTACTATGAACGGGTGTACTGGCAAGCGACCTGGGCACGGCTGGAAGAGACGCAGGAGATTACGGAAGCGATTGACAGATTTTTTAGCGAAGCCGCAGATATCCTGCTCTCTCCTTCAGCCCCCTGCGGCTGTATGGTGGTACTGGCGGCGATCAATGTTTCCGCCGAATCGGCTGATGTGGTCAAAGCGGTCAGCGTTCTCAGGCAGGAGGGGAAAGACCTGTTTGAAAAACGGCTGGCCAGAGCGGTTCAGGAAAAACAGCTGCCAGCGAAAACCAATACCGCCGCGCTGGCTACCGTGCTGAACACCTTGCTTGAAGGCATGTCGATCGAGGCCAAAGATGGTGCCAGCATTGAGAGCCTGAAATCGATCGGGCAGCATGCCAGCAAACTCCTGCCCGTACACAAAATGTGATCGCACAAAATGCACCTGGGGCCAACTAGACGACCGGTCAGTTTTTAGATAGAGTAGGTGGATGATGAAAAAACACGCGACGGACATGCGCCAGCACATCATTGATGTGGCAAGGGCGATTATGACTCATAAGGGCTACAGCGCCGTCGGACTTTCCGAGATAGTCCAGGCTGCTGGCATCCCTAAAGGCTCGTTTTACTACTATTTCCAGTCCAAGGAGGCTTTCGCAGAAGCGCTTCTGGAGCACTATTTCAGCCACTATTTGCAGGAAGTAGACAAACAGCTTAGCGGTGACGGAACGGCCAGGGAGCGACTGCTGAACTATTTCGCCTTCTGGAAAGCCACTCAGGGCGCGGATCTACCTGAAAGCAAATGCCTGGTGGTTAAACTCGGCGCTGAAGTCTGCGATCAATATGACAGCATGCGCCAGGTGCTGGCGACGGGCACGCAGGAGATCGTGCAGAAAATTGCTGGCTGCATCCGACTGGGTCAGCAAGATAGCTCGCTCGCTGCGGTCAGTGATGCCGATGAGCTGGCTGAAGAGCTTTATCAGCTATGGCTGGGCGCTTCACTGATGGCAAAAATCCATGATCCGGATAAGGCTTTCAGCAAAGCAATGAATGCAACAACACGGCTGCTTGCGTAGCCGTGTTTTTTTCTCTATTTACTAGACGACCGGTCAACTATTAAGAGGTTTACATGACTGACAACAGTACCCGTACCGATTTATTTTCACCCGTCGCGATGGGCAGTCTTCAGCTGGCTAACCGCATTGTGATGGCACCCGTTACCCGTAGTCGTTACGGTGAGGACGGCGTGCCTGATGAACTGCATGCAACCTATTATGCGCAGCGCGCTGGCGCGGGGCTGATCGTTGCTGAGGCGACCAATATTTCGGCTCAGGGTCGCGGCTACGCCGCCACGCCTGGCATCTGGAATGAAGCGCAGGTGACGGGCTGGAAAAAAGTGACCGATGCGGTACATGCTCAGGGCGGCAAAATTGTCTGCCAGCTGTGGCACGTGGGCCGCTTTTCCAGCGTTGAACTGCAGCCTGACGGCGCGCGTCCGGTTGCGCCATCCGCCATAAAAGCTGAAGGACAAACTTACACGGTAACAGGCTTTGTTCCGGTATCCACGCCGCGTGCGCTTGAGACGGATGAAATTCCTGGGATTATTGAGCAGTACAAACACGCGGCCAAAAATGCGCTGCGGGCAGGTTTTGACGGCGTTGAGGTACACTCCGCCAACAGCTATCTTCTCGACCAGTTCCTGCGTGACTCCACCAATCACCGTACCGATAGCTACGGCGGCTCCATTGAAAATCGTGCCCGCCTGACGCTGGACGTCACCGAAGCCATCGTCAATATCTGGGGTAACGACCGAGTCGGTATTCGCCTGTCTCCGGTCACGCCTGACGCCGGTAATACGCCGCCGGACAGCAACGTGATGGCAATGTATGGCTACCTCATCCAGCAGCTCAACCGCTTCAATCTGGCTTACCTGCACTTTGTCGAAGGCGCAACGGCTACCTCGCGGGACGTGCCTGCCGACGTAGACATGGATGCGCTGAGCGCACAGTTTACCGGTCCGTTTATTGGCAACAACAACTATGACCTTGAGATGGCTATCAGTCGCCGGAACGCGGGAATTATTGATGCCGTGGCCTTTGGCCGCCTGTTCATTTCTAACCCGGATTTGGTCAAGCGCCTGCGCTACGGTGCAGAACTGACCATCGCACCGAAAGAAGCCTACTACGGCGGCGGCGCAAAAGGTTACACCGACTGGCCAGAAGGAAATTATTGATCATTAAACCGGCGGGTTTTATCCCGCCGCCTGTACCTGATAAAGAAGGATAAAAAAATGAATCACCTGCAGAACAAAACGGCTGTTATTACCGGCGCATCTTCTGGCATTGGCGCTGCAACCGCACTGGAGCTTGCCCGCCACGGCGTGAATATCGTTGCCGCCGCACTGGACCAGGACGGCCTCGACAGGTTAGTGGAGAGTATTACTACAGAAGGTGGTCAGGCAGTCGGCCTGGTCACCGATGTGACGCACACGAAAGACACTCAGGCGCTGGTGAAATACGCCACCGATACCTTCGGCTCGGTCGATATCCTGATTAACAACGCCGGTTTGATGCTGTTCTCCAGCTGGAGCGATGTGGTATGGGAAGAGTGGAACAAGATGGTCGACGTCAATATTAAAGGCTATCTGAACGCCATTGCAGCCGTACTGCCGGGTATGCTGGAAAAGAAAGATGGTCAGATACTGAATATGGCCTCCGTTGCAGGCCATCAGGTTGATGCTGGCGCTGGCGTTTACAGCGCGACCAAATTCTTCGTTCATGCCATGACAGAATCGATGCGTAAAGATCTGGGTGTCAACAAGGGCATCCGCGTGAACACCATCAGCCCTGGCGTTATCAATACTGGCTGGGCCGAAAAGGTTAGCGATCCACAAGGACGTAAAGCGGCACAGGCACTGACTAAAATTGCCATCAGCCCGCAGGATGTGGCTAGTGCTGTGGTGTATGCGCTTAATCAGCCCAAAAACGTGACGATAAATGATCTGATTATTTCACCCACCCAACAGAACTGGTAACCCACCCATGGCAGCGAGTTAGCTGCCATCTGCATTTTTATTATCGCCCTACAGCAAAGCATACGGAAACAACGGTTCTGCTGAGGGCGAACCACCCAGTTGATATGCCATCAGGATGATGCGCCTTCAGGGGATCAGCACCAGCCGCTCCTCGCCTGATTCCTCATGCCAGATCCTGCTCACCTCTGAAAGCGCACAGGTTCTTACCGGTGTAGCAAATTTACCCTGCGGGATCGCCATGAGCAGTTGCCCTGCGCCGGTGATCAGTTCCGCAACAGAAAGACTGCCGATGCCGCTGCCGAGGATTTCAAGGCCTGAGCTGCGAAGTGAGGCGGCTGAAACGCCAAGGCTATCACCCGCCATCGATCCCATTTGTATGAAGCGAAGCCGTGGCTCACCCAACCCTGAACCGCGATTCTCCGTGGCCTGCGTGATAATCCTGCCCGCCGGTTCGCCCCAAAGATAATCCAGCACCACATCCACCTTGCCGGAAAAGGCCTGCTTCAGCGCGTCGTCTGCTGTGTCATCGAGCACAATTTTTTCCACATTGCGCGGCAGCCGATTGAGCTTTTCCCGGTTGCGACCCGTTGCAATGATACGCCCTGCGCCAAGCCATGCGGCGATCTGCACCGCCAGTCCACCAGCAGAACCAGTAGCGCCGTTGATCAGCACGGATTCACCCCGCTGAAAGCCTGCTCTCCTCGTCAGTGCGACCCAGGAAGAGAGTCCCGCCGTCACTACCGCGGCGGCCTGTGCGTCATCCACGCTCTCCGGCACCGGCACCACCGAACGCGCCGACACCAGCGCGTAGCTGGCCATGGAGCCAAAAGGTACTTTGGGGAACAGGAAATAAATCCGTTTGCCGTCCGGGCCAATGCCCACGCCGTCGATCCCAGGGACAAAATTCGTCTCAGCACTCCCCGAATAGTGTCGGCCAGCAGCGAGACTTTTTACGATCGGGCTCAACGGCGCAGCCCGTACACGAATGACCAGTTCACCTTCACCCGCTACCGGCTCAGGAAAATCGCCATACAACGGTGGTGCATCAAAACGGGAAACAACAGCAGCGCGCATAGGTACTCCTTATAGCATTGCTTATTTAGCAACAGGAACAGCACGATGAAGGCGGCTTAGCGTTAAGCCGTCGCGAATATTGAGCCCAATCAGCGTCAGGTTGGTGGCACCGGCCAGCAGCTCAAGCATCTGAACGCTGTAGAACAGGCTGTCAAATTGCCCTGCTGTGGCCCGCATCGCCAGGAACAGCGCTGAAGGCACCAGAATCAGCGCTCCGTTGAGCCCAATAAAAGGCGTCCGGCGACGTTTGAGCTTAAGCAGTGGATGATGTTTACCGGCACCCATGGAAAAACCAGTGCCAGCGGTGAGCAGCATCAGCGGCACAAATACGATCAGTGCCCAGGCAATCAACTGCTTCACTTCAACGACCGCGGCGGCCGACAGGAAAAGCTCGGTAAATAACGTTGAAGTCCAGAACGTTGCCAGAAAAAGGGCTGACAACAGCGAAGCACCCGCATGAATTTGACGTTTCACAGGTGGCTCTCGGCCAGCGATTTTTCATGTGTCTCGATCAGTCCGTTCAGCACATGAACGGCAGCCGCCAACTCGGCGGTGCTGAATCCTGCTGCCATGTGATTCGCCTGCTGCTGCCAGCGCGCGTTAACGGTGTCATAGATCGATTGTCCATTAGCCGTCAGAGCATAAAGCGGCGATCGCTTGTGCAGTGGGTTGCCCTGCGTTGCCATCAGGCCAGAGTCAACCAACAGATTTAGCTGTTTTTGTGCGCCCTGGCGTGTCACGCCCATCATTAATGCAATCTGCGGAGCGGTTAACGGTCGTTTTGCCAGCGCTACCGCGCCAAGCATACGCCAGCGCGTACTGGTCAGGCCATCAGGCAGGACGAATCGGTCGCCCCATTCTGTCAACGCGCCATTGAGCCGGAAAACATTGAGAACCACCTCGGTGAGCTGGTCAGCTTTTATCTGTGTCATGATGTCTCCTTTTGTGGAAACAAGTTGCCACTATGACAACTAGTTGTCAATGTGCTCGATGTTATTTTTGCTGTCAGCAAAGGGATAAGCTGTAGAAAACACCAGCGCGTTGCGCGCCCGCATTTCAGCACGCTTGTGGTTTCCATTAAGCCGCTGATTGCGCCCATCGTGCCTTACTGGTATGAAAGCTGTGATTGCCAGATATTTCCGGCGAAACCTGTTTATTGCCTCAATGCGAATCCTGATACGGCGTGGCCGTTGCGGCTTCGTGAGGTATCAGCAGGCATTATTAACGGAACATCCATAAAAACAGGGACCTCATGAACAATACGATACCCGGCGATGTCAGCTGGATGCCGACACGGGCGGCGGCGTACCTGGCGCGCCAGACCGCGCGGCTGATAAAAGCGGGCAGCCTGACGCCTGACCACGGCCAGCAGGTTTACCGCTTTTTGGGCGTGCGGCCCAACGCCTCGCAGTGGCGCGCTTTTCTTGTCCCGTTGCTGGCGCTGCTGGGTTTGCTCTCGCTGGTTGCCGGCGCCCTGTTTTTCATCGCCTGGAACTGGGCGCAGATGCCGAAAATGGCTAAGTTCGCGCTGGCAGAGTTGTTGATTGTTGCGCTGGCGGCGATCGTCTGGTGGCGCTGGTATCAGAGCCTGGCACGCAGCGCGCTGCTGGCGGCAGGATTAAGCTTCGGCGCGCTGTTTGCGTTATATGGGCAGATCTATCAGACCGGTGCCAACAGCTGGGAGCTGTTCAGAGCCTGGCTTTATATTCTTGTGCCGCTGGCGCTGATTGCGCGGCAGGACAGCCTGTGGTTTTGCAGCTGGCTGGTGGCCAATCTGGCCTTTCACCTCTACTACGTCACGTTGTCTGCTACGTTCATGGACAGCCTGATGTTTAATCACTTCGGCTGGTTGCCCGAAACCGCGATGTACGCGTATTTGCTGGTGCTGACGCTGTGCCTGGTATTGCGGGAAACGCTGGCGCATCGGGCGCTCGCTGCCGATCCTCAAAGCTGGCTGGCAAGCCGTTGGTTCAGCTATATCATGGCTGGCTTTCTGTTGCTGCTGCTCACCATGATCGCCGCCGGGAATATCGCTTCCATTGTGATGGGGAATTTTTCTGAGTGGAACGAAAGATTTTACACTTCACTGATCACCGGCTTCTGGCTTATTACCTTGCTGGTGGGCTATTACCTCTACCGTTACCGCTTCCCGGATCTCGGCATGCTAACGCTGGGTATCGTCAGCCTGGCGGTCACCGGCTGCACGCTGATTGCGGATCTGTTCAGTAACTCCTGGGAAACAGGCGACCTGTTTGCAGTGGGTTGCCTGATGGCCTTGTGGCTGGCGGCAAACGGTGCCCTGCTGCTGCACTGGCGCCGCACGCTGTATGAACGCGATCCGGTTGATGTCTCCTCCTCCGAACTCAACGGCTTGATAACCGCATTACGCCAGCACGATTTGCTGAGCTACCCACAGGTGCAGGAACTTCAACTGCACGATCACACCTCGGAACTGCCCTGGTATCTGCGGCTTGCACTCGGCCTCGGCAGTTGGGTTTCAGCGCTCATCGTTTTGCTGCTGCTGGCGCTGATTCTCTATATGACGGGCATGCTTGATGAGCCGAATGCCGTGGTCTTTATTGTGCCTTCGCTGATTTTCGCTGCGCTGGCCAGCGTGCTGTTGCGCGCATCAGGCGCAGGCAAAAATCACATCGGGCTGGCATGGGCAATTGCCGCCACCGGCGGGCTCTGTGTCGGTCTCTATCTGTTTGTTGACCCCGACTGGGAATCCTCATTTCTTGTGGTGGCGCTCTGTACGTTACCGGTGCTGATGGTGATGGCCATTGTGATGCCCGATCGTACTTACCGGTTTATGGCGATCACCGCGATGACGTTTTTGGCCGTGCTGTTGGCGAACGATCTCACCAGCAGATATTTATCGCCGGTTACGGGATATGGTCTCTTTTCGGCGCTGGTGGCTGGCCTGGTGGCGTTCTGGTTATGGATGGTCAGAGAGCAACTTAGATTACAGGCAACGCCGATGGCTGATGCTGTGCTGCCGATAATCTACGGCATTGCCGCGGGCCTGGTCATCGTCAGTTTCACCGCCATCAATGCTGGATGGATCGCAGATATCTTCTGGATCACATCGCCGTTTTTTAGCCTGCAATCGGGCACAGGCATGGGCATCGCGGCCGGTTTAACGTTGAGCGCGCTCTACCTGTTCTTCACACAAAAAACGCCTTTGCCGCTGCTGGCAGCGATATTATGCGGCGGCGCGGCAATTTATGCGCCGGGTATTGGGCTGGGACTGACATTACTGATGATGGCGCGTTTTCAGGGCAGCCGGGGCATTCTCGGGATAGCGTTTTGTCTTCTGCTGCTCTACGTCTCTTGCTGGTATTACTTTCTTGGCGTGAATTTACTGCATAAGTCAGTGCTGCTGTTGATCGGAGGGGGAGTGTTGCTGGCGGTGGCCTTTGCGGCCAAAAAGGCGTTACCGACGCGTAGCGGGAGTGTTTATGAAAACCAGTAACCTGAGAAAATGGCTGGCGTTAGGGGTGATTGTCCTGGCGCTGGTGGCGGTGAATATCAGCATCTGGCAAAAGGAGCGGCTGTTGAAACAGGGCGCAGTGGTGATTTTAGACCTTGCTCCGGTCGATCCGCGCTCGCTAATGCAGGGTGATTATATGGCGCTCAATTATGCGATCACTCAACCGTTACAGCTGGCGTTTTATCAGCGGCATCAGGAGAGCCGATTCATACCGGCACCCACCAGCGGCACCCTGATTGTGGATATTGATGCGCAGCGTCGGGTCACGCAGGCGCAGTTTGACCAGGGTGCGCCACTGAAAGCCAATCAGCTGCGGATGAAATATCACATTAATGCCGGGACGCTGACCGTTGGCACCAATGCCTGGTTCTTTCAGGAAGGTCAAGGCAAACGCTTCGATCGGGCGCGTTACGGATCTTTTCGGGTAGCAGAGGATGGCACCGCGCTGCTCACCGCCTTGCTGGATGAAAATGGCCAGGCAATAGCGCCGTAGCCAACAGCATCTGTGCATGGAACATCAACAATAGCCCTGTCGGGGTTTTACCGGTTCATTACGGAGGAGGCGGATGAGGATTTTTCATCCGCTAACAGGCACGGGGGCCGCAGAAAGAGCCGAAATGAGGGTTGGCTCATTGCCTTTTCATTCCACGCGCAGATGCAGCAGGTGCCAACAGCAGCACTCTGCGAGAAGCGTTGTACGCGCTGCTAAAATGCAGGCCGACAACGCTGCCTGCCGTTGCTTACAGCATGAAATCGCTCAGGCTTTTGCCATTCTCAAGCGCAATCCTGATCGCTGAAGGTGTGCGTCCCTGCCCGGTCCACTGCTTTACTTCGCCACTGGCATCGGTGTACTGGTATTTAGCCGGACGCGGCGCACGCTTTTTCTTCATGTCGCTGCCACGCTTTTCCATGCCGCTCAGCAGATCTGCCGGATTGATACCATCTTCCTGGAGCAGTTCGCGGTACATCGCCAGCTTTTCAGCCTTATCACGCGCTTCAGCCTCCTGGGCTTCAGTTTCTTCACGGCGCTCAGTGACCACCACTTCTAACTTCTGCAGCATCTCTTCCAGCACATCCAGCGCGTAGTCACGAGAATGGGCACGCAGGGTGCGAAGATTGTTCAGGCTGCTCAGAATTTCACTCATACAAAAACCTCAAAACTAAAATCAAAAACGCATTGATATCTAACACAATCAATAAGGATAACATTGATAAAGTCTGATTCCGATCCTGATGACGCGCTAAGTTAGTCTGAGCTGTGTGTTTGCCTGATTAATACCCACATCGCCGCCTGTGTCGCCATAAGGCCGAAAACGAAAGCGATCTCCTTACCCAGATTTCGCAGGGCATGCCTGCTTTTTGCGCATAATGGCTGCTGATTTAGGCAAAGCACGGTTTATGATGAGGCGGGTGGATAGCCTCTTTTATCTCACCTCATTCACATACATAAAATGCTCCGTACTGAAGCGATGATGCGCCAGAATTACCGGCACTGCGCTTTGATCAAACGACACTTCATCAATCACCATAATGGCGTGCGGCAGTTTCAGTTCGAGTAACGCAGCATCTTCTTCGTTGGCCAGCGTCGCGGTAATTTGCTCGCGTACCGCAGCAATACGGATGTCGTAGCGTTCGAATAAATAGCGATACAGCAGCGGCGGCAACTGCTCCGCCTGTGGGAAATCAGCCAGCCGCGCCGTAGGCAGGATCAAGGTTTCATGCATTGCCGGGATCCCTTTGACCCGGCGTAACCGCTTCAGCCGCACCACCGCATCACCCGCCGCAATATGCAACTGGCGAGCTTCCGTGTCGCTGGCCTCGCCCAGCTGATAATCCAGCACCCGCGTTTCCGACAACAGCAGCCCGCCCGTCTTGTCATGCAGACGGAAATATTGAAAAAAGTGGCTGAGATTATGCAGCGGCGCCCAGCCAGTCACCACGGTGCCGGTTTTACGCCGCCGCATTAACATTCCCTCGGTGGTGAGCGCCGCCAGCGCCTTACGCACCGTGCCCACCGAGACGCCAAATCGCGCTGCCAGACTGTTTTCGCTGGGCAGGATCATGCCTGCGGTCAGCTCGCCCTGCAAAATCGACTCGCTGATATAGCGCTTAACCACTTCATAAAGCGGGGCACCTTCGCTGTCGCGAAGTCTGCCAAATTGAGGAACATCGCCTGCGTCATATTTTTTTTGCATGTTTTCGATTACCGATTGACCACGGTTGCTGAATTGCATTATCTATAAACTATATAGAAATACAAGAAGCGAAAGCGATATGACCACAAATACACGATTAAACAACGCATTAGAGCTGATAGCCTGCGACGGCGAGCAGATCAAAGAAGAATTACAACGCATGCTGGCCGTGGACACCTGCTTTCCACCGGGTGCCGGTTATGGCGATTTCTGCGAGTTGATGGCCGGACTTTTGGCACCTTTGCGCTTCACGCTTCAGCGTGTTTCCGTGCCGGAAACCTTGTGGCGATCGCCCGATGACAGCGCGCAGGGAGAACGCGTTAATCTGCTGGCTTCGCTGAACGCCGGGGCGGCTGAAAACTGTAATCTCTATTTCCATACCGATACCGTGCCAGCGGGTGACGGCTGGCGTTTTCCTCCGCTGGCGCTGACGCAGGCAGAAGGCAAACTTTTTGGGCGTGGCGCAGCAGATATGAAAGGCACCATTGCCGCGGCACTGGCGGCGGTGCGTGCGGCGCAGGCCTGCGGTTTGCCTCTGCGCTTTAACCCGGTTTTTCTGCTCTGCACCGATGAAGAAGGCGGCCTGTATCCCGGTATTCGCTATCTGGCGGAACAGCACCTGTTCAACGGCCATCTTCTCAGCTTCAACGGCGGCGCGGTGCCACGTATCTGGTCAGGCTGTTTTGGCAGCATCGATTGTAAAGTGATTATCACCGGTCGTTCGGCGCACTCCGGCGATCCCGGACACGGCATCAACGCTATCGAAGTGGCCCTGCCGTTAATGAACGCGCTGGCTGATTTGAAAGCGCAGGTCGAACAGCGCATCTCAGCCATGCCCGCCCCGCCGCACTATAACGGTAAACCGCTGAATTCTCTGCTGACGCTGGCGGCGGCGCAGGGCGGTAGCAAAGGCTCAACCATTCCGGAACGTTTTGAGCTGTTGATCAACCGCCGTTACGCCCCGGAAGAAGCCTTTGACGATGTGTGGAAGGAGCTGACTGATTGCATCGATCGTGCAATGCGCAACAGCCGCGCGCTGGATGTGACGCAACAGATGATTGGGCATCTGGCTCCGGTCGCCGATCCCGGTGGACCGCACTGGCCACGCTGGCAGGCCGCCCTGACGCAGGGATTTGGCTTCAGGCCTGATGAGTTTGCGCCCTGGGGATCGTCCACCAGCTCCGATATGGGCTGGGTTCAGCAGGCCGGCATTCAGGAAATATTACTGGGTGGGCTAACCCGCCCGGATAACCGCACGCACGCCGCCGATGAATACACCACGATGGCGGATCTTGTTGCCCTTTCGCAGTCCATTCTGGCGTATCTCGCCGATGATTTTCAGCCAACCCAGGGTCATTAACTCACCAATGAGGAAGAGAACATGCGCGCAATAAAAGGCCTTAACCGCCGTCAGTTTATCGCCAGTTCTGCCGTACTTACCGGGGCGGCAACGTTGCCCTGGTCGTTGCCAGCATCTGCCGCCCAAGCCGCCAGCGCCACGCCCGGCGGTTCGCCGCGTCGGGGCGGTGTATTACGCGTTAGCGTCGATCAGGCGGTGAGCATGCTCAATCCGCATCAGGCGCGCGTCAATCCGGAATACCTGATGGCGGAACTGCTTTACAGCGGGTTGACCCGCCTGACGCAGGAGATGAAAGCCGAAGCGGATCTGGCCCTCTCCTGGCAGGCCAGCGAAGACCTGACGCAGTGGACCTTCACGCTGCGACCCAACCTGAAATTCAGCGATGGTTCGCCGCTGACCGCTGCCGATGTGGTGGCCAGCCTGCAGGCGCTGCTCGATCCGAAAAATGCCTCACCGGCGCTGCACAATATCGGTCCGATCGCCAGGGTCAGCGCCAAAGATGCGACCACCCTGTTGATCGAAACGGCTTCGCCCTACGCTGATCTGCCAGTGATGCTGGCCTATCCGGCGGCTAAAGTGATCCCCGCCGCCATCGCGCAGGGTCAATATACTTCGCTAACCAAAGCGGCGTTCGGTGCCGGGCCATTTCAGCTGGTCTCCTACGATCCGGAGCGTAAAATCGTGGTGAAACGTAATCCGCATTATTACGATCCGACGCGCCCCTATCTTGATGGCGTGGAAGTGGTGGTCTACCCCGACGGCCTGGCGGAGAGTTCGGCGCTGATTTCAGGCGACAGCGATCTGATGCTCAGCGCGCAGTCGAGCGAATTTGCCCGGCTCTCCGCCTCCTCTGGCGTGCTGCCGCTGCGGGTAGCCTCGGGTCAATTTCTTAACGTCAACATGGGCTGCGATCAGAAGCCCTTCAACGATCCGCGCGTGCGCCAGGCGCTGGCGCTGTGTGTGGATCGTCAGGCATCGGTGGATTTTGTTGCGGATGGCTTTGGCTCGCCGGGCAACGATACGCCGATTAACGCCGCCTACCCCTACTTCGCTGACCTGACTAAAAAAGCGGTGGATTACGGCAAAGCCAAAGGGTTGTTGGCAGCCGCTGGCTATCCAAATGGTCTGGATATTACGCTGATCGCCTCCGATAAACCGGCCACGCGCACCCAGCTTGGCATTGCCCTGCGTGAGATGGCCAAACCGGGTGGCTTTCGTATCAACGTGCAGACCATGGCACACAGCACCTATCTCGATCAGGTGTGGAAAAAAGGCAACTTCTACGTCGGCTTTTACAACATGCAGCCGACCCAGGATGCGGTTTTTTCGCTGCTTTATACCTCAACCGCCGCCTGGAACGAAACGCGCTGGAATAACGCTGAATTTGATCGCGCGGTCAGCGCCGCACGGCAGACAAAAGATGACGCCCAGCGCGCCGCGCTTTACGGCACCGCGCAGCGGCTGATGCATGATGAGGTTCCCTCGCTGATTCCTGTGTTTTTCGACCTGCTTGCGGCCAGCCGTGATTACGTTGGCGGCTACCAGCTGCATCCGCGCGGTGCGGTATTCCGCCTCGATCATAGCTGGCTCACCGCTAACGCGCCGGTGCGCACGGCGTAAGGAGCGAACATGACCGCAAGCTATCTGCTCAAACGACTGCTGTTGATGATTTATACGCTGCTGATCGTATCGCTGCTGGTGTTTGGCATTACCCAACTGCTGCCAGCAGATGCTGCCGTGACGCTGCTGGGACAGAACGCCACGCCGGAAGCGCTGAACGCGGTGCGGGAACGGCTGGGTCTGAATGCGCCCGCCTGGCTGCAATACTGGCACTGGCTGACGCAGGCGCTGCAGGGCAATTTTGGTGTCTCGATGCGCAACGGGCTGGCGGTTGGGCCCACGCTGTTTACCGCCCTGTCGCGTTCGCTGCTGCTGGCGGCCTGCGCGCTGCTGCTGATGCTGGTGATTGCGATACCGCTCGGTATCTGGGCCGCGGTTCGTCGCGGCAAGACCGCCGATGTGCTGGTGAGCGTCATCTCCTATATCGGCATCTCTTTTCCCGAGTTTGTTACCGCCACGCTGGTGCTGCTGCTGTTTGCCGATGTCTGGCAGATTTTGCCCGCCACCGGCTACGTGCCGCTAAGTGAAAATGTCGTCAGCGGCGTGCAGCACCTGATTTTGCCCTCGATCACCGTCGCGCTGATTCTGGTCGCGCACGTCTCCCGTATGGTGCGCTCGGAAATGGTTGACGTGCTGCAAACCGATTATGTGCGCGCCGCCTGGCTCAAAGGGTTATCGCGGCGGCGTATTCTCTGGCGCCATGCGCTCCGCAACGGTCTGTTGCCGACCATCACCATCGTCGCGCTGGATGTCGGTTATCTGCTCGGTGGCATTGTGGTGGTGGAGGAGATCTTTGCGATTCCCGGTATTGGCCGTGAACTGATTGTCGCCGTGCAGGCGCGCGATCTGCCCACTATTCAGGCGGGCGTGATGATTCTGGCTGCCACCTATTCGGTGGTCAATTTCCTTGCCGATCTGGCCTACGTTGTTCTCGATAAGCGGATTTCCTATGCCTGACCTGTTCAAACGTTTGCTCACTTCACCGCAGGGTGCCGCTGGCGTGCTGATTTTATCGCTGGCGCTGCTGATGGTGATTGGCGGAGCGCACATTGCCCCTTTTGATCCTGAATCGATCTCTATTCTCAGTCGTTATAAGCCGCCCGGTGAATTGCACTGGTTTGGCACCGACCAAATGGGCCGCGACATCTTTAGTCGGGTCATGGTCGGCGCCCGCTCAACCATTTTACTGTCGCTGCTGGCGACGGCGCTGGCGATGATCATCGGCTCGGTGCTTGGCACGGCCAGCGCCTATCTGGGCGGCAAGCTGGACGAGTTTATGATGCGCACCATGGATGCGGTGATGGCAATTCCCAGCCTGCTGTTTGCGCTACTGATTGTCAGTACACTCGGGCAAAGCAGCCTCAATGCGGTGCTGGCGATCACTATCGCGTTTGTGCCGGGCATGGTCCGCATCTCCCGCAGCGTGGCGCTGGCCGCCCGCCAACAGGATTACATCAGCGCGGCCATCGCGCGGGGCGAAGCGGCCCACTACATCATTCTGCGGGAAATGCTGCCCAACATACTGGCGCCGATTATCGTCGAGGCCACCATTCGCGTCGCCTTTGCCATCATGCTTTTCGCCACGCTGAGCTTTCTCGGTTTAGGCGCACAGCCGCCCGAGCCGGAATGGGGCCTGATGGTCTCGGAGGCGCGAGCCTACTTCTTTAACGCGCCGTGGATGATGATGATTCCAGGCCTGGCGATTGCGCTGGTGGCTATCGGCTTTAACCTGCTCGGCGACGGGCTGCGTGACGTACTTAATCCAGGGAGTCACTGATGACTGATTCTGCGCCGGTATTAGCCGTAGAAAATTACAGCCTTGACTTCGCGTTATCCCGCGATCGGTTTCTGCCGGTGCTACGCGATATCAATATGCAGATTATGCCGGGCGATGTGCTGGGCCTGGTCGGTGAATCGGGGTCCGGTAAAACGACCTTAGGCTGGGCGATCATGCGCTGGCTGGCGGGCAATGCGCACGAACGCCAGGGCGATATCCGCCTCAATGGCCACAGCCTGCGCAGCGCATCGGCTGCGACGTTAATGACGCTACGCGGCGCAAAGTTGGGAATGATTTTTCAGGATCCCAGTGCATCGCTGAATCCGACGTTAACGCTGGGTGAGCAGGTGACAGAAGTGCTGCGACGTCATCGCGGCTTATCGGCGCGGGAAGCCCAGGAGCTGGGCGAATCGCTGCTGCATGATGTCGATCTCAAACAGCCGGCACGCATGATGCGGCGCTATCCACATCAGGTTTCCGGCGGTGAAAAGCAGCGCATCCTGATTGCCACCGCCTTTGCCTGCCAGCCCGACTGCCTGATATTTGATGAGCCGACCACGGCGCTGGACGTGATCAGTGCGGCTCAAATCCTCGATCTCTATGAGCGACTGCGCGAAGAGACCGGCGTGGCGTCGCTCTATATCTCTCACGATCTGGCGCTGGTTTCCCGGGTAGCCAACCGGGTCTGCGTGCTGGAACAGGGCCGTATTGTCGAGCAGGCAGAGACCCGTAGTCTGTTCAGCCAACCGCAACACAGCTACACGCGCCGATTGATTAACGCGGTGCCCGATCCGCAGCATCGGCTGGTGCCGGATGCCGCGGGCAGCCAGCCGCTGTTGTCGCTTAATGACATTACCATCGACTATGGCAAAGCGGGACTGCTTGATCGCCTGTTCAGGCGTGAAGCCAATACCACCCGTGCGGCAGATGGCGTTTCCCTGACGTTGCATCAGGGCGAAATTGTCGGCGTGGTGGGGGAATCGGGCTCAGGCAAATCGTCATTAGGCAAAGCGCTTTCCGGGTTGGTGCCGTTCAGCGGCAACATCGATTTTTGCGGCCAGACGCTATACGGACGTGCGCAGATGGATAAAGCGTATCGCCGTCGCGTGCAGATGATTTTTCAGCATCCCGACGCCTCGCTCAATCCGCGCATGACCGTTGGCGAGATCATTGCCCGCCCGCTGCGATTGTATGGCCTGCCAGCAGGTGAAACACTGGCGCAGGCGGTGGCACGTCTGCTCACCGAAGTCCGTCTGCCGCCAGAGTTTGCCCAGCGTTATCCGCATGCCTTGTCAGGCGGGCAAAAACAGCGCGTGGCGATTGCCCGCGCGTTTGCTCATCCGCCCGACGTGGTGATCTGCGATGAAATTACCGCCGCGCTGGATGTCTCGGTGCAGGCCACCATCATCGAACTGCTGCTGGAACTGCGCCGCCGTTATGGCACCGCCTACCTGTTCATTACCCACGATCTGAACCTGGTTCGGCAGATTGCCCATCGCGTGGCGGTGATGTACCGCGGCGATATGGTCGAAGTGCTGCCCGGCGCAGAGATGTCCACGCTGGCACAACACGCTTACACCCGCGCACTGCTTGCAGCGGTGCATATTCCTGACGTAGCCAGCTCTGCGGCTTAATGAGAAACGCATGAATCCTGAACAGTTAATCCATCATATTGATCGCGAATTTTGCCTCTCGTTTCTGGCAAAAATGGTCCAGCACAAAAGTTACAGCGCGACCGATGGCGAGCGCGAACTGGCGAAATACATGGCGGCGCAGATGACGCAGATGGGGCTTGAGACCGAGCTACAACAGGTACCCGGCGACAGACTAAACGCCATTGGCCGCCTTGTTGGCAGCGGCGGCGGCAACAGCCTCCTGTTCAATGGGCATCTGGATACCAATCCGGTAACCGAAGGCTGGACGGTGGATCCGTGGCAGGGAAAAATTGACGACCGGTTCATCTATGGCATTGGCGTGTCGAACATGAAAGCCGGTGACGCCGCCTATTTTTGCGCGTTAAAAACGCTGATCGATGCCGGAGTCACACTCAAAGGCGATGTCATTCTGACCTATGTGGTTGGCGAGTTACAGGGCGGCATTGGCACGCTGGCTGCCATAGAGCAAGGCGTGCGCGCTGACTACTTTATCAATGCCGAACCCACGGATTTGCAGGCACTCACCATGCATGCCGGTTCGTTGATGTTTACCATTGAGCTGACCGGCGATACGCGCCACCTGTCGAAACGCGAAGAGGCCGTGGATGCTATCGGCGCAGCGGTGGAGCTGATTCCCCAGATCAATACCATGACCTTTAGCGGCGCAAAAACTGAGGCGCATCGTAAAATTAATCGTGGTCACATTGGCACTGTTCACGGTGCGTTAGGACGCGAGCTGGAAGAGTGGCGGCCGCCACAGGTCGCGGATTTTGCCAGGCTAAAAGGCTCAGCGCGCTTTGCGCCAGGGCAAACGGTTGAGGGCGTGCTGGCCGATCTACAAGCGCTGCTCGACAAACTGTGCCAACGCCATCCCGGACTGAAGGCGGAACTTTTCGATGACGGCATACGGGATAAGCCCACCATGCTGCCGTTCGAAGTTTCCCCTGATTCGCCCATCGTCAAAGCGGTCAATCGCGCCTGGAAAAGCGTACGCGGCACGGAGCAGCCCACTGGCGTCATCACGCCGCCCGCTTTTTTTGGTACCGATGCGGCACACTTTTATCAACATGCGGGCATGGCGGGCGTGGTTTGCGGCCCAGGCGGTAAGTACAACACCATGCCGGATGAGCGCGTTGAAATCAGCGAGTTTCTCGATATGGTGCGCATCTATCTGCTGGCTATTCTGGAGATTTGTCAGCCGAACTGACTGCTGCAGCGCGGCAAAAGAACGGCACAGATAAGAGCGGACTGGCGGGCGGAGAGGTTATCCGCCCGCAGAGATGATGGCGTGATTGAAGAGCGACGTTCATCTGGGAAATCCTGCTAAAATCGCCGATCGAGCAAACAGCGTTGGCGATCTGGCAAAATAAACCGCATGGAACCGTCACGTCCCGCTTGGGGCAAGATAATATTATCCCTGACCGAAGATGTTGATTACCGCATCCAGATGTTCCTTCATCGCCTTTTTGGCAGCACGGCTGTCGCGTGCCTCCAGCGCGGTCAGAATCTCAAGGTGTTCACTCTCTGAACGGTGCGGCATATCCTGCGGGGTGTAATGCTGTTGCAGGCTGCGGAACATGGTGCCGTAACGATGGCCCAGCAGATGAGCGATAATAAACGCGTAAGCGGGATTGCCGCTGGCCTGCGCAATGCGAATGTGGAATAAACGATCGCCCGGATGGGTGGCTGAACCCTGGCGATTATCGCGGCAGTTTTGCTCATACGCCTGCCTGATCGCCGTCAGTTCTTCATCGCTGGCGTTTCTTGCCGCCAGTGCCGCCGTTTCAGGCTCAATTAACCGGCGGGTTTGCAGCAGGGAAAACGGCGGCAGCTCAGCGGTGAAATCGAGTTCAATATTCAACTCATCATCAACATCGGTCCACTGATTGCGACCCGCCTGCGACATGACCGGCTCCTGAGAAGGCGCGCCCGGCTGCTGACGCACGATCACACCGTTGCCGACGCGCACATCCACCAGCCCAATCACCTCCAGCGCGATCAGTGCCTCACGCACCGAAGCGCGACTCACTTGCAACTGACTGGCCAGCTCACGCTCGGCCGGCAGGCGACTGCCCGGCGGAAATTCGTTGTTATCAATCAGCTGTTTAAGCTGGTCAGCTATCTGCCTGTAAATTCTTGGGTTTTCTAATTTTTTTATCGGCATCGGACACCTGAGTTCAATTCTTTTTAAGTGATTCAGCCAGCATTTTCGCGACAAAAATATTGCTGATTTGTTTTATGCATGTAAAAAGTTGGTTAACCGAAATGCGTTTTAAGCAGCAGCTTGCTGAACATCTTATCAAAAAGCACCTGTTTAAACGCCTTTTTTTCGCCTTTAATGGCCTGACCATTAGACCTATAACACGGCACGTCATGGGGAATTGCTATGAACCTGGCAGGGAAAAAAGTTTTGATCACCGCCGCCGGACAGGGCATCGGTTTTAACACCGCGACGCTGTTTGCCCGCGAAGGCGCAGAGGTGATTGCGACCGACATTAACATCAGCGCGCTGGAGGGAATTCCCGGCATTACGCCGCGTCTGCTCGACGTCACGGATGCGCAGGCCATTGCCGCCCTCGCCGCAGAAAGCGGCCCGCTCGACGTGCTGTTTAACTGCGCGGGGGTGGTACACAGCGGCGACATTCTGACCTGCAGCGAGCAGGAATGGCAGTTCGCACTGGATCTCAACGTAACGGCAATGTTCCGCATGATCCGCGCGTTTCTGCCCGCCATGCTGGCGCGTAACCACGGCTCGGTGATCAACATGTCCTCGGTCGCGTCGAGTATCAAAGGCGTGCCAAACCGCTTTGCTTACAGCGCATCCAAGGCGGCGGTGATCGGCCTGACCCGCTCTGTGGCGGCGGACTATGTGACCCGCGGCATTCGCTGCAACGCGATTTGTCCAGGCACCGTGGAATCACCCTCGCTGCGTCAGCGTATCGCCGCACAGGCGCAGGCCGAAGGCCGCAGCGAAGCTGAAGTGTACGACGCCTTTGTGGCCCGGCAGCCGATTGGCCGCATTGGCAAAACCGAAGAGATTGCTCAGCTGGCGCTCTATCTCGCTTCTGATGCCAGCTCATACACCACCGGCACGGTGCAAATTATCGACGGCGGCTGGAGTAATTAATCCTCCGCGGCGTCATCACGCTGACTTTCCTGGAAGGAAAATAACACATGAAATTATTACGTTACGGCAGCGCAGGTGCAGAACGTCCGGGTCTGCTGGACAGCCAGGGCAACATACGTGACCTCAGCGAACATATTACTGATGTGGCAGGCGACGCGTTGCAGCCCGCTGCGCTGGATGCCCTGCGCAAGCTCGATCCCGAAAGCCTGCCGCTGGTCAGCGATGCATCGCGCCTTGGTGCCTGCGTCGGCAACGTGGGGAAATTTATCTGTATCGGCCTGAATTATGCCGATCACGCTGAAGAGACCGGCGCGGAGATCCCGAAAGAACCGATCATCTTCAGTAAATGGACCAGCGCCATCGTCGGGCCAAACGATGATGTCGAAATCCCGCGCGACTCGGTGAAGACCGACTGGGAAGTAGAACTTGGCGTGGTGATCGGCACCGGCGGCCGTTACATCAGCGAAGCCGATGCGATGTCGCACGTGGCGGGCTATTGCGTGATCAACGATGTCTCTGAACGCGAGTTCCAGATTGAACGCGGCGGCACCTGGGATAAAGGCAAAGGCTGCGACACCTTTGGCCCCACCGGCCCGTGGCTGGTCACCGCAGACGAGATCCCCGATCCCCATCAGCTGGATTTGTGGCTGGAAGTGGACGGCAAGCGTTATCAGAACGGCAATACCCGCACCATGATTTTTCGCGTACCGGAAATCATCAGCTACCTCAGCCGTTTTATGAGCCTGCAACCTGGCGACATCATCTCCACCGGCACACCGCCGGGCGTTGGATTAGGGCAAAAACCGCCGGTTTATCTCAAAGCGGGTCAGGTGATGCGCCTGGGAATTGAAGGTCTGGGCGAGCAGCGTCAGCAGACGGTGCAGGCATAACGCAGCACGCGCTAAAGGAAATTTGCGATGACAACCATTACGGCTTTACGTGTTGAAGATGTGCGCTTCCCGACCTCACTGACCATGGATGGCTCGGATGCGATGAACCCCGATCCCGACTATTCCGCTGCCTATGTGATTCTGGAAACTGACGATCCGGCGCTGAGCGGCCACGGCCTGACTTTCACCATCGGGCGCGGCAATGAAATCTGCTGTGCCGCCATCGGTGCGCTGGAGCATCTGATTGTGGGGCGCGATCTGGCGGGCATCACCGCCAATATGGGAAAATTTTGGCGCGATTTTACGAGTGATAGCCAGCTGCGCTGGATTGGCCCGGACAAAGGTGCCATCCATCTTGCCACCGGGGCGGTGGTCAACGCCGTGTGGGATTTGTGGAGTAAAGCCGTAGGTAAACCGCTGTGGCAGCTGGTGGCGGAGATGACGCCGGAGGAGCTGGTGCGCTGCATCGACTTTCGTTACATCACCGATTGCATCACGCCGCAGGAAGCGCTGGCGCTGTTGCAGCAGCGCGCTGACAACAAAGCGCAGCGCACCGAGAAACTGCTGGCAGAAGGCTATCCGTGCTACACCACCTCCGCGGGCTGGCTGGGCTATCCCGATGACAAACTGCGTCGGTTATGTCAGGAAGCGGTCGACGCTGGTTTCGATTATTTGAAGCTGAAAGTGGGCCGGGATCTGGAAGATGATATTCGTCGCGTGCGCATCGCCCGCGAGGTCATTGGGCCGGATCGCAAGCTGATGATCGATGCCAATCAGGTGTGGGAAACCAATGAAGCCATTCCGTGGGTCAATGCTCTCGCCTTTGCCAACCCTTGGTTTATTGAAGAGCCCACCAGCCCGGATGATATCGAAGGCCATCGAAAAATTCGTCAGGGCGTGGCACCGGTGAAGGTGGCCACCGGCGAAATGTGCCAGAACCGCATCATGTTCAAGCAGTTCATCATGCGCGAAGCGATCGACGTGGTGCAGATCGATGCCTGCCGCATGGGCGGCATTAACGAAGTGCTGGCGGTAATGCTGATGGCGGCGAAGTACAACCTGCCGGTCTGCCCGCACGCCGGTGGCGTTGGGCTGTGCGAATACGTGCAGCATCTGTCGATGATCGATTATCTCTGCATCGCCGCGACTCACGAAGGCCGCGTCATCGAATACGTCGATCATCTGCACGAACATTTCGTTAATCCCTGCGCTATTCGTGGCGCTGCTTACATGCCGCCGCAGGCGCCGGGGTTCTCCATTGAGATGCATCAGGCATCGATCGACCAATACCGGCATCACGCCTGAGCCGCTGAGGAGAATGCCGATAATGCGAATCGACAGCCACCAGCATTTCTGGCGCTACACCGCGGCCGATTATCGCTGGATCAATGATGACATGGCGGTGTTGAAACAGGATTTTCTGCCGGAAATGCTGCGGCCGGTGCTGCAGCGTCAGGGTATTCAGCACAGTATCCTGGTCCAGGCGCGTTGTTCACTGGCAGAGACGCACTGGCTGCTGGAGGTGGCCGAGAGCACCGATATCGTGCGCGCGGTAACCGGCTGGGTCGATCTCTCTTCTGCCGATTTGCAGCACGATCTCGAGAAGATAGCCCATCCGCTGCTGCGCGGTTTTCGCCATCTGGTGCAGGACGAGCCCTCCCCCGGCGCGTGGCTGGCCGATGCGGCGATCAACGCGGGCATGCGGCATCTCCAGCAGCAGGAATACGTGTATGAAATGCTGGTGACGCACCGCCATCTCAGTGACGCCGTGCGGTTTGCGCAGCGCCATGACCGCCATTTTCTGGTGCTCGATCACTTCGGCAAGCCCGATCTGCATCGCGGTGTTGCTCACTGGAAGCAACAGGTTGCGCCGCTGAAAGCGTTAAAGCATGTCAGCTGCAAGATCTCCGGGTTGTTGACCGAGCCGCGCCCGGCGGGCATGTCAGCCACCGATCTGCTGCCCTGGTTTGATGCCGCGCTGGAGATTTTCGGTAGCGAACGACTGCTGTTCGGCTCTGACTGGCCGGTCTGTTTGCTGGCAGAAGATGACGGCAATCCCTGGGATCTCTGCCAACGGGCCACGGCCGCGCTCAGTGCCGATGAGCAGGCGGCTATTTACGGCGGCAATGCCAGCACCCTCTACCGACTACAGGAAACGAACAATGAACCTGCATCTGCAAAATAAAGTGGTGTTAGTCACCGGCGGCGGTTCCGGGATCGGCGAGGCCATTTCGCTGACGCTGGCGGAAGAAGGTGCCATCCCGGTGATCATCAGCAACACGGAGCCGGCCAATGAGCTGATGAACAGGCTGCAACAGCTGTCGCCGCAGGCCAGCTTTGTGCTGACCGAACTGCGCGATGAAGTCAGCTGTAAAACTGCCGTAGAGAGCACCTTAGCCCGTTATGGCGCTATCGACGGTCTGGTGAACAACGCCGGAGCCAATGACAACGTCGGGCTGGAGGCGGGTCGGGACGCCTTTGTGCGATCGCTGGAGCAGAACCTGATTCACTACTATTTGATGGCGCACCTGAGCCTTGACGCCCTGCGTGCCAGCCGCGGCGCCATCGTCAATATCAGTTCAAAAACCGCCTTAACCGGCCAGGGCAACACCAGCGGGTATGCCTCGGCGAAAGGTGGCGTGCTGGCGCTGACCCGCGAATGGGCGGCGGCGCTGCTGAGCGATGGCATCCGCGTGAACGCGGTAATTCCGGCAGAAGTGATGACACCGTTGTATGAACGCTGGATCAAAAGCTTCGATCGCCCCGAGGAAAAACTGCAAAAAATCACCGCCCATATTCCGCTCGGGCAGCGCATGACCACGCCGCAGGAGATCGCCAATACCGTGGTGTTCCTGCTCTCGTCGCGCGCCTCGCACACCACCGGTCAGTGGCTGAGCGTTGACGGCGGCTATCTGCATCTCGATCGAGCGCTGACATGACGCGGCGCTATTGCCAGGCGCTGGATCTGGTCGATGACCCACAGCTTATCGCCGACTATGAGCGTTATCACCGTGAGATCTGGCCAGAGATTACCGGGCATCTGCGTCGTTACGGCATCGCAGAGATGGAAATTTATCGGCTGGGCACCCGCCTAATGATGGTGATGGAAACCACAGAGGATTTTGACAGCGAAGAGTTTGCACGCCGCAGTCTTGCAGACCCAAAAGTGTGCGAATGGGAAGCGCTGATGTGGCGCTATCAGCGCCCCACGCCGTGGACGCCACCCGATGAAAAATGGGTCGCCATGACGCGCATTTTTTCCCTGACAGAGCAGAAGTAGCACGCCTCGCGTGAGCGCGGCCGACCGTTTTTCACGTTATCTGACATAAAAAACCAGCCCTCGAGCTGACCCTACCCTACAGGCACGACCAGATACTGAGGAATACACTATGTTTGCCAACAAAGCTGCTGCTTCCGCTCATGCGGAACGCAATACGACGTCCAGTTTCCGACTGGCGTTTATTTTGGTCACCACGCTGTTTTTCCTGTGGGGCTTATCCTACGGGCTGCTGGATGTGTTGAATAAGCATTTTCAGGATGTGTTACACGTCAACAAAGCGCAGTCAGGGCTGCTGCAGGCGGCCTACTTTGGTGCCTATTTTATCGTTGCGTTGCCCGCCGGTTTCTTTATGGATCGCTTCGGCTATAAAGCTGGCATTCTGGTGGGTTTATGCCTGTATGCGCTGGGCGCGCTGCTTTTCGTTCCCGCCGCGTCGGCAGGCAGTTTTGCCCTGTTTCTGTTCGCGCTGTTTGTGATTGCGCTCGGTCTGGGCTGTCTCGAAACCGCCGCGAACCCGTTTGCTACCGTGCTGGGCGAGCCGGCGGGTGCTGAACGTCGTCTGAATCTCTCGCAGTCGTTTAACGGCTTAGGCCAGTTTATTGGTCCGGTGATTGGCGGCTCGCTGTTTTTCTCCGCCACGCAAAGCACCGCGGCTGACGGCCTGTCATCAGTGAAAACCACCTACGTTGCGATTGCGGTGTTAGTGCTGCTGATCGCCTTTCTGTTTAGCCGTACTCGCCTGCCGGATATCCGTGAGCAAAGCACCGACGCAGAGCGCGGCATCGAGAAAGGTTTATGGCAGCATGGTCACTTTACCGGTGGCGTAATCGCTCAATTCTTTTACGTGGCGGCGCAGGTTGGCGTCGGTGCCTTTTTTATTAACTACACCACCGAGCACTGGCACACGCTGTCGAACCAGAATGCGTCGTACCTGCTTTCCGTGGGCATGATCAGCTTTATGGTGGGCCGCTTCTTCAGCACCTGGCTGATGGGCTTTGTGCGCCCGGCGACGCTGCTGGTGGCCTATGCGCTGATCAATATTGTACTGTGTGGCGTGGTGGTAGCCGGGATTGATAACGTCTCGGTGATTGCACTGGTAGCGATCTTCTTTTTCATGTCGATCATGTTCCCAACCATTTTTGCCATGGGCGTGAAGAACATGGGCAAGCAGACTAAACGTGCCAGCTCGGTGATGATCATGGCGATTGTGGGCGGCGCAATCATGCCCTATTTGATGGGTGCAATTGCCGATCATTACAACACCGCTATCTCTTACGCGCTGCCGATGATCTGTTTTGTGGTGGTGCTGTTTTATGCCATGAAGCAGAGGGCCAATGCCGTACAGTGAGTCGGCAATCTTCCGCACTCATCAGGGCGAACAGGCCTGTCGCCTGTTTGCCTTTTTTATTGCCTTGGGCAGAGGCTGCATCGGAGCAGCGCTTCATTACACCACCAGCCGAATAAAGGCCCGGATATCACTGACCGCCTCACGATATTTCTCCGCCGAAGGATTGATAATAAGGGTATCGGCGTAGCCGTAGAGCATGGCGCTGAACTGCCGCGCCACCCGCGCGCTATCTTCAACCCTGAAGTCACTCCGCGCGGTCCCGGCAGCAAAAATCTCGCGGGTCAGCGCGACCCATTTGTCGATCACCGATTCCGCCAGTTCGGCATACGCCTTGTGATGCACCGCTCGCTGCCAGAGCGAACTGTAAAGCAGCCAGACAGCGTCGGGCGCATCCGGCAGATAATTGGCGATCATCGCCTCAAGCCGATCGGCAGGTGCCATTTCGGCAATGCCGGTGCTAAAGGTCTCGAGTTCGCTTTCGGTATAGCGCGCCAGTGCAGCGACACACAGCGTCTGCCAGTCGCTGAAATAGTGATAAATGTGGCTGCGTGACAGGCCGAGATGTTCAGTCAGCTCACGCGTCGTCACGTTATCAATGCCCTTTTCGATGAACAGCGCCGCAGCGCCGTCCAGAATACGTATTTTTAGTGCGTCGCCGCTCTCTTTCATCATCAGGATCCACGTTGACTTTGAGCACCTGCTCAAATAGACTCTTTTCGAACCTTGAGCATTCGCTCAAACATTATGTTAACAGAATCGGGCACCATGCAAACCCCTGAAAAAACGGCTCCGCTTATCCCATCCCGCAGCGCCGCACTGACCCTGAAATTACTTGGCCGTCGTCACGGCAAAAAACTGATCCTCACGCTGCTGCTGGTGGTCGCCGAAAACGTCGTTTACCTGCTCTATCCGCTGCTGGCTGGCTTTGCCATCAATGCGATTATTGCCGGCAACGCCCTGCATGCGGTGTTTTATGCCGCAATGGTGTTCACCATGTGGGCGCTGGGCGCGGCCCGACGCAGCGTCGATACGCGCACCTTTGCCAGAATCTACGCCGAGCTGGCGGTGCCGGTGATCGTGGCCCAACGCCTGGACAAGCAGAGCGCATCGACCGTGGCCGCGCGCGTGGCGCTGTCGCGTGAATTCGTCGATTTCTTTGAAAAGCATTTACCGGTGCTCATTACGTCGCTGGCATCGATCAGCGGCGCGGCGATCATGCTGCTGGTGATTGAGCTGCAGACCGGCCTTGCCTGTCTGGCGATCCTGCTGTTTTTCGCCTGCTTTTTGCCGGGCTTTACCCGTAAAAACGAAGCGCTGTACACCCGACTGAACAACCGGCTGGAGCGCGAAGTGGCCTTTGTCAGCGCCGCGCCCTCTTCCTCGCTGACGCGGCACTATCGCGTGCTGGCCGGGCTGCGCATCCGCCTTTCCGACCGTGAGGCGATCGGCTATCTCTCCATCGGCACCGTGACCGCGCTGCTGTTCGCCAGCACCATCTTTGTGATGAGCGCGCGCGGCGGCCAGGAGGCGGGCCATATCTATTCCGTCATGACTTACATGTGGATGTTTGCCATGAGCCTCGATGACGCGCCGCAGCTACTGGAAAAATATTCGCAGCTAAAAGATATCGGCAAACGGGTGAACACCGGCCTGGTTTGATATCAACGCCATCAGCCGCTAGAGGGATCGATAACGCTGAACAGCGGCGTGGCGGTGCAGCAGCCGCTTCTCCGCCAGCTGCCCGGAGGCTGGCTGAAGTAGTTACGAAAGCTGCGGGTAAACGCGTGCTGGCTTTCATAACCGTACTGTAACGCCACGCTGAGCACGCTGGCGTTGCTGGTCAGCAGCGCGGTGGCTGCGTTGATCAGCCTGCGCTCGCGGATATATTCGCCCACGCCTTTGTGCGTTACCTGGCGAAACAGCCGCTGAACGTGCCAGATCGAATAGCCCGATTTTTCCGCCACATCGTTCACGCTCAACGTGTGATGCAGGTTGGCCTCGATCCACGTCTGCAGTGCCTTAACAATTTGCGTTTGTCGATTCATCTTTATTCTCCTTCTTTGGCTGCGGCAGCACGGCGTTTTTCCCAGCGTTCCGCCGCCTGCATCACCAGGCTCAATGCCGCAGGCAGCACGGTTAAGGTCACCAGCGTCGCCACCAGCAGTCCACCAATAATCACAAAGGCCATCGGTCCCCAAAATACCTGATGCGAAATCGGGATCATGCCGAGGATAGCGGCGCAGGCGGTCAGCACAATAGGCCGGGCGCGATGCTGCGTAGCCAGCGTAATCGCCTCTTCCCGCGCCATACCCGCCGCGGTATTGCTGTCCACTTCACTGATCAGAATCACCGCGTTACGAATGATCATGCCCGCCAGTGCAATGACGCCGAGCAGCGCGACAAAACCCATCGGTGTGGCGGTCGGCAGCATCGCCAGCACGATGCCGATCAGCCCAAACGGGGCCATCAGTAGCGCCAGCAGCATGCGCGAGAAGCGTCGTAGCTGGATCATCAGCAGCACCAGCATGATCAGTAGGGTCACCGGCAACACGGCAAACACCGAACCGTTGCCCTTGTCAGATTCCGCCACCGCACCGCCTTCGGTGATCTGGTATCCTGGCGGCAGCTGCGCGCGCAGCGCGTCAATCGCCGGTGCCAGCCCCTCTGACACCGCTTCTGCCTTCAGGCCAGGCGCCAGATCGGTTTGCACAGTAATAAATGGCAGCCGCTGATGGCGCCAGATCACCGGATCGTCCAGCGTCCACTCTGGTGTTGCCACCTGGCTGAGGGGAATTTTGCTGCCACTGGCGGTGGTGAGCATCATCGCGGAGAGCGTATTCAGGTTCTGCCTTTCGCTATCGTTGGCGCGCAGCATCACATCCACCAGCCGGTTGTTGTCGCGCAGCGTGGTGACCAGACTGCCTGACCAAACGGTATTCAACGCATCCGCCAGGCTTTGCGAGGAGACGCCCGCCGCCCGCGCTGCCGTCTGGTTCACCTTCAGCACGATGACGCGCTCAGGTTCACCGGCGGTGAGATTGACCTCGCGGGTCAGCGGATTGCTGCCGAGGGTGTCCGCTACCCGCCGTGCCAGCTGCTCAACGGTTTTATAATCAGGCCCGCTGACGCGATACCTTACCGGCCAGCCCACCGGCGGCCCCAGTTCCAGCGGTGACACACGCGTGGTTATATCGCTGAAGTGGGCATCAAGCGCCTGCGAAAGCTGTTGCCGCAGGCGATCGCGCGCGGCCAGATCTTTTGCCACCACCACGATCTGCGCGGTGTTTTCGTTATCCAGCAGCACATCCATCGGCAAATAAAAGCGAATGGCGCCGGAGCCGATATAGCTGGAGAAGCGATCGACGTCGTGATTGCCTTTCAGCAACGCCTCAAAACGCTGAGTTTGCTGCGCCGTTGCCGCCTGCGAGGCGTTGGCCGGTAACGTCAGGCTGACCAGCAGTTCCGGGCGATCCGACGAGGGGAAAAATTCCCCCTGCAAAAAGCGGGTGCTGAACATCGCCAGCGCCAGCAGGATCAACGCCGTGATAATGGTAAGCAACCGGTGCGCCAGCGCCAGCCGCAGCAGCCGCTGATAGCCACGCGCTAGTCTGCCAGGGCCGCTGTGACTGGCGGTAATTTTGGCGGACAGCAGCCAGGTGCCGGTCAGTGGCGAAAACAGTATCGCCACTACCCACGAGCAGAGCAGCGAAATCAGTACCACGGCAAACAGTGAATAGCAGTATTCCCCGGCGCTCGACTGGGCAAATCCCACTGGAATAAAACCGGCGATCATCACCAGCGTGCCGGTCAGCATTGGAAATGCCGTGGTTTCAAACGCCCGCGTGGCCGCACGCCAGCGGGTATCGCCCGCCTCCAGCCGCGCCACCATCGCCTCCACGGTAATCATCGCATCGTCTACCAACAGCCCCAGCGCGATAATCAGCGCGCCCAGCGAAATACGTTGTAAACCAATCCCCGCCAGCATCATGCAGGCGAAGGTCATCGCCAGCACCAGCGGGATCGCCGCTGCCACCACCAGGCCGGCGCGCATGCCCAGCGACACAAAAGACACCGCCAGCACGATGATCACCGCTTCGCCCAGCACGCGGGTAAAACCGCTGACCGCCTCCTTCACTACCGCGGATTGATCGGCGACACGCGTCATCTCGATGCCGTGCGGCAGACGGTTCTGAATCGTTTGCAGGCGGGCGGTGATCGCCTCACCAAAGTTCAGCATATTGCCGGTGGGCGCCATCGATACCGCAAGGCCAATGGCGGGCTGTCCGTTAACGCGAAAGGTGGCGGCCGGCGGCTCGGCGGTTTCACGGCTGATGGTCGCCAGTTCGCTGAGTGGAATAAAGCGATCGCCAATGTGCAGCGTCACCGCGCGCAGGCTGTCGACGGTGGTGAGCGCGCCGCTAACGCGCAGCGACAGGTTCTCACTGTTGGTGCGCAGCGTGCCCGCAGGCACCACCGCGTTTTGCGCCTTGATGGCCGCTTTTACCTGCTCCAGATCGAGCCCCATGCCCGCCAGCCGACTCGGCGAAAAGGCGATGACAATTTGCTCTTCCTGCACGCCTGTCAGCGTGATTTTGCCGATGTCGGGCACCGTCATCAGATCGCGCCGCACGGCTTCTACCCGATCGCGCAGCTCGCGCGGCGTAAAGCCTTCGGCGGTGAAGCCATAAATCGTGCCGTAGGTGTCGTCAAACTCGTCGTCAACCTGCGGTCCCTGCACACCTTCCGGCAGCGACGGGGCGATATCCTGCATTTTTTTCCGCACCTGATACCAGATGCCCTGCACCTGCGCGGGCGGCGTGTCATCGCGCAGATAGACAAAAATTACCACTTTGCCGGCGTGCGTCTGACTTTCGACATAATCGAGATAGGGCACTTCCTGCAGTTTTTTCTCCAGCGTATCGGTCACCAGCTGGGTGGTGTCATGCACATCGGCGCCCGGCCAGCTGGCGCTGACCACGGCGGTTTTGATGGTAAACGGCGGATCTTCGTTGCGTGGCAGTTGCTCATAGCTCAACACCCCGGCGGCCATGATCAGCAGCATAAAAAACACCACCAGCTGCTGATGCGCCAGCGCCCATGCCGACAGGTTAAATGACGATTTCAGTGGCTGGCTCATTCTTCGCCCTCCGCGAGCGTCACGCGCTCCTGATCACGCAGCTTGCTGACCCCGGCGATAACAATGGTGTCGCCAGGCTGGATTCCGGAGGCGATCGCCACATCGGTGGCGCTGTAGCTGGCGAGGGTAACGGGCCGGATCTGCAAACGCAGACTCTGACGATCGACGATAAACACCGCCGGTTTACCCTCGATGCGCGTCAGCGCAGCGGCTGGCAGCGTCATCACGCCCGGCCCGCTTTGCGCCTGAGCGATCTGTACGTTAGCGCCCAGCGCCAGTGCCGCGGGTGGATCGATCAGCGTCAGGCGGACGTGCCAGGTACGGGTTTGCGGATCGGCCTGCGGGCTGATATCGCGCAGACGGGCGGTGGCGTGCACCTCAGGATCGCTTAATAAGGAAACGGTAAACGGCGTGGCGGCATTTTGCGCGATGAGATGCGGATCGGCGACGTCAAACACCGCATCGCGGCTGTCGCTGGCCGCCAGCGTGACGACGGTCGATCCGGCCCCCAGCACCTGACCGGGTGAGGCGCTGACGGCGGTAATCACGCCATCCTGCGGCGCCTGCAGCTGCGTCCAGCTCAGGTTATCGCGGGCGTTTCGCCAGGCGGATTCACTGCTCTGCCGACGCGCTACCGCCGCCTGCCAGTCACCGCGTGCACTGTCGAGCTGGCTGCGCGAAATGGCACCCGCTGGCATCAGTTGCTGCATACGGTTCAGCGTCAGCGCGGCAACGTGCTCGGCGGCACGGGCGCTGTTGAGATCGGCCAGCGCGCTGCTGAGCTGATTCTGTCCGGTATCACGTTCCAGCGACGCCAACAGCTCGCCTGCCTTTACCCGATCGCCAACGTCCACTTGCCGACTCAGCAACCGGCCATCCAGCCGAAACGCCAGCGGCAGTTCTTCATGGGCACGAACCTCACCGGTGCGGGTAAGCAGCGTGCCGGCGGCGAGCACTGGCGCCTGCATGACGCGCACCGGCCGCGGCGGTGCCGCCTTCTTGTTTTCGTCGTTGTGGCAGCCCGCCAGTACCAACGCCATCAGCACCAGTAAAATAGCAAAGCAGGCGGGTTTGAGTCGGCCGTGCTGGCTGAGATGGTCAAATGCCTGCCTGCCGTAATGATTAAGATTCTCTGTCATGGCCATGTTCCTGAGTTGAGTGCGGCCATTCAATCCAGGTTGTGTCCAGATTCCCTGTATGTTTCATCAAGGAACGGTCAAGTCAGGCAAATTTATTCTCACCCCGCGCCACGCCTGCCGGTGCCAAAAATGCGCGTTATGTCGGCCACCGATTTTTTTTACAGAAAATCCTCTCACCTTGACCGTTTCTCCATCATTCCCTGGTCGTTTATTGACATCACCTCTGCATACTCGCCGCTAATTTCAGGCAACGCATTGCGCATTTATCAGGGGAAATAATGAAAACATACTCACTTACACGCCACGCTCTGGCACTGGGTCTGCTGTCGGCCACCGGCGCCGCCTGTGCTGACGACGCGCCACCGGCAAATAACGTGACGGTCGGCATTGCCGGTGTTAACTCGCCGCGCTACAGCGGTGCTGATAAGCAGCACTGGTCAATGGTGCCGGTGTTTCAGGCACGTGACGGCGCGTTTTTTGTCGATTCACAAAAAGGCATCGGCTATGACCTGCAGGCGGACAACGGGCTCTATCTTGAGCACACGCTGGGCTACGGCCTCGGACGTGATGAGAAAGATTCACAGTGGCGGGACGGCTCCGACAAATTAAAGGGCATGGGCAAGATTAAATCGGTGGCCAATACCGCGATTGCGGTTGGCTGGTCGGTGACGCCGTGGCTGGTGCTGGAAGGCAAAGCCACGCTGCCGCTCACCGACGGTCAGGGTGTGCAGTATCGCCCTTCCGTTACCCTGATTCCGTGGCAAACCGCAACCGATACCGTGGCGCTTCAGATGGCCGGCCTGTTTGGCGATGCGCGTTACATGAACACCTTTTATGGCGTCAGCGCTGAGCAGAGTCAGCGCAGCGGCTACGCACGTTATGACGCACCGGGCGGCTTTTACAGTACCGACACCAGCCTGACCTGGAGCCATCAGTTTCCTTCAGGCTGGGGCACCAGCGTGACCGCCGATTACGCCTGGCTGGGGGATCACGCCAAAGACAGCCCAATCGTTTCCCGTCGTGGCGGTCTGACCAGCATGCTGGCGCTGACCTATAGCTTTTAAGGCCGCGAGACCACAGGAAGATCGCTGATGAAAAAACATCACCTTATCTTACTGGCGGTTGTCGCAATCCATCTCTGCTGCTGGCTGGCGGCGTATCAGTTCATGATTGCTGACGCCGCCGATTTATTGCCCTGCCTGCGGTAGCGAGCGTTCTCTGACGAATTATAAGACCAGAGGCAACCATGCATATGCTCAAAAACAGTCTTAAAGCCCTTGAGTACCGGTTTAAAATTGCCCGCTCATGGTTTATCAGCGACCGACGCTATCGGCTGAATAAATTCCAGGCCAAATTCAAACGCAGCCTGAATATTATTTCGCCCTGCTCGCTGAACGATAAAATCAATTACCGCATGATCTACGATAAAAACCCGTTATATACCCGCCTGGCCGACAAGTGGGCGGTACGGGAATATGTCAGTAAGAAAATAGGCGCCGCTTATCTGGTGCCGGTTTTTGGTATCTATCAGCAGCCCGAGGAGATTAATCTGGCTAACCTGCCCGATAAGTTTGTGCTGAAATGCAATCACGACTGCGGCAGCGCGATCGTCTGCGAAGATAAAACGACGTTCGACTGGCAGCAGGCCAGGGCTAAAATGAAATTCTCGCTGGCCAAAAACATGTATTACGCCAGCCGGGAAACGCACTATCGCGATATTTCGCCGTTGATTATCTGTGAAACATTTATTGAGACCTTGAGCCGCTCAGCAACCGTGCTTGCGCCCGAGCTTTATCGTATTCACTGCTTTTCATCGCGGGCAAAAATTATCGAAGCGGACTTTACCGATGCCAACGGCAAAGAGTATGTGAATGTTTACGATGAGAACTGGCAGCTGCTACCGCTGACGATGGGCTACAGCAACACGCCAGGCGCTATCGCCAGGCCGACGCAGATAAGAACCATGCTGAACATCGCTGAGCGGTTAGCGGAGAACATCGACTATTGCCGCATCGACCTGTTCCTCGACGTTAATAACGACCTCTGGTTTAGCGAGATGACCTTTGCGCCCTGCAACGGGCTTATGAAAATCGCGCCGGTGTCTTGGGATTTTATTCTGGGCGAAATGTGGGAGATGAACCCGCCGGTAAAAAATCGGCGCTGCTAATTTGTCAGCTGAAGGTGGTTGAGCGGACTATAATTTTTGCTCGGTCGGTAAACCGTAACGACAATGGCGGGTGTGAAAACATCGGCCAGGCGCCTTCAGCAACGGCTACAGGAAGCAATGCAATGACCCCCATCCAGGATATTGACCTCTCGGCCTGGCAGACGCTGGCAGAGGCCGTGAGCCAGCCTGACAATCCGTTTCGCTATTTGAGCCTCAGTTCGGTTGACGCCGATGGTCAGGCGCAGGCCCGAACGCTGGTGCTGCGCCGGGCCACACAGGCGACGCGGCAGCTGGAGTTTCATACCGATATTCGCAGCGCAAAATGGCAGGAACTCGCTGTAAACCCGCGCGTCACGGTATTGGGATACGGCCATCAATCGCGGCTACAGCTGCGCCTGCAGGGCAACGCGCAGCGCTATGATGCCGACAGCGAGCTGGCCAGCCGCGTCTGGCATTCGCTGCCTGCACACACGCAATCCACCTATACCGGCGGACCGCCGGGCGATGCGCGTGATATCAGCACCGATCAACCGGCAGAGTCTGCTGATAACAGCGCGGGTAAAGCGCGTTTCGGCGTAATTATCGTGCAGGTTACTCTGCTCGACTGGTATCAACTGCAGCGCGGCAACAATCAGCGTGCCCTGCTGCCTTACAGCATCACTGGCGAACTGGACGCCGCACGCTGGGTAAATCCGTAATCACAGAGCAGAGATCAACCCGCTAAAATCGCATGAGCCTCATGCTGCCAGCCTGATTACTTCATAGCTGAAATCCGGCTTGTGGCTTACGCACAGCATAAGCGTACTGAATTATGCTGGAATATTGCTTCTAAACCCAATCTTGTACTCCGCAAGCAGCAAAAATGCCCCTGCGTTGAGCTTTACCTGACTTTACGCCCGCCTCCCGATTTACAATTAGCAACATGTTAGAATAAACGCTATCCAATTCATTGTATTAATCAGCGTAGTTTGTGCGAGATTAAGCCGTTATGTTTTAACCAGCGGATCATTCATCTTCACAGACTGTTGTCGGTTTTCCAGGAGATAACATGCCAGAAAACAACTCTCAAACCCGAAACGGTACAGGCGGCATGATTTCCGCCTTTATTAGCTCCCCAAGCGCAGGCGGCATCGTGCTGATTCTGGCGTCGGCGGCAGCAATCATCATTGCCAACACCGCGCTGCGTGAAAGTTATGAAGGCTTTCTGCACGCCTATATCGGTGGTTTATCGGTTGAGCACTGGATCAATGACGGCCTGATGGCGATATTTTTCCTGCTGGTCGGGTTGGAGATCAAGCGTGAGCTGATTGTCGGTGCCCTGTCGAGCTGGAGTCAACGCGCCCTGCCCGGCTTTGCGGCCATTGGCGGCATGGCGGTGCCGGCGCTGATCTATGTCTGGTTCAACGCCGATAACAGCGCCACCTTGCAAGGGTGGGCGATTCCGGCGGCCACCGATATCGCTTTTGCGCTCGGCGTGCTGGCGCTGTTAGGCAGCCGCGTGCCCGCTTCGCTGAAGATTTTTCTTTCCGCGCTGGCGATTCTCGACGATATGGGTGCAGTAGCGATTATTGCCCTGTTCTATACCAGCGATATCTCGCTGTGGATGCTGGCGGGCGTAACCGCGATGCTGGCGCTGCTGCTGGGGCTGAACCGCGCAGGCGTAACCCGGTTGTTGCCTTATCTGCTGGTGGGCGGCCTGCTGTGGTTCTTCATGTTGAAATCGGGCGTGCACGCCACGGTGGCGGGCATTCTGCTGGCGCTGTTTATTCCGCTGCAGGGCAACACTGCTGATTCCGTTGCGCCGCTGGAGCGGCTGGAACACGGCATCGCGCCGTGGATTACCTTCCTGATCCTGCCGCTGTTTGGCTTTGCCAACGCTGGCGTGGCGCTGACCGGCATGACGTTTGACGATTTGGCCGCGCCGGTGCCGGTAGGTGTGGCACTGGGATTATTTTTCGGTAAGCAGATTGGCGTGTTTGGCCTTGCTGCGCTGGCGATTGTCCTGGGTCTGGCGAAGCGCCCGGAAAACAGCTCATGGATGCAGGTCTACGGCGTATCGGTGCTGTGCGGGATTGGCTTTACCATGAGCCTGTTTATCGGCAACCTCGCCTTTGCCGGTAGCCCGGAACTGGTCGATGAGGTCAAAATAGGCGTACTTGCCGGTTCGGTGGTCGCCGCGCTGGTCGGCATGCTGATTCTGCGTTTCTCCGGTTCCCCTGCCCGCTCTGGAAATTAATTGCGTTCCACAAAAAGCACCGGTTTAGCCGGTGCTTTTTTTCGCTTGTGCTGCGCGACCGATCAAACCGGCGTGTAGGTAAGATGCCCCACAATACCGCTGCTGTTGCCATCTTTCGGGTGATTCACGCCGTCCGTTACTTCTACTGACGTAAAATCAAATGGCGACACGCCCGCAATGCAGGCGACGTTGACGCCGTACTGATCGGGATTCGAACGACGCTGATGAAAGGTATAAATGCCGCACACCGAGCAGAAATAATGGGCGGCGATGCCGGTATTGAAGCGATATTCACTCAGTTTGTCCTGGCCCTTGATCACCTCAATGCCCGACAAGGCCGCTGACACCACCACTGCGCCACGCATACGGCAATAGGAACAGTTGCAGCGGCGGATAGTATTAAATCCGTCGATCAGCGCCACCTTAAATACCACCGCGCCGCAATGGCACTGGGCAGACAATTTTTCTGACATAGCGATCTCCACAGCCAACAGGATTAATAACATTTTCACGAAAAGCATAGCAGCGCTCACCGGCGAGTTATGCGAGGCCGCTAACGTAAAGTGCTTGTCGATCGGAACAAAACCGCAGGGCCGGTAAAACGGGCGGCCCGTTCATGCGCTACATTAGCTGGCTGACCGCAGCAGATTATGCATTCATCATGACAACGGAGAGAACATGGCTAAGGTATTCATTATTGGCGCAGCCGGGAAAGTGGGCATTCATCTGACGCGACAGCTTGCCGACAACGGACATCAGGTCTCCGCTCTGCATCGCAAGCCTGAACAGGCCGACACGCTGCAACAGGCAGGCGCCACGCCGGTAGCGGGCGATATACAGGCGTTGAGCCGCGATGCGCTGGCCGCGCTGTTAACTGGCCATGACGCGGTGATTTTTACCGCCGGTGCCGGTGGCGCGGGCATTGAGCTGACCAATGCGATCGATGGCGCAGGCCTGGCACTGGCGGTCGACGCCGCCGAAGCGGCTAAGGTACGTCGGTTTCTGTTGGTTTCCGCCTTCCCCGATGCAGGTCGTGGCAAAACCCCCTCTGAAGGCTTTGAAAACTATATGCGCGTTAAACGCCAGGCAGATGTGTATTTGGCGGCCAGTGCGCTGGACTGGACCATCGTACGGCCTGGCACGTTGACCGATGAACCAGCCCGCGGACTGATTCATGCCGGATTGGCGATTCCTTATGGCAATATTCCGCGCGCTGATGTTGCGGCGACGCTGGCGGCGCTGATCGATCGGCCTGAGGTGCATCACACCATTATTGAGCTTACCGAAGGCGATGTGCCGGTGGCCGCTGCGTTGCAATCGTTGCCGCGCTAACGCATGATGCCGTGTCTTAGGGCACGGCATAAGCCAAATCCCCGCCTACCCGCCACGCCCTGTCAGGCAATGCCTCACACCCTTTTTTGTTGAAAATCCTCCACCATCATCCACTTGCAAATTCGGCAACGAGATTGTGCAGTTAACCGCTAAAGCCGCTTCTTTCAGGGCCGATAAATAACATCACCCTTATAATTGCATTTAGCGACTATGTTGACGATTAATCATAATGACGCTGCGGCAGTGTTGAACAAAAACAGTTTGAACACTACCTCAGTGCTCAGCAAGACCATTGAACGGTTGTCGTCAGGGATGCGAATTAACAGTGCAAAGGATGATGCAGCGGGACAGGCGATTGCCAACCGCATGACCGCGAATATCAACGCTGACAGCGCGGTTGCGCGCGGCCTTGACGATGCCATCAGCTATGCGCAAACCGCCGAAAGCAGCCTCGGTTCGGTAAGTAACCTGCTGATCCGGGCAAAAAGCCTGTCGATCCAGGCAGCCACCGGCACGCTCTCTACCGCCGACCGCATCAGCGTAAACGGCGAATATCAGCAAATTCTTGCCGGTATCAACGAGATCGCCAACCAGACTGAAATATTTGGACAGTATCCGCTGGCCACCAGTAAACCCGATCTGCCACCGGCGCTGCTGGGCAACGTCCAGCCGATCAACACCCGATTTCCTGAGTCGGGCAAAAGCTACTCCTTTACTTCAGGTATAGTACCGCTGGCTTACATTCCGGCGGGGGCGACCAATATCGTGATCAGCCTTGATTCACTGGCACAGGATGATGATGTGCAGCTTTTCACCCGTGACGGCAGGCATCTGGCCGGTACGCCGATCAACGGCAGCGATCCCGATTTCACATGGGTGAGCAAAGGCATCACGGATAACGCCACGGCAACCGCAAAACTGCTGGTGCCTGCTAACGGCTTCGCTGCCGGCGCGAGCTATAACGACACGGATCTGATTGATGGCGGCCCGGCGTGGGCCAGCGCTGGCAGCGCGTTGAGCTATAACGGCATGAACATTACCTATAGCGGTGATGGCGATCGTTATGAAGACAGCACCAACGGCGACTTTAACAACGGCAGAATTGCCAGCAATTCGCTGGAACGCCTCACCCTCGACAACGTGCAGGAAGATTTGATTGTGGTGGTGGTCGGCAACGGGTCATTTAACAGCACCCTGACCTGGGGGCTGCTGCCGGAACCCACGGTGGTGCCCGCCACTCCACCGAAGCAGAGCCGTCCGATGGAGGTGATCACCAGCGCCAACTTTGGTCAGCCGGTGCAATCGGACAGCATTCCGGCCACGCCCAGCGATACCAAAACGCTGGGCCTGAATAACACCACGCTGCTTTCTGAAGGCGATATCGCCATCAGCATGACCGCGCTGGACAAGGCGCTGGAGAAGGTCAGCCAATATCGCGGCACCTACGGCGCGAAAATTAACCGCTATGAATCTAACAAGGCGGTGTTAAACCAGCACGGGACGGACACGCAGTCGGCTCGCAGCCGTATTCAGGACGCGGATTATGCGCAGGAAGCCAGTGAGCTGGCGCGTACGCAAATTCTGCAGCAGGGGCAAACCGCGGTGGCTAAGCTGGCGAATCAGTCGCCGGAACTGGTGCTGGCACTGCTGCGCGGCTAAGGATAACCGGCATAAAAAAACCGGCCTGTCGTGGCCGGTAATCTTTTCAGTCCGCTCAGGAAAAGGGGAATGAGCGAAATGTTGTCGGCTATCAGCGCCCTAAATGGCGATCGAATGCCTGCCAGCTGGCAGTGAGATCGATGACCGATTTTGTCTTGCGCGCCTCATCAATTTTAATCGCCGTCAAACCCGCCTCCAGCGCGTCAATCACCGAGACTTTCAGCGGCACACCCTGCGTCATGTGTTTAACAATCTCTTCCGCCATCAGTGCATCGGCGCCGTAGTGGCCATCATAGGCGCTGCCGCTGTAGGTGGTATCCACTTCGCGTTCGCTGGTGCGCGCATTGTGGACGCGAAAATAGTTGCGCACGAAATCCCCTTCCGCCATGCCGTCGGTGCCAATCACGCAAAACCGGCGGAATTCATCGGGCACGTTAAGGTTGGCGTGAAACGACAGCGTGGCGCCGTTTTGATATTCGATCAGTGCGGTCTGGTAATCGACAATGTCGGCATCACTGTCGAATACCGCGTCGGTGCTCGACCAGCCGCTGGGCTTGAGATGATAAACCTCAGCGCTGGCAGTGATATCGCCCTGCGGTGCATGCGCAGGCGTAAACGATTTGCGGCCGCCGAAGCTGGCCACGCGCAGCGGGCGCTCCTGCAATAACCCCTGATAGAGATCGATGTCGTGACAGCATTTTTCCAGAATGTAAGGACCGGCATATTTCTCCAGACGCCGCCAGTCGCGCTGGAAAAACGCGCCGTGATAAGGCTTGATATGCTCGGTGGCTTCAATCGAGGTGATTTCACCGAGCTGACCGGCATCACGCGCCGCCAGCAGATCGTGATAAAGCGGCGAATAGCGCAATACCAGCCCAACCAGAATGCGCTGCTCGCCATACTGTTTGACCAGATCTGCCATCGCCAGCGTCTGTGCTTCGTTGATCACCACCGGCTTTTCGGTAAATACGGTATAGCCCGCCGCCAGCCCCTGACCAATGTGTTCAAGGTGCATAAAATTGGGCGAACCCACCAGCAGCAGATCGTAGCCGCCTGCATTCAGCAGTGCCTCGACGCTGTCGAACGCCTGCCCCGCCGGAATACCAAAGCGTTGCAGATTCGGCAGCCCCGCCGGTGCAGGATCGTAATAACCGGTGATAGAAAAGTCCGGATCGGCGTTGCGTAACTCGTTTACCACGTTGGAAAGGCGAAAACCCAGCCCGATGATGCCCACTTTCATGTTTGAACCTCTGGAGTAGATACGTACATAGACGGTCGGCACAGACCATCGGTGATAATCTATACACCAACTTAGTACGGCAGAAAAAGTAATGTCAATAAGCTCCATGGCCTGTAATGATGGTTAAATATTCAACATGATAATAAATAAGCCTTTTTATTATTTAAAATGGCCCGCTATTTATTTGTTATTGCGATTTAAGTTTTTATGTCCTATCTTTCGCACATCTGTCACTGCCTGGTCACAGGGATTCGCTGGAGGAATTGCGTGCATCAACACTATCTGCTGGGAATTGATGGCGGTGGAACCCACTGTCGTGCGCGCCTGACCACTTTTCACGGCGAGTTGCTGGCGGAATGTCAACGCGGCTCAGCCAACGTATTCAGCGATTTCTCCGGCGCCACCGCCGTGCTCACGGATCTCATCGATCAGGCTTTTAGCCTTGCCGGATTAGGCGCACAGGCGCGCGAACAGACCACCACCGTTGCCGGTCTTGCCGGTGCTAACGTCGCTTCAGTGGCGCGTGCGCTGGCGGTATGGCGTTCGCCAGAGACCGGTTTTCATTGCTGCACCGATGTGGAAATTGCCTGCATGGGCGCGCATCAGGGCGCACCCGGTGCGGTGCTGATCGTCGGCACCGGCAGCCAGGGCGCCGCGTGGAACGGCGAAACCTTTACGCTGTTGGGCGGTTGGGGCTTTGCCCTTTCCGATCATGGCTCCGGTGCCGAGCTTGGCCGTCGCGCGCTGCGCTATGCGCTGCTGGCGCATGAGGCTATCGTTCCCCCTACGCCGCTGACCCGCCAGCTAATGGCCGAATTCAACCACTGCCCGGAAACGTTGCTGCTGTGGACACGTCAGGCCACGCCCGCTGACTGGGCGCGCTTTGCGCCTTGGGTGTTTGCAGCGGCCACAGATAACGATGCTGCTGGCGTCACGCTGATCGGCGACACCGCGCACGACATCACCTTGCTCACCGACAAACTCAGGCAGCTCAGCCACGGCAATATTGCGCTGATGGGCGGCATTGCCGCGCCGATCCTCTCCTGGCTCCCCGTAGCGCGACGGGCTGAAATCGTGCCGCCTCAGGGCGATGCCCTCAGCGGTGCCCTGCTGCTGGCGCGTCAGTATGCTGGCGTCACCGCCGGTTAACCTTTTTTCAGTCGCGGAAGAGAATTATGACGGCGCCGAACATGACCGCACGCATCTTACGACTGATCGTTGAGAACTCACCGGTCAGCCAGTCCGACCTCAAGGTGAGAAGCGGGCTCAGCATGTCCACTGTTTCTCAGGCGGCCAATCGGCTGCTGGCCCAGGGCGTCATTCACGAACTGGGGCTGCGCCGCGTGTCAATGGGGCGACCTAAAACCCTGCTCGGTCTCAATCCCGATTACGCCAGCGTGATTGGCATTCAGCTCAACGCCGAACGCAACCTGATCGTCATGACTGACTTAACCGGCAAGCTGCTGGGCGAACAGCAGATGCCATCCGGCGCAATGACGCCGCGCCAGCTCGGCGATGCGCTGGCAAAATTTCTGCGCACGGTTGAGGACAAACGCGTCGGCGCCATTGGCCTGGCGATCTCCGGGCTGGTCGATGCGGCCAACGGGTCCTGTATTCGCTCACGTGTGCTGGAGTGGGAAAACGTGCCGATTGCACGCCTGCTCGAAGCACGCTTTTCCCTGCCGGTATTTATTGAAAACGACGCCAACGCCATGGCGATGGCGGCACTGGTGTTTGGTCAGCTCGGCACCGCGCACTCTGCGATTATCGCCACCTACGGCAAGGGCATTGGCGCCGGTATCGTGCTGGAACGCCAGCTCTATCGCGGGCGGTTCGGCAAGGCGGGCGAAATTGGTCACGGCTTATTAGGCGACGGCTCTAAACGGCTGCTGGAAGATGTGGCGGCGTCGCAGGCAATTCTCGATCGGGTCAATGCCGCACGCGGCGGGCATGCCACTAGCTTACAAGCGCTGGACAATCAGCCCGACAGCGACACGCTAACCATCCTCAACGACGCCGGGGAACACCTTGGCATCTCGCTGGCGAACCTGTCGGTGGCCTTTGATCCCGACGTGGTTTATCTGGCGATGGAACCGCAAATGGCGTCGCGTATTTTGCTCGATGCCATTACCCAAAGTTTTCAGCAGTACCGCCTCAGGCTCTCTCCGCACGTAACGCCGCTGCAGTTCCTCACCGACTCCAACCGCATGTGGGCGCTGGGCGCGGCCGGTTTTGCGGTCAATCAACTGCTGGATGTGCTGTCAGCCGAAGCGGATGGCGATCCCGACGCCTGACGCCGACTCACCACCGCCCCGCTTCTGTTCTGCGTTTAACGCAACCGCTGACCCTGCTGATTAAACAGCAGGCAACTGGCGGGATCGATCGCCCAGCTCACGCGATCGCCCAGTTCGGCGGCGCTCTCTTCACGGCACTCAATAGTCAGTAACGCCTCGCGGCCAATATCCAGATAGAGATAGTTGGTATGGCCCAGCTTTTCCATAAACGACAGGGTGGCGCTGAATTGCAGCGACGAATTCGCCTGCGTGGCGGGCAGGAAATGCTCTGGACGAATGCCTAGCTGAACCTGTTGCCCTTCCTGGCACGGCGCCGCAATCGGCAGAACCACATCGACAATGTTGAGTTCCGGCAGCCGCAGCTGAACTTCGCCTGGCCGCACCGCGGCGATCTCTGCCTGTAAAAAGTTAATGCGCGGCGAACCGATAAAACCGGCCACGAACAGGTTATCGGGATCGCGGTAGAGATCGAGCGGCGCGCCCACCTGCTCAATGCGTCCCTGACGTAGCACCACGATGCGGTCCGCCAGCGTCATCGCCTCCAGCTGATCGTGCGTGACATAAATCATGGTGTTACCCAGCGAGGCGTGCAGACGGGCAATCTCAATGCGCATCTGCAAACGCAGCTCGGCATCGAGATTCGACAGCGGTTCATCGAACAGAAAGATACGTGGATGGCGGATAATGGCGCGCCCGATGGCCACGCGCTGACGCTGACCGCCGGAAAGCGCGCGCGGCAGGCGATCGAGCAGTTCGGTGAGATGCAGCTTATCTGCGGTCGCCTGAATGGCCGCCGTCACTTCTGCCTTGGGCCGTTTTGCCACCTCCAGCGGATAGGCAAGATTGGCGCGCACCGTCATATTGGGATAGAGCGCGTAAGACTGGAACACCATGGCGATACCGCGTTCGGTGGCGGGCTTGTGCGTCATGTCCTGCTCATCAATCAGCAGCTTGCCGCCGCTGATCTCCTCCAGACCGGCAATCATGCGCAGCAGCGTTGATTTCCCGCAGCCCGATGGCCCGACAAATACCACAAACTCACCGCTGTTGATCTCCAGATCGATGCCATCAATCACCTGAATGTGTTCATAGGACTTCTTAACCTTTTGGAGTCGCAGGCTGGTCATGACTTACCTCATCAGAGTTGCTGGGCCATATAAATGGCGTTGCTGCGGACGACGTGCTCGAAGCCAAGCCGTTGATAAAAGGCGCAAACTTGGTCGTTTTGCAGGCTGACGCCAAGATAAACCCCGGAAACGCCCGCCTGGCGCAGCGCGGCAAGTTCCGTTTCAATCAACCGCCTGCCCCAGCCGCCTTTTTGCGCTACCGGCAGCAGGTTGATATGCAGGTGCGCTGGCCAGCGTGAGGTCAGGCTGGTCGCTGCCCTTTCCGGCTGGTGAACATAAGCGAGGATTTTATCGTCCAGCGGCGCTTCGGCCGTGCGGTCGTGCCAGGCGGCCTGCCACTGGGGCCACCACTGTTGTTCGAGCTGCGTTTCAAAGGCTTCGGTATCAGGCGTTGCCACTACATAGCCGACAACCTCGCCCTGGCTTTCCAGCACAAAAGCGAACGCTGGCGCAAAACGCAGGTAGGGAATGACAAAGCGTTGACCGGGATAGTGCGCATCGGAATAGAGCGCCGTGGCATCGCTACCGGCATTGGCGGTTTGCAGACAAATTTGATACAGCGCGGCCTCATCCTGCGGCTGCGCCTGGCGAATTACTGCATCATCCAGGATCATGGCGGGTTCTCTTGAGCAGAATATGAACATCCTCACGGTAGTGAAAGCTGACTTAGTTTTCAAGAAAGAATAATTAATCGATAGCGCAAAGTGTGACCTGCCATAGCAAGTTGCTATTACCCATGGCTTCCGCCGCTGATCAACACCGCCCCGCACGGCGTCTGCTGCCGTGGCCCGTGCATGCCGTACCACCGTACCCCGCGCGATAATAACTTTTTCATATGGTTAAGCCACGTTTACTGCGGCTTAACCGCTATTAAGTGGGGGGATTGCGTTCCCATTAGCGCTGCAAATTCATCCAGTTAAGCCGCTTTTTCCCGGCAGAGCAAAATCAGACGGCACGCTTTTTGAGCAGGATCGCAAAGCCAGAAAATGCCCGTCGCCCTGTTTGACTTTCTTTTTCACATAAAGTAAGTATTGATGATGCAGCACAGAACAGGGCAACCGGCGGGATGCGGGGTTGTAATGAGGAAAGGATGCGCCTTCTCGTTGGGAGAATCAGGGCACTATGATCAACGTACTCAGCACGTCTGCAATGACCCGCACCACGGCTCGCCGTCTCACTCAGCTGGTTAGCGCCGCCTTGTTGGCTGGCGCCTGCGCCACCTCCGCCAGCGCGGTGACCCTGTCAGAATGGGATATTTACAACTATCCTGGCCAGACCGAAGCCGTCGATGACGGCATCAAGGAATTTTCCAGCCAGAATCCTGGCATCACCATTCAGCGTTCGGTTCACTCGTTCGACGATACGCGTATTCCGCTCAAGCTGGCGCTCTCTGGCGGCGACGGTCCGCAAATTGCTCAGGTTAATCAGGGCGGCGGCGATATGGGATCGCTGGTGAAAGACAAGTTGTTGCAGCCGCTGGACAGCTATGCGCAACAGTACGGCTGGACCACCCGCTTTCCCGATTCGATCCTGAAGCGTAACCGCTGGTCAGATAAGCTCGATTTCGGCAGCGGCAAACTGTATGGCGTCGCCAGCCTCGGCGAAATGGTCGGGCTTTATTACAACAAAGCGCTGCTGGATAAGGCGGGCATCGCCGTGCCGAAAACCTTGTCAGAGCTGGAAAGCGCCATGGCGAAGCTCAAGGATCAGGGCGTGGCGCCGCTGATGATGGGCCTGCTCGATGGCAGCATGGGTCAGCAGGTGCTGGGCAGCGTCTGGCAGGCGCAGATCGACAGCGGCGATCGCAAGAAGCTTGATGACCTGATTTATGACATCGGCGGCAGCTTCAAAGATGAGAAGCTGATCAAGGCGGCGGGCATGATGCAGGCGTGGAACAAAAAAGGGTATCTGTTCCCCGGCTACCAGGGCATTGGCAAAGACGATGCGGCCACGTTGTTCCAGAATGGTCAGGCGGCCTTTCTGATCAGCGGCACCTGGTATCTCAGCCAGTTTAAGCAGAATAAAGATATCCACTTTGCTGCCATGCCTGCGGCGGACGGCGTCGCGCATCCGCTGGGCGTCGGCGGCACCGATCTGGCCTTTTCCGTCACCAGCACGGCAAAAACCCAGGAACAGCGCGATGCTGGCGCAAAATTCATTAACTATATGGTCTCCGACAGCATGGCCAACCGCTGGCTGCAGGTCGGCTTCCTGCCGGCCACCGCCAGCAAAAACGTGACAATCCCGGCGGATAATCCGCTGCTGGGTGAAGCTTATCAGGTGTGGCTGGCGCTCAATCAGTATGACGGCCTTGGGCATTACACCGACTGGGCGACGCCAACCATGCTGGCGGAACTTAATCAGGGCGTTCAGTTGCTGATGGCCGACCGGCTGACGCCCCAGCAGCTGGCTACTAATCTGGACGATAACTATCAGCGTTACCTGAAAACCCTGAAACATTAATGTTGACCCGCCACGCTGAAGTGGCGGGTGATTTTGCAGGTGAACCCCATGTTGAATCTGAGCAGCTGGCGCAACTTTCTTTATGTTCTGCCCGCGATGGCGATTTACGCCCTGTTTCTGCTTTTCCCGCTGCTGGCGTCGCTGGGCATCAGTTTTACCGACTGGGACGGCACCTCTCTGCCGGTCTACAACGGCGTAGCGAATTTTATGCGCATGTTCAGCGATCCGGTGTTCTGGATAGCGCTCGGCAACAACGTCATGTTGATGCTGTTCTATACGCTGTTCCCGATTCTGGTTGGCCTGACGCTGTGCAGCTTTCTGTATGAAACGCGCAATCAAACCGAACGCAGTACGCTGCGGGTGCTGTTTTTCCTGCCTTATATTATGCCGATGGCAGTGCTGGGCGTGGTCTGGCGCTGGCTCTACAATCCGGCGTTTGGGCCGATCGATCAGCTGCTGCGCGCGATCGGTTTACCGCATCTGGCGCTCTCCTGGCTGGGCGATTTTACCTGGGCGCTGCCGGCGGTGGGCTTTGTCGCCACCTGGTATTTCTTCGGTTTCTGTCTGGTGCTGTTTATGGCCGGGTTACAGCGCATGGACCCGTCGCTGCTGGAAGCGGCCGAGCTGGATGGCTCGTCGCGTCGACAGAAGTTTTTGCGCATTACTCTGCCTTCACTGCGCCCGGAGATCCGCATTGCGCTGCTGATGACGGTGATTGCCAGCCTCAAAGCGTTTGACCTGGTCTATGTGATGACCCAGGGCGGACCGGGTACCAGCACCATGGTGACCAACATCTTTATGTATAAGCAGGGCTTTGATCTGCACAACTTTGGTTACGCTTCCGCCGTGGCGGTATTCAGCATGATCATTGTGTTAGTGATAAATGGCCTGATTCACTTTGCCATTCGGGAGCGTAACTGATGCGAGGCACGCCACTTTTTCCGCGGGCGATGATTTGGCTGATCGCCCTGATGACCATCCTGCCCTTTTTGATGGCGCTGATGACCTCGTTCAAAACGCAGATGGAGCTATTTCAGGGCGTATTTACCCTGCCCTCCTCGCTGAACTTCAGTAACTACGTCACCGCGTGGCATCAGGGGCACTTCAACACCTACTTTATGAACTCGGTGATCGTGGTGTTTCCGGTGGTGATATGCAGCATTCTGCTCGGCATTCTCGCCGGGTTTGGCTTCGGCATGCTGAAGATTCCGGGCAAAAAGCTGCTGGCCGCGCTGCTGGCACTCGGTATGGTTTTGCCCAGCGAAGCCTTTATCATTCCGCTCTATCACGAGCTGCGCTGGATGGGGCTGACGAATACCTATCTGGCGCTGATTCTGCCGCAGATCGCGCTGTCACTGCCTTTTACCACCTTGATGATTGCCACCGCGTTTCAGCAGATCCCCAAAGAGCTGATTGAAGCCTCGGTGATGGACGGCGCATCGCGGGCGAAGATTTTGTGGGGCATTCTGGTGCCCGCCATCTGGCCGACGCTGTCGACGCTGGCGCTGCTGCTGTTTATCTGGACGTGGAATGAGTTCCTGATCCCGCTGATTCTGGTTAATAAAGATGAACTGCGCACCCTGCCGATCGGCATGATGTTTTTCCAGAATAAAAACACCATCGATATTCCGGTGCTGATGGCGGGTGCGATGATCGTGATTTTGCCGCTGTTGGCTATCTTCCTGGTGTTCCAGCGCAAATTTATCAGCGGCGTTACCGAGGGCGCGGTGAAGTAAGCTTTATTGCCTCGCGTTCAGCGGCCTGAAACGCGTGGCAATGATCAGCAGTACGATCACGCCCGCGCTCATGATTAGCCAGGCGACGTTAAGTGAGTCAGCACGATCGCGCACCACACCCGCGATAACCGGCATGGTGGCGGCAATCAGATAGCCGCCGCCCTGCACCCTGGCGAGCAGCTTGCCCGCTTCCGCTGCCGTCGCGGCATGATCCAAGGTAACGGTCAGTGAAAGCGGAAACAGCGCGCCAATTCCCAGCCCCAACAGCAGCGTGGAGATCACTGGCATCTCGCCCGGCCAGCCAATCAGGCAGATCAACCCAGCCAGCAGTAACAGCAGCACCAGCATTAACAGCGGTCGCCGATCGCTGAAGCGGTGCACCACCAGCGAGATCATAAATCCAGCGGCCACTTCGGTCAGTGTCAATCCCGCCAGCAGATATCCGCTGCTGCGTGCGCTCCAGCCTGCGGCAATATAGAGCGCCGGAAGCCAGGCCAGTACCAGCGTATAGGCTGCCGTGCCGATACCGAAAAAGATCAGCAGCAGCCGGGCGCGTTGGGTGGTGCGTGGGACAACGGCTGCGGCAGTCGGCGCGACGGTCTGTTGTGCAATGCCCGTCAGCCAGATGCCCAATGCGATGATCGCTGGCAGCGCCGCCGCTGCGAGAGTGAAATGAATGCCCACTGTCTCCGCAGCCGGGGCAGCACTGGCCGCGGCCAGCGCCGCGCCCGCCATAATGCCGGTGGAAAACAGCGACATCAACGTGCCCGCTGAGCGGGCGTAATCTCGTTTAATCATGGTCGGGATCAGCGCCTGTATCATGCCAATACCGGCGCCCGCCAGCAGCGCAGTGGCGATCAGCCAGAGGGCATTGAGGCTGAAGACCCTTAGCGCTGCTGCCAGCGCCAGAATAAACAGCCCGATAGCGATGCCGCGCCACGCGCCAGTGTGCCTGAGCAGCGTTGGTCCAGCCAGCGCTGCCAGCCCCATCATCGCCACCGGTAACGTGGTGAGCAGGCTGAACTGGGTGGCCGACAGCCCGGCGGTGCTCTGCAGCAAAGGAAAAAGCGGGCCTACCGCCGCCAACACCGGGCGCAGATTCAGCCCGACAAGGAAGGTAATTAATGCGAACATTACGCCAGCGGGCAACAGAGCTTTCATCATCGGTTCCTTAACAGGGATAGGTTCAGCGCAGCCGTCACCACCGCGCCATCTATCTTAACGTTAAGATATAAAGGTTATAATGAAAAGCCGCAGCGCACCTGCGGACACAAACCCACAGAATAAACAGGGAATAACATGCAGGATCATATCGATTTCGTTGTCGATCAGTGGCGATCGGCCATGCCGGAACTGGATGCCTCATCCATGGCGATTTTTGGCCGCATGCTGCGGCTGATGAAACATCTGGCCAAAGTGCGCGCCGTCGCGCTGGAACCCTTTGGCTTTCATGAAGGTGAATTTGACGTGCTGGCGACGCTGCGGCGCGCTGGAAAACCTTATCGCCTCTCGCCGACGCAGCTCTATACCTCGCTGCTGGTGACGTCCGGTGCCATGACCAACCGGCTGAATCGTCTGAGTAATGAAGGCATGATTGAACGGCTGGCCGATCCACAGGATGGCCGAAGTATGCTGGTGGGGTTAACCCGACGCGGCGTGGAGACGATTGAGCAGGCGGTGCACGTGCATACCGAGACGCAAAATGCGCTGTTGCGGGGGCTGGATAGCGAGCAGCAAAAACAGCTCAGCGAGCTGCTTAAGGCATTACTGGTGACGCATCCGGGTGAAGCGACGGGCTGAACGAATCAGCGTTTTTTGTAGCGGTTAACCGAGGCGGTCCAGCTGAAGTCGCTGACTTCACTGGCGGCAAGAGAAGCGGGTTTCTTTTTACGCACGGGCTTTTTGGCCGCCAGCGCCTTCTCTTTCTCTTTTTCCAGCTTGATAGCCATGACGGTGTGTCGCGCTTCGGTGGTCAGCTCTTTCTCTTTTTTAGCATCCGGTTGTTTGCCGGTGCGCTGCACGAACTTCTGCATCAGCGCGTTGAACGCTTCATCCACAGCCACGCGCTCATCAGCGGTAAACTGGTCGATTGAAATCATTTTCTTGTCGTTCATAGCATCTGCCTGATAGTGAATACACGCCATCAGCTTAGAGTAAGCGCGACCGACAGAACACAAGAACTTGCATCCCGGCCAACATATCGCGCCTGGCCCACAAACGGCAATGCTCTCAGGCCAGGCGCGACAGGCTATTCGGTAGCCAGACGGAAGGTGGAAACGGAATGGGTCAGATGCTGCACCTGCTCTTCCAGCGACGCCGACGCTGCGGCAGACTGCTGAACCAGCGCGGAGTTTTGCTGAGTGACGCTGTCCATCTCGGTCACCGCCTGTTCGATTTGGCCGATGCCACGGCTCTGCTCATCAGACGCGGTAGAAATATGCGACATCAGCACATCAACCTGACTGACCGAGGCGATGATCGCGCCAATCGCCTCTTCGGTCCGGGAAACCTGATCGGACCCGGCGCGAATGTTATTCACCGATTCTGCAATCAGACTTTCAATCTCTTTCGCCGCCACTGCGCTGCGCTGCGCCAGGTTGCGCACTTCACCGGCTACTACGGCAAATCCGCGGCCCTGCTCGCCTGCACGCGCCGCTTCCACCGCGGCGTTGAGCGCCAGAATATTAGTCTGGAACGCAATGCTGTTAATCACGCCGGTAATGTCTTCGATTTTCTTCGAGCTGCTGTTGATCAGTCCCATGGTGACGATCACTTCCTGCGACACCTGCTCGCCGGTTTTCGCGTTCTTCACCGCTTCGCTGGTCAGGCGGCTCGCCTCAAAGACGTTTTCCGTGTTCTGTTTCACCGTTGCGCCCAACTGCTCCATACTGGCCGCCGTTTCGGTCAGCGCCGCCGCCTGCTGCTCGGTGCGTGAGGCGAGATCGACGTTGCCGAGGGCAATTTCCTGCGAGGCGCCGGCAACGGTATGCGTGGCGTTACGCACCTGAGAAATGATATTGGTCAGCGAACAGCGCATCTCTTCCAGCGTGCGCATCAGCGCCTGAATCTCGCTGCGCGACGACGCACTAACCGGCACCGGCGTTGCCAGCATGCCCTGCGCGATCTGCGCGCAGTGCTCACGGGCGCTGTCCAGCGGCACCAGCACAAAGCGGCGCAGGAAGATCAGCACCGCGCCAATCATCAGTAAAAACACCACGCCGAAGGCGACGATCAGCCCGATACCAAAACGAAAGTGGCTTTGCGCATCCTGATTTAATGCTTTGGCATAGGCTTCATGTTGCGCCAGTACCTGATCCAGCACCTGCTCATACTGATGATCCAGTTTGATCACCGTGGGCAGCTGCGCGTTAAAGCGCGCCGCATCGTTGGCCGTGGCCGCATCAATCAGCGGCTGAATCCCCTGCTCGCGGTACGCCTGGTAGGTATCGCGATAGCGATCGGCCATCGGGGCTTCATCTGCCAGCCGCGGTGCCGACTGATAGGCGTTAAACGCCGCATCTGCCTTGCCGAGAATCACCTTGATATTACTGAGATCCTGCGCGGACGGCAGCGCGCCCGGTGCTTGCTGCGCGGTCATGTATTCCATTAAGCGCACGCGCAGGGTGCGGCTGTGGTTAATGGGATCGATGATCGACAGCACCACACGAATCTCTTTATTCACTGCATCCAGTGAATGATTACTGCGGGTCAGCAGCCAGACGTTGGTCACCATGCTGGCAAAAAATAGAATAAACAGAAACAGCAGAACCAACAGCGAGGACTTTTTCAGCGACATGTTTTTACTCTCAAATGAGACGGCTATCCTGAGAATATCGGCATGGCGGGAAAAAGGTTTATGGTGGCAAGGCGGTTATCTGTTCAGCGGGGAAAAGCGCAGGGCTAAAACAGGTCGAGCTGGCCGGAGGCTTTCGCCGCGCGCTTTTTCGGTTTCTTCACGCCGTTCTTCACTGGCGCTTTGGTGCTGGCGCGTTCGCGAACCGGCCTGTCTGGCTGAATACCGTGCGCCAGCCGCAGCGCCGCCACCTCCGCTTTGGCCTGGCGGTGAGCCTGCGCAAAGTCCACCAGCGGCAGCGGATAGCCATATTGATCGGTCCAGCCCGCCTGTTTGCGCAGGTTGGCGGACATCAGCCAGGGTTCAAAAATCCACGCATCGCTGACGTTACGTAACTCCGGCACCCATTCACGCACAAACCGGGCGTCGGGATCGAGATTGCGCGCCTGAGTCACCGGATTGTAAATACGCAGCACGGTATGCGCTGAGGTGCCGCTCTGCATATGGATTTGCGGATAGTGAATGCCCGGCTCAAAGTCGACAAACTGCCGTGCCAGCCATTCCGCCACCGGCCTGCCCGGCAGGGAGAGCGACCAGGCCGCGGCGGAAACTAACATGGCGCGCATGCGAAAGTTTATCCAGCCGTGATGGTGCAGGTAGCGCATGCAGGCATCGACCAGCGGCCAGCCCGTTCGGCCCTGTTGCCAGGCTTCAAAACGTGCCCGATCACAGGGTCGGTTCAGTGCGCCCATCTGCGGCACCACCGCGTTGTGCTCAATGTCAGGGCGATCCTCCAGCTTTTGCATAAAGTAGCAGTGCCATTCGAGCCGCGTGGCGAAAGCCGCAAGGCTCCGGCTCCATTTTGCCGAGGCCGCATGCTCGCGCGCCTGCTGAGTCCGCTGCACAATTTCCCGCAGGCTTAACGTGCCGTAAGCGATGTGCGGGCTAAGCCGTGAGCAGCTTGCTTCAGCGGTGATCGGCGAACTGATCGAGCCGCTGTAGCTTTCGCCGCGGCGATGCAGAAAGTCGTGCAGAATAGCCAGACCCGCATGGCGTCCGCCGTGCTGCCGGCCGTCGCAGCGATCGTCTTCGTCGCAGACGTTTTCCGGCCACTGCGTCGGCGTCAGCCCGCTATGGTCATCTACAAAATGGGCATGTTCGTAAACCGGAAACAGCGGGCGCGCCGCCCAGCGCTGCCAGTGCGCCTTGAAACGCTCGCGACGACGTGAAACCGGACGGCACACGCCGTTCTGCGCATATTCCTGCCAGATGCAGCCTTCGCGACGGCACCAGGCGGCTACCGCCAGATCGCGTTGATAAGTCCAAAGATTACCGGTCTCTTCATGGCTGTGCAGGGTAAATACGCCGTGACGTTGTTTCAGGCCAATCAGCGCATCGGTGACGTCGCCGGACACGACCTGTAATCTGCCCCCCATATCGACCAACTGCTGCGACAGATCCGCCAAGGATTCACGCACAAAGCGCCACTGTCGATTGCTGGTGTCGGTCAGCGCCCAGTATTCCGGTTCAATGACATAGAGGCAGAGCACCGGCCCGCCGCGACAGGCACGAAACAGCGCTTCATGATCGTACGTGCGCAGATCGCGCTTGAACCACACCACCTGCAAACTCATCAGGGCTCCTGTTTTTCTCTGCGTCATTATCCGATTTACGATAATAACTGCGGCTGCCTCAGTTGATATTAGTGCAGAAAGAAAATCGCTGTGAAATTAATAAATAAGCGGCAAACCGCGGCGTCGTTAACCCCGTACGCGGTTATGTTTTCACTTTACATTCAGCAAGTTGAAAATAATGCATTTTCACCGGCAAAGATTGGTAGTTTGTTATTTTTGCTATATATTTTCTGCTGGAATGCCGCAGGAAAGGTGAACGTGCTTATTGCCCACAACCCTTTCATTAATACAATAAATTTAATGCGCATTTCAGAATGTTTTTATTATTTCAGCGAATAACCCCAGGATGAATAATGAAAAGCTTTACGCGCGATCTTATCGTCTGGATTGAGCAGAATCTGGATAAAAAAATTATGCTGGATGAGGTGGCCAGCAAAGCGGGCTACAGCAAATGGTATTTGCAGCGGCTGTTCCTGCAGGAAACCGGCATTAATCTCGCCACCTACATTCGTCAGCGCCGCCTGTCAGAATCGGCCATCCTGTTGAAAATGACCGATATGCCGGTGATCGATGCAGCTGAACGTTTCGGATTTAGCAATCAGCAAACCTATACCCGCACCTTTGGCCGCCATTTCAGCATGCCACCGGGACAGTATCGCGTCTCCCGCGACTGGCATTTCGGCGGCTTGCAGCCGAGCCTTAACGACAACTGTGACAGCCTGCCGCAGCCGGAAGTGGTTTCCCTGACGCTGCCTCCGCTGCAGGGCATTACCTTCAGCTATATTTGCCCCAGTGAAACGCTGGGCAACCCGGAATTTCATGCTCAGCATCTGCAGCGCGCTCTGCAAAGTGCCGAGAGTCAGCTGATGGGGAAAAAGCCACGTTACATCGCCGAGCGCTATGAACCGGCCGGGATGACCGACAGCATCCGGTTTGTGCTGACGTTTTACTGCGACACCGACGGCGAAGCGCAACGGCAGGAAACGCCGGTTGATGGCCGATTCCTGCGTTTTCGCTTCGACGGTAATATTAACGAAATGGTGGCAATGCAGGCTGATATCTATCGGCATATTCTGCCCGGCCGTGCCGAAGCGCGCCGCGACGGCTCCGATATTTTTAGCCTTGATGCGCAGCAGGGAGAGAGCCTTGATACGGCAACCTTCAGCGGCTATTACCACTTGCCGGTTACCCACGAACAGACGCTAGCCGCCGACTAATGACTTCAGGCTTTAATGACGCTCAGGCCTGCTGCGGCGAAGGGTTTCAGCACCTGTTCAGAGGTATCGGCTGCGACCACCAGCGTATTCACCATGCTGATGTCGCCGATGACCCACGCTGAGGCGCTGTTGAGCTTCTCCGCTGACGCCAGCACTACGGTTTCAGCTGCCCGGGCAGACAACGCTCGCTTGATACACGACTCCGCATAGTCGCCGGTGCTTAATCCCGCTTCCACATGAATGCCGGTTACGCCCATAAAGAAAATATCGGCACGAATATGCGCGATGCTTTCCATCGCCGCGGCACCTACCGCCACCAGCGAATGTTTATAGAGCTGGCCGCCAATAATGATCACCTCGATTAACGGATAATCTGCCAGCCCAAGCGCCACACTGGGGCTGTGCGTGACCACGGTAAAACGCAGATTCCGGGGAAAAAAGGTGATCAGCTCGGCGGTAGTGGTGCCGCCATCAATGATCACCACCTGCCCTTCGGCGATCAGTTCGGCCCCTTTTTTAGCGATGATGCGCTTGGCATCCAGCTGCACGTTTTTGCGTTCCGAAAAGGTCACCACGGCCGCTGAGGCAGGCAAGGCGCCGCCGTGCACCCGCTGCAGTAATCCTTCCGCCGACAGCTCGCGCAAATCCCGCCGTACGGTATCTTCCGAAACGTCAAACTCTTCGCTGAGCTGTCGTGATAGCACCTGGCCCGCTGCGGCCAGCTTGTCGAGGATGAGCTTCTTACGTTGCGACGTTAACATGGTCATTTCCTTTGCACGATATTTCTTGTGTTTGCACGTTTATGCGCACTATGATGCAAATTCTACGGATTAAGGGGGTCTTATGCAATCTGAACGTGCAAAAGTACGCATGATAAAAAGTGAAGTATTATCCGACGACTGGTATTCGTTAAAGAAATATACCTTCGATTATCCGCGCCGGGACGGTGAATGGCAGCGTCAAAGCCGCGAAGTCTACGATCGTGGTAACGGTGCGGCCATCCTGCTCTACAACCTTGCCCGACAAACGCTGATTCTCACCCGACAGTTTCGCTGTCCCCTGTGGGTCAATGGCCATTCTGGCTTGCTGCTGGAGGTGCCCGCCGGCCTGCTGGATAACGAAGCGCCGGAAGTGCGCATCAAAGCCGAAGCGGAGGAAGAGACCGGTTATCGCATCGAACAGGTACAAAAAGTGTTTGAGGCGTTTATGAGTCCCGGCTCGGTAACGGAAAAGCTGCATTTCTTTATCGCGGAATATGACGCCAGCCTTCGCGCCGGAAGCGGCGGCGGCATCCGTGACGAAGGAGAAGATATCGAAGTGGTGGAAATGGCCTGGGCTGACGCGCTCAACGCCATTGAGAACGGTGAAATCACCGATGCAAAAACCATCATGCTCATTCAATACGTTGCCCTGAAAGGCATCATGCGAGGTTCATCATGCACGCACAGCTCATTCTGATTGCCGGTCCTTATCGCAGTGGCACGCAGGGCGATCCTGTATTAATCCAGCAAAATTTAGCCCGTCTGGAAGCGGCCGCCCTGCAGGTTTATCAGGCGGGCCATGTGCCGGTGATTGGCGAATGGCTGGCGCTGCCGCTGGCTCACGCCGCCGGTTCTCAGCGCCTGGATGATGAGATTGCCGAGTCGATGCTTTATCCGGTTGCTCATCGCCTGATTAGCCGATGCGATGCGATTTTTCGTATCGCGGGCGCATCGAAAGGTGCCGATATGGATATCGAAGTGGCAAAACAACGGGGCCTGAGGATTTATACCGCTATCGAACAGATTGATATCGTCAGCTAACTGCCGCTGGCCGTCGGCGGGCGATCAACGCGGATAACCTTATGCAAAAGTGTGCTTTCAAATTGTAGATTGATCGATCTACAATGATTACACGTTTGTTCAGGTGATAACCGATGATGAAGAAAACAGCCGGACGGCCGCGACAATTTGATCCCCAGGCGTTTCTTAATACTGCGCTGCACGCTTTTTGGCGAAACGGCTATCACGCCACCTCGCTGGCTGAACTGAAGAAGGCTTCGGGCCTTGCCAGCGCCAGCATCTACAAACTTTATCCTGATAAGCGCAGCCTGTTTCTCGCGGCGCTTCAGCAATATATGGAAGCCGGGCTGACACGCCTGCACCAGCGCGAGGCCTCGCTTTCTCCTGAAGCCGCCCTGCGCGAAACGCTGGATTTTGGGGCGCTGCTATCAACCGGCCCCGATGGCGAAAAAGGCTGTTTTTCCATTGCCGCCGCAAACGAAATGCTGCCCGGCGATGATGAGGTGCGCCGTAAAATTGAGATGATGTTTCACGGCATCGTTAGCCGCCTGACCGCTATTTTGCGTCAGGGACAGCAGCAGCAGGTTTTTAGATCGGATGAAGATGCGCAGGCGATGGCGGAAGCGATCTTTATGATGCTTGAAGGCATGCGCGTGTATGGCAAGATTCAGCCCGATATTGCAACATTGCGCGCTGCTAACGCCTTTATCGTCCGCTCGGTGTTGAAGACCCATCCGCTCGCCGGGGAGGAGTAACGATGTTTGTGCCTGGCATGGTGGTAAAGCAGAAAGGGCGCTGGCGACTGATGGTAGTAATGACGGTTGAGGAAGAACGGATTACCTGCGGCTGGAGCGCAGCCGGGCGATTTCATCAGCAGTGCTTTCCGCCGCAGGTGCTGCGCATCTTCTCGCCGGCTGCAGACGTCTGGCCAGTCAGCTGATGTCGAGCGCAGCCGTTGATGGTTTGCACGGTGAATTGATTTGCCAGAGGCGACAATGATGCGCAGTGCGACTTCAGGTCGATCGCCCTCTCGCCTTTCCACCGTGCTCGGGAAATTAGCCAGGCGCCGCAGAGTTAGCCGGTTTTAGGGGCTGTACCGGCTTGCCAGCGTTATTTAAAAGCTCTGATCTGCAAGTAGTCCTCAACCACGTCCCATTCAAACAGCGTTTCATCGCTGAGCAGACAGCGCTGTACGTCATCTCGGGCACGCATGTAGTGCTCATCAAGGTGCTCGCTGTCCGCATTTAGCCAGGTTTCACGCGAAGGCCACTGCGCATAAGCGATGTAATCGCCATTGGCCTGACGATGCAAGCGGGAACCGAGACTGCCCAGGCGCAAGTAGATTCCCTGGGTTCGCTTCAGCCATGCTGCTTCAAAGGTCGCTTCTTTACCGGAAATAACGGTGAAGCGGTATACCGCAATAAACATTTCCTTTCCTTCTGGTTCAGCATTCCGCAGCGGGCGTGCCCTGATGAAAAAAGAGCTGCCAGCGTGAGGCGTCATTCATGACCCAGTATGAAGTGCGTAACGTGCTGCGCGTTCCGTCCTGATTATCGGAGTGGTAATGCAGCAGCGCGTGACCCGGCGCCACTGTCACCAGCTGATAATCAGTGCCAGCGATCGGTTGATGTACCGGTTCATTAATCAGCGCACTTAGCGTCTCGGCGCGGCTTACCGCGGTGCCGGAACGGGTAATTTCGTGAAAATCAGCATGCAGAATCGCGTCAAGCCAGCCAGCATCTTTGCGCTTTTCAGCATGCAGCGAGCGTTCCAGTGCAATCAGGGTTTCTAACAGCATGATGTTACCTCGGAGGCATTTTGCTGATGGGGTCAGTGCGATTATAGTGTGCACAGAGACTTTTTTGCGTGGAGCTGAGTGCGGTAATGATCACGATAGAAAAATCCGATCCGACATCGGCGGAATCGCAGCGGCTTATCGCACAGCTCTCTGCGGTGTTAGCCACCATTACCGGCGATGAGGGCAAAGGCCATTTCTCTTCCGATACGCTGAGTGCGCCGCGCGCGTTATGGGCGCTGGCTCGCAATCATCACGGCGTCGCCATTGGCTGTGGTGCGATCAGGCCGCTTTCGGCATCCACCGCTGAAGTAAAAAGGGTCTTTTCCACAGGAGAAATCCCCGGCACCGGCGCAGCGCTGATGCGCTTCCTCGAAAATAATGCCCTGCTGCTGGGCTATCGCGATATCTGGCTGGCGACCCGCCTTATTAACAGCGGCGCCGTGGCGTTTTACCGCCGTCAGGGCTATAACATCATCGATAATTATGGCGATTATGTTGGCCGTGAGGAGACGATCTGTCTGGCAAAGCGGCTCGATCCTCGCTAACAAGCGTTGTTCCTCACAGATCCATTGCCATAATGCAGACGACGCTTTGCTGTGACGCGGTGCTGAACATCACCTCACGGATCGTCTTCATGCCCCGGGCGGCATAAAACTGCTGTGCTCGCCGGTTCTGCTGCAAGACTTCCAGCCATAACACGGGCCGCTGTTGCTCGCGTGCCAGCGTAACAACCTGGTCAAACATCTGTTTACCGCTGCCGCTTCCCGTTTCAGCTGGATGCAGATAAAGTTTATTCAACATCACACCCGAGAGATCGCTGTTCGGTATTTCGGCGGACCAGGTGACTTTTGCAAAGCCCACCGGATGGGCATTTTCCGCTATCCACCAGCTGACATTATCGTCAGAAAGGCTGGATTCCAGCTGCGCAAGACCATAATCCGCTGCCAAAAAGGCATCCAGCTCGCTGGCTGACTGCCAAAGATGGGCGAAGTGAGCGCGATAAATCTCAGCACCCAGCCGATGTAATACGTTTTTGTCTTGCTGGTCAGCCTTGCGAATCGTGAGTGTCATGATATTCCCTGAAATTTTCCGTTCATTACCTTAGCGCACGCATGGAAAAATGCTGACTGAAAAGGGATTTATCATAGCGTTTTGGCTACAGGTTAACGCTCATGCATGCTCAATCCGCGCTTCAACGTTTTTGCGACACTTTTTCTTTTACGCCAGAGATGTCTGCCGACCTTCCTGCATTGCAGGCGTTGCAGCAGTTCTATGTTCAACATCTGCCGTTTGAGAATATCGACGTCTTACTCGGCAAGCCGATCAGCATCGAGCCTGCGGATGTTGTTGAAAAGCTGCTGATTAACCGGCGTGGCGGCTACTGTTTTGAGCACAATACACTGTTCAGGCTGCTGCTCGAAGCGATGGGCTTTAATGTTTCCACCCATCTGGCAAGAGTGGTGTGGGGCGCAGCGGAGAACGCGGCATCACCTGAAACACATATGGTGTTGCTGGTGGAACTGCAAGGCAGGCAATATCTTGCTGATGTCGGTTTTGGTGGCGTCAGCCTTACCCGCCCGCTGCTGCTTGAGCAGGGAGAACAGCACGGTTTTATCCTGAAACAGGACAATGTTGGCGACTGGCTGCTATCGGTAAACCTGGGCAATAAAGCCCATCCGATGTATCGCTTCCGTCAGCGCGCGTGCGAAGCCCTGGATATTGTGGTTGCCAACCATTTTGTATCGACCTGGCCACAATCACATTTTCGTCATCATCTGCTGATGGCGAGAATCATAGACGGCGTTCAGGTAAATATGACTGATTTGCGCCAGACCACGCATGGCGAGACGCGCAGAGAAACGCACGTGCAGAACTTTGCAGAATTTTGTTCACGGGTTAAGGCTTTTTTTACCGATGAAAAGGCCATCTCTGAGGCTGAACTTGAGGTGATTTATCGGAAGGTCGGTCAGTAAAGGTCTCGCGGATAACGAACGGCGTGCAAAATCAGAAGGTTAGGATCATCACGCGGCGGTAAACAGCCGTTCGACACAAACAAAAAACCCGCACGAGGCGGGTTTTGTCGCTTATATCGTTGCTTATCTGCTCAGGCTAAGCCGTTATCACAGATACAGCGGTCGATATATTAGATAGCTTTAACGTTTGCAGCTGATGGGCCTTTAGCGCCCTTCTCGATGGTGAAGGTCACGGTCTGGCCTTCGTCGAGAGTTTTGTAATCATCGCTCTGGATTGCAGAGAAATGTACGAATACATCTTTGCTGCCGTCCTGAGGAGTGATAAAGCCAAAACCTTTACCAGCATCAAACCATTTTACTGTACCAGTCATTGTATCAGACATGTGATATTTCCTTTATTTATGAGCCACTTAAAGCGGCGAAAGATGGCCTGTATCGCAGAGAGAAACTTACTTGGCACTTAGGAGGAGGCTCACGAAGAAGGATATCAAAGGATAACACTTGAGCTGAGGACTGCTTTACTAAAACTGCGTTCATAAGGTCTGTGTTCCAAACCGATAGAGCTATTAAGCCACGGTCGGACTTACTACGCAATGTTTATTTCAACTTAATAATAATACGGACGGTTTTGTTCTGCTGTGCACGACGACAATGCTGACAGGTCTATAGAGGGAACTGCATGAAACAGATGGCATCTCAGACCAGAGCGGATTGGGTTGACCGAAAAGAGACAACCTGAAAATTTTCGGCCAACATCTCTTACTCTGCTCTACCGGTTTTCACCGCCTGCCAGAGCTGAGCGCGAATGCGCTTCTGCTCAACGGGATCGGCTTCTGATTCCAGCGTTTGCATCAGTGCAAGGATTTCAATCTCCAGCTCTCGCTGCCTGGTCGGCTGCTCTGCCACCTCGTTCATGGCGGGTCTTGCGGGAAACGTCAGGACATTGCTGCCCGATGCTGACTCTTTCTTCTGCGCTACCATAGTGCCTCCTTCTTTACGTGTTTGATCTCAGTTCAGCCTGTAACGCTGGGCGATCGGGCTGTAATGAAGATGAAACGTGGTGGATGTAAGAGAAGAAGCCTGGTTGAAACAGGTGAATAAGCAAGCGGTGAGATGACGGTGTTTTTTTAACCCCAGCGACAGCTGGACCTGAAAAGCGGTAAGCCGATAATTCGCATAATATTTAACATTAATTTAATATTTTATCTTCATTTCTCTTCTGACCCCTATTGGCTTGTTTAACGCAAAATAGTCTCACTCTTAATCAGATGATGCTGCTCTGTATATTCACTCCGCGATTGTTACGGCCAAAACGATATAAATCACCTTCAAGAGCAATGCTAAATCGTGGTCATAAATTTGACTTATCAAGCTTAAAATTGAATCAACCTTGTTAACATTATAAATAAAAGGGTTTTTAATAACTGAAATAATAACAGTTACTTACCCCTTACTTTTCATCTGTGAACACAAGGTCACTGAAATGTGAGTAAATATGATTTTAAATTGTTAACAATTGCGATAAAATAAATTTTCATTATTCAATAATTGTTTATCAAAGCTGCTTACATGTCTCAAACTCCTAAGAAATTTGTTCCCGTTATTTCCCTTCTGGCTATGCTCTGTTCTACCGCTCATGCTGAAAACGCAACGGAGAAAACCGATGTGTTACTGATCGGCGGCGGTATTATGAGTGCATCTTTAGGTACTTTACTGCAGGAACTTCAGCCCGACTGGAAACAGTTAATGGTTGAGAAACTTGACGGCGTGGCGCTGGAATCCTCTAACGGCTGGAACAATGCCGGTACAGGTCACTCAGCCAACATGGAACTGAACTACACGCCACAGCGCGCCGATGGTTCGATTGACGTCAGCAAAGCGCTGGAGATCAACGAAGCCTTTATGATCTCTCGCCAGTTCTGGTCATCTCAGGTTAAGCGCGGCGTGCTGGATAATCCGCACTCGTTCATTAACTCCACACCGCACATGAGCTTTGTCTGGGGCGACACCAACGTCGATTACCTGACCAAGCGTTATGAAGCGCTGCAACACACGACCCTGTTCCAGGGTATGCAATTTTCTACCGATCAGAATCAGATCAAAAAATGGGCGCCGCTGATCATTGAAGGTCGCGATCCTAATCAGAAAGTGGCAGCAACCTGGACGCCGGTGGGTACTGACGTTAACTACGGTGAAATCACGCGCCAGCTGGTTGGCAGCCTGAAGAAGAAAGATAACTTCACGCTGGAAACCTCAACGGAAGCCACTGCATTTAAACGCAATGCCGATAATTCATGGCATGTCACCGTGACCGACGTGAAAAGCGGTAAAGAGCACAATATTGATGCGAAATACGTCTTTATTGGTGCTGGCGGCGGCGCACTAAAACTGCTGCAGAAAACCGGCATTCCTGAAGCAGATAACTATGCAGGTTTTCCGGTAGGCGGATCTTTCCTGGTAAGCGAAAATCCGGAGATCGCCAAAATGCACGGCGAGAAAGTGTATGGTCAGGCTTCGGTAGGTGCACCGCCGATGTCTGTACCGCATCTTGATGCGCGTTTCCTTGATGGAAAACGCGTGGTGCTGTTTGGACCTTTCGCCACTTTCTCTACCAAGTTCCTGAAGCACGGTTCTTTCATGGATCTGCTTGGCACCACCACCACTAAAAACGTCATTCCTATGACCGATGTGGGTCTGGATAACTTTGATCTGGTGAAATACCTGATCGGCCAGGTGATGTTAAGTGATGACGATCGTTTTGCTGCGCTGAAAGAGTACTACCCTTCTGCACGTAAAGAAGACTGGAAATTGATCCAGGCGGGGCAGCGTGTACAGATCATCAAGAAAGACGCTGAGAAAGGTGGCGTGCTGAAACTGGGAACTGAAATTGTGACCGATCAGCAGAAAACGCTGGCTGCACTGTTAGGCGCATCGCCTGGTGCATCTACTGCGGCACCGATCTCTATCAATGTGATGAAGAAGCTGTTCCCTGAACAGTTCAACTCGCCTGAATGGCAGAGCAAAATCCGTACGATTGTGCCGAGCTATGGTGAAACGCTGAACGGTAATACTGCGCTGACGCAGAAAGTATGGGACGAGACGGCAGCTACGCTGCAGCTCACCAAACCACCGGTCATTAATATGAAAGATGGTGCGCCTGTTCCGGCAGCTGAGCCTAAGAAAAAAGAAGCCACTAACAGCCCACAGCACGATATGGCGCTGTAATAAGCCCGATGTATCAAACTGCCCTCGCCTTGTGCGGGGGCTTTTTTTTGGCCCCCGGCAAAAATAAGTGAATTTACTCATTGTTATGCTGAGTTGCTTGCAGCAGGGATCCACAGCGAAAACAGCAGAAAGTTATCCACAGAAAATGGGGATAGGCTGTGTATGAAAAAGTATAAAACTGAATTTTCTCTGGTTAAGCGAATAGGGCTGAGAAAAATGAGCACGCTAAGTGTTTAAAAGTCATGCCGTTGATCGCTCGGTTTTTGGCTGGCTGACTATTTTTTACGCTTTTGGTGGCAAATTGATGACAATCTGCTGCTGTTTGTGCTGAAACAAAGTGTATGGCTGAAAAATCCATCGTTACCCTCCAGAAAAGCCATGATCTGCACATATTCTGTTTTATTGCTAAAAGCGCGCGCTTGCTGCCTTTTGAGCAATGTTGAGCAAAACGTTACTCCTAACATCAAAACGCGCTTTGCAGCTCAGTGGGTTCCTTACAGAGCCTCTCTTTACCCTCTTCTGGCCCATGACGATCTTGATCGGAGGCATTCATTAATGCGTCGTAGGATTTGGTTCGATCCTTTTCTAAGATCGTAATGCGATCGCCACTATGATCCTGTGTTGCATCTCTGCAATCGCTCGTAGAAGGATCTGCTTATTACTGTCAATGTTGGGTGCTTTTTTAAACAGATTGCTACATCAGCTTATGCCGCAGTATGTATCCGTAGCGCTCGCCGCAAGCGCCTGAGTCAGTTTTATGACGAAGGCGTGAGGAAGCGCCATTTCGCTGTTGCTCAATAGCGATGCTTTCACGTTAATGTCGAGCGGAACCGGGTAAAACTTATCCACTTATACAGTGAATAGATCCTAATATAAGATCCTTATAGTTCCTGAATAGATCCAAAGAGATCCCCGATCGTCTCAGGCCAGACATACCAAGGGCTGAGAGGGTGATCGCATTCACTGTAATGAGTAAACTGTTCACTGTAATCAGCACAGTGTTCACTATAAAGAGTGGTATGTTCACTGTAAACAGTGCTAATGTTCACTATAATCAGGACATTGCTTTTTCCATCCACAAAAAGAAGATCCGCAGCCATGGCAGATAACATCAATGAAAACAAAGGATTGATTGATCCTTTTCTGTCAGTGACCAAACATAATGGTGAAGTTATTCAGCTTCATCCCAATAAAAATAATACCGTTCAGCCTGTCGCGTTAATGCGTCTTGGGCTGTTTGTGCCGACGCTAAAGTCCACGGCCCGCGGCAAATCAGGTGCGATGGCTTCTACCGATGCTACTAAAGAACTCAAGAACTTAACGCTGGTGAAAGCGGAAGGTTATGAGAAGATCACCATAACCGGCGCCCGGCTGGATATGGATAACGATTTTAAGACCTGGGCCGGGATTATTCAGTCGTTCTCCCGCTATCCCTGCAAAGGCGATACGGTGACGCTGCCTTTTGTTGATTTCGTGAAGATGTGCGGTATCCCCTCTTCCAGTTCGTCAGCGGCGCTGCGTAAAAGGCTCGATGCTTCATTACGTCGCATCGCCACCAATACGCTCTCCTTTGAAGGCAACGGCAAAGCCTATCACACGCACCTTGTGCAATCCGCCTATTACGATCGTGAAAAAGACATCGTGCGTATTCAGGCCGATCCCAAACTGTTTGAGCTCTACAACTTCGACCACAAGGTTTTGCTGCAGCTCCGGGCTATCTCCCGACTGAAGCGCAAAGAGTCTGCACAGGCGCTCTATACCTATCTGGAGAGCCTTCCAGCCAATCCGGCACCCGTTTCCCTTGCTCGTCTGCGTATGCGCCTCAATCTGGCCTCCAAGACCACCACGCAAAATCATGTGGTGCGTCGTGCAATGGAGCAGTTGCAGGAGATTGGCTACCTCGATTACACCGAAGTGAAGCGTGGCCGTGCCGTCTATTTCATTATCCATAACCGCATGCCTAAGCTGGATGGCATTCAGTCGATTGAAGATATCGCTGAGTTTACTGACTTCCCAGTTGAAGAGTAAACCTTCCTTTATTATCAATAATTTGAAAAACCATTAAGTTAAAGCATTCACTATAATGAGCATGAGCTGATGTCGGTAACATTCACTGTAATCAGCAAACGTTCACTGTAATGAGTGCTTAATCCCTTCTGCTAAACGTTCACTGTAATGAGCAGCGCTGCTTGCAGCATGACCTCAATCCAAACGTTCACTGTAATGAGCACTGCTGGGCGGCTGATCATTCACTGTAATCAGTAACGTTCACTGTAATCAGTAAAACGTGCGCTTTCACTAACGTTCACTGTAATGAGCAGCATTCCAAAACCCTCAGGCACGGTGGTTTTTTGATGGTTCGCATGTTCACTGCAATGAGTAACATTCACTGTGATGAGTGTTTTTAACCGGCTCGGCAGCGCTAACTACGCTGGCGTACACTTTACTCGCCTCCCCTGCCCACGCTTTTCCGGCTTTTGCTGATCACAGTGAACGTTACTGAGAAAGCAAATCCGCTCCTTACAGTGAACGTTATGCTTACGGCGATATTTACTCATTACAGTGAATGTATGACACCTTGAGTACCCTCTTCTTTCAATGCTCTGCTCATTACAGTGAATGTTTTGGTAATCGGTCAGTAATGTGCATTCAGGATAATTTCTGACGTAGCTTCTTCTAAGTCTAATGTTGTCATACATGCAGGAATTATGTATAAAGGTGAAAAAGCTACATATATGAGGCATGTATGGGAATTGATGAAAAGCAGGTGCTGAAAGTTGCCCAGCGCTCTGAGAAAATGTTGCATTCATTGACGGATCAAATTCAGGCACAAAAAGCAGAATTACGTGAAAACACCTTTTACCAGGTCTACGCTAAAGCGGCGCTGGCTAAACTGCCTAAGCTGACGCGCGCCAGCGTTGATTATGCCGTTAATGAAATGGAAGAAAATGGTTACGTATTTGATAAACGTGCCGCTGGCAGCTCAACCAAATATGCTATCTCCATTCAAAATATTATCGATATCTATCATCATCGTGGCGTACCGAAGTATCGCGATCGTCATGACGGGGCCTATACGCTGTTCATCGGCAATCTGAAAGGCGGCGTATCCAAAACGGTTTCTACGGTTTCTCTGGCCCATGCGCTGCGCGCCCACCCTCACCTGCTCTGCGAAGATTTGCGAATTCTGGTTATCGATCTTGATCCGCAATCCTCAGCCACCATGTTTTTGAATCACGAACGTTCGGTAGGTTTAGTGGAAGCCACTGCCGCACAGGCGATGCTGCAAAACGTCAGCGGTGAAGAACTCAAAGCTGAGTTTATTGCGCCTTCTATCGTGCCTGGTGTCGATGTCCTGCCAGCTTCAATTGACGATGCCTTTATTGCTTCACGCTGGGATGAGCTGTGTGCAGAACATTTGCCGGGCCAAAACGTGCATACCGTTCTGTATGAAAACGTCATTGCCAAACTGAAAGACGATTACGATTTCATTTTTGTTGATAGCGGCCCGCATCTGGATGCCTTTCTGAAAAACGCCATCGCTGCGTCTGATTTACTGCTAACGCCAGTGCCCCCGGCTCAGGTTGATTTTCATTCCACCTTAAAATACCTGACGCGCCTGCCTGAACTGATTTCGATCATCGAGGACTCCGGCGCGGCCTGTCGCCTGCAAGGCAACATTGGCTTTATGTCCAAGCTCTCCAACAAGGCCGACCACAAGCTGTGCCATAGTCTGGCAAAAGAAATTTTTGGCGGAGATATGCTGGATGCTGCGCTGCCGCGTCTGGATGGTTTTGAGCGATGCGGAGAATCGTTTGATACGGTTATATCCGCTAATCCTGCGACCTATGTTGGCAGCAGTGAAGCACTGAAAAATGCTCGCTCCGCTGCTGAAGATTTCGCTAAAGCGGTTTTTGATCGTATTGAATTTATCCGACTGAACTGAGGTCATCATGAGTGCGAAAAGAATTACTATTGGCCGGACGTTTAGTCAAACGCCGGTGGAAACGGAAGACAGCAGTAATCCTGTACAGACCTTCGTGCTGTACACCGGCAAGCGGGCAGACTTTCGCTTCGAGCGCGTGGCGGCTAAAGAGATTGAAGAAAAGACCTTTGTCGATACTGACACTAACGGCCGCGATCAGGCCGGCTTAACCCCAGAGTCGCTGAAGGATATTATCCGCACTATCCGTTTGCAGCAGTTCTTCCCGGCGATCGGTATTCGTCGCGGCGAGCAGGTTGAAATTCTTGATGGTTCACGTCGCCGTGCCGCCGCACTTCATTGCAAAACCGGGCTGAATATCCTGGTGACAGATGCTGATATCTCGGCTGAAGAAGCGAGAAAGCTGGCGCAGGATATTCAAACCGCCCGTGAGCACAGCCTGCGTGAGATCGGCATGCGATTACTGGCGCTCAAGGCGGGTGGTCTGAGCCAAAAAGAGATCGCACAGAGCCAGGGACTGTCACCCGCCAAAGTGACGCGCGCATTACAGGCGGCCAGCGTACCCGGCGAATTGTTAGCGCTGTTTCCGAACCATGCTGAATTGACCCATCCTGACTATAAGGCGTTGCTGATTGCCTGTGAACAGCTACAGGAGTCTGGCCAGACGCTGGATACGCTCATTGATGGTTTAGCAGGAAAAGTCGATGACGTTCGGGCGAGCGAAAACCTGGCCGATGATGAAATCAAAAATGCCATCTTACGTTATGTGCGTGCTGAGAGCGCTGCGCTGCTTAAGCGGTCGGTAAAAGAGAAAGCGGTGACAACATCGCTGTGGTCATTTGCCGATAAAGATCGTTACGCACGTAAGAAGAGCCGCGGACGCAGCTTTAGCTATGAGTTCAATCGTCAGTCTAAAGAGCTGCAGGATGAGCTCGATCGCGTTATTGCCGCCACCCTGAAAAAGCATCTCGCCGACTAGTCTTCTCTCTCCCCTCATGCCATCAGCGCTTATGAGGGGAGATTTTCTCCCTTCTTGCCCTCTCTGTGCTCGCCAGTGCAATTTCACTGCTAAGTTAATGTAAGCAATGGCAATTCTGATACAATTTCAGCCTGAAATCGCCAACATTTCATTTAGCACGTGTGAACCAGGAGCCATTATGACCTGCTCGTCCGATTGTTTTATAAGGCGGCCTTCCTCAGATCCTTTTCAACCAGAATTTATTCCACTGCTTAGCGCAGTGCCAGAAACCTTACGTCAAATCCTGAACAGTAATCTGCACAGCGTTTACGTTTACGGCAGCGTGGCAGAAACCTGTGCCCTCCCAGAACATTCCGATCTGGATATCTGCGTGATTCTCTTTCAGCCGCTGAGTGCCGTTGAACAGGCGCAGTTGAAAGCGACGGTTTCACGTCTCACTCAAAAGCATGATGTTGTCTGCAAAATAGATGTCGATATGGGAACGCTCAATGAAGTGCTGGCGCCACAAAATTTGTTCAGCTGGGGATACTGGTTGAGGCATCACTGTCGTCCGCTTTATGGGGCCGATCTCAGCGCTGGTTTTGCCGACTTTACGCCTTCAAAGGAGATAGCGTTAGCGGTGAACGGAGATTATGAAAGCGTGCTTGTGGATTACCTGAAACGTATTGAAGCTGCGAAATGCGCTGTGGAGTTATTGGCTCTTAAGAAATCTGCTGCTAAAAAATTGATTCGCAGCACCAACATTCTTCGAGAGTGCGACGATCGTGACTGGCCTTATTCGCTTCAGGATCATGTGGATAAATTCGTTGCTGTTTACCCGCAACATCGTGAGTTGATGGATAACTTTCTAAAGCAGAGCAATTTACCTTGTGATGAAAAGAAAGTGTTTACTGCGCGTCTGGTGTGGTTTATCACGTGGCTGAATGAGACAGCTAAAGAGTGTGAATCATCATCTTAAGTTTCAAGTTCGTCGACCATGATAACAGGGGAAATGAGCACCTGAAATTGCGAAGGTTCGCCACGCTAATTTCATCGATAATATAATGAATTATATAGTTTTTTATAAAGTATTTCAGGCTGAAATCGCCACTGTTTCAGCCTGATTTTCACTACTTAACTACGATACTCCTCATCACTAACCTGTTCCAGCCAGGTTACCGGTGAGCCATCCAGCGATTCCGCGATCGCAATGTGTGACATAGCATTTTTATCAGTGGCACCATGCCAGTGGCGAATACCTTCCGGTATCCAGACAATATCGCCCTGGTTCATAATCTTTTTCTCTTCCCCTTCGCACTGAATCCAGCCCTGTCCGTGAATGATTATCAGCGTTTGGCCGAGAGGATGCGTATGCCAGGCGGTACGCGCGCCTGGTTCGAAAGTAACGGTCGCCCCGCCGGTTCTGGCTGGTGCGTCAGTTTGAAAGGGGGCATCGATACGGACGCGGCCAGTGAAATAATTGTCCGGGCCGGATGCTGATGGAACGGAACCACTACGAATAATTTTCATCATTACTCCTGCTATAAAAAAAACGCCTGAATGCCAGCGTTTCGTCAGCCGCTAACATGAGGGTGGATAGCCAAATGGCATTGGCTAATTCGCTGTAAGTGATAAACAGCATAACGGCATTAACTGGCTTTGATTAGAGGGGTAACATCGCTAGAGGTTATTACCCTGGCTCATAAGTCTTTAGCTATTGCACTCTCTGTTGTGAAAATACGCGCGGGGGAAACAATTGTCGAAAAGGGAGAATGAATAGCAGGCAAAAAAAAAGCCCCCGAAGGGGCCTGGCAATGCACGGTTATTACGGAACTTCTGAGACCGCTTTTACATCGCTTTTGTTGATTTGTTGCTTCACGCCATTTGCATCAACGTAGCCCAGCAGGCCTGTCTCAGCTTCGCTTGGCTTGCCATCACTGATAATAGTGCGGCCGTCGTTAGTGTGGATAGCATAGCTGGTACGCGTACAGCCAGAGAGAGCTGCCACACAAATTAACGCTGCCGCTGGCAGTAAAATAATCTTCTTCATGGTCATCTCCTGATTGATTGTTAGTTATCCAGTTCACTCATGTTCTTAACCTGATCACGGTTAATTTGTTCAATCTTGCCGGTCTGTGCATTCTTGTAAGAAACCAGACCTGTATCGCTATCAACCTGAGGCTTGCCATCAGTTACAATGGTTTTGCCGTCGGTTGTTTGCAGAGACTGGTTAGAAGAGCAGCCAGCAAGAAACAGTGAGGCAACCACTACGGCGAAAATTGTTTTTTTCATTTCCTTGATATCCCTTATTTGAAAATTTTACCATCCGGTAAGGGGGACAGTACGTTAATCATGATGCTGATTATTATTAATAATAGACGCTTTTTCAGTTTTTGCTTTTGCCAAAAAATGTACTGGCAGTGAGTTCGCACCGGCCAGCTGGATTATCATCATTGTAATGGCTTATGCGCTGCGTAACGCCTCCACCAGATAATCGAGGAAAACCCGATTAATTTCGCTGCGCTGACGATGCTGAGGATAGACAGCATGCAGATTGAGTGAGGCGGGATAACTGTTTTCAAGCACGGCAACCAGTTCGCCACTTTTGAGCGCGGGTCCGACGATAAACTCCGGAAGCAACACCATTCCCAGACCGGCGATAGCCGCATCGCGCAGCATCTCACCGTTATTACTCACCATCGGTCCACGCACGTCGACGAGTTTGCGTTTGCCATCCTGAATCAGTTCCCAGCCTTGCTGACCTTCTCTGCCATAGCGCAGACACGCATGATGGATTAATGCATCCGCGGTCTCTGGTTCTCCTGCACGTACCAGATAATCGGGACTGCAACAGATCACACGCTTGAGTTCGCCAAGCCGGCGTGAAATCAGGGTGGAATCAGCCAGCGTGCCGATGCGGATCGCCATGTCAAAACCTTCCCCAATGACATCAACATAACGATCGGCCAGCTCAACCTGAAACTGCACGGCGGGGTGCTGACGCAGAAAGTGGGCAATCAACGGCGAAAGGTGGCTCATGCCAAAAGACATCGGCATGCTGATCCTGAACGCACCATGCAAATCGTGACGGCGTTCGGTGACCGCCTGTTCAGCCTCCTGAATATCATCCAGAATACGCTGTGCATGGCGGGCAAACACCAGACCTGAATCGGTTATCGACAGCTTGCGCGTATTACGGCTGACCAACCGCGCACCGAGTGAAGCCTCAAGCGCCGCCATACGGCGACTGACATATTGTTTGGATAACAGCAGCTGTTCCGCCGCAGCGGTAAAGCTTCCAGCATTCACTACTGCGAGAAAAATGCGAAGATCTTCAATCTGCATATTGTCCACCAAATTGTGACACTGATTGCCGCGTCAGGGCATTGTTGAGGGAATGAGTTTACGGGTAATCTTTATGCATCGGAAGCGTAAACGCACTTCCTCACACCATTAAGGAAAGCATCATGATCGAGCAAAGATTATCTGCACAACGTGGTACCGGCGATCACGGCTGGTTGCATTCACGTCATACTTTCTCTTTTGCTGGCTATCGCGATCCGGCTCAGGTTGGCTTCTCCGATCTGCTGGTGATCAATGACGATCGTGTCGCCGCCGGTCGCGGTTTCGGTGCGCACCCACACAGCAACATGGAAATTATCTCCTACGTGTTGCAGGGCGAGCTGGCACATAAGGATTCTATGGGCACGGGTTCAGTGATTGTCCCCGGTGACGTTCAGTTGATGAGTGCCGGGTCGGGCGTGACGCACAGTGAATATAATCATTCCACCACCGATGGCGTGCATTTTCTGCAAATCTGGGTGGTGCCGGCTGAGAAAAATGGCGAACCGGGATATCAGCAAATCTCAGTCCCGGATGCTGAAAAACGCGGCAAGCTGCGGTTGATCATCTCGCCGGACGGCGCTGAACACGCCCTGCATATCCGTCAGGATGTGAAAATTTATGCCGGTCTGTTTGATGGCGATGAGCAGGATACGATTGAGATCGGTGAAGGCCGCTATGGTTATATTCACGTTGCCCGTGGCAGCGTGGTGATTAACGGTTTGCCGTTCGCCGCTGGTGATGGTGCGCGCGTTCGTGAAGAACATGCGCTGACATTTAGTCAGGGCGATAATGCGGAAGTGCTGTTTTTCGATTTGCGGCCTGTGGAAGTTAATCATCCCACCCGCTAAGCGTGGCTGATTACAGTGAACGATTGTGGCTGGCTAAACAAAAAGAGGATGCTCAAGGGCATCCTCTTTTTTTTTGTGTTATGTCTCAGGCGGTTTCGGTCGGCTGTAACCGTTCTGCGGCGCGCACCAGATCGGCCAGCGAACGCACCTGCATTTTTTCCATTACCCGACGACGATGCACTTTAACGGTAATCTCACTGACGCCCAATTCCGCCGCCATCTGTTTGTTCAGTAATCCGCGAATAGTCAGCCATAGCACTTCCTGCTCGCGGCGGGTCAAACTAAGAAAACGCTGCTGGAGTTGGTGGCTCTCCAGGCAATGACTGGAATTGCGCGTGGCAAGCTGAAGCGCACCCTCAACGGCTTGCAAAAGCACATCAGACGCGACCGGCTTAGTTAAAAATTCGTGCGCGCCCGCTTTCATCGCCCGAACGGAGAGGGGAATGGTGCCGTAACCGGTGAGAAAAATGATCGGCAGTACACGGCCACTTTGCTTGAGGGCGCCAACGACGTCGAAACCATCGGCAACCGGCATATTCATATCGAGAATGAGGCAGCCTGGCGCGTCGCAAAACGTATGCGACATAAATGCCGTGGCCGATGCAAAATCCATTGCGCTATAACCTTCCGACTGAAGCAACCTGACGATCGATTTTCTGACCGCGTTATCATCATCAACAACATATACGATTCGTTCCATAATCAGCCTCTGTGACTGCTGCCAGCGATCGTGTTTGCGCTGCGGAATGGCGACCATAAGATCTGCAGGTTCGTCATTGTTTACATCATTTTAAAACGGGGTTTTGATATTAACACAATACAAATCATTATCATCTGTCGTATCGACTGCAAAGCAGGAGAGATCGGGATTTCAGATTATCGCCCGCGACGGGAGAAAGGAAGCATGGAGCGCTAAAGCAGAAGACACGGGAAGCAGAGGAGGCAGGTAATAAAAAAACAGCGTGCCTGAGGCTACGCTGTTTTTTTAAAGAGGATGTTATTTAGTCAGCGTGGCAGTCATGTAAACGCCATTCTGAAAATAGGCGCTGGTCACTTTGTAGCTGGCGCCCATTTCCTGTGCCTGCGCAGCAATTTTCGCTTCTGCATCGTCAAGCGTAGGGGCAGTAACACTCAGTGAAGCAGCAAAAGTGCTGGCTGATGCGAAAGAAAGTACGATAACTACTGCAATTTTTTTGATGTTTTTCATGATGAATTCCCAAGGTTATTTTTTAATTTTGAGGCCGTTTTGCCTCGATGTAAACTATCATAGGCGCGATGCGTGACGCTTGAAAGGCCATTATCTTGCTCAAGTTTTTCAAATAAATTGATGTTTATTTCCGTAGCAGAATATGAAGCGTTGTCGGTAGCACTGCCGCCAGAAAGGGGGTTAATCAAAGGCTATCCTGGGTCTCACGTGGTCTCGCTTTGAGCAGAGGGATAGTAATCATGCAGCGGTGAACAAATGGAGCCTGGCGCCGGGATAGCGAATCTCTTCTCTCTGTTAGGTTTGGCCCGGTAATCAGTAGCCAGAAAAAGGTGCGGTAAACGAGGAAGAATATTCAACCCGACTAGCCATGCGCAACGGCGTTGTATTTGGCTGAAATTTGATTTTGAGGGCGCGTGATTATACAGCAGCGTACGTGTAGAAATGGGATTTTGATCACGTCATGAATGCAACGCGCTGCAACAAAAAGCAGAAAGCGATCTGGCTCAGGAAGTTGCATTGTTGACACATCCTTATTAGGGACAACGTTGTTTTTGATATATATTCATCAACCCAAAATTCTCTTACCAGGGCGAATAACTCAGGTCAATTGCCGACCTTTGCGGTTCATCACATGCTCAATACTTACAGGTGGCATATGTTTAAAAGAATTAACCCGGTGCTGATTATATGCTTTCTCTGCTATGGCTTTACCGGGGCAACCGTCATCGTGACGGGCGTTGTGCTCGGTGACCTGGCAAAATACTTTGGCCTGCCTGCGGCTGAAATGGGAATGATATTCACCTGGCTGAACAGCGGTATCCTGCTGGCCACCACGGCCAATATTTTCCTGCTCAAAAAGACCGGCGCGAAGAAACAGTTCATTTTTATGGGCGTGCTGCTGCTGCTGGCACTCTGGTTGCTGTTTGCCGATCACGATCTGACGCGTTTCTCTTTTGGCATGCTATTGCTGGGCGTCAGCAGCGGCATCACCATGTCGGTGGGCACCTCGCTGATTGCCAATATGTACGAAGGGCGTATGCGTGCGTCGCGACTGTTGTTGACCGACTCGTTCTTCAGCATGGCCGGTACGTTGTTTCCGATGCTGGCGGGCTATATTCTGGTACGCAACCAGCCGTGGCAGTGGATTTATGCGGCCATTATCGCCATGGGCGTGGTCATTATTCTGCTGTCGCTGGTGGCTAATTTTGCGGCCGCGGTGAAAAAACCTGCGGTGGCAGCAGCAGCGACTACCGGCGTGACCCGCGGCGATAAATGGGGGCCGGGCGTTTACCTGATCTCCACCGCGGCATTTGCCTATATTCTCGGCCAGCTTGGCCTGATGGCATGGATTCCGCAGTCGGTGATGGAGCGCTTTAATGTGACGATTGCCGATGCCGGTGCCACCGTAGGACATTTCTGGACTGCCTATATGGTCGGCATGTGGTGCTTTAGCGTGATCCTGAAATACCTGCGCCCGATTGTGGTGCTGATCCCGCAGACTGCGCTGAGCAGCCTGCTGATCTATCTTTCCATCACCTCGGACAATTTTGAAGTCGCCAACTATGCGCTGATCGCCGCTGGCTTTATCTCCAGTGGTATCTACACCACGCTGATCACGCTAGGTACCTTGCAGGTGCGTTCCGCTTCACCGAGCCTGGTAAACTTCATCCTGACCTGCGGCACGGTAGGCACCATGCTGACCTTCGTAGTGACCGGTCCGATGGTCGGTTCCATCGGCGTGGAAAAAACGCTGTGGTTCCTGAATGGTCTGTATGCCTATGTTTTTGTTATCAGCGCGCTGACCACGCTGTTGAAAAGCAAAACACCTGCGGTGCAGGGCAGCAGCATCGGGCACTGATTTCTGCCTGAACACGTTGCGCATTGGAAGCCCTCGCTGAGCGAGGGCTTTTTTTATTGCAGCAGAATTTTCCTACAGGGCTTGACGTCAACCCGCCGCGTAACCTACAAATAGAGCCGTCAGGGGAGTCTCGCCAAAGAGACTGAGAGGCTACTAGCGAGCGATTCGCGGCGTAGCGACCCTTAGAACCTGACCCAGTTGATACTGGCGTAGGAAGACGGGCCGCTGATGCTTTTCAGCGGCTTGCCGCAAGGGCTGTATTCATCCGTCCGCGCATTTTCCCCTTCTTGTATCACGGGTCTCAGTTACGCTGAGAGGCCAAAGTGACGCTATTTTTTACTTCCCTATTTTTCTTGTTGGACAAGCCGCAATGAGCCGGTGGTCAGTTCTGGGCAGCGGCGTTGCCGGACTGTGCGTGGCCACATTGCTGGCAGAGCAGGGCGAATCGGTTGAGATTATTACCGATGAGACACGGCTTGCGGCATCGCACTGGGCGGGCGGCATGCTGGCGCCCTGGTGTGAAGGCGAAAGCGCGCCTGCGCAGGTGACCGAATGGGGCCAGCGCGCGGCGGGCTGGTGGGCTCAGCGGGTCAGCGGCGTTACGCATCATGGCACGTTGGTGCTCGCTGCTCCGCGCGATCGCCAGGAGCTTATCCGTTTCGCCGATATGACGCAGGCTCATCAGTGGGTGGAACCGGCCACGCTGGAACCGCAGCTGGAAAATCGTTTTGCCCGCGGCTTGTTTTTTGCTGATGAAGCGCACCTCGATCCGCGGCAGGCGATGCAACAGCTGCGTGAAACCCTGACGCAGCGCGGCGTAGATTTTCACCGCGGGCAGCCGGTTGGCAAGGTCATCGACTGCCGGGGCATTCACGCCGCGCAAGCCTTGCCCTCGCTGCGTGCCGTACGCGGTGAAATGTTGATCCTGCAGAGCCGCGACGTGCAATTTTCCCGGCCAATCCGCCTGTTACATCCCCGTTTCCCCTGTTATCTGGTGCCGCGTGACGAGGGCCGTTTCATGCTCGGCGCAACCATGGTCGAAAGCCACGACAGCAGCCCGATCAGCGCTCGCGCCATGATGGAATTGCTCAGCGCCGCCTGGACGATTCACCCAGCGCTGGCCGAAGCGCGCGTGCTGGAAAGCGGCACCGGTCTGCGTCCCGCCTTCAGCAATAACGTGCCTGAAATTCATTATCAGGACGGCAGGTTCTATCTCAACGGCATGTATCGTCACGGCTTTTTGCTGGCGCCAGTCATGGCCGAAAAACTGATGCAACAACTGAAACAGGAGTCGCATTCATGATCACCCTCATCCTCAATGGGCGCACCATCACCACCCGCAGCAGCACGCTGGCGGCACTGTTGCACGAACAGCAGCTCGATCCCGCCTGCGTGGCCAGCGCGATTGACGGCGAGTTTGTGCCGCGCACGCATTATGAAACGCAGCCACTTGGCGACGGCATGCGGCTGGAAGTGCTGTCGCCGATGCAGGGAGGCTGAACCATGTTCTATGACTTTACGCCGCAGTCACTCTTCCTGATCGGCACCGCCGGTTATCCTTCACCCGACGTGCTCCAGCAGGCCATTACCGCCGCAGAAAGCGACATAATCACCGTCAGCCTGCGCCGTGAAGGCAGCGAAGGCGCAGCATTCCGCGATCTGCTGACGCAGCTCAATAAGCGCGTGCTGCCCAATACCGCAGGCTGCCATACGGTGAAAGAAGCGGTAACCACCGCACACATGGCGCGCGAGCTGTTTAACACGCGTTGGATCAAGCTGGAGGTAATCGGCCATGCCGACACGCTGCAGCCCGATCCTTTTGCGCTGGTTGAAGCCGCTCGCATTCTCTGTGCCGAGGGCTTTCAGGTGTTTCCCTATACCACTGAGGATCTGATCGTCGGCGACAAGCTGATTGAGGCGGGTTGTGAGCTGCTGATGCCCTGGGGGGCACCGATTGGCTCAGGGCAGGGATTGCGTAATCCGCACGGACTGCGCGCCATGCGCGCGTGGTTCAAAGGCATTCCACTGATCGTGGATGCGGGCATCGGCGCGCCAAGCCAGGCCGCGCAGGCGATGGAGATGGGCTTTGATGGCATTCTGCTTAATACCGCGGTAGCGAAAGCACGAGATCCGGTAAGGATGGCCGCGGCGTTTGCCGCCGCTATTCGCGCCGGAGAACAGGCTTACGCCGCAGGATTAATGGAGCAGCGCGACATGGCCGCGGCCTCCACGCCGATCTTTGGCCTGGCCGAGTTCAGTTAACAAGCGAGGAAAAATGGATCGTTATCAACGTCAAACCATGCTGCCGGAAGTCGGCGACGTGGGGCAGCAACGTCTGGCGCAGGCGCGTGTCGCGGTGATCGGCGCCGGTGGACTGAGCGCCACGCTGCTGCCTCTGCTGGCAGGCGCGGGCGTCGGCACACTGCATATTTACGATGGCGATCGGGTGGCGCTGCACAATCTGCATCGTCAAACGCTGTTCGGCATGCAGGATATCGGCGCGCTAAAGGTTCACTGTGCACAGCAGGCGCTGGCGCGGCTTAACCCCGATTGCCGGGTTGAGGCGCATACCGCGATGCTCACCGCCAGCGGCGTGGATCGCGCGCTTGAGCAGGTTGATTTGGTGATCGACGCCGCCGACAACTTTGCCACAACCTGGCTACTGTCGGATGCCTGCCAGCGCCTTGCGCTGCCGCTGATCAGCGCCTCAGTGCTGGGCCGTCAGGGTTATGTTGGCGGCTTTTGCGGCGGCGCGCCTGGCTATCGCGCGCTGTTTCCTCAGCTGCCGAGCACGGCGGCAAACTGTAATACCGCAGGCGTGATGGGACCCGCGGTCGCCGCGCTGGGCGCGATTCAGGCGCAGATGGCGTTGAGCGTGCTGCTGGCGCATCAGCCTTCGCCGCTGGGTAGCGTGACACAATGCGACTTTAGCCGCTGGCACTTTAATAGCTTCCGCTTTGATGGTGCAGAAGAGCCCGTCAATCTTCTTCCTTTTATCGACCGTCAGCTGCTGTGCGACGATGATTGTGTGGTCGATCTGCGCAGCAGCAGCGAAGCACCGCACAGCGTTAGCGCGCATGCCCAGCGCATCCTGCCTGCGGATATAGCTGGCTGGCAACCGCCAGCCGATCGGCGCATCGTGCTGGTCTGCGCCAGCGGTTTGCGTGCAGGACAGGCGGCGCAACAGCTACAGCAGCGCGGTCTCTTCCGACTCGCGCTGCTGGCGGCGAATTACTGAGATGCGCAATCCAGTCGTTTCCGCACCGGCCATTACGGTGAATGCGCTGTCGTTTAGCTGGGGCAACCAGCCGGTCTGTCAGCAGCTCTCGTTATCGTTGCGCGGTGGCAAAACCACCGCGCTGCTGGGCCGCAGCGGCAGTGGTAAAAGCACGCTGCTGAGATTGATCGCCGGCCTGCTACTGCCCGCGGCCGGTGACGTGACGAGCAGCGATGGCTTGCCGCTGCCCGGCAGGATCAGCTGGATGGGACAACAGGATTTACTCTATCCCTGGCTTACCGCACGAGAAAACGTGATGCTTGCGGCCCGTCTCAACGGAGAAAAAGCAGACGGTGGGCGGGCCGATGAGCTGTTGGAACAGGTTGGTCTGGGCGGACTGGCCGAGGCAAAACCCGCTGCGCTGTCGGGCGGCATGCGGCAACGGGTAGCACTGGCGCGCACTCTCTATCCACAGCGTCCGGTGGTGTTAATGGACGAGCCTTTTGCCACGCTCGATGTGCTAACCAAGCTCAGCCTGCAAACGCTTACCGCCAACCTGCTCAGGGATAAAACCGTGCTGCTGGTCACCCACGATCCGCTGGAGGCGTGCCGTATGGCGGATGATATTGGCGTGCTCACCGGCAATCCGCTGCGCTACGAACCTTTTGGTGCGCCAGAGGCCGCGCCGCCGCGCGAGGTCAGTGATGCGGGCGTGCTGCATCAGCAGGGCAGGCTGTTCAGCCGGTTAAGCCGCGATGAGAGATAAATTTTACAGCCTGCTCTGGCTGCTGGTGGTGATTGGCTGCGCCTGGCAGGCTGCCCGCGCGGCTGGCGTTCCGACGTTTCTGCTGCCTGCGCCGCAGGCGGTGCTGGTCGCGCTGGTGCAGCATCGGGCGCTGCTGGCACATCATCTGTTTTATACGTTGACTGAAATTCTACTGGCCCTGTTGGTGGGCATCGGCAGCGGCACGCTGGCGGCCATTGCGATGGCCAGCAGTCAGCGTCTGCGGCGGCTGCTTTTTCCGCTCATTACCGCCAGCCAGGCGATTCCGATCTTTGCCCTCGCGCCGCTGCTGGTGCTGTGGCTTGGCTACGGCATCGCTTCCAAGGTCGCAGTGGCAGCGCTGATCCTGTTTTTTCCACTTTGCTTGTCGCTGTTCGAAGGATTGTGTCGTACGCCGCCGGGCTGGCTGGAGCTGGCGCAAACCCTGTCGCCATCACGGTTTTACCGTTTCCGCCATCTCTACTGGCCCGCCGCACTGCCCGGTTTTTTTACCGGGCTGCACATGGCGATGATACTCGCGCCGATTGGCGTAGTAATGGGGGAATGGGTCGGCGCCAGCGAAGGGTTGGGCTATTTGATGATGCAGTCCAATGCGCGGCTGGAAACGGCCTTGAGCTTTGCTGCGCTAACCCTGCTGTTAATGATCACACTGTTGCTCTCAGCTATCGTGACGCTGTTGCGGCGTAAATATCTCTGGCAATCCTAAGGATGTCACCTTGAAAACTGTGCGCTTTTTTGCCGTTGTTCTGCTGTTGGGTTGTTCGCTGTCGGTGAGTGCCGCAGAACGCGTGCGCCTCTTGCTCGACTGGTTTGTTAATCCCAACCACGCCGCCATTTTTGCCGCCAGGCAAAGCGGGGCTTTTGCGCGCGAAGGGCTGGATGTTGAGATGATTGCGCCAGCGGATTCCGCCGCCGTGCCGCTGTTGTTGGCGGCGGGCCAGGCAGATCTGGCGCTGAGCTATCAGCCGCAGCTCTATACGCTGGTGGAGAAAGCGGTGCCGGTCATCAGGGTTGGCACGCTGATTAATCAGCCGTTAAACACCCTGACCACGCTGGACAGCCATATTCATTCGCTGAGCGACTTCGCCGGTAAAACGCTGGGCTACGCCATTCCGGGTTTTGAGGATGTAACCGTTCGCACCATGCTCACCTCGGCAGGCGTCAACCCCGATTCCGTGAAGCTGGTTAACCTGAATATGTCTGCCGTAAGCGCATTGCTGAGCAAGCGCATCGATGGCGCAATGACCATTTATCGCAACTATGAGCAGCTGGAATTGCAGGATAAAGGTGTCACGCCGATAACGTTCAAGCCCGAGGAACACGGCGTACCCGCGTGGGATGAGCTGATTATTTTAGCGAATCAAAAAACCGCGGCCAGTGACAAACGCATTCCTGCATTTTTGCGAGGGTTAAATGCCGGTGTCGCCTGGTTACGCGCGCATCCGCAGCAGGTATGGCTCGCCTTTATCAAAGCCTATCCTGAGCTAAACACGCCGTTAAACCATCAGACGTGGCTGGCGACATTACCTTATTTTGCCAGCGATGCGGGCGCGTTTGATGCCACACGTTATCAACGCTTTGCCGATTACATGCTGGCCAACAAGCTGATCACGCAGGTGGCGCCGCTTTCCCGATATTCACTCGCGGCGCCGTAACATCGGGCTAGCTGCCGATCTGACGACTGGCGCCCACCAGCGGCGCCAGCATCATTTGTAGAAGGCTCATGCCCACCAGCGCCAGCAGCGGCAGTGACCAACTGTGCAATTGCTGATGCAGCATACCGAAAAACAGCGGTCCCAGCGCGGCGAGGCTGTAGCCGACGCACTGCGCCATGCCAGAAAGATGTGAGGCCTGATGCGGATGAGTGGTGCGTAGCGAAAACAGCGAAAGCGACAGCACCATTGACGCGCCCGCGCCAAGACCGGCGACGATCAGCCACAGCGCGGCCAGTGCGGGGAACAGCAACAGGCCAGCAACACCGCTAAAAATTGCCAGCGAGGCGATAAAGCCCAGCAGACGCTGATCGCGCAAGCGCCTGATGGCGCTCATGCAGGCAAGGTTAGCGGCTACCGCCACAATCTGATAGAGAAACAGCAGCCATCCGGCGCTGACCTGGCTAAAACCATTGGACTGCGCATACGGCGTGAACCAGGCGATCAGGGTGTAAAACACCAGCGATTGCAATCCCATGAACAGCGAAACCTGCCAGCCAAGCCATGAACGCCACGGCGATAGCCCCGCAGGGGTGGGCGCCGCTGCCTGCGTGCGCGGAACGGCGGCCCGCGCCAGCAGCGGGCGCCAGGCGAACAGCGCCACGATCACCGGCAGCAGCCAGACCGCCAGCGATAATGTCCAGCCGCCTTCGCTGAATGCCGCCAGCGGCGCCGCCACCCCTGACGCGATGCTGGCGGTGATTGCCATGGTCGACGCATACAGGCCAATATATTTTGCCGTATGCTGCTGCGCATCGCGCTTAATCAACGGCGGCAGCAGCACATTGGCGGCGGCAATACCGCCACTGAGCACCAGCGTGCCGCACCATAAGCCGCTCTCATTGCCGATGATGCGCAAGCCTGAGCCGATGCCAATCAACCACAGCGCCGCCCACAAGGTTTTCTCCAGTCCAAAGCGGTTTCCGGCCCACGCCGAGATCGGCGCCAGCGCGGCAAACATCATCAGCGGGATAAAATTGAGTAGCCCTGCCTGCGCAGCGCTGAGTCCAAAGGTCTGGCAGATATTATCGAGAATCGGGCCGGTGGCGGTGATCGGCGTACGCAAATTGGCCGCGGTGAGCAGCACCACAAACAGTAAGGAACGGGAGCCAGCGGTAGTGTTAACAGAAGAAAGAGACATAATCGCGATCGCACAATGAGCAGAAAATCTGCTGATTAATGCGTTGGTTGACGTTAACGCTTACGCAAAAGGGCAGGCGCCCTGATGTCTGTGCGCAATCATAGCCAGGGAAGGCCATCGGGTAAAGTGGCAGCGTATGCCGGTGAGCCGCTTGCGCGGACAACCGACTCTTTTTTTGCGCGGCTGTCGGCTTGTACGCATCCGCGAGTCCTGACGTAGGTAAATCAGCCGAAGCGCCGCGCTCAACGGCCTGCGGCGCGCAGCGCATCACTCTGCCTGTGGTGAATTTCAGCAATCTGTTGCTTCGCTGCGCGCACGGCCTATCTTTTTTCATCCCAGACATCGCCCAGCTGCGAAATGGCCTGCCGATCGTAGCCTCGAGCCGCCAGCGGTGCGATAACCTCACGCTGCAGATCCGGCAGATAGCCGACCAGCAGTTCGCCCTCACCGCTAAAGGTGACTTCACCCAGCGAGGCGGGCAGTAGGCAGGTAGCGGCGCGATCAAGCGGCCAGCGCTCATCACCCATTTCGATATGCAGCGGCGCGCCGAGGTTGGAAATAATGCGCACGCTGTTAAAAGCGTAATGGTAGCGTTCGGTGAAGCTCGTGCGCTCCAGAGCAAAATAGGGGCCAGCACAAAGCAGCCGCCGCGTCAGCGCCTCGCTCTCTTCCAGCAACAACCCCGGTTGCGGCTCCACCTGCAACTCCGGGCGTAACTGCTGCATCAGCGCATCAATGTTTTTCTCACGCTCGGCGGGTGAGATTTTACTGCCGTCTTCCATGCGCCACGGCATTGCGTGCTGCTGAATATTGGAGGTTTGCTCAATCTCATAGATCAGGGTGTCGGGACCAAACGAATGCAGCATGCCGCCGGGAATATAAAACGTATCACCCGCTTTGACCGGCAGGCGCTGCATGATGCTGTCGTACTCTTCAGCCAGCAGCGCTTCGCGAATACGTTCACGGCTGATGCCGGGTTTGATGCCCGCCAGGCAGGTAGCCCCTGGCGCTGCCCACAAAATATGCCAGGCTTCCGTCTTGCCGTTTGGCTGCTGTTCAAGACGTTGTGCCGCGTCATCGTTGGCGTGCAGATGCACCGGCAGCATGCCGGTGCCGTCAATAAATTTAGTGAGCAGCGGAAACTGCGGGCCACGCCAGCCGGGCGCGACCAGCGCATCGGGTTCACTGAGGGTCAACTCGCGCAGGGTTTTACCGGCCAGTGGGCCGTTTTTCACCGACGCGTTCATACCATCGACGTCACTGACTTCCCAGGTTTCTGCGATACGCCGATTGGGCAGGTCCGCTTTGCCGAGTTTTTTTTCGATCAGACTGCCGCCGAAAATATGAAATGCCATCGGCAGAGTCAGTTGTACAGGATGGGCTTTCATTACAGGGCTCCTTAGCAGTCGCCTGCGCATCTGCGGCGGATATTAGCCGCAGATGCGCAGGCAGGATGATTCCGGAGAATATCAGATAAAGGCGACGCCGCCGGTGACGGCGATAGTGGCGCCGGAGATATAGCTCGCTTCATCGCTGGCCAGCATGACATAGCTCGACGCCAGTTCCGCTGGCTGACCGGCACGTTGCAGAGGTACTTCACCGCCGAAATTCTTGACCTGCTCGGTTGGCATAGTGGTCGGGATCAGCGGAGTCCAGATTGGGCCAGGGGCCACCGCGTTAGAGCGAATGCCTTTCTCGGCCAGCAGTGCCGCCAGACTGCCAGAAAAGTTAATGATCGCCGCTTTGGTTGCCGAATAGGCGATCAGTTTGGGTTTTGGCTGATCGGCATTGATCGATGCGGTGTGAATAAATGCACTGCCAGCAGGCATGTGCGGCACCGCAGCTTTCGAGATGCGGAACATGGCGTAGAGATTGGTTTTCATGGTGCGATCAAACTCTTCATCGCTGATCTCATCCAGTGAATCGCGCGTCATCTGGAAGGCAGCATTGTTGACCACGACATTAATCTCGCCGAACGTCTCTACCGCCTTATCGACAATCGCCTGACACTGCGCCGCTTCGGTAATATCACCGGCAACCAGCACCGCTTTTTGACCCGCCGCTTCGATCAAGCGCGCGGTCTCTTTGGCATCATCGTGTTCATCCAGATAGGCGATCAGCACATCGGCGCCTTCGCGGGCATAGGCAATGGCAACGGCGCGACCAATACCGGAATCGCCACCGGTAATAATGGCTTTTTTGCCTTTCAGGCGGCCGGAACCTTTATAGCTGTTTTCACCGTGATCGGGTTGCGGCGTCATGCTGGCGGTGTCGCCAGGCCAGGTTTGCTGTTGCTCAGGTTGTGGCGGCTGTGGACGATGAATATCTGACATAGCGTCTCCTCCCGAACGGCTTGAGTGCCGTTAATGGTTGAGTGATGGCAACAGCAGCAGAGTGTGTCGCCGGAAAATTAACCTGTCGGTCCGTAATGGACAATGAAAAAAAGCGTAGTTGAGAATGCTCGCGGTTGCCGCCTTTGGCTGCGCGTTTGCCTGAAAGTTGAACCACAGGCGAAGCGGCAAGCGGTTGTTTTAGCGTATTTTTACAGATTGATACTCGGATGGCTGGACGATGAACAGGACGTGAATGACATCTGCAGCCATACTGATCACAGTTACCCTACTGGAAGCGTCATCATGAAACGTTCATTACTGCTTTGCCTGATCGGTGCCTGCCTTAGCGTCAGCGTGGTTGCGCAGCCAACCACCACGCCGTGGCAGCCCCAATCCTCACCGACCATGGTGCAGTTGACGCCAGCGGCCGCCAAATGCGATCTGTCGCGCTGCCAGCAGGATTGCTATGTCTCCCGGACGCATTGCAAAAACAAAGAGGGCGGCGGCTGTAGCACCGAGGCGCAAATGTGTGTGCAGGCCTGCACCAACCAGTGTCGCTAAATGACCCAAGCCTGGATGTCTGAAAGGAAAACGGGCGCGTAACTAAGGTGTAATCTGATTTTGGATGCAGGCGGATGAAACAGCATGAACTCACCAGGCGTGAGGCTGTCATCACCTGTTCCGGCAGGCTACACTAGCGCGCTTATTACTATCAGAGGTCAGAAAGTTATAATGGGTTATCGTTTTATTTCTGCGGCGCTGTGCGCCACGCTATTCCTCACCGGCTGTGCTAAACACTCCACGGCCGATGCGCCTAACGAGTTCGCTTCCGGCCCTACCCAAATCAACGTATCGCATATCTTCACCCGCGCGGATGATGGCTCGGTGGTGTTTGTCACCATCGACGGCAAAAACGCAGGCGTGCTGACCGGCGAAGAGAAGCAAAAATTCTTTGTTCCGGCGGGCAAGCATCGCGTTGGCGGTTATGTGCAAACCCTGCTGGGCATGGGCCGTGTGACCATCGCGCCGATTGAAGTCACCACATCAGAGCAGCAGATCCGCAATATTGCCTACTCGGTGACGCGCACCAAGCCCGGTTTTGCCGAAGGCTCGCCAACGCCGGTAGAAAAGAAAAAGCCGGTGGAGACCGCACCGGTTGCTGCGCCAGCACCTGAAGCTGCGAAAGCGCCTGGGCTACCTGCTATCCCGACTGCGCCTGCGGTAATTGAAGCGCCTGGTGCTGAAAAGGTGACACCTGAAAACGGCACGCCAGCGACGACGCAGACTCCGGCGACAACGCAGACTCCGGCGACAACGCAGACTCCGACGACAACGCAGGCTCCGGCGACGACGCAGACGCCAGCGACAACGCAGACTCCGGCGACGACGCAGACGCCAGCGTCAACGCAGACTCCGGTGACAACGCAGACTCCGGCGACAACGCAGACTCCGGCGACAACGCAGACTCCGGCGACAACGCAGACTCCGGCGACAACGCAGACTCCGGCGACAACGCAGACTCCGGCTGCTGCACAGCAGCCAGCGGTGATTGAAGCACCGGGCGCAGAAAAGACCACAACGGATACGTCCGCGACGGAAACCGATGCGGGATCAACAGCGAAGTAAGGGTTAAGCAGGCAGAAGAAGAGAAGTTGCCGAAGCGAGAAGCGGGCACCTGACTCTTTCACAGGAGGAAGGGTACGGCTCCGCGCTTCGGCAGGCCAACCTTAACAGGCTTGCCTGAGCAAACCGGGCGCGCGCTCGCAATGCCGGCGCTTTAGGAATTTGCCTTATGTCGAATGCTGCACAGGTTATTTGCCAGCGTAAAAAGCGGGCGTTATCCGATCGGAAGCAACATCACCGCCACCCGGCCTGAACAGCAGGCCTGGGTACAACGGTGAAAGCATAGTGCGGGAGCGAGGCGAATCAGGCAGAGCGTAAGCGGCGTTTTGCTGGTTTGGTGATTGAGCGATCCGGGCCGCACAGCATGACCGGCTTGCCAGCCACTTTGTCGTCGTGATAATGCTGATGCGATGCTTCGCTGATACCGGCGCCGCACCACAACATATGATGTTCGTAGCCGATGCGTGCCTGCTTTGAGGTATTGAGCACATCACTCGAAATATCTACGCTGAATCCCTGGCCACCCAGGCGAATCGCTTCCAGCCAAATCTCTGTTTCATCGGCCACGCTCAGCGCTTCCAGCAGTAACGGCGTCGCCTTGTTACGCGCAGAGTGACGCATGTTCAGGCTGGCGCGTTTCATGACGCAATGATGGAAGCGCGCAAGACGGCGATCGGCACCGTAGCGCTTGTCATCATGCAGCCAGCGGCTCAGCGGTCGCATCAGGCTGTTGATAAAGTCATCGCCGCTGAAGCTGTCCGCCAGCGTCCGAAGCTCACGATAGAGTGCGCGATCGGAGCCATATTCCAGCTGCCAGATGAGATCGCCTTTACGGCCAATCCAGCCTGCGGTATTCACCGCCCGCGCTTCCAGATGCGCCTGGCTGATTTCGTTTTGAGTCGCACCTGATGCGGTTAACTGCATCATGCTTTGAATCTCGCCAAGCTGAACATCATTCCAGCCTTGCTGTATATCACTGCGCGTTATCAGTCCACTGCGGTACCAGCGGCGAAGATTAGCCGGCTGAGAACCTGTTATGGCGCAAACGCTGTCAGTTGTGTGAAGAGTCATACTGTGCCCTCGCAGGAGGGGAAAGGCCGCCAGCTTTCGCCGGGGATGAACAGACAGTATGAAGAGAATACCTGTGGAAAGATACAGTTAAACATGCTGTTTACAATAATTGAAAAGGTGGGCTTTGCCTAAATCTTCACCGGAAACAACAGCCTGAATTCTGCACGCTAACGGTGCAATGAAGGTAAAATAGCTTATTTGGCAGGAATAACTGGTAAATTGAATTAAAGCAGTGGATAAAACTGCTTTAAGCTGACAAACCCGTAAACCGATCATGGATTGCTAGCGATGGGACGATTATCTCACCTCACCATTAATGCCAACTACAGTAAGGTAACACGCCAACATTGTAAGGCTATCCTGTGACCAAGTTTGAAGAACTCGTATTTTATCCGATAACCGGATGGCACATCGGGCCATTGAGTGGGCATCCCGCTATCGTGCTGCAGTTCAGTTACACCGAAGCGCAGGCGTTGCCGGGCACCGATCCACAGGAATCGGTGTTTTTTGGCCTCACCGCCGGTATGACCCGTAAACTGATCGCCAGCCTGAATCAGCATCTGGCTTACATTGAAGATCCCGATTACGTCGCCCCGAAACGCCATTAGCCTCGCTTGCTCTCTCTGCGCGGCCCTGGCGGCCTTGCTATCCGGCATATCAGATTAACGCTCCTCTCTGTTCCCTGTATCTCTGCGACGAAAAGATCGTGCAGCATCCGGTAAACGCGCCGCGCGCTGACGAAGTTTTTTCATTACGTGAAAATCGGTCATCATTCGCGCCAGCACAATGGCACAGAGCGCAAACAGCCCGCCGGTGGTGGTGGAAATCACCCGGTTGATTGCCACGTTATGCTGAGGCAGGCCAAGGCTGGACATCAAAAAGATCACCGTTACTGTGACCAGAAAAGTGAAAATAAAGTAGGAGCGCGTCGCCAGCGTGTAGGAGGCGGTAAAGGCCATATAGCCAGCTACTGTCAGACCAACCGCCAACATCAGCGGTGTATGCAGGAACGTCAACAACAGCATGGCGATCAGGCTGCCGAGCAGCGTACCGAGAATGCGGGCTGGCACGCGGCGTACCGACTGACGAAAATCGTTGCGTAAGCAGAGCAGCAGCGTCATGCCCGCCCAGTAGCCGTTGCCCACCGCATGACGTTCCACCAGCCAGAGCGCGATTCCCATCGCCGCCATGGCGAAAAACACGCTCCAGCCAATATGGATTTTTTGCCGATAGCGTTGCCTGGCGTGCTGAAAAATATCTGCCCAGGTGTGGCGCGTAACGTCCTGTAGCTGAAAGCGGATTTTACTGAACAGCAGCACCAGGCAGACAATTTGTAGCAGGCCACCGATACCGACCAGTGCGGCACGCTCAGCGGCATGGAGAGGGGAACCGGCAAAATAACCGGCTACCAGCCAGGCGATCGCACATTGCAACAACGCCCACCACAATCCACTCTGGATCGATGCCAGCATCGCGTAAAGCCCGGCGTAAAGCATCGAGCCGAAGATATAGACCGGCATTACATTGCCCGCCAGGCTGCCAAGCCAGGTCGATACCGTGACGCCCACCGCCGTTGCCAGCAACAGCAACAATGACGACGATTCCCAAGTTTTATTAGCACCGTAGGCCAGAGTAATGGCGCCACTGGCGACGATGCTTGCCGTTTGCATCCGCTCCAGATAATAGCCGACAAAGAAAATCAGCATCAGCGCCGGTAAACAGCACAGGCCAAGCCAGGCATCATGTTTTAGCGTCGAAGGGAAGTGGGTGACGGTTAATCGTTTCACCGTTTAAGCCTGCGTATTTTCATCATTTTCTCCGTGTCATTTATCGGCGTGCCCGCGCAATCAATCAGACGTGCTTACCTTTATCCATCATGATTTAAGGGTAGCGGCAATTTAACGCCCGACCAAAGCCGGTTTAATTAAAATCATCAACATTCTCATCAGGATAATAACGCCTTTATGCCATTAACGCGGGTACGCAACATAATTCTAAATGTAACTTCTGTTTTCATTGCACTGCGAAATTGGCAATTTCAGCATTTATTAACTAACTTAATTCAGGTCATTAACAGGAGGAAATTATGGTAGATAAAAGCAAAATTCTGGATCACGCTCAGATTGTGGACGTCAACGGCGAACACGTTGGCGTTGTCGATCACCTTGATGGCGATGAGAGCATCAAGCTGGTGAAAAACGATCCGGAAGCAGGCGGCAAGCACCATATTATTCCGCTGGCCTGGGTAAAAGAGATTGATGACAACAAAGTCATTCTCTCTAAAAATAAAGATGAAGTGGAAAGCCACTGGAAAAGCGCGTAATTGCTTTTACGTCTGAAAAAATAATGCAGATCTGCCGCGATAATCGGCAGATCTGTTTTTTTATATATTGAATGAAACAGTAATAGCGCTAATCCTTTCTCTCTATTCTTCTCTCTTGTATCTGTTGGCCCTCACATTATTTTTTATCGCAGCGATGCTTTTTCCCTCCGGCGTCGGCGAGGGATAATTCTGATAATTAATCTGGCAGCGTAAATATAATCCCCACGGTTGGACAACTCGTTGAGCACACTCTATAAAAGATGCCACACCGCGTTATCTTCCTTTTTCTGACAGAGAATATTAACCATGATCCTTCGGCCCATGACCGCAGACGAGTTTCCCGCTTACCGTGAGATTTTCATTAAAGAATATGCCGATGATATCGCCTCATCGCGCGGCTGCTCCGAAGATGATGCGCTAACCCGCGCGACCTCTTCGATCGATCTGACGCTGGAGCAGGGCGTTAACACGCCGCAAAACCGTCTGCTGTGCATTGCGTCGCCTGCAGAGGATACGCTGGGCTATCTCTGGCTGGTGGTCAGCGGTCAGACCGTCTGGATCAGCGATTTTTATATCTATCCGCAATGGCGCGATCAAGGACTGGGCGCCGAGGCGCTGGAGCTGCTGGGCAACGTGCTGATGGTGGAAGGCATTACTGAGATCGGCCTGCGCGTGGCCACGCAGAATGGTGCCGCCAAACACCTGTACGAAAAAGCGGGCTTTGCGGTGACCGGTTTTAATATGTCCAAATCGCTGATCTGATCGCGTTATCACCTCCGCGCCGCCGCAATGGCGCGCGGAGGTTGTCCGCTTTTTCTCCTCTATCGGGCTGTTCTCCACGCATTTTTATATTTTCTTTATATCTGCCGTTTGTATCTTTACAACAAATATATAGCCCCTTCCGTAGACTCACTCCGACGCTAATTAATTCGGAGAATGACCGTGAGTACAGCATTACTGGCTGGCATCGCGCTGGTGTTCATATTACTGGCCTACTTGTTTTACGCCCTGTTCAGAGCGGAGGAGTTCTGATGGCCGCACAAGCGTTTTTACTACTGGCCTGCTTCCTGGCGGTGCTGCTGCTGTTAGCGCAGCCGCTGGGACGCATGATGACCGCAATGGTGCTGGATCGTCCGGGTGGCAAGCTGGAGAGCGCGCTATGGCGGATCTGCGGCGTGCGCCAGGATGAGATGAACTGGCGGCAATATCTGCTCGCTATTCTGCTGTTCAACCTGCTGGGCGTGCTGTTTCTGTTTGCGGTTCTGCTGCTGCAGGGCATGCTGCCGCTTAACCCGCAGGGGTTTCCGGGCTTATCCTGGCACCTGGCGCTGAACACCGCGATCAGCTTTGTCAGTAACACTAACTGGCAATCTTATGCCGGTGAATCAACCATCAGCTACTTCAGCAGCATGGTTGGTCTGACGGTGCAGAACTTCCTTTCAGCGGCAACCGGCATGGCGGTGGTCTTTGCCCTGATGCGCGGCTTTACCCGCCACAGCACGCAGGATTTAGGCAACGCCTGGCGCGACCTGCTGCGCATTACGTTGGGCGTGCTGCTGCCGCTCTCTCTGCTGCTGGCGCTGTTTTTTATGCAGCAGGGCGTGATTCAAAATCTGCTGCCGTTTATTACCGTGCATACGCTGGAAGGCGCACAGCAAACCTTACCCATGGGGCCGGTGGCCTCGCAGGAAGCGATCAAGCTGCTGGGCACCAACGGCGGCGGGTTGTTTAACGTTAACTCCGCTCATCCGTTTGAAAACCCCACGGCGCTGACCAACTTCGTGCAAATGCTGGCAATTTTTCTCATTCCGGCCGCGCTCTGTTTTACCTTTGGCAACGTGGTGCGCGATCGTCGTCAGGGCCATACCGTGTTGTGGGCGATGACGCTGCTGTTTGTCGCTGCCGCGCTGCTGGTGATGCTGGCGGAGGTCAACGGCAACCTGCATCTGACCGCGTTAGGCGGTGACAGCGCCATGAACTGGGAAGGCAAAGAGAGCCGCTTCGGCATTCTGAACTCGGCGCTGTATGCCGTGGTGACCACGGCCGCATCCTGCGGTGCAGTCAACGCCATGCACGACTCCTTTACCGCGCTGGGCGGCATGGTGCCGCTGTGGTTAATGCAGCTGGGCGAAGTGGTGTTTGGCGGCGTCGGTTCCGGTCTGTACGGCATGTTGATGAACGTGCTGCTGGCGGTGTTTATCGCCGGGCTGATGATTGGTCGCACGCCGGAATACCTGGGTAAAAAAATCGGCGTACCGGAAATGAAGATGGCGGCAATCTATATCCTGATCACGCCGTCACTGGTGCTGCTCGGCACGGCGCTGGCGATGATGACCGACGCGGGCCGTGCGGGCATGCTCAATCCGGGCGCGCATGGCTTCAGTGAAGTGCTGTATGCGCTGTCATCTGCCGCCAACAACAATGGCAGCGCCTTTGCCGGTTTATCTGCCAATACGCCGTTCTGGAATCTGCTGCTCGGCATGGCGATGCTGGTGGGCCGTTTTGCCCCTTTTATTCCGCTGATGGTGATTGCGGGATCGCTGGCCAACAAAAAAATCCAGCCTGCGACCCCCGGCACCTTACCGACCCATGGGCCGCTGTTTGTTGGCCTGATTGTCGGCACCGTGATGCTGGTTGGTGCGTTGACCTTTGTGCCTTCGCTGGCGCTCGGTCCGGTTATTGAACATTTGCAACTCCGGGGTATGAACTGATGGAGAAGTCACAGCGTGGGCATTCGCTCCCTGCACAACAGCGAAACGCCATCTGGCGCACGGCGGTTACCGCCTCATTCCTTAAGCTCGATCCGCGGGCGCAGTACCGTAATCCGGTAATGTTTGTGGTCTGGCTGGGCAGCGTGCTCACCACCTTACTGGCGATCAATTTAGCCGCGCACCAGCAGCCGGTGGCCTTTACCGCGGCAATCAGCCTGTGGCTCTGGTTCACCGTGCTGTTCGCCAACTTTGCGGAAGCGCTGGCGGAAGGGCGCAGCAAGGCGCAGGCGGAAAGCCTGAAAGGCATCAAGAAAACCAGCTGGGCGAAAAAACTCGCCTCGGCGGACGTCAATGCGGCGCAGCAGCAGGTTGCGGCCGACAGCCTGCGCAAAGGCGACTTTGTGCTGGTCAGCGCGGGCGACATCATCCCGTGCGACGGCGAAGTGCTGGCGGGCGGCGCCTCGGTGGATGAAAGCGCCATTACCGGTGAGTCCGCGCCGGTGATCCGTGAGGCGGGCGGCGATTTCGCCTCCGTCACCGGCGGCACGCGCATTCTCTCTGACTGGCTGGTGATCTGCTGTAGCGTCAACCCGGGCGAAACCTTTCTGGACCGCATGATCGCTATGGTGGAAGGCGCCAGCCGCCGGAAGACGCCCAACGAAATGGCGCTGACCATTTTGCTGATTTCGCTCACCATCGTGTTTCTGTTGGCTACCGCTACGCTCTATCCGTTTTCCGCCTGGGGCGGCAGACCGGTCAGCGTCACGGTGCTGGTGGCGCTGCTGGTCTGTCTGATTCCTACCACCATTGGTGCGCTGCTGTCGGCCATCGGCATCGCCGGTATGAGCCGCATGCTGAGTGCTAACGTGATCGCCACCAGCGGACGTGCGGTGGAAGCGGCGGGCGACGTCGATATCCTGCTGATGGATAAAACCGGCACCATCACGCTCGGTAACCGTCAGGCCAGCGCCTTTTTACCGGCTGACGGCGTGCAGGAGCAGCAACTTGCCAGCGCCGCGCAGCTGGCCTCGCTGGCGGATGAAACGCCGGAAGGACGCAGCATCGTGATTCTCGCCAAGCAGAAATTTAACCTGCGTGAACGCGATCTCAGCAGCCTGGCCGCCACCTTTATTCCCTTCTCGGCGCAGAGCCGCATGAGCGGCGTCAACATGGGCGAAACCTCGTTGCGCAAAGGCGCGGCAGACGCTATTCGTCGCCACATTGAAAGCAACGGCGGCCAGTTCCCGGCCAACGTTGAGGCCACGGTGGAAGCGGTGGCCCGTAAGGGCGAAACCCCGTTGGTGGTAGCCGAAGGCAATCAGGTGCTCGGCGTGGTCGCGCTGAAAGATATCGTTAAAGGCGGTATCAAAGAGCGCTTTGCTGAGCTGCGCAAAATGGGCATCAAAACGGTGATGGTCACCGGCGATAACGCGCTCACCGCCGCGGCGATTGCCGCCGAAGCGGGCGTGGATGATTTTCTGTCAGAAGCGACGCCGGAAGCCAAGCTGGCGCTGATTCGTCAATATCAGGCGGAAGGGCGCATGGTGGCGATGACCGGCGACGGCACCAACGATGCACCGGCGCTGGCGCAGGCCGACGTGGCGGTGGCGATGAACTCCGGTACGCAGGCGGCCAAGGAAGCGGGCAACATGGTGGATCTCGATTCGAACCCCACCAAACTTTTGGAAGTGGTGCACATCGGTAAACAGATGCTGATGACGCGCGGATCGCTGACCACCTTCAGTATTGCCAACGACGTGGCGAAATATTTTGCCATTATTCCGGCGGCTTTTGCGGTGACCTATCCGCAGCTCAATATGCTGAACGTGATGCGCTTACATTCGCCCGATTCCGCCATCATGTCGGCGGTGATTTTCAACGCGCTGATCATCGTGCTGCTGATTCCGCTGGCGCTAAAAGGCGTCAGTTATCGCCCAATGTCAGCCGCGGCGCTGCTGCGTCGCAACCTGTGGCTGTATGGCGCCGGTGGCCTGGTGGTGCCGTTTATCGGTATCAAACTGATTGATATGCTGCTGACCGTTGCCGGTCTGGGCTGAGGAAAACGATGATGAATGCTTTACGTCCTGCGGTTTCTGTTTTCGTACTGCTAACGCTGCTCACCGGCGTCGCCTATCCGCTGCTCACCACGCTGCTGGGCAACCTGTGGTTTCAAAATGCGGCGCAGGGATCGCTGCTGATCCAGCAGGGAGAAGCACGCGGCTCGCGGCTGATTGGGCAGGATTTCACGCGCGCGGACTATTTTCACGGTCGCCCATCGGCAGCCGGGGAAAAGCCGTATAATGCGCTGGCCTCATCGGGCAGCAACCTCGCCGCGAGTAATCCGGCGCTGGATGAGGCGATTCGTCAGCGGGTCAGCGCGCTGCGTGCCGCTAATCCGCAGGCCACCGGTGCCATCCCTACCGATCTGATTACCGCGTCGGCCAGCGGCCTCGATCCCGACATTTCACCGGCAGCGGCGCAGTGGCAACTGCCGCGTGTGGCGCAGGCGCGCCAGCTGCCGACCGACGTGGTGGCACGACTGATCGCGCAATCCACCACGCAGCCGCTGATGCGCTTTATCGGCGAGCCGGTGGTTAACGTGCTGCAACTTAATATGGCGCTGGACGCCCTGGATAAGCATTAAGGAATAACGATGGTTGATGAACCGCTGCGTCCCGATCCCGATCTGCTGCTGGCGCAGGCGGACAGCGCTCGCCGGGGAAAGCTGAAAATCTATTTCGGCGCCTGCGCGGGCGTGGGCAAAACCTGGGCGATGTTGCAGGAGGCGCGGCGGCTGCGGGCGCAGGGGCTGGATGTGTTGATTGGCGTGGTGGAAACCCATAACCGCCAGGAAACCGCCGCACTGCTGGAAGGGCTGGAATATTTACCGCGTCGCGGCAGCAGCACCGCCTTCGATCTCGATGCCGCGCTGGCGCGCCATCCGGCGGTGCTGTTAATGGACGAACTGGCCTATTCCAATCCGCGCGGCGCACGCCATCCCAAGCGTTGGCAGGACATTGAAGAGCTGCTCGACGCCGGTATCGACGTGCTGACCACGGTCAACGTGCAGCATCTGGAAAGCCTGAATGATGTGGTCAGCGGCGTCACCGGCATTCGGGTACGGGAAACCGTGCCCGATCCTTTTTTTGATTCAGCCGCGGACATTGTACTGGTCGATCTGCCACCGGACGATCTGCTGCAACGGCTGAAAGAGGGCAAGGTTTACGTTGGCGATCGCGCCGAGCGCGCCATCGAAAACTTTTTCCGCAAGGGCAATCTGTTTGCGCTGCGTGAGCTGGCGCTGCGGCGCACCGCCGAACGGGTGGACGATCAGATCCGCAGCTGGCGCGATGGTCAGCGTCATGAAGAGAAAGTATGGCATACCCACGATGCCATTTTGCTCTGTCTGAGCGGCCGTCGCGGCAGCGAAAAGCTGGTGCGCGTTGCCGCGCGGCTGGCCACGCGGCTGGGTTGCGAATGGCATGCCATCACCGTGGAAACGCCTTCTTTATATCATCAGGGGCAGGCGCGCCGTCGTGCCGTGCTGGCGACCTTACAACTGGCGCAGAGCATGGGCGCACAAACCGCCACGCTTTCCGACAGTGACGAAGCGGATGCGGTGGTGCGTTACGCCCGTGAACACAATCTCGGCAAGGTGATTCTTGGCCGTGCGCCGAAACGTCGCTGGCGTCTCAGCAAAGATTTTACCCAGCGCCTCAGTCAGCATGGGCCGGAACTCGATCTGCTGATCGTGGCGATGGATGACGCCGCGGTGGGTCCGCTGAAAGCGGTGCCGGTGCGCAGTAAATGGCAGCGTCAGCTACGCGGATCGCTGGCCGCTGCGGCGCTCTGTGCGTTGATCACCGTCGGCTGTCAGTGGCTGCTGCCGGGCTTCTCGCCAATCAACTTCGTGATGATCTATTTGCTGGGCGTGGTGCTGATCGCCATGACCTTTGGCCGTCTGCCGTCGGTGGTCGCCGCGCTGCTCAACATCGTCGCCTTCGATCTGGTATTCATCGCGCCGACCGGCTCGTTTGCGGTCACTGACTCGCAATATCTGGTGACCTTTGCGGTCATGCTGACCGTGGGCGTGATCACCGGCAATCTCACCGCGGGCATGCGCTATCAGGCGCGGGTGGCGCGTTATCGTGAAAAGCGCGCCCGTTATCTGTATGAGATGGCACGTGAGCTTAGCCGTGTACGCGTGCCGCAGGATATTCCGGCGGTATGCCAGCCGGTGGTCAGCGCCGCGCTGGTGGCGCGTTGCGAAATCTGGCTGCCGGATAAGCAGGGCAACTTTATCGCACCAGAACAGAAGCAGCTCAACACGCTGCCGGAGCCCGCCTTTCTGCAGTGGAGTTCGCATAACGGGCAGATCGCAGGCGCAGGCACCGACACCTTGCCCGGCGTGCCCTATACCATCGTGCCGCTGATTGCCTCCGGCGAAACGCTGGGATTGCTGATCGCTGAAACCGAAGGCGGCTCGCTGCTCATTCCCGAACAGCAACGCCTGCTGGAAACGTTTGTCGTGCTGATCGCCGGCGCGCTGGACCGGCTGGAACTGACGCGCCGTGAACAGCATTCGCGGCTGCTGGTGGAAAGGGAGGAGCTGCGCAATTCGCTGCTCGCTGCGCTCTCGCACGATTTGCGCACGCCGCTGACCGTGCTGTTCAGTCAGGCGGAGATCTTAATGCTCGATCTCGCCACTGACCAGTCACCCTATGCGTCGCAGGCCGACGCCATTCGTCAGCAGACGTTAAGTACTATCCGGCTGGTGAACAATATTCTCGATATGGCACGCATAGAGGCGGATGGATTTCACCTGCGCATGGATTGGCTGGCGCTGGATGAGATCATCGGCAGCACGCTGCGTTCGCAGGCGTCAATGCTCGGCGATCGTCAGGTGCAGCTCCAGCTGCCGGAAGAGATGGTGCTGTTTCGCGCCGACGGGCCACTGCTGGAGCGGGTGTTTGTGAACCTGCTGGAGAACGCGGTAAAGTACAGCGGACCCGATGCCGACATTGGCATTGAGGCGAAGGTCGATGGCCAGACGCTGATCCTGAATTTTTGGGACAGCGGGCCAGGTGTGCCTGTCGGCATGGAGCAGCTGGTGTTTGACAAATTTACCCGTGGTAACAGCGAATCCTCGATTCCTGGCGTCGGTATCGGCCTGGCAATTTGTCGCGCCATCGTCGGCATGCATCAGGGTGAAATCAGCGTCACCAATCGACCGCAGGGCGGCGCCTGTTTTTCAGTGAGATTGCCGTTATCATCGTCTGAAACGGCGCTGCACCCGGAAGAGGAAAGGGTATGAAAACGTTGCTGGTGATCGATGACGAAAAACAAATTTGCCGATTTTTGCGCCAGGCGCTGGAAAAAGAGGGTGAGACCAAAGTTTATGAAGCAGATACGCTGGCGCACGGGTTAACCACCGCGGCGGCACGTCGTCCCGATTTGGTGATCCTCGATCTCGGTTTGCCCGATGGCGACGGCATGTCGTTTATTCGGCAGTTCCGCCTGTGGAGCGATCGGCCGATTATCGTGCTCTCTGCCCGCACCGACGAGGACGATAAGATTCAGGCGCTGGATGCCGGCGCTGATGACTTTCTCTGTAAACCGTTTGGCATGGGTGAACTGCAGGCGCGCGTGCGCGTGGCGCTGCGACGTCATGAAACCGACAAGCCACAGGAAATCGCCTTTGGTGACATCAGCGTTAATCTCACCACCTCGCTGGTCACCCGCGCGGGCGAACTGGTGCATCTGACACCAACTGAATTCCGTCTGCTGGCGCTGATGATCACCAACCCCGGTAAAGTCCTTACGCAAAAACATATCCTGCGGCAGATTTGGGGCCCCAACGCCGACCATAACAGCCAGTATCTGCGTATTTATATGGGGCATTTACGGCAAAAGCTGGAAAACAGCTCTGCTCAGCCACAGCATTTCATCACCGAAAACGGTGTGGGCTATCGCTTTGTACAGTGAACATTGCCGCCATTAGCAGACCAATAGTTTACCTTAATGACTAAGTTGTCTAAAAAAACAACTTAAATTGTCGAAAAATGCGATGAATATCACACTTCGGTTGCATTCAACTCATCCGGCTTTAGAATCTGGCGCTTCATTTTTTTCGCAACCAGCTTCGCGGGTGATATATGAATTCAGTTTCTCGCAAAACCGCATGGTCTCGTGTTTTCACTCTGGCTGTCGCCGCGTTTATCTTTAACACCACGGAATACATTCCGGTGGGGTTGCTTTCTGATATAGGCGGCAGCTTTGACATGGCCACTTCTCAGGCCGGTATGCTGATGACGGTTTACGCCTGGATTGTGGCGTTGATGTCACTGCCGCTGATGCTGATGACCAGCCGCATCGACCGTCGGGCGTTGCTGATTGGCATCTTTACGATGTTCTCGGCCAGCCATCTGCTCTCTTACTTCGCGTGGAGCTTTGATGTGCTGCTGATAAGCCGCGCTGGCGTCGCGCTGTCGCATGCGCTGTTCTGGTCGATCACCGCGTCGTTAGCGGCACGGCTGGCACCCGCGGGCTGTCAGGCAAAAGCGCTGAGCCTGCTGGCTACCGCTACCGCGCTGGCCTCGGTGCTGGGCCTGCCGCTGGGCCGCATTATCGGTCAGAGCTTCGGCTGGCGCACCACCTTCCTGATCATCGGCGCGGCGGCCTTTATGCTGCTCTGGCTGATCGTGAAAACCATGCCGCGTGTGGTGGCAGAGCACGGTGGCTCGCTGAAAAGCCTGCCGTCAATTCTGCGTCGCCCGGCGTTGCTGGGTCTGTACGTGCTGGCGGTTACCGTGGTGGCGGCGCACTTTACCGCCTTCACTTACATTGAGCCGTTTGTCGTGAATGTCGCACACCTGAGCGAAGGTTTTGCCACGCTGCTGCTGCTGGTATTGGGCGCTTCGGGCATTGTGGGCAGCCTGATCTTCAGCAAATACGGTGAGAACAAACTGTCGCTGGTGCTGGTTACCGCTATCGGCATGCTGTTTGTCAGCCTGATGCTGCTGCGTTCGGCAGCCGCCAGCCAGAGCACTATGGTGATGTTGGCGATGCTGTGGGGCATGGCGTTTATGATGATTGGCATGAGCATGCAGATGAAAGTGCTGCGCCTGGCGCATGACGCTACCGATGTGGCGATGGCGCTGTTCTCCGGCATCTTTAATATCGGTATCGGCGCCGGTGCGCTGCTGGGTAACAAAATCAGCACCACCAGCTCGATGGCGTCCATTGGCTATGCGGGTGCCGTTCCGGCACTGGCTGCGCTGTTGTGGGTCGCCTTTATGATGCGTCGCTGGTGGGCAGTTTCGCCAACGCCAGCCAAGCCTGACGTGGTAGTGACAGAAGTCTGATTGCGCGCTGGCGCAGGGAAAAGGGTTATCGGCTGCGGCCGGTAGCCCTTTTTTTATGGCTGCCAGCGCACGGCATCGAGCAGGCGCGCAAAAGCGGCGGTGTGCTGTTTTCGGCTAGGATAATAGAGATGATAGCCGCTAAACGGCTCGCACCATGCGTCCAGCACCTTTACCAGCGTGCCTGTGGCGACCGCCTCGCTGACGCAATCTTCGGGCACATAGGCTAAGCCTAAACCAGCGATGGCCGCTTCCACGCGCGCATTGAGGTTGTTGAAGATCAGCTGGCCTTCCACCCGTATGCGAATCTGCTGGTCATCGCGGGAAAATTCCCACGGATAGACGCCGCCATGTGTAGGCAGCCGCATGTTGATGCAGCGATGCTGCTGCAGATCCGTAGGCGTTTCAGGTTTACCCTGGACGGCAAAATAATCGGGCGCGCCAACCACCACCATGCGCCAGTCCGGGCCGATGCGTACAGCGACCATATCACGGGCAATTTGATCGCCCAGCCTGACGCCTGCGTCAAAGCGATCGTTAACGATGTCGGTGAGCGTATTGTCGGTGGTCAGCTCAATGTTGACGTCGGGCCAGGCTTTGAGAAAGGGCTTAAGCAGCGGCCAGAGGGTAGAGGATAAGGCGTGTTCACCGGCGGTAATGCGCAGGGTGCCGGCGACCCGATCGCGGCGGTCGGTTAGCGCCACCAGATCGGTTTCAATCTGATCAAAGCGCGGGCCGATGCTGGCAATCAGGGTTTCTCCGGCATCGGTCGGCGCAACGCTGCGTGTGGTACGGGTGAGCAATCGCACGCCAAGCCGCTCTTCGAGACCGCGTATCGCATGGCTCAGCGCCGACTGCGATACGCCCAGTTTGGCAGCGGCGCGGGTAAAGCTGCGTTCACGGGCAACCACGATGAGATACCAGAGATCGTTAAAATTCTCTTTCAGCATGCGGCTGCTCCCGATGGTCAGCGTGCCAGCTGCGCTGTCATAATCTGCTGACAGCGGCCATTACCCTGTCCGGCGGCCTGTTTATCCGCGGGCGGCAGGGCTTGCCAGCTGGCAGCGATGCGGTCACCAAGCGACGGGTTATAAGTGGTTTTCTTCAGGGCGTAATCGGAATTACCGCCTTCAATCACCGCGCGCATGTCGTGTTCAAAGCGGCTGCTGTCATCGTGGCGAACGGTACAAAACACCGAGACGTAATACGCCTTGTCCTGTTCACTGTAATGAGGCGTAAGCCACCAGGCGACAGCGGCAATAACCGCACACAGCACGCCGATAATCAAAATTTTAGTTGAGGTCATAACATTCAGTCTGGCAGAAATGAGTGGCTCCGCCCGCGGCGCGTTAGCGCAGCAGGCCGAGGTGTTCGATGAGAATAGAGCTGCCGATGCCGATTAACACCACGCCACCGAGGATCTCAGCCCATTTGCCGATCGCCCGGCCAAGATAGCGACCCAACAGCATGCCGCTGGCGGCCATCACCGTGGTGGTGGCGCCAATGGTCAGCGCGGTAGCGATGATATTGACGTTGAGGAAAGCCAGCCCAACGCCCACTGCCATCGCATCGAGGCTGGTGGCGATGGCGGTAGTGACCAGCACCCAGAAGCTGTGTCGGCGCGGCACCTCGCTCTCATCGCAATTTTCTTTGCATACGCCTTCATGAATCATGCGTAAACCGAGCAGCAGCAGCAGGCCAAAGGCGACCCAGTGGTCCCAGCTCATGATAAATCGGCTGGCGGCGAGGCCAATGCCCCAGCCGATAATCGGCGTCAGCGCTTCAATGCAGCCGAAGATCAGCGCGGTGCGTATCACCTCTTTCGCTGAAGGGCGAAGCAGCGCGGCGCCTTTGCCGATTGCGGCGGCAAACGCATCCATCGACATACCAAACGCCAGAATCAATACCGCAAAATAATCCATCAGACAGGTCCGTCGCTGTTGTCACAGCATGCTGCCGGACATCTCAAAAGAGCGCGTATCCTGCCACAGAACGTCTTCTAAAAAAAGTGTTATTTATCAGTCAATTATAACAGTTGCTAAGTTTTATAGCCTTGTCTATATTGCCGCCTGGAATATAGACAATCCTTGAACGTCCGCGCAGGAAAAATCCATACGCGTACTCCCGATTAGCGGGAAAGGGCTGGCACCCTTTAAGTAGGCTCAACGATCCCGTACGTAAAATCCTTTCACATCATGCCGATAGCTCGACGGTAGCCACTGCATCACCGCTACTGGCTGGCTAATAGGTGAGTAAGCGTGCTTAAACTGACAGAGCGATGATATGGCATGGATGATAACGGGGCTGGCGGCAGGGTATATGGCCCGGTACGAAGAGAAGCATGACCGCTAAAGGAAAGGCAGAGACATTAAGTGAATGATATAACGGAACAAAAGGTAGCAGCGGTGGCCAGCACTGAGCCGAAATTAGTGCCAAAGATGCAACTTTCCTCTCATCCGCCTCAAAGACTCATCATTCAACCGGGCTGAATACTGACGCGCATGCCACGGGTATGAGGGTGCCAGCGTGGCAGCGCGTGGCCAGGGGCTCAGCAGTAAACTCTATTTCGTTTTTAAAATTTGCAGCGCATGCCGGGAGCCTACGTCAGCGTTTCAGGCTAACCGTTGATGGAATACTTGGGCGACATAGGCCAATTTTGGAAATCGGAACGTGATAAAGCAGCCCGCAGGCTGCTTTAGCTGATTATTTACACTCGTCGGAGATTTTTACCAGGGCTGCTTTGAAGACCGCATCATTTTCAGAAGAAAAAACAGCTATCCCCTTTACCGGTTTGCCTTCTTTGAGGTAACCGGAGGTCAAGGCGTCATCAACAGTATCCAGTTTGAATTCTTTTTTGTCTGGAGAGTAAGCCTTCAGGCAAAGTTTTGATAAATCTACAGTATCTGCTGACAACTTTGCCAGGGAGACCTCAAAAGTTTTAGTGTACGCCGTTTTATCACCCATGGATGTAGATCCCTGAGACTGTTGAGTGGCATATACGGCGACGTTATCAGGAGTAGAGGCGTTTGCTGCAAAGCTAAAACCGGCCAGAGTTAGGGTTGCGATGATAGCAGATACCTTCATATTAATTCCTTTATTCAGTTAAATATCTTGATTAATGTACATATACAACACAAAGCATGCTGATAATAATAAAAAGCTCAGACGAAATCACGCTTAAAAGCATATTAAAGGATCGAATATCAGTGAAAGTGAAAATTCTTACCGGGTTCCGGCTTAACTCACTTCGGTTGGAACCTTCAGTGGTTTCAACGCGGAACCGATGGCTTAGGTGCTTGATTTAATATTGTACAATTACAAAAAAACCGGCCAAATTGGCCGGTTAATTGAGGCGTAAGTACGCTCAGTGTGCTCCTGATAAACCCGTTAACCCAGAGCATCGCAATAAGCGCCCGCGCCACCGTGTTGCAGAGCCAGGAGAAGACGTCGTCGCCTCACACTCTTTCGGTGGATTCATTTTAGAAATCGTATGCGCAGTGAGAACGACTACGTCAGTATGAAACTGAATATCATCCACAGCAGATAGATACCGAGTAAGAACTGTACCGTTCGGATGCCCCATCTGGCATAGCGCCAGTCGTAGCGTTCGCGTTCGTCTGCCGATGCTATGGCCGGATTGGCATTTTGTTTTCTTTTTATCGAGCTGAAACCGAACCAGACTGAAACAATAGCCGCTAATCCAGCAAAAATTTTCAGCAACACATCTGCATCCATTTCTGCATTCCTCCTTACGTGTTTCTTCTTTTTTTGTTGAGGTAATAAAGAAATAACACTCCAGCAATGACCATAACCAGAATAGCGATGACTACATTGCTGTCTATATTGAAGTGAGCTTCCCAGTGCCATTTACTCTCTTGCATGATCTGTAAACCTTTATGTTCAGAGCTTATATTCGATGGGCTGTCAGGTCGGCGCTCAGGCTTGCGTAACGCGGTTATTTCAAAAGGGTCAGCAGGCAGGAGTATTCGCAAACGTTCGTTTAATGCATCAGGCGAACGTTGCCATCAGCAACGCGTATTTATGCGCGGGTGAGCCAGTTTTCGCCAACATAAAAGTTAACAATCCTCCAGCAGGTCACAGTCAGTTAAGTAATAATAAACAGATTGATTGAAATTTAATCATCCATGCTAGTATGAGATTCACTCCCTGAAAGGTTGCTCACCATGTCTCTTCTCGGTTACGCAAGGAAGCTCATGAGTGGTTCGTCTACGGTTATCTGTCCTACCTGTGGCTTACGATCATCCCAGCCAGCCTCAAAAGTGCGCCTGAAACAGGCAATGCTGTGTCCGGGGTGTAAAACCCTGTTTGTCTCACCACGTTAGCCCCGAATTCGGCGGCTAGCCCTCTCCACCATTTCTGCAGTGAATACCTGGACCAGCAGCTGATAAATCCCTGATGCCTTATGCACATCCTGAGAGAACGTTTCTGAACTGATTTCTCAACTGCTCCTGCGCGTTAACGTCGCATTAGAGCAACACTATGAAAATGAATCCTCTGGCATGGTTTCGCCCCTTCCGTACCCTGACAAAAGTGCCCGAATGCGCTGCGTTTTCATCCAGTGACACCACGGGGGAAAACACGCCGTCTCCCGATCTGTTCTCAACGCCACAGCTTGAGCGCTACGGCCAAAAACTGGCGCATACGCACAAATTGTCGCCCGAAAAAATGCCGTACTACCTGCTCAAACGGCTAAGTGACAATGAAGCCGTACTTACCCAAAATTGTTACGCGCTTAACGCGGGTAAAAAATCGAGCATCATGCCCGCAGGCGAGTGGTTACTGGACAACTACTACCTGATTGAAGAACAAATCCGTAACGTACGTCAGCATTTGCCGCCCAGCTTTGGCAAGGGACTTCCCTCACTCACCGCGCCGCACCTTTGTCCGCGTATCTATGCTATCGCCACGGAGGCCGTTGTACATGGCGACGGGCGATGGGATATCGCCAGCCTGACCGGCTACATTACTGCTTACCAGCAGGTGACGCCGCTGACGCTAGGCGAAGTCTGGGCGTTACCCGGTATGCTGCGTCTGGCGCTTATTGAAAATCTCCGTCGGGTCAGTATTGAGGTGATGCAGGCTCAGCAAGAACGCAGCCTTGCTGATATGTGGATAACCCGGATGACCGAATGCGCGGAAAACGCGCCAGCCGACTTAATTATGGTCATTGCTGACATGGCGCGTGCTCGTCCGCCATTGAGCAGTGCCTTTGTTGCTGAACTGGTTCGTCGGTTGCACGGACATGGGAACGCGCTGGCGTTGCCCCTTAGCTGGGTTGAACAACGGCTTGCCGAACAGAGCCTCACTACCCAGGCGCTGATACATCGCTTTAACCAGCAGCTTGCGGCCAGCCAGCTCTCCGTCAGCAACAGTATTGCCGGTTTACGCTTGATCAGTGAAACCAACTGGGCCGACTTTGCCGAGAGCATTAGTGTGGTGGAGCAGACGTTACGTCGTGATCCTGCAGACATTTACGCCCATATGCATTTTGATACCCGCGATCATTATCGTCATGTGATTGAGATTCTGGCCAGGGAGAGTAAGTGCAGTGAGCCGGAAGTGGCAAACCGCACACTGGCGCTGTCAGGCAAAACAGAACCTGACAGGCCACAACACCATATTGGTTATTATCTGGTGGGTGAAGGGCGACGCCAGCTGGAACGTCATCTGTCAGTAAATACCTCCGGGCTTAAACGTTTACGGCACAATTTCAACAGATTTCCCCTGTTGTCCTGGCTGGGAAGCATGAGCCTTTTGACCACGGCGGCAACGGCTGCAATATTATTTAAAACGGCGAACCTGGGAATGGCCTGGTGGTTGTTACTGCTGGCCTTGCCCCTGATTATTGCGCTGAGTCAGCTGGTTAGCGATATGCTGAGCGACGCGACGACCCGTTTTCGCGTTCCCCGGCCGCTGCCAAGAATGGATTTTTCCGACGGTATCCCGGTGGCTTCTTCGACCCTGGTTGCGATCCCCTGCATGCTGACGAGCCGCGAAAGTTTCAGCAAACTTCTTACCAGTCTTGAGGTGTGCTGGCTGGGCAATCAGGATGATAATCTCTGTTTCGCGCTTGTTACCGATTTCGCTGACTCAACAACTGAAAATACGGAAGAACAACGCGCGCTGTTCAGCCAGGCGATGTCAGAAACACACATGCTTAACCGGCGCTATCCCTGCCAGCGTCAGCGTTTTTATTTGTTACACCGATCGCCTGAATGGAACGCTTCGCAGGGGATCTGGATGGGTTATGAACGCAAGCGAGGCAAGCTGGCGTTGCTGAACAGCTGGTTACGCCATCCTGACGCACAGTTTTCCAGCGTTGCAGACATGCCCGCGACTGCTTTACCGGGGTTCATCAAGTATGTCATCACGCTGGACAGTGACACGCTCCTGCCGCGTGACACTGCGCATAAACTGGTAGCAACGATGGCGCATCCGCTGAACAAGCCAGAATATGATCCGGTACGTCAGAGGGTCGTCAAAGGCTACGGTATTTTACAACCGGGGCTGGCAGAGGAGATGCCTCGGGACGGACAAGGTAGGTATGCTGCTATGCGCAGTAGCGTGCCGGGTAATAATCCTTATTCGATGATGTCTTCCGATATCTATCAGGATCTTTTTGAAGAAGGTTCTTTCGTCGGGAAGGGGATTTATGACATCGATATCTTTGTGCAGGCCACCACCAACACCTGCCCGGAAAATCTGGTTCTCAGTCACGATCTGCTTGAGGGATGTTATGCCCGCTCCGGGCTGTTGAGCGAGGTCTTACTTTACGAGCAGTACCCAAACAACTATTTATCCGATGTTGCGCGCCGCACGCGCTGGATCCGCGGCGACTGGCAACTGCTTAACTGGCTTAAGCTGCATGTCAGAAAAGCCGATGGCACGCAGGATAAAAATCCGTTGTCCGCATTGTCCCGATGGAAGCTGTTTGATAATTTGCGCCGCAGCCTGGTCGCTCCCTCTTTACTGGTGCTGCTGTTTAGCGCGCTGCTGTGGGTGCCCAATACGTGGTACTGGCTGGGTATCATGGCCCTCATCTGGTTGCTGCCTGCCAGCTTAGGTATCACTGTCGATCTTATCAATAAGCCGCTGCGGCGTCCCCTGAGACAGCACCTGGTGCTGGTGCTGGCGAGCGCGATAAAGCGGCTATCCCGGATTGGGCTGAATTTTGTTTTACTGCCGCATGAGGCGGGCTATTCGTTGTACGCCATCGCGGTAACGCTCTGGCGCCTTGCCATTAGCCAGCGCAATCTGACCCAGTGGGCCAGCCACAATGCTGACAGCTTCCCCAGCTCGCTTTCAGTTTTTCGTTTTTATCGGGCTATGTGGATGAACGTCGCTTGTGGCGCGGCCCTCATCATACTGACCCTGGTTTTTGCGCCACAATGGCTGACTATCGCACTGCTTATCGGCCTGTCGTGGTGCCTCGCTCCGCTGCTGCTGAGTTGGCTGAGCCGTCCACCAGCACGGAAGATTTTTCTGCCCAGCCCGCAACAGAAACAACTTTTGCGTCAGACCAGCCGGGAAATATGGGCTTTTTTTGAGACATTCGCCACGGCAAAGGAAAACTGGCTTCCTCCTGATAATTATCAGGAAATCCCGGAGCCGAAAATTGCACATCGCACTTCTCCCACCAATATCGGACTTTCTCTGCTGGCTAACCTCACGGCCTGGGACTTTGGCTACCTTCCTGGCGGGAATGTATTGCAGCGCATCACGCAGACGCTGGACTCGCTGGATAATATGGAGCACTACCGGGGGCATTTATATAACTGGTATGACACTCGCACGCTGGCTCCGCTTAGCCCACGCTATGTTTCCAGCGTCGACAGCGGCAATATGGCCGGTCATTTACTGACGCTGCGTGAAGGACTGTCAGCGATGCGCCGTCAGCCCGTACTCAACCATCAACTCATCGTGGAGGGGCTGAATGATACCCTTGGTATTCTGGAGAGATGCTGGGGCTACAACGCGCCAGCAAGTCTGCGACTGCTGCGCATACAATGTCTAAGCGCAGCATCATTACCTTCCGGGCAGCTGTTCAGCGAATTCAGCAAAATGCAGGTGCATTGCGACGATCTGACTCAACGGAGTCATCAGGAGAACAGTGTTGTTGCGCGCTGGACGGCGCATCTGCACAGTCAACTTCAACAGCTTTGCGATGAATGGTCGACGCTGCTTGGCTGGTTACCCGCCACGTATCATGCACCGTCATTGCCTACGTTGAATGAGCTGGCAAGCGCGATATCCATTGCGGACGTGCCTCTGCCTACAGCGGTGATAACGCAGGCCCGGCTACGACTGGACATTATCAGTGAGCTTGAACAGCGGTTGGCAGACCATGCACGAATGGATTTTGCTTTTCTCTACAATACTGCCACCAGTATGCTGAGTGTGGGTTACAACTGCGATACCAACACGCTGGATAAAAGCCACTACGATCTTCTACCCTCCGAAATCCGTCTCACCAGTTTTGTCGCTATTGCAACGAACCAGCTGCCGCTCAAAAGCTGGTATGCACTCGGCAGGCTGTTTACCACCATAGATCGTGAAACCGCCTTGATGTCATGGAGCGGTTCAATGTTTGAATATTTGATGCCGAATCTGGTCATGCCGACATGGCACGGCAGCCTGCTGGATAAGATGAGTAAATCCGCGGTGATACGGCAGATAGACTGGGGCAAGGAGCGTGGCGTGCCATGGGGCGTGTCCGAGTCTGGCTATCATGCGTTTGATGTTCAGCACAATTATCAGTATCAGGCATTTGGTGTACCCGGTCTTGGGCTCCGGCGCGGACTCGCCGACGATATGGTTGTTGCCCCGTATGCCACGCTGCTGGCGCTGTTGGTTGCTCCGCAGAAGGCCTGCGAAAATCTGTCCAGGCTGGAGAAGAACGGCGCGCGCGGCGAATATGGTTTTTATGAAGCGCTGGACTATACGCCATCGCGCCTGGCAACCGGCCAGCTTTTTTTGATTGTGCAGTCGTGGATGGCTCACCATCAGGGCATGGCCTTCCAGGCACTGGGGCATCTGCTGCTTGAGGCGCCAATGACCACACGATTCATGGCGAGTCCCGCTTTCAGGTCGGCCAGCCTGCTGTTACAGGAGCGTGTGCCCGATGCGGTGGATCTCTATAGCCCGCGCCGTCATTTTGAGTCCCAGGAGGGGCGGGTTAAACCGGTACGCTTTGAACCGCGGATTTTTACCGATGTGGGCAGTCCAACGCCCGAAATACAATTACTGTCCAACGGACAGTACCATCTGATGATAACCCCCGGCGGTGGGGGTTACAGTCGCTGGAAAAACATCGCGCTTACGCGCTGGCGCAGTGATGCCACCCGTGATAACTGGGGAACATTCTGCTATATCCGCGATCCGCTTACCGACGAGGTGTGGAGTAATACCTGGCAACCCACGGGCGGTAGCGCGGACGTCAGCGATGAAATTATCTTTACCGATGCCGGCGCTGAATTCAGACGGGCACTCGGCTCGATTAGCGTGAAAACCCAGGTTGTGGTCTCGCCGGAAGATGACATTGAGCTACGTCGAGTCACTCTGGTACATCGTGGCCGCGTACCGCGCACGTTAGAACTGACGACCTATGCCGAAGTGGTGCTGGCGCCGGACGCCAGCGATCAGGCGCATCCGGCGTTCAGTAACCTGTTTATCCAGACTGAAACCGATCCCGCGCGTGATGCCATCCTGTGTCACCGACGTTCACGCTCGCCGGATGAGCAAAGCCCGTACCTGTTTCATATGATGGTGGTACATGGCGATGATGCCGGCAATGTATCGTTTGAAACCGACAGGGCCAAATTTCTTGGCCGTGGAAGAAGCCCTGCTAATGCTCAGGCAGTCAGCACAAGCGGATTGCTTAGTAATACCTTCGGGGCTGTGTTGGATCCAATCATGTCGATACGTCACGTGATCAGGCTCCAGCCTGGGCAGCCGGTCACCATCGATATCGTTTATGGCATCAGCGAAAGCCGTCAGCAGAGCCTCGCGTTGATGGAAAAATATCGCGATCATCCTATCGCCGATCGCGTTTTTGAACTGGCCTGGTCCCACAGTCTGGTGGTGTTACGGCAGATGAATGCCAGTGAAGACGATGCAACCTTATTTAACCGCCTCGCCAGCGCGGTGCTGTATCCCTGTCAGGAATTACGCGGTGACGAACAGGCGATCATCCGTAACCAGCGCGGTCAGTCTGGCCTGTGGGGCTGGGGTATTTCAGGCGATTTGCCGATTGTTCTACTCAGCATCACCAGTGAGGAAAGAATTGACTCAGTGACCACACTGATCCAGGCGCATCGCTACTGGCGACTGAAAGGGCTGGAGGTGGATCTGGTCATTCTGAACAACAGTCCTGGCGGCTACCAGCAGGTGCTGCAGACGCAGATTATGGATCTAATCTATGCAGGCTCAGAAGCCAGCCTGCTGGATAAACCCGGTGGGATTTTTGTACGAAACGGCGAGCATCTGTCCGCCGAGGACAAGCAGTTGCTGATCAGCGTGGCCTGCCTGAGTCTGGACGATCGTGCTGACGGCATCAAAGAGCAACTTAACCAGCGTATTCGCGCGACAAAGCAACTCGCCAGACCTTTTGTGCCGGAGACGCCAGCAGAGAATAATCAGCATACTGACTGGATACCGGACACTGGACTGCTACGTCATTTCAACGGATACGGCGGATTTTCTCAGGATGGCCGTGAGTATCAGATCCTCTTAAAAGAAAACGAACCTACGCCAGCGCCCTGGTCAAATGTGCTGGCCAACGAGAGTTTTGGCAGCGTAATTTCAGAGGCTGGGCAGGCTTACAGCTGGTTTGAAAATGCGCATGAATACCGCTTAACACCCTGGGAAAACGATCCGGTGAGTGACCGAAGCGGCGAAGCGTTTTATCTGCGCGATGAAGAGAGCGGCGCGTGCTGGTCACCGATGACCTTGCCCGTGCGCGGACAGGGCGATTATCTCACCCGCCATGGTTTTGGTTACAGCGTGTTCGCCCACCGTGAAAGTGGGGTAGACAGCGAACTGACGATACTGGTGGCCGAAAAGGCCCCGGTTAAGCTTGCGATCCTGAAGCTCAGTAACCATTCGGGCCGCACACGTAAATTAGCTGTTACCGGCTACGTGGAGTGGACCCTCGGGGCAACACGCACGCATTCTGCCGCGCATATTATTACGCATTCGCACACGTTACCTGGCGGTAGCGCGATCATGGCTAATAACTTTTACGGCGCTAACGGCGGTGAACGCACCGCTTTCTTTGCCGTCAATGATCCCCTGAGTACGGTAACGGGTGACCGTCGCGAGTTTATCGGGCGCAATGGTTCACTGCATGCCCCAGCCGCCATGAAACGGCGCAGACTCTCGGGCAAAACGGGGGCCGCTCTTGATCCCTGTGCCGCGATCCAGTCGACAACCACCCTTATCGATGGTGACCAGAAAACCTTTGTTTTTGTTCTCGGTGTAGCGGGCAATCTGGCACAGTCTCAGGAGACGCTGGCCCATTTTCTGAACGAGGATAACGCGCGCCAGGCGCTGGATCAGGTTCATCAATTCTGGCACAAGGTTCTTGATAAAGTCGTGGTGCAAACACCCGATAGTCGGGTTGATTTGCTGGTGAACGGCTGGCTGCTGTATCAGACATTAGCCTGCCGTATTATGGCGCGCAGTGGATATTATCAATCCGGCGGGGCATTTGGTTTCCGCGACCAGCTGCAGGATTCGCTGGCGTTAAGCCAGGTTGCACCGGAGCGACTGCGCAGCCAGATCGTGCTGTGTGCCTCACGTCAGTTTATTGAAGGGGATGTTCAGCACTGGTGGCATCCTCCGCACGGCAATGGTGTGCGCACCCGGTGTTCGGATGATTACCTGTGGCTCCCGCTCGCGGTTTGTCACTATGTCGATGTAACGGATGATATCGGGATACTGGAACAGCGCATTCCCTACCTTGAAGGCCGTCCGCTGAAGCCCGGCGAAGAGTCGGTGTACGATACCCCGGTTGTCAGCCCCCTCGAAGAGACGTTGTGGCAGCACTGCGTAAAAGCCGTTGAACGGGGTTTACACGTCGGCCAGCATGGCCTGCCACTGATGGGTGCTGGTGACTGGAATGATGGGATGAATCTGGTCGGTATCGAAGGCAAAGGTGAAAGCGTCTGGCTCGGATTTTTCCTCTACGACATTTTACAACGTTTCGCGGCACTGGCAGAACGGCACCAGAACGAACAGGTGGCAGCGTTATGCCATTCAGCAGCATTGCGCCTGCAAAAAGATATTGAAGCGTCGGCATGGGATGGTGAGTGGTATCTGCGCGGATATTTTGACCATGGTGCGCCGCTGGGATCACAGACGTCGCAGGAGTGTCGGATAGATGCGATTGCTCAAAGCTGGTCCGTGTTGTCCGGTGCGGCTGATCCTGCACGCAGCGCCCAGGCGATGCGGTCACTGGACAGCTATCTGGTGGATAACGATGCAGGACTGATCAAGTTGTTAACGCCTCCGTTTGATGGTCACGGCCCCAACCCGGGTTACATACAGGGCTATCTGCCGGGTGTGAGAGAGAACGGCGGGCAGTACACGCATGGTGCAATCTGGGCGGTCATGGCATTTGCCCGTATGGGGGACAAAGCGCGGGCCTGGCAACTGTGGTCCATGATCAACCCCATAAATCATACGCAGCAGGGTGACGGTGTGAGCACGTACAAAGCTGAGCCTTATGTCATGAGTGCGGATGTGTACAGCGTTCCTCCCCATACCGGGCGGGCTGGATGGAGCTGGTATACCGGTTCTGCGGGCTGGGCCTATCGGCTTGTAACGGAAGAGTTGCTCGGGATAAAACGTCACGGCGACACGCTTATTATCCGTGCACAGTTACCCGATGACTGGCCTTCATTTAGCATTACCTATCAACATGGACAGAGCCCGTATCACATCACGATTTCCCGTAGTGAAAGTGAATATCAGGTCACCCTGGATGGCGTTCAGTTGCCGGACGACAGAATTTTTTTACTGAATGACGGGCAACATCACAGGGTTGATATTATTCAGCGTTAAAAGAAGAAGGCGTTTGCCATAAAGCAGAATTAAAACGTCTGCATGACAGCATGCGACTTGATGTTGATCGCGGTGTGCAAAAACAGTGTCGTGAAGCAGTGTCCGCTATTTGCTTATAGCGGACACTGCTCATATGACCGGATGGCAATCAGTGAAACCGGCCGTCTGATATTTTACGATAAGGTGATGAATGCTTATTATCTGTATAAAAAACAACCAGAGGTGGTAGTGTAGATCTCATTCATTTTTAAGGCCAAATATGATGTCCTTTTTCAATCGAATTATGGATCAAATCACCGAAATAACCTCTTTATCCACCTGTCCGGTATGCCAAAAAGAGTCGCAGCAGTCGATTAAAAAAATAGGTAAAAAGCAGACCTTGCTCTGCCCACACTGCAAATCAATGTTTATAAAGCCAGACTGATTAATTGCAGTGCAGGTAAACGCGATCCTGCGGAAGAGAAGGGTAACGCTAAGGCAAAACCCATGTTGACGCTGTTCATTCACGCTGAGCATCGCCATCTGTTTTTGCAACTGGATTTCGAGTTAGTTATTAGTTACTTGCTTTGCAAGAGAGAGTGCTGCGCACAACGATAAACCGATGATTTTATCTGACGCCGGTGTGAGTCATCACGTTACCTGGCCTTATTTTGGCTAAACGCACGGCTCAAATCCTGTGAATTTGCCATCTTACCTGTAACCCTGATTGCCTGGGTTTGTTGAAAACCGGAGGTTCTGTGACTACCTGTTCATCCCTCTTGCCTCTGACGGCGAAGAATGCCCTTCAGCCTATAACCCTGGCTAAACCTGGTTTGGCTGTCATTGCCATCACACTTCGTGGCGAAGAGGTCATTCTCGTTCAGCGTAGCAAAGAACCCCAGAAAGGTACCTGGGGTTATCCTGGTGGTTCCGTAGAGCCTGGCGAAACATTACATGACGCTGCTCTGCGTGAACTAATGGAAGAGACGGGCGTAACGGCGAGAGTCGGACCACTCATCGATGTAGTTGAAGTGATTGGTTGTGACCCGGCTGGCCATCATCATCACTTTGTGCTGATTGCACTGTTATGCCATTACCTGGAAGGCGAGCTTCAGGCTGGAGATGACGCGGCTGACTGCTGCTGGGTGCCTTTTAGAGAGGGCATTCTTAATGTCAATGGCGTGCTGGCCGATCATGTGACCAGGATTGCCGCAAAAGCGTTTAACCTGCGTGATATCACCATTCAGGGGACGTAATCTCGGTGCTGACGTCTGCTTTTCATACCTTGTCGGTATTTCGATGAAGGGCATCTGTCCAAGTCAGTAACCGACACAGACATAGCCTCTCAGGTTCGAATCAAGCGTTTATATGATGCTTTTTTCGGGTTAACGCCCGGTTCTGCAGCAACGCGGTTTTGCACCAGACATGAATGGTCCGTGGCAGGGAAAGTGACAGGCTAAGCGCCATACTGTCGGCAGCCTGTTTGCAGGGCGTGCGGCGGTTTTATGAAAAAAAACTTCCTTATGCAAAGTCTGCTATTCGAACAGAACCGGCCCCGGTTTATATTCCCGAAAGGCATCATCAGTTGGCTGGTATCCCAGCACTTCCCGGGTGCGTGACAAATCAAAGCGTTTGAACCGGTTATCTGAAATGCCATAGCCGATAAAAAAGGTAATGTTTTCAGCTTCTATCGCGCGGGTTATCAGTTTCACTGCATCCTCAGGGCTGAGCCAGGCGCTGTAATCGCGGGCGGATTTAAGCGCATTTACGTCTTTAGGTTCAAAAGCGCCGATTCTGAGCGCGACACAGGAAAGTCCATGCTGAGTGGCATAAAAGGAACACAGCGCCTCGCCATAACATTTCGTTACGCCGTACAGATTGGCTGGCGCTACCGCCAGGCCCGGATGTATTTGTACATCAACTGGATAACCTTCAATTGTCTGGGCACTGCTGGCAAATACAAAGCGGCGACAGGATGAGGCTGCCGCTGCCTGTAGCAGCCATGTGGTGGACAGAATGTTGGCCGGCAACAACTGCTCAAAGGTGGCATCGGGGTCGGGAATGCCTGCCAGATGAACTATCGCGTCGGGTTCCGATTCGGCCAACAGCTTTTCTGCCGCACCCGGCACTGAAAGGTCTGCCTGAAAAAATTGATGCGGCGAACCGATCTCATCATCCGGCTTATGTAGATCGGTGAGGATAAAGTCATAGGTTTTGCGCATTGCCTTAAAACAGGTTCGTCCAATACGGCCGCTGGCGCCGGTAAGAAGGATTTTTTTAACAGCCATAGCATCGGGATCCTAGTCTGGAGACATTATCGGTGCAGGAAAGCCCTATCATACCGGCCTGAAAATGCCTGTCTCAGGTGCCTGTCGCAATTAATCATGCGGGTCAGTGCTGTCTGTGTTGCGCACCTTGACAACGTTCTTGTAAGAAACAGGCAGATTTTGGCGTATAGCGTGTAAAAACGGGCTGAGCGAGTGTCAGCCCGTTTCTTCATCCTTTCACGCTATCGTAGCGGCAGTTGCAGAAGCTGCCCGTTCTCTTCCTCAAGCCGCGTCAAGTAGTGGGCCGCATCCAGAATCTGATAAGGAAAATAGAGGCCCGGCGCAACCGGTGGCTTTCCATCCATTCCGATCAGTCGTTCCAGAAGCAGGGCAATTCCCATGCCTGTCAGAGGCGCTGCCCCACCCGGATGAACGACCGCACTCCGCGTATGAAGCGCCTTTCCAGAGTGATCAAGGCCTGAAATATCGATAATGATTTCGGTCGAGAATGTTCCGCCTTCGCGCCGACTTGAACTGATACCCATGCCCAGATCAAACTGAACGGTGTGCGCGCCTGTAGCGGTTGCCAGTCCAGCCACGTCGATCGAGGAGAAACCGGTGGCGTCGATTTCGGTGCCGTCAACCGCCAGGAATGTGGTCCTGGCATCATCGCCTTCGCGCCAGATATAGACGCCGGCGCGGCGGGTAAGTGCGGCGGGCAGCAGGTGATGCAGATGCTCGAAATCAGCGGCAACGGCAGGGCCGCCAACATCCTGCTCATCCACCAGGGCACCGATACGAATTTCATCTACCTGACTGAATGTCTTGCTCAGATGAAGCGCCGGAACCGTCGTGGCTCCTACCAGCCATTCATAGCCCAGCACCACTGCCGAGGCTCGCGGGGCAGTCATAAAGCTTGCGATTTCCGGAGCAATCTCAAACACGCCGGAAGATATGCTCAGATGCGGGACGCCGCGTGACTGAGCAAAGTGCAGTGTGGCAAGCGAATGGTCCTTATAGAGAACAACCACCGCACTGACCTCTCGATCGCCGAGACCCAGATTGGGGCTGGAGGTGTCGATCTCTACTCCCTCCGCGCCTCCTATGTTTGCCGCTGCGCTCTGTGCTCTGGAGAGGTCACGGCCACCGATCAGCAAAGGGAAGTCGGGATAGGTTTTATGCATCGCCTGGGCAGTCTGGCGACCAATAGCGCCGGAGCCGCCCAGCAGTAAGACAGGATGAAATGACATAAGCGTGGTTCCTTATTGACGTGATAAGCTACCAATAGTAGGAACAGTAGCACCGTATTTACACGTAAGCTACTTTTGGTAGGTTTAACAGGATGAATACCATGAATGAGCACAATGCCCTTGCTGCCAGGTCGCCTGCGCGAAGACTGTCCAAAGCAGAAAGACGACAACAGCTTCTCGACACTGCACTTCTGATCGTGCGGCAGGAAAACGCGGACAGGCTGACTCTGGGACATCTGGCTGTGCGCGCAGGCGTCTCAAAACCTGTTGTTTATGATCACTTCGCGACGCGTTCGGCGTTGCTGATTCAGCTGTACAGATGGATTGATATGGAACGCATCAGGACATTTACTGATGCCATGAGCGCGGCTCCCCGAAGCCAGCAAGAAACGGTAGAGATGCTGGCGAGCGCCTATATTCATTGCGCTGCGGATAAAACGGATGAGTTTCACGCAGTCGGTGCGGCGCTGGCGGGGAGCGAAGAGAAGGCGGTGGTTTTCCAGGAGCTTCTGGACAACTGCGTTGCAATGTTTGTGTCAGTTCTGACGCCACATGCAAACATGACATCCCAGTCGTTGCGACAGTGCTGCATTGGCCTGGTGGGTGCCGGAGAAGCATTATCCGTGGCGCTAACGCGTGGGCAACTTGAAGAAAAAGCAGCCGTTACAGCCTTCGCCTTACTGATTAAAGGGCTAATGGAGGCCAGCGAAAGCTAAACGGTGCGTCTGGCACAGTCATGTTATCCCAGGCGCATCAGCGCGCTTGTCTTAAATCGCACCTTTTAAATATTCAATAAATGCCCGGACCTTTGAATTAAGTGCCGAACGTTCGGTGACACAGGCATATATATTCATCGGCAGGGACTCAATGTTGCTCTCGCCACTGTAACCTGACCAGGACAAAGGCCTTAGCAGACCGCTGTCGATCAATGGCTGGGCAACAAAGCTTGCCAGGCGGGCAATGCCGCCTCCGTTTACAGCGAGTTGTGCAAGAATATCAATGTCATCGCTGATAAAACTGGGATTGAGTTTTGCATTGACAGGTTGTCCGTTGACCTTAAAAGTCCATGGCAAAAACCGTCTGTCGGTGGGGTAGCGAAAAACCAGGCAGGCGTGCTGGCTAAGTTCTTCAGGTGCTTGAGGCGTGCCAGCGCGCTCAAGGTAAGCAGGCGCCGCGCAGAATATAAAAGGTAACGATGCAATTTTTCTGGCGATCAGTTGATCATTCAATTGTGCTTCGATGCGGATACTGACATCGACGCCTTCCCGGCGATGATCGACGTTGCGATCGGTACCGATCAGTTCAATATCGATATCGGGAAAAGAGGCTTTGAAAGCCGGCATAATGGGTGCCAGAACGTGCCGCCCAAATGCGGCTGTCGTCGCAATACAAAGTGGTCCCTGCGGTTTGGTTTCATTTGCAGCCGCCTGAGAGGCGAGTTCAATATCATGGGGAATGTGACGGACTTTCTCGAAATACCGTTGACCATTTTCAGTTAAGGTCATGCTGCGGGTGGTGCGCGATAGCAGTCGCACGCCCACATGCGCTTCAAGACGGGAAAGACTCTGACTGACCGCTGCCGGACTCATACCTTTAGCGCGTGCCGCCGCTGCAATACTGCCGTTCTCCACGACGCGGATAAAAGTATTAATCAACCCTAAAACGTCCATATTATCCTCAATACTGAATTCGTCACTTTTACTTAATAATGATTAAAGCATAACCGCTCTACAGCCTTCACCATAAGCTTGTTAAGTTAGCCGCAGTTTTATCTACCTCTGTTAAACAGGATATTCTGATGACTGATACTACCTCAAAGAAAAACCAGCGAACCCGCCTTCCTGGGCGCACGGCACCCTACATATTTGCGCTTTATATGGCGATCATCATGGCGTTCCTGATGAGTCTGGTCATCACCTTAGCCGAATTCGGAGTGGGACCCCATTACATGACAAATGTGATGAATGCTTACCAGGTCGCCATGCCAGCGGCTTTCTTTTGCATACTTGTTGTACGTCCTGTTGTTATCCGGCTCGTAGGGTTGACCGTTCACGGTCACTGAGACATTCAGCATGCGCACTACGGGCGCCTGATGAAGGTTTGCCCCGCGCATCACAACAGGTGACTTCTGCGGCAACATACTGGCTGGTGGCAAACTCCCCGCGTGTGGTGTGATGTGTGAGGGCAGGCATTCGCCCTGATGCTTGACCTCTATCACGATGAAGGATGCCGAAAACTGAATCGTCGGGCGTATGACAGGGAGCAGTGAAAGCGGTTTACAGATCAGAAGGCAAGGAAACGCCTTCGCTGGCCGGGGGAAATGTTTCTACCGACGTTATATTACTGGGTTCTAAACGCAGTGAAATGCCTACATCGATAGATAATTGCGCCGCATTCTGGAATCTAATCCGCCGCGGGGTAATGAACAATCACACCTGCAGTAAAACTCATCCTGAAGGTCCGTTTTGTGCCAGAAGCGGACGTTCAGATAGTAAGCAGCACAGCCGTTCTGGGATTATAAAACATCTAAAACTATCCGTGATTATGATCAGTCTGTATGTTCGTAACCTGTCTGATATGAAGTGTTTTTTTCTATCATTCTCGAGCACGTTTCTCCACCCCTGATGCCTGGCCGCCACCCCCGATAGGCGTTAAATCTTAAAGAGACACTTAAGGGTGGAAAGAGAGTTTACAGCAGGCAAGTAGCGCGGTTAGAGCCAGTAACAATACCGCTAACCCCAGAACAGACTGACTGAAACCAAAGCCTGCACTGACGGCGTTTGCAAGAACGGCCGCACTGCCTATCTGCAGGAAACCTATCAAACCGGAGGCGGTCGCAACCTGACCGTGCCTACTGCTGATCGCACCGGATATTGCCAGAGAAAGGCTGGAACCGTTTGCTAGGCTGACCAGGCACATAGGAAGCAGTATCATTAGTATACCCTGTTCAGCCCAAAACATTTCAACCGCATAAGCCAGACCGCCAAGCACAAAACAGACAATACCGGCAGTAACAATATGATCATACTGCCAGTGCTTCAAAAGCCGCTTCGTTAAAAGATTGGCGCTGATAATTCCGACCGTTAAGGGGATATAAAGCCAGCCCCGTGTTTCTTCGCTGACTCTAAGTTGCGCGAATAAGAACGGCGACTGAGTCAGATAGATAAACCATGCGCTGTAAATGCAGCAGACGATAAGTGTGTAACGCCAGAAGTCCGGGTCTGAACACACTGTACTTAACCCTGAAAAAGGGGATGCTGTAACAGATGTGTTTCCGGGTCGTGTTTCGCGCATAAACAAGATCATCAGCATCGTAATCATCCCAAAAACAGCAACAAAAAAGAAATCTGCGTGCCATCCAAAAGTACTAGAGAGATGTCCCCCAACCACGGGGGCCAGGGCAGGCGACAATGAAACCAGTGGATAGATAACCGCGTAAACCCTGGCAGAAATGACCTTGTCACAGGTATCAGCGATCAGAGCACGACCAAGTACCAGACCCGCTGCGGCACCAGCCCCTTCCAGCAGACGAAAAAGCAGAAATGAAGGATAGCTGTCAGCAACGGCACATCCCAGTGAACCGACAATGTAAACCGTAGTGCCGGCCAACAGAACGGGTTTGCGCCCGAAGCGATCGGAAAACGGGCCATAGAAAAGCTGGCTTATGGCCAGAGCCAGTAAATAGATTGAAATGGTCTGTGAGATTTGCGATGGCGTGACGCCAAGTTCATGTGCCATATCAGGCATGGCTGGAAGATAAATATCAGACGCAATGAGTCCAAAAGCACTCAACATAGCAACGGTAATAATAAATGAGAGACGAGGCATCATATTCCCGGTATTGAACCTATTTAATAAAACAGAGCGCGTAGCTTAGCCATTGTTCCATTCTGCGAAAATGCACTACCATGCATGATATACCTGCAAAAATGCATTAAGGGGGAATAATGAACTGGGATGATGTCAGGTTTTTCCTGGCGGTACACCGTGCGGGCACGCTGCGCGGTGCAGCTGAACAGCTTTATGTTGATCAAACTACCGTCGGGCGCAGGCTTAACGCGCTTGAGAAGACGTTGGGCAGTAAGCTTTTCCTGAAGAGCAGTAATGGCTGGATACTGACAGCCGGCGCGCGAAAAATACTTTCTCTTGCAGAAGAGATCGAACGCTTGTCGGTCAGCTTTGAACGCCGAGTTGCCGGAGATGATGACCGGCTGGAAGGTGAAGTGCATGTCACGACCACAGACTCACTGGCCGTCGATTTTGTCCTGCCAGCAATTGAGCGGGTTCAGCATATCTATCCAGATATTCGGGTTAGTCTGACTACCACTACCCGCTTACTGGACTTAGGCCGCCGTGAGGCGGATATAGCGGTACGCACGATCAGGCCAGAACAGCCCGATTTAATTGTCCGAAAACTCGCTTCAAGTGATGTGGGACTTTTCGCAACCCAAAAGTATATTGATAAGTTTGGCATACCAGAGTCAGGTGGTGGGTTTGAGGGACATCGTATTGCTCTTTACCAGCCTGGCATAACGCGCTCCCAGGATGACCTGCTGGCAGGAGAAACGCGGCATAAAGGGCGGGTGGTGGCAGAACTCGACTCCAGCATGATGTTAACTACCTTCATTCGTGCTGGGCTGGCCCTTGGAGAATTACCTGATTATCTTACAAAAAAGTATCGGGAGCTTATTCGCCTGTGGCCGGAGCGCTCGCGTAAAAATCCCTATGAGGTATGGCTGGTAATGCATCAGGATCTGGCGCATACCGCAAGAGTCAGAGCAGTAATGACTATGCTGGCTGATGAGTTTAATGCGTAAGAAAGCATGTTTAAGAAGGAGTGCAGGACATTGATATAACTCTTTAGAGCATGGGAGCTAAATAGTCTAAGCGCGGCCTCCGCTTTTCGCTCAAAGCGGGCATTGCATCTCCCCCAGTCGGCTTAGTGCCAGAAGCGGCCTTAGATAGCATCATGTTTTGGTTAATTAACACTCAGCAAACGATGAGCGTCCCAGGCCTTCATCGCGAATGATACCGAGGCATCAAGTTCTTTGCCTGTTGCACCATCACGCGCTTCAGTAGACAGGCCGATCTCAAAGCTGTGCAAATACATGGCGAGCGCACGTGCATCGGTGTCTGCGACCAGTTCGCCCAAATCTATGGCTCTACGGACGCACTTAAGGAACCCTGCGCGGGTACGGGTGCGTCGCGCTTCAAGAATCCGGCAGATATGCTCGTGCCCGGGCGAACAGGTATTAACGGATAGCGCGATAAGACAGCCGCTTGGGTGTCCCTGCTCTGTCTGCATTTTTACTGAACGGCGTAACGCCAGTTCAGTGGCCTCACGTGGGTTGAGACTGTCGTCCCAGAGGCAATCGTTAACCTGGCCATAAGTCGACAAATAGCAATCAACAACTTCTTCAAATAACGCCTCTTTCGAACCAAATGCCGCATAAAAGCTCGGTGCCGTAATGCCGTTACCGAGATTTGCTTTAAGCAGGGCAAGCGAAGTGGATTCATAGCCATACTGCCAAAAAAGATACATCGCCTGACGAACTGCCTCGTCCCGGTCAAATAATCGTGGACGTCCCATCTTTGCCATATCCGCTCCTGCTTTTGCAAACCTTACTTAAATACTAATCGATACATATGTGCTTGACAACCTCCAGCCTGACCTATAGTTTCTGATTTATGTATCGATTGGTATATAAATTCAGGACGAGTTCCGAACTCTGCTTTGGCTTTTTAACTGTTTAAAAGGACGCAACGTGCACGCTGAAACTGAATCACGAGGAATCACGACACAACCCAGGCTCCCCCTTCTGCCGCTGCTGGCGTTTGCCATGACCGGATTTATTGCCATCCTGACCGAGACCCTGCCAGCAGGCCTGCTTCCGCAAATCGGCACAGACCTTGGCGTATCCCAAGTAATGGCGGGACAGCTGGTAAGTATCTATGCGCTGGGCTCGCTTCTCGCAGCAATCCCGTTAACCGTGCTGACAAGGGGATGGCAACGTAAAAAAGTATTGTTGCTGGCCGTCGGGACCTTTCTGGTTTTCAACACTATTACCACTTTTTCCTCCAACTATTGGCTGACGCTGGCCGCGCGGTTTATGTCTGGCGTGGCTGCAGGGCTTGCATGGGGAATACTGGCTGGCTATGCGCGTCGCCTCGTTCCTGCAGATTTGCAGGGCCGCGCGCTGGCTGTTGCCATGGTGGGGATTCCGATTGCCCTGTCACTGGGGACGCCTGTGGGAGCATGGCTGGGCGGCATGATGGGATGGAGAGTGCCGTTCGGGGTCATGGCAGCGCTGTCAATTTTATTGTTGATCTGGACGCTCATTGCGGTTCCCGACCTGCCGGGACAGCAGGCTTCGCAGCGATTATCTGTCTGGAAAGTATTCCTGATGCCCGGGGTACGTCCGGTTCTGGCGGTTATCTTTCTCTGGATGACAGCACACAACATTCTTTATACGTTTATCGGTCCATTTCTGGCGCTATCGAACCTAACCTCGCAAATCGGACTCATCCTGCTTCTCTTTGGACTTGCTGCACTGGTTGGCATCTGGATAACCGGAGCACTGGTTGATCGTCACCTGCGTAAACTTGTTCTGCTCAGTCTGTCGGCGCTGGGTGCTGTTTCACTGATGCTGGCTGCGGGCATGCGGGAGCCAGTAGTGGTATTTCTGGCCGTCGTCGTATGGGGATGGTCATTCGGAGGCGCGTCAACCCAGATGCAGACAGCGGCGGCCGATGCGGCCGGTAATAATGTCGATGTTGCTCAGGCGATGGTGACCACCGCATGGAATGTGGCTATCGCCAGCGGCGGAGTCATCGGAGGGCTGCTTCTTGAAAATGCCGGTGCAGTATCATTCCCCTGGGCGCTCCTGGCATTAATGGCTGTTGCGTTTCTCTGCGCTTATTTCGGTAAAAAACATGGTTTCAGGCCTGAGGCCAGAAACCATTGAGTTAATCAATGGGCTGGATTAGGCAGGATAAGATCCAGTTTTAACACGGCGCGTTTTCGCAGTACTTCTGACGGGTAATGTCCGCTCCTCGCTCATAGCGGACATTAGCCTGACGTCAGTCCGCTTTGTGCCAGAAGCGGACGTTGTAAGCGAATGATTTGTTAACGATCAGGTCTATCCTTACACGACGAAAGCGATCAGCTTTTCCGTGCTGATTTTCTTTTCAGGTAATACTCACCTGCAAGGTAACCCGTGACTGCAACAAAGGTTATTGCCCCACCCAACAACGTATTATTGGCTGGCAATTCACTGAAGAACACCCATACCCACATGGGCCCCAACACGATGTCAGCTTGTGCAATCAGACTGGCCTCCGCAGGGTCAAGATACCGGCTTCCTGCCATGAACAACAGATAACTCATACTCTGCGTGGACAGCGCAAAAGCAATTAACCATAAGGTGTCATGCACACCGGGAACAGGGAGACCCTGTGGCATCATCGCAAAGCAGAACGCTCCGCAGAGGGCGCAAGCCAGAGCTGTGACTGCAGGCAGGTTCATTCCCGGCCACTTTCCGGACATAACGATACTGGCGGCAAACCCGGCAGTCATTATCAGAGCCAGTGCGTTACCTGCCGTATCGCCCGTTCCCGATGCGGAGGCAGCCATAACTACAACGCCGACGAGGCTAACGGCTGCGGATATAAGCGCACGCTTCGTGATTTTTTTACTCTGTATTAGCCAGCCCAGCCCCATAGCAAAAAATGGAATTGTGGCATAAATAGTCATCACGCCTGCGACACTGGTGAGTTTCAGTGCCGCTACGTAGCAGAACATAGAAATTGCCATCACAGCAGCCGTTATCAGGCCTGTTAAGCCCACATCATTACGGAATGAAAAGCGGCGCAGATACCCGCCCCACGCGAGCAGAAGAATCAGCGACAGGAAAGCAAACAGTGAGCGCCATGCGACCATAGCCCAGGTGTTCATATCAAGCATTCTGACGAAAAACCCTGCTGAGCTCCACAGGATCGCCGAAAGGCACACCATAATCAGCCCCAGAGTGTGCCTGCTGACAGTCTTAATAAGTGGCATTTTCTATCCCTGTCTATGTTAGTCTTATTAAAAAAGTAGAACGGTCTAATTATTATGTCGAAAAGTGATACGCGCAAACGTCTTTTGAACGCTGGTATACGGGTTTTCATGAGGGAGGGTTATGAAGGTGGGGGTATCACAACGATTCTGAGCGAGGCAGGAATGCCTAAAGGATCTTTTTATAATCTCTTTGCGAGTAAAGAAGAATTTGCCTGTGCCACGCTTGACGCTTATATCGAGACTTTTGATCAACTCCGGATTGATACGCTGCTGGACAGCACCCTGACTCCTCGCCTGCGTCTGATTAACTGGCTTAACGGGCACAGGGGATATATTGAGCGAGAACCTGAAGCAGCAGGATGCCTGGCGGGGATTATTGGACAGACAAGTTCGGTAAACAGTGCAAAAATCCGGCAAAAACTGCTGGCATTTTTTACCTGCTGGGAGCGCGATCTGGTCAACGTATTTAATGACGCTCAGCATACTCAGACTCTTTCGCCGATGATGTCACCGGAAAGCGCGTCACAGCTGCTTATTCATAGTTACGAGGGAGTCATGGTGCGTATACGCATAGAAGGGAGCACGAATCCTTATGACTTTTTGACGCAGACTTTACCAGACATTCTTTTTGCAGAATCCGCCTCTGGTTCTGATTTCACACGATGCTAATAAGATCATTTGATCTAAAGCAACAGAGTCCGCTTTTCGCTCATAACGGACACTCAAGCAGCAATGTCATGGTTGTGTAATGAAACCGAGAACAGATAGTGTTTTTTTACGCAAGGTAATGCTGAGTCCAAAGCCAAATAAAGGGTGTAAGCAGGGGCACGTTTCAGGGTAAACGTATATTGATCACGGGTGGTACAAGTGGAATAGGGCTGGCAGGCGCTCAGCGTATTGTCACTGAAGATAGTTATGTAGCTATTACAGCTATTACGGGGCGTAATGAAGAGAGGCTGGAACATTCACGCAGCATGCTTCCTGTGACATCACTTGTTATGAAAAGCGATGCTGCAGGCGAAACTGACATCCTGCGCTGCAGGAAGCTATCGGTTGGTAAAAGCCGACGGGCCGCCGCCAGGCGGTTTTTTTGCGTTTTTCACCATGCCTTCGGTAAAACGCCTGGTCAGTCTGATGGCGCCTCCGGCCCTGCTGTTACACCTGGAAACACTCTATATTGCGCTTCGCTTACGCGCTGCCGATACCACATAGAGTGATGAAGGGGAACCGGACGGCCAACACCAGGGCATAACGCGCCGGTTTCCCTGCTACACGAGTGATGCTTGCTTTCCTGGACCGCTAATAGAGAGAGTCCGGGCATGTGCCAGGCGGTTTTTTTACGTCCTTCCCCGGGGATTCGGTAAAGCACCAATTCTACCGGATTGGCCCACTTATCCACCGTTTCTGTGGATAACGCTACATCTTGTGACTATGCAAACTGCCAGGCAGGCGGATTAACATCAATGAGAGGTTGTTGTTCTGCACCCGCGCCGTCCGAACATCCGGTAAACTCCGGCTGCTGAGGATTTCCCCGAATCATAATTTTCGCCAGCAGAGTTCATTGTGTCGCCGAGAAATGGCGAGGTGCTGGAGGGGAATAACGATAAAAACATCAATATTATTCGTAACTTCGGCCAGGATAAGCTCTACGTGCAGCATGTGCTGTCGAACCCGCAGGGGAAAAGCGCAGTGAGATTCATCTGCCGGGGCTGAAGAAAGAGATCGAAGCCTTTAAAAAATACCCCTGGCCTGTACTGGCATCGTCATCAAACCGTCCGGGCGTTACTGCCGGAAGAATCCGCGGCGGCGCAGAGCCTGTAACCCGCAACTTATTGCCTCACTTATCTCCGGTGATGAGGGAGGCGACGCGGAAATTCATTCCCACTCTGTATTTAAAAAACCTAAACGAAGGAGCGATTGTGTTTAAAAGAGCAAGCAGGACCTTGTTACCCGGGATGCTGGTGAGCGCCCTTGTCCTGCCACTGGCAGCATGCGACAACAGTGACAAAGCAGATGCAAAACCTGCCGCGCAGAGTCAACCCCAGGCCGTTGCGGAGGATAGCGCTGCGCGACTCACCTCAAAATTAAACGCCTATGTGGGATGCTTCAACACTGCCGATGACTCTGTTCGCAACAGTGCTCTGCGCTATGTGAGCTGGATGGCGAATGCGGAAAAGGGCCCAACCGGCAAGGAGCGCAACGTCAATGTGCTGGGCGATGTCACTCCTTACGAACTGGAAACCTGTACCAAAGCCATTAATGAGGCATCAAAGGCCAGTCCAAAATTGCCAGCGCTGGATGCCGCAGCCACACAGTATCTGGCGGATTTAACGACGCTGCAGCCGCTGGTTTCTCAGGCAAGCCGTTATTACAGTCAGGAAGATTACAAGGATGACGGCTTCGCGAAAGGCAAGCAGATGCATCAGCCCCTTATGAAGGCGTTTAACCGCTTTATGAAATCCAGCGACCAGTTTGGTGCCGAAGTGGAGAAAGAAAATAATGCGGTTGTGGCTGCGCAACTCATTGAGATTGAAAAGTCTGAAGGCCGCCATAGTCGCTATTATCGTCTGGCTTTAGTCACTCAGGCCAAACCGCTGGCGACCCTGTTTACTTCCCCCGCGCCCGACGTGGCCGGCATGACAAAAGCTCTCGATGCTTACAGTGCGTTGCTGGATGAGGCAGAAAAGGCAACGGCCAGCGAAGCGGGCAAGCCATTAACCTGGTCCATCTTCCAGGATAATGCCGGAACCTTCCTGAAAGACTGCAAGGATCGCATGCGTCGGATTCGCGATAAAACACCTTACAGCACGGGTGAGCAGAGTCTGCTTAAGGGAAGCGGCAATTCGGGCTGGATGGTATCGGGTTCACCGATGCGCGTTTTAAAATCCTATAACGAACTGGTTGAGGCCGGTAACCGCCTGTAAGGCTGGATGCCTGCCCCACATGCCTTTAGGGGAAAGCCTGGTCAGTCGGGCTGCTGCGTGCAACCCGACTGACGTTGCCACCTGCCGCGTAAACCCATCTTCTCATCATTGAGCGGTTTCCAGCTGAAGCAATCTGCTAAATCGAGTGTGCCTCTCAATAGTAAAGCATCAGCGGCCAGCAAATAACGACAAAGGGGAAACTGCCTGCACGTTGTGCTGGAAGACATACGGATCGATAGCAACTCAAATTGCTCGTCGTCCGGATAGGTGACTGCAATCTGGTACTGTTCGCCTGCGAATGCTTTCACTGCCTCGAGATCGTTCCAGTAAGTTGCCAGGAAGAAATGTTCCCATTCACCCTGCGTCTCACGGCGTACATATGCCCCCAGGTTCCCGGGTGTCGCCTCTGCATGTTCAACGCCGGTTTTTGCCGATGGTTTGCAAAGCCCTTTGCATGCCTGAACGGTACACATCCGTGCCATGCTGTGACAGTAATCACTATATCCTCATGTTTTAAAAGCATTTTAACCATAACATGGCATGTAAGAAAGCGTGCTTCGTGAACGCATTGTTATGTTGAAGGTGAAGGTAATAATCAGTGATTATTAGCGAAATTTCTGCTCCTCGCTCGCAGCACAAACGCATCGGCTACCACCCCCGCGCACCTGTTAAAACTCTCCTCAAACTGCAACCAAACACGCCTGCTTATCCCTTTTCACATCCGTGAACCGCGTCTCAAAATCGATCAATTGCCATTAATACCCCTTGTTTATTATTTTTGCGGGCGTATAAATTACACAACTTCACAATAAATCGTGAACAAGAAAAGTACATCACAACTTACAGATAAGGGCTTGCCTCATGTCGGAACTGAAATTTGCTACGCGTCTGAATTCCTTTGCCTCGGGGGCAAACCTCTACTGGCCTGAACTCCAGGGCAAGCCCTCGGTGTTGCAGATGATCGCCCGCGCCGGAACGGTTAACGGCCTGACCCATCTTGATCTCAACTATCCGCAGCACATGGTCAGCGACATCCCTACCATGCGGCAGGCGATTGCTGATGCAGGCCTTGCGGTCAACGGTATGCAGATGCGCTGGGATGCGCCGCAGTTCAAAATCGGCGCCTTTACCCATCCCGATGCGAAGATCCGCCGTGAAGCAATTGAGCTGACCAAGCGCGGCATCGATGCAGGGCGCGAGTTTGATTCCCGCCTGATGACACTGTGGATGGGGCAGGATGGTTTTGATTACTGCTTTCAGGCCGACTACAAAAAAATCTGGGAAGACGCGGTCAGCGCGGTACGGGAAATCGCTGAGTATGCGCCCGATGTGGACATCAGCATTGAATACAAACCCAACGAGCCGCGCGCCTACAGCATTTTCCCTAACGTCACCACCTGCCTGCTGGCGGTCGAAGAGGCGGGGAGCCCTAACCTCGGCATTACCCTCGACTTTGCCCATGTATTGTTTGCCAACGAAATCCCGGCCTTTGCCGCCGCAATGGTCGCGCGTCGCTCACGGCTGATGGGCCTCGATTTAAACGACGGCTGGGGTAAACGTGACGATGGCCTGATGGTCGGTTCAGTGAACCCGCGCGCCACGCTGGAATTCCTCTGGCAGATGCAGCGTGATGGCTATCAGGGCGCGTACTACTTTGACACCTTCCCGGATGCCAGCGGCCTCGATCCGGTTCGCGAAGCGGAGCTGAATATCATCACCGTGAAACGTCTGCTGAAGCTCTGTGATCAACTGGAAGGTAACGCTGAGCTGACCGACGCGATTAGTCGTCAGGATGCGGTAAGTTCTCAGCAGATCGTCAACGATATTATGCTGGCCAGATAACAACAGCGGTTGCAAAAACCCGATAAAAATGACCTCACAAGACGAGAATAAAAGGCGAATAAAATGAAAAAATTGCTTCTCTCTGTACTCGCATCATCCCTGCTTTGCACCAGCGTTTACGCCGCGGAACTCGCACCACTGAAATCTGATACCGAACCGGATCGCACCGACTGGACCCAGCTCGACAGCAAATATGGCCCGCTGCCGAAAGCGGACAGCAAGCTAAAAATTGGCGGCGTGTCTAAAACCCTGACCAATGAATACTGGCGTTCACTGGGCGAAGGTTATCAAAACGTCGCCAAAAAATACGGGTTTAGCGTGGCCTATCAGGCAGCGGCTAACGAAGACGATCAGCTGGGCCAATTGTCGATTGCCGAAACCATGATTTCTCAGGGCTTCAACGGCCTGCTGGTCTCGCCGCAAACCGACATCAACCTTGAACCGGCGCTGGAAAGTGCCAACAGCAAAAAAATCCCGGTGGTGAACGTCAATGATGCGGTCATGCCGAACGCGCAGTACTACGTTGGCAACGTGCAGAAAGACAACGGCGTGCGCGTGGCGAAGTGGTTTATTCAGCACCATCCGCAGGGCGGTAAAGTGGCGGTAATCGAAGGCCAGCCGGGCGTTTACGCAGCGGGTCAGCGTACCAGCGGCTTTAAAGAGACGCTGCAGGCCAACGGCAAGTTCGCCATCGTTGCCAGCGTGCCGGCCAACTGGAGCCGCGAGCAGGCGTTTAATGCCGCCTCAACCATTTTGCAGCAGCACCCTGACCTGATCGGTTTTTATGCCAACAACGACACCATGGCGCTCGGCGTAGTGGAAGCGGTGCGCGCACAGAACAAATCGGCCCAGACCGCGGTATTTGGCACCGACGGTATTTCCGATGCGTACGCGTCAATCAAGCGCGGCGAGCTGACCGGTACGGTCGACAGTTTCCCGGTGCTGACCGGTGAAGTGGCGATGGATGTGATGATTCGCCTGATCAACGGCCAAAAGCTGTCACGCGTGATCTCCACGCCGCAGGCGCTGATCACCAAAGAGAACGCCGACGCCTTCTCAACTAAAGACAATGCCAAATTGCGTCAGCTTCTGGCTCAACAATAAGTTCGGCGGAGAGCGTATGGAACAGTATCGTCTGATGATGCGCGGCATCAGTAAAACCTACGGCAGCGCCGCTGCTTTACAGGATGTTGATTTTTTCGTGAAGCCCGGTGAAGTTCACGCGCTGATCGGTGAGAACGGCGCCGGAAAATCGACGCTGCTGAATATTCTGTCCGGCGTGCGGCCAGCCGATGGCGGTGAGATCAGCGTTAACGGCGTGCTGGTGCAGATGAAAAATCCGCTCAGTGCCCGTCACGCGGGTATCGCGATGATTCATCAGGAGTTGCAGCATGTTCCTGAGCTCTCCGTGGCGCAAAATATGTTTCTAGGCCGCCCGCTAACGAAGGCCCGCGGAATGTGGGTGGATAAGCGGGCGCAACTGGAGCGCGCCAGGCTGCTCCTGAAGCAGCTCGATCCCAGCATCGATCCCAATGAGCCGATTAAAAATCTCAAGGTGTCGCAGCAGCAGATCGTGGAGATTGCACGCGCGCTGCTTGATGACGCGAAAATCATCGCTATGGATGAGCCGACTTCCAGCCTGACGCCGCGCGAGTTTGATCGCCTGGCTGAGCTGATTGGTGATTTGAAATCGATGGGCGTGTCGCTGATTTACGTGTCGCACAAAATGAATGAAATATTTCGGGTGTGCGACCGGGCGACCATCATGCGTGATGGCCGGCAGGTTGGCGTGGTAAATATTGCCGACGAAGATGAAGAGAGCATCGTCGCCAAAATGGTCGGCCGTAAGATCGACAAGCTCGACCACAACTCCTGGGCCACCGATCGTGAGGTGCTGCGGGTGGAAAATCTGGCGCGCGGTAGCGACGTGTTGCCCGCCAGTTTTAGCGTGCGGGCAGGGGAAGTGCTCGGCATCGCCGGACTGGTAGGCGCCGGACGTACGGAACTGCTGAAGCTGATTGCCGGGATCGACAAGCGCAGCAGCGGCACCGTGCTGGTGAATGGGACGGCGGTGCGTAATCACAACGTCAGCGCAGCGATCCGTGCTGGCATTGGTCTGGTGCCGGAAGACCGCAAGAAAGAGGGCATCATCAAAGAGCGCGCGGTGAAAATGAACATGGCGCTGCCGTCGATGCGCAATTTCACCCTTGGCGGGCTGCTGCGTAAAGAGAAGCTTAATCGTGTGGCGCATGAGGTGATGAGCGAATTAAAGCTGCGTCCGCTGGATATCGAAAAAACCATCGGCACGCTGAGCGGCGGTAATCAGCAAAAGGTGATTATTGGTCGCTGGGTCGCCGCCGATGCGCAGGTGTTTTTATTTGATGAGCCGACCCGGGGAATTGATATTGGCGCCAAGTCGGAAATTTATAACCTGATAGAGAAATTAGCGCAGGCGGGCAAAGCGATAGTGGTGGTCTCTTCCGAAATGACCGAAATCATGCGTATTTCCGATCGCGTGTTGGTGATGCGGGAAGGGAAAATTACCAAAGAGCTGAGCGGCAGCGCCATCAATGAAGAAAATATCGCCCGTTTCGCCATTAAAGATGTCGAGACTGCCTAACCTGTTCACCTGCTTTTATGTAAAGGCCAACATAATGATGACTCAAACTCCGGTCCGTTCAGGACTGCACGCTTCGTCGGCATTTAAATTCAATGTGCGCGATGCGGGAACACTCATTGGATTATTAATTATTATTGTGACCTTCTCATTTTTGTCACCGGTATTTTTTACCCTGCCAAATTTGTTGAACGTACTGCAACAATCCTCAATTAATGCGCTGATTGCTCTCGGCATGACGCTGGTGATTATTTCCGGTGGTATCGATTTGTCGGTCGGCCCCACAGCCGCGCTCTCGGCGGTGCTCGGCGCCACGCTGATGGTTTCTGGCGTGCCGGTGCCGATTGCGGTGCTGGCAACACTGGGCGTGGGCGCAGCCTGCGGCGTCTTCAGCGGTTCGCTGATCGCCTATGCTGGCCTGCAGCCGTTTATCGTTACGCTTGGCGGACTCTCACTGTTTCGCGCCATCGCGCTGATCTACACCGGCGGCAATCCGATATTTGGTATCCCAATGGAATTTCGCAGCATCATCAACAGCACGCTGTTTGGCGTACCCACGCCGATCATTATCGTGGCGGTGATTGCACTGGTGTTGTGGACGGTAATGAACAAAACGCCGTTGGGCGAATATATTCTGGCGATTGGCGGGAATGAAGAAGCGGCGCGCGTGGCGGGAGTGCCAGTGAAGCGCACCAAGGTCACGGTCTATGTGATCTCCGGTACGCTGGCATCGCTGGCGTCGCTGATTCTGATTGGTCGCCTTGGCGCGGCGGAGCCGACCATCGGCAACCTGTGGGAGCTGGACGCGATTGCCGCGGCGGCGATCGGCGGTGCTTCGCTGATGGGCGGTAAAGGCAGCGTGTTTGGCACCATTATCGGCGTCATTATTCTCGGCGCATTACGTAACGGATTGACGCTGCTAAATATTCAGGCCTTTTACCAATTGCTCGCTACCGGCCTTATTATTATCATAGCGATGTTGATTGACCGAGCGACCCGAGGCAAGTAATGAAGCAAGATCCGCGAGCCATTGGTGCTCAGATTCGCATGCGTTTGCCACAACTGACGCCGTTAGAACGCAAGGTAATTGATGCCATTACCGCCCGCACCGACATGACCGAGCAAACCTCGTTAAAAGAGATTGCGCAGGAAAATAATGTCTCCGAGGCGATGATCGTTAAAATTACCAAGAAATTAAACTTTACCGGTTACCGCCATTTCAGAAGCAACCTGGTTTATTACAACCAGTCTGAAGTTGCGGGTTTACATGCGGAAATTGAGCCCGATGATTCATCGGAACAGCTGCTTTCAAAAGTATTCAGAACCTCGATTCAGGCAATTGAAGAAACACTGTCAATTCTTGATGTGTCTGAATTTAACCGTGCGGCCGACATTATATTTAAAGCGCGTCATATCGATTTATATGCGGTGGGCGGTTCCGCCACCGTGGCCCGCGATTTATCGCACAAGATGCTGAAGATTGGCATTAAATCCACGGCCTATGATGACGCGCACATTATGTTGATGTCGGCGGCGGTGCTCTCTGATGATGACGTGGTGATTGCCATTTCTCATTCAGGCGCCACGCGGGCGGTGCACGATCCGGTGAAGCTGGCGGTGCGTAACGGCGCCAAAGTGATTGTCATTACCAACTATGCCGAATCGCCGATTGCGCACAGTGCGCATGTGGTACTCAATTCAACCTCTCAGGGATCGCATCTGCTCGGGGAAAACGCCGCCTCACGCATTGCCCAGCTAAATATTCTGGACGCACTGTTTGTGGCCATCGCCAAGAAAGATCTGAAGCGGGCGGAAAAGAACCTGATGAAAACCCAGCATGCGGTTCAGGACCTTCGGGAATTCTAGCCATGAGTAAAATCGCAGTAACCGGCAGCCTGCATTACGACATTATGCTGGACGCGCACCACCGCCCGGAAAAGGGCGAAACGGTGATGGGCACGGCGTGTAGCTATAAGTTTGGTGGCAAAGGCGGCAATCAGGCGATAGCCGCGGCGCTGGCCGGTGCCAGCGTGCGGTTTGCCGGTGCGGTAGGCGACGACGAGCAGGGTCGGTTTCTGCTTAACCGCCTGCAGGGCGCAGACGTCGATACGTCAGCGGTGCAGATCGTCGCGGGCATGCCCAGCGGCATGAGCGTGGCGATTACCGACAGCGAAGGTGATTACGGCGCGGTGGTGGTGTCCAACGCTAACCAGCATATTTCGCCAGAAACCTTTGCTCAGCCCGCGTTCTGGCAGGATGTCAGCCTGCTCATTTTGCAGAACGAAGTGCCGGAAGCGATTAATCAACAGGCCGCTATAGCCGCTCACGAACGAGGCGTTACGGTAAGTCTCAACGCGGCGCCTGCGCGTCCGTTAAGCGCTGCGCTGGAAGCGGTTATTGATGTGCTGATCGTTAACGCTATTGAAGCGCGTGATATGTCCGGCATCACGGTGAGCGATCTTGCCTCGGCCCAGACGGCGGCCGAACAGCTGACGCAGCGCTTTTCGCAGGTGGTGGTCACCGCCGGTGAACATGGCGTGGCATGGTGCGAGCAGGGGCAGGGCAGCCAGGCGCTGGCCGCGAAGAAGATTACGCTGGTGAGCACGCACGGTGCCGGAGACTGTTTTACCGGCGTGCTGTGCACCGCACTGGCCGGGCAACGCTCCCTTACGGAAGCCGTGATGCTGGCAAATGACGCCGCGGCGCAGCATGTTTCGCGCCAGCCGACATAAGCAAAAAAAACGATAAAAAAAAGCCGCTAATGGTCAACGTTAGCGGCTTTTTATTGCGTGACGTTCGCTATCAGGCGGACATCAAGCCGGCGGCAGTGCTTTCCACCAGTGCGAGCAGGACTTTAATATCCTCCAGCGTCACCGTTGGATTCAGCAGCGTCATTTTCAGGCAGGTCACACCGTCAAACTCCGTGACGCCGACGTTGGCGCGGCCCGACTCGAGCAGCGCGTCACCGATGCGCTGATTGAACAGTGCCACGTCAGCTTCCGGCAGTTCAGGCGCACGATAGCGGAACAGCACGCTGGCCAGCTGTGGCTCCATCACCAGCTCCAGCCGCGGCTGCTCAGCCACATACTGCGCCACCTGCTGCGCCAGCGTTACGCCGTGATCGATGATCTCGGCGTACTGTTTCTGTCCCAGCGCTTCGAGGCCCATCCACAGTTTCAACGCATCAAAACGGCGGGTGGTTTGCAGCGATTTGGAGACCAGATTCGGCACGCCCTGCGCCTCATCGAACTCAGAGTTCAGGTAAGCCGCCTGATAACGCATCAGCTCATAGTGACGCGCCTCTTTTAACAGGAACGCGCCGCAGCTGATAGTCTGGAAGAACTGCTTGTGGAAGTCCAGAGTGATGGAATCCACCAGTTCAATGCCGTCGAGATAGTTGCGGTATTTCTCGGAAAGCAGCAGTGCGCCGCCCCAGGCTGCATCAACGTGCACCCAGATCTGACGTTCGGCCGCCAGCGCCGCGATCTCACGCAGCGGATCGATCGCACCGGCATCGGTGGTACCGGCGGTTGCCACGATAGCCAGAATCTGCTCATCGTTAGCTTCCGCCTGCGCCAGTTTCGCCCGCAGATCGTTCATGTCCATGCGCGCAAAGCGATCGGTTTTCACCAGCGTGACTGACTGATAGCCGAGGCCAAGCAGCGCCATGTTTTTCTGCACCGAGAAGTGCGCATTCTCCGAGCACAGCACCTTGATCTTCTTCAGATTGCCGGTTAAACCGTGCTGCTGAATGGAGTGACCCTGGCGAGCGAAGAAGGCGTCACGCGCCAGCATCAAGCCCATCAGGTTACTCTGCGTGCCGCCGCTGGTGAACACACCGGCATCGCCTGCCTGATAGCCGACCTGCTCGCGCAGCCATTCAATCAGCTTAAGCTCGATGATCGTGGCAGACGGCGCCTGATCCCATGAATCCATGCTCTGATTGGTGGCGTTGATCAGCACTTCGGCCGCCTGGCTTACCACCAAGCTTGGACAATGCAGATGCGCCACGCACTGCGGATGGTGCACCGACAGGCTGTCTTTCAGAAAGTATTCAATGGCACGTTCGATCGCCACTTGATTGCCCAATCCCTGCGGATTGAAATCCAGGGTAATGCGCTCGCGCAGTTCAGCAACGGTTTTACCCTGATACATTTCAGGCTGTTGCAGCCACTGCACCACCGCCTGACTGCTCTGGGCGATCGCCTGCTGGTACGCGTCGGTGCTGTGCGCCGCCGCGGCCAGAATCGGGTTTTCCCGGGACATCGTATTTACTCCACTCAAACCGGTTTCACGCCAGCAGATAACAGCGCGTGCTCAAACTTATCGAGGAAAATGTTCAGCTCATCGTTGCTGATCAGCAGCGACGGCAGCAGACGCAGCACGCTGCCATGACGGCCACCGCGCTCCAGAATCAGGCCATTTTCGAAGCATTTCTTCTGCAGCAGCGCAGAGAGTGCGCCATCCGCAGGGTAGCTGCCCATGTGATCCGGCTCGGCGTCGGCTTTCACGATCTCAATGCCGATCATCAGGCCGAGGCCGCGAACATGACCGATAACCGGATAGCGCTGTTGCATCTCAGCCAGTTTGCCTTTCAGCCACTCGCCTTGCTCTGCCACTTTATCCGCAATGTTGTTGTCTTTCAGGTGCTGCAGCGTGGTCAGGCCGGTCGCCATCGCCAGCTGGTTGCCGCGGAACGTGCCGGTATGGTGACCCGGTTCCCAGGCATCAAACTCTTTTTTAATGCCCAGCACCGCCAGTGGCAGACCGCCGCCTACGGCTTTGGACATCACGATGATGTCTGGCTCAATGCCCGCGTGCTCAAAGGCGAAGAACTTGCCAGTACGAGCAAAGCCCGCCTGCACTTCATCAAGGATCAGCAGGATGCCGTGCTCTTTAGTCACTTTACGGATGCGCTGCAGCCATTCAGCCGGTGCCGGGTTAACCCCGCCTTCGCCCTGAACCGCTTCCAGGATCACCGCTGCCGGTTTGCGCACGCCGCTTTCCACGTCGTTGATCAGATTATCAAAATAGTAGGTCAGCGCTTTCACGCCCGCGTCACCGCCGATGCCGAGCGGGCAGCGATACTGGTGCGGATAGGGCATGAACTGCACTTCTGGCATCATGCCGTTAATCGCTTCTTTAGGTGACAGGTTACCTGTCACTGCCAGCGCGCCGTGCGTCATGCCGTGATAACCGCCAGAGAAGCTGATCACGCCGGTGCGACCGGTGTGCTTTTTCGCCAGCTTCAGCGCGGCTTCTACCGCATCTGCACCCGACGGGCCACAGAACTGCAGGCAATATTCTTTGCCCTGGCCTGGCAGCAGAGAGAGCAGGTATTCCGAGAAGCGATCTTTTAACGGAGTCGTCAGATCTAAGGTATGTAACGGCAAGCCGCTGGTAATGACATTTTGAATGCTCTGCAAAATGTCAGGATGATTGTGCCCAAGCGCCAGCGTTCCCGCGCCCGCAAGGCAATCAAGATATTGATTTTTCTCAACGTCCGTAATCCATACTCCCTGCGCTTGCGCGATGGCTAACGGCAGCTTACGTGGATAACTCCTAACATTTGATTCAAATTCCGCCTGACGCGCTAAATAGGCTTCATTGTTTGCGTGTGATGAATTGGCATCTAAATTATCAATACGGACTTTATCCGTCATCATATCTCTCCTACAACCGGGGCTGTCGTATAAGCCGCAGTTGAATAATTATGTTTAAGGTGTGGGGCTGTATAAAAGCGCGGCCAATATAGGGTTTTTTTCTTCCCAGCTCAATGATTTATTTTGTTAACATTTATTTATAAATTTTGTCATAATAATCAACGTATTGCTGATTTTATAGCCGGCATAAAACCCCCGTAAAAACGCGACGCTAATAAACAAGCAGGCGTATGACTTCACCGGCCATGTCTGCACGGTGTAATGAGTAATCTTAAGCGAAATAAAAAGCAGAAAATTAAGCCGGATCGCACAATGCGCTAATCCATTTTTTCATGTGGCCGCTTTTTGCCCGTGCTGGCAATAAGCTGTTCATCAGGCTCATTTTTATGGCCGAATCAAAAGTTCGCATTAAGATTTGATAACCTGCTGGGGGTTTTGTGGAATAACATCCTTACGGCTTAATAAGGAACAGCGTAGCTTATGAATGTGACATTTATCGTAGTGCCGGGCTTTACCAACTCTGGCCCGCAACACTGGCAAACCTGTATCGAAAACAAATACGTCAACACGCGGCGGGTGCAACAGGATGACTGGCAAAAACCCGATCGTGAGCGCTGGTCGCGTCGTGTGGGCGAAACCGTGGCCGCGACGCCCGGCGACGTGGTGCTGGTGGCACATAGCTGCGGTGCGGTGGCGACGGCCCAGTGGCTGGCTGTTAATGCTCACGAGCGGGTGAAAGCCGCTGTTCTGGTGGCGCCCGCTGACGTCGATGCGCCATGCGCGCTGGACGCCATTCAACCGCAGCGCCCGCTGCCCGGCACGCGGCTGCCTCTGCCGACGCTGCTGATATGCAGTGATAATGATGAGCACCTGACCTTACCGCGTGCTCAGCAACTCGCCGCCTGGTGGGGCAGCGAGCTAAAAGTGATTGCCGGGGGCGGGCACCTTCATTCGGCGGCGGGCTTTGGCGACTGGCCCGCGGGCGAACAGCTGATCGCGGCCTTCAGTGGTGCGCGGTTTATCCCTCGCGCCGTGTCCACGACGCTGTACAGCTAAAAAGAGGGCGCAACGATGTATAGCCTGACCGAAATTTCAGCCCGCTCGTCAGAGCTGTTGCCGTTGATTGCCGCGCTGGATGCGTATCAAAACGCGCTCTATCCGCCCGCCAGTCAGCACAGCGTTGCCCTGCATGCGCTGGCGGAAGATCGGCTGCGCTGCATTCTGGTGCGCGACGAAAACGGGCGCGCCATGGGTTGCGGTGCGGTCGTTTTCGACGATAAACAGGCCGGTGAGATCAAGCGTGTTTATCTCGATCCTGACTGCCGTGGGCAACGGCTCGGCGAAAAAGTGGTGGCGGCGCTGGAGACGCTGGCGCGGGATGCGGGTTGCACGCTGCTGCGGCTGGAAACCGGCATTCATCAACCCGCGGCGATTCAGCTCTATCAACGCTGTGGCTACGGCTTCTGCGCGCCATTTTTTCCTTATCAGGCCGATCCGCTTAGCGTGTTTATGATGAAGGCGCTGAGTTGATCGCAGGCAGCGTCTCGCTATTCTCGCCAAGCGGGCGCTGCATTAATACCGTATCCAGCCAGCGTCCGTGCTTAAAACCCACCGCATGTAATGTGCCCATTACGCTGAATCCGGCGGCCTGATGCAGACCCAGTGAGCCACGATTTTCACTGTCGCCGACGTTGGCGATTAGCTGGCGATAGCCATGTTCTGTCGCCCAGGCGATCGCCCGATCGAGCAGGGCGCGACCTGCGCCACGCTGTTGAAAGGTCGGATCGACATAGACCGCATTTTCCAGCGTGAAGCGGTAGGCAAAGCGGGGCCGATACGGCATCAGATAGCAGTAACCTTTGACGTCAACTCCCTCAACCGCCACCAGCCAGATCAATCCCGCCTGCTGAATTTTCTTCAGGCGGCCAGCCATTTCTGCTTCGGTTGGCGGCTCACTTTCAAAGCTGCCGGTGCCGTGCAGCACGTGCCAGGCGTAAATCTGCTGGATAGCGGGAAGGTGTTTTGCTTCCGCAGGAATAATGTCCATGCTTTAAGATCCTTGTTTTTTTATGCAGCTTACGCGTGACGCCCAGCGACAGGAAATACCCTTTTCTTATTGACCGCCGTGATTAAGCAAAGCGCAAATAAATCTTAAAAGGCCGATCAATCATCGCTATAGTGAACACAGTGTTGTCCCGATTCCAGGGCCGGAAGTGAACGTTTTCCACACGCCTTTGAAATGTGATCCCTACAGGAGGAGTTATGTCAGAAGATTTTCTGTCGCTCGCGAAACAACGCAGAACGATTTATGCCCTCGGAAAGACCTTGCCGATTGCTGAAGACCAGGTGATCAACCTGATCAAAGAAGCGGTAAAACAGGCGCCATCAGCCTTCAACTCCCAAAGCTCACGCATTCTGATTCTGCTCGGTGAAGAACACAATAAACTGTGGGAACTGACCCGTGAACAGCTCAGAAAGCGGGTGCCCGCTGAGAACTTCCAGGCGACCTCCGACAAGATTGACGGCTTCGCCGCGGCCGCTGGCTCGGTACTGTTTTTCGAAGATCAGGAAGTGGTGAAAACGCTACAGGCGCAGTTTGCCGCTTATGCGGAGCATTTCCCGGCATGGTCTGAACACAGCACCGGCATTGCGCAATATGCCGTCTGGGTTGCTCTGGCCGAGCAGGGGATTGGCGCTAACCTGCAGCACTACAATCCGCTGATTGACGAAGACGTTCAACGCACGTGGAATGTACCTGCCAGCTGGAAGCTGCGCGGTCAGATGAACTTTGGTGCGATCAACGCGCCCGCCGGTGAGAAAACCTATATCGACGACGACAAACGTTTCATCATCGCCAAATAGTCCTGCTGAGGCCGCCGCGGCGGCCTTCTTTCAACCTGGCGGTTATTCATCCGCTATTACGCCCGGTGCGCGTTCCTGCGGTGACAATGACAGGCTCATTACCGACACCCGTTCACCATAGACCTCGCGTTGCTCAATTTCCTGCCATCCCGATTTACGATAAAATGCCTGCTGATCCGGCGTATAGAGCCAGAGTGTGGCAATGCCTTTCGCCTGACAGTGCGCCAGACACTGACCGATCAGCGCGCTGGCGATGCCTTTACCGCGACAGGCCGCCTCGGTCACCACTTCGCCCAACCACCAGCGGCGCTGTTCAACATCTTCCAGCTCATAACGAATAATACTGCCGGTAGCGATGACCCGTTCCTGCTCATCAATCGCGATCAGCGTGAACTGATGATCCTGCGCTGCCAGCCGCGCCTGCAGGCGGGCAACAATCTCTGTTTCCGACGCCCACAAGGGTAGCGCGGACCATTCGGCTGACATCAAACGCGCGGTTTGGCGCAGCTGTGGCAGATGGTTGGTTAAATACGTTATGTTCATTGAAGGATTCCGCTTCGCAAGGGGAAAAGACGCTTTGAGCAACCGTCATAACAACACAGAGGGCAGCAGATGTTAACTCTATGGGGCAGGAAAACCTCTTCAAACGTGCAGGCGTTGATGTGGTGCGTTGCAGAGCTGGATCTCGATTATCAGCGCATTGATATTGGCCACCGTTATGGCGGCAACAACACGCCGCCATTTCTTGCCATGAACCCCAACGGCACGGTGCCGGTGCTGCAGGATGAGGAGAACACGCCGATGTGGGAAACCGGCGCGATATTGCGTTATCTCGCCGCCCGCTATGCGCCGGATTCATTCTGGCCAGCTGATGTCACAGCCCGGGCAGGAGTCGATCAATGGGCAGAATGGGCAAAGCTGAACGTCGCGCTAAATTTCACCGCGCCGCTGTTTTGGCCGCTGGTGCGCACGCCTGCTGCCGAACGCGATGCAACGGCCATCGCGCATTCCCTCGCCAGGCTACATCATTTTCTCACCATTGCAGACAGGCAGCTGGAAAAGGCACCTTTTCTCACCGGCACTGATTTTTCGCTGGCTGATATCCAGTTTGGTCATGTGCTTTATCGCTATTTCGATCTGCCGCTGGCACATGCCGTGTTACCTGCGGTGGCGGCGTATTATGCCCGGCTTTGCCAGCGGCCCGCCTTTCGCCAGCATGTGATGATCTCTTATGAGGAACTGCGCGCAGAGTAAACATATCCGCTGGCTTATTGTCCACTAAATCAGGACACTGATTGCCGTTTCACCCCGTTGTTGAGTGAATTAGTTTACCGGTACTCTCTTTCTACCGGAAGGGCGAACGCGCTTTCCCCCACTCACTCAACGACTTCAGGAGCGGATCATGATTGAGCAACGATTGTCAGCACAACGCGGACGCGGCGACCATGGCTGGCTGCATTCCCGCCATACGTTTTCATTTGCCAACTACTGGGATCCTGAGCAGGCGGGATTCTCCGATCTGCTGGTGATCAACGACGATCGCGTTGCGCCGTCACGCGGTTTTGGTGCGCATCCACATCGCAATATGGAAATCATCTCGTATGTGCTGGAAGGGGCGCTGGAGCATAAAGATTCCATGGGCACCGGCTCGGTGATTCGGCCTGGCGATGTGCAGCTGATGAGCGCCGGATCGGGCGTCACCCACAGTGAATTTAATCACTCCGGGGCGGACGAGGTGCATTTTCTGCAAATCTGGGTGGTGCCTGCGGAAAAAGAGACGCCGCCTGCCTATCAGCAGGTGACGGTTGCCGACGCGGAAAAGCGTGGTGCCCTTCGGCTGATCGTTTCGCCGGAAGGCGGTGCCGGGGTGCTGCGTATTCGCCAGGATATGCGTATCTGGAGCGGGCTGTTTGATGACGCGGAGCAGCAGACGTTCAGTCTGGCGGCGGATCGCTGGGCCTGGATTCATCTGGCGCGTGGCGCAATCACCGTTAACGGCATCCGATTTAATGCGGGTGATGGCGCGCGGATACGCAATGAAAGCACGCTCACCTTCAGCGATGGCGAGCAGGCGGAAGTCTTGCTGTTCGATATGCGCCCGGAGGCGTAGAAACAGAGAAGGGAAACGACCCTGCGCGCGAGGCGCAGGGTCGTTAACTTAATGGCTTTCCAGGAAAGCCAGCAGATCGTTGTTAAGCTGGTCCTGATGCGTGACGGCGAAGCCATGCGGCGCATTGTCATAGATCTTCAGTTCCGCACCGGCAATCATCTCGGCTGAGAGTTTACCGGTCGCTTCAAACGGCACGATCTGATCGTTGCTACCGTGAATCACCAGCGTTGGCACATCTACTTTCGCCACGTCAGGACGGAAATCCGTTTCAGCAAACGCCGTGACGCAATCCAGCGTGCCTTTCAGCGACGCCAGCAGCGCAATCGATGAGCTTTGCGTCAGTATGCCCTCTGAAACCGTTTGTCCGGCGTTAAGACCGTAAAACGGCGTCCAGAAATCATGAAGAAACTGCGGGCGATCGGCCAGCAGGCCCGACTGAATACCGGCAAATACGCTGTGCTCGACACCTTGCGGATGATCGTCGGTTTTGCCGAAAATCGGCGTCACCGCGCCGAGCAGCACCAGACCCGCCACGCGATCGCTGCCGTAACGGCCGATATAGCGCGTCACATCGCCGCCGCCCATTGAAAAACCAACCAGCGTAACGTCCTGCAGATCCAGCGCGGTGATCAGGTCATTGATGTCCGAGGCGAAGGTGTCGTAGTCGTGACCGACCCAGGGCTGATCGGAGCGACCAAAACCACGGCGATCGAAGGCGATAGCGCGCCAGCCACGTTCCGCGAGAAAGTTAAGCTGGCTGTCCCACATATCGGCATCCAGCGGCCAGCCGTGGCTGAACAGCACCGGCTTACCGCTGCCCCAGTCTTTGTAGTAAAGCTGCGTGCCGTCCTGCGTTTTGATGGTGCTCATGGTGTTCTCCTCAAGGGGGTGAAGTCACTTATCGAGTCTGTTATTCCGGTGCTACCAGATAGCGCACCGTTGGGCGGGCGTTGTCAGCGAGAAAAGCATGAACGCGACGCTGAATTTTTAAATCGTTCATGGTGTGGCGATCGGCTTCACGCAGATGCTCCATCCATGAGCCGATGACAAAGGTTTCGACGAAAATGCCCGACTGCTGCACATCTTCATAAACCGACCAGCTGATAGCGCCGCCGCGTCGTCGCACCCGGCGCATCTCCTGAATGGCCACCATAAAATCATAGCCGGTAGCAGGATCAATGGCGTATTCATAGCTGACCATTACGGGACCGCGGCCATGAGCAATCTTTAGCCCGCTGGCGTCGGCCTGGCCGCTGAGATCGAGGTTAAGATCGGGATCCTGATCCAGCCGCCAGCGCAGGGCAGTGACACTGGCCAGCACTAAGCCGACAGTGGCCACCATGAGCGACTGGCTGATGCCAAACTGCGAGGCGAGCTGCCCCCAAATGGCACTGCCCAACGTCATGGCGCCAAAAAACACCGTCAGATAGACCGCCAGCGCCCGTGCCTTGACCCAGCGGGCGGCGCTGCGTTGTGCACCGACGTTCAGCGTTGACAGCACGGCAATCCACGCAAATCCCATAAAGAATTCCGCTGCATTCAGCCACCAGACATGACGCACAAACGCCAGCGCCAGCAGCGTCATGGCGAACAGCAGGCTGGCGGCCACCATCAGCCGATCGGGATTGAGCCGCGCACGCAGTTTTGGCAGCAGCACGGCACCGCAAATCGCGCCCAGCCCTATGCAGGCGAGCATCAGGCCATAGCCGCCGGGACCAAGGCCGAGTTCACGGCGCGCCACCAGCGGCAGCAACGCCCAGCCCGCGCTGGCGAACAGAAAAAAGGCGATGGTGCGGATCAGCACGTTACGCAGCACCGGTGCCGCATGAACGTAACGCAATCCTGCCCGTACCGCCGAGAAAAAATGCTCCGGCGGCAACCGTTGTACGCTCGCCGCTGGTTTCCAGCGCCACAGCACCCACATAACGCCGAGCACCGACAGGGCATTCAGCGCAAACACCATCCACGGACCGGCAAACGAGAGAATCAGCCCGCCCAGCGCCGGGCCAATCGCCCGGCTGATGTTGATGCCTAGCGAATTCAGCGCGATGGCCGGGCTTAGCTCCGCTTTGCTGACCAGGTCGGGCACAATCGCCTGAAACGGTGGTGAGCTCATTGCCGCGCCGGTGCTGAGCAGAAAGGTGGCGGCCAACAGAATCATCGGTGTCACCAGGCCAAACAGCGATAGCAGGGTTAAGCCCGCCGCCGCAATAAACATCCAGATTTGCGAGAAGATCAAATAACGCCGCCGGTCGACGATGTCGGCCATCACGCCCGAGGGCAGAGCAAACAGAAACATCGGCAGGCTGCTGGCCGCCTGCACCAGCGCAATGGCCAGCGGATCAGCGCTCAGTGACAGCATGGTCCAGTTAATGCCCACATCGCTCATCCATGAGCCGATATTGGAGACCACGGTAGCGATCCACAGCATGCGGAAAACCGGCTGCTGCAGCGGCTGCCATGAGGAAGGCGGATTTGCCAGCGGCGCAGCGGTATGATCCGCCGACACCGTTTCACTGATATGACTCATCGCGATTCCTTGTTATCGATTGGGCGACAATTGACCTGAATGCCGGACATCAGCGGACTCAAAACGCAAAGCAGCTACAGCCCAGCGCCCCCCAGAATGCGTTGTCATCGGAAACCGGTACGCCAGCGTGACGGGCAGCATTGTGCGCATGGCTGTGCACGCCGCACGGCCCGCTGCAATGGTGAACCATCGGCAGCAAACCCGCCTGCGGCGGCGCACTGCGATAATGACCGGGCACGGTGACCACCGGCGACCACTCCGGCAGCACCGGAATGGCAGGCGGAGCCAGCGGGCCAAACTGACCTGCGGCATAGACGATATCGCCGTTGACCACCGTCAGCACCGACTCGATGCCTTTGATCTCCTCTTCCGGCACGCGGAAGTAATCTTTGCTCAGCACCGCCAGGTCAGCCAACTGGCCGACGCGGATCTGCCCCTTTTTGCCCTGTTCACTGGAGAACCACGCGCTGCCCTGCGTCCAGAGCATCAGCGCGGTGTCGCGATCGAGGCGCGCATTGACGTCATACATCTGCATGCCGCCGACGGTGCGGCCGGAAACCAGCCAGTAGAGCGCCGTCCACGGGTTGTAGCTGGCAACGCGGGTGGCGTCGGTACCCAGCCCGACCGGCACGCCGGTATCAAGCATGCGTCTGACCGGCGGCGTCTGTTTAGTCGCCTCAATCCCGTAACGCTCGGCGAAATATTCACCCTGAAAGGCCATGCGGTGCTGCACGGCCAGGCCGCCGCCCAGCGCCTTGACGCGGTCGATGTTCGCCTGGGTAATGGTTTCGGCATGGTCGAAAAACCAGTGCAGGCCGTCGAAAGGAATATCGCGGTTGACCCTTTCAAACACGTCCAGCATGCGGCCGATCGATTCGTTATAAGTGGCATGCAGGCGAAAAGGCCAGCGATGTTCCACCAGATGACGCACCACGCGTTCCAGCTCATCTTCCATGCCAGGCGCCAGATCCGGGCGCGGTTCGAGGAAGTCTTCGAAGTCGGCGGCGGAAAATACCAGCATTTCGCCGGCGCCATTGTGCCGGAGGAAATCGCTTCCCTGGCCCGGCGCCAGCATGTCGGTCCATTTTTCAAAGTCCTCCAGCTCGTGTCCGGGACGTTGGGTAAACAGGTTATAGGCGATGCGCAGCGTCATCTGCTTCTTCTCATGCAGCTCGCTGATGATTTGATAATCTTCGGGGTAGTTCTGGAAGCCGCCACCGGCATCGATGGCGCTGGTCAGGCCAAGACGGTTCAGCTCGCGCATAAACTGGCGGGTGGAGTTGATCTGCTGCTCAAGCGGCAGTTTCGGGCCTTTAGCCAGCGTGGCGTAGAGAATCATCGCATTCGGGCGGGCAATCAACATGCCGGTCGGGTTGCCGTTGCTGTCGCGCTGAATTTCGCCACCCGGTGGATTGGGCGTATCACGGGTATAACCGACCACGCGCAGCGCGGCGCGGTTCAGCAGGGCGCGATCGTATAGATGCAGAATAAACACCGGCGTGTCAGGCGCCGCCGCGTTGATCTCATCCAGCGTGGGCATACGGCGTTCGGCAAACTGAAACTCGGTCCAGCCGCCGACCACGCGCACCCATTGTGGTGAAGGCGTGCGCTGGGCCTGTTCTTTTAACATGCGCAGCGCGTCGGCCAGCGACGGCACGCCTTCCCAGCGCAGCTCAAGGTTGTAATTGAGGCCGCCGCGAATCAGATGCAGGTGCGAATCGTTCAGGCCGGGAATCACGGTTTGGCCCTGCAGATCCACCACTTTGGTGCTGTCGGCGCAGTGCTGCATCACCTCGGCCTGGCTGCCCACCGCAAGGAATGTGCCGCCGCGGATAGCGACCGCTTCCGCTAACGGTTTTTCCCGATCGACGGTATGAAACTGACCGTTGGTTAAGATCAGATCGGCTTTATCAAGGTTGACCATATTCACTCCTGCATAAGATGTCCGGAAGGGAACGTCGGAACAGCAAGCCGGTGCGACGTCCTCTGGGAGGCGATAACTGCGGCGATTATGGTCAGCAGGCGAAAGCAGCGTCTAGTTATACCAAGGTATATTATACCTATTGGTAATATCCGATCGGAGAGCACGCGCCTAGTATCAGCCCTGACAGCATGACGCCGCCTGGCGCACTGTCTCGCTTGTTTCCGCTTACTGATTTTTGCGGAAGCTCTGCCTCCTCTGCTCAATGGATACCTTATGACCGACTCCAAACTTGAAGTCCTGACCCCTACCAACTGCCAGATGATTTTTATCGATCAGCAACCGCAAATGGCCTTCGGCGTACAGTCTATCGATCGTCAGGTGCTGAAGAACAACACCGTGGCGCTGGCTAAAGCGGCGAAGGTGTTTAACATTCCTACCATCATCACCACGGTAGAAACCGAAAGCTTCTCAGGCCACACTTATCCTGAGCTTCTCGACGTCTTCCCTGAGCACGACATTCTGGAACGCACCTCAATGAACTCCTGGGATGACCAGAAGGTGCGTGACGCGCTGGCCAAAAACGGCAAGAAAAAAATCGTGGTATCGGGCCTGTGGACCGAAGTGTGCAACAACAGCTTCTCGCTGTGCGCCATGCTGGAAGGGGACTACGAGATTTATATGGTGGCAGATGCTTCTGGTGGCACCACCAAAGAAGCGCACGACTTCGCCATGCAGCGCATGATTCAGGCTGGCGTGATTCCGGTGACCTGGCAGCAGGTGATGCTGGAGTGGCAGCGTGACTGGGCGCGTAAAGAGACTTACAACGCGGTGATGGATATCGTGAAAGAGCACTCCGGCGCCTACGGCATGGGCGTGGATTACGCTTATACCATGGTGCACAAGTCGCCTTCCCGCGAACAGGGCCGCCACAATACGCTGGCGCCAGTGCCGGCTAACAAATAAGACGTGGCGGATCGGGCTGTGCTGCCCGATCCGCACCCGGAGCTGCTATGAACACTGTTCTTATCTCCCTCACCGCAGGCGTGGGCATCGGCTTGCTGTACGCGCTGTTCAGGGTACGATCGCCAGCACCTCCGGCGATCGCGCTGATCGGCTTATTAGGTATGCTCTGCGGCGAGCAGATCGCCAACCATCTGCTGCCTGCTGCGCATGCCGCGCCACAAAGCACCTCTGCAACGGAATGACTATGCTGAAATCTTTTGGTTTTTCGCTGGCAATGGGCCTGCTGGTTGGCGTGATTTACAGCATAATCAGCCTGCGTTCACCGGCACCGCCGGTAGCCGCACTGGCGGGGTTGTTTGGCATGTTGGTGGGCGAACAGCTGGTGCCGTTAGTGCAACGTCTGCGCCGCGGTGAGCCGCTAACGCTGGCGTGGTTTCGTCACGAATGCGTGCCAAAAATCAGCGGCACACCGCCGCCGGTCGAAGGTCCGCGTCCCTGAAGCGCACACCGACGGTGAGGAGAGCGACAGGATGCGATCACAGCGGATTATCATTGTGGACGATGAACGGTCGGTGCGCAGCGGGCTGAGCAATTTACTGCAGTCAGAAGGCTACCTGACCGAGACCTTTGATTCTGCAGAAGCACTGCTGGCGGTGCCAGAGACGCTGGACACCTCGGCGCTGTTAATTATCGATATTAAATTGCAGGGCATCAGCGGCTTCGCGCTGGTGGAAAAACTGGCACAGCACGCGGCGCTGCCGCCGGTGATTTACATCTCCGGCCACGGCGATGAAAACATGCACTGGTATGCCATGGGCACCGGCGCGCTGGCATTTATGCGCAAGCCTATTCATATTGATACATTACTCGACTGTATCCGTCAGTCTTTAGCCTGACTCAGGACATCTGCATGCCCGACGCCCGCTTATCATCCCTTTCTGTTCGCGACACGCCGCCTGAAAACGTCTGCATCACGCTGGACGACGACGCGGAATTTACGCCGCTGGCGCAGGAGGGCGCATTGGTGTGGCTGCGCTATCGCCAGCCCTCAGGCGATGAAGGCGTGCTGGTCACCGCCGTGCATGAACAAGCCAGCGGACAGGCCCGCCAGCTGCTGAAAAATGAGTTTGCGCTGCGTCAGCACCTTTCCGCACGCTGGGCAATTCGGCCCGATGCCTGCACCATCTGGCACGGGCGCTATGCGCTGATCTACGCGCCATTTTCGTTTATTACGCTGGCTACTTTGCCGCCGCGCGCCACGCCGAAAATGGCCGACTTTCTCGATCGCGCGATCGCCCTGTGTGAACCCTTACAGGTGTTGCACAAACAGCGCATTACGCACGGTGATATTAAACCCGGCAACATTTTTATCGCCGCCGACGGCCGCTTTATGCTGGGCGGTTTTGGGCTGGCATCGGCCTCTATTGGCATCCCCTCCGCGGCCTCGCTGCCGATGATCGGCGGTACGCTGGCCTATATGTCGCCTGAGCACAGTTCGCGCACGCCCCATCCGGTCAATGCGCTCAGCGATATTTACAGCCTTGGCATTGTGTTTTACGAGCTGCTGACCGGCGACCTGCCTTTTGGTGCGCCGGATGACGGCCAGGCGGAATGGATCCATCATCACATCGCTTCACCGCCGCGCTTAACGCCGCTGCAGCGTGCCGAAGTACCGCCGATGCTGGCGGCAATTGTTTTGCGGTTACTGGCAAAATCGCCGGAGCATCGTTACCAAACCGTGGCCGGGCTGCTGGCCGACCTGCGCCGCTGTCAGGCGACGCTGACCGTTGGTGGTGATATCGCCAGCTTTACGCCGGGCTTGCAAGACAGCGTGCCCGGCCGCTATCTCACCGACACGCTGTGCACCACGCACCCGCAGGCGCGTGAGCTGGTGGCAGTATTTAATAAGATGAAACAGACGCGCAGCAGCCAGCTGGTGGTGATTCGCGGTGCGCAGGGCATCGGCAAATCATCGCTGATCGCCTCTGCGCTGGTTCACTTACAGCATGAACCTGCCCTGTTCGCGGTGGGTAAAGCTGAACAATATTCGCCGGATGTGCCTTATGCGGTGCTTAATGAGGCGTTCCGATCGCTGACGCTGTGGCTGCTGGGGCGACCCGCTGAAGAGATGGTGCGCTGGAAGGCGCGGCTGCTTAACCGGCTGGGCGACGATGCCGGGCTGGCGGTGAGCCTGGTGCCGGAATTGGGTTTGCTGATCGATCGCCGCCCCGCAGTGCCGGACGATCGGCTGGCGCTGCATGCGCATACCCGCTTCCGACAGATGATGCAGTCGCTGGTCAGCGCGCTGGCAATGCCGGGTTGCCCGCTGATCGTGCTGATCGACGATCTGCACTGGGCCGATGACGCCAGCCTGCAACTGTTGCAGCACCTGATCGCTGACAGCGACGCGCTGCCGCTGATGCTGGTGGTGGCGCACCGCGAGGAAGAGTCACTGCCGCTGCCACAGTTTGCCCTGCGGCTGACGCAGTTACGTGGTGCGGCTACCCGGCTGATCGATATTCAGCCTGCGCCGTTAACCGTCAAAGCGATCGCCCGCTGGCTGGCTACCCATTTTCAGTCGCGCATCGCCTCAACGCTGGGGCTGGCCGCGCTGATTCACAGCAAGACCGGCGGCAATCCGCTCTACACGCATACCTTCTTTCGCCAGGCGCAGGAGGATGGGCTGATCGTCCATCATCCCGAGCACGGTAAATGGCACGTTGACGGCACGGCGTTGCGCGCGCGCCACTACACCGATAACGTCGCCAGCCGGGTGCTGCAAGAGCTGACAACCATGCCGTTACCCACCCGAGAACTGCTCGGCTGGCTCGCCTGTCTCGGCGCCTCTGGCGATCTGCGTGCACTGGCCCAGATGCAGCAAAGCGCGGTTCACGCGCTGCGCGAGCGGCTCTATCCGGCCATCATCGCCCAGCTGGTCACGCTCACCGGTGATGATTACGCCTTTACGCACGATCGCGTGCACGCCGCCTCTTTTGCGCTCATTGGCGACGACGATCGGCAGCAGTTGCATCTCAACGCGGCCATTTTACTGAGTGATCAGGCGGGGCAGGTCGACGGCAGCCGCGCGCTGTTTCAGGCGGTGCACCATATCGCTGCGGTTAGCCGCGTACTGGCTCGCTCGCCGCACCGCGATGCCTGTTATGCCATTACCGTGCAGGCCGCCCGCCAGGCAAAAAACAGCGCAGATTACGCGTCAGCGCTGCGCTATTTGCACGTGGCGCAGGTGCTGAAACAGCCGGACAACGATGAACAGACGCTGATGCTGAATCTTGAAGCGGCGAAATGTCACTTTTTGCAGGGCGATCTTCCCGCGGCGCTGAGCCTGTGCGATACGCTGATGCGGACGCGTGGTGGGCTGGCAGAGAAAGCCTCGGCGGCCTGTTTGCTGGCCGAAGTGCATATGCGTCAGTCAGATAACCAGCGGGCGCTGGAAACCACGCTGGCGTGGCTGGCAGTATTTGGCGTGCGTTTCAGCCGCCAGCCCAAGGCCGAGGAGTGCGATGCCGCCCGCCAGCAGCTACGCGCCCGCGTTGGCAGCGATCCTTATCAGGCGTTTATGCCGCTGCCGGTCATGGACAATCCTGAAATTGAAGCCATGCTGGAACTGATGGCCAGCGCGACTATTTTTGCCGCCTTTGTCTGCCCACGGCTGCACTTTCTGGTGCTCTGCCGCATGCTGCATCTCACGCTCGATCACGGCATCAGCGGCGCTTCCACTTTCGCCCTGGCGTGGTACGGCGTGCTGATTGGTCACTATTATCAGGAGTATCCGCTGGGTTTCAAAAGCGGCTCGCTGGCACGTGAGCTGGTGATACAGCACGATTTTACGCACTTCAAAGGGCGCACGCTGCTGCCGCTGGATCAGGTCAGCATCTGGACCCAGCCGCTCTCGTATGCCGTTGACTGCGCGAAAACCTGCTTTACCGCCGCGGTGGCGCAGGGCGATTTAACCGCCGCCTGTTTTGCTATTCGTCATCAGATCATGAACTACCTGATGCGCGGTGATCACCTTGACAGCATATTGACCACCCTCGATCGCGGGCTCGCCTTTGTGCGCAAAACCGATTTTGCCGAGGTTGAAAGCGTATTGCTGATTCAGCGGCACTATGTGCAGCATCTGCGTGAGCCGTTTGACACGCACTTCAGCGGTGCTCGTCTGCTCGCCGATGCGCCGGTGAAAGGGGGAGCGGAGGGCAATACGCCGCTGCTGCATTTCTGGCGCTGGCTCTATCGCGGATTGGCGCATTTTGCCGCCGGAGAATATCCCGAGGCGGACCGCTGTTTTACCCGCGCCGCGCCGCTGGTGGCCGCCGTGCCGGGCCACGTGCCGCTGCTCGATTATCATTTTTACAGTGCGCTGGCGCTGACGCTGGCGGAAGACGCGCAGGAAAGCCCTGAGGATCGCACCCAGCGTCTGCAGCCGCATGTGGACAAGTTGCGCTGCTGGGCAGAGGTCAATCCCGGTACCTTCGCTGATAAAGCCGCGCTGATTGAGGCCGAGCTGGCGCGCCTGGCAGGCGATGTCGGTCAGGCGATGATGCAGTATGAAAAGGCGATGGTGCTGTCGCATGAAGGCGGTTTTGTGCAGGTGAACGGGCTGGCTTATGAACTGGCCGCGCGGCTTGCCACCCGCACAGGGTTAGCCGTTGCCGCAGATGCCTACCTGCGCGGCGCGATCGCCGCCTGGGCGCGCTGGGGCGCAAACGCCAAAGTACAGCAGCTGGAAAAGCGTCATCCGCATCTGGTTAACGCGGCGCCGCAGACGCCGTTTGATACCATCGCCTTCGCCCAAAGCGAGGCGATACGCGATCTGGAGAGCGTTGCCACCGCTGCGCGTGCACTGACCGAAGAGATCAACCTCGACCGACTGATCAAGATTCTGTTAACCATGCTGCTGGAACGCGCGGGCGCACAGCGCTGCCTGTTGCTGCGCATCCGTGACGGTGATATTGCCGAAACGGAAGCCTGGGCAAAAACCACCCCCGACGGCATTTATGTACGCATGGTGAATGAAACGCCGCTGGCCAGCGATTTGCCGCTGTCGGTACTGTCAGCCGTGATTCGCACCGGCCAGGCGATTCGCACCGGCCGTCCTGGCAGCTTCAGCCCCTTCAGTCAGGACCCTTATCTGGTCACTTCCGGCGCGGCGGTGATGTGCGTGCCGATGTTTAAGCAGGCGCGACTGGTCGGCGTGCTGTATCTGGAAAACTGCCTGATGCCCGACGTCTTCACCGCCGAACATTCACACGTGGTGCAGACGCTGGCGGCCCAGGCGGCGGTATCGCTGGAAACCGCACGGCTCTATGCCGAGCTGCTGGCGGAAAACATCCAGCGCAGTCGGGTAGAGAAAGATCTACGTGCCAGCCAGACGTCGTTGATGCTCGGCGAGCAGATTAGCCATACCGGCAGCTGGCGCTGGGAGCTTGAGCAGGATGTGATGGCCATTTCCGATGAGTACGTGCGTATTCTCGGCCTACCAACAGGGCAAAAAACCTTATCGATGGCCGATTTTCTCACGCGGGTGCACCCGGAAGATTATGTGCGCATCAGCAAACTGGTAGTGGAAAGCGTGCATCAATGCGCCTCAATGCGCGCCGAGTTTCGCATTATTCGTATGGATGGCGAATGCCGCTATCTGCTGGGCATCGGCGATCCGGTAGACGGCGAAGATGGCGTGAAGGAGTATTTTGGCATCATTACCGATATCACCGCGCAGCGGCAGGCCGAGGATGCGGTGCGCGTGGCGCAGGCCGATCTGGCCCGCGTGTCGCGCGCCAGCACCGTGGGTCAACTGACTGCCTCTATCGCTCACGAGATTAATCAGCCGCTGATGTCGATTGTCGCTAACGCGGGTGCCAGCCTGCGCTGGTTAAGGCGCGAGCCTGCTGAGCTGGAAAACGCGCGTATCGGGCTGGAGGAGATCATTGTCGAGGGCGAGCGCGCCGGGAATATCATTCGCGGGCTACAGGCGCTGACCCGCAATCAGGCTTCCAGCGCACGTTGGCTCAGCCTGCACGATACGGTGCATCACATTATTACCCTGTCGCGCAGCGAGCTGGAGCGCCGCGCCATCAGCGTTGATTATCAGCTGTGGGCCAGCAATGATGGGATCATTGGCGACAGCATTCAAATGCAGCAGGTTCTGCTTAACCTGGTGGTGAACGCCATCGAGGCGATGGCAGCGATTAACGATCGCCCGCGCGTGCTGACCCTGACCAGCAGCAATCCATCGCCTGACCAACTGCGCATTGACGTGGCGGATACCGGCAGCGGCATTGAACCGGCGGTGATTGCTCGGGTGTTCGACTCGTTTTACACCACCAAAGCAGAAGGGATGGGGATGGGATTAACCATCAGCCACGGCATTATCGAGCGACATCACGGCAGCTTACGCGCTGAACCGCGTGCGTCCGCAGGCAGCGTGTTTTACTTCGTATTGCCCACCGCCGCCTGTTGATGAATGTGCGCGCTGGCTGGCGAGCGGTACGAGCCAGCGAATCAACACAGAGGCGGCTTTTTCTGACGCAGGTGTGCTCGTCATTCACCGTGTCATCGTTGCCGTCAGGTATACCCGTTAAAAGCGCATCTGACGTCAGTTCGTACGCGGGGGCAGAAAAAATAATATCCTCCATAAAGGATAAATAACCGTGCGTTACGGTTTGTTATTCTGTCAACGCTGCTCATAATACGATAACGCAATGTTGCAGAGAACTGCACAACACGGCGTGAACTTCTGGTAAAGTAGCCGAACACACGCAAGGAGTCTGGAATACGTAATGTTGTCGACAATTATCTATCGCAGTCATCTTGCCGATGACGTTCCGATTAAATCTCTGGAGTACCTGGCGGAAAAAGCGAATAAACTGAATAGTTTATTTAACGTGACCGGGATTCTTCTGTTCAATGGCACCCACTTTTTCCAGGTGCTGGAAGGCCCGGAAGAGGCAGTTCTCGACATTTATGGCCGTATCTTAAGCGATACCCGCCATCACAACGTTGTTGAATTAATGCGCGATCACGGTCCTGCGCGTCGTTTCGGTAACGCCGGTATGGAGCTGTTCGATCTGCGTCAGTACGACAAAGAATCGGTATTGCAGGCGGTGCTGGATAAAGGCACCTCAAAATATCGCCTGACCTATGATGATCGGGCACTGCAATTTCTGCGTACTTTTGTCGAGGCACGTGAAAAAGAGAACTATTTTGAGGTCCCACCGGCGGACTACTGGGATTTCATTACCGATGATGTGCTGGCTTCGGTAGATGCCGCGGATGCGTCGGGTACAGGCAACCATCATTTCGCCTTCCAGCCGATTATCGATCCCTTCGCTCGTCAGATTGTATCGCTTGAGGCGGTGTTCTGTCCGGATGAGAACGCAGCGAAACTGACGCAGGACGCGATCTATGCGCTGGATCTTGAGTCGAAAGCTACGGCCTTTGCGCTGGCGAAAAAGCTCGGCATCGAAGGCCTGACGCTGTCGGTTAACCTGCTGCCGATGTCACTGGTGGTGGTGCCAGACGCGGTTGAAAAGCTGATTGAGGCGATGAAAGCCAGCGATCTGGTGCCAGAGCAGGTTGTAGTGGAAGTCACTGAAAATGAAGTCATCTCCCGACTTGATGAGTTTGAAAGCGCGATCAAAAAGCTGAAGTCTGCCGGTATCAGCGTGGCGATTGATGATTTTGGCGCCGGTTCTGCCGGACTGCTGCTGTTAACGCGTTTCCAGCCCGACAAGATCAAAATCGACCGCAATATCATCTGCGACGTGCACAAAAGCGGTCCGAAGCAGGCGATCGTGCAGGCGATTCTGAAATGCTGTTCATCGCTGGAGATTGCCGTGACGGCGGAAGGCGTTGAAAAGCCGGAAGAGTGGATGTGGCTCGAAGCAGCCGGTATTTTTCACTTCCAGGGCTCGCTGTTCGCCACGCCGAAACGCAACGGTATTCCCGCGGTCTCCTGGCCTGAAAAAAACTGATGCGTCAGCTGCCTGCACAGTGCTGTGCAGGTGGTTTGATGGCAGGCGCCGTGCTTAGCCGCGCGCCTGCCGCTGTTGCATTACGTCTCCGGTATTCTCCTCAATCCAGTCAGCCAGCATGGCAACGTGTGCCGCAACCTGTTCACCGCTCGGCGTGAGATCGTACTCCACGCGCGGCGGAATAACCGGATAAGCGGTTCGTCTGACAAAACCATCTTCTTCCAGCCGTTGCAGGGTTAGCGCCAGCATACGTTCGCTCACGCCGGTGGCTTTTCGTCTCAGTTCGCTGAAGCGCAGCGTGCCGTCGCGTAATGCAATCAGGCACAGCACGCCCCACAGGCTGGTGACGTGTTTAAACACCTCGCGCGAAGGACAGTCAACGCTGGTCAACTCGCCGCGGCGCAGCGCAGCGGTCAATCCGGACGCCGGTTTTTCTGCCTCTTTCATATTTTTTCCTTACTAACATTTTTGTACGTACTTCTTTTAAGTGCGGTATGAGTTTATGGTTTCTCTCTCTTAACAGCAATAGCGGAGTTTCACTGTGGAATCATTACTTCTCGTTACCGGCGCATCGGGCCAGCTTGGCCAGGCAGTGTTACAGCATCTGACCAGCACGCTGGATATCCCGGCTAATCGCATCGTCGCCGCCAGTCGCCAGCCGGAGCGACTTGCCAGCTGGGCCGCCAAAGGCGTGCAGGTGCGCGAACTCGATTTTGAAAAACCGGCCAGCTTTGCGGCGGCACTATCAGGCATTGAGCGGGCGTTATTGATCAGCACCGATACCCTCGACCGGCCAGGCCAGCGCCTGCAGCAGCATCAGAATGCTGTTACTGGTTTTGCAACGGCCGGTGTTCAGCATGTGGTCTACACCTCCGCACCTCATCCTGAGGGTGCACCGCTGCTGATCGCCCCCGACCACCTGGGCACCGAAGAGGCGCTGGCAGCCAGCGAACTGCCGGGCTGGACGGTGCTGCGCAATCACTGGTATTTCGAAAATCTTGCGATGTCGATTCCGGCTGCCATCGCCTCAGGCCAGTGGTACAGCGCAGACGAAGGGCAAGGCAGCGCCGATATCGCGCGTGACGATCTGGCGTTGGCCGCTGCTGTGGCGCTTTCAGGCACAGAAACCGGTAAAAAGACCTGGACGCTTTCCGGCCCCGAATCACTGACCAAACAGCAGATTGCCGCGGCCATCTCCGGAGTGGTGAATAAACCGATTACGGTGGTGCAGGTTCCGCTGGAATCGCTGGTGCAGGGTATGATGGCGGCGGGCCTGCCGGAGCCGCTGGCGCGTATTTTCGCCTCGTTTGATGCCAATACCGCTGCGGGCCGCGTCGCGGCGGTGACCACCGACTTCAAACAGTTAACCGGCCGTGAGCCACAAACCTTCCACCACTGGCTGGAAAACCATCGTGGCCTGTTCACCGGCGAGCGCTAAAAAAGAAAACGGCCTGCTGAGCGCAGGCCGTTGCAACCATCAGGAGGTAATCCGTGGATTACCAGCCCTGAATCGCGTCGCCTTTGTAGACTTCTTTCGCTTTGGCAGCGACTTCCGGCGACTGCAACGCCGCTTTCAGCTTCTGAATTTTATCGCTGTCTTTGTCTTCTTCACGCGAAACCAGTGCGTTAACGTACGGCGAAGCCGCGCCTTCGCGGAACAGGCCATCACGGGTTGAAGATAATCCCGCCTGGGCAGAAAAGTTGGTGTTAATGATCGACAGGGTGACGTTTGGATCGTCAAGCGTACGGGTCAGCTGCGGCGTATCCACTTCGGCCAGCTTCAGATGTTTCGGATTGGCAACAATGTCGAGCGTAGTCGGAAGATAACCCACGCCGTCCTTGAGCTTGATTAAGCCCTGTGCCTGCATCAGCAGCAGGCTGCGGCCCAGCGTGGTCGCTTCATTGGAAATGGTAATGGTTGCGCCATCCGGCAGTTCACTGATGTTTTTAATTTTGTGGGAATAGGCGGCAATCGGGAAAACAAAGGTTTTTCCGACTACGGCAAATTTATAACCGCGCGCTTTGGTTTGATCTTCAAGATAAGGCAGACTCTGGAAGGCGTTGGCATCGACATCTTTGCCGCTCAGCGCTTCATTCGGCAGCACATAATCGTTGAAGGAGACCACTTCGACGTCCAGCTTATATTTATCTTTGGCGACTTTCTGTACTTCTTCCCAGATTGCCTGATCCGGTCCGGTATTGATGGCAACTTTGACTTTATTGTCGTTATCGGGTGAACAGGCGGATAACAGTAAAACGGAGCTGGCGAGTAACGCCGTAAGCAAACCTTTAAACATGAACGTATCCCTTCAGAAAAGTTAAGTGCTGGATAGTAATATAAGTCACGGAAACTGCACACTTCCGCCGCGATATAACTTATAACGCGGCATCATAACCTGCCGGTAAAAGGCAGCAGATTATGAGTTGCTTATTAATAACGCAGTCAGGCCGCAGCTGGTGTGGGTCGCCAGCGAAAGCGGGATTTGTTGTTACACTTGTAGCACCTGAACAAACTGAGGTTATTATGAAATTAGGCTTTGCGTGTAAATATCTTGATGCGGATTTTAAACAGCCATTCCCTTTTAAGGCCACCACCCGCACGCGTTTTTTAAGCCTGAAACAAGAAGAGCAGTCTGCGCTGCTGTATCAACTTGCTACCAATAATCTTAATCATCTGCTGGCAACCTTTAACGCGCTGGCGACCCAGCCCGACGCACTAAGAATGATGCGTATCGGCAGCGATCTGCTGCCATTATTTACCGTGCCCGAAGCCAGCCGACTTTATCAGGAACTGCTGCCCGATCTGGCACCTTTGTTTACCGCCTGCGGTGAAGTGGCAAAGGCCAATAATATTCGCCTCTCGTTTCATCCGGGACAATATTCAGTGCTGGCGTCCGATAATCCGCTGGTAGTGGAACGCGCGCGGGAAGATGTGGAATACCACGCGCTTTGCGCGGTGATGCTCGGCTATGGTCGTGCGTTTCAGGACTTCAAAATTAATATTCATATGAACGGCAAACAGGGCTTTGCCGGTTTTCAGGCGGCGTTCGGCCAGCTCAGCGAGGAAGCGCGGCGCATGCTGACGGTCGAAAACGATGAAATCTCCTGTTCGCTGGACGATGTTCTGCAGGCAGCAGAGTTGTGCCCGGTGGTGCTCGATATTCATCACCACTGGGTAAAAGAGAACGAATTTATTACGCCTGACGATGCACGTATTGAACGCATCAAAGCATCGTGGCGAGGCGTCAGACCGGTGTTGCACTATTCAATCTCGCAGGAAGGGCTGATCCCGGAAACCGGCTTTCCCGATCAGCTTACGCTGGGCATCGGGAAGTCGAAGCTGCGGGCGCATTCCGACTTCTATTTCAATGACACGTTGAATAACTGGGCGCTGTCGTTTGCAGATTTTGACATCATGTGTGAGGTCAAAATGAAAAACATCGCTCGCGATCGGCTGTGGAATCACGGCATGTTACAGAAAGACGCGTAAAAACAGAGGCCGTTTCGGCCTCTGTTTCAGGCCTTACTCCGTCGCCAACGCACGCAGCGATGCCACGCCTTTTTCACGCACCAGCACTGCCAGCAGCAGCATTCCTGCCAACGCGAGCAGGCTCGCCAGTACAAAGGCAGTGTGATAACCGCCGCCGTACTGGATAAGGAAGCCGGTAATCCCCGGTGACAGAATTCCCGCCAGATTGGCCAGCAGATGCACAAACCCGCCAGCGGTGCCGATGCGGCCGGGCGGCACAATGTCCTGCAGTAGCGACCAGCAGGCCTGCGGCGTCATGTAGGCGAAGACGCTGGCGAGGGTAATTAGCGTCACCGCGCTGACTACGTTGCTGCTCCATGCGGTAAGCATCACACAGACCGCTGCCACCGCCAGACCCACAAAGATTACCAGCTTGCGCGACAGCAGAAAGTTGCGGGTTCGCCGATAGAGCATATCCGATACCATGCCGCCGCCCAGAAAGCCCACCGTCGCGCCCAGCCAGGGCAGCACGCCGATAATGCTCATGCTTTTAATATCCAGATGCTGAAAGTCCGTGAGATAGCTGGGCAGCCAGGAGAGAAAAAAGAACTGGATATAGTTAAAGCAGAAGAAGGCACTGGCGACGCCGAGCACCGGCAGGGAAAAAACGTAACGCCACAATGAATGCGGGTCCTGCTGCGGCGAGGCTGCGCTTTTCAGGCTTGCCGGACGATTTCGTGCGATGTAGTCACTCTCTTCCTGACTGACGCGCGGATGCTGCTCCGGCTTATCGCGAAACAGCAGCAGCCAGCAGCCTACCCAAATAAACCCCAGCAGCGCGATGACCACAAAGGCGATGCGCCAGCCGAAGTGCCAGCCGACCAGCCCTACAATGGGCGCGGCGATGGCGGCGCCCAGCGGCTGGCCAGCGTTGGTGAATCCTACCGCCCGACCCACTTCCTGTTTGGGGAACCAGTTGGCGATCGACTTGTTGGTGGTGGTGCCCATCGGGCCTTCACCCACGCCAAACAGCATGCGCACAATCAGCAGATGTGCAAAGCCGGTGACCAGCGCGGTTGCGCCACAGAACAACGACCAGATGGTGGCCGCCCAGGCGTAGACGCGGCGTGGACCGAAGCGATCGGCACACCAGCCGCCAATAAAACAGAATGCGCAGTAGCCGATGAAAAAGCAGCTAAACAGAATGCCCATCTGCGCGTCATTAATGTGCAGATCCTGTTTGACCAGCGGTGCCATCACTGACAGCGCGGCGCGGTCGAGATAGTTAAGCATGCCGGCAAAAAAGAGCAGCAGGGCGATGACCACCCGGTAGCGTTTAAACATGGTGGCTTCCCTCTGTGGCAGCAATTCGATGGTGTGAAATACGGTAGCGCTGGAGCACGGCGGGATCGGGTTGATAGCCGAGTCCGGGCGCGGATGAAAGGGTAAAGTTCACCGCGGTTGGCAGCTCGGGATAGAGCGCCGCCTCAAAGGTGATCCACGGCACTTCCATTTTGATCGCAGGCGGCAGAGTGGCAACCAGATGCGCGGTCGCCAGCATGCCAGCGCCATAATAGAAGCAGTGCGGCACCACGGTGACCTTGTGTTGTCGGGCAAGAGCGAACACGCGCAGTGCCGCGCTAATGCCGCCGACTTTTGCCACACTTGGCTGCACAATATCCACGGCATTTAACGCCATTAAGTGAGCAAAACCGTGGTCGCCATCGGCGTTTTCGCCCGCCGCAATCGGCACGCCAATTTCGCGCAGCGCCGACAACGCTGCATAGTCATCCGGCGGCCAGATCGGCTCTTCCAGCCAGACCAGATTAAGCGAGCGCAGGGCATGCGCTTGCTGCACCGCCTGCTCCGGCGTCCACGGACAGTTAACGTCAACCATTAATTCAACGGTTTCAGGCAGTGCGCGGCGGGCCGCCGTGATGGCGGCAACTTCCGTTTCATGCAGCTTTAGCGTGGTAAAACCCTGCTGCTGTGCCCGCACCACCTGCTTAGCGACCGCTTCGGGATGGTTGTCATAACTGACGAGGCTGGCGTAGCGTTCGATGTGTTGTCGTTGCGCGCCCAGCAATTGCCACAGTGGCTGTTGCAGGTGCTGGCCGAGCAGATCCCACAGCGCGATATCCAGCGCCGAAAGCGCATAGCGCACCGGCCCGCTGCGTCCGAAGGCATGCAGCGCCTGTTCTGCCTGCTGCATTAACGCTTCTATTTGTCCGCTATTTTCAGGCATCGAACGTTGCAAAAAGAACGGTGCCACCAGCGAGCGCAGCGCCTGTTCAGTCACCGGGTTTGCCAGGTGACCAAAGGCTTCACCCCAGCCACACAGGCCGCTGGTGGTTTCCACTTTCACCAGCAGCGTTTCCATTTTGCGTAAGGAAGGTGACGCGGCATTAAAGGTGGTTTCTTCACGCTGTGGCGGGCGGCGATGCGCATGAAAAGGAATCGCAATGCGCATAACCTCAATTGATGATATTTCCAAAGTGATACCTCGCATAAGGGTATCCCAGCCAGCCGGGATAACGGTAACCTGTTCAAATCATTAGCGAGTATAGGAATGCAGCCGCGGTGCGGCATCAGGCGAAAGCCTAAGGATAAGCGGGCATGAACGTTGCTTTTTGGGCAACTGGACAGCCAGTAACGGAAAGGATCACAAAATAACGCAGGTGATGACGGTGAGTAACGAGTTTATGAGAGCATGCGCCGCAGACAGGCAAAAAAAACGCCATCAACGCGTTAACGTTGATGGCGCTGATTGCCGCAACAATTTACGGGCGCTGTGGCTCGCCGCGCACCGGTTTCTCACCGGCGACAAAGTAGCTGGCGGTGCTGCGTGGTAACGGTGCCTTGCCACGAATACGGTCGGCGATTTTTTCGCCAATCATAATGGTGGTGGCATTCAGGTTACCGGTGATGATCAGCGGCATGATAGACGCATCGACCACGCGCAGCGCCTCCACGCCGTGCACACGACCATCGCCGTCAACCACTGACATCTCATCGTTACCCATTTTGCAGGTACCGCAAGGATGGTAGGCCGTTTCGCCGTGATTACGCACAAACTCATCCAGCTGCTCGTCCGTCTGGCAGTCGAGGCCGGGACTGATTTCGCGACCACGGTATTTATCCAGCGCCGGCTGATTGATGATTTGGCGCGTGATGCGAATGGCATCGCGGAATTCATGCCAGTCCTGCTCGGATGCCATGTAATTAAACAGAATCGACGGGTGCTGGCGCGGATCGCGTGATTTCAGTCGCACGTGACCGCGGCTTGGGGAACGCATCGAACCCACGTGACACTGGAAGCCGTGCGCATTGACCGCGTTCGAGCCGTTGTAGTTAATCGCCACCGGCAGGAAGTGATACTGAATGTTCGGCCAGGCGAACTCTTCACGGCTGCGAATAAAGCCGCCCGCTTCAAACTGGTTGCTGGCGCCAATACCGGTGCCGTTAAACATCCATTCCGCACCGATTTTCGGCTGGTTCCACCATTTCAGGGCCGGATAAATCGACACCGGCTCTTTGCACTCATACTGCAGGTACATTTCAAGGTGGTCCTGCAGGTTTTCGCCGACGCCAGGCAGATCGTGCACCACTGGAATATCGAACTGTTTCAGCAGAGCGGCCGGGCCAACGCCGGATCGCTGCAGAATCTGCGGCGAAGCGATAGCGCCCGCGCTGAGCAGCACTTCACGACGCGCACGCGCTTCGTGCACTTCATTGCTGTCGCCGAGCATATAGGCCACGCCGACGGCGCGCTTGCCGTCAAACAAGATGCGATCGGTGGTGGCATGGGTGACAATTTTCAGGTTTGGACGGCTTTTGGCCTGATCCAGATAGCCGCGCGCGGTACTGGCTCGACGACCTTTCGGCGTGACCGTACGATCCATTGGGCCAAAACCTTCCTGCTGGTAGCCGTTGAGATCGTCAGTACGCGGATAACCTGCCTGCACACCGGCTTCAATCATCGCTTCGAACAGCACGTTGTTGCCCGCTTTTGGCGTGGCGACGCTCACCGGGCCGTCGCCGCCGTGATAGTCGTTCGGGCCGATATCGCGGGTTTCCGCTTTGCGGTAGTAGGGCAGGCAATCCAGGTAGCTCCAGGATTCCAGACCGGGTTCTTTCGCCCAGCCGTCGAGATCCAGAGCGTTAGCGCGGATATAGCACATGCCGTTGATCAGCGATGAGCCACCAAGACCCTTGCCGCGACCGCATTCCATGCGACGGTTATTCATGTAAGGCTCTGGGTCGGTTTCATACGCCCAGTTGTAGCGACGGCCTTGCAGAGGGAATGCCAGCGCGGCAGGCATCTGCGTACGGAAGTCCGCACGGTAATCGGGGCCGCCCGCTTCCAGCAGCAGGACGTTGACGCTGCTGTCTTCGGTCAGGCGCGTCGCCAGCACGTTGCCTGCGGAACCAGCGCCAATAACAATATAATCAAATTCCATCGGTTACTCCTCAGGATCAAATATTAAAATACGGACTGAAAACGCGTCATCTCAACCTGGATTGATTTGACCTGAGTGTAATTTTGCAGGGTCATCAGGCCGTTTTCGCGACCGACACCAGAGTGCTTGTAACCGCCGACCGGCATTTCCGCCGCCGACTCGCCCCAGGTGTTGATCCAGCAAATGCCGGCTTCGATCTGATGAATCACGCGGTGCGCGCGATTCAGATCGTTGGTGACCACACCGGCGGCGAGACCAAACTCGGTGGCATTCGCGCGGCGTACCACTTCTTCTTCGCTTTCATAGGTCAGGATTGACATCACTGGACCAAAGATCTCTTCGCGAACGATCTTCATCTCATCGCGGCAGTCGGTAAACACCGTCGGTGCAACCCATGCGCCTTCATCAAAGCCTGCGCCGGTCAGACGCGTGCCGCCACACAACAGACGTGCGCCTTCGACAATACCTGACTCGATGTAACGCATCACGTTGTCGCGATGGGCAAAGCTAACCAGCGGGCCAAAGTTGGTGTCGGCGTCGGTGAGCGAGCCGGGGCGGATGCGCGCCACGCGCTCGGCAATTTTCTGCTCAAACGCCGGTTGCAGGGCAGCGGGCACAAATACGCGCGTGCCGTTGGTGCAGACCTGACCGGAGCTGTAAAAATTCGCCATCATCGCGATATCGGCTGCCAGATCGAGATCGGCGTCATCAAAGACGATCAGCGGCGATTTGCCACCCAGTTCCATGGTGACATCTTTCAGCGTTGAGCCTGCGGCGTTTGCCATCACTTTCTTGCCGCTGGCAACGCCACCGGTGAAGGAGACTTTATCGATGCCGTCATGCTCAGTCAGCAGCTGGCCGGTGACCGGGCCGGTGCCAGGCAGCACGTTGAATACGCCGTTGGGGACGCCCGCCTCGGTATAGATTTCTGCCAGCTTCAGCGCGGTGAGCGGAGTCACTTCGCTTGGCTTGAAGATCATGGCGTTGCCTGCCGCAAGGGCAGGGGCTGATTTCCACAGTGCGATCTGAATCGGATAGTTCCATGCGCCGATACCGGCCACCACGCCCAGAGGTTCGCGACGGGTATAGACAAAGGCGGTATCGCGCAATGGGATCTGCTGGCCTTCCAGCGTCGGGATCAGGCCCGCGTAATATTCCAGCACGTCAGCACCGGTAACGATATCCACGCTGGCGGTTTCGCTCAGCGGTTTGCCGGTATCCAGCGTTTCCAGTTCAGCCAGCGCATCGTTGCGCTCGCGCAGGATATCGACCGCCCGGCGCAGGATGCGCGAACGCTCCATGGCGGTCATCGCTGCCCAGACTTTTTGTCCTTTTTTAGCCGCGTTTACCGCCCGCTCAACGTCCTGCGGGCCGGCTTCGTGCACCTCGGCCAGCACTTCGCCGTTCGCCGGATTGATGGTCTGAAAAGTTTTTCCTTCCGCAGAAGGAACGTAGGCGCCATCAATGTAGAGGTGTTGCTCGTTAAATCGGGACATTATCTCTTCCTTATCTATTCTGATCGTCAGCCAACTGCTGATGAATGAATTGTGTGGTCAGTGTTCGGGCGACCTCGGGATCAAAAGGTTTGCGGCTCAGTGCGGCGCGCAACCAAAGCCCATCTATCAGTGCCGCCAGACCGTGTGCGGCCAGGCGGGCTTTATCGCGCGGCATTTCACGTCGAAATTCTGCCGCCAGCGAGGAAAAAAGCCGGCTGCTGCTGACCCGCTCAAGGCGATTCAGCTGCGGTTGGTGCATGCTGCTGGACCAGAAATCCAGCCAGGCTTTCATCGCTGCCTTATGCACCTGTGTTTCATCGAAGTTGCCTTCAACGATGGCACGAAGCCGCGCTTCGGTGGAGGCATCGGCCAGTGGCTTGAGCCGGGCAGCAACGGCATCGCGTAGCTGGCGCGTCACATCGCGCATGGTGGCCTCAAGCAGGCCGTTTTTATCTTTAAAGTAATGACTGATGATGCCGGTTGAAACCCCCGCGCGGCGGGCAATCTGGGCGATAGTGGCATCATTCAGGCCCACGTCATTAATCGTACTCAGGGTCGCATCAATCAGTTGCCGACGTCGTATCGGCTGCATCCCCACCTTTGGCATTTTTCCTGCTCCGTGCTCATTTCGTACCCCTATTAAAACTTTTTTTGATTGCACGTTCAATATAAAAAGAAAACTTGTTAGGATGTTGCGCTTCGATTGTTACATAAGCGTAGCGGTGGACTACAATCGTCAGCGGTTGTTCACCGTGATGGTTTATCAGGATACTTAACAGGGAAAATAGCGGTCAGTTATTGACCGATATGGTGAATTAATCGATTGAATAATTAGACATTTAACCAGAGGCTTTTATTGATGATGAATCCACCATCCGGTGAAAAAGACAGAATCAATCCTGTTGTGTTTTACACTTCAGCTGGACTGATTCTGACGTTTTCACTGTTGACCATTCTTTTCAGTGGCCAGGCGGCAGGCTGGATCCTGACCGCAGTTAACTGGGTTTCTGCCACCTTCGGCTGGTATTACATGCTGGCGGCGACGCTCTATATCGTCTTTGTGCTCTATATGGCGTGCTCGCGCTTTGGTGACATTAAGCTGGGGCCAGAGCAGTCAAAACCGGAGTTCAGCATACTCAGTTGGTCAGCCATGCTGTTCGCGGCAGGCATCGGCATCGACCTGATGTTCTTCTCCGTGGCCGAGCCGGTAACGCAATATATGCAGCCGCCGGAAGGCGCCGGTCAAACCATGGAGGCGGCGCGTCAGGCGATGGTCTGGACGCTGTTCCACTACGGCCTGACCGGCTGGTCGATGTACGCACTGATGGGCATCGCGCTTGGCTACTTCAGCTATCGCTATAACCTGCCGTTGACCATTCGCTCGGCGCTGTACCCCATCTTTGGCAAGCGCATCAACGGACCGATCGGTCATACCGTGGATATCGCGGCGGTTGTCGGCACCATTTTTGGTATCGCCACTACGCTGGGTATTGGCGTCGTGCAGCTTAACTATGGGCTGAAGGTGCTGTTCGATATTCCTGAAGGACTGGCGGCGCAGGCCGGTTTAATCGTCTTATCGGTGATTATCGCCACCATTTCGGTGACATCCGGCGTAGATAAAGGCATTCGTATTCTGTCTGAACTCAACGTAGCGCTGGCGGTTGGTCTGATTCTGTTTGTGCTGTTCTGCGGCAATACTGAGTTTCTGCTGAACGCGCTGGTGCTTAACGTGGGTGATTACATTAATCGCTTTATGGGCATGACGCTGAACACCTTCGCCTTCGATCGCCCAACTCAGTGGATGAACAGCTGGACGCTCTTTTTCTGGGCATGGTGGGTTGCCTGGTCGCCGTTTGTTGGACTGTTCCTGGCGCGTATTTCGCGTGGACGTACTATTCGTGAGTTCGTACTCGGCACGCTGATCATTCCGTTTACCTTTACGCTGCTTTGGCTTTCGGTATTTGGTAACGCTGCGCTGTATGAAATTATTCACGGCAATGCAGGATTTGCGCAGGAAGTGATGAACCATGCAGAACGCGGCTTCTATAGCCTGCTGGCACAGTATCCGGCGTTTAAGCTGAGTGCGTCGGTCGCGACCATCACCGGTATGCTGTTTTATGTCACCTCGGCGGATTCCGGTTCGCTGGTGCTGGGTAACTTCACCTCGAAGCTGAAAGATATCAACAGCGATGCGCCAAACTGGCTGCGTATTTTCTGGTCAGTGGCGATTGGTGTGCTGACGTTGAGCATGCTGATGACCAACGGTATCTCGGCACTGCAAAACGCCACGGTGATCATGGGTCTGCCGTTCAGCTTTGTGATCTTCTTTGTGATGGCGGGGCTTTATAAATCGCTGAAGATTGAGGATTATCGCCGTGCCAGCGCCACGCGTGATACCGCGCCTTACCTGGCCGCAGCGAACGATCGCCTGAGCTGGAAAAAACGGCTGTCGCGCCTGATGAACTATCCGGGCTCGCGTTATACCCAGCATATGATGGAAACCGTGGTGTTCCCGGCAATGCAGGATGTGGCGAAAGAGCTGGAGCTACGCGGGGGGAAAGTTGCGCTGGAAGCAGTGCCAGCCGATGAGGAGAACCCTTTGGGCTATCTGGATCTGCGTGTGAATCTGGGCGAAGAACAGAACTTTGTTTACCAGGTTTGGCCGCAGCAGTATTCGGTGCCGGGCTTTACCTATCGCGCCCGCAGCGGTAAATCGACCTATTACCGTCTGGAAACCTTCCTGCTGGAGGGCAGCCAGGGCAACGATTTAATGGATTACAGCAAAGAGCAGGTGATTATTGATATTCTCGATCAGTATGAACGTCACCTGAACTTCATCCATCTTCATCGTGAAGCGCCGGGTAGCAACATCACCTTCCCGAATATGTAACCTGTCGCCCGGCGTTTCTCGCCGGGCACCCAGCGCCGACATTGATTGTCGGCGCTGAATTCCGCTTTTTATCTAAAATCTCAATCATCATCATCGCAGATGGTGATAGCGCCGGTTAAACCACACCAGGTTTGACGCCAACTGCTGGCGTTTGATGCCCACTATTTCGCAGATCATGATGTCGTGCGTGCCGACGGTGACGCGTGACTGAATTTTACAGTCAAAGGCAACTGCGCTGGCTGACAGCAGCGGCGAGCCGGTGATAAAGGTGTCCCATTCTACCGCCGCAAAGCGATCCTGCTGGGCCAGTTTCCCGCCAAATATCCCGGACAGTGCTTCCTGATCGGCAGCCAGCGTGTTGACGCAAAGGTGTTCGGCATCGGCAAATGCGGCAAACACCGAAGCGCTGTGATTCAGGCAGACTAACAGCGAAGGCGGGGAATCTGTGACGCTACAAACGGCAGTGGCGGTAAATCCAGTGGCACTTCCTTCACTCAAGGTTGTGACAATGTTGACCGCTGAGCCAAGATTCGCCATCGCATCCTTGAATGCCTGGCGGCCCTGGTCATCAGTATCAGAAAAAATTGTTGAGACCACTTGGGTCTCCTCAACAGCAAGCAGTGTGGTATCAGACATAAATGCAGGCCTCCTCAAAATCGAAACGATAAAGACGATCGTAAACTTTTTTGGCATCGCCATAGCCAAGATTAATGATCTGGTTCACGGTCCAGCTGGTGTCCGCAAAAAATGCGGCGTCGACCGCTTTGGCATCAAACCCTGACATCGGCCCGGTATCCAGACCCAGCGCACGCGCCGCCATGATCAGGTAGGCCGCCTGCATCGAACTGTTGCGCAGCGCCGTTTCGCGGGCAAAGCTTTCGCTGGAGGTGAACCAACTGCGCGCATCGCCGTGAGGAAAAAGCACTGGCAATGCGTCATAAAATTTTGTATCCCACGCCACGATGACATTAACCGGCGCGGTCATGGTTTTTTCCACATTGCCTTTTGACAGCGCGGGTGCCAGTCGTGCTCGCCCGGCTTCAGTGGTAATAAACACAAAGCGTGCGGGTGAACAGTTGGCAGAGGTTGGCCCCATACGCACCAGCTGATAGAGCTCGCGCAGCAGCTCTGCTGGCACCGGCTTATCCTGCCAGCCATTTTGCGTTCGCGCGCTGAGAAACAGGGTATCTAATCCTTCTTCGGCTATTTTATTGCTCATGCATGTCTCCTTAACAAAACGTGAAGGCCAGAAAAGTCTTCGGGTAATGCCGATCGTGATAGTCAGAACACTATCAATATCTGTGCCAATAATTTATAGCAATAAAATCAGTGGGATAAGTTTTACCATCCGGTCAAAACGGACTAACTGGTCTGAATATGCAACACGCTGGTGCGCCAGGCACTTCAATGGTGCTGATGGTGGATGTGCGGAGGAGAGCAGGGAAGGAAGGGCACAGGCGGCAGGCAATGGTAGCCGTAGAATGCAAAAAACCCGCACAAGGCGGGTTTTTTATCACGGGAAACTCACTGCTCAGGCTATTGCCGTCGTCGCTATCGTAGATTCCTGTGCGATTGTTCGCTACTTAAAGCGGAACAACGTTTACAGCTGATGGGCCTTTAGCGCCGTTCTCGATTGAGAACTCAACTTTCTGGCCTTCATCTAAGGTTTTGAAATCATTGCTCTGGATTGCAGAGAAGTGTACGAATACATCTTTGCTGCCGTCTGCAGGAGTAATGAAGCCGAAACCTTTATCAGCGTTAAACCATTTTACTAAACCAGTCATTTTGTTAGACATAGATATTTCCTTTAGATTTTTTGAGCCACTTAACGTGACGAACATGGCCTGTTTGCAGAGTTTACTTACTGGGCACTTAGGAGGAGGCTCTCGCAGAAGGGTATCTATGGATAACGCTTGAACTGAGGACTGCTTTACTAAAACTGCTTTCATAAGGTCTGTGTTTCAAACCGATGACGTATACTAGACCGGGAGAGCGGTGTTACGCAAGCGTTAATATTATTTAATTTTAGATGGTTAGTTTTGCAACGAACCCACCTTTTCTGCTTTATGAGTATAGTCGATTAAAAATGCAGCGCCACCAGTAAGCGTGTTCTGTAAAAATAAAAAGCCCCGACGGTTTAGGTCAGGGCTTTTAGGGTACTGCACACTTAGGATTTAACATTAATACGCTTTGTTGATACTTACTGCTATTGGTACTGCGTTAAATGTACACGTTAAGAACAGATAATATTGGGTACTAGATAGATAATTAAAAACCCCCATATATTTACCGATTAACACATCGCCAGCTTCATCACTTTCTTAAAGCGTGGCATCTTAATCCAGTACATCTCCCCTCGCGATATAAACTCTTTGATGCGTTGCCTTACTTTCGTTGCGATACTCAGAAAACAAAACCTTATCGCAAGCAATTGTAGTTGAAACATGGCGTTACATCATCGCGTTGTTGTCCCCAGGTTGCGATTGGTGAATCTCACTACGTGGCCTTAACACTGATCGACAGAGGGTGAAGCTATTCCTCAATTATCGATATCCCATACAACAATGTTACGTGGCCTTTATCGCAAATTATTTCTGAAACAAACTTCTGATACACTTTCTGCTTACCCGGCAACAAACTTTCCGCTGCCGTTGAATACCAATCTAAGCTTTTTTTTCGCGGTGTCAACACTGTTTTTAAACGCATGTTTTTATTGCCAGTAGTGATATAAAAGCGCTGCGCTTTTCCTGTGCTTTGTTTCACAGCAAAATAATCTTTTTCACCCGCAACGCTTTATTTCCCACCGGACAATTTCACGGTTCAATTGTCAAAAAAATCTGAAGTTAGCAAGCTATCAACGCGGTCGTTGTGTGGCCTCGCCAGCATGGGCAACGCAGCGGCTGTGGGCGGCTGTGGGCGGCTGCGTTGCATCACTCAAAGTTAAAGCCAGAGAGTGACGTTGTTTAATGCGCGCTCATTTTTGAAAAGCCATTGACGATAATTACGCCTATCACTATTAGGGCGATACCAATAAGCGCCGCAGTGTCAGGATGCTGTTTGAAAATCACAATGCTGACTACCGTGGTGAGAATAATGCCCAGGCCACCCCAGGAAGCGTAAGCGATGGCCAGCGGCACGGCGCGCAAAGCCTGAGCAAGCAGATAAATAGAGAGCGAATAACAGACTGCAGCGCCCAGAGAGGGCAGAAGCTTAGTGAAGTGGGCCGATTTGCCCAGCAGCGTCGTGCCGATCACTTCAACGATAATGGCAACCAGCAGTGCCAGATAAGATAGCCAAGCGGGCATATTGCGTTCTCCTTACGTAAACCCAGGGCGGTAATTATAGAGAGGCTGAGAGAATTTCCCGTTTTTATTGCACCGCTGATTGACGACTCACGCTATAAAGGCAACGTCAGCGCGATCTCCATGCCGCCGTCGGCAGGTAAGCTGGCTGACACTTCACCGCCGTGCGCAACCACAATGGCTCTGGCGATGGATAATCCCAGCCCGCTTCCGCCAGAGTGCCGTGCCCGTGAAGATTCCGCGCGAGTGAAGCGATCAAAGAGGATGGGCAGAAATTGCGGATCGACGCCGGATCCGTAATCGCGGAACAGGATGCTCACCTGCGTCGCATGCTGGGTGACCGTGATGGTCAGGCTCTTGCCTTCTGGTGCGTAACGCAGCGCATTCTCCATTAAAATAGTAAACACCTGGCCCAGCCGAAACGCATCGCCCGAACAGCGTGCGTGATGCTTTGCCTCTATTACTATCGCCATACCTGCCGCTTCCGCCTGCGGTGCCAGCCAGGCTGCGCGTTCTCGCAGCAGTTCAACCAAATGAATTCTGCTGCGCTCAAGGCTGAGCTGTCCGGCATCCGCCAGCGACAGCAGATGTAATTCGTCTGTCAGGCGACTCAGCTGGCGAAGCTGCTTCATGACCATGCTCAATTGCTGCGGATCGGGATCAAATACGCCATCGATCATGCCCTGCAAGCGGCCAATGGCCGCGGTCAAAGGTGAACGAAGCTCATGCGCCATCGCAACGTGCGAAGCCCGCAGTTCACGCTCATAGCGCGCCAGCTGCTGCGTCATCAAATTAAAATCTTCGGTAAACTGCACCAGCTCTTGTGGCGCATTTTCTACCAGATCGGCGGTTGTGCCGAACTGACCCTCGGCAACCGCACGCGCCGCTGTTGCCAGTCTGCTGAACTGGGCAGAGAGCGGGCGCGCAACGCGCAAGCCAATCATCACAATAAAAGGAATCGCCATGATCACCAGCACGCCCACCGTCAGCCAGTCATTGGAGGCGATGGACGGATCGGAATAGTAGATGCCCCACCAGTTATCAATAATTTGGTGATAGCGTGCGAGGTCAAGCGCAGGATGCTGGCGTAACTGGGCAAACTCCTCGCGCAGTGCCGGCGGCATATGCAGATAGACCCACAGATTCTTCAGGGCAAATCTCAGCCACATACAGATGGCAATCAGCACTACGCTGCCCAGCGCCAGCGCGATCACGCGCATGCAGATCCAGCGCCATAAAGAAGAGTGCGGAGCGCGACTCATGGCTGACGAAACCGATAACCAACGCCGCGCACCGCAGGCAGGATGTCGTGCAGGCCGGCTGCTTCCAGTTTTCGCCGCAGGTTGTAGACGTGTGTGTCGACGACTCGCTCCAGCGCGTCGCTTTCGGGCAGGCAGTTTTCCAGCAGGAACTGGCGGGTAAAGGGACGCACCGGTGCACGCATCAGCGTTACCAGAATGGAAAATTCGGTTGGCGTGAGTTCCAGGCGATAGGGCGGTCCATCGGTTTGATTAATCACTGCTGTCAGCGCGTCAGCATCGACCTCAAGCGCCGCCCAACGCAGTTTCTCCGGCAGTGCCGCGCCCGAAAAACTTCTGCGCAACACTGCCTGCACGCGTGCTACCACTTCGCCGGGATCGTAAGGTTTAACGACATAGTCGTCGGCGCCATAGCGCAGTGCACCAATTCTGTCCGGCGCATCGCCCATGGCGGTAACCATGATCACCGGCGTATCGCCCCGGCGTCGCAGCGCGGTTAACACCTCGGTGCCACTCATGCCGGGCAGCATAATATCCAGCAGGATAAGATCAGGCTCCCAGCGGCGAGCCGTTTCCAGACCGCTGAGACCATCGCCAGCAATAGTGACATCATAGTTTTCTCGCTTTAGATAGGCCTTGAGCACATCAGCAGCGTCGGCATCATCTTCAATAATCAGTACTCGCTTGGTCTGCATGCGGTGTCACCTGGCTGTAAACGATTATTCACTGGCTAAGGGCAAGCCCGGCGTGTAAGACTTGCCTGAGAGGCATGATAATAACCGTAAAACCGCTGTTTCACATGGCCGGATTAAGGCATTGTGTTAAATCGTTGCGGCGAGGCGTTAGCATGAGCGCAATCATCAGAGGAAAGTCCATTATATCCCGCCAGAGCTGGGAAGAGCGGTCATGACGTTGGGCTGGTACAGGCAGTTTATTCATCAGCCGCCGGACCGAATCCACCCACTTTGTGCCCGCGTCAGTCGCCCGGCTGTCACTTTAAGTGGCAAAATGGTAAGCTGTATGGATACCCAGGCGGTATGTAGGGAGAACTAATTTGAGTTACAGAAAAACCAATATTCCGGAAGAGATACAGGCGGCGGTAGGTTATGCCGTTTCACTGCTCCTCGAAGCCGGCAAACCCATACACATGCATGAGATCACCGCGCTGTTGCAACAGCACGCGGAGCAGGCTTCCGATGAGTCGCTTAAAAACCATCTTCTGCACGCCATTCGTCTGATTGCAGACAAAATGAACTGAGTCGCCACGGCCGCTACTTCGCTATTCCCTCTTTTTTAATTTTTCTGATATGCAATAGCATTACCGGACACGCAGCGCTTTGCTGGTGACACGGCGTGTCATTATTTTTTTAGACAGGATGAACAGGGAAGGGCAGATCAGATGCCGGGGTCATCCGGCGTTTGGCCAACCACCAGCGCCAGCGTCTGGCTCAGGATTGCCTGTTGAGCAGGCAAGGTAGCGGTTTCCAGTTGCGCAATCAGACGCTGAATTAACACCTTGTTCGACAACACTTCTTTGCTGGCCACCATCGCTCTGATCATCATGCCCAGTGCTTCAGTGGCGCTGCTATAAAGGATCACGGCAGCCAAATCGTTTCTCTCGTTCTCCGGCAACTCTCGGTACATCAGCGCATCCTCGTCGAGTTGCCAAAGCGATTGTAATCAATCGCTGCGGGATTAATGTTTTTTAGTGTCGTCGGGTGGACCGTCATTGGTAAAAATGTGCTGCACATTTTCACCGTCACAAACCTGAAGAGTGGTACGGTCGCGGGCGATATCGAGGCTGCTGCGTACTTCAGCGATGGCCCGTTCACAGGCGAGTTGCCGCATGTCGTTCTTCTCATTAGCCGCAAGTTGTTGCAGGCGTTCAATCACCGCCGTGGCAGAGATCGCATCGCCGCCTTGCAGCAGGGTGAGCACCGCTTCACCCATCATAATGTCGGTTAGTTTATCGTCGTCACGTCTCTTCATAGTGGTTTCTCTGGGTCAGTAGCTTGCCCGGAACATCGCGAGTAAAGCGCTATTCTAGCGACGACCAAGTTATGAGCCAAGTCAGTCAGAAAAATTATGTCTTTGAATTCGTGCTAAAAGTCACTGCGAAAGCGGCTAAAACAACAAAAAGGGGACAGGTGTCAAACCAACGTGGGCTTCAGTGGACAGACTCAGGCGTTGTTTTTAAACAGCAGACGAACCAATTCCTGATAGTGCTGCTCTTCTTCCACGCTCACCGCCGCTTCCATACGACAAAGCAGCCGGGTACACAAAGTTTTACGGTTAAGGATTTTACCCGAGCGCAGAATTTCAACTACTACCTGACCCAACGTTTCCTGCTGGGAAGGCAGAGAGGCGCTGCTGAAATAACGGGCAATATCGCTGTTAGGTAATGTGCTGTATCCGTCCTGACGCATGAGGATGTTCCTTTGCTTGGTGAAAACTGTAGCCTGATAGCTGGCGGCAAAGTTATACAACTCTGCTTACGTTGTACAGATTTTTCCATCTTTGACGGGGCGGGTTTGTGGCAAAAAGTGCGATATGGGTTAAGGAAGAGTAAAAATGAGAGGAATGTCAACAGAGGGTATTCGCTATATGCATAGAAGGCAGGATCGAAACTGCCCGCATCAGCGGGCAGTAACATCAGAGCAGATTACTCATCGCTCTGCATGGCGAGGCCAAAACTGGCGCTGATTTTGTCATCAAGCCAGCCAGCGCGCTCCGGTGAACGGCTGCTAAGGCAGCGATATCCTGCCAACCAGCGACGTGTTTCGTGCATCTGCATTAACACATCATCATCAGACTCATTTTCCGCCATTAACTTTAGTTCGGCCAACAACGAGCTCACGGTGACATCTTGTCTGCCGAAGATCAGGTGCATCGCTGCCTGGCCAATGAGCCTGTTGCCTTTTTCTTCATCAGAAATATACATGCCAACCTCCAACGTTTTTTGCGGAAATAATTTTGTCCTGCATCTTTATTATATAAAAAATATCGATAATTTCAGGACTATTTTCATTACTTTTGGCTATCAAACTGAATGGCGAATAATTTATTAAGCAGATTGCTAGCATAACTCGTTAATAAACTACGTTTTTTATCACAACCCACGACTACGAGGATAAACCCCGTCCTTAAGGCAAATTTTACGCTTCGATTGAAACATTAAGCAACATTTCAGGTGAAAACAGGCGATGTTTTTGCTCATCGGAATAATGCATTTCCGATATACCTTAAGATAATTGAAAATGGCGCAGATGATAAACAAGAACGGTCTCAAATCCGGTTAAGCGTTTGCGTAATCTCTTTTATCCGCTCTCAGACAAGTTCGATTTAGATTAAAACACGTTACGTGTTCATGTAATTTAACTTTAGAAAATCGCTTCTGCCATTGATGATTACCCAATCATTGCGCTCTTTTTTGGTACCTCATTTCAGTAAATTTACCGGTTGATCACAAATCCGCTAAACCTTACTCATTAAAAGGTTACTTTTGATAAACCTCTCAGGCTTGCTGCCGATAACCTCTGTGAATCGTTGCCTTCCTTAGCAGGCGATAAAGTTAAACTTCAGGGGCTTACATGAATATTACACAACGTCTGTTAATGACGTTTGGGCTGTTATTTGCTGGTCTGATTACTCAGGCTATTCTCGCCATGACGCTGATCTCTGGCTTCCAGGACCGCTTTGAGTATGTTCAGTCCAATACGTTGCCTTCTATAAAGACATTGGGTGAACTGACCAATCAAAGCAATCAGCTTGCTCTGACGCTTTACAAGCATCAGGGCCAGAGCGACAACGCGAAATTGCCAGCGCTTGAAGATATTATTCATCAACAGCTTGCCGCGCTGACATCGTTAACCACCCACTATATGGAGAACGATATTTCCAGCGCAGACGATAAACAGCTGACCACAGCCGCACTGGAAAACATCCAGTCGGTCGAACAGCGTCTGCCCGCGTTTTTTGCCGCTTCGCGAGCGCATCAGAACGATCAAAGCATGCTCCTGCTGGAACAAGAAAACGGCATTGGTGATGCGATTCGTCAGCTGGTGGCCGGATATAAAAAACAGTTGGCGTTGAACATTGTGATTGGCGATGAGCTGCGCGCCACTAACCATCGTACCTTTACTACCGTGCTGTGGGGCACCATTGTTGGCGTGGTTGCTACCGTGGTGATTTTTGCGCTGTTTGCCGGTTTAACCGTGATGCGCATTCGCAAAAGTCTGCAGGATATTGGCGCAATCATGGCCTTCTCCAGCGCTAACCTTGATCTCACCGTCAGTGCTGATGAAAGCCGTAATGATGAAATTGGCACCATGGCGCGCGCCTATAATGGCCTGATTCAGCGGGTTTCCGCCGCACTGGGATCGGTCAGCAGCACGGCGCTGTCGGTCAGCAGCGCGTCGGCGCAAATTGCTGCCGGCAATGAAGATCTCTCATCGCGCACTGAGCAGCAGGCAGCATCCCTTGAGCAAACCGCCGCCAGCATGACGCAACTGAGTGAAACCGTGCGCCAGACCGCGGACAATACCCAGCAGGCGAGCCAGCTGGCTGGTAGCGCGAATCATCTGTCAGAAAAAAGTGCCGCCTCACTGGACACCATGCTGGTGACAATGAGCAATATTCAGAACAGTTCACGGCGCGTGGCCGATATCGTAACGCTGATTGAAGGTATCGCTTTCCAGACCAATATTTTGGCACTCAACGCTGCGGTAGAAGCAGCGCGTGCGGGCGAACACGGTAAAGGTTTTGCCGTGGTGGCAGGCGAAGTGCGTAATCTGTCACAACGTTCCACCACTGCCGCCCGCGAAATTAAAACCCTGATTGATGAGTCGTGGCAGCTTACGCAAACCGGTGCCAGCCAGGCCACGGAAGTCGGACAGAATATGTCGGCGATGAAAGCGGCAATTCAGCAGGTCAGCGATCTGGTCAACGACATCGCGGTAGCGGCCACTGAGCAGAGCAAGGGCATTGCCCAGGTGCATCAGGCAGTGGATCAGATGGATAACGTGACACAGCAGAACGCCTCGCTGGTTGAGGAAGCGTCGGCGGCTTCTCAGTCTCTGCAGGAGCAGGCAGCGGCGCTGACGCAGATGGTGGCTGAGTTCCGCATCGGGCAGGATCGCAGCCCCGCGCCTGCGGCGAAGCTGATTCGACCTGCGGCCCGAAGCGCAGCGCCAGCGGTTTCGATCAACGACGCCAACTGGCAAACCTTCTGATTTGCATTGCGTTGCCCGGCTGGCGAGTGGTTCGCTCCGGGCACGCTTCTCTCACGGTAAGATTGTTAACCTGTAAAAAAGCCGCTGAGGTGATCAGCGGCTTTTTATTTTCCCTGCTTCTTGCCGGGCTCAACTCAGCGACTGGGTAAACGCCTGCCACTGATTTCGATAAACCTCGAGTTGTGCCAATGCTGCCTTGATCGATTCCTGAGCCTGATCCGGGTGCGGCGTAGCGTTGATCACCTTAGTGAAAGTGTGAAAAACGTCGTCCATATTGTCGGCATGCTGCGTAGCATCGCGCATGATATTCAGTTCTTTTTGCGGTCGTGCGTTGCCCTGATGCAGTTCATCAAGATAACGCTGCGCATCGGCAATATAAGCCGCCGTGCCATGTTGCTGCGCAGTTTCTAGCGTGCCCTGAGCCAGCTGTAAATGCACTGCTTCGCGGAACGCGATCTTACTACCGATCAACGCATCTACGTATCCGCTCGCCTGTTGTTGCCGATCGGCCGGAATATATTTCTCTACCAGCTTGTACAACTTTGCCTCGGTTAAGGAGAGCGACATCGCCTCGGCGGTATCTGAACTGTCATAACGATTGAGACCGACCACGCCGTCACGCAATACCTGATGCATGGCGGTACTAAAGTCGTCGAGTGTTTTCTGGCTGTTGCCGTCGGTCATAAACAGCAGGCTGTTCAGGGCAGTGGCGTCGTCAGCGGTGTAGGGATCGTTATAAAGAGGCGAGCCAAGATCGGGCAACGCCTGCGGCTGTAACAGTGCCAGCCGGTTAACCTGCGTGGCGAGCGTGCTCTGTTTTGCCTCGCTGGTGGTTGGCGAGCCGCTGTCGTGAGTTTCCTGCTGGAGGCGGCTCAGCGCTTCAGCTGAAAGCATTACGCTGCTACTGGCAGCCACGGATTTGCCGGTGATTTCATCCACACCGACGCTGCCTGCGGTGGTCCGCACGGCGAAATCCACTACTGATGATGTTCCTTGTTCGATACGCATTATCTCTCCTGTTAATGAAAAGACGCGCGCCGGTTTAAAGGGCAGCGCGTCAGCTATTACAACAAATCGATTTTGCAGTGCTGCCACAATCCTCGCGGCAGCCGCGGTTATTCGTAAAAATAACGCTAACTCAGAAAGAGACCCATTCATCCGCCGAGGCGCCGGCGGTTTTCGGCTTCAGCGCGCGGGCAGGGGTTTTCAGCGATGAGGGCGCAGGACGGGCGAACTCTTCCGCAATACGGAAACGGCTGATGGTCGAGGTCAGCGCATGCACCTGCTCTTCCAGTAAACCGGTCGCCACTGCAGAAGCCTGCACCAGCGTGGCGTTTTGTTGGGTTACGCCATCCATCTCGCTCACAGCGATATGCACCTGCGAAATGCCCTGCATCTGTTCGCCCGAGGCCAGCGCGATCTCATCCATGGCATCCGCCAGTTCGCCGACCAAATCCACCACGCTAATGATGCTGGTTGCGGTGCTGTCGGTGACCGCAACGCCTTCCGCCACCAGTGTGGAGGTTTCGGCCATCACTTCTTTAATCTCACGTGCCGCCACGGCGCTGCGCTGCGCAAGGTTGCGCACTTCACCGGCAACCACCGCAAAGCCACGGCCTTGTTCACCGGCGCGAGCTGCTTCCACCGCCGCGTTCAGTGCCAGGATATTGGTCTGGAAGGCGATGCCTTCAATCACGCTGGTGATATCACGGACTTTCGCCGCGCTGACCGAAATACCGGCCATGGTTTGGGTCATTTTGCCGACGCTTTCACCGCCGTTGCGCGCGCGCGTTGCCGCTTCACGTGCAGAACCGGCGGTCATCGCAGCGCCTGCGGCATTGCTTTTCACCGTGGCGGTGAGTTCTTCCATACTGGCGGCAGTTTGCTGCAGCGCAGCGGCCTGCTGTTCGGTACGCGAAGAGAGTTCGGTGTTGCCACGCGCAATATCCTCTGATGCCGTAGCAACAGAAGAGGCGGTCTCTTTAACGCTGGCGACCAGTTCACGCAGACGTGACTGCATCACGGCCAACGACGCGAGCAGGCTGGAGTTGTCGCCCTGACGCAGAGAGACCGGAGAGGTTAAATTGCCGTCGGCAATTGCCGCCGCCAGTGCCTGCGCCTGCGCCGGTTCACCGCCCAGTTGCTGACGCAGCTTGCGAGTAATCAGCCAGCTCATCAGTCCGCCAACCACCACCGAAAAGGCGGTCAGAATAAACAGCGTGGAGAACACGCCCGAAAGGCTTGAGGTGGACGCTTTAGCCGTAGCGGTGGTTACGCGTGCCTGATAAGAAACCATGCCATCAACCGCGGCACGATAAGCCTCCTGTGCAGGCGTCAGCTCGGCAGCGATAAACTGGCGCATGCCTGCCGCATCGCCATTTTGGCCCTTCAGCAGCTGTTGGGATTTGGTGACAAAAAGCGGCTGCGCCTGTTCAATGTTACCCAGCAGATCGGATGCCTCTTCCACTTCTTTCAGGTTGATGCCGGGAATCGATTTCGCGCCGTCAACCAGCGTACGAAAGTGCGCAACGATCTCATCGCTGGCTTTTTGACGTGCCTGAAACGCGGTGCTGACATTTTGCAGTGAACCAGCATCGCTTCCACTGGCAACGGCCAGCAGCAGAGTAGTTTGTTGCGTTACGTTGTCCTGAATCGAACGCAGGATTTGCAGATCGCCCAGTCGGGCATCGGTAAGTTTTTGCTGATCGTTAGCGCTGCTGAGTTTGATGCTGGCAAACAGCGTGACGAACACGCCGCACAGAATGACGCAAAGAAACGCCATGCCGAGCATGACGCCCACCTTCATTTTATGAGTTTTGATCATGTTCCGGGCCCTGGTAATAAAAACTAAAATAAACGGCTCGGGTAACTACGTACTACGCCGGCAGTCATGAATGTCTGCCTGATCTATCGGCAGAATGCGCATGACACTTGAAGATTAAAAATCACGCGACGGCGAATGATCGGGCGAAAAATAGTGATACAGGCGCAGTTGATCGCATCTTCTCCCGGGCAGCCTTGTTTTCACAGGAAAAGATCGTGGGTCCGGGCACGGAAGCTGCCCTGGTAAAAGAACGTAAAGGATGACTCAGTTGACGATGTCGCGTTGCGGGCCGCACAGCATGACCGGTTCACCGGCAGCGAGGCTGGCACAAAAACGCCGGAAGCGAGCCTGGGTTATGCCCGCGCCGCACCACAGAAGATGATGCGCATACTTTTTGGGTAATACGGCGTGTTCAATCTCTGGATCGGACGACGTCTCAACGCAAAATCCTTCCCCGCTCAGGCGAAGGCTTTCCAGCCAGATTTCCGTTTCATCACGTACGCTAACCGCCTCCAGAAACAGCGGCGTCAGACCCTGGCGCTGCGTTGTGCGTTGCGTAACTTCGGCATGGCGGCGAACGCAGGCGTCAAAACGACTCAGGCGGCGAGACGCGCCCCGCCGTGTATCGTGCTGCAGCCAGCGATTAAGGGGCACCAGTAAATGGTTAACCAGATCGCCAACGCGGTAGGTGGTACTCAGCTGGCATATATCGCGGCAAAGCGCGCGCTCGCTGCCAAACTCCAGCTGCCACAGCAAATTTCCCCGGTGCGCTGGCCAGCCGGACGTGAGCAGCGGCATGAAATCCAGCCGTGCCGCCAGCAGTTGCGGCAGCGTTGCGCCGCTGGCGGTCAGTTGTAAAAGATGATGAATCTGCGCCAGTTGCTGCTCACTCCACAAACCGCCTTCGCCAGCCTGGCCAATCAACCCATAGCGATACCAGCGACGCAGATGCACGGCAGACAAACCGGTCAGCAAACACAGCGCCTCCGTGCTGTAGCCGCAGGCAAAACTAATCGTTGACGGGTGAGTTTCTCGGTTTTCCATCGGGGATCCTCGTTATCGGCGGCGTTCGGTTCTGTCACGCTGTCAGCCATCAGGGATAGCCAGGGAATAATCTCTCTCCCTTTTATGACAGCACGATTGATCGGCACAGCGAGTGGGTGACGCAAAGCGGCAGGGTAACAAGGCGAAACGGGTATTTCTGTGCCTAACGTGGCGTAAGAGAGTACACATTGAGCAGGGTTTTACGCATTGCTCAGCCTTTTAGACTGAACAGCGCGAACAGAATCAGCACGCCGCCGCCGAGCGTGTTAATGATGCATTTGAGTTTTTGCAGATTGACCAACCGGGCCGAACCCATCAGCAACGCGCTGATGGTTAACAGCCACAGCGTCATGATGAGAATATGCAGCGATGCGAGGCTGAGATAGGTGCTGAGCGTGCCCGCTTTTCCGGCAAACTGCGGCACCACTGTTAAATAAAACATCACCGCTTTTGGATTCAGAATATTGGCCAGCCACGCCGCTTTACAGCTGACTATCGCCTGGGCTGGCACCGCTGCGGGCTGCCAGGCGCTGCGAATCAGCTGAACACCCAGCCATAGCAGCCAGAGACCGCCGACAATTTTCAGGGCGCCAAACCAGGCGGGTGAAGCGAGCAACAGTGAAGAAATACCCAGCCCAATCAACAGGGCATGGCTGTAAATGCCCAGCGCCGTACCGCACAGCGTATTGAACAAGCCGCGCATGCCGCCCGCTAAGGCACTGTTGATCGCCAGCGTAAAGCTGGCGCCGGGTGACAGCGCCACCGGCAAAATGGCGATAAGAAAGCCCGAATAATTTCCGTCCACGTTGGCGCATCCTGTTGGCTAAGCTGGCCGAAAGTATAGGCGGCCAGCCAGTCTGTTTGCTACAACCGTGCGCCGCAAACAGCAACGTTGTTATGGCAGTCTGATTAACTGCGAGCTAATTTTTGCGCCAGGCATCATGCGCTGCAGGCCGTCTATCAGCGCATCGCCCGCCTGCTGCAACGCATCCAGCGGCATCTCCGGCAGGCTTTCAAGGATAAACCACATTTGCTGATTTTCTGCGCTGAGGCGCGTACGTACGCCCTGGCGCCAGTTCCAGCGACGGCAGGTCACGCCAATATCATCACGCCAAATAACCTCTCCCGGTTCCGGGGATTCGTTGGCAGGCTCCCCTGCTTTTACGGTGTCAAACGGCTCTGTTCCGCTGGCGATCGTCAACTGTGGCATGCCGACATAGGCAGCAAAATTCTCGCCGCCAACCGGCACGGCGTAACGAATGCTGATGGCATTGTAGAGATCAACCACAGGATCGATGCCCGCCATGCTGCCATCACGCAATACGCGTTTGCGCAAGGCATCTGCCGAGCAGGGCGTACGTTTTGGTTTTGCGCCGAAACGCGTAAATACCGCGTTCCAGGCGGCAAGGTGTGCGTCGGCCCACGGTACGTCATGCTCACGCACCGCTTTACAGGCTTCTTGCAGCGCGTCGGTTGCTACCTGCGGATGCAGCAATGGTGCGGCTTCCACGGTAATACTCAGCGCACGAAAACCGGGCGCGAGTGCAGCGATGTCGGGCGCAATTGACGGAGAAACAGAAAGCATTGGATAATCCTGTAATGACTAATTTATTTCATAGTAGCGACCGATGACCAATAAAGTCAATATAACGACCGAGGGCGGCGCTGACGTGGCGCGCGTCAGTGACGCCTTATCGCTGACTATTAAAAGCTGGCGTAAAAATAAAAAGCTGTCGCTGGATGAATTGTCGCGACGGGCAGGCATCAGCAAAGGGATGTTGGTAGAAGTGGAGAAAGGCACGGCCAATCCCAGTATCGCCATTCTGTGTAAACTCGCCGCCGCGCTCGGGCTGTCGGTGGCAGAGCTGGTGAATGTCACCCGCGCACCCGCCGCGTTTTTGATCGACAGCGACGATATGCCGGTTTTGTGGCGTGGCGAACAGGGCGGCTCCGCGCAGCTACTGGCGGGAACCCGCGGACCGGACATGATTGAGTTGTGGCGCTGGACAATGTTTCCCGGCGAAATCTTCACCTCTGCCGGTCATCCTGAAGGCACCGCCGAACTGCTACACGTTGAGCAGGGCGAACTGACCCTGAAGGTGGCGGATACCGAACTCTGCGTGGTTCAGGGGGCGTCGGCGGTGGCGCGCACCGATGCTGCACACCAGTATGCTAACCACGGCAGTCCAACGTTAATCTTCACCATGTGCGTAGCCGAACGCCATGCCTGAATAATGGACTGATATAAAACAGGCGAAAGATACTCAGATTATCAACCACATTATTCTGTTTTAGAACATGCAAAAAACCGTTAAGGCGGAAGTCAATTTTCCGCCTTAACGGTTTTTCCCTCCAAAAATGAAAATAGCTTTCCGCTAATTATTCCCGCTCATCCGCCATTTAATTTACTCCCAAGCCTGTCGCTTGTTATTAACAGCGGGTATTGGCTTTTTTCATCAGCACTCGTATCGAATTAATAACCCTATGGATAGTTAAGCCCGTTTTCGCCCTGTTATGGATGATGATTATGAATAAAGTGTATCGCGTTGTCTGGAATCATGCGGTAAGCCGCTTTGTCGTGGCTTCTGAATTTGCTAAAGGGCGGGTTAAGTCTGCCAATATGTCGCCACATAAAACGGATAAACGGCCTGGCCTGACACTCGGCGCGTTGTCGTCGGCGGTATTGCTTATTCTGGCCAGCGGCGCGGCATGGGCGGCGGGACCGATTTTTCATGACGGTGACGAGGCTCGCTATAGCGATGAAGAGGTAATTACCAGTGCGGCAAACAGTGCTGGCTATGGCGTTTATGCGCTCAATGATGGAGGAAAAATTGATTTCGTCGGCGGGTCCATTACCACTTCCGGTGTCGATGCGGCAGGCGCGGCGGCGGCCAACGGTGGCGTAACCAATATTGATAATACACGTATTATCACCACCGGCCTTGGCGGTAGCGGTGTGCAAGCTAATGTTGGCGGTCAGGTAAGCGTTAAAAATAGCACCATCAACACCACCGCAAAATGGGGACGAGGAATAGTTACAGCCGGCGGCATGGTCGCAGCGACTGACACTACTATTGAAACCACCGGTGAAAATGCTTACGGCCTTGATTCTGCAAGTGGAGGTCATATCAGTTTCAAAAATGGCAGCATTACCACTTCTGGCAAAGCAGGCATTGGCGCCCGCGTCAACGGTGTGGGCAGCAGCATGTTAATTGAAGGGAGCACGATCAATGTTGCGGGCGGATCGTCTCCGGCGGTTTTTACCACTCTCGGCGCAGAAGTTTCTTTAATCGACAGTCACGTTTCATCCAAAGTAACCCATGCTCTACAGGCTGACAGCGATTCAATAATTAATTTTACCGGTGGAAGTATTACGAATGCTGGTAATTATGCTTTATTTGCGCGCAGCAACGGTACTATCAATGTTTGGGACACTGAGATTAATACCAATTCATCTGCACTCTACGGCACCAGCGGCACGAAATTTAATCTCGAAAGGGTGGTAATTAATACCACCGGTAGCCTGCCGGTCATTCATGGCTGGGCTTACAGTAATATGAATTTAAAAGATGTACAGATTAATAGTGCAGGGAATAGTCGGGCGGCGATGGTAATAACCTTAGGCACTGACGTAAAAGTGGACAACGTTGAGATAAACGCGTTGAGCTCGCGAGATGGCATCAGAATTGGCGATAGTGGAAAGTTGGCGGGTAACGATCTGCGCATGTTTATGGGTCTGGAGGGTAGCAGCCAGCCCGCTCGCGGTTTCGTTAAGATATATAATACGACGCCTGCCCAGATCACGCTCAGTCAGTCATTCGTTGATATTCAGGGTGAAAACAGTATTGGGGTTGCCGCAACGCAAGGTGTGCTCTCGCTCTCGCTAAGCGATAGTCTGGTTGATAGCCATGCAGGCACCGCGTTGAACGTTTCTTCTAATGCCACCTTAAACCTCTCTGCTGATGCGACAACGGTCAGCGCTGACCGCTTGCTCATCGGCGATAAAAACAGCACTACGTTCATCACCGGCGATCGCAGTTCACGTTTTGCAGGCAATGTGCTGATCGATCGCAGCGAAGGCGGCAGCAGCACAATCAGCTTGGACAACGGCTCAAGCTGGCAAGGTGCCGGCAACGGTCTGCATCGCCTGAGCCTGAACAACGACAGCGTCTGGAACGTCACCGGCGATTCATCGCTGGATACGTTAGAACTGGATAAAGGTCGCGTTAACTTCAGTCAGGCTGGCGGCGATTTTAACCGGGTTAGGGTGGCGAATATGACCAGCAATAACGGCACGCTGCATTTCCGTGGCGAACTGGCAGGCGATCAATCGCAAACTGACAGCCTGCATATTAGCGGAGATTACCGCGGCGAAACCGATGTGCTGGTCACGCACGTTGGCGGCAGCGGTGCGCAGACTATCGAGGGCATCCAGCTTATTCAGATTGATGGTGAGGTTGATGGCACCTTCCGGCAACGCGGGCGCATTGTTGCCGGTGCCTATGATTACCGTTTGGTACAGGTCGGCAATCAGTGGCAGCTGGAAAGCAATATCGTTCCAGTTGACCCAGTTGATCCGACCAACCCAATTAACCCAGTTGATCCGGTCAACCCAGTCGATCCGGTTGACCCGGTCAGGCCGATTGGTCCGGTAACGCCGGAGAAGCCGCAGCCTGAACAACGCACCCACATTGTGCGTCCGGAAGCGGGCAGTTATGCCGCGAACCTGGCTATCGCGAATACTCTGTTTATCAGTGCGATGGATGAACGCCGTAGCGGCACGCCTTACCTTGATGCTAACGGTCAACCGCAGACCAGTTCACTCTGGCTACGCAACGCCGGCGGGCATCAACGCTTCCGCGATGGCTCAGGGCAACTCAAAACTCGCGTTAATCGTTACGTTATGCAATTGGGCGGCGACGTCGCGCAGTGGAGCAGCAACGGCAGCGATCGTTTTCATCTCGGCGTAATGGGCGGCTACGCCAACGCGCAGAGCACAACCCATTCCACGGTAACTGGCTACCGTTCCACCGGCGACGTGAGCGGTTACAGCACTGGCTTGTATGGTCGCTGGTCGCAACATGAAGCACAGAAAAATGGCGGCTGGGTGGATGGCTGGGCGAGCTGGAGCTGGTTTGATAACAGCGTGCAGGGCGAGGATATTGCGGCAGAACGTTATAAATCCCGCGGTTTGACCGCATCGCTCGCCACGGGTTACGCCTTTGCAATCGGCCAGCCGCATCCGCGCCAGCGCACCTTTATTCAGCCGCAGGCGCAGGCAAACTGGCTGGGTATCACTGCTGACGACCATCGTGAGCAAAACGGCAGCCGCGTCGCTGGCAACGGCAGTAATACGCTACAGACACGGCTTGGCGTGCGCCTGTTCAGCGAAGGGCATAGCATGCTGGACGACGGCAAACAGCGCAGCTTCATGCCGTTTGTGGAGGCAAACTGGATCCACAACAGTCGCACCTTTGGTAACACCCTGAATGGCGTCACCGTTTCCCAGGCGGGCACCGCGCACATCGGTGAACTCAAAGCCGGCGTTAACGCCGCGCTGGGCAACAGGGTCAGCCTGTGGGGCAGCCTGGGTCAGCAGCTGGGCGGCCAGGGCTACAGCGACAGCAGCGCTAACCTCGGTATTAAAATCAATTTTTAACCTCGTCACCCTGCTTCGGCAGGGTTTTTTATGCCGTCGCTTTTTGCTTCTCGCCCGGCTGAGTCACTGTTGCCTGACGCGCCAGCGTACGCGCCAGAATTGAAGAATAGAGGGGTTTGCCACCGAGGAATTGCGCCAGCAGCGTCGCGCCGAGACAGGTGATGATCATCGGCAGAATCAGCTGATAGTTATCGGTCATCTCCAGCACCAGCACGATGCCGGTTAGCGGCGCGCGTACCGAGGCGGCAAACAGTGCGCCCATACCGGCAATGGCAAAGGTGCCTGGCTGCAAATGATAGAGCGGAAAGAAATCGGCGATCGCCTGACCAAATGCCATGCCGAGCACGGTGCCGAGCGCCAGCATCGGCGCAAAAATGCCGCCAGGCGCTCCGGAACCGAAGCAGAGCAGCGTGGTCAGCAGGCGCACGCCAAATATCAGCAGCAGCATCTGCAACGAAAACAGGCCGTGAAAGGATTGCGGTATCAGGTCAAAACCGCCGCCGACACCCGGTGCAAACAGCAGCGCCAGCACGCCGCAGCCGCCGCCCAGTAGCGCGCCGGTGAACACACCGCGCCAAAGCCGACCGGCATACAGGCGGGCAAAACTATCCTGCGCCAGGAAAATCAGCCGGTTAAACAGCACGCCAACCATGCCAAACACCATGCCCAGCACCAGATAGAGCCACAGCGTATTGAGCGGCGCGGCACCCAGCTTGCCGACGGAAATCACTGCCTGCTCGCCGTTAAACAAGCGGAACACGATGCTTGCCATAATGACGCCGGTAAACACCGCTTTGATGGAGATCAGGCTGTAACGAAACTGCGGGCGCATCTCCTCAATAATAAACAGGATGCCCGCCAGTGGTGCGTTGAAAGCTGCTGCCAGCCCGGCCGCCGCGCCGGTGGCCAGCAGCGTATGCCGCGCTTCTTCACCGCGCATGCGCAGAATATCCAGTACCATGCGGCCAATGTTGCCGCCAAGCTGCACCGTTGGCCCTTCGCGGCCCAGCACCATACCGGCACCCAGCGTGCCCATGCCGCCAAAAAACTTCACCGGAATTACCCGCCACCAGCGCACCGGCCGCAGATCTTCCAGCGCGCCTTCGATCTCAGGAATGCCGGAACCAGAGGCTTCGGGTGCAAAGCGGCGCACCAGAAAATAGCCCGCCATCGCCAGCAGTGCGGAAACGGTAAAGGCGCTGAGCCAGAGCACCCAGCCATCAAGATATTCTGGGGTAAGATGCGTAGCTCGCCAGTGCTGCACCGCGTGAACCGCACGGTTAAAAGCAACGCCCATCAATCCCACCAGCGAACCAACCAGCGCTGCGCAGAGCAGGATCGCCAGTGGCGTTTTGTCGCGCTGAAGCAGGGCACGGAACATGCGGTTACGGGCAGGCAGCGTCTGTGGAACATTCACAGACTGAGAAGATTCACTGTTCATGCATTCGGCTTTTGGTAAAGAAAGGTCAGGGCAGCAGTCTACTGGTATCGATCGCTGAATACAAAAGAGGGGTATTTTGCAGATAAGCCTCTGTTACGGAGAGATAAACAGCGGGACGCCACTGAAAGCGCCCCGCAGAACCCGTCACGCCAGCGGGCGTGAACCGATTACTTCACCGGCGGGATGGGTGGGATGGATGCGCCGCTGATCTGCTCGTTCTGCGCGCCTGAACCTGGGCGTGCGCTGCCCAGATCGGGTTCCTGACCGAGAATATCCGGCTTTTCTTTCGCGGTGAACTGGCCATTGCCATCGTAAGAAGGGCCTTCGCTCCAGCGACCTTTCGGCAGCGGTTTATCCAGCGAGGTGTTCAGGCAATAATAGGAGTGCTCCTGCGCTTCATCGCTCTGCGGGAAGCTGTTCGGAATCGGCAGCGATGCGTTCAGGCCACCCATCTCTTCAATCACGGCCAGCCACTGCTGCTGATGCATAGTGTCACGGGCGATCAGGAACGAGAGGAAATCCTTCATGCCTTTATCTTCGGTGAGATTGTACAGGCGCGTCGCCAGCACGCGACCGGTGGCTTCGGCGGTGACGTTAGCCAGCATATCGGCGGCCACGTTGCCGGAGGCATAAATATGGCTCATATCGAAAGGCACACCGTTGGCATTCACCGGCAGGGCGGCAAGACCCGATGACAGCACGTGACGCGGATTCATGCCACCGAGAATGGCGTTGATTACCGGGTCTTTCGCCGACTCTTCCTGATAAGAGAGCGGGGCACCTTCAAGGTTAAGTGCCACCGCATAGCCCAGCATTTCGATATGACCCAACTCTTCGGTGGCGGTTGAGATCAGTAGGTCGCGGATCCGCGCATCGCCGCGTGCGCCCATCGCCTGGAAAAAGTACTGCATGGCCACGCGAATTTCACCTTCCACACCGCCAATTGCCTGCTGTAGCAGCATGGCAAATTCCGGATCGGGTTTCTCGACGCGTACCGGATATTGAAGTTTTGATGAGTGATGAAACATGATTTTCTCCTGGTTAACATAACTGTCGGAATGCAGGAAAAAGTCTGGTTGCTGAAATTAAAAAAATAAAGCGTAACGGTAACTGTTCTCATTATCATCTGCGGTTCGTTTGTTTTTTTCTGTAAACAAAACAATGAATTAATCGCAAGCAATAAAAATGTAAAATCTGTAAATCATTCTTATCCTTAATCCGGGTTCGAGATCCAATGATGTAAAACCACGTTAAGCGCGTAATTCATGGTTATATGAACCATTGATATTTACGACCTTCCTCTCCTTCAAAAACCTGTAAAGTAACGTTCGGGCATAACCCTGCTCACACCGCGCAGGCTGGCGCGATTTTTCTTTACGCCTTCCGAGCGCTCTGGAAAATGCCATGCCGCCGCCCTGCAGGCCAGATAGGTCCATCATGCCTGTATCTGCATTACCGCCCGTATTTCTCAGCTCAGATGTCCCTTCCCGCTATCGAAAGTAGCGCATTGACAGCAACAGCATTGATGCCCTTCGGCTCGCTTTTTACATCACTGGCCTTAAAATTGTAATCCGTCTCGATCGCCGCCCGGCGATTCTGTGCGAGTAAATTACCCCTTCAAATCAACAGTTTTAGGCGTTATGCCGTTGGTCTAATCCGGTTACGCATAACGTTAGCGATCGCGATAAGCTGATGCGGAAGCATGCTGCTGGTGGCAGACGACATCGTGCAATGGTTGCGCGACGACACTATTTTTCAGGAATGTGATCTGTGCAAAAAACAGGCAGCAAGTAATCGATTACTTTTACCTTACCCCGTTTGTAATCGATTACTTTTGCCAGCGAGAATCATTATGGTCACTGAAACCCTGCGTTCAACCGCCGCGGTCAGCCGTCAACCGCTGCTTATTCCCCGTCTGTCACTGATGATGTTTATGCAGTTCTTTATCTGGGGCAGTTGGTCGGTCACGCTGGGTTTGGTCATGACCCGGCATAACATGTCATTGTTGATTGGCGACGCCTTTTCCGCCGGACCGATCGCCTCGATCCTCTCGCCGTTTGTGCTGGGCATGCTGGTGGATCGCTTTTTCCCTTCCCAGAAAGTACTGGCAATCATGCACCTGGCCGGTGCGGCGATCCTGTGGTTTGTGCCCCAGGCGCTGATCGCGGAAAATGGCGCATTGCTGATTGGTCTGCTGTTTGGCTATACGCTCTGCTATATGCCGACGCTGGCGCTGACCAACAACATCGCCTTTTATGCGCTGAATAACAGCGAAAAGAGTTTTCCGGTGGTGCGCGTGTTCGGCACCATCGGCTGGATTGCCGCCGGGATATTTATCGGTATCACCGGTATCGCGTCCAGCGTGGCGATTTTCTCGGTGGCCGCCGTCTGTTCAGTGCTGCTGGCGGCTTACAGCCTGACGCTGCCGCATACGCCTGCACCGGCAAAAGGGCTGCCGGTGAAAATGCGTGATTTGCTGTGCGCCGACGCCTTTGCGTTGCTTAAGATTCGCCACTTTTTGATCTTTGCCCTCTGCGCCACGCTGATCTCCGTGCCGCTCGGTACCTATTACGCCTTTACCGCTTCCTGGCTGGCCGATGCAGGTATCCGCGATGTCAGCTCGCTGATGTCTTTCGGTCAGATGTCAGAAATTTTCTTCATGCTGGTGATCCCGCTGCTGTTCCGCCGCCTCGGCGTGAAAACCATGCTGTTTATCGGCATGTGCGCGTGGTTTGTGCGCTATGCGCTGTTTGCGCTGGGCATGAACGACGAAAGCCGCATGCTGATTTACATCGGCATCCTGCTGCATGGCGTCTGCTATGATTTTTTCTTCGTGGTGGGATTTATCTATACCGACCGCATCGCGGGCGATCAGGTCAAAGGCCAGGCGCAGAGCATGGTGGTGATGTTCACCTACGGCATCGGCATGCTGCTCGGCTCGCAGATCTCCGGTGCAATTTACAATCAGGTGGTTGCCGGTCAGGAGACGGCCGCGGCCTGGGCGCTGTTCTGGTGGATTCCGGCCATCGCCGCGGCGGTCATTGCCTTAATTTTCCTCTTCTCATTTCACTATCGCGATGAGCAGAGCTGACAGCGAGGGGTAACGATGAAAACAGTTAAAGGACCGGGAATATTTCTGTCGCAGTTTATCGGGCAACAGCCACCTTACAACAGCCTTGCCGGGCTGGCAGGCTGGGCCGCGGCGTTGGGTTACAAAGCGCTGCAAATTCCCTGCCACGATAAGGCGATTTTTGATCTGCAACGCGCGGCAACCAGCCAGACTTATTGCGATGAAATTACCGGGCTGCTGGCCGAACACGGCCTGGCGATCAGCGAGCTGTCGACCCATCTCGAAGGGCAGCTGGTAGCGGTCAATCCGGCCTATGATGCGGCGTTTGACCATTTCGCGCCGGCTGAGGTGCGGGGCAATGCTACAAAGCGAACCGAGTGGGCCACGGCCACGGTGAAACAGGCGGCAGCGGCATCGGCCAGACTGAGGCTCAGCGCACACGCCACCTTTTCCGGTTCGCTCGCCTGGCCGTGGTTTTATCCCTGGCCGCCGCACAACGCCGCGCTGTTTGAAGAAGCCTTTGCGGAACTGGCTCGTCGCTGGCGGCCGATCCTTGATGAATACGATCGCCACGGCGTCGACCTCTGTTACGAAATCCATCCCGGCGAAGATCTGCACGATGGCGTGACCTTTGAGCGTTTTCTCACGGCGGTGGGCGATCATCCGCGCTGCAACATCCTCTACGATCCCAGTCATCTGCATCTGCAACATATCGACTATTTGCAATTCATCGATTGCTATCACACGCGCATCAAAGCTTTTCACGTCAAGGATGCCGAGTTCGTCAAAAACGGACGCAGCGGCGTGTATGGCGGCTATCAACCCTGGATCGATCGCGCCGGTCGCTTTCGCTCACCAGGAGATGGTCAGATCGATTTCAACGGCATTTTCAGCAAGCTGGCGCAGTATGATTATGCTGGCTGGGCGGTGCTGGAATGGGAATGCTGCCTGAAAGAGGGCGATAGCGGCGCGCGCGAAGGGGCAGAGTTTATTCGCCGCCATATCATTCCGGTGGCCGAACGCGCCTTTGATGATTTTGCCGCGCAGCAGGATGATCGTGCCAGCGTACGCGCTCAGCTCGGGCTGGAATAATCTGTCCGGTGCGCGCTGATTCGCGCGCACCCTTTATGCCCTGCAGGAAGCGCCATGCCCATGTCGATTCAAAAAATTGCCCACCTGGCCGGTGTGTCGGTCGCCACCGTCTCGCGGGTGCTGAATAACAGCGATTCGGTCAAAGATTACAATCGGGAAAAAGTGTTGCAGGCGATCGCCAACAGCAACTATCAGCCCAACCTGTTGGCGCGTCAGCTGCGTACCGCGCGCAGCTCAATGATTCTGGTGATGGTCTCTGACATCGCCAACCCGTTTTGCGCCGAAGTGGTGAAAGGCATTGAAGAGCAGGCGGAACAGAATCACTATCGTATTTTGCTGTGTAATTCAGCTTCTGATGTCGCGCGCTCGCGGTCCAGCCTGCAACTGCTGGCTGGTAAAATCGTCGATGGCGTGATTACCATGGATGCGTTCAGCACACTGCCGGAGCTGGCGCCATTAATCGGTGCCCGTCCGTGGGTGCAATGCGCAGAATATGCCGATGACGGCGCGGTCTCCTGTGTGGGCATTAACGACGTGGCGGCCGCGCAGCAGCTGGTGGGTTATCTGGCCGACGGCGGTCGTCAACGTATTGCGCTGATCAATCACGATCTCGACTACAAATATGCTCAACTGCGGCAACAGGGCTATCAACAGGCGTTGGCCGAGCGGCAGCTGTCATGGCAGGCGATCGGCTACGCCAGCGCGCTGCGTTTTCATGCCGGTAAAACCGCGATGCTTGCGTTGCTGGCGGAGAAGCAGCGGCCGGATGCGGTGTTTGCCGTCTCTGACACGCTGGCCGCGGGCGCAATCGCCGCCATTACCGGGGCGGGGCTGCGCGTGCCGGAGGATATTGCCGTGGCCGGATTTGACGGCACCGAGCTGGCGGAAATGGTCTCGCCGCCGTTGACCACACTGGCGCAGCCGTCGCGCGAAATGGGACGACAGGCGTGTGCGCTACTGCTGAAGCGCATCAACGATCCCGATTCGCCCGCAGAACGTATTATGATGCCGTGGCAGTTAATCACCCGCGCCAGTGCCTGATTGATCAGGCGGAATCACAGGACAACAGCATGACACATTTTATCAGGCGCCTTGATGCCGCCGACGCCGCGGCTTTTCGACAGATTCGCCTGGCCGCGTTACAACAGCATCCCGAAGCGTTTAGCGCAGCGTGGGAAAGCGAGCAGCAGCAGCCGCTGGATTTTTTTGCGCAGCGGCTACGCAATAATGCGGTTTTTGCCGGATTTAACGATAACGGCGACATGCAGGGAGTGGTGGGCGTTGCGCGCAGTGAGGCGGCAAAAATCCGCCACATCGCTTCGCTGTGGGGAGTCTATCTTTGCCCGGAGGCACGCGGTTGCGGGCTGGCCCGTGCGCTCATCCTTGATGCTTTGCACTTTGCGCAAACGGAATGCCAATCGGTGCGCCTCAGCGTCACCGCCAGCAATACAGGCGCCATTCGTCTCTACTACTCGCTGGGTTTCAAAGAATGGGCGCGCGATCGCCACGCGCTTAACGTTAACGGGACATTTTATGATGAAATCCTGATGCGGCTGGATTGCGATTAATGGGTTAATCGACGTTCACGCGGTCGCCACGGGTGGTGGGGTGAGAAATCACCAGAAACTCAACCGCCTGCGCCGATTCATTGCGCGCCTGATGTTTCGCCAGCGGGGGAATTTCAATGCCCTGATGGCGGCTAAGCTGCTGTATCTCACCCTCCATTTCCATAGTTAACTCGCCGCTGAGCACAAAAAAGAACTGCCGCGCGACGGTATGATAATGCCGTGCTTCCTGCGTCCCGGCGGGCATGCTTTCGTGAATCACGCTCATGCTCGGCTGCTTAACCAGATGCCAGCCGTCGCACTGCTCGCCCCAGACGTAATGTTCGGCATTCTCTGTAGAAATCATCGGTTTCCTCGTCAGTTTTTCGTCACTATGGAACGTTCCCGCTCGGGTTACTGGCTTTTTCTGGAACGAAACGCCGCGACCTTCATGCGGTTGCCGCAGGTTGCCATGCTGCACCAGCGGCGGCGGTGAGATTTGCTCAGATCGTGAAACAGTAGAATACAGTCATGAGCTTCGCACTGGCGGACAAATTCGAATTTCTCGCTGGTTACCAGCGTCACTAACGCATCCGCTATCGGCCAGAGCAAGCCTGCTGGTTTGCTGTGGTCCGCACAGGCCCGCAGGTAGAATTGCTGCGTCTCATCGTGCCATGCCAGTTTTTGTTGCGGGCGGCCCGCTTCCAGCACGCTGTTGATCAGCGTGGCATCGCTTGCCGTGCCGTTCATTGCGGCCTTCACCAACGCCCGTGACTCTTCACGCAGCTCACAAGCCAGCGCCAGCAGCCCGCGCGGCGGTGCCACCTCATCCGATAACACACCCGCAGTGGTTAACCACGCGATCACGCTGCGATCGTCGGTAAAGCAGTCGTGCTGCTGTTCTGCCACGCCGTACGCGCTGTTGATAAAATCCAGCGCGAGGTTGTCCGCCAGAAAGAGGGTAGCAGAGTGATTGCTGTCAGAAGTCATGGGTAGCCCGTAACTGATAAAATATATTTGACAGGTTACCAAAAAGCCTCGTAACCTTCAAATTCATATTTTAAAGGTTACAAGGGGATTTATCATGACCATGGCTCTTAACTCAGCTGATGATGTCGCTCGCACCACCACTCAGCTGCATTACCGCTTTCAGCAGATCGATAACGTCACAATCTTCTACCGTGAAGCCGGTAACCCGACGTCACCCACCATCTTGCTGCTGCATGGCTTTGCGGCTTCTTCGTTCATGTTCCGCGATCTGATTCCTGCCCTCGCCGAGCGTTATCACGTCATCGCCCCCGATTTGCCAGCCTTTGGCTTTACCGATATCTCCGCCGCCGGGGATTACGTCTGGACCTTCAGCCAGCTGGCCGACACCATCGGACAGTTCACCGAACGGCTGAAGCTGGATCGCTATGCGTTGATGGTGCATGACTACGGCGCGCCGGTAGGCTGGCGGCTGGCGCTTGCCCATCCGCAGCGTGTCACCGCCATCATTTCCCAGAACGGCAATGCCTATGAGGAAGGGCTGGGCGCAGGCTGGGCACCTATCCAGCAATACTGGCGTGAGCCAACGCAGGCGAATCGCGACGCACTGCGGGATTTCCCGACGCCCGCCTCCATCAAATGGCAATATCTTGAGGGCGTGAGCGATCTGAGCCTGGTATCGCCCGACGGCTACACGCTGGAGGGAATGCAGATTTTACGGCCGGGCAATGCGGAGATTCAGCTCGATCTACTGTTGGATTACGCCAGCAACGTGGCGATGTACCCGCGCTTTCAGCAGTTTTTCCGCGACACGCAGCCGCCGCTGCTGGCGGTATGGGGCAAGCACGATCCGTTTTTCCTGCCCGCAGGTGCGGAAGCCTGGAAACGCGATCTGCCCGAGGCGGATATTCGCTTCTACGACACCGGCCACTTTGCGCTGGAAACCCATGCCAGCACCATCGTGCCGGTGATTCAGGCCTTTTTGGATCGGCACATTGCTCAATAAGAGATGAAGTCAGCAGAGGGTAGCGGTGAGCGAGAGCCCTGTCGCTCACCGGCAGAATCTGCCTCCCCGGCAAGACTGGCTCCGTGTGCTGAGGTTTGAGCGCGGCGCCGTTGAACGACGTAGCCTGCTGTCCTGTCAACAACACTGCTGAAAAGGCGCGTTACCCGCCGAACTGCTCGGCGATCCAGTCAGAAAAAAGCGTCATAGCATGGCTGGTTGTCCGCGAATGCAAACGGGTCAGCCAGTAGCCGCCAAGATCGATCTCCGCGGCAAAAGGCCGAACCAGCATTTTGTTTTGCAGCTGACGCTCAAAAATCTTCACCGGCGCCAGCGCGATGCCTGCGCCTAACATCGCCGCTTCAATCATGGTCAGCGAAGAGTCAAAAATCATCACGGGGTGCGAAGGCGAAGGCGGGCGCTGCTCCAGACTTTGTAGCCACAGGCTCCATTCATCCCGCCGGAATGAGCGCAGCAGGGTGTATTTTACGACGTCAGCGGGGTGGCGTAATTCCCGCGCCAGATCGGGATGGCAGAGCGGTGAAAAGGGCGCTGGGCAAATAAATTGCGCCTCGGTGCCGTGCCAGCCGCCTGCGCCAAAACGCACTGTGAAATCATGACCTTCAGCAGCAGGATCAACGCGGTTATTGTGGGTGGAGAGTTGCAATTCGATGTGCGGATAGCGGCGGTTGAAGTCATGCAGGCGCGGTAATAATAAACCGGTGGCAAAGCTGCCGACCGCCCCTACCTTGATTTTTTCACGCAGCTTGCCGGTTGAAAAGTTATCCAGCGTCTCGGCGATGTGATCAAACGTATGGTTCAACACTGGCAGCAGGCTTTCACCTTCAGTGGTCAGCGCCAGTCCACGCGAAATTCGAATAAACAACGGGCAGCCTAAGCGCTGCTCCAGCGCCTTGACCTGTTGACTGACCGCTGCATGGGTGACGTTGAGTTCAATCGCGGCATTAGTAAAACTTAGATGACGCGCGGCTGCTTCAAACGCGCGCAGGGCATTGAGCGGAATATAGGGGCGAACCATCGTATAGCCTGTAAGAAAAACTTATAACAGACAATAAAATTAACAGTTTGAAGCAGATTGTTAAAGCAGCCAGAATCGCCGTCAATGTTCAATCGGGAAGAAAAAAATGAAAGTGATTTCTCAGGTGTTAGCCACAACCGCGCTGATCGCAGCGTGTTCATTAAGCCAGGCCGCAACCACCGATATCAACGCGATCGTCAGCCCACCGATCACGCGTCTGATGGCACAGCAGGATATTCCCGGCATGGCCGTGGCGGTATATGTCAAAGGCCAGTCTTATTACTACGTCTGGGGCATGGCGGATAAAGCACAACGTCGCCCGGTCACCACGGATACGCTGTTTGAGCTGGGATCGGTGAGCAAGACCTTTACCGGCGTGCTGGGAGGCGTTGCCGTGGCAAAGGGTGAGATCGCGCTTAACGATCGGGCAAGCAAATATTGGCAACGGCTTGCTCTGCCGCACTGGCAACATATCACACTGCTGCAACTGGCGACTTACACCGCGGGCGGCTTGACTTTACAGGTTCCTGATAACGTCACCAGTGAGGCTCAGCTGGCCCGCTTCTACCAACAGTGGCAACCACAATGGGCTCCTGGTGAGAAACGGCTGTATGCCAACAGCAGCATTGGCCTGTTCGGCCTGCTGGCGGTAAAACCCAGCGGCATGACGTTTGAGAAAGCCATGCAACAGCGTGTTTTTACCCCGTTGAACTTAAAAAACACTTTTATTAATGTGCCGCAAAATAAACAGGACGTTTACGCCTGGGGCTACCGTGATGGCAAAGCCGTTCACGTATCGGCCGGCATGCTGGATGCCGAAGCCTATGGCGTGAAATCGACCATTAAAGACATGGCGCGCTGGATGCAGGCCAATATGAATCCGCAACAGGTGAGCGATCCAACATTGCAGCAGGCCATAAAGCTTGCTCAGACGCGCTTTTATCGCACCGACGCGCTATATCAGGGCCTGGGATGGGAAATGCTCAACTGGCCTGAGCAATCATCCATTATCGCGACGGGCGCTGGCAGTAACGTTGCTCTCGCGCCGCAGCAGCTCGTAAAAATCGATGCGGTGACACCACACCAGGCAACTTGGGTGCACAAAACCGGGGCAACTGGCGGATTCGGGGCTTATGTCGCTTTTATCCCGCAAAAGCAGGTAGGTATTGTCATCCTGGCCAATAAAAACTATCCCAATCCTGAGCGGGTGAAAGCCGCAATGGAAATCCTGAGTCAACTTCAGTGAGTTGCGCAGCCCGCCTTTTATGACGTGGTGCAACAGGGCAGATAGCATTGAACAATGCCATTTGCCCTGTTCAACGTTCGGTAAGGCGGCGTAAAACGTCGATCCCTGAACGTTACGTTTTCACCACGCATTGCCCTCGCGCTTTTTTCCCACGCCGGATTACACTTATTCCTTTCCGTTATCAACAGGATCAATCTATGCAGACAGCGTTAGTTACCGGTGCATCAAGAGGAATCGGCAGAGCCACCGCGCTGCAACTCGCGCGTGAAGGCTGGTTTGTGCTGGTGCATTATCACGTGAGCGCGGCAAAGGCGGAAGCGGTGCTGGCTGAGTTGCAGCACGCGGGCGGCAGCGGGCAGGTGGTGCAGGCCGATCTCAGCGATGAGCATCAAATCATGGCGCTGTTCGCCGTGATTGATGCGTTGCCGCTGCGGTTAGGCGCGGTGGTGAACAACGCGGGCACGCTGTATCAGCAGACCACGGTTGAGCATCTTACCGTAGAACGTATCAACCAGGTTTTTGCCCTCAACGTGACCGCGCCTTTTGTCATCTGTCGCGAAGCGGTAAAGCGCATGGCGAAGAAATATGGCGGCGAAGGCGGGGCGATTGTGAATGTCTCTTCGGCGGCCTCGCGTCTTGGCGCGCCGGGCGAATATGTCGATTATGCCGCCTCAAAAGGGGCGCTGGATTCGCTGACCATTGGCCTGTCTAAAGAGGTGGCCTCGCAGGGCATTCGCGTGAATGCGGTGCGTCCCGGATTGATTCATACCGACATTCACGCCCAGGGCGGCGAACCCAATCGCATTGCTCGCGTGCAGCATGCGCTGCCGCTGCAGCGTGGCGGTCAACCGGAAGAAGTGGCGGCCGCCATCGCCTGGCTTATCAGCGACAACGCCTCCTACTGCAGCGGCAGCTTTATCGATCTTGCCGGTGGGCTGTAACGCAGCACCGGGCAACAATTTACTGCACCGTCGTCGTGATAGCTTTGGGTTTTCAACACGGCGACAACACCATGCTTTTTTTAACACTGCGCGTTGCGCGTCCGGTCACTTCTCTGGTGCAGAGCAGCACGCTCTATTGCCGTGGGTTGGGGCTTGAACAGCTGGGCGCCTTTACCGATCATGATGGCTTCAGCGGTATCATGCTGGGCCAGCGTGATCTGCCCTGGCATCTCGAATTTACCCAGTGCGATGCGCATCCATTGCGGCCAACACCCACGCAGGAAGATATGCTGGTGCTGTATCTGCCTGACGAAGAAGCCTGGCTCACCACCTGCGAAAATATGCTTGCCGCCGGATTTTGCCGTCTGCCCGCCGTTAATCCGTACTGGGACCGTAACGGGCAGACCTTCTGCGATCATGATGGCTACCGGACGGTTATTCAGCGTCAGTCGTGGCCATCCCTCACAGACGGCCAGAAAAATCATTCAGCGGATACGCGGCGATGAGTTTATCGCTGAGCGCATGCAGATCCTCACAGACATAATGGGGCTGCGGTCCGGCTGCCAGCGTGGCGTTACCCTGACGCAAAATCATCGCTGCATGCCAGCCCGCCGCGCGGGCACCGATGATATCCCAGGTATGGCACGCCACCAGGCAAAGTTCCGCGCCCTGAAGAGTGAGCGCCTGTTCCACCTGCCGATAGGTTTGCACCGCGGGCTTGCAGGCGGGCGGCACGGCATCTTCAATGCTGAACAGGCGTTCAAAACAGGCGAGCATGCCCGCTTTTTCCAGCTGGGCGGTCTGCGCGTCGGTGCTGTTATTGGTCAGCGTAAACAGCCGAAAACCGTGCTGTTGCAGGCGTTGTAAAGCCGCCAGCGCATCGGCATGCGGCGGCAGCGTGCGCATCAACGTCGTAAACTGCTGACGTTGCTCATCATTCAGCGTCAGGTTTGCCAGCGTTGCCTGCATATCCAGCACCGCTACGCCCAACTCGCCGAACGGCGTAAATTGCCCGGTCAGCGCGAGCGACTGTGAATAGAGGATGGTCTGCGCAAACCACTCGCGCATGGCGGCATCCCGACCAAAGGTGCTGCGGAAAAAAGGGCTCAGATGTTCCAAATCCAGCAGCGTTTCATTGACGTCAAACACCAGAACGGGGCGCGTAGCCATATAAACCTCGTTATCATGATTTTTCAGCCTTTGATCGTAGAACAGACTGCGCCGCTTGCGCGGAGGAATCGCAATTCGCTTTTCTGAAGGAGAAAAAATGACCTGGTACACGCAAGACGGTTTTAAGGTACGGCTCGAATGGGGAATACATGCGCTGGAGGCGCTTCATGAAACCATCGACTGCGCGATTGTGGTGGATGCGATCTCCTTTTCTACCTGCGTCAGTCTGGCGGTAGAGAGAGGCGCGATGATCTATCCGTGGCCGTGGAAAGATGAATCTGCGCAACACTATACTGCGTCGCTGTGGGCCGAGGCTGCCAGCTCAGAGCGGCGCTTTAGCGGTCAGGGTCGATCGCTGTCGCCCTGTTCCCTTGCGGATCTCCCTACGGGCAGTCGGCTTGTACTGCCTTCGCCGAATGGATCGGCCATCGCCTTTCGCGCCGCTGAGCTGGGCGTCACCACATGGAGCGGTTGCTTTCGTAACCGCACGGCCACCGCGCGTGCCTGTGCCGACGCTTCGCGCATTCTGGTGATCCCCTGCGGTGAAAAATGGCCGGATGGCTCATTGCGTCCGGCGGCAGAAGATTACCTTGCCGCAGGCAGTATCATTGCCGCGTTGGGAGGCAATATGTCGCCAGAGGCCGCAGCGGCTGCGGCGGCATGGCAACAGTGTGAGATCGCCACGCTGTACGAGTGCGCCTCAGCGCGTGAGCTCAGCGCACGGGGTTTTGCCGATGACGTGGCGCTGTGTCTGGCCGTTGATGCCAGCAACCGTGCCTGTCGGCTGCAACAGGGATACTTCATCGCGGGATAATCGGCAATTATGCCGCCATCGGTCATAAAGTCCCGGCTTCATCATGTCGATAACGATCGTACCGGGCTTTTCCGGTGCATTGTTGTTATCACCACGGAAAAAATATGAAGCTTAATCATTTTACGATAGGGCAAAGACTGAGTGTTATGGCCGCGATCCTGCTGCTGGCAACAATGTTTGTCGGTTTGCGCGGCATTACGCTCAATGCTGAAGCACTACAAAAAAATAATGACATCATGGCCAGCGAAACGCGCGTCGCGCAGAGTATCGATACCGCGCGTAATGCGCAGGTGCAGTTTAAAATTCAGGTGCAGGAGTGGAAAAATACCTTGCTGCGTGGCACGCAGGGTGCCGAGACCTTCGAGAAATACAAAGCGGCTTTTCTGACGCAGAGCGATAAAACCGCCGCGTTGTTGAATCAACTGCTGCTGCTGCAACCGGCGCTGGGCATGGATACCGCACAGGTTAAGCAGACGCTGAAGCTGCATGCTGAGCTGCAACAAAAATACCTCGCCGCGCTGCAAAGCTACGACATTCATAACCTTGCCAGCGCTCAGCTGGTCGATCGTCAGGTCAGCGGCATCGATCGCGAACCCACCAAAATGATCGATAACGTGGTTCATCATACGCTGGCGCACGCTGAAAAGCTCAACCAGCAGCTGGCGGCGCAAAATCTCGCGCAGTTTGCATCCACGCGCATGACGTTATGGATCGCCATGGCGGCTATTTTACTTTCCGGTGTGCTGATCACCGTTTGGCTGATCCGCAGCATTACCCATCCCCTGCGCGAAGCGGTCAACATTGCACGCACCGTGGCATCGGGCGATCTGCAAACCGTGATCCGCCCAAGCGGACGTGACGAAACCGCCGAGTTGATGACCGCGCTGCGTGAAATGAACAGCAGCCTGACTTCAATTGTCTCTGGCGTGCGCAGCGGCACGGAAACCATCGCCTCGGCATCGATTCAGATCGCGCAGGGCAGTCAGGAACTCTCATCGCGTAATGAAGCGCAGGCGGGCGCGCTGGAAGAGACCGCCGCGTCAATGGAAGAGCTGACGTCGGTGGTGAAAAACAATGCGCAGAACGCGCGTCACGCCAGCGATATCGCGCAGGATGCCCGTTCTATTGCCGGTAAGGGCGGTAATGTGGTGGAAAAAGTGGTGCATACCATGAGCGAAATCCACCAGTTCTCCAACGAGATTAATCAGATCATCACCGTCATCGACGGCATCGCCTTCCAGACCAATATTCTGGCGCTGAATGCCGCGGTTGAAGCCGCACGGGCCGGTAGCGAAGGACGCGGATTTGCCGTGGTGGCAGCGGAAGTACGGGCGCTGGCGCAGCGATCGGCTAAAGCCGCGCAGGATGTGCGTATCCTGATCGACCGCTCCGTCAATTCCATCGGCCAGGGCAACGAACTGGTACAGGGTGCGGGCACCACCATGGAGGAGATCATTCTGCGGATTCGTCAGGTGAGCGAGCTCATTGAAAACGTCTCGGCGGCGAGCAACGAGCAGAGCGTTGGCATCGATCAGGTTAATCTGGCGGTGACACACATGGATGCCGCCACGCAGCAAAACGCCGCGTTGTCTCAACAATCCACCGCGGCGGCACAGGCGTTGCAGGCACAGGCTGAAACGCTGCTGGCCAGCGTCAGCGTATTTAAACTCAACCCGGCGCTGGCACTGCCGTAAGCCACGAAACGGCCACGGCGTCGTCACGCCGCGGCCTTATTCTGGCTGGTGGATCGCTTCCTGATGGCCGCGTCCCGCCAGCGACCAGAGCAGCAGCGCCGCCAGGGCAATCACGCCCAGCACGGCGAACGCCACGCTGTAAGAATAGCGAGTGGCAATAGCGCCGGTTAATGCCGGGCTAAAGGCAGCACCCGCGCCCATCATAAACATCACCACGCTCTGCCCGGCATTAACGTGCCCGGTGCCGCGCAGCAGTTTCACCACGTAGCCAGGCACCGCCACGCCTAAAATTCCGGCGGCAACGCCGTCCAGCACCTGCACCGGAATCACCGATATCGGTTCAGAAAACCACGCGGCCAGTGCCGCTCGCACCGGCAGTACCAGCAGCGCGATCATAATCAATCCGCGATAGCCGACCTTTTCGGCGCGTGCCGAAGTAAACAGCGCCACCGGGATCATCACGCATTGCGAAATCACTACCGTCGCGGCGGCGTACAAACCAGGGTTAATGGCGTCAGAACCGGAAGCGGTGACGCGCATGCTCAGCATTGGCAGCAGCGCGGCATTCGCCAGATGAAACAGCAGCAGCGTCAGGCCGGTGACGGCCAGCACCGGGTTTTTCGCAAGAATCGACAGGCGCGGCACCGCCTGCTCTTTTGCACCACTTTCCAGCCCGCGTGCCGCGTGGTGATCGATATCCTGCTCACGAATCGCCGAGACTGCCAGTGCGGCCAGCACCGCCATGCCGGTCATTAAAATAAAGATTGAACCGGTTCCCCAGTACCAGCTTGCCGTACCCGCCAGCAGCGCGGCGGTCATGTTGCCGCCGTGGTTAAAGGCTTCGTTTCGCCCCATCTGCCGATTGAAACCGGACTGACCGGCAACCCCCAGCGTGATACCCGCCACTGCTGGCCCAATAAAGGCGGCGGAGATGCCGGTGACTACCTGCGACAGGCCTGCTGCCCACGCCTGATGGTTAAACCACAGCAGCAGCGTGGCCGCGGTGATCAGCACGCAACCGGCGATAATCAGCAGCCGCTTACGCAGCGTAGCGTCCACCACGATGCCCGCCGGAATGGTCACCAGCAGCCCGGCGATGCCGCCCGCGCTCATCACTAAACCGATATCATCCGCTTGCCACTGGTGCTGGGTAAGAAAAATCCCGAGAAAAGGGCCTAATCCATCGCGAACGTCGGCTAAAAAGAAACTCATCAGGCAAATAGCCTGTAGTGAGCGTAACGGCATTATCGGCCCCCCGGTGAGGTGAATGTCTGCAACAGCGCGGAGGCGCTGCCGTCTGGTTTGTTTCAATCATTGCAGAAAAACCAACATGTTGAATGGCGTTAAAGTAACGAATTGAAACTACAGGCGGCGCAGGGCAGAAAAGCGCAGCCGCCAGGCAGGCGGCTGAAGGGGGCAATCAGGCGGTAATTAGGACGTGGCTGGCCCGCGCAGCTGAATAAACAGCGTGGTTAGCAGGAAAGCCAGCGATAACATCAGCGCGCTGGCAATCAAGCTATCTTCGCCCGCATAGCGTGCCACCAGCGGCACCAGCAGGGCGCTGATGCCATAGCCCAGCGTATGACCCGCTGCGATCAGCCCGGCGCCTTTGCCGGAAGAGAGCCGATCGGTTAGCAGCAGTTGATAGGCGGGCGTCGCCATGGCGGTGCCAAACGAGGCGATGGCACAACCGGCGTAAAACAGCAGTAGCGAAGGCTGGCACATCACGATCATTCCGCCTGACATCACCAGCGCTGCTACCAGCAGCAGCCGGAGCGGCGACAGCTTTTGCGGGCGCACCACCAGCAGCTGTGCTAACAGCGTGCTGGCCGCCGCCACCGACAGCAGCAGCGCCACGTGATGGCTGATGGCGGTGGTGCTGAGCTGAGAGATCGCGTGCAGGCGCGGCGCCAGGCCGAGTTGCATCAGGCTGACGGACGCCGCCAGCAACAGCGCGCAGCCCAGAAAAGGCAGTAGTCGCAGGCTGAAGCGCGCCGTCACTGTGCTCTGTTCTGCGCTGGCGGGAGCGGCGTGCTGCGGCAGAATCACCAGCAGCGCGCCGAGCGGTGCCAGCGCCATCAGCCAGATCGGGGCGAACGGGTTCAGTGCCAGCAGCCCAGCGGCGGCCAGTGGGCCAAGTAATCGCCCCAGGCTCAGGCCGGTGCTGATGGTCGCCAGCGCTGCCATGCGACCTTCCAGCCCGGCGCGCTGCAACGACCAGACCTGACAGGCGGGCACCATGCCCGACACCGTCACGCCGTAAATAATGCGCGCCGCGATCAGCAAAGCGAGGCCGCTGGCTCTGGCATGCGGCAACGCCGCCAGCAGGGCAATGCCTGCGCCTAACACCACAAAACTGAGGATATAGCCGAGCAGCGCGGCCATCACTACCGGCTTGGCACCGCGTTTTTCAATCTGCTTGCCCCACCACGGGGAAGAGGGCAGAAACAGCATGGAACCCAGCGTCAGCAGGGCAGCCCAGCTGGCCAGCGAGAGATGCGTCACGGTGACCAGCACCGGCAGTGAGACCAGCAAACCGTTTTGACCAATGCCCAAAAGCCCGGCGCAAAATGCCAGCGACCAGTTCGAACGCGCTGGCTGCTCTGTTTTAAGTCGAGAAAGGAGAGTCAACATGATTTGTAAGGATTCTGTTAAGTTATTTCAGCGTTTGGTAAGCCTGGTGCAACAGAATATTGCAAATATTGTTGCCAATGTAAAACAAATGCTTATCATAACGAGAATCATTATCATCATTGGTCCTGGGTATGCTTATGAGTTCTCTATCCGAGCAGATGTCCGTTGATATCGCCGCACAATGCTTCCTTAACGCGCTGATGCGCGAAACCAACGACTGGCAGTTACGCCACGCAGCCGACGGCAGCGCAGGCTCACAGTTGGTGATCCCGCTCGACGAGCGCCGGCGCATTGAAATCGCGCTGCGCTACGTCTCACCGACGCAACATCACCACTATCACTTTCCCGCGCGGCTGTGCCGCGATGACGACAGCACCGGACAGCCGCTGGACTTTGCTGCGCTGACCACGCTGCTGCTGGAGAAGCCCGGCGTTGCCGGCGAGTTAGCCCCGGCGGTGATAACACGCTTTAACCAGCGCGTGCAGGAGAGCCATCGCAACACCTGGCAGGCAATTGCGGCCCGTCCTGACTGGTCACGCCTGCGCGATCGCCCGCTGAATTTTGGCGAGGCGGAGCAGGCGCTGCTGGCGGGACACGCATTTCATCCGGCCCCTAAATCCCATGAGCCGTTCAGCGATGCCGAAGCACGCCGTTATCTGCCCGAGTTTGCTTCTGCTTTCCCGTTGCGCTGGTTTGCCATTGCCCGCGAGCAGCTGGCGGGCGAGAGCCTTGACCTGACGCTGCCGCAGCGCCTGATTCGGCTGGTGAGCGAAAGCGCGCCCGCACTGCTGACACACCTTGATGACGATACCGCATTGCTGCCGATGCATCCGTGGCAGGCAAGCCATCTGCTCAAACAGCCGTGGTGTCAACGGCTGATGACCAGCGGCAAGCTGCGCGATCTGGGCGAGGCGGGAGAAAGCTGGTTGCCGACCAGTTCATCGCGCGCCATCTATTTTGCCCACGGCAGCGACATGCTGAAGTTTTCGCTGAGCGTTCGCCTGACCAATTCGCTGCGCACGCTGTCGGTGAAAGAGGTTAAACGCGGCATGCGGCTGGCGCGGCTGGCGACCACCCGTGAATGGCAGGGCCTGCAACTGCGCCATCCCACCCTGCGCGTGATGCAGGAAGATGGCTGGGCGGGCATCAAAGATGAGCACGGCGTGGTGCAGGAAGAGAGCCTGCTCGCCTTCCGCGTCAACCTGCTGAAAGCGCAGCCTGAGGCGCAAACCAACGTGCTGGTGTCGCTGACGCAGGCCGCACCGGACGGTGGCGATAGTCTGCTGACCGCAGCCGTGCGGCGACTGGCCAAACGATTGAGCCTGACGCCACAACAGGCAGCGCATTGCTGGTTGCAGGCCTATTGCGAACAGGTTCTGGTGCCGCTGTTCCGCATCGAAGCGGATTACGGCGTGGCGCTGCTCGCGCATCAGCAAAATATTCTGGTCGAGATGCAGCAGGATCTGCCGGTGGGCATGATCTACCGCGATTGCCAGGGCAGTGCGTTCACCGCCAGCGCACAGGCCTGGCTGGAGAAATACCGCGAGGCTGACGCGGAAAATCGCTTCAGTGAGCAGCAGCTGCTGCGCTACTTCCCCTATTACCTGCTGATGAATTCAACCCTCGCGGTCACCGCCGCACTGGCCGCCGCGGGATTCGACAGCGAAGCCGCCTGCAATCAACGGGTGCGCGACGCGTTGGCCGCGCTGCGTCAGCAGGTGAACGATCGCACCTGCCTCGACTTCGTATTGGACAGCCGCTACTGGCAGTGCAAAGGCAACTTCTTCTGCTATCTGCACGATCACAACGAGAACACTATTGTCGATCCGGCGGTGATCTATTTCGATTTTGCTAATCCCCTTTATTCAGGAGTGAAATGATGTCAGCGGCTCATATTGTCCATCGCGACGGCGGCTTTTACTGCGAGAAAATCGGGCAGCCATTGACCTGTGGTTTTGGCCTTGATGGCAGCGCGACACTGGCACGCCCGGCGCAGGTGCCGAACGGCTGGCTGGTGGATGCCATCGACCAGCTGTTGGTGGCCGCACCACAGCTCAGCGGCGTGCAGCTGCCGTGGGCGAGCTGGCAGCAGGATGCCGACGCGCAGCAGCTGTTTGCGCTGGCGCAGGGCGATTATCTGGCGCGTGAGCGTTTCTGGCAGCTGCCGCTGTGGTTGCAAGGCGAGCAGTCGGTGGCAAGCGGCGCGATGCAATATGACGATGCGCGCCAGCTGTTTTATCCGCAGCGTCCACGGCGGCCAGAGGGAGAAGTCTATCGCCGCTACGATGCGCAGTGTCGGCGCACATTGAGCTTCCGCGTGGCGGATATCGCTGAAGACGCCGAACGCTTCACCCGCTGGATGAACTCACCCCGCGTGAATGCCTTTTGGGAAATGGCCGGGCCGCAGGAAGAGCAGGAAAAACATCTGCGCGCGCAGCTCGATTCCGCCTACTGCTATCCGCTGATTGGCTGCTTTGACGATGAGCCGTTTGGCTATTTTGAAGTTTACTGGGCGGCGGAAGATCGCATTGGTCGTCACTATCGCTGGCAGCCGTTCGATCGCGGCCTGCATATGCTGGTTGGCGAGGAGAAATGGCGCGGTGCGCACTTCATACGAAGCTGGCTGCGTGGCTTAACCCACTATCTTTTCCTCAATGAACCGCGCACCGAACGCGTGGTCGCTGAGCCGCGCTACGACAATCAGCGCTTGTTCCGTCATCTGCCGCTGGCCGGTTACCAGACGCTGAAAGAGTTCGATTTCCCGCACAAACGTTCCCGGTTGGTGATGAGTACCCGCCAACGCTTTTTCAGCGAGGTGGGACTATGAAGCTGGCGCTGTGGCAGCGGGTTAACCGCGAAATGGTCGCTAAAATCCTCGCCGAGCTGGAATATGAGCGGGCATTAACGGCAAGCGAAACGGCAGCGGGCGAATGGGCGATCGCCGTGCAGGATGAGACCTGGCACTTTGCCGCCACGCGCGGCATCTGGGGCTGGTTGCATATCGATCCCACCACGCTTTCCACCCGCAGCGGCGCGGAAGTAGAGGCGGAGCGCACCCTGCGCCAGCTGGCGGAACTGCTGAAGATGAGCGATGCGCAAACGGCTGAACATCTGGAAGATCTCTACGCCACGCTGCGCGGCGATATGCAGTTGCTGGAAGCGCGCGAACAGCTGGACGCCCGTGCGCTGATTGCGCTGAACCCGGATGAGTTGCAGTGTTTGCTCAGCGGCCATCCGAAATTCATCTTTAATAAAGGCCGTCGCGGCTGGGGCGTGGATGCACTGCGCGCCTATGCGCCGGAATATCGCGGCCGTTTTCGCCTGCACTGGATTGCGGTGCGCCGCGATCTGCTGGTCTGGAGCAGCGATGATGCCTGCGATCTCGATGAGCTGCTGAGCAGCGCCATGAATCACAACGAACGCCAGCGTTTTCAGCAGCACTGGACGGCGTGCCAGCTGAACGATAACTGGCTGCCGGTGCCGCTGCATCCGTGGCAGTGGCAGCAAAAAATCGCGCTGCATTTCCTGCCGCAGCTGGCGCGTGGCGAAATGGTTGAGTTGGGCGAATTTGGCGATGACTATCTCGCACAGCAGTCGTTACGTACGCTGACCAACGTCAGTCGCGTGGTGCCGTATGACATCAAGCTGCCGCTGACCATCTACAACACCTCCTGCTATCGCGGCATTCCGGGCAAATATATCGCCGCCGGTCCGCTGGCCTCGCGCTGGCTGCAACAGCAGTTTGCCGCTGACGCCACGCTGCGTGCCACCGGCGCGCATATTCTTGGTGAGCCCGCTGCCGGTTATCTTTCCCACGACGGTTACGCCGCGCTGCCCGGCGCGCCGTATCGCTATCAGGAGATGCTGGGTGTGATCTGGCGCGAAAATCCCTCCTGCTATCTGCAAGCGGGCGAGCAGGCGGTGTTAATGGCCGCGCTGATGGAAACCGATAATGCCGGACGGCCGCTGATTGACGCCTGGATCGCTGAGTCCGGTCTGTCCGCCGAGGCGTGGCTCAGCCAGCTGTTTAGCGCAGTGGTGATTCCGTTTTACCACCTGATGTGCCGCTACGGCGTGGCGCTGATCGCCCACGGCCAAAACGTCACGCTGATCATGAAAGATCACATTCCGCAGCGCATTTTACTCAAGGATTTTCAGGGCGATATGCGTCTGGTCGATCAGGATTTCCCGCAGGCCGCGTCGCTGCCGCCTGAGGTGAAAGCCGTTACCGCGCGCCTGAGCGCGGATTACCTGATTCACGATCTGCAAACCGGCCATTTTGTTACCGTGCTGCGCTTTATCTCGCGGCTGACCCAGCGCTGCGGCGTCAGTGAAACGCGCTTTTATCAGCTGCTGGCCAGCGTCATTGACGATTACATGGCACAGCATCCTGAGCTGGCCGCGCGCTTTGCGCTGTTCGATCTGTTTAAACCGCAAATCATTCGCGTGGTGCTTAATCCGGTCAAACTCACCTTTTCTGAGCAGGATGGCGGCAGCCGTATGTTGCCGAACTACTTAACCGATCTGGATAATCCCCTCTATCTCGTTACCCGGGAGTCAGTAGCATGAAGACTTACGATTTTATCGGCATTGGCATTGGTCCTTTCAACCTCAGCGTTGCCGCGCTGGCTGAAAACATCGAAGGCTTCAGCTCGCTGTTCCTCGAACGCAAGCCGCATTTTGCCTGGCATCCGGGCATGATGGTGCCCGATTGCTATATGCAAACCAGCTTCCTGAAGGATCTGGTCAGCGCGGTTGATCCCACTAATTGCTACAGCTTCGTTAACTATCTGGTCAAGCGGAAAAAGTTTTACCGCTTTTTGACCACCGAGCAGCGCACCGTGTCACGCGAGGAGTTCGCTGACTATCTGTGCTGGGCCGCCGACGGCCTGAGCAACCTCGCCTTTGGTCAGGCGGTGGAGCAGGTGACCTTTGATGACGACGCCAAACTGTTTGATGTGAAAACCTCGCAGGGCCATTACCGCGCGCGCCACGTTTGTCTCGGCATCGGCAAGCAAATCAACCTGCCTTCGTGCGTCACCGAACGCAGCGACCGTTGCTTCCACGCCAGCGAAATGATGCTGCGCACGCCGGCGCTGGGCGGCAAGCGCGTCACTATCGTGGGCGGCGGCCAGAGCGGCGCAGACCTGTTCCTGAATATTTTTCGCGGTGAATGGGGCCAGCCAGCCTCACTGAACTGGGTGTCGCGTCGCAACAACTACAACGCGCTGGATGAAGCGGCGTTCGCTAACGAATATTTCACGCCGGAATACCTCGAAAGCTTCTCCTCGCTGGATGAGAAAGTGCGTCATCGCCTGCTGAATGAGCAGCGCATGACCTCTGACGGCATCACGCAGGAATCGCTTCTGGCAATTTACCGTGCGATGTATCACAAATTTGAAGTGTTGCGCGAAAAACCCTGGGCGCATTTGTTACCCTCCCGCTCCGTTACGGCAGTGACGCCGGTGGGCGATGCGCAACGGTTGACGCTGCAACACTGTCTGGATGATGGCGAAGAGCAACTCGATGCCGACGTGGTGATTTTTGCCACTGGTTATCAGGCGGCACGCCCGGCGTTTTTGGCGCCGGTGGCGCACCGTCTGCATGTTGATGACGATGAAGGTTTCCAGGTGAACACCGACTTCACGCTGAACTGGGACGGCCCGCAGCAGAACAGCCTGTTTGCCGTTAACGCCGGTATGCACAGCCTGGGCATCGCTGAACCGCAGCTGAGCCTGATGGCGTGGCGCGCGGCGCGCATTCTCAATCGCGCGCACAGCAGCGAGCCTTTTGAGTTAGCCACCACGCCAGGCGTGATCCAGTGGCGCAGCCAGCCCGATGCTGCCGCCAGTCATGAACGTTCCGCTTTAACACAAACGATGCAGTTTTAAGAACCATACTGGGAAAATAATCATAATGAAGCGTCCACATCTTTGGGTTTTAAATCCTTGTTTACTGGCCATACTGGCGGGGAGCGGCTGGAGTGCCGCCGCCGCGCAGAGCGATGAGCTGGTGGTCTCGGCCAGCCGCTCGCACCGCAGCGTGGCCGATATGGCGCAAACCACCTGGGTGCTGGAACAGGCAGATATTGAGCAGCAGGTGCAGGGTGGCAAAGAGCTGAAAGAAGTGCTGGCTCAGCTGATTCCGGGCATGGACGTCAGCAGCCAGGGCCGTACCAACTACGGCATGAACATGCGTGGACGCTCAATGATGGTGATGGTGGACGGCGTACGGCTGAACTCCTCGCGCAGCGACAGCCGTCAGCTTGACGCCATCGATCCCTTTAATATTGAACGCATCGAAGTAATTTCCGGCGCCACCTCGCTGTACGGCGGTGGCAGCACCGGTGGCCTGATCAATATCGTCACCAAAAAAGGCCAGTCAGAGAAGCAGGTTGAGTTTCAGACCGGCGCCAAAAGTGGCTTCAACAGCCATAACGATCACGATGAGAGCGTGGCAGCCGCGGTCAGCGGCGGCACCGATAAAGCCTCTGGTCGCGTGTCGGCCTCATACCAGCGCTACGGCGGCTGGTATGACGGCAAAGGCAACGAGTCGATCATTGATAACACGCAAACCGGCCTGCAATATTCCGATCGTATTGATCTGATGGGCACCGGCACGCTGAATATCGATGATAATCAGCAGCTTCAGCTGACTACCCAGTATTACAAAAGCGAATCAGACGGCAAACACGGGCTTTATCTCGGCGAGAACTTTTCCGCCGTGACCGGCTCGGGCGATGCCTACAACTCGGCCAATCTGAACTCCGATCGTCTGCCGGGTACCGAACGTCATCTGATTAACCTGCAATATTCCAACACCGATTTTCTCGGACAGGATTTGGTGGCACAGGTTTACTATCGCGATGAAAGCCTGACCTTTTATCCATTCCCGACCCTCAGCGCCGGGCGCGTTAGCAGCATCGGCGCATCGCAGCAGAAAACCGATTTTTACGGCGGCAAGCTGACCTTAAACAGCAAGCCGGTGGACGATCTGACGCTGACCTACGGTGTCGATGCCGATCATGAGAGCTTTGACGCGAATCAGCAGTTTTTCGATCTGCGTAAAGCGTCGCAGAGCGGCGGCATGGAGCTGGATAACGCCTATAACGTTGGCCGCTATCCGGGCTACAGCATCACCAACCTGGCGCCGTTCTTGCAGAGCAGCTACGACATCGATGCCATTACGCTAAGCGGTGGCGTGCGCTATCAGTACACGGAAAACAAGGTCGATGACTTTGTGGGTTATACGCAGCAGCAGGCGATCGCCAATGGCCGCGCAACCTCCGCCGACGCCGTACCGGGCGGCAGCACCGACTACAAAAACCTGCTGTTTAACGCCGGTATTCTGGGCCGTCTGACCGAGCGCCAGCAACTGTGGTTTAACTTCTCGCAGGGCTTTGAAATCCCGGACCTGGCCAAGTATTACGGCTCGGGTAACTACCAGCTCAGCAACGGCAACTATCGCCTGCTGAACAGCGTTAACGTGAACGACTCAAAGCTCGACGGCATCAAAGTTGATGCCTATGAGCTGGGCTGGCGCTACCTCGGTGATAATCTGCACACCCAGCTGGCGGCTTATTACTCGCTGTCTGACAAAACCATCAATATCAATAAAAGCGACATGACCATCAATCTTGACGATGACAAACGCCGCATTTACGGGATTGAAGGCCAGGTCGATTACTTCTTTAACGACAGCGAATGGAGCACCGGCAGCAACTTCAACGTGATCAAGTCGGAGACGCAGCTGGATGGCAAATGGGAAAAACTCACCGTCGACAGCGCCAGCCCGTCAAAAGTCAGCGCATGGGTTAACTGGGCACCGGGTGACTGGGCGCTGCGTCTGCAGAGCACACAAACCTTTGACGTGTCCGATGCCGACGGCAAAAAAATCAACGGCTACAACACCGTCGATTTCCTCGGCAGCTACGCCTTGCCGGTCGGCAAAGTTAGCTTCAGCGTGGAAAATCTGCTGGATAAGGATTACACCACGGTGTGGGGACAGCGCGCGCCGGGCCTTTATAGCCCAACCTACGGCGACGCCGGTCTGTACACCTATAAAGGCCGCGGACGCACCTTTGGCATGAACTACTCCGTCGTATTCTGATACTGACAATCTGCAGCGGGCCGCGCCTGAAATGGAGCGTGCCCGCTTTTTTTATGCTGCAGGCTCACTGTTTTTCACGCTGCACCGCGCGTTGCGGCCTCGTCGCGTGCCTTCCTCTGCGCGCGCTGCCAGACAAAATTTTCCCTTTCGGTAACGTCTGAAGTGCCGTTGGCATCACGTTACGCAACATCCCACTTGTGAATGGTAGCTAAAACGGTTTAGCTTATGGTTATAACTTGTTATTGGATAATCAATCATGAAAAAAATATGGGTGTTGGGTGATGCCGTAATCGATCTGCTGCCGGAAGGCGAAATGACCTTGCGGCAGTGTCCTGGCGGGGCGCCTGCCAACGTGGCGGTCGGCGTGGCGCGCCTGGGCGGCAACAGCGGCTTTATCGGCTGCGTGGGCAGCGATCCTTTTGGCGTCAGCCTGCGCGACGTGCTGAACCACGAAGGGGTGGATACCCGTCAGCTCTTTTTGCTGCCCGATCAGCGCACCTCCACCGTTCTGGTGGGCCTCGATCAGCAGGGCGAACGCAGCTTTACTTTTATGGTGCGTCCCAGCGCCGACCTGTTTGTCACTGCTGAACATTTGCCGCACTTTGCCAGCGGTGAAATCCTGCATTACTGCTCGATAGCGCTGTCGGCGGAGCCGTCGCGCAGCACGGTGCTCAACGCCGTGGAGCAGATACACGCCGCGGGCGGCTGGGTCAGCTTCGACCCCAATATTCGTGAAGATATGTGGCACGACCGGGCGGAAATGTTGGCGACCATTGCAGACGCGCTGGCCAGTGCCGACGTGATCAAGCTGTCGCTGGAAGAGCTGTGGTTGCTTAGCGATCATGAGGATACCGACACCGCGCTGGGTCGGTTTACCGAACGTTTTCAACCCAGGCTGCTGCTGATTACGCAGGGCAAAGCGGGCGTTACGCTATGGCAGCAGGGCGAGCGTCGTGATTTTCAGGCGCCGGAAGTGCAACCGGTGGATACCACCGGCGCGGGCGACGCCTTTGTCGCCGGTTTACTGGCGGGTATCACCCTCAGTGAGCACAATCTTGACCAGCGCCTGCCAGACGCGGTGATCGCGCTGGCGCAGCACTGCGGTGCATTAGCCACCACGGCCAAGGGAGCGATGACCGCACTGCCGAAACGCGAGGCGCTTGAGCACAAAATTGTTATGCCGCTCACAAATACGACGTCATCCTGGTAAATCTGATTGCTCATTCACAGTGGGTTTCCATATTCTCTTTGCAAAACCGGTTTAGCAAAACGGAAACCCCTGTGGAGAATGATGATAGTGATAAGAAAAACCCTGCTTGCTCTGGCGATTACCGCCTCTGTGTTACCGCAAACCGTTTTAGCGGATGCCAACCTCTCGGAAATTGAAAAACGTCTTGCTCAGCTCGAATCACGCCTGCAAAAGGCGGAGAACCGCGCCAGCAATGCAGAACATCGTGCCGACCTTGCGGAACAGCGCGTTGCTGCGCTGGCCGCTTCAGCACAAACAACCGTGCCTGCTGCTGCTGCGCCTGCCGCTTCGACATCCGGCGCACCCGCATCTGCCCCTGCCGCACGGCCAGCCAGCATCGAGGCGGCACCTGCCGCCCAGACCGCCAAACTCGGTGATGACAAGAAAATCAGTGATGGCTTTGAATTTCATGGTTATGCGCGTTCCGGCGTGATCATGAATGATTCGGCAGCCGGTACTAAAAGCGGTCCGTACCTGACGCCAGCGGGCGAGACCGGCGGCGCCATTGGCCGTTTGGGCAACGAAAACAACACCTACGTTGAGCTGAATCTTGAGCAGAAAACGCGGCTGGATAACGGCGCCACCACGCGCTTCAAGGTGATGCTGGCTGACGGACAGCAGAGCTACAACGACTGGACAGCCGATACCAGCGATCTGAATATCCGTCAGGCGTTTGTGGAACTCGGCAGCCTGCCAACCTTCAGCGGCGCGTTTAAAGACACCACGCTGTGGGCCGGTAAACGTTTCGATCGCGACAACTTTGATATTCACTGGCTCGATTCTGACGTGGTGTTTCTGGCCGGTACCGGCGGCGGCATTTATGACGTGAAGTGGGCAGACAATGTCAAAAGTAACTTCTCGCTCTATGGCCGTAATTTTGGTGATATCGAGACCATCGATAACAATGTTCAGAACTACATCGTCACGGCTAACACCTTTAGCGGTCCGTTCCAGTTCATGCTGAGCGGCCTGCGCGCCAAAGATAACGACGAGCGTATCAACAGCAGCGTGCGCAGCGACAATGCCGGCGACAAGGGCGTGCATACCATGGTCGCCTGGCACGGCGACAGTTTCTATGGCCTGGCTGAAGGCAGCGCGAAAACGGCGTTGTTGTACGGGCATGGTCTGGGCGCGGAAGTGAAGGGCGTCGGCTCCGATGGCAACCTCACCGATCAGGCGGACACCTGGCGTCTGGCGACCTACGGCATCACCGCATTAGGCAACAACTGGCATCTGGCACCGGCGGTGCTGGCGCAGCAGAGCAAAGATCGCTACATCAAAGGTGACGACTATCGCTGGGTCACGGTGAACGCGCGCGTCCTGCAGGAGATCAACGAAAACTTCATGCTCGCCTACGAGGGCAGCTATCAGTACATGAACCTGAAGCCGATGGGCTTCAAGGATCGGCAGGATGTCAGCGGCGGTTTCTACAAGCTGACCTTTGCGCCAACGTTTAAGGTGGCGGACATGGGGAATTTCCTCAGTCGGCCAGAGATTCGCATTTTTGCCAGCTGGATGGACTGGGATCACGATCTTGACCGCTATGCCAGCGATGATGCGTTTGGTTCAAGCGGCTTTGTGGCCGGCGGGGAATGGAACTTTGGTGTCCAGATGGAAACCTGGTTCTGACGTCACGTTTGAGAAATTGATTAAGGGAAAGCTATGGATGTGAATAATATTGCCCGACAGCTGTTACCGCTGTTAGGGGGAAAAGAGAACATCGCCTCGGCGGCACACTGCGCCACGCGCCTGCGTCTGGTGCTGCATGATGATGCGCTGGCGGACAAAAAAGCCATCGGCGAACTGGAAGGCGTGAAAGGCTGCTTCCAGAATGCCGGGCAGATGCAGGTGATTTTCGGCACCGGCCTGGTGAACAAAGTGCATGCGGCATTTATTCAGCAGGCGGGCGTCAGCGAAGCGTCAAAAGGTGAAGCGGCCAGCGCGGCGGCGCAAAAGCTGAATTCGGCGCAGCGCGTTGCGCGGCTGCTCTCCAACATTTTTGTGCCGATCATTCCCGCCATTGTCGCCTCCGGCGTGTTGATGGGCCTGCTGGGCATGTTTAAAACCTACGGCTGGGTCGATCCGAAAAGCGCAATTTTCGTGCTGCTGGATATGTTTAGCTCGGCGGCGTTTATTATTCTGCCTATTTTAATCGGCTTTACCGCGGCGAAAGAGTTTGGCGGCAACCCCTATCTGGGCGCGACGCTGGGCGGCATCCTGACCCATCCGGCGTTAACCAACGCCTGGGGCGTGGCGGGCGGCTATCAGACCATGAACCTGTTTGGGCTGGATATCGCGATGATCGGCTATCAGGGCACGGTATTTCCGGTGCTGCTGACCGTCTGGTTTATGAGCTGGCTGGAAAAACGGCTGCGCACCTTTATTCCCGATGCGCTGGATATCATCCTGACGCCGTTCCTTACCGTGATCATCTCTGCGTTTGTGGCGATGCTGGTGATCGGTCCGGCCGGACGCGCGCTGGGCGACGGCATCTCCTTTGTGCTGAGCACGCTGATTGTTCATGCGGGCTGGCTGGCGGGACTGCTGTTTGGCGGCCTCTATTCGGTGATTGTGATTTCCGGCGTGCACCACAGCTTTCATGCCATTGAAGCGGGCCTGCTCGGCAATCCGAAAATTGGCGTTAACTTCCTGCTGCCGATCTGGTCAATGGCCAATACCGCGCAGGCGGGCGCCTGTCTGGCGGTATGGTTTAAAACGCGCGATGTTAAAATTCGCAGCGTGGTGCTGCCGTCGGCGTTATCCGGCATGCTGGGCATCACCGAAGCGGCGATTTTCGGCGTGAACCTGCGCTTCATGAAGCCATTTATTGCCGGTATTATCGGCGGCGCAGCAGGGGGCGCCTGGGTAGTGATCATGCACGTTAACATGACCGCGGTCGGCTTGACGGCGCTACCTGGTATGGCAATTGTGCAGTCGGGATCGCTGCTGCACTACGTCACCGGCATGGTGATCGCCTTCGGTGTGGGCTTTACACTGTCGCTGCTGCTGAAATACCGCGTTGAGGAAAAAGCATGAGTGAACACGCACTGCTGAAAAAGGCGCTGCTTAACGCCACGCGCAGCATGACCCAGGCTAAAAACGATGGTTATCGACCCGGCTGGCACCTGTCGCCGCTGGTTGGCCTGCTGAACGATCCCAACGGTTTTATTCAGTTCGCCGGTCAATATCATTTGTTCTATCAGTGGAATCCATTAGCCTGCGCGCACGGCGCAAAATGGTGGGGCCACTGGCGTTCCGACGATCTGGTGAACTGGCAAAACGAGCCGGTAGCGCTGCTGCCGGGTGACGTTTACGACAGTCACGGCTGCTATTCCGGCTCGGCGGTGGATGACAACGGCACGCTTAGCCTGCTCTACACCGGCAACGTTAAGTTTGCGCAGGGCCGCACCGCCTGGCAGTGCCTGGCAACGGTGGATGACGCTGGTGAAGTGACCAAAGCAGGCCCGGTCATCGGCCTGCCCGAAGGCTACACCGGGCACGTACGCGATCCGAAAGTGTGGCGTCACGGCGAGCATTGGTACATGGTGCTCGGCGCGCAAAACCTGCAGCAGCAGGGCAAAGTGCTGCTTTATCGCGGCGACACCTTGCAGCAGTGGACGCTGCTGGGAGAAATCGCCGGCAGCCATCTTAACGGCCTCGGTGAATTTGGCTACATGTGGGAGTGCCCGGATCTGTTTGCGCTGGGCGAACAGGATGTGCTGGTGTTTTGCCCGCAGGGCCTGCCTGCTCAGGCGCAGCGCTGGCTGAATACGCATCAAAGTGGTTATGTCATCGGTCAGCTCAACTACAGCAAGGCTGCCTATCAACACGGCGATTTCCACGAGCTGGATCTCGGCTTTGAATTTTACGCGCCGCAGACCACGCTGGGCGACGACGGCCGCCGTCTGCTGTTCGGCTGGGTGGGCATGCCCGACGAAAACGAGTTTTACGATCCCACGCGCGAGCAGGGCTGGATGCATATCATGAGCTGTCCGCGTGAGCTGCGGCTGGTTGAGGGCCGCCTTTATCAGCAGCCGGTTGACGAGCTGAAATCGCTACGTGGCGCGCATCAGCGGTTAGAGGGGCGTGCCGATAGCCTGGCAATCACCGACGTTGCGCAGGCGGAACTGGTGATTAGCGCAGAGGGCAGCTGGCAGGCCGATTTTGGCGGCGCGATGCTGCTGATCTGCGACGAGAGCGGGCTGCGCCTGCGCCGACAAAACCGTCGCACCGGCGAGACAGAAACGCGTTACTGGAGCGGACAGGTCAGACAGTTGCAGATTCTTTGCGACCGTTCGAGCCTGGAGATTTTTGTGAATGATGGCGAAGCAACGCTGACCAGCCGCTATTTTCCCGCCGAAGAGCACACATTACGCTGGCAGGGCAGCGGCGAGCTGCGCGTAGATCACTGGCAACTGCAGTCGATCATGCTAGTATAAGTACCTGTCTGCTATCAGGTTACTTGCCCGTGGATAAACCAAAACGCGTCACCATCAATGATGTCGCCCAAATGGCGGGCGTCTCTAAATCGACCGCCAGTATCGTGCTGAGTGGACGAGGAAAAGAGCTTCGTGTGTCTGAATCGACGCAGGAGCGGGTCATGAAGGTGGCGCGCATGGCAAATTACCAGCCCAGCGTGCACGCCCGCGCGCTGAGTTCCAGCCGCACCGATACCATCGGTTTAGTGGTGCCGGAAATGACCAACCACGGCTTTGCCACCTTCTCCCATGCGCTGGAAACCCTGTGCCGCGATGCCGGGCTTCAGCTGCTGATCGCCTGCACCGATGAAAATACCAGCCAGGAAACGCTGGCGGTCAACAACCTGATCCAGCGTCAGGTTGATGGCCTGATCGTCGCCTCCAGCATGCTCAACGACGCCGATTATCAACGCATCAGCAAACAGGTGCCGGTGGTGCTGTTTGACCGTCATTTTAATGATTCGTCACTGCCGCTGGTGATCACCGATTCCATCGAGCCCACCGCCCGGCTGATCGCGGAAATTGCCGCTGACGGTCTTGAGGAAATTTACTTTCTTGGCGGTCAGCCGCGCATCTCACCGACCCGTGACCGCCTTACCGGTTTTCACCTTGGACTGGAAAGGGCAGGCATCAGTGCCAAACCGGAATGGATTATTCACGGCCATTACACCGCCAGCTCCGGCTATGAGATGTTCGCGGAACTGGTGATGCGGCTTGGCCGCCTGCCGCAGGCGATCTTCTGCGCCGCCTGTGGCTTACAGGAAGGCGTGCTGCGCTACCTGACGCAGCATGGCCATCTTGCTGCCGAAATTCGCCTGAGCAGTTTTGACGATCACTATCTTTATGATGCCCTGACGCTGCGCATCGACTCCATCGTGCAGGATAATCGCCAGCTGGCGTGGAACTGCTTTGAAATTATCGGGGATTTAATAGAAGGCAAAACGGTAAGCCAGCCGGTGCGCCATCTTTCTGCCAACATTAAACGGCGCACGCAGCACGGCTGAGAGGTTGCCGCCCGGCTCTTTGCGGGCGGCATAGCGCGTTAGCGTCGCGCGCGCACCACCTGATAACGGCGGGTAAGATACTCCAGCGGCGCACTCCAGACGTGCACCAGACGGGTAAAGGGAAACACCAGAAAAATCGTCATGCCAAGAATCAGGTGCACGCGATAGATCCACTCCACGCCATCCAGCCAGCGTGAGGCGTTGCCCTGAAAGGTTACAACCGCCTGCGCCCAGCCCACTAGCTTCATCATGCCGATGCCATCCAGATGCTGCATCGAAAAAATAATCGAGATCAGCCCCAGCGACGCCTGAAGGACCAGAATACCGAGGATCACAATGTCGGCGCGGGTTGACGTCACGCGGATGCGCGGGTTAAACAGCCGCCTTTTCAGCAGCAGAAATCCCCCCACCAGCGTCATCAGGCCAAACACGCCACCCGCCATCATCGCCAGCTTCTGCTTGGTGGCGATGGCCAGAAAAGGCTCATACATCCAGTGTGGCGTCAGCAGGCCGAACAGGTGACCAAAAAAGATGCCGATGATACCGATGTGAAAGACGTTTGAGGCGAAGCGCATGCCTTTTTTGTCCAGCATCTGGCTCGACGAGGCGCGCCAGGTGTACTGGCCGTAATCGTAACGCAACCAGCTGCCCAGCAGAAAAACCGTGCCGCACAGATAGGGATAGATGTCGAAAAACAACACGTTGAGATAGTGCATTAGTGAACTCCTTGCCCTGAGAGATCAAGATACTGCGGCGAAACGGCGTCGCGGAAACGTTGCTGATGCTGCTGTGAAGCGGCGTCGCACCCTTTGTCGGCCATGAATTTCACCTGCTCCTCTTCCCACACTGCATCCAGCGCGGCGGGCGTATCATCCCGCGCTTCGCCAGCCACCTGCTGCGCCATACTTTCGCTGCGCAGCGGGCTTTCTGACAGGCTGAGCAGCGCGTCAAACAGCTGATGAAAGTCGCTGTCGCGTTCACGCAGACGGCCTCCGACCAGAGCCAGAATCGGCGCCACATCCAACAGCCCTTGCTGCGCCGCCCGATCATCCAGCAGGCTGAGATATTCCAGGTAGAGCGGCAGATAGTCAGGCAGTTCGCGGCAGTTCAGCACCAGTCCCGCCTGTTCGTACTGCGCCAGCAGGTCGACCATCGCCTGGCCGCGATCGCGTGATTCCGCATGCACATGTTCAAACAGCAGCAGCGAGGTAGCGCGGCCGCGTTCAAACAGCGCACACCAGTCGGCCTGCATCTCCAGCGGTGGCGTGGCGAGGTAACGGCGAATAAACGGCAGCAGCGCAGGCTGCTGTTCGGTCGCCAGGCCAATCACTTCGTCCTGATGCTGCCAGATAGCGTCGTCGGGGTACTCCAGCAGCAAGCCGATCAGTTTCAGGATGGCCACTATTCACCTCCTGCTTTATTCGTGCCGACGTTGATGGCATCAATCCGGCGGCTGTTGAACAGGTTAAATTTGCTGTCGCTGCCGTGGCAGCCGTCGCCAAAGCTGAAGCCGCAGCCGTTGCGCTCTGGAAAGGCATCGCGCGCCAGCTCGCGGTGGCTGGTGGGAATGACAAAGCGATCCTCGTAGTTGGCGATGGCGAGATAGCGATACATCTCTTCGGCCTGCGCCTCGCTGAGATCGACCTCATCCAGCGCCCGCCGATCGGTCACGCCTTCTACCGTTTGCGAGCGTTTAAAATGGCGCATCGCCATCATGCGCTTCAGGGCGCGCAGCACCGGCGCGGTGTCGCCCGCGGTCAGCATATTGGCAAGATACTGCAGCGGAATGCGCAGGCTCTCGACGTTGGGCAGCACGCTGTTTTCCGCTTCCAGCACGCCGCTGTCGGCCACCGACTGCACCGGTGACAACGGCGGCACATACCAGACCATCGGCAGCGTGCGGTATTCCGGGTGCAGCGGCAGCGCCAGTTTCCACTCCATCGCCAGCTTCCACACCGGCGATGCCTGCGCGGCATCAATGACATTTTGCGTAATGCCCTGACGCAGCGCCTCGTCGATCACCGCCGGATCGTTTGGATCGAGGAATACATCGCACTGGCGTTCATACAGCTGCTGCTCGCTGTCGGTGCTGGCCGCCCCGGTGATTTTGTCGGCATCGTAAAGCAACACGCCGAGATAGCGGATACGGCCAACGCAGGTTTCCGAACAGACGGTGGGCATGCCTGATTCAATGCGCGGATAGCAAAAAATACACTTCTCAGATTTGCCGCTTTTCCAGTTGAAATAGATTTTCTTGTACGGACAGCCGCTGACGCAGAGTCGCCAGCCGCGGCATTTATCCTGGTCGATCAGCACAATGCCATCTTCTTCGCGCTTATAAATGGCGCCGCTGGGGCAGGTGGCGGCGCAGGCAGGATTAAGACAGTGCTCGCACAGGCGCGGCAGGTACATCATGAAGGTGTTTTCAAACTGACCGTAGATCTCGGTCTGCATCGCCTTGAAGTTCTGATCGGCCGCACGCTTGCTGAATTCGCCGCCCAGCAGCTCCTCCCAGTTGGGACCACCGACAATTTTATCCATGCGCTGCCCGCTGATCAGCGATCGTGGCCGCGCCGTGGGCTGATGTTTGCCCGCTTTGGCGGTATGCAGATGCTGATAGTCGTAGGTGAACGGCTCGTAATAATCATCGATGCCGGGCACCACCGGATTGGCGAAAATTTTCGACAGCACCGCCGAGCGGCTGCCCAGGCGCGGCACCAGCTGACCGTTGATTTTACGGATCCAGCCGCCTTTCCAGCGTTCCTGATCCTCCCACGCGTGAGGATAGCCGAGGCCCGGTTTGGTCTCGACGTTGTTGAACCAGGCGTACTCCATGCCTTCGCGTCCGGTCCAGACGTTTTTGCAGGTCACCGAACAGGTGTGGCAACCGATGCATTTGTCCAGGTTTAGCACCATGCCGATCTGTGAGCGTATTTTCATTTCACTGCCTCCTGAACCTGATCGCGGCCTTCATCATCCAGCCAGTTGACCTGCTTCATTTTACGCACGAGGATAAACTCATCGCGGTTTGAGCCGACGGTGCCGTAGTAGTTAAAGCCGTAAGCAAGCTGCGCATAACCACCAATCATATGCGTCGGTTTCGGGCAGACGCGGGTCACCGAGTTGTGAATGCCGCCTCGCATGCCGGTGACTTCTGAACCGGGGATGTTCATCAGTCGTTCCTGGGCGTGATACATCATGGTCATGCCCGCGGGAACGCGCTGGCTCACCACCGCGCGGGCGGTCAACGCACCGTTGGCGTTAAACGCTTCGATCCAGTCGTTGTCTTCGATGCCCAGCTCACGCGCATCCGCTTCGCTCATCCAGACAATCGGCCCGCCGCGCGACAGCGTCAGCATCAGCAAGTTGTCGCTGTAGGTGGAGTGAATGCCCCATTTCTGGTGCGGCGTCAGGAAGTTCAGCGCCTTTTCCGGGAAGCCATTCGATGGAATATGTTTGAGATCGGCGAGGCTGCGCGTATCCACCGGCGGACGATACACCACCAGGCTTTCGCCAAAGGCGCGCATCCATGGATGATCCTGATAGAGCTGCTGCCTGCCGCTCAGGGTGCGCCACGGGATCAGCTCATGCACGTTGGTGTAACCGGCGTTGTAAGAGACGTGTTCATCTTCCAGCCCGGACCAGGTTGGGCTGGAAATGATTTTGCGCGGCTGCGCCTGAATATCACGGAAGCGGATTTTCTCTTCCTGCTTCGGCAGCGCCAGGTGCGCGTGCTCACGCCCGGTCATCTGACTCAGCGCCTGCCAGGCTTTAACCGCCACCTGACCGTTGGTTTCCGGTGCCAGCGTCAGGATGACTTCGGCGGCATCGATGGCGCTGTTGATCTGCGGCTGGCCTTTTGCCGGACCGTCTGCCTTGACGTAATTGAGCCGTCGCAGCAAATCGACCTCTTTATCGGTATTCCAGCTGATGCCCTTGCCGCCGTTGCCCAGTCTCTCCAGCAGCGGGCCAACCGAGGTGAAGCGCTCATAGGTGGCGGGATAATCACGTTTCACGCTGATAATGTGTGGCGCGGTTTTTCCCGGCAGCAGGTCGCACTGCGCTTTTTTCCAGTCGAGAATGTCGCCGCCCTGTGCCAGCTCAGCCGGGGAATCATGCTGAATCGGCTGTAGCACCACGTCGGTCTCTTCCCCTAAATGGCCGACGCAGAGCTGCGAGAAGCGCTGCGCGATGCCTTTATAAATCTCCCAGTCGCTTTTCGATTCCCAGGCGGGATCGACCGCCGCTGACAGCGGATGGATAAAGGGATGCATGTCCGAAGTGTTCATGTCATCTTTTTCATACCAGGTGGCGGTCGGCAGTACGATATCTGAAAACAGGCAGGTGCTGGACATGCGGAAATCGAGCGTCACCAGCAGATCGAGCTTGCCTTCCAGCGCGCTGTTGCGCCATTCCACCTCTTCCGGCATCAGCGCTTCATCGTCCTGCGGCTGACCCTGCACGCCGCTCTCCGTGCCCAGCAGATAACGCAGCATGTATTCATGCCCTTTGCCGGAGGAGCCGAGCAGGTTGGAGCGCCAGACAAACAGGTTGCGCGGATGGTTGCTGCCGCTGTCGGGTTGTTCGCTGGCCATGCGCAGCGCACCCGATTTCAGCGCGTCGGCGGTCCAGGCTTCCGCCGTCTGGCCCGCCTGTTCAGCGCGGGCGGCAATTTGCAGCGGATTGATGTTGAGCTGCGGCGAAGAGGGCAGCCAGCCCATGCGTTCGGCGCGCACGTTAAAATCGATCAGGTGACCGGAATAGTGCTGCGGATCGGCCAGCGGCGACAGCAGCTCTTTCACCTGCAATTTCTCGTAGCGCCACTGGCTGGCGTGATTGTAGAAAAATGAGGTGCTGTTCATCTGGCGCGGCGGGCGCGTCCAGTCAAGGGCAAAGGCCAGCGGTGCCCAGCCGGTTTGTGGCCGCAGTTTCTCCTGGCCGACATAGTGCGCCCAACCGCCGCCGCTCTGGCCAACGCAGCCGCAGAACACCAGCATGTTGATCAACGCCCGGTAGGTCATGTCCATGTGATACCAGTGGTTGATACCGGCACCGAGAATGATCATTGAGCGACCGTGCGTTTTATGCGCGGTGGCGGCAAATTCGCGGGCAATGGTTTCAATTTGCTGGCGCGGTACGCCGCAAATCTGCTCTGCCCATGCGGGTGAATAGGCGCGCACGTCGCTGTAGTCCGCCGCGCAGTGGGCATCATCCAGACCGCGATCGATGCCGTAGTTGGCGAGGGTTAAATCGTACACCGACGTAACCGCTACCTGACGGCCATCTTTCAGCGTCAGGTATTTCACCGGCAGCTTGTGCAGCAGAATTTCCTGCTGGGTGACGTGGCGGAAATGCGGGTTTTCCAGACCGCCAAAATAGGGGAAGCCCACTTCCAGCACCGCGTCGTGCTCATCCAGCAGGCTGAGCCGCAGTTCGATGGCGCTGCCTGCCGCTTTCGGTTCCAGGTTCCATTTTCCCTTTTCACCCCAGCGGAAACCGATCGATCCGTTGGGCACAACCAGTTCACCGAGCTGATTACAGGCCACGGTTTTCCACTGCGGATTGTTCTCTTCGCCAAGGTTATCCAGCAGGTCGGCGGCGCGCAGCTGGCGACCCGGCGCATAGCTGCCGTCGTCGCGAGGTTCCAGCACCACCAGCATCGGCATATCGGTGTATTGACGGGCATAGTTGATGAAATAGTCGCTGGGTTGCTGTAAGTGAAACTCTTTAAGAATCACATGGCCCATCGCCAGCGCGAGGGCGCTGTCGGTGCCCTGTTTTGGTGCCAACCAGCGATCGCTGAGCTTAGCGACTTCAGAATAGTCGGGCGTAACGGCCACGGTTTTGGTGCCTTTGTAACGCACTTCGGTGAAGAAGTGCGCATCCGGCGTGCGCGTTTGCGGCACGTTGGAACCCCACGCGATGATGTAGCCCGCGTTGAACCAGTCAGCGGATTCCGGCACGTCGGTCTGCTCGCCCCAGGTCATTGGCGAAGCGGGCGGTAAATCGCAATACCAGTCATAAAAGCTCAGGCAGGTGCCGCCAATCAGCGAAAGATAACGGGTTCCCGCCGCGTACGAGACCATCGACATCGCAGGGATTGGCGAAAAGCCAGCGACCCTGTCGGGACCATAATGTTTAACCGTCCAGATATTGGCGGCGGCGATCAGCGTGTTCATCTCCTGCCAGCTGGCGCGCACAAAACCGCCACGGCCGCGCTGGGACTTATAGGTCTGGCTCTTTTGGCTGTCGGTGACGATGGCATTCCAGGCTTCTACCGGATCGGCATGCTGTGCCAGCGCTTCGCGCCACAGCTCCAACAGCGCCTTACGCATCAGCGGATATTTCAGCCGGTTGGCGCTATAAAGATACCAGGAGTAACTGGCACCACGTGGGCAGCCGCGCGGCTCATGGTTCGGCAGATCAGGGCGGGTACGCGGATAGTCCGTCTGCTGCGTTTCCCAGGTGACGAGGCCGTTTTTCACATAGATTTTCCAGCTACAGGAGCCGGTGCAGTTAACGCCGTGCGTGGAGCGCACCACTTTGTCGAACTGCCAGCGCTGGCGATAGCCATCTTCCCAGTCACGGTTGGTGTGCCAGACCTGGCCCTGTCCGTCAGCAAAACTTTCACCTTTCTGTTTGAAATAGCGAAAGCGATCAAGAAGTTTACTCATGACGCTTCTCCAGTCGGCATTGCCGTTTTTCGTGTATTCAAAACCGAACCAGCCGGTTAGTGAGCCGCTTTGCGACGGCCATAGATCAACCAGGTGATCGCCAGGCAGGCGAGGTAGAAAATCAGGAAGATTTTCATCGCCCCGACCGGCGAACTGGTCATCGCCAGTGAGGTACCAAAGGCTTTAGGAATAAAGAATCCGCCGATGGCACCCAGCGCCGAGATGAAACCCAGCGCGGCGGCGGTGTCGGTCACCGCCGTGTGCTGCGCTTCGTCCACGCTGTGGCCGCGGGCCAGCATTTTTTCCTGAGTGAGCTGGCGGAAGATCACCGCGATCATTTGATAGGTTGAACCGCTGCCCAACCCGGCGGTTAAAAACAGCCCCATGAACACCATGTAAAAGTTGAAGAATGAGGCGGCATAGGCGCCAGGCAGGGTCAGAAACAGCAGGGCGCAGAACAGCGTCATCAGCAGGAAGTTGAGGGTGGTGACGCGCACACCGCCAAACCTATCTGACAGCATGCCGCCCGCTGAACGCGCCAGCGCGCCGAGCAGCGGGCCAAAAAAGGCCAGATGGGTAATTTCAACCAGCGGAAACTGGGTTTTCGCCAGCATGGCAAAACCGGCAGAAAAGCCGATAAAGGAGCCAAAGGTGGCAAGATAGAGCAGGCCGAGGATCCACAAGTGGCTAACCTTCAGCACCGGCAGCTGATCGCGCAGCGAGGCACGCATGCCGGCAATGTCATTCATGCCGAACCAGGCAGCCAGCGATGCAGCAATGAGCAGCGGCACCCAAATCCAGGCGGCGTTAGCCAGCCATAATGTTGTGCCACCGTCGAGGGTCACGCCGCCGCTGAGAAACGGAATGGTGATCACCAGCGGGGCGACCAGCTGCATCACGCTGACGCCGAGGTTGCCAAGGCCGCCATTCACGCCAAGCGCGAATCCCTGCCGCTGTTTGGGATAGAACAGGCTGATATTGCCCATGCTGGAGGCGAAGTTCGCGCCCGCCAATCCGCACATCAGTGCAATCACGATAAACACCGCATACGGCGTAGCGGGATCCTGCACCGCAAAGCCGAGCCACAGGCAGGGCACTACCAGAATCGCGGTGCTGATTACCGTCCAGAGACGACCGCCCAGCACCGGCACAATGAATGAGTAAGGCACGCGAAACAGCGCGCCGGAGAGCGCGGGCAGGGCGGTTAGCAGGAAGAGTTGATCTACTGAAAAGTTAAAGCCGACGCGATTGAGATTGACCGCCACGGTGCTGAACAACATCCATACGCAGAAAGCCAGCAACAAGGCACTGACTGAAATGATGAGATTTCGCCGGGCGACCTGCTTTCCCTGCTGTTGCCAGAAGCGTGGATCTTCCGGATGCCACTCCTGCAGGAGTGATGTTTTGGGATGATTTTTTACGCTCACGACAGGCTCCTGATGGTGAAAAAAGAGGTAAAGCGCGATCATGCTGCCGCTCGCCTGGGCAGCATGAGGTTGCGGAGAAGTGTGGGGTAAAAGGCGTGCCGAATTGTTGACAGGAATCAAGCGAACAAGGGTTTTATCCTAAATTGCGGCGCTGTAACGCTGGCGGATTTCAGCATTAACCTGCTGGTTGCCTGGCGGGTAATGACAGAAACGGCGAAGTGCAATACGGCAGTGAGCTGAGGTAAAACAGTCGAGTGAATGAAGATTGTGGCATTAGTTACATCATACTGTTAGATGAACCATTAATAAGAAATCAGCATTGAGCAAATCATTCAACGGCGTCAAGCAGGGAATAATGGTGAGATTAGGCAAAATTCTGAATATCCTTTTCCCCCGGTCATGTTCTACGCTTTATTCAGGACGCGTAAGAACGTGTTGTTAACCAACCGATGGCGAATCGTCAGCGCTATATCACTGAAAGGCAGTCAGGGCGATAAATAAAAGATAAAAAAACAGCCGCATTATTCACGGCGAAAATGAGAAATGCCTATTCTTTATAACCAACCCATCTACTCTATCATCCTAAATATTGAGGGCCTTTATGCCAGGTGTACAAATTGACCATGAGCAGTGGAGCAAAATAGAAGCGATCGTACATGAGCTTAACCAGCGAAATAACCAAACTTACGATAAAGAGCAGGTGCTTAAGTTTGTCATTGCACGCGGGCTGCATGGCTTAACGCCAGAGATGCTCGTTGATAACGAGCAATTTCAACGGCGGCACAACGCGGTGCTGCATTTTAAGCACGGCGAGGCGGAAGTCTTTGTGCACATGGAAAAGCCCGATGTCGCGGAAGTGCTGTCACGTCTGACGCCCGGTCGTGCCTTTATGCTGGTGGTCTATGGCGAAGCCAACACCGGCAAAACCACCTTTATCCGTGACCTGGCGGATGCAATGGAAGGCCGCTGGGATATCATTATGGCGGATGGCAACCTGGACGCTGATTTTACTGCGTTTTCCGGTGCCCATCCCGGATTGATTATTCGCGATGATGCCGATCAGGAGATCATTGATGCCGCATGGCAGGATTACAGTAACAACTGCGGGGTTATTCTGGCGACCGTGGCGCCCGATTTAGCTGCGGTCACGCGTCGGCTTTATGGCTCAGGCCGCCAGGGGATGGCGATTGAACAGTTTCCCGCATCCGCATCTGGCGAGCCGGACAATCTTCGGCTCAGTGAAGAGACGCGTGAGCGCATCATTCGCAATAATCCCTGGACCCTACGCCTGACCGAAGACGGTGAACGGGTTATCGTGCCGGATGCGGCGCTGCGCAGTACGCTGGATGCACAGCGTAAAATTGCTGAAATGGCCAGAATGCACGGCCCGGATGAGGGTTATGTGCTGGTCAGCGGTGAGAACTGCACCGGCTGGCAGCAGTATCTGGACGAGCCGCAGCAGTGTGCGCCAGGCCTGGTCGCCTTTGACGCCGTAGGTCGTGCATGGATCACCTGCGGAGGCGATCACTTTAACGGTGCACTGGCCTGGCTTCCGGTAGCGTTATCAGACGAGCAGGACGACAGTAATGGCTAAGATTAGGCGCAGCATGGCCAATTTAATCATCGGCTGAAAGCTCGCTAATATTAAGCCTGAGCACAAGGTCGCTATTTATCGCTAGCAAAAACCAGGCTGAAAAATAGTGTTCATCGATGTTGCTCTGCATGCCTTTTAAATCTTAAATCATCCGTTTAAACAATGTATCAATCCACAAAGTTAGCAGAGAATTTGACGTTATCCTGAGTGAGGTATAATTCATTATGGCGAAATGCGTGACGGCAATTATTGTCACGCAAATCCTGATATGGATAACGCCCAGGAGACGGGTGGTTATTCAGCCCGTTACGGCAGGCGAAAAAAAAGCCCTGAACAACGACTGCTCAGGGCGGGTTAAATTACCTGAGCCGCTACGGTTTAGGTTCCGTTGGCGTCTCCTCTTCTTCGGTTGAGGCTTCCGCTTCGGCTTCAGGCTCATCGTTCATCATGGTGGCCTGAATCACCTCTTCTTCCACCGCCGGATTCAGCGCCACGCCCAGCGGCGAGGTGGCGAGGCTGTCTGGCATCACCACGTGTGGAATCGGCGCTTCATTGGTTGGCGCATGTGCATGACCGCTGCTGCGGCTCAACAGCGCTATCGCCGCCGCGCACAGGGCGAAAAAGAGATAGAGCATATTGCTGCCAAAAGGCTGCATCAGCGCTCCGGTGACCATTGGTCCAATACTGGCACCGACGCCAAAGGCCATCAACAAACAGGCGGTCAGCGAAACGCGGCGTTCGGCAGTGATCTGATCGTTAGCCAGCGCCACAATCAGCGGATAGAGTGAAAACTGCACCATGCTTGCCAGGAAAGCGATGCCTAACAGCCAGTAAAAGCTGAGATGTTGCAACAGCGCCAGCGGCAGACAAGCCACGGCAAACAGCAGCGCGATGCTGAACAGCAACTTCTGGCGATCGTAGCGATCCGACAGCCAGCTCAGAGGAAACTGGGAAATCAGTCCGGCAAAAATCGTTAATCCCATAAACAAGCCGGTTTGCTGGGTTGAAAACCCAAGCCCGCTGGAATACACCGGCGCCATACCGTAGAACGCCCCAATCGCCATGCCGGTTACCAGCGTAATGGTCAGCAGCTTAGGAATGACGCGGATAAAGTAGATTAGCTCCATCGGTGCCGGTGACATCGCCTGCACGTTGGTGCGGGTGGTCAGCGCAATCGGCACCAGGCAGAGGGCAAAGCAGAGCGCGACAATCAGCAATGTGCCGATGCCGAAGCCGGTTTCCACCATCAAAATCGCCTGTCCGCCGCTCAAACCGAGATAGGTGGCCACCATATAAAAGCCAAAAATCAGGCCCCGCTGCGACGATTCCGCCTGATCGTTAAGCCAGCTCTCCAGCACCATGTACTGACACATCATGCACAGGCCGATAATCAGGCGCAAAAAGACCCACACCGGAATGGCATCGCTCAGACCGTGGCCGATAACGGAGGCGGTAATAATGCCGGCGCAGGAGACGTAAGCGCGAATATGGCCGACGCGGGCGATCAGGTTATGGCCGACTTTGCCGCCGATCACCAGGCCCACATAGTTAGCTGCGGTAATCGCCCCGATCAGGGTGCCGTTGACCTGCTCGTGCGCCAGGCGCAGAGAGACGTAAGTGGTCAGCAGGCCAGAGCCCAGAAGCATCAGAAGTGTGGTGGTATAGAGTGGCAGAAAAGTGCTGAGGACTTTTTTCACGTATCTCCCTGTTAGTCGTAAAGCGGCATCAGGCCGGTGGTGCCTTAAAGGTAGCTGATTTTTACCCGCGCAGATCCTGGATAAAAAGGAAATTTCATCGCCACAGGTTACCGCGATATTTTTTGCAATGCATCCTGCAGTGAGGCCGGAAACAGCTCACCGTGCGTCTTGCCGGGATAACGGATTGGTTGCAGTGCGGCTCCCTGCCGTTGCAGGCGTTCAATAAGCTGCGGCTCTGCCGGTTGCCCTGGCGCGCCCGGCCCGTCGTGGCGATCGCTTTTTCCATCACCGATCATCAAAAACAGGCGTTTGTCGGCCAGCTGCGATGAGCTACAGGCCGAGAGGCGCTGCATAATACGTTGATTGCCCCAGCCGAGTGATGGCGCAGCGGCAAAGTAGTCGTGAAACCAGGACGAGCGGCAAAGCGTATCCAGCACAAATAGCCCGCCGAAAGAGTGGCCCCACAGTGCGCGTTTGCGCGCATCGCTGGCGGCACGCTGTTCTGCCCACGGCACAATCTGCGTCAGCAGTAGCTGGCGAAACGCCTCGCTGCCGCCACCGGGATAACGTCCGTATTCGACAACCGGTGATCCGCTGGCGGCGGGCGGCGTGTAATCGCGTGAGCGCGCCCTGACATCAAACGGCAATGGCGTGTCATAGCCAACAGCTACCAGCACCGGCGGCGCTCCCTTTGCCATCGCTTTCAGCTGCGCTTCAGTAATACGCGCCATCGCGGCATTGCCGTCCAGCATATAGAGCACCGGATAACCGTGCGGCGGAGCAGGCTTACGCGGAATGCCCAGCCATACCTTGTAGCGTCGCTGGCCATCGGCCGAACGCAGGGTGGTGGTTTGGAAATGATACCAGGCCGAGCCGATGTCGGCGATATTCGGGCCGAGTGGCTCAAGCGTGGGTCGGGCGAGCAGGGTAAAGGGGGCCAGCAGCGTTGTCGCGATCAACAACATCAGCAGGGGTAATCTCTGTGTTTTCATCCGGTCGCCTCGTGGAAAAGCGCAGCGTAAATCGGCTGCGGCTTCCATCCTGGCAAACCTGACGCCAGGAAAAAACGCCAGCGTTAATGGGGTTTTGCCGCAGCGAACCCGCGAGCAGAGGGAAAAAGCGCGCGCGGGGGCGGAATGAACGGTTATTTATCCGCTTTGCCGCTCAGGTATTCATCAACCAGCCATTCCACCACCTGACTACGGTTTAACCCGCTGCGATGGGCATAACGTTCAATTTTGCGAATCACCGAAAAGCGCAGCGACAGTGAAACCGGTTTTTTGCCCTCTTTCGCCAGGATTACGCCGCCGCTCTGGCCGCTGGGGGCGTTTTGCTCATGCACGGCCAGCGCTTCGCGCATATGGCGCACCAGCTTCGGCGTCAGCGCGCCTGCGGCAACCAGCTGATAGCGCGCGGTGGTTTTATGAAAGCGAATTTCGGCCTGAAACTCTTCCCGCACGTCGCGTAAATCGCGGTTAAACGTCGGTTCTGAACAATCCAGCTCGTGAAATAGCGTCTCCTTGCTCACGGGCTTTCCCGTACTCAGCAAAACGATAAGTTTGTATTGTCTGTACTGTTTTGCGCTCAAAGACATAACACACCCTGTAAAAGGAAAAGACGCGGCATTACTGGCGCGATGCAAAAATAACGTTTTCGAACTGCTTGGCGATGCCGCAATATTTTGAGCGCTCGAGCACCGCGGAGGCCCAGCTGCGGTGCGTTGCCGGTTCGCACATGGCGCCCTGCGATTTAAACACCGCCTGGGTGGAGTTGAGAATGCGCAGGGCATCCTCGTAGTCATCCTTTTCCACCATCAGCGCCCGGTGAATGATCTCCAGATGCGCCGGATGGATAGCGGTTTTGCCGACCAGCCCGTGCGCCATATCCAGCGCCACTTCCTGCGTTAGCAGCTCGGTGTTATCAATCTGCTCGCACACCGGAGCCGTTAGTGAAAAGCCGCGCGAAGCAAAGACCGCTACCAACATTTTGACCACGTAGCCCATCGGTCCGTCATAGAGCGTCAGGTTGCGCGGATGGCGCAGGGCGATCACGCTCATCAAATCGTTGCCGCCGATGCGCAGGGCGATAATGCGCTCCCGGCAGGGATGCTGCTCCAGCGCTTCCGCCAGCGCGGTCATCTGCACGACGTCATAGACATCGCGCGTTTCCAGCGTTGGCATCATCGCCAGGTGCGTGCCGCCGACGATATTCCACCAGGCCGGTAAATTCTCGCGGGTAAACTTAGGCAAAACGAAACCGTCAACGCCTTCCAGCACGTAGTGCGCCACCAGCTCACGCGCCATCGCCTCATTGCGCGGGCGAATAAACACCAGCGGGCGGGCGGCGGCGTCTGTAGCCGGTGAGGCCTGAATCAGTTCCGCCAGCAGATGATGCAGATTACTCATCGCCAGCCCGACATCCTCTTCGCTGACCGCGTCTTCCAGACAAACCACCAGCGAGCGCAGCTCCGGGATTTTTCCGTGCAGAATAATTTCTGCGAGATCGTCACGGGTTGCTGGCATATAGAGCGTCGCGCCCAGCATGAAAGGAGAAAGTGTTTTTTTCATCACGCCACCTTTTTGATTATGGTCACCGCGCGGTAACGGCCAAGCAGATCGCCTACTTCGAGAATGGCGATGCCTTTTTTCTCTGCCAGATAAACCAGCAGCGCAACGTCAGGATCGCTTTTGCTGCGCACCAGCACATGCTCCGGCACGCGGCGCAGCACCGCACGCGTCGCTTCGGCGATGCCCGGCTTAATGCGATTAACGCTGTCGATGTGAAAACGGCTGGCCAGCGTGCTGACCACCTGAATGCTGAGGCTGCGCTGTCCATCCTGCTGGGTGGAGATCGGGGTAATTGCAGGCAGCGAGGTCACAGCCAGCGCGCGGCGAAAGCGATCGACGGTGTCAACCAGCATCAGGCTGCAATCAAACTCACCCAAATGCGCACAGTGCACGCAGCCGTGAAAACCGCTTTCCGTCCAGACAGAACGTGAAACCATGCCGGATACCGGCGCGCCCATGATGCCAAACGGAATCAGCCAGTCGTCGTCCGACGCCGCCAGCCAGGCGCAGCCCGCCGGATCGGCAAGCACCACCAGCCGCGGTGCCGCGGGATAGCCTGCGCGATCTTTCAGGCTGGCAATCAGTTGGCCAGTAATCGCGCCTTTACCGGTCCAGCCATCGACAAAGACGATGCCAGCGGTGCCGTGACGCGCTTCAATCAGATCCAGCGCGGCGCTGTCGATGCCGCGATCGCGAATAATACTGATGCCGTAGTGATGCGCTTCGCGGCCCATGTCAGACAACGCGCGCTGCAGCATCACGCCCAGCGGCACGCCTGCCCGCACCAGGCTGACCAGCACCACCGGCGTATCGCCAAACTGTTCGACTAACGCATTGGCCAGCACCTGTACTTCACGTGCCAGGCGATCGGCACCGCTGTCCAGCGCTTTGCCGAACAGTTCAAGATGTTGGGCACTGGGCGGCGGTTCCTGGCTGAGCATATCGGAGTAGTGTTTCGCGCCGCTCTGGATAAGCTTCTCCTTCTCATCCACCGGCGTCATTTCCAGCACCATCGGCGTCAACAGAAAATCGACGTCACCAGGCAGATAGGCGCCGTGGAACGGTTCACGCTCATTATTTTTCATGCCGATCCCCCGTAAAAAGCTGACGATCGATCGCCGCCGCGAACTGGCTGCGCGCGGGCATGCCGAACCAGTGGCAATGCTGCATGAAACTGTGATCGCTCAGGCTGTCGCCCAATCCCATCACCGGAAACGCACCGCGCTCGTTGCGCAATTTTGCCAGCAGCCATTGCACCGCTAATCCTTTCTGAATGCAGTGCGGGATCCAGGCAACGTTGTTGCCGTTTTGATGAATATAGAAGTCAGTGGTGTCGAGTTCCGCCATCATGCGCTGGTTGAACGCATAGAGTTCCTCAATGCGGGTACTGTCGCGATGCTTCATCACAAAGTAGATCGGCGTGCCGCCATATTCGACGTTCATGCGGCACCAGGCGTTGAGACCTTCCGCGTCCAGCCGATCGCTCAACAGCTGGCGATAACTTACCAGTCGTTCGTGCAGCTGGCCGAGCGCGGTTAACACGATATCCTGCCACTCCGGGTCGATGGTGCCGTCCGGGCGCGCAATCACCGCGCCGTGCGTCATGACCTTCCACGAGTTAAACGGAATTGCCACGCGGGCGGTTTCTTCGGTACCGCGCGCGGTAACCGGAATCAGCTCGGCGGTGGCGAGCAGCCAGTCCACCATCATCGCCTGTTCGGCAGACATGAAACTGCGTGGTTGCAGTTCGCGGTCGTAAGCGCCGACACGCACCGGCTCCTGATGCGTTTCATCGCGCATTTTACGCAGCGTCTGGAACAGCGTGTCATCGAGGTCACATAACGCAACCGGCAGGGCGGGCAGATTATGCATAGCTCACCACCTCAACGCGCGGGGCTACGTTAGCCAACTCGCGGAGCAGCGTCGGACAGACGGAATCGATCGGCGTTTCCACGCAGACAATCACCCGATCAAAACGCTGATGCGCGACGTTATACACAAAGTTTGGCATGCCAAGACCGTAATTATCGGTAAACGTGATCGCTGAGGCGATCGCCATACCCTGCGCGATAGGTGAACGCGTTAGTGAACCAAAACGCACGTCGGCCTGCGCTTGTTCCAGACGCTCGGCGAGCAGAAACGGCTGCCAGACGAACTCACCGGAACCGAGCACTAAAATTTTCTCGCCGCGTTCAGTCGTGAGCGCCGCGCCCAGCGCTGCCTGACTTTCCAGCATGCCGAGGCGCCCCCAATCCTGGCGGCGGGAAATTGGCACAGCGCCGCGCGCGGTAACGTTAACCGCAGGCATCTCCGGTAACGGCGCATCGGGCCGGGGCGCCCATTGCCAGCCGCCTTTTACCAGCGCCACCACCTCTACCGGCAGCGCACAGCGTGTGGTCAGGCTATCCTGACTCCAGTCGGTCAGCGTGACGGTCACGACTTTACTCAATCGATCGAGCCCCGCCGCCTGTAACGCCTGCAGCAGGTTATAAAAGGTGTTGCCGGTCGTGGCTTCATCATCTATTAGCACCAGCGTACGCGCCTGCAGCATGCGCTCACGCAGCTGCGGATCCTGAGGCTTGTAGATCAGATGATCGGTGGCGTGGCTGTGGTTCTCTTTGAATTCACACAGCAGTTCGCCGTCAACCGGATGGCGCGTGCTGGTTAACAGCACCGGCGCGTCGATGGTTTTACTGGCTTCGCGAAAGACGCCCGCCGCCAGACCGACCGCGGTTTCAGCCATGCCGATAAACAGCACTGGCCCAGGCAGATCGGCGGGTATTTTTGCCGCCAGCTCCGCGTAGCGCTGCTGCATCAGATGCGGCGCCACCGGAATATGCCGGCCCAGCACCTTGCTGACAAACAGAAAGGCGCGCTTGGGGTTTCGACGCTCGGCGATATCAAACAGGCTTTCCAGTTCGATATCGCTGTCGGTGGTAACGGTCAGGGTGCCGGTCGCCAATTCACGGCGATAAATGTGTGATGCTTGCAGTGTCATTGTTATGCCTTATTTCTGCGTGGAAACGTCATCGAGCGCACTGAGGCCAGAAACCGGCAGCGGTTTTACGCCGTGAGTGGAAATGACTTTCAGAGGGGAAAAATTTGCCAGATGCGCCGCAGTGTCATCGTCGTTGATGAGCCCAAGCTGACGCAGGGCAAACAGGCCGGCCAGATTGATGCCGCTGTGCAAAGTATAGCCAATTCCGCCCGAGGGACGCAGGTTCGCTTCCAGCAGCACCGGCTCGCCGTGATGATCGTTGCGGGTCTGCACGTTAATCAGACCATCTGCGCCCAGCGCCTCGGCACAGGCCACGGCCAGTTGATAAGCAGAGCCCTGATTTTCAAGCGATTGCACAGAGCCATTTTTACTGCGCGCCACCGCGGCGATCACCCGGCCCTGTTCCACCAGCATATCGACCGAATGTTCCGGGCCAGGCAGAAAAGGCATGACAATTTGCGGCGGCAGCGTTTCGCCTGCGGTTTCAGCACCGGTTAGCGCCGTGAGGAAAATGTCCGGATGAATGATGCGCGCATCGGGATTGTTCAGCGCCTGCAGCTGGCTGGCGGAGCGCTTGAGGATCCAGAAACCCATGCCATAAATGCCGGTGACCGGCTTGATGCAGGGCAGCTCTTGCGCGGCTTCAAGCTGAACGATGGCATCGGATACTTCTGCTGGGCGGCTCGCCTGCACCGACGGCACCGACGCAAAGCCGCGTGCCGCCATCTCTTCGCTGAAGCGCGCTTTGTTATCTGCCAGCTCAAAGGTATCCAGGCTGTGGGCACCGGTTGAGAGCCGGACGCCCAGCGCTTCAATCGGTGCGCGCATCTTCTCCAGCAGCATGCCGCGTTTTCCGGCATGGATCGCCTTAACCTGATGCTTTTCGATGACTCGCTTCATAAATGCGAGCAGCTCGTCGCTTTTTGCAGGCTCAAGGTAGGCATAATCCGCTTCAGAGAGAATTTCAGGCCGGTCTGTGCGGTGCGAAGCAATAATGCGGAATGCGTGATCGCCTGCAGCACGAATCTGCTGCACGGCGGCGAGAATATCCTTTTGTGAGGAGACGCCCTCCATAAACCAAATCGCGGGCTGACAGACCATGCGCTAAAAATCCTTAAGTGAGAAGTCGTTATCTATCGGACTGGAGTGTAAGCACAAGCTGAGGATTATTCAATCATATTATGATAACAAAGGTTGAAATTCGCTCTGAGGAATGCTATTTCAGATAAAGCCGTTTTTAAATGACAAGTTCCGAAGTAAATTCGCTTAAAAAGCAATATTTTAAATTCTTTACATTATCATACGATGATTGTGACTACGCAGTCTGTTAACCTCATGTTATGATTTAAATGGTTTCAAATTAATCGACGTTTTCTACGGCGCTTATAACCTGTCAGTAAGGAGATATGATGGTATCGTTAACGAAGAATCAGACGGTTTCGCTGGCTAAACAGAGCAGCGCGCTTTCACACATTCAGTTCGGCCTGGGCTGGGATCCGATCAAGAAAAAGGGATTTCTTGGTGGGCTTTTCGGTGGCGGCAGCGACAGCATCGATCTTGATGCCAGCTGCGTTATGCTCGACAGCGCCGGCAATGTCATCGACACCGTCTGGTTCCGCCAGCTGCGGTCAAAAGATGGCTCGGTACAGCATAGCGGCGACAACTTAACCGGCGAAGGCGATGGCGATGATGAAAACATCAAGGCCGATCTCAGCCGCTTGCCAGCCAACGTTGAATATCTGGTGCTGACGGTCAACAGCTTCCGCGGACAGAGTTTTAACGAAGTGGATAACGCTTTCTGCCGCGTGGTCGATCAGCAGGGCAAAGAGCTGGCGCGCTATAAACTCACCGAGCAGGGCAACCACACTGCGGTCGTTATCGCATCACTGCGCCGCAGCGGCGGTGAGTGGAACTTTACCGCGCACGGCCTCGCCTCACGTGGCAAGACCATCGAGGAGATGCTGGCAGACATCACTTCCGCCGTGGTGCGCTCATGAACCTGACGCCTGGGGGCAACGCCCCGATTCCAACGCAGTCGCTGATTATTCGTGTGTCAGCAGGCGCACCGGTTGATGCCTCGTCATTTCGTCTTTACGACAATGGCAAAGTGCGCGGCGACAGCGACATGGTGTTCTACGGCCAGCGCGAAAACGACGACAAAACCATTCGCTATTCCGCCAGCGGCAACGAGACGATGTTTACCGTCAACCTGCCGCAGCTGAAGCAGGACGTACAGAAAGTGGCGTTTACCGCCACCTGCGACGCCGGTAAAACTATTGGCGGCCTCGGCACGCTGACCATTCAGGTTGAAGCGGGCGGCACCGTGCTGCTGAGCTGTCCACTTGAGGTTAACGGACGGCAGGAAGCGGCGCTGATCCTCGGTGAAATTTACCGCCGTAACGATGAGTGGAAATTCCGCTTTGTGGCGCAGGGTTTCAACGGTGGATTGCAGCCGCTGGCTGAGCATCTCGGCATCGATATCGCCGACGATCCGACACCAGCGCCCGCTGCGGCACAAGCCGCGCCGGCTCCGGCAGCAGAGAAAAAAGTTAACCTCTCCAAGGTCTCGCTGACCAAAGAGAAACCGGCGATTAGCCTGCAGAAAAAAGAGGATTACGGCCAGATTCGCGTAAACCTCAACTGGAATAAAGCGCAGGCACCGGCCAAAACCAAAGGCTTTTTAGGCGGCGTGTTTGGCGGTGGCAACAAAGGCATTGACCTCGATCTTGCCGCTTACGTTGAGCTGAATAACGGCCAGCGCACCATTGTGCAGGCGCTGGGTAGCCATTTCGGCAGCATGAACAGTGAGCCTTTCGTCGAGTTGCAGGGCGATGACCGCACCGGCGCGAAAAGCGACGGCGAATGGCTGCACATCAACGGTCGCCAGTGGAAAGATATCCGTGAAGTGTTGATCTTCGCTTTTATCTATCAGGGCGCGCCAAGCTGGGAAAATACCGACGGCGTGGTGACTATCAACATGCCGGATCAGCCGCCAATCGAAACCTTCCTGACGGAAGGCAACAATCGCCAGAACATGTGCGCCATTGCGCGGCTGGTGAACGATGCCGGTTCGATTCGCGTGGAACGCATTAACCGTTATTTCAGTGGCCATAAAGAGCTGGACGAAGCATTCGGCTGGGGCTTTAACTGGAAAGCCGGTTCAAAATAATCAAAAGAGGGCAGGAAAATGGGATTTTTTGACAAGCTTAAAGATGGTCTGAACAGCGGTCGTGCCGAACTGACTAAACAGGTTGGCCGTTACAAAAACAAAACCTTTCTCGAAGGCACGGTCGCGGTTTGCGCGCGTATCGCCGTCGCCAGCGATGGCGTCAGCGCCGAAGAGAAACAAAAAATGATCGGCTTTCTGCGCGCGTCGCCGGAGCTGAGCGTATTTGACACCAATGAGGTCATCGCACTGTTTGAAAAAATAGTTCGCTCGTACGATTTCGATCATGAGATCGGTAAAGGCGAAACGATGAAGTACATTTTGGCGTTGAAAAGCAAGCCGGAGCAGGCGCAGTTGGCCGTTCGTGTTGGTATCGCCGTCGCCAAAAGTGATGGCAATTTTGACGATCAGGAAAAGGCCAACGCGCGTGAAATTATCGCCGCGCTGGGCTTTCAGGATCAGGAATTTGGTCTCTGACCGCATTACTTTTTTAATACCCTGGAGCTTAACACATGCAATCCACTCACATCGGCTTCCCGATTGAGACTGTCGCAGTTTTCATACTGCTGTCGGTCGGCGCCATTTTTATTGACCTGTTCATGCACCGTCATGACAAGCCAATTACCCTGAAAAGCGCCGCCTTATGGTCCGTTTTCTGGATCCTGATGGCGTTCGTTTTCGCCGGCTTCCTGTATGTACATCATGGCGCTGAAGTCGCCAGCCTGTTCGTTACCGGTTATGCGCTGGAAAAAGTGCTGTCGGTCGACAACCTGTTCGTCATGATGGCGATCTTCTCGTGGTTTGCTATCCCGGATCGCTTCCGTCACCGCGTGCTGTATTGGGGCATCATCGGCGCTATCGTGTTCCGCGGTATCTTCGTGGCAATCGGTACCAGCCTGCTGTCACTGGGCCCGTGGGTGGAAGTGGTCTTCGCGATTATCGTTGGCTGGACCGCGATAATGATGCTGAAAGGCGGCGGCGATGATGATGAAATTGAAGATTATTCACAACATCTTGCCTATCGTATGGTCAAACGCTTTTATCCAATCTGGCCAAAACTTAAAGGCAGCGCCTTTGTCATCAGCCAGAAAGAAGTGGATGAAGAACTGGCAAAACCAGAGAACGCCGACGTTAAAATCGGCCGCGTAGGCAAAGCAGCACGTTATGCCACGCCAATGCTGCTCTGTCTGGCTGTGGTTGAACTTTCAGATGTTATGTTTGCCTTCGACTCCGTTCCGGCGGTGATCGCCGTGAGTCGTGAGCCGCTGATCGTTTATAGCGCCATGATGTTCGCCATCCTTGGCCTGCGTACCCTGTACTTTGTACTGGAAGCGCTGAAGCAGTATCTGGTTCACCTGGAAAAAGCCGTTATCGTGCTGCTGTTCTTTATCGCCGTTAAGCTGGGCCTGAATGCCACTGACCACTTCTTCCATCACGGTTATGGCATTACCGCCACCCAAAGTCTGTTAGTGGTGATTGGTGTGCTGGCGCTGGGTATCATTGCCAGCCTGCTGTTTCCGGGCAAAGCTGAACCGAAAGAAGATTTGCACGATTAAATACGATTAACATTAACGATTACGCACTGTGGCGTAACCACTAATTGAGGAAAATAACATGGCAGTAACTCTCTCCAAAGGCGGTAACGTTTCACTCGCTAAAGCGGACCCGACGCTGGTAAAAGTTCGCCTTGGCCTTGGCTGGGATACGCGTTCAACCGACGGCCAGGACTTTGACCTTGATGCGTCAGCTTTTCTGCTGACCGACGCGGGCAAAGTTCGCGGCGATGCCGATTTCATTTTCTACAACAACCTGCGCTCTTCTGACGGCTCGGTCACCCATACCGGTGACAACCGTACCGGCGAAGGCGACGGTGATGATGAATCACTGGTGGTGGAACTGAACAAGGTACCGGCGGAAGTCGCGAAAATCGTTTTTGTCGTCACCATTCATGATGCGCAGACGCGCCGTCAAAGTTTTGGTCAGGTTGCCAACGCGTTTATTCGCCTGGTCAACGATGACACCAACAACGAAGTGGCGCGTTACGATCTGTCAGAAGATGCCAGCACCGAGACGGCGATGCTGTTTGCCGAACTCTATCGCCACAACGGCGAATGGAAATTCCGCGCCGTGGGTCAGGGTTATGCCGGTGGACTCGCGTCGGTCTGTGCGCAGTACGGTATCAACGCATCGTAATAATTGAATTTGCAGTAAAACATTGCCCGCGAAAGCACGCTTTCCGGGCATCACACAAGCAAAGAGGAATGACACCATGGCTGTATCTTTAACCAAAGGCGGTAACGTAAGTCTGACCAAAGAAGCACCGGGCCTGAGCAAAATCGTTGCCGGACTGGGCTGGGACTCACGCGTGACCGACGGTTCTGCATTTGACCTCGACGCCTCGGTATTTCTGGTCGGTGATGATGGCAAAGTGCTGTCTGACCAACATTTTGTCTTTTTCAACAACGCCAAAAGCCCGGATGGCTCCGTGGTGCATCAGGGCGATAACCGCACCGGTGAAGGCGATGGCGACGATGAGCAGGTGAAATTCGACCTGAACGCCGTTCCGGCTGAGATCAAAAAAGCGGTGTTCGCCGTGACCATTTACGATGCTGAAACCCGTAAGCAGAACTTTGGCATGGTCTCCAACGCCTATATCCGCATCGTCAACGAAGATAACAGCACCGAAATCGCGCGCTACGATCTCTCCGAAGATGCCAGCACCGAAACCGCGATGGTGTTCGGTGAGCTTTATCGTCACAACAACGAGTGGAAGTTCAAGGCCGTGGGCCAGGGCTTCGCCGGCGGCCTGAGCGCGCTGGCTAAACAGCACGGCGTGTCCGTATAACGCATAACGCTGCTGAGCCCTGTCCCCGGACAGGGCTTTTTTTTACCCTCAATCTGCCTGAACAGGCCATATTGCAGAGGATGCCCTATGGAATTGATCTCCGGTCAGAACACCGTACTGGCCACCCGCCAGCTTGAAGTGCAGCTGACTTACGCCTTTCATCCCCATTTCACCAGCGACCTCGACGCCTCCGCTTTTCTGCTCAACGGCGATGAAAAGGTTCTGTCCGATGAGTCGATGATTTTCTATAACCAGCCACGCAACGCTAACGGATCCGTGGTGCTGGAAACTGAGCCAGGCCAGGTGCGACTGTGGCTCGATCTCGATCGCCTGGCGGAAAACGTCAGCAAGGTGGCGCTGACGCTGGTAATTGACGGCAAAGACAACATCAGCGGACTCAGCGCCCTGGCGTTACAGGCTGATGGTCATCGTTATCAGGTGCCGCTGGCGGATCGCAGCGAAAAAGCGCTGATTGTGGCGCAGATTTATCGCCATCAGGGCGGCTGGAAAATACGCGCACTCGGCCAGGGTTTTAACGGCGGCCTGCAGCCGCTGGCGCAGCATTATGGTGTGGATATCGCCGCGCCGGAAACCGTGCCTGTGCCACCCGCGGCACCCGTTACCACCACGGTAAGCCTTGAGAAAAAACTGGCGAAGGTACCTGCACTGGTCAGTCTGGCAAAGCCCATCCGTGTCAGTCTGGAAAAGCACCGGCTGCACGATGTGAAAGCGCGTGTCGCGTTTGTGCTTGATGCCTCCGGCTCAATGATCAACCAGTTTAAAAGCGGCAACGTGCAAAAAGTGCTGGAGCGCGTAGCGGCGCTGGCGGTGCAGTTTGATGATGATGGCGCGCTGGAACTCTGGGCGTTTGGCACCGAATTCAAAAAGTATGAAGACGTCACGCTGGATAACCTCGATGGCTATGTCGAACGGCTGCGCACCACCGGTAAACGCAGCATGTGGGAAATTATTCCCGGCCTCGGCGGCACCAACAACGAGCCGCCGGTCATGCAGGATATTATTGCCACCTTCAGCGACAGCACGCAGCCCGCCTTTGTGGTGTTTATCACCGACGGCGGCATCAACAAAACCCGCGAGATAAAAAATGCCATTCGCGAATCGGCCCAGCTGCCGATTTTCTGGAAGTATATGGGGCTGGGCGGCAGCAATTACGGCATTCTGGAAAAGCTGGATAACTTCACCGATCGGCTGGTGGACAATACCCACTTTTTTCCGGTGGATGACTACAAACGCATCAGCGACGAGCGCCTTTACGACCTGCTGTTGACCGAATTTCGTGAATGGCTTGACGAGGCGCGGCGGAAAAAAATTCTGCGCGACTAAGCCGCCTGAGACCCGCCTGCCGCGTCATCACACGCGGGCAGCCGAAAACCACAGCGTTGATTGGGTTGCCATAAGCGGAAGCCGCGTTATCCTCTTTAGCAACCAACCTGGCTTTTTACTTATCTCCAGCTGATGTCAGCTAAGGACGGACGATGACTTTCCTGATTTTTCTTGTGGCCTGCGGCGCGGCGGCCAGCACCGGCATGCTGTTTAAACCTGGCGAATGGTATGACGGACTTAAAAAGCCCTGGTTCACGCCGCCAAAGTGGCTCTTTCCGGTCGCCTGGTCAATTATCTATCTGCTGCTTGCCTGGGCAGGATATCGTCTTACCTTGCTGCCCGGCAGCGAGACGTTGCTGGCGCTGTGGGCGGCGCAAATCGCCCTGAACACGCTGTGGACGCCGATCTTTTTTGGTGCGCATCGCATCGTCGCGGGCATGATTATTCTGTCGCTGCTTTGGCTGATCGTCGCCACGATGGTGGTGCTGGCCTTCCAGTTGGACAGCGCTATCGGCCTGATGCTGGTGCCCTATATTGTCTGGCTCACCGTCGCCGCCGCGCTGAATTTCTCTATCCTGCGCCATAACCGCGCCTGACAGCCGATCGACAAAAAGCCCGCCGAATGGCAGGCTTTTTTATGGAACGCGTTTCGCGTTAAACACTGCGGTTGTTACCAGCGCTGGTGTACCCATGGCGCGATTTTTTGCTGATAAATTGCCTTGATCGCTGCCATGGTCTCTTCGCTGAGCGCGGGAAGATCGCTGGCGCGCGCATTGGCCTGTGCCTGCTCGCGGTTTTTTGCGCCGGGAATCACCACGCTGATGGCATCGGCCATCAGGATCCAGCGCAGCGCAAAGGCCGCCATGGTGGCATCGCCGCTCACATACTGGCGAACGTCTTCAACCGCATCAAGCGCCACGTCATAAGGTACGCCAGAGAAGGTTTCGCCTTTATCAAAGGCTTCGCCATTGCGGTTAAACGCACGGTGATCGTCAGCCGAAAACGCCGTACTGGCGCTCATTTTTCCGGTCAGCAAGCCCGATGCCAGCGGCACGCGTGCGATAACCGCCACGTTACGGCGACGCGCTTCCTGGAAAAACAGCTCTGCCGGACGCTGACGAAACAGGTTATAGATGATCTGCACCGAGGTGACGTTGGGAAACTCCATCGCCTTCAGCGCTTCTTCAATCTTCTCTACCGACACGCCATAAGCCCGAATTTTACCGGCCGCCTGCATCTCATCCAGCGCGGCAAAAACCTCCGGCTGGTAGTAAACCTCCGTTGGCGGGCAGTGCAATTGCAGCAGATCCAGCGTATCGGTTTGCAGATTCTCCAGAGAGCGATCGACAAAGGCTGTTAAGTTTTCGGCGTTGTAACCTTCGGCCACGTGCGGCGAGAGACGGCGTCCCGCCTTGGTCGCCACAAAAGGACGCTCACCACCACGTTCGTTGAGCACTTCAGCAATGATTTTTTCCGAGCGGCCATCACCGTAGACATCAGCGGTATCGATAAAGGAGATACCTGCGTCCAGCGCGGCATGCAGGGCGCTTTTGGCATCCTCATGGGAAACTTCACCCCAGGTACCACCAATTGCCCAGGCGCCCAAGCCCACTTCGGAAACGCTGCGTCCCGTGCGGCCAAAAATACGTTGTTTCATGGAGTTATCCTTAATCGTTATGCTGCCCTTATGGCATATTCGGGCCGATGAGTAAGCATAGCGTTTTACCTGCAACCGTGTTGCGTGTTAAAGATGAATGCCATTCATTCCAGCAGTGACTGTTATTTAACTATGAACCGTATCGACTTTGCCGATTTACAGGTGTTCCTCAACGTCGCGCGCTGCCGTAGCTTTAAGCTTGCCGCCATAGAGCTGGGATTAACGCCGTCCGCGGTCAGCCACGCTATTCGTCGGCTGGAGACCCGGCTCGGTGCTCGTTTACTTAACCGGACCAGCCGGGCGGTGTCCGCGACGGCATTGGGCATCGATCTGGCAGAAAGGCTGGCAGGCGGTTTTGACACCATCGGCGCCGCGCTGGAAACGCTGAATGCACCCGGCAGCGGCCGTTTTGGTGAATTGCGCATCAATGTTTTTTCGGATGCCGCCCATCAGCTGATTGCCCCGATTCTGCCGCTGTTTGCTATGCGCTGCGCCGAGGTCAGATTAACCATCGTCGTGGACGAAAGGCCGGTTGATATTACCGCTGAAGGTTTTGATGCTGGCATGCGCTACGGTCATTTGGTCCCGGAAGATATGATTGCCGTGCCGCTCACCGGCCCGCAGCGCTGGATTGTGGTGGCATCACCGGCTTATCTTCATCAGCACGGCACGCCTGAAACACCCACGGAGCTGAAGCAGCACACCTGTATTCAGCTGCTGTTGGGCAATAATGCCGGTTTTCGCTGGGAATTCGGCGCTGGTGAGCAGGCATTCAGCATGAGCGTGCCGGGCCTGATCACCATCAAAGATACCGCCACCACCATTACTGCGGCTAAAGCAGGCCTCGGGCTGGCCTATGTGCTGGAGTCGCGCGTGGCCAGCGAACTGGCGGAAGGCAGCCTGGTCAGTGTGCTCAACAGCTGGGCTTCACCGGGCGAACCTTTTCATATCTACTACAGCAGCCGTCGCTATGTGCATCCTGCGTTGCGCGAGTTTATTAACATCGTGCGCCAGCACAACGGGTTGCGGTCGTTACCTGCGCTCAATGACCCGACTGAATCCTGATGTGACGCTGTCACATTATGCCAGTGCCAGTTGGGTGATAACCTGTTCAATTTCGTTGCGAGCCTGCCTGTCTGGCAACGCCAGCGGCAGCGGCAGGCAATCCTCCTGCACCAGATTCAGCGCTACCGCCGCGCTGGCTACCACGCGCAGGCTGCCATATTTACCAAACAGCCGCCACAGTGGGTCCAGCGCCTGGTTACTCGTCAGAGCACGCTCCCGCTGGCCGTTTAACGCCTGCGTGGCCAGCGTCATTGCCAGCTGCGGGAAAAGGCCGCCGACTACCGAATACCAACTGTCACAGCCAGCCAGCAGCGCAGGGACGGCAAAAGCATCGCCGCTGATGCCTAACGAGATGCGCTCCGGCAGGCTTGCCCGCAGGGCGGCAATGCGGTCAATGCAGCGTTCACGATCGGGATAGCCACCGGCAAGTTTGATCGACTGGATAGCCGGCAGCTCCGCCAGGCGAGCATACAGCGCATCGCTGAAATCAAAATGGGTCACGCCCGGATTTTCATAAACGCAGATCGGCACGGAAACCGCCCGCGATACCGTTTCAAACAATGTGAATACTTCCTCTTCGGTGAGCTTTTGATAGGAGACCGGCGCCAGCAGCAGCGCCTGTGCACCTGCCTGCTGCGCATCGTCGGCGGCGAGCAAAATCTCTCTGGTGCGCAACGCGCCAACGCTGGTCATCACCGGCAGCGTACCGGCGACCTCAACCGCCAGCTTCACCAGGCGGGCGCGCTCTTCGCGCGGCAGATAGGCGTAATTGCCGGTTGAACCCAGCACACAGATCGAATCAACCTTCGTGTTAATCAGGCGTTCGATCAGCCCAGAATATGCACGGTCATCGGTGCCGAACTCATCCATCGGCGTCAGGGGAAATGCACACAGGCCGGTAAACATGCGAGGTTCCTTTTTAGGTTGAGGTTGGGCAGACGCATCGATAATGGCAACAGCGCGCCAGCGCAGGCCACCAGATTATTGTTAACAAAAGAAACCGTCCAATCATTCCGGCCAGCCAGGCTCGCCTCAGCGCGTTGTGGCATGACATACTGCCTTATAATCCCTGACGAACAGGGGTGATTCACCTGGATCTGTTAACCGGTAAACATATGAAATGATGGCTTTCAGGCTGGCCAGCCAGGGTATTACGCTGGCAGGTAGAGCGGGGAATATCAATGCGTAGCCGCCGCTGTTCAGCGCGGTGTTAAATGAAGCACAAGATGGGTAGTGCGGCCCCGAACGGAGCACGGTAATGAATGACTTAACCAGCAGCAGCAGCCAGGCGGGCTTTTCCATTCCCGGCTTTGAGCTAATTTATGATGCGCCAATAGAAACCAGCCTGCAGGCTGATGATCTGCGCAGCAGCGCGGTGGTATGGACAGAGATGTTTGACCAGGCGCAGCAGCAGATTGATATCGCGCAGTTCTACGTCGCCAGTCAGTCCGGGTCACGGCTTGCTGAGGTTTTACGCGCGCTGAAAGCCGCGGCAGCGCGCGGCGTGAGAATTCGATTCCTGATTGAAGAGCAGGGCCTGAAACGCAGCACGGCTGACACGCTGGCCGAGCTACAATCGATAACCGGCCTCAGCTTGCGCACGATTGCTTTTGCGCGTCTGACCGGCGGGATTATGCATGCCAAATACCTGCTGATTGATGGCAAGCGGGCCTTTGTCGGTAGCCAGAATTTTGACTGGCGCGCGCTGGAGCATATTCACGAAACCGGGGTGCTGATTGATGATGCGCTGGTGGTGCAGCAGATTGCGGCGATCTTCAATCACGACTGGGAAATGCAGCCGTTGTTGCAAGCCGGACTGCCGTTGCCGGTCGGCGAGCTTACGGCTTGTCAGCCAGCAGCGTGCGATCGCGATCACTTTCTTGTCGCCAGCCCGACAGCATGGAATCCGGCGGGCATCGCCGACGCGCAAGTCGTGCTGCCGCAGTTACTTGCCGCGGCCAAATCACACATACACGTGCAGGTGATGGAGTATTCGCCGTTGCTGTTTGGCGCTGGACGTCGCAGAGGCTTCTATCCGCTAATCGATAACGCTTTACGCGCTGCTGCCGCGCGTGGCGTTGAGGTCGCGCTGATGGTGGCGAACTGGAATACCAAACAGCCCGACATCAGCTGGCTAAAAAGCCTGGCGCTGGTGCCCAATGTGCATATCAGGATCGTCACGCTGCCCGATGCCAGCAGTGGATTTATTCCGTTTGCGCGGGTGATTCACAGCAAAATCATGACTATCGATCACCGTCTTGCCTGGGTCGGCACCAGCAACTGGAGCGGTGGCTACCTGGATAATTCGCGCAATCTGGAGTTGGTGATGAACAATGCAACGTTGGCGCAGCGGCTCGACGTGCTCTGGCAGCAGCTGTGGCAGAGTGAATATGCCGCACCGTTACAGATTGATTATGACTATCCCGCGCCGGCTCCGGCTGGGCTGAAATCGGCAACCTGAGCGTGTCGCAGAGAGCAAACAGCTTTGTCGTTACGGTGTCACCTTTGGGTGGATATCATTTAAATATGTATTTTTCTATTTTAACAATGGCTTACAGATTTTGTATGTAGGCAATACGCCGTCTAACGCTATGATGATTGTCCTTATAAAGAAATGTTGAGTTCTCAAGCTTGTGTATAAATGGGGCGCGCCATGCATAATCGACCGTTTCATTGCGAGACGAAAAAACGTTTTTTTCGGCGGCTCAGGCTGGAGCTTTTTTCCCTACTTATTTGCGTGATGGTCGGCGTGGCGGTTGGCCTGACGAGTGGAGCCGGTCATTTGTCTGCGGAAACCATAACGGGCATTACGGTATGCGCACTTTTTCTCTTACTGGCCGTGACTGATCGGCTACTTAAAAAATAGCTGCCGCGTGGGTAACGGTTTAACTGGCAGGCTGAAACCCGCTTCGGGTGCCGCTTGTCCAGTGACGGCAAGCGCCGGTTCTGACCAGTAGCCGTTCTGAATGTCGGTTAGTCAGACGCTTGCTTCATCACCTGTCGCAACAAGGCCAACAGCCATTGCAGCGCCGGATCGCCATCGCGTCGCTTGTGCCATAACAGCGATAACGGGATAGCAGCGGTATCAACTGGCACTGCGCTCGCTGCCAACCGATATTGTTGCTGCCATGCCCGCGAGAGGCCTGCCGGAACAGTCACCAGCGCGGGCATTTGTTTAATAATCAGCGGTAACGACGAAAAATGCGGCGTCACGTAACGCACGCGCCGGGAACATCCTTGTTCCGCCAGCCGGTCGTCAATTGCGCTATGGCTGGCACCACGATAAGAGACCAGCAGGTGCTGATGCGCCACATAATCCGCTAACGACAGCGGCGAAGGTAAATCCAGCTGGTTGGGGTCCCACAGCGTGGCGAAGGCCATGTTAGTGACATTGTCACGGAGCAGACCAGCTGGCGTCTGTTGTCCCACGGAGAGAGCGACATCAACCTTGTCCTGCTGCAGCTTTTCACCGTCGCGAAAGGGATCGGTAGCGACAATGACGACATCAATGCCAGGCGCCTGCTGCGCTAATGCTGCCATCAGCGCAGGCATGATCCAGCTTTCCACCCAGTCGCTCATGCCAATGCGAAAGGTATGTGCATCATTAAGGGCGTCAAACGCAGGCGGCTGGAACAACAGTTGCTGCATCTGTTCCATCATAGGCGCCAACGCCGCGATCAGCGCTTCGGCGCGAGGCGTCGGCACCATACTGTTTGCCGTGCGGACAAAAAGCGCATCATCAAACAGCGCACGCAGCCGGGCAAGCGCGCCACTGACCGCCGGTTGACCGAGATGCAGCTTCTGCGCGGCGCGGGAAACGCTGCCTTCGCGGTGCAGCACCAGCAGGACAATCAGCAAATTGAGATCGATGTGACGAAAATCATTTTCCCTGATACTGCTCATTAAATTAATCGATTTGAATGAAGTGTTGGCGCTCAGGATACTCAACGGACCGAAACAATTCGATGAGCCGGAGAGAAAAAAGATGAAAATAGTTTTCGCGATGTGCGCCGCCTTAGGCTTCGCTGCCCCTGTCATGGCCGCAGAACCGCCGATGAGCGAACTGAATCAGCAGGCACCGGGTTACTACCGCATGATGTTGGGCAAACTCCGCATCACAGCCGTATCAGACGGCACGGTCACCGTGCCGCTGGATAAGCTGTTAACCCACATCTCGCCACAGGAATTACAGCGGCGCATGGCCGCGGAGGCGATGACGTCTCAGGCAGAGACCTCTATCAATGCTTTTGTAATCGATAACGGCCAGCAGCGCATTCTGGTTGATGCCGGCGCGGGCGATCTGTTTGGTCACAAGGGCGGGCATTTGCTGGATAATCTCGCGGCGGCAGGTTATCCCGCTAACACGATTGACGCGGTGTTGCTGACGCATATCCATGCCGACCACTCCGGTGGCGTCTCACGCGCAGGCAAACTCGCGTTCCCTAATGCCATGGTTTACGTCGACAAACGTGACGCTGATTTTTGGTTGAACCCCAATAATGCCAACAAGGTTGAAGCCAGCCAGCGCCACACGTTTGCAGAAAGTGCGCAGACAATTGGCCCGGTCGCAGCCGCTAACCGCCTGAAAACCTTTACCGCACCCGCAACGCTGCTGAACAGCATTCACGCGATGGCGGGTGCAGGCCATACGCCAGGCAGCGTGATCTACCGCGTTGAAAGTGAAGGGCAAACGCTAATGTTGTGGGGCGACATTATTCACGCTAAGGCGGTGCAGCTGCCGGATCCGCAGGTGGCGATTCATTTTGATGTCAATCAGCAGCAGGCGATCGACACCCGCAAGCGCGTGCTGGCAAAGGCCGCTGATCAGGGTGCATGGGTAGCTGCGGCGCATATCGCTTTTCCCGGGCTGGGTCATGTGATGCGCGATGGTCAGGGATATCGCTGGGTGGCGGCGAATTACACCACACAGCTCGTGCCGTAATCGGTTATCCGCCACGCTAAAGGGTGATTGTTGTGGTTCAGAGCTGATGCCACTGCGGCAGCGCATGGCGTTTTCTGTACCAACGGTAGAGTAGCGCCATCAACAGACCGAACAGCGCGCCTGCCAGCAACGCTGTCAGCACTGCCACGACGATGCCCATTTCCTGACGCTGCCAAAACATAAACCACATCACTACGCCCCACAGCAGCGAGTAGAAGAGGCCAAATATCAGCACATTGCTGGAAAAGCGGGCAAAGCAGGGCGGAATGAATGTTAAGCCCGCTTTCCACAGCAAGCGATGCGGCAGGGGAGAAAGCCAGTCGCCCTTTATGCCTTTTGCTCGCATAATGGTGAGTGCCCGGGACTTTTTGCGGTAAAAGCTGTGATCTTTTGCCATTTCACGCTCCTGTCAGATCGTCTGAGATCAATACTATCAGCCGGATAACTCGATGCGACGTTGCCGGTCAGGAATGGGATGCAGGTTTGACGTTATAACTGTTGGGTCAGACAACCGCCTTCTGCGGTAAATGTCACCACGGCACTGGCGCCGTTAACCAGCGTCATCTGCGGCGGAATATGGCCGATATCAACATCGTAAATCACCGGAATAGTCAGATCGCCAAGGGCAGCGCGCAGCGCATCAATGTATTGATGCTGCGAGGCATCATCGTTATTCGGTCCGGCGCTGCGGCCAATCAGAATGCCATTGAGGTGCGTAAACCAGCCTTGTAATCGCAGGCTGAACAGGGCGCGCGTTAATTCGCAGGGACCCATCTCAACATTTTCAAAATAGAGAATAATGCCCTCTTCGTTATTTCTCTGTGCAAAGTGCGGCAAATGACCAAAAGGCGTGCCCGCCAGCCTGGCGATAATATCCAGGCAGCCGCCGATCAAGCGCCCCTGGAAACAGGCGGAGGCAGTGACGCCATCAAGATGTTTCCAGCGGGTTTTTTCGGTCAGGTTGAAAGCCGCATCTGATGCTGGCCCCCACTGGTTTTCTCCAGGCTGAAACGCCGCCGAGGACTGCTGTTCGAGCCGTTCACCGCGCTCGCCTTCAAGCACGCGCCATATCGCCTGGGTGGTGGCATCAGGCGCTCTGGCAGCTAAATCCATCAGGTTAGGGCCGTGAACGGTCGCCCAGCCTGACAGCGTGGTTAAGGGGAAATGCAGCGTGCTGAGATCGGAGAAGCCGGTGAACCATTTGGGTGCAGCCTGTGCGAACATCTGAAAATCGAGCAGCTCCAGCAACTCAATGGCTAAATCACCGCCCCACGGCGGCATAACGGCTTTGATTTCAGGCTCGGTTAAGCAGAATGTCAGCTCTTCGGCGCGCAACAAAGGGCTCGCGCTTTGATTTTTATACTGTTCGCGCAGGCAACGCCCTTCATAAACCCGATAACCTCGCGCTTTGAGATTCGCTATCGCCAGATCCAGACGTGGATGTAAATGGGCTGGCACGCCAGAAGAAGGCGCAGTGATCGCAATCAGATCTCCCGGAACCAGTTTTGCCGGAAAACGCACGGGCATGAGCAACCTCCTTATTCTGTTGGATAACCGGACAACGCAACGTATTCATTATGCATTCTCCAGATAGTGTTAAAGCCGTGCCTGCTAATCGACGAAAGCCGCAATATCGGCCGACATGATCGCGGGCAGATTTTGGGTGATTTTCTCGATCGGCCAGTCCCACCAAGCCAGTTGCTCAAGCGCGGCGATGATCTCAGCAGGAAAGCGCTGCTTAATCACCTTAGCCGGGTTGCCACCCACAATGGTATAGGCAGGAACATCAGCGGTAACCACCGATCGAGAGGAGATTATCGCGCCATTGCCAATGGTTACGCCGGGCATAATCAGTGCCTGATAACCAATCCAGACGTCATTGCCAATCACCGTGTCGCCCTTGTAAGGCAGCTCGCCGGCCTGTGGCAGCGCTTTTTCCCAACCCTGGCCGAAGATATAAAAGGGAAAGGTCGAGAAGCCGGAAAGTTTATGGTTGGCACCATTCATAATGAACTGCGCGCCCCGGGCAATCGCGCAAAATTTACCGATGATCAGCTTATCGCCAATAAAGGGAAAATGATAAAGCACGTTGCGTTCGAAATTTTCTGAATCTTCCGGGTCATCGTAATAGGTGTAATCACCAACGATAATATTGGGATTGTTCACCGTGTTCTTAATAAAGCAGACCTGAGGAAAACCCGCCATGGGGTGTTTATCTGATGGATCGGGTCCGTGCATTTCTATCTCCTTTTCGGCTTGAATGTTTGCCCTGAATCCTGAAGCCCGATTCAGCCGTGGATGTAGCGCACCAGAAGAAACAGCGATGAGTCGTCGCATATCCGCGCATCGAAACCAGCGGACAAACTTAACAAAAAAGTGTTCTTTCTGAGGCACGCTAAAATCGAATATGTCGATTGCTAAATTACGTCAATACAGCGAATCTGGTTATTTCCCAGATGCAAAAATATAACTCAAGGAGCAGCAGATGCCAGATTACTGTTTTTTTCAGAAGGGCAAAGACGTCGTGGTGCTGGAAAGGTCAGACGTTGAAAACGCCGCCTTGCTGGCGGTCAAAGGCTTTGAAAAGCAGTTTGAAGAGATCGAGGCATCCAACCCAAACCGTGCGCTTGCGCGTTTTAAAGCCCTGCGTCACGAGGATTCCACGGCGTTACAAACCTACAGTGGCAATGTGTTGTTGATGTCAGCTGTCTCGGTTATCGGGTTACTCGCTGCGCTTATTCTGCGTTAGCCGCAGGCCGCGCTTACGAGTTCGGACAACATATCGATAACCATCGTCATGCCGATTCACGAATCACCAGCTGGCCGGAGAGAATAATCCGCTGCGGTGTCAAATCGGCCTCATTAATCTTGCGCAGAATCAATCCGGCCGCCTGACAGCCGGTCTCCTCACTGGCAGAGGAAACGTAGGTCAGGGAAGGCGAAGTCAGGTTCACGTGCAGCATATCCTCAAATCCCAACAGCGCGACCTGAGAGGTTAAAAACAGATCCTTGCCTAACGTGCGGCCAACCTGGTGTACGGCGCTGATACCGCCGAGCATCGCATTGGGAGAATGGCAGAGCAGCGCGGTAACGGCATTATTTTTTTCCAGCAGCTTACGGGTCACGAGGCCAGCGGCGCGAGTGCTTTCATCGCAGGCGGGCGCCAACTCCTCACGGAAAATCATGCCGTATTGCGTTAGCGCGCTGCGAAAACCCTGCAGACGCTGCTGGCGAATGCGATCGCTTTCTCCGCCGCCAATATAGGCGATATTGCGGTGTCCACGCTCTATCAGATAACGGGTTGCCAGATTGGCCGCCTGCCGGTTATCACGCATCACCAAATCACACTTCTCTTCAGAAAGAGACTGCGACACCACCACCAGCGGTAGCGGACAGCGACGAATCGCTTCCGGCAACGCAGAAGCAGTGACATCAGAATTCAAATAGATGACCCCTGCGACGCCCTGCTGCTTAAACGACAGCAGGCAGCGTTCGAGCGCCTCTTCATCGTTTTGCGGCTGACCGAGAAACACCATATATTGCCGACGTTCCAGCTCCTGCACGATGCTGGCCATCACCTTGATGGCGAAGCTGTCGCTGAAGTCGCGGATGATCAGGCCAATCAGATTGGAGGTGCTGGCGCGTAAATTGGCGGCGGCTACGTTGTGAACATAGCCCAGCGTGGTCATCGCCTGCTGTACGCGTGCAATGGTGGCGGGAGAGATCTTTCCTTTCTGTCGCAGCACCAGCGACACGGTGGAAACCGACACCTCGGCCTCTTTGGCGACATCAACAATACTGACTCTTTTCACCGCGGCTCCCTGAAAAATGCACGCTAATCATCCCCTATAGCATAAGGCTGCCCGCAGGTGGCAGGCAGCCTTATTTCACTCAGTAAACCCGTTATTTTCCCAGTATGGCGGACATACGTTGCGCAATAAACTGCGCACGGGCCCCGAAAATCACCTGCACCCCCTTGTCGCCGACGAAGACCACACCGCGCGCGCCCAACCCGTTCAGGCCATCTTTATCAACCTGTGGCCCCTGAGCCACTTCTACACGCAGGCGGGTAATGCAGGCACCGACTGAGGCGATGTTATGCGCGCCGCCAAGCAGGCCAATAATTTCGGTGGCCAGTTCGTCATCGGTTTTATTACTGGCGTCAGCAGTGACATCGGCACGCCCCGGCGTTTTGATGTCATACCGCCGAATCACAAAGCGGAAGGTGACGTAATAAATCAGACCCATCGGCACGCCGATAATGATGGCGTTGAGGTAGTTGGTTTGAAAGCCGTTAAACGATGGCAGGATGCCAAATGAAATGTAGTCAATCAGGCCAGCAGAAAATGATTTGGCAATGTGCGCATGCAGCAGATACATACACATATAGGAAAGCCCGGCCATGATCGCATTGAAGACGTAAAGAATTGGCGCCACGAAGATAAAGGTAAACTCTACCGGCTCGGTAATACCGGTGAGGAAACAGGTCAGCCCGGCGGAAAATAGAATCCCCGCTGCAATCTTTTTGTTGCGGGTTTGCGCTTCATGATACATCGCCAGACAGGCGGCTGGCAGGGCAAACAGCATCAGCGGAAACTCACCCTGCATAAACTTACCGGCATTTTGATAGCTGTCGCTGCTGAACGACTTCACGCCTTCTTCCAGCATTTTGAACCAGATAGTTTGATCGCCATGGATCACCTGACCAGCCTGGGTGGTGTAATCGCCGAAGGAGTACCAGAACGAGGGATACCAGATGTGATGCAGACCCAGCGGAATCAGCGCGCGTTCAACCAGCCCAAAGATAAAGGTTGAGGCGGCCTGATTATCGCCGTTTACCACCACCGACAACGCATCGATGCCGGACTGAATATATTGCCAGATATAGGGCAGCAGCAGGCCAAGCAGAAATGAGAGAAAGGCGGTGGCAATCGCCACAAAGCGTTTGCCGGAGAAAAAGCCAAGAAACTCCGGCAGCTGTATGGTGTGGAAGCGGTTATAACACCAGGCCGCAAGAATGCCGCACAGCAGCCCACCGAAGACGCCCATCTGCAACGTTGGAATGCCTACCACCATGGCGTACTTGCCGCCCTGCGCCGCCATTTCAGGCGTAATGGAGAGCACGGTGCCGATGGTAACGTTAGTAATAAATACCGAAACCGCCGCCGACAGCGCAGCGATACCCGATTCCGACGCCAGCCCAACCGCCGAACCAATGGCAAACAGCAGCGGCAAGTTATCAAAGATTACACCACCCGCATTCATCATCAGCGGTAAGTGAAACTTATCGCCAAACGCCAACAGCAATCCCGCTGCGGGCAACAATGAAATGGGCAGCATCAGGGCGCGGCCTATCATCGACAATTTGGACAGCGAACGTGTTAATCCTGACATCACACTCATAGTAAATCCCCGGTTAAAGGCAGTTATTGGCGCAAAAATCGCGTTTTTATTGTAGGTAGAACGTTCTACCAATGTGAAACAGGCGATTAAAACGCGCAATGAAAATTTCATTGCCGGTCATACGGGATTGTGATTGTTTGAAGCGCATCATGAATTCGCCGGACGGCAAACAGAGATAACGGGGTGGATTTTTTGTGACGTTGTCACTTAAAAAGGCGGCTTACCGGGTTATAAGCGTTAAATAAAATCGCACCAGCAGGGCGCTGATGCGAGCACCGGACATTATTTGGCGGTGAGAATCCCGGAGTGTCCCTGTTCATCAATCCACGTAATGTCGCACTTACCAGGCCCCAGCTTTAATACCGAAAGGGTGATGTCCATTTGCGTGCTCACCTGCCACATATCCGCTTTGACCTGCTTCACGGCGCGAGGTGCGAAGCCATTCACTTTACTTACCCAGCACTGGTCATCGGCGAACACGTCCAGCAGTGCATCGCTATAGAGATGGCCACCGGCTTGCGTCGCTGCGACATTCTGTGCGGAAGTCGGATCTTGCTCTGTCTTCTGCGTTTTACAGCCAGCAAGGGCCAACGCCATCAGCGTTATTAAGAGGGCTTTCTGCATTTTTTACTCCGTTTTTACAGCAGTGAAGGCAATTTCGATGGCCTTTTAAAACCGGGCACCTTCATCGTCAGCTAAAGATGATAAGCGATAGTGTCCGACGTAACACAGTCGGCTTGTAGACTGCTCAGATATCGCAGTAAGACCTTTACGACTTTGCCGACAGCTGTTTACCACCACGTTGAATGTTCACGACGTTACTGGCACGGATTGAAGACGGTGCCGATGCATGCTGCTCATCCGACAGCACATCGATAAGCTGCTGACCTTGATATCGGGCATGCAAACGAATCCTGCTTTCCTCCAGCTCGGTTTGCTGCCACAGGTAGGCAGAACGTTTGCGGTAAACGGTGCCCGATGCGCTAATCGCAAAATCGTTATCTTCGCTAACAAAGATAAACGCCAGCAGCTTTGTGGTTGGCACGCTTTCCGCTGCATCCTGAAGCGCAATAAAGCGCTCGACGTTAAAGGTTTCGATGACTTCTTCGTCGACGCCATAATGGCGCAGGACATCGCGCAGTGCGTTTTCCAGATCCCACATAAAATAATCATGCTTTACGCCAGGCAACTGTTGGCGCAGCCAGCGAATAGCCTCTTCAGCAGGTTGAGTCAGTAATGTCATAAGTCACCCGTGGATTGCGAAAATGAGCGCTGCCAGAACAGCGGCAGAACCGATACCGGCTTTAACCGGGTTGCCAAACCGCCAGAGAAAACCGAGAAAGAGGGCGTTAAAACCGATCCAGCCATATAACAAGGGCATAAAAAACTCCTGATTGCGTTGTTGGCGGCATCGGGCTAAGCCGGTATCGCAACGTATCTGTTCAGAGATGATGCAAACGCAGATAGTCTGCCAGCCGCTTCGTTGCCGCCGCCACATCTTCTGGAGCGGTCTGCTCTGCGACACAGGTTTTCGCTGCGCTTATCACAAAATTGTTGATAAGGCCTGGCGTGCAAAGCACCAGGTGATCAATCCATTGCTGATAGCGCGCGAACATGGCGTCAAATGCCTTTTCGGCCTCTTTACTCAGCTGCTTCTCTTGTGGTTCAACACAAATTTGCTCACGCATTTGCCCGATCTCAATGTGTTTATGTTGGAGCCGGTAGCTCGTGACGAAATAATCAGGCGTTGCGGATTAAGTAATATTTATATTCTTGATTAATAGCGGTAAATCTTTTTACGTAATGTAAATTAATCGCCTGTTTTTGCCGGAGATCACTTATCGCCCTTCGACCGGTTGATACAGATATCCAGAACGATATAGATCAACAGCACGACGCCAAAAAGGTTCAGCCAGAGATCTGAATGATGTTGCATATAACACCTCTTACCCTTTGCCAGCAGAGTAAAACCGGGCTTACGCTGACTTATCCTTTACGCGCCGATCTCAGCTGGCCAGCGGTGGGGCAGCAATTTGAGCACCCATATGTCACAGACGCGGCAAACTCGGTAGCAGGCGATCACGCCGCTGTTATTGCGCAAGGTGCAGTACCATTTATCATCGACTTCCAGCACTTCACATCGTTTGCGATCGGGAATCTCAACAAGGGTGCCACTGCGTTTTGCATGGCGGAAGTGCGCGTTGATGGCACGATTAATTAGCGCTTCTTGCTCAAAAGTTGTCATACTTATTTTTCAGCACGAATTAAATCATGAGGGCATTAAACTGTATTTACTGGAATGCACTTTTGATCCGTATCAATGTTGTGACGCTTGTCACATTCGCGCTGGAAATGGGCGGACCGGGTATATCGTTGAGGGCAACTCAACCTGACAGTGGAAATAAATCTTTATAGAGGTAATGACTCTGATGCGAGTGGCTGGCCGGAGCTTGCCATCATCCTGTTGAATCATGCTTACCATGAATAAAACCGTTGCCTGACCTAATGCAATGTTCCTGCTTGTAGTTGATTAATCTGGCAAAAAGTTATCGGTTTACTTTGCCTGTTGAATTAGAATGGCCTCCCAGCGCATTGGCAAACGTCGATGTGGTCAGCATAACGTTCTGCGCGTTTACAGCTGCATTATACGACAGCCAATCTGGCGCCTTTATAACCATTTCTCGGCCGTTATTACGCGCCTTCCGCCTGTTTTTAGAATGAATCAATTAATCAATATCTAAGGTTTTGTATGCCAATTACCCGTCGTGATTTTCTTAATGGCGTTGCCTTAACGGTTGCTGCCGGCCTGACGCCGCTGGAGCTGCTTCAGGCCGCGGGCCATGCAACAATGCTTGATGGCGATGCGCAATATCCGCCTGCATTGATGGGTTTACGCGGTAATCACCCAGGCTCGTTTGAAAATGCCCACGCGCTGGGTCGCGAACATGAGAATTTTAATTTCGATGCGCTTCCCGTCGAAGAGCACTATGACCTGGTGATTGTCGGCGGCGGCATCAGTGGTCTGGCGGCCGCCTGCTTCTGGCAGCAGGTAGCCGGTAAAGATAAAAAAATTCTCATTCTGGATAATCACGATGATTTTGGCGGACATGCCAAACGCAATGAATTTTCCGTCGGTAAGAAAACCCTGATCGGCTATGGCGGCAGTGAATCATTCCAGTCGCCTGCCAATAACTTCAGTCCGGTAGCCAATAAGCTGCTGCAGGACGTTGGCATCAGCGTGGTAAAAATGAAGCAGTGTTTTGATCAGAACTTTTATCCCGATCAAAATCTGAGCCGCGGTGTTTTCTTCGATAAAAAGAATTTTGGCGAAACCCGAATTGTAAGTGGCGATCCGGGCCGGGCCGTCTCCGATGATATTCCGCCAGACAGGCTGAACGGCCGCAATATAGAAGATTTTATCAACGATTTCCCGCTTGCCGAGGGGGATAAACAGGCGCTGATCGATCTGCACGTCAGGCCAAAAGATTATCTGCAGCCGATGAGTGTCGATGAGAAAACCGAGTGGCTGGACACCCACAGCTATCGGGAATTCCTGCTCAAGAAAGTCGGACTGAGCGAAATGGCTGTGCTCTATTTCCAGCAGCGCACCAATGACTTTTTCGCCATCGGCATCGAAGGCATTTCCTGCAACGATGCGCGAGCCTGCGCGTTGCCTGGCATGGAGGCGATGCAGTTGCCGCCACTGGAGGAGGAGGCACAGGCCGATCTTGACGAGCCTTACACCTATCATTTTCCCGACGGCAACGCGGGTTTAACCCGGCTGCTGGTGCGCCATCTGATCCCGGAAGCGCTGGCTGGCAGCACCATGGAAGATTCGCTCACTTCACGGCTCGATTACAGCCGACTTGATCGTCAGGAGAACAACACGCGCCTGCGCCTGAACAGCATCGTGGTTAACGCCGTAAACAGCGACGATGGCGTGGTGGTGACTTACCTTAACGCTGGCAAGCCTCATCGGGTACGCGGCCGCAGTGCGATCATGGCCTGCTACAACATGATGATTCCGTTCCTGGTGCCAGAGACGCCGAAACCGCAGCAAGAGTATCTGCGCATGAACGTCAAAGCCCCGTTGGTTTATACCAATGTGGCGATCAAAAACTGGTCATCCTTTAAGGCGTTGGGCATTCACGAGTTTTACTGCCCGGCGGCGCCATACAGCCGGGTGAAGCTCGATTATCCGGTCAGCATGGGCGACTATCAGCACCCGAAAAATGATGATGAGCCGATGGTACTGCATATGGTTTATGTGCCGACCTGGCCGGGCAGCAACCTCACCGCGCGTGAACAGTTCAGGCGCGGCCGCGCCTATTTGCTTGGCACCTCGTTTGATACTCACGAGGCGATGATCCGCGATCAGCTACAGGAGATGCTGGGCGGCGCTGGATTTGACCACCAGCGCGACATTATTGGCATCACCGTTAACCGCTGGGCGCATGGCTACGCCTACTACGCCAGCCCGCTGTTTGATGACCTCGATAAAATGCCTGAGATTATCAAAGAAGCGCGCCAACCGGTTGGCCGTATTGCCATCGCCAATTCTGATTCCGACTGGAGTGCCTACGCTCATGCGGCAATCGATCAGGCCTGGCGCGCCGTTAATGAACTCCAGGCAATGGGCTGAGGAAAATAACATGTCTAAGTTGATTCCGATCCTTGCAGTAATGTTCTCTGCCAGCGCCTTTGCCAATACTGCCGAGGGAGAATACATCGCACGTATTGCAGACTGCGTGGCCTGCCATACCCAGGAGAATGGCGACGAAATGGCCGGTGGCAAAAGATTTCAAACGCCGCTCGGCGATATTTTCTCAACCAATATTACGCCCGATCGGCAACAGGGAATTGGCGCGTACTCTTATGAAGAATTTGACCGCGCCGTGCGCCAGGGTATTGCGCGGGACGGGCATTATCTCTATCCAGCGATGCCCTATCCTTCCTATGCAAAAATGAAAGAGGAAGATATCAGGTCGTTGTATGACTATTTTATGCACGGCGTAAAACCGTCGGCGCAAAAGAATCGAGCCAGCGAGATTCCCTGGTATTTTTCGCCGCGCTGGCCACTGCGTATCTGGAATGGTCTCTTTACCGAAACAGCCGCAGGCACCGCTGTCGCCCAGGATCCCCAGCAAAACCGGATCATGCGTGGCAAATATATTGTGGAAGGGCCGGGACATTGCGGTGCCTGCCATACGCCGAGAGGCATTGCCCAGCAGGAAAAAGCCTATGACAGCGCGGATCCGGTTTATCTCAGCGGCGCAATGATTGATGGCTGGTTTGCGCCATCACTAAGAGACTTAACGCTTGCTGATGACGAGCTGCAAGCGTTGTTGCATCGCGGAAGAAGCCGCCATTCTGCGGTCGCCGGGCCTATGAGTGAAGTGATCACCCAGAGCACGCAATATCTGACCGAAGCCGATCGTCGATCGGTCAGCGCCTATTTATTGAGTCTCAACAGTGATAAAGCCCATGGCGATCGCGTCGTCTCATCGGAACGCGCTAAGACGAAAAACGCATCGGGCAACGCGCTTTATTTCCGTTACTGTTCAACCTGTCACGCTACCGACGGCAAGGGAACCGATTACAACGTGCCTTCTCTGGTGAATAACGCGGCGGTAAACGCGGAGGATCCTGCTAATTTGATCAAAGTTATCGCCTGGGGCGCTGAGACGCCGGTTACCAAAGGCAACATTCCTTATAAAATGCCCGCTTATCAGGGCGAAATAAGTGATGAGCAATTGCGGGACGTGGTGAATTACGTTCGTGGCGAGTGGGGCAATCATGTCGAGCCGATCAGCGAACAAAAGATTAAAGATGTGCTGGAAAATAAGCATTGATAGCGGGCGGGGTAGCTGGCTGCAGCGTGATTAATGAGTGACATATTGCATTCAGGGAAAGCCAGAAGCTACGCAGGAGACCCTGGCCTTTTTGCTTCTAAGCTTAAAAACGTGTGTCGTGTGCAACGTTTTTACTTTTTTCTCAGGTTAAAACTAAGATTCATTTTGATCGAACGTTGGAGAGTGTGAAGAGTTGAACTGTCCCCAGGTTGGGGGTGCTATATCCCATAGTTGGGGATAGGGAAAAACATGCACGCTACATTTATTGAGCTTTCCAGCTTTCAGCGATATCGGGCTAAAGATTTGAATGATGATAGGTTCAGAATGTTTCAGAGCATGCTGCCTCTCGCGCAATTCTGAAAAACCCGCTTTCGAGTTCATCCGGTACAAACCGCGCTCCCTGCGCGGTTTTTTATTTGCTCCCTGCGCGCCAGAGCGTAGGGGATTTACCCCAGCGGTTATTTGCAGAAATTTGTCGGAGGTGAACATTTAAAGCCATTTGAAAAATGATCGTTTTCTTTTAAAAAGTTACAGGCAGAGGCCATGAAGGATCCAAGCGAGGACTATTCAATTAATGATGCGATCAGTAAGGAGAAATGCAGAAACTCACCTGAAAACCTTAACGTGTAACTTTATATAATGCTTATTATATTACTCTGGATACGAAGTTCGCAGGATCTGCAGTAATTTTGAGCATTCAGAGAGCCTGAACCGCGAAAAAAGAGGCGTGGCGATGATAGCGCTACGTAAATTCTGACCGCCATCACCCCTGCTAACGTTACAGATTTCACGTAGCGCAATCTGGGTGTTATCGTATGAGTGTTGCCCAGAAAACGAAGGCTTACGGAAAAAAGTTAAATATTGAACCAGCAGTTAGGTCACTTGGTTGGGAGGAGTTAACAGCACATTTTGGCATCAGCTAAAGTTTAAAATAAGCCCGGCACATCTCTTACTGCCGCAACGGCACACGTGATAATGCCTGAATCCCTTTTTGACGCGTACCACCGCGTTCAGGCAATAATGTAAGTGACGTTGTCACTCATCTGACGCTGGCTTGTTACTGCACTTCCACAATGACCCCGAATCCGTTTCCCTTCCCCCTGTAATCCAGACAAAACTTATCCACAGAAAATGGGGATAGCCTGTGTGCAGTTGGGTATGAATCCGGCATCTTCTACGCTATCTCACCATTTAATCAAGCAGTTAGCGCCATGTTGATAACATCGGGCGTTTTTGCGCCGTCCTGATCAAAGCGGGCTTTGTGAAAGTATTGCGCAGTGCATTCTTTGCATTTAGCCACGCGATGCTGAAGGTCTACCCATTTTACGGGCTGTTTTATTGTGATCCTGTTCGAATTTACGCAATTACCGCATTGTGAAAAATCCACCATGAGTTATGAATGAAGGTATTAATATTTCAAATGAAAGTTTCACACCTATTAGCGGAGAGCGTCATGAACACGGGATACACCTCAATTCATCATCCGGAAGACGTTAAACAGGCCGTGGGCCTGGTAAAAAAAGCGTTAAGAGAACAAATTGGCGACGTCGAAGGGCTGTTTGATCAGGTAAAAGCAAAGATAGTCAGTGAAATCAGTGCGGCGCGAGCTGAAGAGCAGCAGCGCGGTTCGGCCTGGCCAGAGGTCAGCCAGAGTGACATCGCCAGCGGGAAAATTTCAGAGGAGGTCAGAGACCATATTCGCCGCCGCGGCTGCGTAGTAGTCAGGCAGACGTTCAACCGCCAGCAGGCGCTGCAATGGGATAGATCGCTGCTCGACTATCTGGATGAAAACGATTTTGATCGCGTTTATAAGGGGCCGGGTGACAATTTCTTTGGCAACCTTGAGGCGTCGCGCCCGGAGATCTATCCAGTCTACTGGTCGCCCGCGCAGATGGCGGCCCGGCAGAGTGACGCGATGGCGCAGACTCAAACCTTCCTCAACCGCCTGTGGAAATTTGAATCCGAGGGCGAACGCTGGTTCGAGCCAGACGTCAGTATCATCTATCCCGATCGCATCCGTCGTCGGCTACCGGGCACCACATCCTCAGGATTGGGCGCGCACACCGATTCCGGCGCGCTGGAGCGCTGGTTGCTTCCGGCTTATCAGAACGTTTTCCGTCATATCTTCGCTAATCGTTTTGATCAATACGATCCCTGGGATGCCGCGTGGCGTACCAGGGTGAATGAGTATGAGGCGGGCACCACCACAAGATGCTCGGCGTTCCGTACCTTTCAGGGTTGGACGGCGCTGTCCGACATGCAGCCGGGGCAAGGGCTGCTGCATGTGGTGCCGGTGCCGGAAGCGATGGCCTATATGCTGCTGCGTCCGCTATTAAAGGACGTGCCGGAAGATGAACTGTGTGGCGTATCGCCCGGCAAAGTGCTGCCGGTCTCGGAAAAATGGCATCCTGAATTGATTCAGGGGTTATGTTCTATTCCTGAACTGCAGGCGGGGGACTCGGTTTGGTGGCACTGCGACGTTATCCATGCCGTGGCACCGGTCGAAAATCAGCAGGGCTGGGGGAATGTTATGTATATCCCGGCCGCGCCGTGGTGCGACAAAAATGCAGCCTGTGCGGCAAACGTGGCGCGCGCGCTGGCAGCAGGCGCATCGCCCGATGATTTTCCGCGGGAAGATTATGAGCTGAACTGGAAAAACCGCTTCACGCCTGACATGCTCAACGCCAATGGGCGCCGCAGTCTTGGCATGGAATAAGCGCTTATGGCCCGCTTTCGGCGGGCCTCGAGCATGGATGGGGCGTCGCTTATCTTTCTGTTAAGCTGGGCAAAAAGGATCACCGGCAGAGATCATGAACATACGGCATCAACATATCATTCAGCTGGTCAGTGAACGCGGCAGCATCAGCGTCAGTGAACTTTCTCAGATTGCGGGCGTATCAGAAGTAACGATACGGCAGGATTTAAACGTGCTGGAAAAAGGCGGCTTTCTGCACCGTGTGCACGGTGCGGCGGTTGCGCCTGAAAGTGATGATGTCGGCGCGCGCATGCGCACCCGCTATGCCATCAAAAAACGGCTCGCCGAACACGCGGCATCACTGGTGAACGCTGGAGAGGTGGTATTCATTGAGGGCGGCAGCACCAATGCGCTACTGGCGAGGGAGCTAAGCGAAAGGCAGGATATTACCATCGTCACCGTTAGCCACTATATCGCCACACTGCTCAGAGACACCGGCGGCGATGTCATTATCCTTGGCGGTCTCTATCAGAAAAGCAGCGAGTCGGTGGTAGGGCCGCTGACCCGGATTTGCATTCAAAACCTGAACTTTCATAAAGTATTTATTGGTATTGATGGCTGGGATGCACTTACCGGCTTCACTGGTCGAAATATGCTGCGCTGCGATGTCGTTAACGCGCTGATGGCGAAACAGACTCACACTGTCGCGCTGACCGATTCATCGAAATTTGGTCAAATCCATCCGTATCCGCTGGCACCAGAATGCCCCTTTAGCCATGTGATCACCGACAGCGATATTCCTGACGCCGACAGAGAGATTCTGGCAGCTCAGGGGCTGCAACTGGATATTATCGACATTGTCTGAAAACGGTTGTCGGTGGCCTGCGCTGACGACCTCTTTTCATGCTGAGGTAAGACATTGATAATTTAGCAAGAGAGCCGCGGCAGCGAGGCAACAACGATCAATCGTGGCCGCATGACGCACGCGGGTCACCCTATCGATAGCTGTATTAATTTCAGAATCAGGTTATTTATTTAACTGTATGAAAAAAAAGAAATTACCTGCTCTTTCGCTTCTTTTTTCTGCTTCAGGAATACGCTATCAAACAAAAATAAAACCTCAGTTAATACTGCCGGCTCGTCAGTAATCATCCGCACATAAAATAAATTCATGCCAGCCAAAAAAAGCAAAGACACCCGCCTCAACCAGGCATACAATCATTAAAAATATAACAGCTGATACATTCCTTTCTTAACGGTTTTCACCGGCTATTTCTTATTTATTTCGTTCCGGCCAAAGCACGGGGCGGGAGACACACATGCTCAATAATATTAATACGGATGAGGAACGCCGTGAACATGCCCTGCAGGCGCTGCGCTCATCCGATGAAATCAGGGATGAAGTGCTGCGAAAATTTGTCCGGCTGGCGAGCCAGACGCTGGCCATTCCTGGTAGTTTTGTCTCCATTGTGGATGATGAGATGCAATATATCAGGGCCGCACATAACTTTAATCTTAAGCAATCGTCACGCCAGGATTCACTGTGTCGGCACGTAGTGGATGGCAACGGCGTGGTCATCGTTCCCGATACGCATCTTGATCCCCGCTTTGCCGAGCATCCACTGATTACCGGCGCACCTTACATTCGTTTTTATGCTGGAGTAGCGCTGAAAAATCGTGAAGGCGTCCGGTTGGGTACGCTCTGCGTGACCGATACCAGCCCGCAGGCTTTCAGCGCCGCGCAGTTGAATACGCTTCAGCTGCTCGCCACGCTGGTGATGTCCTTTCTCGAAGCCTGGCACTCCGCTGGCTTTATCGATCCGGTTACGGACTTGCCGAATCGCCAGCGTCTTATTCGCGATCTGCAATATCTGGCCGAGGCGGGTGATACCACGCGACGCAGGCTGGTGCTGATCGACTGCATTGATATGCCGCGGGCTTACGAACTCGCTCGCTCGATGGGAATGGGGCCGGTAGAAAGCCTGCTCGGTGATATGGCGACGCTTATTCCGCTGCGCCTGCGGTTGACGCCGGGTGACATGCTCTACACCGTGGCTACCGGGCGCTTTGCGCTGCTGACCCGCGCTGACGGGCCGCTGAATGCCAGTTGGGTTGTCAGTCGGCTTGCCGGTATCAGCGCCGATCTGGAAGAGGGGTTGTCAGTAGCGCTGACCACCCACAGCGGCGAGGCGGAATTTATTGCCGGTGAAGTGGCCGCTCAGGAAGTGTTGCGTCGCGCGGTGAGTGCGCTGCATGAAGCTATTGGGCTAGGCGTGCCTTCTTTGCCATTTAGCGAAGTTTCCGATACGCAGCGCACCCGTGATTTCCGCCTGATGAACGATTTGACCGTCGCGCTGCGCGAAAATATTGGTCTGTATCTGGTTTATCAACCTAAGGTACGTTTGCAGGATGGTATGCCTGTTGGCCTGGAAGCGCTGATCCGCTGGCGGCATCCGACCCGCGGCGAGCTTTCCCCGGCGGCCTTTATTCCGCTGGCGGAACAGACCGAGCTGCTGGGTGAGGTCACCGCCTGGGTGATCAACAGCGTTATTCTTCGCCTGACTGCGCTACGAAACAGCCCTATCCAACTGCCGATCACCATCAATGTCAGCGTACATGATTTCTCGCAAAAAGGGTTTGCCGATCAGCTTGAGAGCCGGATGATAAAAGCCGGGCTCTCGACCGCGCTACTCGGTATTGAATGCCTTGAAACGGAACGCATTATCGAAAGCTCCGCGGCGCTCCAGGGGCTGGAAATGCTCAAACTCAAAGGCTTTGGCATTTCGCTTGATGATTTCGGCACCGGTTACAGCAATGTCAGCTATCTGCGCCGCATGCCGTTGGATGTCATTAAGCTTGATCGTTCTCTGATCAGCGATCTTTCCGTTGATACCGCGTCCCGAGTTATTGTCCGCAGCATTATCACCATGCTGAAGGAGCTGGATTATGTGGTGCTGGCGGAAGGGGTGGAAAGTGAGGAAGACGCAACGGCGCTGCTCGATTATGGCTGCGACCTCGCGCAAGGCTACTTTTATTCGAAACCGCTCGCCGGGGAAGCGCTCAATAGCTGGCTGAGCTGGAAGCTACGGGATCGCGGTTAACGGCTGTCCGCTGTCCATAATGCCAAACGTTATTTCACAGCCTAAGCCGCAACGATTAATGGCATGCTTCCAGTCAACGCCCAGCGGAAGCGCAAACCCTCAGCGTTGCTGATAAGCAGTCAGGTGAATGATGCCGTAGCGGGCATCTCAACTGTACCTCTCACAACCCACCCGCTTAAGCCACAAGAGAATCTTAACCTCTGCGTTGGCCCAGTATTACACCTGAATTAACCCATAAATGCGCATAACATCCCATCTCTTTGATTCACGTCACATTTAATCATCTACTTTGCGCTTACAGGCTGATTGCACAACTTGTGGAATTTAAGTAAACTTAAATAAAGCTTACCTGTGAACGGTGTGTGCAACGGGCAAGTTTCGCTGCCCGGCTTGATAGCGGAGTGCGGCATGATCAGGCGAATCGGTATGCCGTTGCACCGGGAAACTCGGGTATCAACATTTACCGGTTAGCTTTGCACCTGATCACCGAGGCGTTTTTTCTGACAATAATAACAGGCATAGCCGTAATATCGGCTGCTGCACTGATTATAATAGCGATGCCTTCCTGAGCCTCCAGGAAATCTATTTTATCCACCTCCGAACACGGCGCGTTATATCTGTTATGCAGGGCTAAACCTGCATTTTAGATATTACCTTGATCTGTTTCAGATCCGCTTAACCGTGCATGCCAGTCCCGAGAGGGGCGCTCTCAAACAGCATCATTTAAAATAAAGAGTTCGGGGATGACATATGAAAAAAAACTTTCTGACACATTTTCTCTATTTGCATACGGCGCTTGGGCGCAGCGGTAATGGCATGCTGTTTGCGCTATTAGTCGGGGTACTGGCGGTGAATATATGGACATTGAAAGTCTCCTGGGATAAACGCCTGGCGGAAGCGGGCGACGAGGCGATGAACCTTTCTGTTTCGCTGTCAAGACAGGCGGAAGATACCTTTATGCAGGTTGAATTTACGCTCAAAGATGTCATGCATGAAATTGAGCAATCCCACGATGGGAATATCAGTACGCCAGAGATGCGGGATTTCCTTCGCGAAAGGCAAAAAAGATTGTTGCAGCTAAACGGCATTTTTATTTATGACGAAAAAGGGCGGTGGCTTGCGGCTTCCAGTGAAAAGTTACCGGCCAATGCCAATAATGCTGATCGGGAGTATTTCATTTATCACCGGGATAACGAGGATCAGGATATTCGCATTGGTCACGTTATTCGTAGCCGCTCTTCGGAGGATTTGGTTATACCGGTCTCTCTTCGTCGTTATGACCGCTCGGGTAATTTTGCGGGAGTGGTGCTGGCCACGGTGCGCGTGGATTATTTCCGCAAGTTTTATAACTTTTTTGAGCTGGAAGATCGGGATGCTCTGGCATTAATTCTGGCTGACACCACCGTGCTGTACGCCCGTCCGTTTCCTGATTCCGTTATCAATCAAAGTCTGGCGCAAAGTCCGCTGTTCAGGACCGTTTTAAAGCATGCAGACAGCGGCAGTCGGAGCTGGCATTCGCCTCTGGATGGCATCGAAAGAATCTACGGCTATGCGCGTCTGCACCGTTTTCCGCTGGTTGTTACCGCGGGCTACGATAAGGCCACGCTGTGGCAAAAATGGCTGACCGATCATCTGTTGAGCCTTGCGCTCAATACCGCGCTTTTGGCTACCGTGCTGGGCATGGGCGTAGCCATTCTGCGCCAGGCGCGGGTACAAAAACACAATCAGCATGAGATTTCACGCATGCAGGGCGAGCTAACCCACGTTAACCAAACGCTGCATGCGCTGGCGCTGCTGGATGAAATGACCGGTCTGGCAAGCCGCAAACAGTTTGATATCTTTCTTGAAGAGGCGCTACGGCGATCGCGTAGCAGCGGCAGGCCGGTTTCAGTGGTGATTGCCGGCATTGACGGTTTCAGATATTACAATGACACCCTCGGGCATGAGGCGGGAAATAAATGCCTGCGGCAGGTGGGGAAAGCGCTGCGCGATATGCCGTTATCCACCACCGATCTGGTGGCGCATTATGGCGGTGACCGGTTTGCTTTTGTGCTGCCGAATACCTCTTCCATTTATGCTTTTGAAATAGCGATGCGTGCCGTTTCGGCGGTGCGCCACTGCCATCTGCCTGATGTTGTTGATGCAACCGGTCACACTGTGACCATCAGCGCAGGCTGTAGCACGCGCAACGCTGCAAACAGTGATATGGACGCCGCCATGCTTATTCATCAGGCGGAGAGCGCGCTGCTGGACGCCAAAAGAAAAGGCAAAAACCAGGCGAGTCAAAAATAGCGCTGAGGCTGAACGCCTGTCCGCGGCGCAGTTATAGCGGGCAGTGCCTCTTTATCTGAGAATGCCGCCTCAGCGCAGAGAACAAATATCCTTGTGAATGAGTAAAGCAGCAAGCAGTTCACGCTGACTTTGCTCAAGCGGATTGTGATTCCGCTGCTTAGGAATAATCTCTAAACATGACATAGCGCGGTGACCAGGAATAAAGTGAATTTACGGCGGGTGAGCAGATGCCATAATGCTTTCGTCGATCTCTTCTTTCACCACTATAAGCAGGGCGCTGCGGGTTAAGCCGCCCAGCTCAAGGGGAAACATGCGTTCTGTTATAACTGGATTACTGATTGCTATAAGCGGTGGCGTGGTGGGTGCTGCGCTGGCTAGTCATGATACTTTTTCCAAAACCCCAACCGATCGCTCTGCTGACATCGCAAAACAGCAGCCTGCGGGCTTCTGGACAACACCGGCGGTAAAGGGCTATGGCGACATCCATTACGATCGCAATGCGGCTTTTCAGCCCACGTTGGATCTGAGCAATAAAGTGGTTTTCAGGGTAGGTCAGGGCGGAAATAACCCTGCCATGCCGAATCCGGCGCTGGAAAAAGTTGCGCAGGTGGTGAATCTTTATACCGCCGCTGGCGTTCCCGCTAACAAACTCAGTTTTGTTGTGGCAGTTAATGGTGGGGCCACGCCTGCAATGCTTGATAATGCGCATTATCAAAAGATATATGGCACTGACAATCCTAACCTCAGGCTTATTTCGGCGCTGCAAAGTCAGGGCATAAAAGTGAGTATTTGCGATCAGGCTATCGCCTGGCATCATTATAAGAAGGATTGGGTGGCAGAGTCGGTTATCCATACGCCTTCCGCGCTGACCACCATAACCACCTTACAAAACAGCGGTTATGCTTATCTTGAGATGTGAGTGAATCAGACTTTATCGGGCGAACAGCACAAGGCCTCTTTTCAGCGAATGCGTGAGGCTTTTTAACTTCCTCACGCCAGGCGCTCTGAATATGACGCCCGTATCCCACTGAACAGTTCTGTTCCAGATCCCATGCCACTTACCAGCCTGAATGCTGGCCTGCGGTCGCTCAGCAATGCCGCGCTGTGCGGTGGCTGAAACGGCTTTTAACGCCAATCGCACAAAATACCCCATTTGATCCCTTTATCTGAACCGCAGGCTCATCTACTCTTTTATCTGTTGCGCTAGATAATCAACAGCGAGATAAATCATTGAGTACAAAAATGCAGACACGTCAGGAAATCGGCACCCAACTCTCATTTGCGCTTTATGGCGCGGCAAGCCGCATGAACCGGCTGCACAAGCCGTTACTGGATCCGCTCGGGCTGACCTTTCCACAATACCTGGTGATGCTGGAGCTGTTTAACGACACGCCACGCACGGTGGGAGATATTGGCAATAAGCTCGGCATGGATACCGGCACGATTACGCCGGTACTTAAACGTCTGGAGGCAGCAGGGCGCGTGTGCCGCACCCGCGATCGTAGCGATGAACGGCGCGTTCTCATCACTCTGACTGAAGAGGGCCGTGCCTTGCAAAGCACGCTATGGAGCATCACCGACAACATTAAATCAGCCTGTCAGCTGTCGGATGCAAAGCTGGAAGCGCTGCGCGATACCCTGAACGATTTTGCTCATCCTGCAGATAACGCATCGTTATCTCCTGAAAAAAAAGAGGTTTTATGAAAATAGGCATCATTGGCGCCGGAAATATTGGCTCGACGCTGGCACAAAAACTTGCTGCCCATGGGCATACCATCAAGCTGGCGAATTCCAGAGGGCCGGAGACCATTGCTGAACTGGCAACCCGTATCGGCGCAAAGGCGGTTGAACGTCAGGAGGCGGTGCGTGATGTGGATGTGATCATTCTCTCTACGCCGTTTGATAAGCATACCGAACTGGCGCCTTTGTTGGGCGGCGTTGGCGAAAACGTGATTGTGATTGATACCTCGAATTACTATCCATTTCGCGACGGCAATATTGAGGCCATCAGTCAGGGCGAAGCAGAAAGCGTTTATGCCAGCGAAATGCTTCAACGTCCGGTGGTGAAGGCGTGGAATGCGGTTCTGGCAAAAACCCTACAGGAAAAAGGTGCGGCGGCGGGTTCTGCAACGCGCATCGCGATTCCTGTTGCTGGCAATGACGCCGCCGCCAAATCCGTGGTGATGGAGCTGGTGAGCCAAACCGGTTTTGACGCCGTTGATGGCGGAACGCTTGCGGAATCATGGCGTCAGCAGCCCGGCACGCCAGCCTACTGCACTGAACTCACCAGCGACGCCCTCAGGGCAGCGCTTAACGCCGCGGATAAAGCGCGCGCGCCAGTAAACCGGGATGCATTGATCAACGAGTTTATGTCCGCAGGCGACTCGCTTACGCATGACGCCATCGTTGAGCGCAACCGGGCGGTCACGGCCTGAATTCACAAGGAGCCGCAGATGAACCACACTGAAAGCAGGCGCATTGGGATTTTAGGTACGGGTCATATTGGCAAAACGCTGGCACGACAGCTGGCATCCGCGGGCCACAGCGTAAAGGTGGCCAACTCCCGCGGGCCCGAAACCATTGCGGCCGATGTGCTTGAAACCGGTGCAGTCGCAACCGATGCCGCTACTGCGCTGCGGGACGTACAGTGGGTGATACTTTCTGTTCCCTTATCCAGGATCGCCTCTCTCGCTTCGCTTATCCGTGAGTTGCCTGAAGAGGTCATCATTGCCGACACGTCGAACTACTATCCGCATCGGGATGGCACCCTTGATGCGATCGTCGATGGGCAAGTGGAAAGCCTGTGGGTGGCAGAGACCCTTGGACGTCCCATCGTCAAAGCGTGGAATGCGATCGGCTCGGACTCGCTGGTGAAAAAAGCATTGCCACCAGGTTCGCCGAATCGTCTCGCCATCCCGGTTGCAGGCGATCTTGCCGACCACCGACAAGCGATCATGCAACTGGTGAATGATAGCGGTTTTGACCCTTACGATGCCGGATCGCTGGCGGAATCCTGGCGCCAGCAACCGGGCGCGCCCTGTTACTGTACCGATCTCACCCGCGATGAAATGGGAGCAGCACTGGCTTCCGCTGAGCTATCGCGTTTGCCCGCCAGACGGGATATTGCGGTGGCGGCTATTCAGGAGCGGATGGGGGACAACAAATCCAATCCCGATGCAGACTATCTCGTTGGTCTGCACCGTGTGCTGTTCATGTAATTCAGAACGGTCAAATGCGCGTCGGGAAGAACCGGGTTGTTGCCCGGTTCGTCTTTGATCATACTTGCGTCAGCCCACCATCCACGCAGATTTCTGCTCCGGCAATATAACTGCTTTCATCACTCGCTAAAAACAGCGCCGCATTGGCAACCTCTTCAGGTCTGCCCATTCTGGCTAAGGGAATGGTGCTGATAATGCCGTTACGTATCTCATCGGAAGCGGCCTGCATCATCTCAGTATCGACAGGGCCGGGCGCGACAACATTGATGCGAATGCCGCGCGCGGAGAGTTCACGTGTCCAGGTGCGGGCAAAAGAACGCAGGGCCGCTTTACTGGCGCCGTACACGCCATAGCCTGGCGTACCAATCACATCGGCAATTGACCCAATCAAAACGACGCTCGATCCCGCTTTCAATAGGGGAAGTGCGGCCTGCAGAGCAAAAAGCGGTGAACGCACATTCAGGCCGAATGTCGTATCAAAATGTGCCGGGGTTATCTCATCAATCGTTGCGTATTCTGCCATGCCAGCGTTGATCACCAGCACATCGATCTGGCCGGCCTCTGTCTTTATCACTTCAGCTATGCGTGTCAGTTCACTTAACTGGCTGACATCAGCCCGTAGCGGGCGGGCGCTATTCTCCATGGTGTGGCGCGCGGCGGCTAACTCCTCGTCCCGGCGTGAGGTAAACCAGGTGGTTGCCCCTTCTCGGGCGAATCGCTGGCTGATAGCGAGACCAATACCTTTTGCGCCGCCCAGAATCAGGGCAACTTTATTCTCTAATCTGTTCATCTGTTCACTCCTGTTGGGATGGAAAACAGATGATATAATTTTTATACTTAATAACAATTACGCACTTTGTTTATACCAGGTATCGAGGAGTATAGTGCCATGAGTCAGATTGACAGTAATGACCTGAGAGAAGTAGGAAAAACACGTCCCGTTTTGGAGAACATCACCAATAAATGGTCGATTTTGATCCTCACCGTGCTGTGTACGGAGCCGGTGCGTTTCAATGAACTTCGCCGCCGACTGGATGGCATTACGCATAAAGCCTTGTCTGATGCGCTTAAGCGGCTTGAGCGCAATGGGCTGGTGCATCGCAAGGTATTGGCCACGTCGCCGGTCAGTGTGGAATACAGCCTGACCGCTTTGGCACAAACGCTGCGCGATCCGTTTGATGCGTTGTATGAATGGGCGCTAAAACATGGCGAAGAGATGCGCCGGGCTCAGCTTTCGTATGATACCCGGCAGCTGGAAGAGCACGGCTGAATAATCGTGATGGTGAGGACAATATTCCCCAATGAAACCGCCACGATTAATGACAATATTACTTTTTACAGCGGCTAAATTTAAACCATGATTGATATCGACGAAATAGGCTCGTCCGTTATTAAAAGCGCTTATGGCCTGTCGATGGGATCGATATGGCAGCATATTAGCGTTGAATGTGCTGATGTTCCTGATAATGACTTATTAAGAAAGAAAATCTTCTTTTGCATTCTCTTTAAGTTGCTGGATGAGAAGAGAATTAAACTGGCAAACAGAGGTGTGTTGTGGTCGGGTAGCATCGAGCAGCAAATAGAGGCGATCCAGTTAGCCTGGCCGGGCAATCCGTCTCATGACGAAAATGATGATCTGGACGACTATGGCATGTGGTTTTTGGCTAAGGCACCTTGCGGCGTGGTGTGGTTATTGCCCGATGGTAACGCGATATGGACGTAAACCGATGCCAACTCTGCGGCCAATACAGAGTGAAACCCGGTTCAAAGAACAGCGCCATGGGCTAATGCTTTGGCTCACTGGTTGCTCGGGTGTGAAAAAGCCCGTTGCGCCCGGCTTCATACCAGGCATTTTCTTTCTCAAGCCGCCGCCTGAACGCCTGAGTATAAAACCATCAAAACATCAGTTATTCTTAACTTTAAGATCCAGTCATAAGTGGAGTTCTCGCCAACGGCCAGCGGATAATGTCTGAAGAAGGCCGGTTTTTTTATGACAGTCGAAACGGAATCACCTCGCCCTGCGGACCGCTTTCACCGCGCAGCATGGCGAATAGCAGCTGCGACGATTTCAGACCGGCACTTTGATAACCCAACTCAACCGACGTAATGCCAGGCTCAAGAAAGGTCATCAGCGGCGTGCAGCCAATACTGCCGACTTTGATATCCCACGACTGCTCTCTGATATATTTTATCGCCCCCAACGCGATGGTATCCGTTGCGCAGATCAGGGCGCGGGTCTCTGCTGTCAGGCTGCGCTTTGCCAGGTCATAACCACTTTGATAACTGAGGTCGCCCAGCGCTGCCGAGGGCGCATAGCCGTATTTTTCACAGCACGTCAGGTAAGCCTGATAGCGTGCGCTGCCGGTGGTCTGATCGTTATTGGTGACGCCGATATAGCTCACATTTTGGTGGCCCTGATTTTTCATCTTTTCCATCAGGATGTTGACGGCGCCCGCATTGTCGTAGGTTACCGAGGCAAAACCTGGAATCGCCGAGGCGATAATCACCATTTTATCCTTCCACACCTTCAGGCTTTTCTTGTTCATTTCTGAAAAGCCAAACAGGATCACCCCTTCAACATTCCGCTGCTCCAGCACATGCAGGTGGTCCTCCAGCAACTGCGGATCCAGCAGGCTCTCCATCAAAATAGCGTCATATTTTTGTGCGTAAATATCGGGAAGAATCGCGCGGACGACCTGATTTTCCGATACCGAATCCAGACGCGTAACGATCACGCCAATGATTTTTTCGCGCTGTGAGCGCAATGCCTGTGCCGATTTTGACGGCGTGTAGCCATACTGGTCGATAATGGCTTCAACATGCTGGCGCGTTGAGGCTTTGACCTTATCGCTGTTGTTAATGACCAGCGAGACAGTGGACTTTCCGACGCCACTCAGTCTGGCAATATCATTCAGGGTCAACTTTTTCTCATTCATCGCGTCACGCCTTCAAAGTGCTGTAACAGTCATTCTACCATCATCGCGCAGGGCCGTTTCGGGCATCTTTCTTAAGGTTTTCTGAACATATTTGTGATCGTTTTCAACTTTTGGAACGTTCCAGCTATCGGTTGTTTTTTTAAGCAGCTATGTTCTCACTCGCCCTGAGACAGGAATCCCCCGTTTCCGGAGAACAATGAACAACGACCCCTCTACCCGTTGCGGAAGGCAAACATGGCGATTAAGAGTAACACCCAGGATATCGATAAATTGATTGAGATGGTCGGCGGCAAGAGCAATATCGCCACCGTAACTCACTGTATTACAAGGCTACGCTTTGTACTGAACGATCCGGCAAAAGCCCGGCCAAAAGAGATCGAAACGCTGCCAATGGTCAAAGGCTGCTTTACCAACGCCGGACAGTTTCAGGTGGTAATCGGCACCGACGTCGATGACTGGTATCAGGTACTGCTGGCGCAAACCCAGCTCTCCGGCACCGACAAAGAGAGCGCCAAGCGGGTGGCGCGCCAGAACATGAAGTGGCACGAAAGCCTGATCTCCCACTTCGCGGAGATCTTCTTTCCGCTGCTGCCTGCGCTGATCAGCGGCGGCCTGATCCTCGGCTTTCGCAACCTGATTGGCGATTTGCCGCTCTACAACGACGCGCCGCTGACCGAAGCTTCGGTGGTGTGGAAAAGTATCTACGATTTCCTGTGGCTGATCGGCGAAGCGATCTTCTTCTACATTCCGGTGGGCATCTGCTGGTCGGTGGTGAAAAAAATGGGCGGCACACCGATCCTCGGCATCGTGCTGGGCATCACGCTGGTCTCACCGCAGCTAATGAACGCCTACCTGCTGGGGCAACAAATCCCCGAAGTGTGGAACTTTGGCTGGTTCACCATCGACAAAGTGGGTTATCAGTCGCAGGTCATTCCGTCGATACTGGCTGGCCTGACGCTGGCGTGGATTGAGCTGAAGCTCAAACGCATCGTGCCCGACTACCTGACGCTGGTGGTGGTGCCGGTTGTTTCGCTGCTGCTGGCGGTTTTCCTCGCGCATACCATCATTGGGCCGTTTGGCCGCATTATCGGTAATGGCATCGCCTGGGGCGTCAGCCACCTGATGACCGGTCCATTTGCGCCGATCGGCTCCGCGCTGTTTGGTTTCCTGTACGCGCCGCTGGTAATTACCGGCGTGCACCAGACCACGCTGGCCGTGGATCTGCAGCTGATCCAGAACCTCGGCGGCACGCCGGTGTGGCCGATTATTGCGCTCTCCAACATGGCGCAGGGTTCGGCGGTGCTGGGCATCATCTTTATGAGTAAGAAGGTCAACGAACGGGAAATTTCGGTACCCGCTGCCATCTCCGCCTACCTTGGCGTTACCGAACCGGCGATGTACGGCATCAACATGAAGTACCGCTTCCCGATGCTCTGCGGCATGGTGGGATCGGCCGCAGCCGGGCTGATTTGCGGCTTGTCCGGCGTAATGGCTAACGGTATTGGCGTCGGCGGATTACCCGCGATTCTTTCGGTGAAAACCCAGTACTGGTCGGTGTTTGGCACGGCAATGATTGTGGCGATTGCGGTTCCGCTGATGCTCACCATGGCGATCTATAAACGCAAACATGCAGCCGGCAAACTTCTGGTTGTCTGAGTGAAAGGACATCACAACATGAGAAACGACGCGCACTGGTGGCAGAACGGGGTAATTTACCAGATCTACCCACGCAGTTTTCAGGACAGCAGCGGCAATGGCATCGGCGATATTCCTGGTATTACCCAGCGGCTGGATTATCTGCAATGGCTGGGCGTCAGTGCCATCTGGCTGACGCCGGTTTACTCCTCACCGCAGGTTGATAATGGCTATGACGTCTCCGACTATTACGCCATCGATCCGCTGTTTGGCACCATGGAAGATTTCGAGGCGCTGGTGGCTGCCGCCCATGCGCGTGACATCAGAATAGTCATGGATATGGTGTTTAACCATACCTCCACGGAACATCCCTGGTTTCAGTCTGCTGCTAACGACCGCAACAGTCCGTGGCGCAATTACTACATCTGGCGTGATGGTAAAGAAGGACGGTTGCCGAATAACTGGCACTCGAAGTTTGGTGGCAGCGCCTGGCACTGGCACGAAGAGAGCCAACAATATTATCTGCATTCGTTCTCAGCGCGGCAGGCCGATCTCAACTGGGAAAACCCGGAAGTGCGCAACGCCCTGAAGGCGATCTGTCATTTCTGGGCGGACAAAGGCGTCGACGGACTTCGTCTGGATGTGATCAACCTGGTGTCGAAGCATCCCGATCTGCCGGACGATCATGAAGGTGATGGCCGCCGTTTTTACACCGACGGCCCGTCGATTCACGATTTTCTCGAAGAGATGAGCCGGGATGTGTTCCAGCCGCGTGGGCTGATGACGGTAGGCGAGATGTCTTCGACGCAGCTGGAACACTGCCAGCGTTATGCGCGTCTGGACGGCAAAGAGCTGTCGATGACCTTTAATTTTCACCATCTCAAAATAGATTATCCCGCTGGGGAAAAATGGCGGCTGGCACCGCCCGATCGGGTGGCGTTGAAGCGTATTTTCTCTGAATGGCAGTGCGGTATGCACGGTCTGGCGTGGAACGCGCTGTTCTGGTGCAATCACGATCAGCCGCGCATCGTGTCGCGTCTTGGCGACGATGGGCCATTGCGCACGGAGTCAGCGAAAATGCTGGCGATGGTGCTGCATGGCATGCAGGGCACGCCGTACATCTATCAGGGTGAAGAGATTGGCATGACCAATCCGCACTTCACCGACATTGCGCAGTACCGCGATGTCGAGAGCCTGAATATGTACAAAATCCTGCGCCTTCATCAGGAAGAGGAGGACGTATTGGCCGTGCTCGCGGCGAAATCACGCGATAACGGCAGGACGCCGGTGCAGTGGGATGCCGGAGAAAATGCCGGTTTTACCCGCGGCACAAGCTGGATTGACCTTGCGCCTAATTATCGTGAGATCAACGTGGCGCGAGAACGGGAGAATGTTGATTCAGTGCTGCACACCTACCGCGAGCTGATCGCGCTGCGTAAAAGCATGCCGATCCTGACCTGGGGGAATTATGTTGATCTGGACCCTGACTCAGAAACTTGTTGGTGCTATCAGCGCGAGGACAATGGCCACACGCTAAGGGTGATTGCCAACCTCGATAATCAGCCCATACCGCTGGCTGAGAACCATTTTTCGCTCGAAGAAGGGTGGCAGCTGGTGTGTGCCAATTATGCCAATTCCGCGCAGCAGCTGACCAGCGGCCTGTTGCGGCCTTATGAATGTGTTTGGTTAAGTAAGTAAGCACGTAATCAGGGCAGGCAATCTGCCCTGATAGTATGAAAAGAATACCTCACTTTTATGCAGTAGCTTTATCAGCGATAAAATCGGGCTGAGTGATTTTATCATCCTTGATGTATAGCGAGTTATCCTGTTAATAAGGGGTAATATAATGCAAAGCTGTGGTAGTAAATGCGCGATATTTATTTCGTTTGATGCTGTTTCTCTGTCAGGCATTACCGTTGAAGCCTCGAAAACCGCGAAGGAATTATCCCGGCAAGGTTATCGCTGCTTTCTCGATCTTGGTTATGATATCAAATTCGATAAAGGTAATTTCGCTAAGGAATATGGCTATGAACGTGATATTTACCGCGATGTCTTTACGCTGGTTCGCGTTGACGATATTTTCGATGTGCCATTTTATAATCGGGCATTTATCGAAAAAACGCAGAATATATTAATAAGCCAAAAAACAGTTTCTTCGGATAAGGAAAAGGAGGCGTTAATTGCCTGTGTTAATCAGTCGGCACAGGCGCTGAGTGAAAAAATTCTTAACCTATGGCGCACTCTCGATATCAGCGCGGTGCTGGTGGAAAATGGCACTCTGCCTGAGAATATTATTTATACCAAAGCGCTTTATCGGGCGATTGAACACTATGGTCATGAACGCGGTTTGCATAAATATGTTATCTGGCGCGATCATGATTTGATGTGGAACAGCGAAAAGAAGGTGATGAAGTATGGCGAACCGCCGTATCCTTATGCGGTCAAGCCGGTAGCATCAGAATTTATCACCTACGTGACGCTGAATCAGGATTTGAAAGAGAAGCTGGAGAGCTGGTGCGATCATCAGGTTGAGGTCAGCGTTAAAAAGAACACCTACGATTTTACCGAAGACCTCTCAGGCACTGACCTACGGCGCTACTTTGATATCCGCGAGCAGGACATCATCATCGCCCGCACAACGCGAATCATTGCGCAGAAACGCATCGATCGGGACATCATTCTGACGCAGCGACTCAACCGCTTATTTGAACAGAATGATATCGATAAAAAGATTTTCCTGATTATTGCCGGTGATACTGAAGAGGACGATCATCATTATCACCATCTGCAAAAATTAGTGAAAAAGCTCGCTATCCTGCCACAGATTAAATTTATTGGCCCACTGCACCATAGCTGTATCTCACTGAGGACCGAACGCTTTACCATCGAAGATTTATATTATTCGAGCAATCTTGTCTCTTTTCTCACTTCATGGGATTACGACAGCTACGGCAATCCCATTGGCGAGGCGATAAGTTGCCAGCGCTGTTATATCGCGAGTCGCTATGAATATTACCATGAGGTTTACGGCCAGCATGGCTTTCATGCGCCGCTGATGAATATATCGGAAGGCGATGATGGATTGCCTGATGATGATTTTATCAATGATGTGTTTGCGTTGATTAACGATCCTGCTGCCATGCAGCGTATTGCGCAGGCCAATTTTGCGCTGGGTAAACGCGTTTTGTCTAATAATGTTATTGATATATTAATCTAATCCTGGAGGAAATATGCGCGATAATGTTGTCGTATCTGTTGTGCTGCCCGTATTTAATGAAAGTGCCAGAATCGATGCGGTGCTCAATTCACTTTATCATCAACAAACCCGCAATGAATTAATTACGCATGACAGCTATGAGCTGATTATTGTTGATAATAACTGCACCGATGATTCGGTAGCCAAAATCAATGCATTCAGCCAGCAGCATCCGGCGCTGGATATTCATGTCATTGTTGAAAAAGTGCAGGGCGTCTCCTCGGCGCGTAAGCGCGGCATGGATTACGCCTCTCAGCGGGCCAGTGTGCGCGATAGCCGTCTGGGCCGGGAAAGAAAGCACTACATCGTTTCGGCGGACGCGGATTGCACGGTGGATGCTTTTTGGCTGCATGAACTCACCGCCACGATGATCGCTGAAAACGGCGATTTGGGCACCTGTAACTACTACTACGATTTTGAGCACTTTCGCCAGCGGCCCAATCTGTTCCGGGAGATTCAAAAAACGCTGCGCTGCCGCGACTTCTCTTTCAGCCTGTTTGGCGGCTTCCCGGATGGCAAGGGCTTTGCCGTTGAACGCCAGCTGTATGATCGCGTCGGCGGCATCGAGATTTTTTACCAGCTTGAGCGCGGCCGCTTCGTCGAACACCTTTCAGATGACTGGGATTTCGGCATCCGCGTGATCGCCTGGGGCGGCAAACCAGTCTATGCCCGCGAATCCTGCGTGGAGATCAACAGCCGCCGCGTCGATACCATTCTTAATGAGGTGATCAACGGCGTGGCCTATGGGCGCGACGGCATCATCATCATGAAAGATGTCAGGCCCGAAACCAGCAGCAAGAATTGTGCGCTGGTTGATACCAACGAAGCGGAGTCGCAGCAGGCCTGGTTTTATTCAATCAAAGATTACCTGCCCAAAAATATCATCTTACCGGTGCTGTTAAACCCGCAGCTGTTGCTGGAGCGTGAAGACGTACGCCAGTTCTACAGCGGCCCGGTGGCCGACCGGCTCTACGCGCGCATTCATGAAATCAAATATGAGATGCGGATCATCGATTTCAAACCGATTCACGCCTACAAAACGCCCGCCTACCGGCTCTATTTTGAATTTCGTCATGAACTGTTTGCTGCGTTGCGGCGTGCCGTTGGCGAGGACATTGGCTATCCGCCGCCGCTGCCCGCCTGTTTTGATTCGGTTGCAGAAGCGGATTTCACGCGTTTTGTCGGCTACTTCTGCGAAGACCGCGAATCTGGGGAAGCCCACAACTATTTCGCTAATGGAGGTGTATTTTGATGAACACTGAAGCGCTGGCATCACTGAACGATATCGATCCCAATTATCCTGTGCCGCAGGTGTGGGATTTCCTGTCCCGTCCCGAAAACCACCTGTTTCTGGATTACGTCTATCGCGATCCCTTCGGCTGTCACGTTTTTCCCGGCGATATCGAAGCGTACCCGCTGGCTTCCTTTTTTGCCGACATGGAGCGTGAAATCAGCGAAGCACGGCAAATCCACCTCTGGGCCTACATTCCAACCTGCCGCTATCGCTGCCATTTTTGCCAGTATCCCACGGTGATACTCAACCCGAAAGCGGCCTCCTCGCAAGAGGTGTTCCGCGATCTGGTGGATTACAACATCAAAGAAGCGACGATGTGGCTCGAAAAAGTGCCGAGCCTGGCGCAGGCGGAAATCGGCGAGTTCAACATCTTTGGCGGCACGCCGTCGCTGTTGCCCGAGCCGGAGCTGCGGCGGCTGATGGCCTTTTACTATGCGCACTTTAACTTTTCAGCCGCCACCCTGCGTTTCGAAGGCGAGCCGGGCACGCTGAACCGGGAGTATATCGGCGTACTCAAGGAGCTGGGCTTCAGCAAAATCAGTTTCGGCACGCAGTCGTTTAACGATCAAATCATCGCCGCCTGTGGCCGCATGCACACCGCCGATGAGTGTGAGGAAACCATCCGCAGCGCCAGAGAGCAGGGCATCGACTGGGTCAGCGTCGATCTGATTTACGGCATGCTCGGACAAACCGTCGATGACGTTAAATACGACATGGAAAAAACCCTTGAGCTGGAGCTGTCCCATGTGGTCTGCACCAAACTGCACATGGAGGAGTTCATGAAAACGCGTACCGGCGTGTCCGGTGAACGCGAAAGCCTGTGGCAGAAAAAAGGGCTGATCAACATGAACAGCATGACCTTTCCGGGGTTGGGCAAGCAGTACCAGATGCGCGAGCTGGTGGAGCGCTATCTGCATAACGGCTATCAGGAACATCCCACCATGTATTTCCATCAGAAGCATCAGGCGCCTGAAAAGTGGAAGGGCATGATCACCGATCTCGATAAGCAATATCCGGAAGTGGCCATCGGCCTCGGCGGCAGTTCAAAGTGCACCCGCTCGGAGGCGATCAACATCACCGGCTATAAAAAATACAAAGAGGCACTGGATGAAAATCGCCTGCCGATTGAGGAAAGCCGCGGCATTTCAGACGAAGCACGCGAAGTCAACGCCTTCAAAATGGCGCTCTCCACGCTGATCCCGGTTAGCGAAGCGGTATTCCGCGATCGCTTCAACGGCCGGAGCTATCTCGATAATCCGCTGATCGCCCACACGCTGAACAAGCTGCAACACAAGGGGCTGCTTAAGGTTGATACCCAGCAGGTCACGCTTACGCCACCCGGCGTCACGCTGGTTGAAGCGATCATCAACACGCAATTCACCTTTGCAGAATCATGAGGCGCAGATATGAACAAGCAGAACGATACCACGCCGGTTTTCAGCTTCTATTACATCGCCATCGATACGGAAGCGGGGATCACCGCTGAGGATTTTATAAGCTTTGTGCGTGAAAAAGGGGTGCATATTCCCTGTTATCCCGGCTGGCGCTGGACCTTGCTGCACGGCCTGCGTGGCGAACGCGCGGGGCAGTTTATGATGCTGTATGAAATCGAAAGCGCCAGCCAGCGCGATCGTTACGTGACGGCGGACGGCAACCTGACGCCGGAAGCGCACGCCTTCTGGCAGCAGCATCCGCAGGCCCAGCCGCTGATTGCGCAATGGAAAACCTTCGGCACCTTTAGCGAGCTGCCGACCATTTATACCGACTATCAGCTGTTGGCTGATAACCCTCGCAGCACGGTACCGGACGGGCCGCGCTATCAGGCGAGCACAGAAGGCGAACCGATCGCCAGAGTCATCGGCATTCATAATCTGGCGCTGCGGCCGGGCGTCACCGCCGATGACTTTGAATCCTTTATTGCCGCCAATCATCACCGCATCGACGATTATCCCGACTGGAAGTTTCGCCTGCTGAAAGGGGTGCGCGGCAATCGCCTTGATCAATATGTGGTGCTGATGGAGATTGGCAGCCAGGCGGCGCTGGATGTGTTTTATCCGGAACCGGATCTGGCAACCGACCAGGCGGCGCAGTTTGCCAGCGCCCATCGCGATACCAAAGCGATGTACGAAGAGTGGAAGAAACTCGCCTCATTTTCAGGCTCGCCGCAGCTCTACACGGATTACCTCTCCGTGGCAGAAAGTCTGAAATAACGTGTAGAACCGGCACCGCCTGGCCAGCGCAGGCGGTGCTGATACGCACTCTCAACCCTTTGCTGTGGAATATGACGCCTTCATGACTATCAATCTGTCTGACAGAGATGTCGTCACACCGCTGCGCCAGCAGCGGGCGACACGGATGATCTTTTTTGTTGCCGGGCTGGGAATGGCCTCCTGGGCGCCGCTGATTCCGTTTGTGAAAAATCGGCTCAATGCAGATGACGCTACGCTCGGCCTGTTGCTGTTTTGTATTGCTGCCGGAGCGATGCTGATGATGCCGTTTACCGGCAGGCTGATCGCGCGCTTTAGCTATCGGTTGATCATTCTCTGCTGCTGCATCGCGCTGGCGTTGATCCTGCCGCTGCTGTTGATCGGTACCTCGTTGGGCGTACTGGCGGTACTGCTGCTCTGTTTCGGCGCGGCGAATGGCATTCTGGATGTCACCATGAACGCGCAGGCAATTGTGGTGGAACAGGCGAGCGGCGAGGCCAGGATGTCCGGTTTTCACGGCTTTTACAGCCTCGGCAGCATTGCCGGAGCGGGCGGCGTTAGCATGCTGTTAGGTGCTAATCTGCCTCCCATAATGGCTGCTGCGCTTGTCGCAGCTGGCGTGCTGCTGCTGGCGCTGATGGCCTTTCCCCAGTTGCTGCGTCGGCGTCACGCCCACCGCGCGCCACAGCAAGGCGTGTTGCAGGCGCTGTGCCATCGTGTGGTGCTGATTGTCGCCGTTCTCTGCTTCTTTATCTTCCTGATTGAGGGCGCCATGCTCGACTGGTCGGCGATATTTATGGCCACGGAACGCGGCATGGCGCTGCATCACGCGGGTTTTGGTTTTGCGATCTATTCGATTGCCGTAGCGATCGGACGGCTCTATGGCGATCGCATCATCAACCGCATCGGCGGCATAAAGGTATTAACCGGCGGCGGCCTGCTTGCCGCGGGCGCGCTAAGCGTGCTGCTGGTGAGCACCAGCGTGCCGCTGGCGCTGGGAGCGATCTTTTTTATCGGCCTCGGGCTCGCCAATATCATCCCGCTGCTGTTCACCACCGCGGGCAACCAGCCGGAACTCTCTGCGGATGTCGCCATTCCCGCCGTTACGCTGGTCGGCTACAGCGGCCTGCTGGCTGGCCCGGCGCTGATTGGCTTCTCTGCTCACTGGGTTGGCCTCTCCGCAACCTTTGTGGCCGGTGTTTTCATCCTGCTGGCCGTGGCGCTCAGTGCGCGTCAGGTCATGGCACGGCAATAACCTTGCCGTGCGCCGATTTTCTTACTTCTCCGTTGATACGCTAAGGAACCACCATGAAAGAGTATGATCAGCCGGTATTTAGCCTGCATTACGTTGGACTGAACCTCAAAAAAGGCGTGACCGCCGAACATTTCGAGCAGTTTGTGCAAACGCGTGGCGTACAGATTCCCGCCCATCCGGGGTGGAAATGGAGCCTGTTAAAGGGGCTGCGCGGCGAGCGGGAAAACCAGTACATGATGTTGTATGAAGCGGAAAGCGCACAGCACTACGCCCGCTACGTCGATGCAAAAGGGGGAAAAACCGCGCTCGCGCACGCTTTCTGGCAGGATAACCCCGATGGGCAGGCGTTGATCACAGAATGGAAAACCTGGGCCACCTTCGGTGAATTGCCGACTATCTTCTCTTATTATTCGCTGCTGGCGGAAAACCGCCGCAGTTCGCTGCCCGCCGGGCCTAATTATCAGCCACTGCCCGGCCAGCCAGCGATCCAGCGCGTCGTCGGCATTCATAATCTGGCGCTGCATCAGGATGTTGCCGCAGCCACCTTTGATCAGTTTATCGTTGATAACGTCCATCGTATCGACGATTACCCTGGCTGGAAATTTCACATGCTCAAGGGGGAAGGCGGCAACCGGCAGGATCAGTATGCTGTAATGCTGATCATAGAAAGTATGGCATCGCTGAATGCGTTTCATCCGGAGCTGGATGTCTCGACGCCGCGTGCGCTGGCTTTTGTCGCAGAGCATCAGGAGAGCGAGCGCATGTATGAAGAGTGGCGCGCTCTGGCGTCATTCTCCGGCGCGCCGCAGCTTTACACCGATTACATCACCATTGCGGGTAACGTGACAGCGTAATCCGCCTCGTCGGTGGCGTTTACCGTCACCGCTTTTTTAACTGCATGCGGAGGCAAAATGTATCGGCTTTATGGCACAGAACGTTCGGGATCGGCGGCCATTGAGATGGCGCTGGCGCGTTGTCAGGCTGACTATCGTCTGGAGAACGCGAGTTCGTGGCAGGAGGGCAGCGGCAGCGAAGCGCTCAAAGCATTGAATCCGCTGATGCAGATCCCCACGCTGCTGCTGGCGGACGGGGCGGTGCTGACCGAAAGCGCAGCGATACTGATTTATCTTGGGCTGGAATATCCGCTTTCCGGTCTGCTGTCGAACGATGCCGATCTGCGTGCGCAGCAGATCCGCGGGCTGATCTTTATCAGCAGCAACTGCTATGCCGCTATTGGCGTAATCGATTATCCCGAGCGCTGGCTGGCTGCTGCCCACGACACTGCGCTGAGCGCCCTGAAAACCGGCGCCTCGCAGCGACTGCATCAGCAGTGGGAGACGTTCAGCGATATCTTCAGTGCAACCGCTGCCTGGCGCCCGGACGATCCCGGCGCGCTGGAAATGCTTGCCTGTGTGGTCACGCGCTGGAGCGCAACACGACGCGAACTGCAACAAACCAGGCCCGAATTTTATGCCGCACTAACGCGCATTGATCGCCATCCAACTCTTACAGCCGTGCTGCAACGTCACTGGCCAGCGGAGTAATCGCTGCGGATTAACGCCCGCCGGCTTAACTCAGACATCCAGCCGATGGATCACGCTCACAAACTGGTTCACGCCGCTGTTAATTTCCCGCAGGCTGCGCGACAGATCGCTGATTTTTTCCTGCTCAGAAACCACAAACTGCTTTATCTCATCCATTTGCTGATGCATCTGCTTGATCAGGCTGGTATTGATCTCCACGACCGAGGTGATTTTGTGCGTCGCGCTCGCCGTGGAAGCGGCCAGACGGCGCACTTCGGCTGCCACCACGCTGAAGCCGCGTCCCGCCTCACCGGCGCGGGCCGATTCAATCGCGGCATTCAGCGCCAGAATATTGGTTTGTGCGGCGATGACGTTTATTGCTTCAACCACCTCATTGATGCTTTTGGCCGACGCGTTCAGCTGCTCGCCAATCTCCGTGGCCGCGCTGACTTTTAACGCCACCTGACCCGAATTGCGCACGGTTTCATCCAGCACTTCGTTGGCGTTATGGGTGATTTGCGACGTCTCTTCGGAAGTGGTCACGGCAATGTCCGCCACCCGCTTGGCGGCTTCCACGCGTGCGGTGATATCCGAGGCGATTTTGATCACTTTGCTGACGTTGCCGTCGGCGTCATAAATGGGGTTATAGCTGGCTTCAAGCCAGATGCGTTCGCCGCTGGCTGTTTTACGTTCAAAGCGACCGACAAAATGCTGGCCGCGGGTGATCTTTTGCCAGAAGTCAGGGTTCTCGCGATAGAAATTGTCATAGCAAAACAGGCGATGGTGCTTGCCGACGATGTCAGGCAGCACATATTGCATGTGCTTCAGGAAGTTCTCGTTGGCGGTAATGATCTCGCCAGTGTTGGTAAATTCAATCACCGCCATGGAGCGATCGAGGGCGGTGATCACCGCTTCTTTGTGCTTCAGCACGTGATGGCGTTCGGTGATGTCCGTTGCCAGCTTAATCACCTTATAGACATGGCCTTTCTCATCGCTAACCGGGAAATAGGTGGCGCTGAGATAAAAGCGCTGATGCTGCTTACTGAAGCGCTCAAAAATGCCGGTGATCGATTCGCCGGTGGCCAGCGTGTGCCAGAAATTACTGTAAACCGTCGAGCGGGCGTAATCAGGGCTGCAAAAAAGACGGTGATGCTTTCCCTGAATGTCGCTGAGTGAATAGCCGACCAGATCCAGAAATTGTTGATTGGCACTGATGATTTCGCCATCAGGCAAAAACTCAATCCAGGCAACGTGCTGTTTGATGGCATTGATATCGTTAACCATGCTGCTGTTTTTGGAAGAGGGCAGAGAAAAGCTCGATTTTTTCACACCAAACATATAGGACCTCGAAAAATTGCTGATGATTCAATGAGTCATTCGCATGAAAATATTTTCTGGTTACGAACGCTCACCCATCAACACCGTGCGGCACCTCCGGAAACGCGGTGAAAAACGCGCGTTCCCCGTGATAAAACCGGCGCTTTCTACTGAGCAGGACACCAAAAAACAACAAAGAATTAACCATAACGACTAAACAAGGTATCGGCAGCTCTCGCAGATATTTGAGAGGCGCGCAGCTAAATATCAGCAAAGCTTTACATTGGTCACGTTTAAGGCGGTCAGCGTGCCGGGCCACGCCATAATGTTACCTGGTTTTACAGCCGGGCAGCGTTAACCGAAGCGCAAGCTACACTGTGGGGTCACGCATTTCTGCGTCACTGCCTGACCAGGCCGTTCAGGCAGAAAATGAGAACCACGACAGATTATTTGCCACGGGAAAATTATGACAACGCGCAGCAGTAAAAAAGGTCATGCTGACCATCAACACAGCCATGATGGCAACGTCACGATAACCGGCGCCAGAACGCATAATCTGCAAGAGGTTTCACTGTCATTTCCGCGTGATGCCATGGTGGTCTTTACCGGCGTGTCAGGCTCGGGTAAATCCTCGCTGGCGTTTGACACCATTTATGCCGAAGCGCAGCAGCGCTATCTCGAATCGGTGGCGCCGCACGCTCGCCGTTTAATCGAACAGATCGCGGCACCCGATGCCGATGATATTCAGGGACTGCCACCGGCGGTGGCGCTCAAGCAGAGCCGGGGCGGCACACAGGAGCGTTCAACCGTTGGCAGCATGACGCGCATTGCGGTTAATCTGCGTCTGCTTTACTCCCGCGCGGGTAAACGCCCTGCGGATGTGCCTTTTATGACCGCCGAGGCGTTTTCGCCGAATAATCCGCAGGGCGCCTGCCCGGTTTGTCACGGCATCGGCGTGGTGCCGGAACTCAACCGCGCCGCGCTGGTGCCCGATCGCACGCTGAGCATTCGTGAAGGCGCCATCGCCGCCTGGCCCGTTGGCTGGCATGGCAAAAACCTGCGCACCATTCTTGAAATGCTCGATTACGACGTCGATGCGCCGTGGGATACCCTGCCCGAAAAGCAGCAGCAGTGGATCCTGTTTACCGACGAGCAGCCTTCAACGGGCGTTTACCCCGGCCTGAATGCCGCGCAGCGTCAGAAAGCGATCGCCGCAGGCGTCGAGCCCGATTACCGCGGCACCTACACCAGCCCGGCGAAATACGTGCTGCAAAATGTCTCGGGCGGCAAGGACTCGGTTAAAAAGCGGCTGTCCCGCTTTGTCACTATTGCGCCGTGCTCCGCCTGCCACGGCAAACGGCTCAATCCCGATGCGCTGACGGTGACTTTCGCGGGTCATGATATTGCCGTGCTGGGTGAAATGACCATTCGGCAGCTGAAATCAGTGCTGGTGCCGTACGCGGAGAAAACGTCCGCCGATCTGCCTGATGAAGCCGCGCTGCGCGAGGCGGTGATCCGGCTGACTCGCGATATTGTTGGCCGTCTTGACCAGCTTGAAGCGTTAGGGCTTGGCCACCTGTCGCTGGGTCGCCGCACGACGATGCTGTCGTCGGGCGAGCTGCAGCGCATCAGGCTGGCAACCCAGATGATCTCAAAACTGTTCGGCGTGCTCTACGTGCTGGATGAGCCTTCTGCGGGCCTGCATCCGGAAGATGTTGCCGCGCTGATGCCGCCGCTGCGATCGCTGCTCGCTGCTGGCAACTCGCTGTTGATCGTCGAACACAATCTCGACGTCATCGCCGAAGCGGATTGGGTGGTGGAAGTCGGCCCCGGTCCGGGCCGCCAGGGCGGCAACGTGGTCTACAACGGTGAGCCTGCGGGCCTGAAACACATCGCCACGTCAGCCACCGCGCGCTATCTGTTTAACGAGCAGCGCCCGCCGCTGCGCGAGCACAGAGCACCGAACGCCTGGCTGAGTCTGAAAAACGTCGCCTGTAATAACCTCAACGCGCTGGACGTCGACTTCCCGCTGGCCAGCATGACCGTGATCACCGGCGTTTCAGGCTCAGGTAAGTCAACGCTGCTGACCCGGGTGATCCCTGGCCTGCTGTCGCAGATCGATAACAGCGACGTTGATGAAGAGCAGGATGATGAGGCGCTGAAGCAGAGTGTACGCGGCGAGGTGGCCGCTGGCGGTGAGGCACTGAAACGTCTGGTGAGAATCGACCAGCGACCGATAGGCCGCACGCCGCGTTCCAATCTGGCTACTTACACCGGGTTTTTCGATACCGTCAGAAAGCTATTTGCTGACACGCCGGAAGCGAAAAAGCGGGGATTTGATGCCGGACGCTTCTCGTTTAATCTGCCCGAAGGCCGCTGTCCGGTGTGCGAAGGGCAGGGCATCATCAGCATTGAATTGCTGTTTATGCCAGAGGCCAGCGCGCCCTGTACCGCCTGCCGCGGCAAGCGCTACAACGACGAGACGCTGGCGGTGAAATGGCAACATCTCAGCATCGCCGACATTCTCGCGTTGACGGTCGATGATGCCGTGGCCGTGTTTCAACACAACGAACCGATTCAGCGTTCACTGAGCGCGCTGACCGCGCTGGGCCTTGGCTATTTAACCCTGGGCCAACCGGCAACCGAACTGTCGGGCGGGGAGTGTCAGCGCATCAAGCTGGCGCGTGAGCTGCAACGCGTGCAGCGCGGCAACGGTCTTTATCTACTGGATGAACCCTCTTCGGGGCTGCATCCGGCGGATATGGATAAGCTGGTGTTGGTGCTGGATCAGCTGATACAGCGCGGCAATACGGTGATCATGGCCGAGCATGACATGCGCATTGCGGCTGAAGCGGACTGGGTCATCGATCTTGGGCCAGGCTCGGGCGATAACGGCGGCCAGGTGGTTGCAGCCGGTTCACCGGCGCAGGTCAGCGCGTCAGCCAATAGCCGTACCGCGCCCTATCTGAAAAAGCGGCTTCACACCCGCGAGGCATAACACATAACCCGCCCTGGCATGGGTGCCGGGGCGGGCTGCCTGTTGTGCCGCATTAACTGCCTCAGAACAGATAACGCGCTCCAAGGGTAATTTCGCTGGAGGCCAGACGAGCTTTCATCTGCTCATCCTTCAGGCCGCGCACGTTGCCGAAGGTGTTGAAACCGCTTTCGACTTTACCCATATCGAGATAGCGGTAGCCGAGATCCAGGCTCAGACGCGGCACCGGCGAGTAGCTGACGCCTGCGCCCAGCGACCACGCCAGATTGTTCTGGCTGCTGGCGGCATACTGACGTGACGTGTTGCCCTGCCAGCCGCCTGCGTTAACCTTCGCCACGCCCAGCCCGGCGGTGCCAAACAGTGAAACGCCATAGCCAATATCATAGTCACGGTAAACGTTGAGCATCAGCCGTTCGGTTTTCAGCTTCAGGTGGTTATCGCTGGTTGCAAACGCGGTGGAGCCGCTGGTGAATTCCGCTTTCTGACGAAAAGTATACTCACCCTCGGTGCGCCAGCCGTTGCCGTACTGATAACCCATCGCCACCGCAGCGCCGTTCTGGCGATCCTTTTCTTTGCGCTCGACAAACTGCCCAACGCTCGGACGGCTACTGCTGTCCTGATTGCTGGCGCGCTGCTCGCTGTTGAGGAACTTCGCCGAGCCGTAATAGCCTTCATCGCTGTTTGCCGCCAGCGCCTGTCCCGCACTTAACATCAGTGGGAACATCATCAAACCCATTTTACTTTTCATGGTTATCCATCCTTAGTGTGTTATGCAGCCGTAAATTCTTTTTGCATGCTTTTCAACGCGTCCAGCGCGCAGGCCTGATCGAGATGGCCGCCCGGTGCGCCACCGACGCCGACTGCCCCAATGACCTGCTCACCTGATTTAATCGGTACGCCACCGGCCAGCAGCAGAAAGCCCGGAATATCGCGCAGGTTGGCGGCACCGGCATTTGACTGGGCGCTTTTCATCACGTTATCGGTGGCGTTTTTGGTGCTGAGCGCGGTAAAGGCCTTCATGCGGCTCGCTTCGAGCGTGTGCGGCCCGGCGTTGTCCATGCGCTTGATCACCAGCGGCGTTCCGGCACGGTCAACCACGGTGACCGCTACGCTGTAATTGTCTTTGGCGCAGACCTGCAAAACCTGCTGCGCCAGTTTATCGGCGAGGTCAAGGGAGAGGTTTTTCTGACTGAGAACGCCGGTTGCTGCGCTGGCGGCGGACACCATGCCGCTCATCAGCAGGGCACCTAACAGAAGTGATTTCATGGTATTGCTCCGTGTGTTTATGATGGAGCAATACTATGCAAGGCCGGACGGCGGCGAAATTAGCGCGAACACCTAACTTTCCAGGTGTTTTTACTTAGCTTCCTGGGTGAGTTCGCCATAAATCTTCAGCAATTTTGCCAGCGAATTGACCTCCAGCTTGCTGAATATATTGGCGCGATGTACTTCTACCGTGCGCGGCGACAGCGAGCGGCGCTGAGCGATCTCTTTACTGGAGTAACCCTGCACTATTTCGCCCAGCATCTCCTTTTCGCGCGCGGTCAGGGTGGCCAGCTTTTGCTGCAAAGGTTGCAGCCGTTGCTGCGCGTCAAAGGCGATTTGCTGCCGGGCCATAGCGTCGCCGACCACCTCAAACAGCAGGTCGGCATCCACCGGTTTGGTCAGAAACTCATGTGCGCCGTTTTTAAAGGCACGACGGCATAAATCGATATTGCCGTGCCCGGTCATCACGATCACCGGAATCGCTAACCCCTGTTGCGTCCACTCTTCCAGCAGCGTCAGCCCGGATTTTCCTGGCATGCGAATATCCAGCAGCAGGCAGCCTGCCAGGGCAGCAAGATCGCCAGCCTGCTGTTGAAACGCCTCGGCACTGTCGAAAGCCTGCGTCTGCCAGCCAACGGTCGAGAGCAACAGGCTCAGGGAATCACGCATCGCCGCGTCATCATCGATAATCCAGATATGCTGATTCATTGCGCCTCCTCGCGCTGCGGGGGAAAGTGCAGCGTAAAGCAGGCGCCTGCGCCCGCCACATTGCAGGCTTCAATGGTGCCGTGAAGGCGCTGCACCAGCGTATCGGTCAGCGCCATGCCGAGGCCAAGCCCGGCGGCGCGGGTGGTGAAAAAAGGCATAAAAACATGCTTCAGCGCCTCAGGCGAGAGACCCGTTCCGCCATCGGTAAGCGTTAACACAAGATTCTGTTTTTCATGTCGAACCTCGAGATGAATCCATGCGCTGTACGGATTGCCGGTCTGTGCCTGAACCGCATTGCTGACCATGTTATGCAGGATCTGTTCGATCCACAGCGGCGGCGCCATAAAGGGCGGCAGGTCGCTGGCGATCGCACTGCTGACCCGCACTTTCCCGGCATCGAGTTCATTATCCAGCAGCTTGCAGACACGCAGCCAGAGCTGCTGCAAATCGATTGGCTGATACTCGGGGTGCTCAGCGGTGAGCTTTTGGCGGAACTGACTGAGCAGGGCATCGATGCGCTTGATCTGCGCGATAGCCGCATCGAGCAGCGTCGGTACCTGTGCGGGATTATCCTGTTTGATCAGCCGTAAGGCGGCATTGTTGTAGTTCATGATGGCGGCAAGCGGCTGGTTAAGTTCATGCATCATGCCCGCCGCCAGCTCGCCAAGGGTGTTCAGGCGAATAAGTTCGTTGTAGCGGGCGCGCAGGGCGGCGCTGTCGCGGCGACGCTTGTTGGTTTGAAACTGAATCAGCAGGCCGATCACCAGCGCCCAGAACAGGGCGGGAGAACCGATCAACCACCACGGCAAGGCGGCCCACTGCGGATTATCGCCCGCCGACACCACAAACGGCTGCGTCGGGCTGGCCACGCTTTTATCCCAGCGCCACCAGGTGTCAGCATTGCCCTGGCTGAACAGCGTCGTTGCCTGCTCAGTGATGGCGAGATGGGCGAAGGTTTTCTTCTCGCCCAGGGTTTCGAGCAGGATCGGCAGGTCGATCAATATCGACAGGTGTGCGCTGTTCAACCAGTAGCGTCCGCCGCCCGCAGCTACGATAGGCGCACGATTTTCAGTCTGCTCGTGCTGCCGCCAGCGAACAATCTGCGGCAGAATATGCTGCACATCGGCAACGTGCTGGCTGGCCGGAAGCAGCGGAATAATGGCGTCGTGCTGCGACAGCTTTACGGTGATTTCACGGTACAGAATGCGATAATCAGCGGATCTCGCTTCATACTGCTGCTGTAAAAACCAACCGCCTAATGCCGCAGCGCTGAGCAGCGTAAGCAGTAACCAGCAGAGAATCCTTAACATACCCAATCCTTTTGATGTTAGTGAGCAAGTTCGCGGTGGGAGAGAACAATCCCTGTCAATCCAGGCGGCTGATTATCACCCTTTTTCGCTTAACGTTGCGCTTTTTCTCGCTGAAATCACGCGGCACTGCTTTGCGGCCGATCACTGAAAGCGACAGGTACAGACGACAGGTTAAGTCGCCTGTTCGCCTTTTGATATGTGACGTTGTCACTCGATAAAAACTCGCCAGTTTTCAGGCATAAAAAACGGGACCGCGGGGTCCCGTTTTACGCTCTATTAGCTAAACCGGCGCGTTACACCACCAGCAGTTTGCCAGCGGCATGTTTGCGTTTATAAATCGCCATCGTCAACAGCAGCGGCACGATGATGGCAACCAGCATGGCGATGCCGTAGATAGCCCAGTACTGGGTTTTCACCGAAAGAATCGCGGGTAATCCGCCGACGCCAATGCCGTTAGCCATTACGCCGGACAAGCCGCAAATCAGCCCGGCTGCGGCCGATCCCACCATGCCGCAGAGCATCGGGAAGCGGTACTTCATGTTGATGCCGTACATCGCCGGTTCAGTAACGCCAAGGTAGGCGGAGATGGCAGCGGGCACCGAAATTTCCCGTTCGTTGACCTTCTTACTCATAAAGATGATGCCCAGCACCGCCGAACCCTGCGCCATGTTGGAGAGCGCAATAATCGGCCACACCGGCGTGCCGCCGAGGTTCTGGATCAGCTGCAGATCCACGGCCAGCGTGGTCTGGTGCACGCCGGTAATTACCAGCGGCGCGTACAGGAAACCAAACAGCGCGGAGCCGATCGGCGCAAATGGACCGGTCATCAGGTGGCTGACGCCCCAGGCGATGCCATTACCGATAATGCGGCCAAACGGCCCAATGATGGTATGCGCGAGGAAAACCGCCAGCAGCAGCGAAACAACCGGCACCACCACCAGCGTCAGGTAGTCGGGCACGATGCGTTTGAGCTTCAGCTCAATCCACGCCAGCGTCAGGCCAGCGAGAATCGACGGAATAACCTGGGACTGATAGCCGACCTTATCGATCGAAAACCAGCCAAAATTCCACACTTCCGGGACTTGCTGGCCAAGCAGGTAGGCGTTCATCAGCTGTGGTGAGACCAGCGTGATGCCCAGCACGATGCCGAGGATCGGCGTGCCGCCCATTTTCTTCACCACCGACCAGCAGATGCCTACAGGAATGTAGAAGAAGATCGCCTCACCGATCAGCCATAAAAAGTCGTAAACACTTTTCCACACCACCGAGGCTTCGGTCAGCGGCGCGTCGTTGTAGAGCGGCAAATCGCCAATCAGGTTGCGGAAGCCGAGGATCAGGCCGCCGCTGATCAGCGCAGGCAGCAGCGGAAAGAAGATCTCCGCGAAGTGAGAGATCAGGCTTTCGTGCCACTTCATGTTCTGGCGCGCCACCCGCTTGGCACTCTCTTTGTCGGTTCGGCTTAGCTGGGTGCGTTCCAGCAGCACGTTATACCAGTCGCCGACGTCGGTGCCGATCACCACCTGAAACTGACCGGCATTGGTAAAGCAGCCCTTAACCATTGGCAGGTTTTCAATATCTTTTGGCCGGGCTTTGGCGGGGTCGTTCAGCACAAAGCGCAGTCGGGTGATACAGTGCGAAACCGTGGCTATATTACTTTTCCCGCCAACCAGATCGATGAGGTTATCGATATCCTGCGGGTTACTTTTTATCGCCATATTGACCTTCCAGAGGATGAATGATGAGAAAAACTGATGGCCTGGGCTGTGCGAACTGGCCGTTTTGTATAACTGACAGCGCATCAAGAACATAGCTGCTAACGTTGCAGACCGATATCAGGAACGTTCCATTAATTGAAAACGATCACAAAATAGTCGCCAGGGACGATTTGGCTTATGTTTTGCCAACGGGACGGCAGGTGCGAGGGCTAAAAGGCAGTTTGAAGCAGGCGTTTTCAAAGCAGAAACAGGGAAGGCGGCAGGCGTATTTTGTTTAGCAGCCCAACAGAAAGGGAAAGAAATTTAACGTGCTTCACCAGGCAGCCGATTTTTTCATTATCAGAGTTGGCTATGTCTGTGCATTCTCTACGGGCCTTTTCAGATCAATGCCATAGCGAAAGTAGCAAGAGATGATCTTATTCGGCCAAACGATATTGGCACTAAACAAAGCGTTACCTGATTTCACTGCCGACTTAGACGTAATTCAGCAAAGCTTTGCCATTTAATTCCTAAGGACAGATCGCTATAACTCATGCCGTTACGTTGTTAGACAGCCTTAAGCGCGACTCTTATCTTTCGTCATGATTTGTAAACCTCATGGCAACCATTTGATAAGGGAATACGTTTGTCCAGATATGCACAACCCACGCGCATTGCGCAGGCGCTGACACTCGCCGTGTTAAGCAGCGTCATGGCCTTTTCCTCGCCGCTTTATGCCGATGAGATTCTGAAGCCGGGCATTACGCCAGCCACTGACATCAGCCAAATCCCGGCGTCCGCGAAGCTGCGTAAAGACACCGTGGTGGCGGGTATCTCTGAACCTCAGGGCATTTTCAATCCCTATTTCTTCGTCAATGGCTGGGATGAGAACGTTACCAACGTCATCTTCTCGCGGCTGATCGACTGGGACAGCCAGGGCAAGCTGGTGCCTGGCCTGGCAGAAAGTTGGTCGGTCAGCGACGATCATAAGGTTTACACCATTAAGCTCAGGCCGAACTTAACCTTCAGCGACGGCTCGCCGTTAACCGCTGAGGATGTCGCGTTCACCCTGACCGTGCTTCACGATCCGAAATATGATGGCGACACGGATATCACGCTGGCCAACATTGCCGGTGGAGCCGATTACAAAGCGGGCAAAGCCGACAGCGTCAGTGGGCTGAAGGTGATTGATCCGCTGACCTTGCAGGTGACCACCACGCAGCCAGGTGCCACCACGCTGGCAAAAATTGGCGGACCGGTGCTGTCAAAAGCCTGGTACGGAAAAAATTATCAGCGTGGCAATCTCGACTATCTGCGTACGCTCAACGGCAAGCCGCTGGGCAACGGCCCTTACGTTTACGATAAATATATTCCCGGCCAGGAAATTCGCTTCCACGCCAACACGCGCTTCTATCGCGGCACGCCGTCGGTACCTCGCTTTATTTATCGCGTCACCAATCCATCGACCAACTTCCAGCTATTCCAGACCGGCGAGACCGATTACGACGCCTTTACCTCCCGTCCGGATGATATTGAACAGCTGCGCATGCTCGGTTTTGCCAACATCAACCTGTATGGCTCCAGTGATTACAGCAAAGTGGAATTTAACCTGCATCGCCCGGCGTTGCAGGATGCAAAAGTACGCCAGGCGCTGATCTACGGGCTGGATCGCCAGAAGCTGATTGATGTGGTTTATCAGGGTTACGGCAAGGTGGCGATTGAGCCAATAGCGCCCATCTCCTGGGCGTGGAACGCTAACGGCGTGAATCCGTATCAGTACAATCCTGCGCGCGCTAACCAACTGCTTGATGAAGCGGGCTGGAAGAAGGGACCGGACGGCATTCGCGTCAAAGCGGGCAAACGGCTGGAACTGACGCTGCTGGTGAGCAAAAAAGTGTTGAACGATGCACTGATTCCGATCGCCAAAGAGAACTGGCAGCAAATTGGCGTGCTGCTCAAGCCGCAGGTGGTGGATTTCAACGCCTTGATGTCGCAACGCAAGGCGGGGAACTACGATCTCGCCTCGTTCAGCACCAGCACGCTGAACGATCCGCATGACGGCGTGTGGGATTTCTACAGCAAGGAAGCCACCGAGTCGGGCTATAACAACCCGCAGGTCGACGCGCTGATTAATCAGGGCAACGCCGAGCTTGATCCGGAAAAGCGCAAGCCGATTTACAACCGGCTGTATCAGGTGCTGGCCGAGGATCCACCGGCGATTTTGCTTGCTTACCGGCAGATTCTCTCCGCCAGCAGCGCCCGCGTCACCGGTTTTAAACCGGATATCTACAACGGCCTGACCGGCAGCCTGCCGAACGTCACCATCGCCAAATAATCGGGTGGCCAGCGCTGGCTGGCCATTGCGCAGAGACGTGCATGAAAAACTTTATTCTCCGACGGCTGCTGCAAACGGTGCCAATGCTGCTGTTTGCCTCGCTGATCATCTTTATGCTGTTTGCCAAAACGCCTGGCGATTTCATTGATGGCAACGTCACGCTTACCGCCGCGCGCGCCGCCGAGCTGAAGGCCATTTACGGCCTCGATCGGCCACTGCTGTGGCGCTACCTGCACTGGCTGGGTCAGCTGCTGCGCGGCGATCTTGGCTTTTCGTTGCAGTATCAGATACCGGTAAGCCAGCTGCTCAATCAGTACATCTGGAATTCATTTCTGCTGGCGAGCATTGCGCTGCTGTTTTACTGGGGCATCGGCCTGACGGCGGGCGTAATCTCCGCGATGCGGCCTGGCTCGCTGTTTGATTATCTGCTCAGCGTGGTGGTCTTCGCTGCGATGTCGTTTCCTACCTTCTTTCTCTGTCTGCTGCTGATCAAATGGTTTGCGGTGGATCTGCACTGGCTGCCGGTAGGCGGCATGACCAACACCGGCAGCGACGAGACCGGCTGGGCCTGGGTTGTGCAGGTTGCTGCGCATCTGGTGCTGCCAGTGCTGGCGCTGGTGATGCTGCAAGCGGGCAGCCTGACGCGTTATTTTCGCGCCAGCATGCTCGACGTGGTGAAGATGGATTTTATTCGCACCGCGCGGGCAAAAGGGCTGCGCGAGCGTACGGTGATCTTTCGCCATGCGCTGCGCAATGCGCTGTTGCCGGTGATTACGCTGCTCGGCTTTGAGCTGCCGGGGCTGTTTTCTGGCGCCATCATCACGGAAAAAGTCTTTAACTGGCCGGGTGCCGGGCATATTCATCTCGATTCGCTCGCCGCGCGTGATTATCCGGTGCTAATGGGCTTTACGCTGTTTCTCGCGGTATTAACCATTCTGGGCAATCTGCTGGCCGATGTGCTTTACGCGTGGGCCGATCCGCGCATTCGGGTGAAATAATCATGTTAAGTACGCTGTTTTCCACCCGTCGCCTGCGCAAGGCGATTATTCCGACAATGGCCAACGTGACACCGTCACCCTGGCATCTGGCGTGGCGCGCGCTGCGCCATAACCCGCCGGCCATGCTGAGCCTGGCATTATTAATTATCATGGCTCTCTGGTGCGTTGTCGGGCCTTACTGGTCGCCGTGGCAGAACGACGCCACCGATGCGCTGATGGTCAATAAGGCTCCCGGTGCTGCGCACTGGCTGGGCACCGATTTCCTTGGCCGCGATGTCTATACGCGCCTGCTGCTGGCCGGGCGTATCTCGCTGATGATCGGCCTGATGACCATGCTGCTCTCGGTAGCGCTGGGCTATCTGCTGGGTGCGCTGGCCGGCTATCGCGGCGGCATCACCGATAAACTGTTGATGCGGCTGGCCGATCTGGTGATGACCATTCCCAGCCTGCCGCTGCTGATCGTCGCCGGTGCCATGCTCTCCGAGCTCGACTTTTCCGCCGAGTCGCGTGTTTACATGGTGGTGATCATGCTGAGCCTGCTGGAGTGGCCAAAGCTGGCGAGGCTGGTGCGCGGACAAATTCTCTCGCTGCGTGAGCGCGACTTTATGCTGGCAACCCAGGTGCTTGGCCTGTCGTCGCGTCGACGGCTGTTCCGCCATCTGTTGCCCAACACCGTGCCGTTGTTGATTGTGATGGCGACCATGGCGGTCGCTAACGCCATTCTCACCGAATCCGCCCTGAGCTATCTCGGCCTTGGCGTCGTGCCGCCGACGCCCTCATGGGGCAATATGATGGACGCTGCCAATAGCCTGATCGATTTTCAGCGCCGCCCGTGGTTATGGATGCCGCCCGGTATTGCCATCTTTCTTACCGTGATCGCTATCAATGTGCTGGGCGATGGCCTGCGCGATGCCCTTGATCCAAAAATGAAACCGGGGCTGAAATGAGCACACCATTAATTTCGTTCGAAAACTTATCGGTCTCTTTTGCCGGCGAGCAGGGCCGGGTACGCGCGGTGCAGCAGGTGAGTTTTTCCCTGCAACCCGGACAGACGTTGGGCATCGTCGGCGAGTCGGGCTGTGGCAAAAGCGTTACCGCGCTGTCGCTAATGGGATTATTACCGGCTCAGGCGTCGCGCATCGATGGCGGTGCCATCCGGTTTGAGGGGGAAGATCTGCTGCAATTAAAACCGAAGCGCATGGCCGATCTGCGCGGCAACGCGCTGGCGATGATCTTTCAGGAGCCGATGAGCGCGCTGAACCCGGTGTTAACGCTGGGTGAGCAGCTGTGTGAACCGCTGATCCGCCATCGCGGCGTCACGCCGAAGGCGGCCTGGCAGCAGGCGACACAGCTGATTAGTGACGTCGGGCTGGGCCGGGCCGAAAGCCTGATGCGCTGTTATCCGCATCAGCTCTCCGGCGGCATGCTGCAACGCATCATGATCGCCATGGCGATCAGCTGTCAGCCGAAGCTACTGATTGCCGACGAGCCGACCACCGCGCTGGATGTCACAGTACAGGCGCAGATCCTGCAGCTGCTGCGTGAACGTGCGCGGGCACAGCAGATGGCACTGATGCTGATTACGCACGATCTCGGCGTGATTGCGCAGATGGCGGAGCAGGTGGTGGTGATGTACGCCGGAAGGGTGGTTGAGCAGGGTCCTACCGCCGACGTGCTGCGTCAGCCGTTGCATCCCTATACCCGAGGTCTGATCGCCTCACGGCCGGTGCCCGGCGAGCGCCGTCGCCGCCTGTGGTCAATTCCCGGTCAGGTGCCGGATCTGGCGGCACTGCCCGCCGGGTGTGCCTTTGCCGATCGCTGCGATCGCGTTTCAGCACGCTGCCGGAGTGCCGTGCCACCGCTGATCGGCGACGTGCGGCGAGCGGCTTGCTTTCACAGTGAACGCGCGGAGGCGCAGCCATGAACCATGACTATGTGATTGAAGTCGACGGGCTGAAAAAATATTTTCCCATCCGCGATGGCTTGTTTGGCCAGGAAACCGGGCAGCTGCGCGCCGTGGATGACGTTAGCTTTCGCATTCGTCGCGGTTCCATCTTTGGCCTGGTCGGCGAATCGGGCAGCGGTAAAACCACCGTAGGGCGCACGCTGCTCGGGCTGTATGAACAAACCGCAGGCCATATTCTCTGGCAGGGGCAGGATCTGCAGCAGTTAACCGCGCGACAACGCCAGGCGCTGCGGCCAAAAATGCAGCTGGTCTTTCAGGACCCTTACAGCGCGCTGAATCCACGCATTCGCGTCGGCGACGCCATCGGTGAGGCGATGTTGCAGCATAAGTTGTGTAGCCGGGCAGAACTGCGGGACAAGGTGCTGCAGGTGATGACCATTTGCGGTCTGGCCGCGCAGCATTATGATCGCTTTCCGCATGAGTTTTCCGGCGGACAGCGACAGCGCATCGGTATTGCCCGCGCGCTGATCCTGAATCCTGATTTTATCGTCGCCGATGAGCCGATTTCCGCGCTGGACGTGTCGATTCAGGCGCAGATTATCAACCTGTTTTCCGATCTGCGTGACGATCACGGCGTCACCTTTCTGTTTATCTCGCACGATCTCGGGGTGGTGGAGCACCTTTGCGATGATGTCGCGGTGATGTATCTCGGTCAGCTGGTGGAAACCGCCAGCCGCGACCGGCTGTTCAGTCAACCGCTGCATCCTTATACCCAGGCGCTGCTGGCGGCGGTGCCGACGCTCCAGCCGCAGCAGAAACCGTCACAGATCGTGCAGGGTGATATTCCCGATCCGTCGAATCCGCCGCCGGGCTGTCGCTTCTCTTCGCGCTGTCCGCTGGCAACAGCGCAGTGCCGCAGCGAGGCACCGCGTTTGCGGCAGGTGGCTGAAGGGCATCAGGTGGCGTGCCATAAGGTTATGTCAGCATGAAATATGTTGGTCACTGTTGCGATTAATAAACACGTGCAGAGGGCCTTTATTTCATAATAATGACAGTGCGGTTTATTTTTCTAATCTAAACCGCAGCTCAATAAACCGTAAATACGCATGCTGGAATAACCCTTCCTTTATTTTATTCACCTGTAAATAAATATGTTCTCCTGCTGCGCAATCCGCCTTTCAATCCGCATCAATCAAGGCTTTTGCTTATATTCCCTGCGTTTTTTTATTACCGCCGCACGCGTTTACTTACATTCCAGGTGTTATTCCCCAAATTAAAAAATAGCGCGTTTAATGTTCCTTTAAGGTTCGGCTTATATTCTCGCTGAAGTCTTAACCGGCCACCTTTTATCCTTATTTTAGCCGTGCAGAAGCGTTGCGCTGCGGCGTTGTGCTGCCGGTTATTTAACGGTTCAGGCGCCCTTGCCGCACGGCATTTTTCGCATTAAGGAACAGACGTTATGGCTTTTCTTCCTTTTTCTCGCCCTTCACTCGGTGTAGCTGAGCTGGCTGCCGTTGAAGCGGTGTTTCGTTCGGGCTGGATCACCACCGGCCCGCAATGCGCGGCACTGGAACAGGCGTTTTGTCAGTTCACCGGTAATCAGCACGCCATTGCGGTGAGCTCCGCCACCGGCGGCATGCACGTTGCGCTCATGGCGCTGGGATTGCAGCCGGGCGATGAGGTGATCACCCCCTCCATGACCTGGGTTTCCACGCTGAATATCATCACTTTATTGGGCGCTACGCCGGTAATGATTGATGTCGATGACGACACGCTGATGGTCAGCGCTGAGGCGATTGAAGCGGCCATTACGCCCAATACGCGCGCGATTATACCGGTGCACTTTGCCGGTGCGCCGCTGGATCTCGACGCTATCCGCGCGGTGGCCGAACGCCACGCGATCCCGCTGATTGAAGATGCGGCGCACGCCATCGGCACGCACTACAAGGGCAGGCCGGTGGGGCAAACCGGCACCGCTATTTTCTCCTTTCACGCGATTAAAAATATCAGTTGCGCCGAAGGCGGCATGGTAGTGACCGATGATGCCGCCTTCGCTGAACGCATGCGCATGCTGAAATTTCACGGGCTGGGCGTCGACGCCTTTGATCGCTTTACCCACGGTCGACAACCGCAGGCTGAGGTCATTATGCCGGGACTGAAATATAACCTGCCCGATATCAGCGCGGCGATTGCCCGCGTGCAGCTGGAGCGGCTGCCCGCCTTTAACGCGCGTCGCGACGCCATCGCCCAGCGCTATCTCAGCGCACTGCGCGATCTGCCTTTTGCACCGCTGGCGCTGCCCACCTGGCCGCATCAGCACGCCTGGCATCTGTTTATTATTCGCGTTGACGAAGCGGCCTGCGGCATCACCCGCGATGCACTGATGCAGGCGCTGAAAGATCAGGATATTGGCAGCGGGCTGCACTTTCGCGCTGCGCATACCCATCGCTGGTATCGCGAGCGCTATCCACAGCTCTCGCTGCCCGCCACCGAGTGGAACAGCGAACGCATCTGCTCGCTGCCGCTGTTTCCCGACATGACCGACAGCGACGTCGAGCGCGTAATCACCGCACTGCGCACGCTCGGGACCAGAGGATGACGGAGATGCTCATACAAAAAATCTCGGTGGTAATTCCGGTGTTTAACGAGCAGGAGAGCCTGCCGGAGTTGCTGCGGCGCACCAATGCCGCCTGCCAGCGCTGTGAACTGGATTACGAAATCGTGCTGGTGGATGACGGCAGTCAGGATGACTCCGGTGAGATGATCGCCGCGGCGGCGAACCAGCCGGGTAGCCACGTTGTCGCTATTCTGCTTAACCGCAACTACGGCCAGCACTCGGCCATTATGGCGGGCTTCAGCCACGTCAGTGGCGATCTGATCGTCACGCTGGATGCCGATCTGCAAAATCCCCCGGAGGAGATTCCGCAGCTGGTGGCCGCCGCGCAGCAAGGCTACGACGTGGTGGGAACGGTGCGGCAAAACCGCCAGGACAGCTGGTTTCGTCGCCGCGCCTCACGCACCATCAACCTGCTGATTCAGCGCGTAACCGGCAAGGCGATGGGCGATTACGGCTGCATGCTGCGCGCCTATCGTCGGCACATTATCGACGCAATGCTCAATTGCCACGAACGCAGCACCTTTATTCCGGTGCTGGCCAACACCTTTGCCCGCCGCACCATTGAGTTGTCGGTCACCCACGCCGAACGGGAGTTTGGCGAGTCGAAGTACAGCTTTATGCGGCTGATCAACCTGATGTACGACCTGATCACCTGCCTGACCACCACGCCGCTGCGCATGCTAAGCGTGCTCGGCAGCCTGATCGCGCTGACCGGCTTTGCCTTCTCAATCACGCTGATACTGCTGCGGCTGTTCTTCGGATCCGCCTGGGCCGGTGACGGCATTTTTATGCTGTTTGCCGTGCTGTTTATCTTTATCGGCGCGCAGTTTATCGGCATGGGCTTACTCGGCGAATACATCGGCCGCATCTACAACGACGTGCGCGCCCGGCCTCGTTATTTCATCCAGCGCGTCATCTATCCCCAATCCGGCGCATCCGCACAGGACTCTGAATCATGAAAACCATCGTCTTCGCCTATCACGACATGGGCTGTACCGGCATCACTGCGCTGCTGCGCGCGGGTTACTCTATCGCTGCCATTTTCACCCACGCCGATGCCACCAGCGAAAATCATTTCTTTGGCTCGGTCGCCCGGCTGGCAGCGGAAAACGGCATTCCGGTTTACGCCCCGGATAACGTTAATCATCCGCTGTGGATCGATCGTATCCGGGCGATGGCGCCTGACATGCTGTTTTCCTTTTATTACCGACACCTGCTGGGCGAGGAGATCCTCGCCTGCGCCGCGCAGGGGGCGTTTAACCTGCACGGTTCGCTGCTGCCCCAGTATCGTGGCCGTGCGCCGCTGAACTGGGTGCTGGTTAACGGCGAAACACAAACCGGCGTCACGCTGCATCGTATGGTGAAACGCGCCGATGCTGGCGACATTATTGCGCAGGCGACGCAAGAGATTGATGCCGAGGATACGGCGCTGACGTTGCATCATAAGCTGGTGCACTGTGCGGATAATCTGCTCAATGACGCGCTGCCCGTGATGCTACAGGGGAAAATAGCGGGCAGGCCGCAGCGGGAAGAGCAGGCAACGGTGATGCGCGCCCGCACGCCGGACGATGGTCGTTTGATCTGGTCGCAGGCGGCAACGCAGCTGCACAACCTGGTGCGGGCGGTGACCGATCCCTGGCCCGGCGCCCTGGCCTGGGCGGGCACCACCAAATTCACCGTCTGGAAAAGCCGGGTCGTGGCCGTGGCCGGTGACGCAGCGGGCAAGCCGGGCACGGTGATCTCTACCGCACCCTTTGTGATCGCCTGCGGTGAAGGCGCGCTGGAGATCGTTACCGGCCAGGCAGATAACGGCGTTTACATGAACGGCAGCCAGCTGGCGCAAAGCCTTGGCGTGGTGCCGGGCGCGCTGCTCGGCTCACAGCCGGTGGCCACGGCGAAACGCCGCACGCGCGTGCTGATCCTCGGCGTCAACGGCTTTATCGGCAATCACCTGACCGAACGGCTGCTGCAGGATGATAATTTTGAGGTGTTTGGGCTGGATATCAGCGCCGACGCCATCAGCCGTTTTATCGGCCATCCACGCTTTCAGTTTGTGGAAGGCGACATCAGCATCCATTCAGAGTGGATCGAATATCACATCAAGAAATGCGACGTTATTCTGCCGCTGGTGGCGATCGCTACGCCGATTGAGTACACGCGCAATCCGCTGCGGGTATTTGAGCTCGACTTCGAAGAGAACCTGAAAATCATTCGCGACTGCGTGAAGTACGACAAGCGCATCATTTTTCCGTCGACCTCGGAAGTCTACGGCATGTGCGATGACGACAGCTTTAATGAGGATCATTCACGGCTGGTGGTCGGGCCGATCAACAAGCAGCGCTGGATCTATTCGGTGTCCAAGCAGCTGCTGGATAGGGTGATCTGGGCCTACGGCGATAAGCAGGGGCTGCGTTTTACGCTGTTCCGCCCATTCAACTGGATGGGGCCGCGGCTCGATAACCTCAATGCCGCCCGCATCGGCAGCTCACGCGCCATTACCCAGCTGATCCTCAATCTGGTTGAAGGATCGCCGATCAAACTGATTGACGGCGGCAGCCAGAAGCGCTGCTTCACCGATATCAGCGACGGCGTCGAGGCGCTGTTCCGCATTATTGAGAATCGTGCGGGCAACTGCGACGGGCAGATTATCAACATTGGTAATCCGCATAACGAGGCGAGTATCAGAGATCTAGCTGAACAGCTTCTGGCGAGCTTTGAGCGCCATCCGCTGCGTGCGCAGTTTCCGCCGTTTGCCGGCTTCCGCGAGGTGGAAAGCAGCAGCTACTACGGCAAAGGCTATCAGGATGTTGAGCACCGCAAACCTTCGATCCGCAACGCCCGCCGCCTGCTGGAGTGGACGCCACAGGTGGCGATGGAAACCACCATCGACAACACGCTCGATTTCTTTCTGCGCACCGTCGAGGTGCAGGGCGACGCCTCATGAAAAAAATTGGCCTGCGCATTGATGTGGATACCTGGCGTGGCACGCAACGGGGCGTGCCAGCGCTGCTCGATCTGTTCAACAAGCACGATATTCAGGCAACCTTCTTTTTTACCGTGGGGCCGGACAATATGGGGCGGCATCTGTGGCGGATGCTGAAACCGGCGTTTTTATGGAAGATGCTGCGATCGCGCGCCGCCACGCTTTACGGCTGGGACATCGTGCTGGCGGGTACCGCGTGGCCGGGCCGGGTGATTGGCGAGGGTCTGGCGTCGGTGATCAACGCCACCACCGATCATCATGAGGTCGGGCTGCACGCCTGGGATCATTTTGCCTGGCAAACCTGGGCGGGCGTCTGGCCGAAAGAGCGGCTTCATCAGCAGATCCAGCGCGGCCTGACGCTGCTGGAAAACATTACCGGCAGCACCATCTGCTGTTCAGCGGCGGCGGGCTGGCGCGCCGATGGCCGTGTGGTGCAGGCCAAAGAGCATTTTGCCTTTCGCTATAACAGCGACTGCCGCGGCACCGCGCCATTTCGCCCATTGCTCACCAATGGCCAGCCGGGCACGGTGCAAATACCGGTGACGTTGCCCACCTGGGATGAGGTGGTCGGCACGCAAACCAGCATTGCCGGTTACAACGATTATATTCTCAGCCGCATGCAGGCCGATTCCGGCACGCCGGTTTACACCATTCATGCTGAGGTGGAAGGCATTAGCCAACTGGCCGCCTTTGACCATCTGCTGACGCGCTGTAAAGCGCAGGGCATCGAATTTTGCCCGCTGGGCGCGCTGCTACCCGCCGACATTAACCGGCTGCCGCTGGGGAAAGTGGTGCGTGGGCAGATCGCCGGGCGGGAAGGGTGGCTCGGCTGCGAAACACGGACTGGGGTTGAGCCATGAATCATCGTCGTAATGGCCTGTTGCTGCTGGCCTTGATCGCGCTCTATTACCTGCTGCCGCTGGAATTCAGGCCGCTGTGGCAGCCCGACGAGATGCGCTATGCCGAAATCAGCCGCGAGATGCTGCACAACGGCAACTGGATCACGCCGCATTTTCTCGGTCTGCGCTACTTCGAAAAACCGGCGGCGGGGTACTGGATCAATAACCTCGGCCAGTGGCTGTTTGGTCATAATAATTTCGCCGTGCGCATTGGCGCGGTCGCTTCCACCCTGACCAGCGCGCTGCTGCTTTACTGGCTCGGCTGCCGTCTGTTTGCCAGCCGTCGCATCGCGCTCACCGGCAGCCTGATTTTTCTGACCTCGCTGCTGGTGTATGGCGTCAGCACCTATGCGGTGCTGGATCCGATGCTCACGCTCTGGCTGGTTGCTGCCATGACGCTGTTCTGGTGGGCAAGTCACGCCGGGAGTCGCGCGCAACGCCTTGGCGGCTGGCTGCTGTTTGGCCTGGCCTGCGGCATGGGCTTTATGACCAAAGGCTTTCTGGCGCTGGTGCTGCCGGTGCTGGCGATTGTGCCCTGGGCAGCGTGGCAGCGGCGGCTGAACGAATTACTACGCTACGGCCCGCTGGCGCTGCTCAGTGCGGCACTGATTTCTGCCCCCTGGGCGCTGGCAATTTATCACCAGCAGCCCGATTTCTGGCACTACTTTTTCTGGGTTGAACACATACAGCGCTTCGCCGACCAGGATGCGCAGCACAAGGCGCCGTTCTGGTACTACCTGCCGATGTTGATCGCGGGCACGCTGCCGTGGCTGGCGCTGCTGCCGGGTGCGCTGTTCACGGCGTGGCGTCAGCGTACCGCCACGCCGGGCATGCTCTATCTGCTCTGCTGGACGCTACTGCCGCTACTGTTTTTCAGCATCGCCAAAGGCAAGTTACTCACCTATATTTTGCCCTGTTTTGCGCCGCTGGCCCTGCTGATCGCCGCACACGGACATGCACTGGCGGCCCGCGCGTCGAGCACGCTGCGCGTTAACGCGGTGATCAATGTGCTGTTCGGCAGCGGCGCGGCGCTGCTGATCATTCTGGTGCTGGCACCCTGGGGCATCGGTAAACATCCGCTGTATGCCGCCGACGAACTGCTGCCGCTGAGCCTGGCGCTGATCGCCTTCGCCGGTTGGGCGCTGGCTGGTGCGCTCAGCCTGGGAGCGGCGGCGCGCCGCTGGCAATGGGCCGCGCTCTGTCCGCTGGCGCTGGCGTTGTGCATCGGCGGGGCGATTCCGCGCAGCGTGGAAAACAGCCGTCAACCGCAGGGCTTTATCCACAGCGTCAGTGACAAACTCACCGGCAGCCGCTATCTGCTCAGCGACAATCCCGGTATTGCCTCGGCGCTTGCCTGGACGCTACGGCGCAGCGATATTTTGTTATATGACCAGCAGGGCGAGCTGCGTTATGGCCTGAGCTATGCCGATGCGCAGGACCGCTTTGTCAGCGGCGATCGTTTCAGCGCCTGGCTGGCGGCGCACCGTCAGCAGGGCACCGTTTCGCTGGTGCTGCTGCTGGATCGCGACGAGCCGCTGCCTGCGGATCTGCCGCGCGCGGATGTGGTCTGCCGTAGCGATCGCATGCTGCTGCTGCAATACAAGCCGACGCCATGAACAGCAATCTTCTGCTGGTACTGCTTACCAGCCTGTTGAGCTGTGGCGGCCAGCTGTGTCAGAAACAGGCGGCGCGCCAGCGCACTCGCTATGGCGTCATCGGCTGGCTGCTAAGCGGGCTGCTGCTACTGGCCGCGGGCATGCTGATCTGGCTGCGTGTGCTGCAACGTTTGCCGGTTAGCCTGGCTTATCCGATGCTGAGCCTCAACTTTATGCTGGTGGCGCTGGCGGCGCGGCTAATCTGGCGTGAAAAGCTGTCGCGCCAGCAGTGGCTGGGCACGCTGCTGATTGTGGTGGGCGTGGCATTAATGGGGCGATACGCATGAAGGGACGCGGACTGGCGCTAGCCAGCATGCTGTTGGTTACTGCTGCCCAACTGATGCTGCGCTGGTCAGTGGTGCAGTTGCCGCTGACCAGCGCCGAATGGCGAACCTTACCGCCGTTGCCGTTAAGCGTACTGGCAGGCGGTCTGTTCGCTTACGGGCTGTCGATGCTCTGTTGGACCGCGGCGCTGCGTCATCTGGCACTGAATCGCGCCTATCCGTTGTTGAGCATCAGTTATCTGCTGGTGTGGGCGCTGGCGCTGTGGTTGCCGGGCTTTCACGAGCCCTTTCACGCCGGAGCCGTGCCCGGCGTGTTGCTGACGCTTGTCGGCCTGCTGCTGCTCTGGCAGCGCGGCGAACCACGGTGACAACGTCACTTAGTCGGCGCAATAAACCAGGTGCCGGAATAGGGGATTGGCAGATAATCGCTGAAGATCTGCTGGAGGGTCTGTTGCGGGTCGACATCCTGAAACAGATCGGGATAGAGCGTTTTGGCGAAGAACTCGGTGGCGGCGACGTGCCACGGGCTGAGATAAAAGTTATGCCACAGCGCCGCGGCCTGATGGTTCTGCACCGCACGCAGCGCTTTCAGGCCATTTTGCTGCCCAATCAATGTATCCAGGCTGGCGCGAGCCTGCTCAGCGGAGACCGCCGGACCCAGCCGGAGTGCGCCTTCAGCATCGGGGCCGCCGGTGCCGGTGGCAAAATAGAGATCCGGCTGCGCTGTAATTACCGCTTCCTCGTTAAGACGACCAAACACGCCAGACACCGCGCCTGCGGCAATATTGTCGCCACCCGCAAACTGCAACAGCTCGCCAAGGCTGCCGTTAACCGCCGTCACGCAACATTCGTTGCGCCGTCCCAGATGCAGATGTAACAGCACGCGCGGCTTGCGTCCGTGATAATCGGCCAGCCGCTGCTGAATACGCTGCATGTGCTGGTGATAAAAGGCGTTAAATCGGGCGGCGCGTGCGGGTTGGCCAAGCACTTCGCCAAACAGCGCCACGCTCGCTTCGGTATTTTTCAGCATGTGCACCCGCAGATCCACGGTGATCACTGGAATATGTGCCGCCTTGAGCATGATCATCAGCTGCTGACCGGCATCGCCTTTGCGCGCCAGCTGCGGCAGGATCACCAGATCGGGCTTCAGCGCCAGCACCCGCTCCGGGTTCATATCGTTCATGCCGTCGAGGCCCAGCGCGGGAATCTGTAACATCGCCGGAAAACGCTGCGCAAAGCTGTCCCAGGTTTGCCGATCGTACTTTTTCAGATCCTGCGGCCAGCCAACAATGCGCTGAAACGGATTGCCAGGCTCCAGCATCGCCAGCGTATAAAGCATGCGGCTCTCCCCCAGCACGATGCGCTGCGGATGATCGGGCACCTCAACGCGCTGACCATCAATATCGGTGACCGTGCGCGCCAGCACCGTCGGGCTGATCAACAGCAGGCCCAGCAGGGCCGCCGTGAAGGTGCGCCACAGGGCGCGCTTAGAATTCAACACGGGCTTGTACCATCAGGTTGCGGGTTTCGCCCTCACGCACGCGCAGATTGCCGCCGCTGGAGGTGTAATAGTGCTTATCGAACAGGTTGTTAACGTTCAAACGCAGCTGGGTTTTTTCGCCAAACAGGCGGTTGTTCCAGGCGATAAAGGCGTCGGCCACCGCATAATCGGGCAGGGTAAAGCTGTTATCGGGATCGCCCGCGCGCGTACCGATGTAGCGTGCGCCGCCGCCCACGCGCCAGTCACCGGGCACGCTACGGATAGTGAGGTTATGGCTCAGGTAAAGGGCGCCCGAATGGGTCGGCGCATTTTGCAGACGATTGCCGTTGTTGGCGGCATTCACGCCGTCGTCAACGATCTCCGCCTTGTCATAACTGTAGCTGGCGCTGAGATCCCAGTCCGGCAGGATTTCGCCGTTCAGCTCAAACTCTGCGCCGGTGGAGCGCGCCTTATCGATGGCGCGGGTGGTGCCGTTGATGCTCAGCGACATATCCTTTTCATCGATGCGATAGAGCGCAACCGAGGCGAACAGCTGTGGCGAGAGTTGCCACTTGCTGCCCACTTCCCAGGTGGTGCCCTGTTCGGGCTTACCGACGTTGCCATCATCATCCACGTCGGTGGAGGGCGTGAACGAACGGCTGACGCTGCCGTATAGTGAAACGTCCGGCGTAAGCTTGTAGATCAAACCCGCCTGCGGCAGGAACTTATTGCCTTCGTCATCCAGCGTCTGCACCACCGGATCAAAGCCACGCGAGGCGCGCTGCTCATAGTGCTGATAACGGCCGCCCAGCACCGCAATCCACGCTGGCGTCAGGGTGATGCTGTCTTTAGCGTAGAGTGAACGGCTGTGAATGCGATTAAGATTGTTAGCGTTGGTGCGGTTTTCGCTGCTGTCGTCCACGATCGGTGAGCTGATCGTGTACTCAGGATCGAACAGGTTGAAGTTGCTGGTCGCCTTGCCCTGATACTGATGCGCCCGATAGGTTTGATTCATCTCATAATCGGTGCCGAACACCAGATCGTGTTTCATGCCCAGCAGCTCCGGGCTGCCGATCAGATCCCAGGAGACGTAACGGGTTTTGTGGTTAAAGCCGCGATTGGCATCGGCGCGCCGCGTGACCTTGCCGCTGCTGGTGTTCACCGCAGTGACGCGCACTTCGTTGTTATCGTAGCGGCGCTGGTTCCAGCCGAGGCTGACGCGCGTGCTCCAGCTGTCGTTGAACTGCCAGTCATAATGCGCATTCAGCGATTTGTTATGGCCCCAGGCGTGATTGGCGGTGTCGTCGAGCCGATCCTTGTAGCCAATATCCACCGGCTTGCCGTTGATGAACGCCGTACCGCGATCGTAAGGAATGTCGTAGCGATAATCTTCGTAACTGACTAAAAAGCTCGCCTGCTCACCAAACCACTGCAACGATGGCGCGATCAGCGTGTGCTCATCGCTGCCGAAGTTGCGCCAGTAATCCTGATTTTGCTTCTCCGCCACCAGTCGCACGGCGAAACCGTTGCCCAGCGGCCCGGTCACATCCAGCGTCCCTGCGCCTCCGCCTTCGCTGGCGTAACGGCCGCTGACCGCACTGTGCCATTCGTACTGCGGTTTTTTGCTCACCACGTTGATGACGCCGCCAGGATTCTGAATGCCGTAGAGCAATGATGCCGATCCCTTCAGCACCTCGACCCGCTCGGTGGCGGCGTTGAGATTCAGCCCCTGGCTGCTGCGAATGCCGTCGCGATAGATCGAGCCATCGGCATTGGCTCCGAAGCCGCGGCGCACGAAACCATCTTCGGTTCCGCCCAGCGTGTTCGCCTCCGAAACGCCGCTGACGAAGCGCATCGCATCGCTGAGACGGGTAGCCTGATAATCATCCAGCTGCTGCTGCGTCACCACGCTGACCGAATTGGCCTCATCAACGCGGCGAGTTGGCGTCTTGCCTGCCACCGACGCGGTGGATGCGCCGTAGCTTTCTTCAGCGCGCGGCGCGGCGGATACCACCAGAGTATCGGCTCTATCCGCCGCCGCGCCGTTGCCGGAGATGCCCAGCGTCGCGCCACACAACGAAAGTAACAGCGTGCGCTGTTTTGCAGCAGAGAGTGAAGGTTTGTTCATGATGTTTACTGACCCTGAATGTCGCCAATGGCGTAACGCCGGAGAGCAAAGCAATAATCGCGGATACCTGTGCGGCACCCGTCATGTAATTGAGAATCATTCAAACATTAAAGGATGTAGCAGTACATCTTTATTTCGGCCTGTTTACTACAGAATGACGCTGCGCTGAACTGACGGGGAACCCCAGGGATTTGTTTCTTTATCTCTGTTAAATAACGGTTTTTTAATTATTCTCTGCTAACACCTGATTTCATTAAGGGTAATAAGCACTTCGCGGAAAAGCCGCAGTGTATTCAGTCACTACAGAAACGGCGCGTCAAACACCGCTTGCAATAGACGATTGCAATTATTAGCTTACCGGACGCAACAGGCGCAGGCGCCTGCCTCACACACTGAATGCTAACCCGGAGCAGATGATGGCCGCCGATAACAGCCTAAAAAATCGTACCGACCTGCTGGGCGAACGTTTCCGCCTGCGTGAGGCGCAGCTCTCGCCGCGTCTGCAGGCGGTGGCGCGTTACATCAATACGCATCGCGAGAGCGTGCTCGACAGTACGGCAATTGAGATCGCACGGGCGACCAGCACCTCTGACGCCACGGTAATCCGTGCGGTGCAGGCGTTGGGGTTTGATGGCCTGCGCGAGCTGAAGCAGACACTGCAAGCCTGGTTCGGCCCGGCGATGAACTCAGCGGAGAAGATGAGCACCACGGTCAGTGAACTGACCAGCGACGTCAATGCGGGCATCGATTTTGTGTTGCAGGGTCATCAGCGCGCCTGCGAAGTGCTGGCGGCGGCGGCAAATCGTCAGGCGGTTACCGCGGCGGTGACGCAGCTCAGCGAGGCGCGGCAGGTGGCTATTTTTGGCATTAACGCCTCGGGTATTCTGGCGGATTACAGCACGCGGCTGTTCATTCGCATCGGCCTGCCGGCGGTGAGCCTGAATCGGTCGGGCGTGGCGCTGGCGGAGCAACTGCTGGCGTTGCAGCGCGGCGACGTGCTGATCATGATGGCGCAGAAATCGGCACACCGCGAAGGCACCACGGTGATCCGCGAAGCGAAACGCCTTGGCGTGCCCATTATTCTGCTCACCAGCGCCAGCGATTCATTTTTTGCCCGCGAGGCGGATGTGGTGATCAACGTGCCGCGCGGCGGTGAGAATGGCCGCATTCCGCTGCACGGCACGGTGCTGGTCTGTCTGGAGATGATCGTGCTGTCGGTGGCGACGGCGATGTCAACGCGCACCGTGAAAACCATGAAGCGCTTGCAGGATCTCTATCGCGGCCTGAAGCCCGCCAGCCGCAAATAGCGTCGTTTACCCCAGCCGCGCAGGCATTAGTCCGTCAATGATCACCTGCGGCGTGCCCTGTGAGCAGCGCTCAATACGGCCTTTAACGCCATACACGCTGGCCAGCGTCTCCGGCACGATAACCCGTTCCGGCGCGCCTTCGGCAATCAGCTTGCCCTGTTTCAGCATCAGCGCGTGATCGCCGTGGCGCAGGGCAATATTGATATCATGCACCACCACCACGGTGATCATATTGCGGGCGGCAGTTTCGCGACGAACCAGATCCATGACGTGAAACTGATAGTTGAGATCCAGCGCGCTCAGCGGTTCATCCAGTAGCAACAACTGTGGCCGCCGAATCAGTGACTGCGCGAGACCCACCAGCTGTTTTTGCCCGCCGGATAGCTCGTCGAGATAACGCATCGCCAGATGCGCAATGCCGAGTTGCTCCAGCAGCGCGAGCACTTCCTGCTGCGCCGCCGTGCTCAGCCTGCCGCCCGAGGCGCGCTGCGCCACGATAATCGATTCGAGTACGTGCAGATGCACGCCCGCAGGCAGCGACTGCGGCAGATAAACTACCCGTTCAGCACGCTGGGCAAACGGCTGTTTCATCAGGTCATTGCCGTTGAGCCAGACCTCACCGTGCCCTTTGCCAAGGCCCGCCAGCGCACGCAGCAGGGTCGATTTACCGCAGCCGTTTGGCCCGAGCAGCACGGTGATTTTACCCGGTGGCAGCGGCGCTACCTGTAAATTTTCCAGCACCGGCTGCTTGCGATACCCGGCGCTGAAATCGCGCAGGCGTAATCCCTGTTCGCTCATACGTTCCCCCGGTGGCGCAAAATGATGCTGAGAAAGAACGGTACGCCAACCAGCGAGGTCACAATGCCCACCGGCACGATCACGCCCGGCACGATATTCTTCGAGACCACCGAGGCGATCGACAGCACCAGCGCGCCGATCAGCGCACTGGCAGGCAGATAAAACCGGTGATCCTCACCAAACATCAGGCGGGCGATGTGCGGGGCGACCAGGCCGATAAAGCCGATCGGTCCGACAAACGCCACCGCCAGCGCCGACAGAATGCTGATGCGCAGCAGGGTGGTCAGCCGCAGACGGCGCACGTCGATGCCAAAACTCACCGCCCGATCTTCCCCCAGCCTTAGTGCGGTCAGCTTCCAGCTGCTGCGCAGCGAGAAGGGTAGCAGCATCAGCAGCGCGGCGCTGAGCACGCCGAGCTTGTCCCAGGATGCGCGCGCCAGACTGCCCATGGTCCAGAACACCAGGCCCTGCAACGTATCCTCAGTGGCGATGAACTGCATCATCGACACCAGCGCGTTGAAGGTAAACACCAGCGCAATGCCAAACAGCACCACGCCGGATGAGGAAACCTGGGTCCAGCGGCTGATGCCGTCGAGCATCAGCGCGGCAAACAGGGCAAACACGAAGGCGTTGGCTGAGATAAACCACTGATCGGCGATGCCAGGAATGCCAATACCGAGCACGATCGCCAGCGCCGCGCCAAAGGCCGCCGCCGATGAGACGCCAAGAGTAAAGGGGCTGGCCAGCGGGTTGTTAAGGATGGTCTGCATTTCAGCACCGGCGAGGCCAAGTGCGGCACCCACCACCATCGCCATCAGGGCATAGGGCAGACGAATATCCCAGACGATGATGCGCGTACCGGCATCCACGCTGGCCGGTTCGCGCAGCGCATGCCACAACGTCTCCAGCGACAGTCCGGCGGGACCGAGAGTGAAATCCAGCAGCAGCGAAGCGAGAATCGCCAGCAGCAGCACGCCAATCCACAGCAGGCGGCGGCGCAGCACCCGCTGATACTGGGCCATCGCGTCCGGCTGGGCCAGCGGCGAAGAGTCGGTTGTCATGATCAAATCCTGTGTGACCGGCAAAAAAGCGCAGCCACAATAGTGCAGGTGATAATAATTATCAATTCTGCGCCAGGGTCATGACGTGGATTTGCCCGTCTCTTGCTGTTCTGCCAGCAGCCCGATCAGGTGACGCACCGCTACCGACGGGTTATTACGCCGCCACGCCAGCGCGACATCGGTAAACAGCGTGTTACCGCTAATGGGATGAAAGCGCACGTGGGGATGGCTGATACAGGTCATCGATTCGGGCACGATGGAAAAACCGCAGCCCGCGGCGACCATGCCGAGCGAAGAGGCGATTTGCGGCGACTGAAGCAGCGCATCGGGATGAAAACCGGCGCGCAGACAGCTGCTGATCACCAGCTCATAGAGGCTGGGCGCCACTTCACGCGGAAACATGATCATCTGCTCGCCGATCAGCTGGCTTAACGACAGCGACGGGCTGCCGCTGAGCGGGTGCGATGCCGACAGGGCAATCAGCATACGCTCGGTGGCGATCACCTTAAGGTTAAACGCCTTGCTGCTTTCGCACGGCAGACGAATAAACGCCGCATCCAGCAGCCCATCCTGCAAATCCTCCATCAGCGACGCCATGTTCTCTTCACGGGTCAGCAAGTCCAGCGCCGGATAGCGCGCCCTCACATCACGCAGCAGCTGAAACACCGCCGGATGAAAGGCCACTGAACTGGCAAAACCCAGCGAGAGCTGGCCGCTGATGCCACGCGCAATGCCGCGCGCCTTCTCCAGCGCATGATCCGCCAGTGCGACAATCTGACAGGCATCCTGATAAAACGCGCTGCCCGCTTCGGTCAGCGCTACGCCGCGCGTCAGTCGTTTAAGCAACGGCGTACCGATCTCCCGCTCCAGCCGCAGGATCTGCTGGCTGAGCGGCGGCTGTGAAATACCGAGCATTTCGGCGGCACGGGTAAAATTTTGCGTTTGCGCAACGGCAACAAAATAACGCAGATGGCGAAGTTCCATATCAAAAACGTCTCAAAGTGGTGGACTTTCGGTATTGGTATTCACCGCTGAACCGAGTCAACATTAAGTTAATCCAGCTTAACAGTTAATCGACGAGGTAACGTATGACCAATTCTGTAACCGATTGTTTATGCGAGGAACAACTTGTAAACACCGTCAGAGGCTTACAGCAGAACAAGCCAGAAAGTGTTATCTATCAAACCTCTCTGATGAGTGCCTTGCTCAGCGGCGTTTATGACGGTACCACCCGCGTGGCAGAGTTGCTGCAAAAAGGGGATTTTGGCCTCGGCACCTTCAATCAACTCGACGGTGAACTGATCGCGTTTGACAGCGAAGTTTATCAACTGCGCTCTGACGGCAGCGCCAGGGAAGCGGATCCTGAGCAAAAAACGCCGTTTGCGGTCATGACCTTTTTCAATCCGCAGTATGAACATCGCTTTGACCGCGCCGCCAGCCGCGACGAGGTGCATCAGGTGATTGATCAGCAGGTGCGCTCCGATAATCAGTTCTGCGCGCTGCGCATCAGCGGCCGCTTCTCCTCGGTGCAAACCCGCACCGTGCCCTGCCAGTTCCGGCCTTATCGCTCCATGCCTGAAGTGCTGGATAAACAGCCGGTGTTCCGCTTCAACGACTGTCAGGGCGAACTGATCGGCTTCCGTACGCCGCAGTATATGCAGGGCATTAACGTTGCCGGTTACCACGAACATTTTATTACCCGCGATCGCAAGGGCGGCGGCCATCTGCTCGATTATGTCCTGGAAGCGGGCGTGCTGACCTTTGGCGAGATCAGCAAATTAGTGATCGATCTGCCGCGCGATAACGATTTTCTGCGCGCCAACCTGAACCCTGACAATCTCGACGCGGCTATCCGCGCGGTTGAAAGCTAACCTGAGGCGAAAACCATGAAGAATCCTGAAAGCAAAATTTGGCAACACGGCGCCGATCTGGTGGTGGCACAGCTGGAAGCGCAGGGCGTTAAGCATGTGTTCGGTATTCCCGGTGCAAAAATCGATAAGGTGTTTGATTCGCTGCTCGATTCCACCATTCAAACCATTCCGGTGCGCCATGAAGCCAACGCCGCCTTTATGGCCGCGGCGGTGGGTCGCCTGACCAGTAACGCCGGTGTGGCGCTGGTTACCTCCGGTCCTGGCTGTTCCAACCTGATTACCGGCATGGCCACCGCTACCAGCGAAGGCGATCCGGTGGTGGCTATCGGCGGCGCGGTGAAGCGTGCCGACAGCGCCAAGCTGGTGCATCAGAGCATGGATACCGTCTCGATGTTCCGTCCGGTCACCAAATATGCGGTGGAAGTCACCGATTCGTCCGCACTGGCAGAAGCGGTTTCCAACGCCTTTCGCTATGCCGAGCAGGGTCGCGGCGGCAGCAGCTTTATCAGCCTGCCGCAGGATATTGTCGACCAGCCCGCCAGCGGCCAGCTGTTGAGCAGCAAGGCGCGGGTTCAGCTCGGCGCGGCGCCGGATGCCACTATCGATGCGGTAGCGCGCGAGATTGCGCAAGCGAAAAACCCGGTGTTTCTGCTCGGCCTGATGGCCAGCCAGCCGGAAAACAGCGAGGCGCTGCATCGCCTGCTGGCGCGCAGCCATATTCCGGTCACCAGCACCTATCAGGCAGCAGGCGCGGTACGTCAGGAGCACTTCTCCCGTTTTGCCGGTCGCGTTGGTCTGTTTAACAATCAGGCGGGCGATCGCCTGCTGCAACAGGCCGATCTGATCGTCACCATTGGCTACAGCCCGGTGGAATATGAACCGGCGATGTGGAACAGCGGCAACGCCACGCTGATTCACATTGATGTGATCCCGGCGGAAACCGACAACCGCTATCTGCCGGATGCCGAGCTGGTAGGCGATATCGCCGCCACGCTGGACAAGCTCGCTGCGCGCATTGAACAGCCTTTGCAGCTCAGCCAGGCCGCCGCCGCCGTGCTCGACGATCGTCAGCATCAGCGTGAGCTGCTGGCGCTACAGGGCAAAAACCTCAACCAGTTTGCCCTGCATCCGCTGCGTATTGTGCGGGCAATGCAGGACATCATTAACAGCGACGTCACGCTGACGGTGGATATGGGCAGTTTCCATATCTGGATCGCCCGTTATCTCTACAGCTTCCGTGCGCGTCAAATCATGATCTCCAACGGCCAGCAAACCATGGGCGTGGCGCTGCCATGGGCCATCGGTGCCTGGCTGGTCGATCCTGGCCGCAAAGTGGTGTCCGTCTCCGGCGACGGCGGCTTCCTGCAGTCGAGCATGGAGCTGGAAACCGCGGTGCGGCTCAAAGCCAACGTGCTTCACATCATCTGGGTGGATGAGGCCTACAACATGGTGGCGATGCAGGAAGAGAAAAAATATCAGCGCGTTTCCGGCGTGAAGTTTGGCCCGGTTGATTTCAAAGCCTATGCCGAAGCCTTTGGCGCCGCCGGTTTTGCCGTCAACAGCGCTGCCGAACTGGAGCCGACTCTGCGTAAAGCGATGGATGTGCAGGGCCCGGCGGTAGTGGCGGTGCCGGTAGACTATGCCGACAACCATCTGCTGATGGGTCAGCTGCATCTGAATCAGATTCTGTGATCATTAAGAGGGAAGAGAACATGAAAACCAAAGTTGCACTTGTCACTGGCGCAGGCCAGGGAATTGGACGGGCGATTGCCCTGCGTCTGGCAAAGGATGGTTTTGCCGTGGCGGTCACCGATTACAACGCCACCACCGCAGAGCAGGTCGCGGCGGAAATCAACGGCGCCGGTGGCAAAGCGCTGGCGTTACAGCTTAACGTCGCCAGCCGTGAACAGGTGTTTGCCGCTGTAGAACAGACGCGCGAGAAACTGGGCGGCTTTGACGTGATCGTGAATAACGCGGGCATTGCGCCGTCAACACCTATCGACGAAATCACCGAAGAGGTGATCGATAATGTCTACAACATCAACGTGAAAGGGGTGATTTGGGGCATTCAGGCTGCGGTTAAGGCATTCAAAGCGCAGGGTCAGGGCGGTAAAATCATTAACGCCTGTTCGCAAGCGGGCCACGTCGGCAATCCAGAACTGGCGGTCTACAGCTCCAGTAAATTCGCGGTGCGCGGCTTAACCCAGACCGCCGCCCGGGATTTGGCACCGGCGGGCATCACTGTTAACGCTTACTGTCCAGGCATTGTAAAAACGCCGATGTGGGAAGAGATCGATCGGCAGATTTCCAGCGCCGCGGGCAAAGCGCCAGGCTACGGTACGCAAGAGTTCGCCAAACGCATCACGCTGGGACGGCTCTCCGAACCGGAAGACGTTGCCGCCTGCGTGGCCTATCTGGCCAGCCCCGATTCCGATTACATGACCGGCCAGTCGCTGCTGATCGATGGCGGCATGGTATTTAACTAAGCACAGGGTGGGCAGTGGATCACAGCTCCTGTAAACAGCGCGTCACGGAAGCCATGGTTTCCTGCATACGCGCTTCGCAGCGGCGATAGTAAGTCCACTTGCCCACTTTGCTCGCCTCAACCAGCCCGGCATCGTGCAGCGCCTTCAGGCAAAGCGAGGTGGCGGGCTGTGACAAGCCCGCCTTATCCTGAATCAGGCTGGCACACACGCCGTAAACGTCAAAATCGTACAGCTGGCTGTAGCCAGCGAACGACTCCGCCGGGTTTTTCAGCCACTTCAATACCGCCACGCGCGTTGGGTTTGCCAACAGCTTTATGGCATTTTCAGGTGTCATGCCGCCTCACAGACGTATCAGGATGAATAATAAGGGTAGTCAGTATATCCCTTATGGTTGCCGCCATACAGCGATGCGCTATCCGCCTCGTTCAGCGGATGTCCTGCCGCAATGCGTGCTGGCAGATCGGGGTTGGCAATAAAGCTGCGTCCAAAACCAAACAGATCGCCCCAGCCTTTTTCCAGCATCGTCTGCGCTTTCTGTGGCGTATAGCGACCGGCATACATGATGGTGGCGCTAAAGGTGCGGCGCAGATCGGCGCGGAAATCTTCCGGCATATCCGGGCTGTTATCCCAGTCCGCTTCGGCAATGGAAAGATAGCCGATACGCAGCGTATCCAGCAGTTTAGCGGCGGTGATGTAGGTGTGATGCGGATCGCTTTCCACCAGGCCAAGATAAACGCGCTCTTCGTCGGTGCTGGTAAACAGCGGCGCAAAACGTACGCCGACGCGCTGGCTGCCAAACACCGCGCTGACCGCTTCAACGATCTCTTTCAGGAAACGCAGACGGTTTTCCAGCGAGCCGCCATATTCATCGGTGCGCAGGTTGGTGTGCTCAGAGATGAACTGATTGATCAGATAACCGTTGGCCGCGTGCAGCTCAACGCCGTCGAAGCCTGCCGCTTTGGCATTTTCTGCCGCGGTGCGATAAAGCTCAACAATCGCTTTCACTTCCTCCGTGCTCAGGGCGCGCGGCATCTCTGGCGCGGTCAGAATGCCTTCTGCCGGTCCGGTTTCAATAAACACGCGCACGCCGGTTGCCGCTACGGCAGAAGGTGCTACCGGCGGCTGGTTGTCGGGTTGCAGCGCGCTATGCGAGACGCGGCCTACGTGCCACAGCTGACAAAACAGCGTGCCGCCCGCCTGATGCACCGCGTCGGTGACTTTCTTCCAGCCCGCAATCTGTTCGGCGCTGTGAATGCCCGGTGTCCAGGCGTAGCCCTGACCGCGCGGCTCAATCTGCGTGCCTTCGGTGACCATAAAACCGGCGCTGGCGCGCTGGCGATAATATTCCACCATCAGATCGCCAGGTATGTTACCCGGCTGCTCACTGCGGCAGCGGGTCAGCGGCGGCAGGGCGATTCGGTTGCGTAGCGTCAGCTCGCCGAGCGCGAGAGGAGAGAACAGAGAAGGTTCAGACATAACCATTAATCCTTAGCAAAATGAGCACGCATTATATTTATACATTTAAATATTTAAATGTGTATTTTGTGCGGTGCCCACATTTCTTGCTGATCTCTTGCTGTAATTACCGCCAACGAGATAAATAAAAAACGCGTCAGGCCGATAAGGGAATAACGGCGCGGCGCCTGCGCGTGGCATAGTGAGCGCATTAATGTAAAAGCGATGGCAAAAACTGGCGCTCAACGGCTTAAACATTCAGTTTTCTGTAATAATTATCCTCAACGAATGGCTGTGCATTCACAGGAACCCTTGATGCTTTCGACAATAATTTACCGTAGCTGCCCGGAGCAGGGCATGGATGCCGACAGCCTGAACAAGATTGTGGCGCACTCCCGCCATAAAAATGAACGCGTGAGCGTCACCGGTATTCTGCTCTATGACGGCACGCATTTTTTCCAGGTGCTGGAAGGGCCGGTTGAAGCGGTAAACAGGGTATTTGATCGCATCAGCGGTGATGCTCGTCATTACCAGATTGTTGAAATCATGCGTGATTATGCCCCGAGCCGCCGCTTCGGCAAGCTCGGCATGGAAACCGTCGATTTGCGCGATTATCCGGAAGAGAACCTGCTGCTGGCGCTGCTGCAAAAAAGCACCATCAATACGCAGTTTGGTTATGACGATCGGGTTCTGAAATTCATCAAGGCGTTTATTGCGGGTCGCTGGCGTCATACGCTGGTGCCACAACAACAGATCGTGGCAACCCGCTTTATTACTCAGGATACGACATTTAAGCTCGCCGACGACGCCTCGCATCAGCCCTGCCAGTTCGCCATGCAACCAATTATTGATGCGGTGGATAAACAGGTGGTGGCGCTGGAAGCGTTGATTCGCTCGCCGCAGGGCGGTTCGCCGGAAGCCTTCTTTGCCGCGCTCTCCGGTGAGCAGCTCTATACAACCGATCTGCAATCCAAGCGCTACGCCTTTGAACTGGCGAAGAAAATCGATTTGGGGCGCACGTCGATTTCGGTGAATTTGCTGCCGATGTCGCTGATCACCGTGCCCAACGCGGTGGAATTTCTGCTGGATGAGATTGCGCGCTGTGGGCTGGTGCCGCAGCAGGTGATCATTGAGATTACCGAAAGCGAAATGATCTCCCGTTTCGATGAGTTTGAGATTGTGATCCGTCGGCTCAAATCCGCCGGGCTGGTGCTGGCGATTGACGACTTTGGCGCCGGTTATGCCGGGCTGTCACTGCTGGCGCGCTTTCAGCCCGATCGCATTAAAATCGATCGTGCCATCATCAGCAACGTGCATAAAAGTGAGGCGCGACAGGCGATTGTGCGGGCGATCATCGAATGCTGCTCGTCGCTGGAAATTGAGATCATTGCGGAAGGGGTGGAGCAGCCGGAAGAGTGGCACTGGCTTGATGCGGTGGGTATTCGCTACTTTCAGGGCTTTCTGTTTGCCAAACCGCAGCTCAACGGCGTGGGCAAGGTCACCTATCCGCTGGAAAGCTCAATGCAATAACGCCCCGCAGCGCGAGGCGTTTATCATGGTGCTTAACGGAACAGCTTTTGCACAAAATCGATGTAAGCCGGACGCCAGACGCCCATTTCGTGCCCCAACTGCGGATAGCTGTGCCAGTCGGTTTTCACCCCACCTTTGTCGAGCTGCGCTTTTAACACCTTCACGTCGTTACCGGTGGTGACATCTTTATCGCCGACCACCAGCGTAAACAGCTTCAGCTGCTGATTGATCGCCTCGGGGTTAGCCAGTCGGGCGGCCACCTGCGCGTCGGGCACCGTTGCTGTGGTAACACCGCTGAATACGCCCAGCCAGGCGAAGCGATCGAGATGGCGCATGCCGCTAACTAACGCCTGATAACCACCCTGCGACAATCCCGCCAGCGCCTGACCTTCCGCATCGCTGCGCACGTTATAGCGCGCCGCGATCTTCGGCATGATCTCCTGAATTAACTCTTTATCCGCCGCATCGGCGTTGCGCGGATAAAACACCTTGCGGCGTTCGCCAGGGGCAAAATTCTCCGGAATCGCATCGGCAATATCGGTTTCGGTATCCGGGATCACCACCAGCATCGGGTTGATCTTCTTCTCGGCCAGCAGGTTATCCATGATTTGCGGCACGCGTCCCTGATTTATTGCCGACAGCGCGGTGTCGCCAAAGCCGTGATAGTAATAGAGCACCGGCAGCGGCGTACGGCTTTTTTCTGCGCCCGGCGGCACCCAAACCGCCAGTTGACGTTCGCGATTCAGCACCGCGGAGTGCCAGGTGAGCGTATGAATTTCCCCGTGCGGCACGTTGCGCTCATCCAGCAGGCTGCCAGGCACCAGAATCAGGCTGGTGTTGATCTGACGCTGTGGTTTAGCCTGCGCAGTGCCGGTATCCAGTGTACGGAAGCCATCGACGTTGAAAAAATATTCATAGAGATCGGGCGTCTGTGGCGTGCTGGTAAAATGCCAGATGCCCTGCGCATCTTTCTGCATGGGATGAGAGACGTAGCTGTCGGGCGTTGAGCCGGTTACCACCTCCACCGCCTTCGCCGACGGTGCCCAGAGCCGCCAGGTAATGGTGCGATCGCTGTTAACCTGCGAGATGTAATTTTTAGGTGCCAACGTTTCCGGCGGTTTGACCGGCAGAGGCAACGCCATAAGCGAACAGCTCCACAAGCTGGTGGCCACACAGAGCAGGCGATAACGCGTTTTCATCTTCTATCCTTCGCTGACAGTGAGAGCGGGTAGTGTGGCACAGGCAATAAAAAACGCCTTAATTCCAATATGATAATGTGCGCCAGCCAGGATTTTTTGTGCATCAGCTCGCTTTTTTTCACTGAAATATTGCTCTGCTTTACCCGCGCACTACGCTTAGCACTACGACATTCTGACCCACAGCGGTCAGCCTGCTGCAACCTGACAATTAAGGAGCCGTATGCGCTCAGAAGCTGAACTGATTGCCCATCATAGCGTTGTTGAACTGCATCAATGGATTGAGGAGATTTTTACCGGCCGCACCGATCGTCCGTCGGCGCTGGAGAACCTGATGAGCAGCTTCAGCCGGGAGTTTCGTATGGTGACCACCGCCGGTCAGCACGTTGGGCTGTGCGATATTGAGACGCTGTTTCGCACGCTGGCTGGCGCACGTCCCACGCTGCGCATCGCCATCGATGAATGCGAAACCCTGCTCAGCAGCGACGACAGCGTGGTTTGCCGCTACAAAGAGACGCATCACCGTGAGGGCGAGAGCTCCAGCCGCCGATCGCTGGCGGTAATCGATATCATCGACGGTCAACCGGTGTGGCGCTTTTTGCAGGAAACCGCGATCGCTGCAGACTGAACAGGCCAGCATGTACCACACCTTTGGACCGTTGCAATCTAGCCCTTGCCCGCACGCCGATCCAGCGCCGCGGGCATGCTGGCTCGATTAGCATTTCCCCATTCGCACAGCGGCTGCAACGCCCGCGCCAGCGTGCGGCCAAAATCGGTAATCGTATATTCCACTCGCGGCGGCACCTCCTGAAAATCATGCCGGGTCAAAATGCCATCCTGCGTGAGATCGCGCAGCTGTTGAATCAGCACCTTTTCACTGATCCCTTCCGCCAGACGCTTCAGCTCGCCAAAGCGGCGCGGGCCATATTGCAGATGAAACAGCAGGATCGGCTTCCACTTACCCCCGATATAACGCAGTGCCACGTCGAGGCCACAAACAGGTTCCATGATTTTTCTCCATACTTACCTTTTGGTAGGTACTAGTTTACAGGAAAGTAAGAAATTACACTCGTTTCTCACCTCTTTATGCGGAGAACATCATGGGTAAGCTGACAGGAAAAGTTGTGGTTATTACCGGCGCCAATAGCGGCATCGGTCTCGCATCGGCTAAACGCTTTGCGGCGGAGGGCGCACGGCTGTTTCTCACAGGGCGTCGCGCCAGTGAGCTTGAGCAGGCGGTAAGCGACGTCGGGCACGGCGCAACCGGCATCGTCGGTGACGTGTCAAAGCTGGCGGATCTCGATCGGCTCTTTGAAACCGTTCGCCAGCAGGCTGGGCAGATTGATGTGCTGTTTGCCAATGCCGGCGGCGGTGACTTTGCCGCGCTGGCGGATATCACCGAAGCGCATTACGACCGCATATTTGATACCAACGTCAAGGGCACGCTGTTCACCGTACAAAAAGCGCTGCCGTTGTTGAAGGATGGCGGTTCCATCATCCTGACCGGCTCAACCAGCGCCACCACCGGCGTGCCTGCATTCAGCGTTTACAGCGCCAGTAAAGCGGCATTACGCAACTTTGCTCGCGCCTGGATTCTGGATCTGGCTCCGCGCAAAATTCGCGTTAACGTGCTGGTGCCCGGCGCGACCGCTACGCCAGGCTGGCACGGTTTGTCCTCAGATGCAGCGATGAACCAGCAGATGGTGCGCGCGGTAGAACAGAGCACGCCGTTGGCCCGACTGGCAGAACCGTCTGAAGTCGCCGCCGCCGCGCTGTTTCTGGCTTCCGATGACAGCAGCTTTGTTAACGGCAGTGAGCTGTTCGTCGACGGCGGCGCGGCGCAGATATGATTAAGTCAGTTGTTCTGACAATGCGCTCGTCAGGCTGATTGAGGAAGCCTGGCGCGCGCTAACCTGCCGCCGAATTCCGTCAGCGGCAGGTGCCGCTTTTTATAGTGAATAGTTAAGCGTAACGTCTGTTTATTTCATGCAGCATCAAAAAGTGTGTCAGCAATTGATGCAAAAAATAATCAATTACATCACTCATCCTAACCTCGCGAAATATCATTTCTAACTTATCCTGCTTTTCTTCTTTTAATTTAGCTTAAGGTAAGCAGCATTCCCGCCTTAATTAAAACGGTTGCTGTAACATCTTTTTTTAATTCCCTCAGGAACTGTCTGATTGTTTAGGTGATATTCTGCGCACCTGTCCTTACACACTCTTTACAATAAGTGAAATTAATCCTTTCATGGCAATCACAGGGAAGTGGCTGGCGCTGGGCGCGGCATTATTGATTAACAATTCACTCGCCGCGACGGTGTCACCCGGTGACCGTGACGTTATTCAAAATCAACAGCAGCAGCGTCTGGAACAGAATCAGCAGCAGCGGGATGCGCTCTGGCAGGCGATATCGCCGCAGAGCACGCCAGCGGTGGCTGCACCGGACGCCGGGCGCTGCTTTGCCGTGCGCCATATTGTTATTCGCAATGCCACCTTACTCTCTGCGCGCCAGCAACAGGCGCTCATCGCGCCTTATATTCAGCGTTGTCTCACCTTAAGTGCAATTAACGCGCTGGTACACGCGATATCTGACTGGTATATGCAGCGGGGCTATATTACCAGCCGGGCGTTTTTAACGGAGCAGGATTTATCTGAAGGCCGGTTGGTTATTCCCGTGCTGGAAGGAAAACTGGAAAGTATTCGTCTGGAAGGCGAGCAGCCGCGCCTGCTAACGATGACGTTCCCCTCTGTGATTGGCCGGATTCTCAACCTGCGTGATATTGAACAGGGCATGGAACAGATTAACCGGCTGCGCAGCACGCCGGTGCAGATTCAGATAGAACCGGCGACGCGGCCCGGCTATTCCGTCGTCAACCTCACCGCCACGCCGCAGTTTCCACTCAGCGCCACCGTCGGCTTCGATAACAGCGGACAAAAAAGCACCGGCGTCGGCCAGCTGAGCGGCTCGCTGACCGGCAACAACCTGCTCGGCTTCGCCGATCGCTGGTTTATCAGCGGCGGCCGCAGCAGCGCCTTCAGCACATGGCGGGATGCGCAAAACGTGCAGGCGGGAGTCAGCGTGCCCTGGGGCTACGGCCTGTTTGATTACAGCTACAGCTGGAGCAGCTACCACAGCAGCTTCGTCAACAACGGCTTTACCTGGCTGAGCAACGGCGACAACATCGCGCACCGCCTGAACGGCTCCTGGGTGCTGTTCCGCAACGGCGACATTAAAACCGGCGTACAGCTGGGGCTGAACCGCTACGCCAGCCATAACTGGCTTAACAACACGCTGTTACAGAGCAGCAGCCGCAACATCACCAGCCTGCAGGCGGGGCTTAACCACACGCAAAAAATCGCCGGCGGCGTGGCCACGCTTAACCCGACGTTCAGTCGCGGCATGCCGTGGTTCAACGCGGAAGACGATCGGCAGAACGGCCGTGATTTCCCTAAAGCGCAGTTTCGCAAATGGAGCCTCAGCGGCAGCTGGCAGCGTCCACTGACGCAAAAATCGGCGTGGCTGAGCAGCGCTTACGGCCAGTGGTCGCCCGATCGGCTCTACGGCAGCGAACGCCTGACCCTCGGCGGCGAAAGCTCGGTGCGTGGCTTCAAAGAACAGTATCTCTCCGGCGACACCGGCGGCTACCTGCGTAACGAAGTCAACGTGGCGCTGTTCTCCCTGCCCGGCGTTGGCCAGGTTGGCACGCTGCTGGCGGTGGATGGCGGCTGGCTGCAAAGCGACAACAAAAACCGTGACGCCACCGGCACCCTGTGGGGCAGCGCGGTCGGTGTCAGTACCCAAAACACACATTTTTATACCCAGTACACGCTCGGCGTACCGCTCAGCTGGCCCGGCTATCTGCATCCGGATCGCCTCAGCGCTTATGCCCGCATCGGCCTGGTTTTCTGATCTGAGAGGCAATGATTATGGACGATCGTCAACCCGTTTCCCTGGCCCGGCGCGCACTGAGCTACCTGATCTGTTATCTGATTGCCGTGCAGCCGATGCTGCCTGCGGCGGCCGCTGCCATCACGCCGGTGACGCCCGGCACGCAAATGGATGCCGCCGGTAACGGCGTGCCGGTGGTTAACATCGCCACGCCGAATCAGGCGGGCGTGTCGCATAACCAGTATCAGCAGTATAACGTGGGCCAGGAAGGCCTGATCCTCAACAACGGCACCGATCGGCTGACGCAGACCCAGCTTGGCGGCCTGATTCAGAGCAACCCCAACCTGAAGGCGGGCCGGGAAGCGGGCGCGATCATCAACGAAGTGGTCGGTGCCAGTCGCTCGCAGCTGCAGGGCTACACCGAAGTGGCGGGCAAAGCGGCCAACGTGATGGTCGCCAACCCTTATGGCATTACCTGTAACGGCTGCGGCTTTATCAACACGCCCAACGTCACGCTGACCACCGGCAAACCGCAGCTGGATGCCAGTGGCAACCTCGCGTCGCTGGACGTCAGCAAAGGCTCGGTGATTGTCGAAGGTCAGGGGCTGGATGGCAGCAATGCCGACGCGGTTTCCATCGTGGCGCGTGCCACCGAAATCAACGCCGGTATTCATGCCAAAAATCTGTCGCTGACGCTGGGCGCTAACCGCGTCGGGCAGGACGGCTCGGTAACGCCGGTTGCCGGGGAGGGCGCCGCGCCTGCGGTGGCGGTGGATACCGGTGCGCTGGGCGGCATGTACGCCAACCGTATTCACCTGGTTTCCAGTGAAAAAGGGGTCGGCGTCAACCTCGGCAACCTGAACGCGCGGCAGGGCGATATGGTGCTCGATGCCAGCGGCAGGCTGACGGTGAATAACAGCCTGACCAGCGGTGCGGTCAGCATCAAAGGTCAGGACGTGACACTCTCAGGCGATCACAAAGCCGCCGGGAATATTACGGTGCAGTCTGACCAGGCCGTGGCGCTGCGCAACGGCGCGCTGGTCAGCGACGGCAACCTGACGTTAGCCGCCAAAAATAACCTCAGCGCCAGCGGCGTCAGCATGACCGCGGGCCGTGATATCCGGCTCAGCGGCGCCGATATCGCGCTGGATCAGGCGAGCAGCGGCAACGCGGGCACGGATGTTCAGCTGGGCGCGCAAAACCGCATCGATAACGCCGGGCAGCTGACGGCGGGTAATAATCTCGCCCTGAGCGCGCAGCAGGTGCAGAACAGCGGCATGCTCGGCGCAAAAGCCGCGCAGACCCTGAACGCCGATACGGTAACCAACGGCGGCAGGCTGGTCGCTGACAACCTGCAGGTAAAAGCCCGCGCCGTCACTAATCGCGGCGAGCTGCTCGGCGGTGCGCTGACCCGGGTTGAATCCAGTCGGCTGGACAACGCGCCACAGGGTTCGATTACCGGCGCTAACCGGTTACAGATTGGCGGCGGTGCTATCAGTAATCTGGGCACCTTCTCCGCCCCGGATTTACAGCTTGAGGGTACGCAGATTGACAACGGTGGCCTGGTGCAGGGCAGCCGCAGCCTCTTACTGAGCGGCAGCCGGCTCAACAACCTTGCCGGCGGCACGCTGAGTTCCGATAACAGCTTTGCGCTCAACCTGCCGGAACTGAACAACAGCGGCCTTATTCACAGCGCCGCCGAACTGACGCTGAACGGCGACCGTTTGATCAATACCGGGGAAATCAACGCCGCCAGCCTCAACGCCAGTAACAACAGCCTGAGTAACCTGCAGGGCGGCATGCTGCTGGCCGACGCCGCGCTGCAGCTGCGTCAGCAGCAGCTCGATAATCAGGGCCAGATAGCGGCCCGCGATCTCGCGGTGGATGCCGCACAGCTGACCAACGGCGGCACGCTGCAGGGCAGCAACAGCGTTAAAACCCGTGGCGATCGCCTCGACAACACCGGCACGCTGCTCAGCGCGGGCCTGCTCGATATCCACGCCACCGATCTCACTAATCCGGGGCTGTTACAGGGCCAGCAGCTGCAGGTTCAGGCGGACAGGTGGCAAAACAGCGGCAACGCGCTCAGCGCGGGCGATGCACAGCTGCAGGCCAAAAACCTGAATAACAGCGGCAACCTGCTGGGTCAGCAGGCGATTACCCTGCAAACCGATCGCAATGAGAATCAGGGCCAGCTGATGGCCAGCGCGCTGACGCTGCACGGCGACCTGATCAACAGCGGCCTGATTCAGGGCACGACATCGCTGTCGCTGACCGGCGGTGACATCACCAACCAGAGCGGCGGACAGTTGCTTACCGGCGGCGAGCTGACCGTTCACGGCAGAGCGCTGGATAACCAGGGCAGAATGCAGGCGGACAGCCTCTTGCTGACGGCGCAGCGCTGGCAAAACCACGGCACCGCCTCCGCCACGTCGCGGCTGAACGCCGGCGTCAGCGATGCGCTGAACAACAGCGGCAGCCTGCTGAGTGAGCAGACGATGGATTTACAGGCTAAGACGCTGTTGAACAGCGGCACGCTGGCCGCCGATCGCCTCAGCCTGCACGCGCCGCAGCTGACCAACGGCGGTTTATTACAGGGCAACAGCACGCTGACCGTCGACAGCGCGGGCATTGTTAACCACGGCAGCCTGCTGAGCGGCGGCTCGCTGACGCTGAGCCCGGTCATGCTGGAAAACAACGGTCTGCTGCAGGTTGCCGACGGTCTGACGATAAGCGGCCGTGATGTTACCAACAACGGCCAGGTCAGCGCCCGCTCGCTCTCTGCTCAACTCAGCGGCACGCTGACCAATGGTCAGGATGCGCGGATGACTGCGCAGCAGCAGGCCGGGCTGACCGCGGTAACGCTGGACAACCGCGGCACGCTGGCCGCCACGCAGCTGACCCTCAGCGGTGATACGCTACAAAACCGCGGGCTGTTACAGGGCGATGCGGCGCTGAACGCGCACTTCACCACGCTGAACAACCTTGCCGGTGGCACGCTGCTCAGCGGCGATGAGCTGACGTTACAGGGTAACCACGCCAGCAATGACGGTAACTGGCAGGCGGCGAAGCTGGGTTTTGTCTTCGACGCGCTGGCTAACCGCGGCACGATCGGCGGCAATGATATAAATGGCACCACGCACGGGGAACTGAACAACAGCGGCATTCTGCTCGGCGGCGACCACGCTGAGCTGCACGCCGACAGCCTGATCAACGGCGGTAAAATCAGCGCCGACGGCCTGATCCTGCGCGCCAGCACCCTTAACAACGGCGGACTGCTGCAGGGCAGCGGTTCACTGGACGCGCAGGCGGATACGCTGGCTACCGCGGCGGGCAGTAAAACGCTGAGCGGCGGCACGCTGCTGCTTGATGCCGGACAGTTAACCACCGCCGGAATCCTGCAGGGCGCGCAGGCGACGGTCGGTGCCGATCGCTGGCAGCATCAGGGATCGCTGCTCGGCAGCAGCGATCTGCAGGTGAGCGTCAGTGGCGAACTGACCAACAACGGCGAGCTGCTCAGCCACGGCGGCGCGCACGTGGATGCGCAGACGCTGAACAATATCGGTTCGCTGCTGAGTGAGCAGGCGATGCTCCTGACCGGCAACCAGCTCAATAACAGCGGTAACGTGCAGGGCAGCAGCCTGACGATTACGCCCGCCAGCGTGATCAATCAGGGCAGCCTGATCGGTTTGCAGGCGCTGACCCTGAGCGCGATGCCCCAGGCCGCGGGCCGGATGCTGCTGCGTGCGCTGGCCGCGCCGGCACGCGTGCTGACCAATAACCCCGGTGGCGCGCTGTTAACGCAGGGCACGCTGACCGTTAACGGCGATACGGTCACCAACAGCGGCAGCTGGCAGGCTCAGCAGATCCTGCTGAATGCACAGCGGCTGACCAACAACGGCGCCATCCAAAGCGCCGAAGGCATGCAGCTGCTGCTCGGCGATCGGCTCGACTCCGGCGCGGGCAGTAAAATTTCCGCCGGCGGCGCCGCCGTTTTACAGGCCTCGAACCTCGCCGCGCAGGGTCAGTGGATGGCGAAAAACCTGACGCTGAACGGCGGCACGCTGAATAACAACGGCGAGATCAGCGGCGTTGAGGCGCTGGCAGTTAACCTTTCCGGTACGCTGACCCAGCAGCAGGATAAAACCCTGCTGACCGCGGGCAAACTCACCCTGCATGCCGCTTCGCTGAATAACGCAGGCCGCGTACAGGGCGGATCGCTGGAGATTACCAGCGGCGCGATTGACAACAACGGCCGCCTGCAGGGCGACAATAACCTGCTGGTCACCGCCGGCGGACGCCTGACCAACAACGGCAACGGATCGCTGCTGACGCAGAATACGCTGACGCTGACCACGCCGGAACTGTATAACTACGGCCTGATTCAGGGCGGCGGCACCAGCAACCTGCGCGCCACCAGCATCGCCAGCAACGCGGGCAGGCTGCTTTCCGGCGGCGAGCTGACGCTGACCACGCCGCAGCTGGTAAACAGCGGCTGGCTGCAGGCGACGCAGCTCATCCTCAACGCCAGCAGCAGCAATAACGGCGGCACGCTGCTGGCCGATCGACAGGGCACGCTGACCGGCAACGACTTCAGTAATCAGGGCACCGCTCAGGGCGGCAACCTGACGGTAAACTATCAGCAGCTGACCAACCGCGGCACGCTGCTGGGCACTAACCAGCTGAACATCACCGCGGCGCAGGTTAATCAGCAGGCGTCGGGCAGACTGTTCAGCGGCGGCGGCCTGCTGCTGCACAGCAACGGCTTCGATCAGAGCGGCCAGGTGGTGGCGCTCGGCGATGCCACGCTGGAACTGAATAACGGCTTTACCGGGCGCGATGTGATTGCCGCCGGTAACCGCCTGAGCATCAGCAGCAACGGTGCCATCGATAATCAGGGCACGATGCAGGGCCAGGCGCTGACGCTCAGCGCGGGCGGCGATCTCACCAATAATGGCCAGCTCACCACCGGATCCGGCGACAGCAGCCTGAGCGGCAACCGCATCGCCATGAACGGCAACGGCACCCTGCAGGGCGGCGGCAACGTCAGCCTCAACAGCCGCAGCGACATCACCGTGGATGGCTTTACCGGCACCCGCGGCAGCCTGCTGCTGAGCGCGCCGGGCAGCATCGTAAATAACGCGCTGCTCTACGCCGCCAATAACCTCTCTCTCTATGCCAGCAGCATCCGCAACCAGCGCGCCGATATGCTGGCGGGCAACAGCCTGTGGCTGCAGCGCGACGCCGCGGGCAATGCCAGTGCCGAGGTGATTAACACCTCCGGCACCATCGAGACGCAGAACGGCGACATGACGATTAATACGGGGCATTTGCTGAATACGCGCGATGGGCTGCATGTGACTCAAACCAGCACCGCGGCTACGCGAGCAGGCGTTGGTAATGCCACCATCAAAGTAAACATCCATGACTTACAGTCCGGAGATTATGGATATTACAACGTTACAACCAGCAGAGAAGGTGGTGGCTGTGGAGGTAAAGATGGAGGGTGCACTATTATTACCACCTCCAAAAACTATTATGCTCCCTACCAAAATGCATCAACGCAGAAGTTTATTCTCTCAGGGACGTCTGTTGATGTGGTCAGCAATGGTGGAGCTGCGCGTATTGCTTCAGGCCGCAACCTAAACGTTCACGCAGATAACCTGGAAAACCAGGCCAGCAATATTCTGGCAAACGGTAACGCAACCCTTTCAGGCAACCAGCTAAATAATCAGTCGTGGCAAGCCGGCACTCAAAATGATTATGCGGTTTACCAATACAAAGGCCAAAAACCCACAGATGCTATTCCTTCACCCGTCATGGGGCATCTTTATTTTGGTGCCGAAAGTGATGACATTATTTACACGCTTACTGGCCATGACAGCAGTTTCACACCAGGCCAGCTCTACCGCGCCGTTATCCAGGCCGGAGGCAACGTCTCGGCTAACTTCAGCGGGGATATCAGCAACACCAGCACCACGGCGAATACCGGCTGGGGTGGCAACACGCTGGCGGCACCGGGCCTTAACAGCTTTAACACGCCAGGCAGCGTAAACGCCGTCCAGCAGCAGCAGCTTGCAACCACCGGCAAAGTAGCGGTCAATTCGCCGCAGTGGCAGGATCAGTTACAGAGCGCGTTACAACAGGTTAATGGCGCTACCGGGCTGGATGGGGTATCTGCCACCGGCGTCGCCCTGACCGGGCACGATGCCAGCACCCCCGGCAACGCTAATCTCGGCAAAGCCGCCGATCTTAAGGCGATTAAAGACAGCGGCGGCCAGACATTACGCCCTTATCAGGCCTCGCGCGTTGACACCAGCGCCTATCCGCTGCCTTCCGGCAACAACGGTTATTTCGTGGCGTCCGGCGACAGCAAAAGCCCGTACCTGATCACCCTCAACCCTAAACTCAATGGGCTGGGACAGCTCGATCAAAGCCTGTTCGGCGATCTCAACGCGCTGTTAGGCAAACGGCCCGGCAACGCGCCGCAGGAGACGCGCACGCAGTATACCGACGTTAACGCCTTCCTCGGTTCGTCCTATCTGCTGAACCGACTGAACCTGAAACCCGACCACGATTACCGTTTCCTCGGCGACGCGGCGTTTGATACCCGTTACGTCAGCAACGTGGTGCTCAACCAGACCGGCAGCCGCTACCTGAACGGCATTGGATCCGAGCTCGATCAGATGCGTTATCTGATGGACAACGCGGCGGCGGCGCAGCAGTCGCTGGGCCTGCAGTTTGGCGTATCCCTGACCGCCGACCAGCTGGCTGCGCTGGACAAAAGCGTGCTCTGGTGGGAAGCCAGCACGGTTAACGGCGAGACGGTGATGGTGCCGAAGCTCTATCTCTCGCCGAAGGATGTCAGCCTGCAAAATGGCAGCGTGATTGCCGGTAATAATGTCTCGCTGAAGGCGGGCAACCTCACCAACAGCGGCAGCAGCATCGTTGCCAGAAACGATCTGACGCTGGACAGCGATAACCAAATCGACAACCTCAGCGCAGGCCTGATGCAGGCCGGTAATAATTTGCAGCTGAGCGCGCTCGGCGATATCAACAACGTCGGCTCCACCATCAGCGGTAAAACCGTGGCGCTGGAGAGCGTGAACGGCGATATCAATAACCTCACCGCCACCAAAGCGTGGTCGCTGAATGCCGGTAACGGCCGCGGTGCCAGCAAATCCTTCACTGAGACCCTGACCGGTCCGGTGGCAGACATCGCCGCGCTGGATTCTCTCAGCCTGAAGGCGGGCAACAACATCAACATTGCCGGCGCCAGCGTGAAAGCCGGCGGCGATCTGCTGATGGACGCGTGGAACGATATCACGGTCACCAGTAATCAGCTGACCAGCGGCAACGCGCAGTCCGGGTTTAAAGACGGCTGGCGCAAGGTTGACGCCACCAGCACCCTCACCACCCGCAATCAGGGCAGTAACATCAGTGCGGGCGGCAATCTGGCCATGCAGGCGGGGCGCAATCTTGACGTCACCGCCAGCAGCATCAGCGCAGGCAAAAACGCCGCACTGGCCGCCGGTAACGATCTCAATCTCAACAGCGCTGCCACCGCGCAAAATGACGTGCAGGGCAAGCGGGAAACCCATGCCAGCGGCATTGATCGCACCATCCTGACCAGCGGCGGCGATCTGGCGCTGAAGGCCGGACGCGACATCACCAGCGAGGCGGCAGGCATGGCGGCCGATGGCGACGTCGCGCTGCAGGCGGGACGCGATGTGAATCTGCTCGCGGCAGAAACCGGCTCAGGCAACAGCTATAGAGCCGGTAAAAAGGTGGAGATCAACGAATCCGTCCGCCAGCAGGGCACGGAAATCGCCAGCGGCGGCAGCACCAGGGTCAGCGCGGGCCGGGATGTAGTGGCTGAAGCGGCGAGAGTCGATGCGCGAGGCGATCTGGCTGTTCAGGCGGGACGTGATGTCACTATCACCACGGCAACCGAAAGCGATTATCACTATGACGAAGAAACCAAAGTTAAGAAAAAGCTTTTCTCTAAAAAAACCACGCACACGATTCATGAGAATTTTGCCACCACTGAACAGTCTTCGGCGTTAAGTGGCAACAATGTCGCTATCGTCGGCGGGCGTGATGTGGGCGTAACGGGTTCCAGCGTAGTCGGTGATAACAACGTTGCGCTGAAGGCCGGGCGTGATCTGGCAATTAATGCTGCAACCGAAGAGCAGCACAGCTACAGCCTGAAAGAGACCAAAAAGAGCGGCATGATGAGCGGCGGCGGCATTGGCGTTACGTTTGGTAGCGCCTCCACTCGCCAGCAGCTTAATCGCGACGGCACCACCCAAAGTCAGAGCGCCAGCGCGGTGGGCAGCACCGGCGGCAACGTCACGCTTGTCGCCGGTAATAAGGCGCACATCGGCGGCTCTGATGTTATCGCTAAAAAAGATATCAGCCTGGTCGGCGGCTCGGTGGATATTGATCCTGGCAACGATCTTATCAGCCGTCGTCAGGTGTATGAGCAGAAGAAAAGTGGCTTAACGCTGCAGCTCACCAGCCCGATTACCGATGCCTTATTGAGTCTTGGACAGCAGGCAAAATCCGCCAGCGAGGCGGGCGACGATCGCCTCAAGGCACTTGGCGCAGTAAAAGCGCTTGAAAGTGGCTGGGCGATGTCGGGTGGAAAAGCCATGCAGTCCGGTCAGGCTTTAGCCAGCGGCAACATGAGCGAGATGGGGATCAAAATTGAGCTCAGTGTCGGGGCGAGTAAAAGCAAATCCTCATCGGAATATAACGCCAATGCCGTAAAAGGCAGCTCGCTCAGCGGCGGCGGCAACATCGCCGTGGTCGCGACCGGCGCCAACGGCAGCAGCGGCAATATCACGCTCTCCGGCAGCGGCATTACCGGCAAGAATGTCACGCTGGCTGCGGCTCACGATCTCAACCTGACGGCGGCAACCAACACGACCGAGCAGAAGAGCAGCAATAAATCTTCCGGCTGGAGTGGCGGCGTGCATGTCGCGATAGGTAAAGATACGGGGATTGGCGTGCAGGCCAGCGGCTTTATGGCCAGCGGCAGGGAGAACGGTAAAAGCACCGATTATGTCAACAGCCGCGTGAATGCCAGCAATAATCTGATCCTGAGCAGCGGCAATGACACCGTGCTGTCCGGCGCGCAGGCGCTGGGGAACCGCATTGTTGCCGATGTCGGCCACGACCTGACGCTGACCAGCCTGCAGGATACTGATGATTATCAAAGCAAACAGCAGAGCGCCAGCGGCGGCTTCAGTTTCACTTTCGGCAGCATGACCGGCTCCGCTGGCCTCAGTCTGAGCCAGAGTAAAGTGAACAGTGAGTACGCCAGCGTCGGCGATCAGAGCGGCCTGTTTGCAGGCAACGGTGGCTATGACATTTATGTTGGTAACCATACCCAGCTGAATGGCGCGGTTATCGCCTCCACGGCGCAGGCCGCAGACAATGCGCTCTCCACCGGCACGCTGGGCTGGTCAGACATCGACAACCACGCTTCTTACAAAGCCAGCAGCTCATCGATCAGCATGGGCGGAGGCGCGGATGAAGATGGCAGCAAGTCGGGCGGCGCGCTGCCAACCTCCGTCAGCACCCATGGAAGTGCGTCCGGCACCACCCGTTCGGCCGTCGCGGACGGCGCCATCACGGTGCGTAATGGCCAGGCGCAGACGCAGAACATCGCGGACCTGAGCCGAGATACCGATAATGCCAACGGCCATATCGACAGGATTTTTGACAAGGATAAGGTCGCCCGCAAGCTTGAATTTGCCCAAGGCATTCAGGAGCTGGGTCAGCGCGTCGCAGGCGATGTCAGCAGCTATAAAATGCAGGAGGCTAAAGCGGAGGCCACAGAAAGGCTGCTGAAAGCGAACCCGCAATATGCCAGTTATTCCACTGCGGAATTAAACAATCTGATTGTAAAAGACGCGGGCTATAAGGCCGTCGCGGAGAAGTGGGGCACGGGCGGCAGTTATTCAATGGCCGCCGCAGCGGTAACCGGTGTGTTCAGCGGCCTCGGCGCAGGTAACCTGGGCGCAGCCGCAGCGGGGGGTATGGCGCCTTATATCGCTAACCGGATTAAGCACGCCACCAGCACATTTGTCGATGGACATGAACAGACGAATGTCCTGGCCAACACCATGGCGCATGCCGTCGCGGGGGCAGTGCTGGCCCAGCTGGCGGGCAATAACGCAGCAGCGGGCGCAGCCGGGGCGGCGGGCGGTGAGCTGATGGCCAGAGCCATCCTCACCAGGATGTATCCCGGCAAACAGGCCAGCGAACTGACGCAGGACGAGAAGGAGATTGTCAGCGCGCTCGGCCAGCTGGCGGCCCAGCTGTCGGCGGGACTGGCTTCGGGTTCTGTTGAAGGTGGGGTTCAGGGGGCTGTTGCAGGGAAGAATGCGGTTGAGAATAACTCGCTAAGCTTGCTCCTTCAGGGTGCAAAAATATCCGTTCAGGGTTGTTCTGAATTCGCACCCTGCCGAAATTTCCTGGCCGAGAAAGGCCTCAGTGCCCTGCTTGGTATAGCGACGGCTAAAACCGTGCTGGATAATCTCTCTGACTCTGAAAAGGAGTACGTGTTTAACGTTGCAAGATCGGGCAAGGCTGATCTGATAGAGAAATTGACGCCTGAAGAGCGAGATGCCTACCATTATATGGTAGGTCAGGATCAGAAGGGATTGATCACCATATTTCCACAACCAGACAGAGATTTAACAATTGGGAAACTCGAAAACCCAAGGTACTTAGATAGCCAGGATACTGTCCTAACCACACCGGATCAACGTGATAAAAATGGTTCCAGCCATACCGGTAATAATGAGGGAATCCCTGATATAGGCGGTAATACAACGGTAACGCCAATACCAGAGGGATCAAACAAAGATGATTTAGCATATCTTGCACTGAAAGGGAAAGAGGCGGAGCAGGCCGCACGTGATTTAGGCTTTAATAAACGGATTCCAGCACCTAAAGTGCCATTCAATTCACATGGCCAGCCTGCATTCTTTAATGGTAAAGTTTATATATCGCAAGATATCGATGGCCATAATGTTACTAATGGTTGGAAGATGTTCAACCGTAAGGGTGATCGTATGGGAACTTATGATAGTAATTTAAATAGGATTAAGGATTAAATATGTTCGGTATTTTTTCAGAAGGAAAACCAATAAAAAAAAATAATGAGATGGTTGTTCCATCTTCAATTATAATTGGTGACTTCACTGAGCCATTATATATTCCGATATCTTATTGGTCTTTTAATGATTATAAGAGGCATTGGATTCTTTCTATGATTCAAGGTATTGATAGTAAAACGCATTCTGCTTTGGCCGTTTCAATGTATGAGCCTGATTTTACTAACTTTATAGTTGTATGGGTAATGTATTATCATGATAAAAATGTCCACATTCAAAATAAAATGTTGTTTTTGGATGAGTGCCCAGGTTTCACTCCTGAGCGCATAAATAACTTTATCGGCGAGCGTAAAACTCACGATGAAGATGGTATGAAAATTTCAGAGTGGAGTACTGATATGAATAGCGTTAATACGTTCTTGGCTAGTCTCCGATAAGATGAGTCACACACAGAATAAAACAGGTTTAGGCGGTGATGCGGCGAATGCCAAGCCGGATCAGTCATCTATCCTACGCTGAGAACAAAGAATTGCATTCGATTTTGACATGGTCCGCAATTGAAGATGTGGTGACATTTTTTCCTGGAAGTATGCACGAGCTGCTACCGACAGGCACTGATCTTAACGTCGTGCGTGCAGAGTCTGTCACATGGTTGTTGAGGATAATGTGGTGTGATCAGCCACATTGAAAAGCCCTCCAAGAGTTTTTGTTAGTGGCTAAAGAGGTGAGGGTAAACCGATAAAATCTCAAGGCCGTGGGAAGACGCTTGTATCAAGATGTGCCTCACATTAAATTGGCCAACGTGGCTAATTCGATGCGCGATAACTGAAAAGATGTGACATTCCTACAAGCCTATCGCACCTCAAAATCCAACAACCAACAACCAACAACCAACAACCAACAACAACGATCTAAGCAACTAAGCAACTAAGCCTCAATCCTCTCCCTCAGTGAACCCTTTCCACCACTGAAGCCGAACAGGCTGCAGGGCGCTGGCTGTGCAGATACTCATACAGCAGCAGCATGCCAACCGGATTAGCTTCCAGATTTTCACTGCCGACGCGCAGTTTCTCCCTCGGATCGTTTTCCACTGGGCGGATGAACTGATTTGATGCCTCGCCAGTTGCTTTCTGGCCTTCACGCCAAGCAATCAACGCTAGACCATAGCTGGTGACGCTATCCACCAATCTGATTGTGAATGATGCGGGCTATAAGGCCGTCGCGGAGAAGTGGGGAACCGGCGGCAGTTATTCAATGACCGCCGCAGCGGTAACCGGTGTTTCAGCGGCCTGGGCGCAGGTAACCTGGGCCCAGCCGGGGCGGCGGGTGGTGAGCTGATGGCCAGAGCCATCCTCGCCACGATGTATCCCGGCAGACAGGCCAGCGAGCTGGCGCAGGACGACAATGAGATTGTCAGCGCGCTCGCAAGCTGGCGGCGCAACTGTCGGCGGGAGTGACTTCGGGTTCCGTTGAAGGCGGCATTCAGGGCGCGGTCGCCGGAAAGAATGCGGTTGAGAATAACCATCTTAGCACGATTGAAAAAATCACCCTGAACAGTAAAGAGAAAGAATACGCCGCATCATGCAATGGCGATAATTCCAACAACAGTTCCAGTGCAGGGTTGAAGCAGGAGATAAGTAAATTGCATAAGAAAGGGCAGGGCATTGATAAAAATGAAATCAGTGAGCTTGGCCCGGATTTTCAACTGGGTGGAGTAGACAGTATTGAGCATAAGCCAGGAGATGTGGTTTCCTGTGTAAATTCCGGTAATGGGTTCTGTGTTGTAATAGACAAAACAGCACCCAATGGACAAGAGTGGATGCTTGAACCGGCGAATAAAATTCAAGCTATCACAGCAAAAAAGCAAAATGGTAAGACAGAAGATTTTATTAAAGAGCTTGGCGCTGCATATTTTAAAGCAGGCTGTGGGATGCCAGGAGTGGCCTCTTCGCTATGCCAAACTTACAGTGCAGCAGGTGGTGTAAATCCGATCAATGGTAAGGTGCCGACGGATGAAGAACGCGTCACCTGGGCGATTGCCGCGGCTATAAACACAGTTGGAAACGTTGCTGCACCAAAGGCAAGCAATACTGCTCAGGGTACTATTAGAATCGAAAGCTTGGGTAATATTGAGGAATTCCTTGAATCTCAATCTAAAAACCTTAATAAAAAGCTAGGTGCTAAAATTGGAGAAGGACGACTACCTTATGAGATGGGAAAAATGGCGTTTAACTAGCTAAGAAAACTATTAAGGAAACATTATAAAATGCTACTCAGATAAGTTCAAAAACTCCAGGCTCTTCTGTTCGGGGGAATTACGATTTCATTCATATCTATAGTGCTAAGACTAATGGTAAGGTAAGCTTAAGAGGTTTACCTAATGGTAAATATGATTTTGATACTTTAATGCCCGATAAGTCCTCAAAATTATAAAAAGGGGTATATATGTTAATTAATGAACGTTTCAATGATTTTAGGTTTCGTTCTTTTTTCATTGAAAAAGAAATAATTTGCAACTGCTTGGTTGTTTTTTTTCAAGCCTCATCTTCTGGTTGGATATCACTGACGATTGACGAGGGCATAGCAAAATTTACGAAAGAATTTTCTGAGCCAAATACTTTAGATTTGAGCGGAATATTTGATGACTATGCGTATCCTGTTCAAGATGCAACGGAATTAAGTTGCTACAAAGGAAAAAAATTGATTAACATTTACGAGCACAGAATAAAAGGAATAGAAGAAGGATGCATTGGTATATATTTTGAGTGTGAAGATTGTGGGTTTACCGTGTTGGAAAATGATGGGTGCTTATCTATTTTCCATGGATTTTACGAGAGTTTTCAGGAAGAGACGCACCTAGTTAAATTATAGATATTTTATTATAATTTAATCTAAAAATCTCGCTGTTAAAAGCCAGTCGGATGCAGTAAGTACTTATCCATGGCCTGCCTAATTTGGCAGGATATAATAATTCTCAATGATAGAAGTTTTTATCTAATGATAAATAAGCTGTCAATAATCATTGGGGGTAAATATGTAAGAGCAATAATCGGGGCGGCAGGCATGTAGAAAATGAATACTTTCCAAGTACAGATCAGCATCTTCCAGGAGGCGGCCCGGAGATGGTTATCAAATCAATTCCGACGGTTGATTCTGCGAAAGTGAAGACCCTTACTAAGGTGATAGTAAAATGAGCTCTGTTACGAAAGCCTTTGTTTCGGAAGCAGCATTATCGGAAATCGTAGTAAAAGTCATAGATGATAGTGTGATTGGACTACTCGGAGGGTTGGGGTTCGTCGCCGTGCCAGACAAGGAACAAAAAACACTATCAATAATGGCTTCAGATCAAGGCTTAAAAATAAAGCTATTCGCAAAATTGCGAGATGAGGGGGTTTGCTTTTCCGCTGGCCCCGATTGATGCCCCGCCGACGTATTTGAGTTTTTAAGAGATCAAAAAATGCTGGCCGGGGTTTATCGAAAAATACCCTTGCCTGCCATTCAAGGAAAAATTGCCCCTGCTTTTGGTGAACCAGGGGGTGGCGTTCAAATACTAACTAATATGCAAGAGCGAGTGAATGTTGATTGGCTGGTGAAAAATGAATATTTACGGGTGATAAATTAATTATGCTGCTTTCTTTTTCTGAGATACAAAAAAAAGTCAAGTGCCTGGGGAAGAGTGTGGGAATTCCTGAAAATGATTTGCACATTTTCTTATCATCACCTGGTGATGGTAGACCACATATTTCCTATGATAATGGGTTGTACAATTATATATATGCAGAGAGAGGCGTGGAATTTTTTAGAAAAACAACCGGTTCAAAAGAAGAGCTTTTTTATTGGATTATGTCTGACTTTATTTATAAAGTTGCTTTTCAATATGAACTTGAGAATCGTGTTGAGAGCAGAGATGGGCGGCGAGTTGCATTTAATAAAGTACTTGACCTTATGGGAGTTATTAGTGATGAGTGGAGATTGAGGGCTCAGAGAGAAATTGATGATATCCTCGCTAAAAATCAGTATACCGATACTCTTAAATTAAAGTAACAAAATCCCGGCCAACATGGCCGAGGTTCCAATATCCGCGCGTTGACCGCAAATACCTGACTTAAGAAAAACTGTAGACCATCTAATACTGTTCCTATTTTGTAATACAAAATGCAGGTTTCACCCAACGAATACAGGCATACGCGGTGTAGCTTTTGTAATACACTGCTCTGTAACTTTCCGACTAGTCCTTCCCTTTAGTCGCTGACTCTGTTGTACCAGCAAAGGCGCGACACGAACAGCTGACCCAGCTTGATATCGCAATTGATAAGTATGCTCAGGATGCATGCTCACAGGTGAAAACATCACAAGCCTGTCAGGATGCAAATGCCCTGGTACAGGGCCTGAAAGGAAGTTACAGCGGTTTTCTGGGGCAGCTGGCTTACGAGAAGCTAAACAGAGAGGACTATGCGAAAGTCAGCCAGATAGTGGCTAACACCACCGCTGATAAACGGGATTACGCAATAGAAGGCTACGCGAAATCACAGAATATCAGCTATCAGGAAGCGAAAGACAAGTTCGCTCTGGCCATCAATATCAACCAAGCGGCAGATATTGCCGGACAATTGTATGGTTTGAAAGGAAGCGAGAGTGGAAAAACAGGAATAAGCAGCGCGTCGGTTTCGACGATGAAGCAGGTGCTATCAAAGTATAATGACTTCAAACAGAATATTGCCAGCAGTACGAAGGGTAATAATGATGCGCTGGCAATGGCGGGTGCGGGGAATCTTAACGTCTCCTCTTTGCATAAAAAACTGGGGCCGAACGTAAATCTGTCCATGGGGGCTGGAGGTGGCAAGGGAAGCCCAATATCAGTTAAAGATCCCGTAACTGCCAATAATAGTCTAAATTATCAGTCAAATCCAAAGCATACAATTAATCCACCAAGTAATGCAGGTATCGAGCAGAAAAACCCTTCAAGTCTTTTTGAAAATTTAGTTTCAGTTAATGCCAAAAATCAAAAAGCGCGCTACACCATGCATCTTAGCGGAAAATACACCAATTTATGCCAGATAAGACTGGGAACTGGCACTGGGCAGGTAGCACATCAGATACAAGAGATCCATTGACTTTGCCAAGTTATGTTAAATCTGCATTGAAGAAACAACAAGGTTGGAAAATTAAATGATTATTGGTGATGATTTTTTTTTTAAAATTGCATTTCAATTGGAGTTTATGGTTCCTGATTATTCATCTCCAAGCGGGATGTTCAATTTTGTGATTAATGAAAAACTGATCCCGGGTGAAAGTGCTGCTGTCGATCTTTATGTGGCAATATCTTTTTTAAAGGACAGTGTAAATAGTGAGGAAATTGAAGCTGCATCGGATATTGGTAACATTACTTTAGATGAGCTGGATTTTTCAGAAGGCGCACCAGAAGGTATCCCGGCAAACAGGCCAGCGAGCTGACGCAGGACGAGAAGGAGATTGTCAGCGCGCTCGGCCAGCTGGCGGCCCAGCTGTCGGCGGGAGTGGCTTCGGGTTCTGTTGAAGGCGGCATTCAGGGCGCGGTCGCCGGGAAGAATGCGGTTGAGAATAATACTATTGCATTTCCAGCACGTTATTTTGCACCGGCTGTGTCAGTGGGGCCAGGTGACAAAGTAAGAAAGGATGCAGATAATAAGATTGCATCCGGACTTGATGATGCAATAAAAGATGTGGGCGGTGCGCTTGATAAGGCAACGCAATGTTCGTTCGGGCGGGTCTGCTCTTCAGTAGAGGATGAAAAACAAAATCAGCCTAATCTTGGTAAAGACTTGAATGATGACGAGAAAACTGAGTTGGGTGGTTCGGGTTCTGGTACACCGGGCGGCTGGGGGCCGGAGGATGAGGAACATGGACGAGATAAAAATCTCAGTACTTCAGATCAAAGATCGATTAAATCACTTGAAGAACAAATTCGTCTTCATGAGGATAAACTTGAAGCATATAAGAAGAACCCTGATTCATTCGACAACAAGGGATATCTTCAGAATGCTCCGAACGAACAAGTCAGACAAAGAATTATCGACGGTCGTATTCGTCATCTTGAGCAAAAGATAAAAACGTTCCATAAAAACGTTGATGAAATAAAAAATAGTAAGGGTTAGAAGATGGAAATGGACCTAAATGTTCTTGAGGGTGCAGTAAAGAAAATCTTCTCCGACATGAGAGATAAAGGGCTTGATAATATCTCTTTAGATGCTGATTTTTATTGGAGCATTCCTTCTGAGATGATTTACGATCCTTATACTGAGCCGACAGATTTGAATATTGGTCAGCTAGAGGAAGATTATAAAAATCTTGTTCAGATGAGTAATGAGAATCTTTTGATAGGCCATAATTTAAAAAATGTCGCCGTTTTATTAAGATACCTTTCAGAAAAATACTCCTCTTGAAAACGGATCAAAAAATGCCGGTTTATCCACTGCGGCATTCAATGCCCTGATTGTAAACGATGCGGGCTATAAGGCCGTCGCAGAGAAGTGGGGGACCGGCGGCAGTTATTCAATGGCCGCCGCAGCGGTAACCGGTGTGTTCAGCGGCCTCGGCGCAGGTAACCTGGGCGCAGCCGCAGCGGGGGGTATGGCGCCTTATATCGCTAACCGGATTAAGCACGCCACCAGCACATTTGTCGATGGACATGAACAGGCCAATCTGCTGGCCAACACCATGGCGCATGCCGTCGCGGGGGCAGTGCTGGCCCAGCTGGCAGGCAATAACGCAGCAGCGGGCGCAGCCGGGGCGGCGGGCGGTGAGCTGATGGCCAGAGCCATCCTCGCCACGATGTATCCCAAAAAACAGGCCAGCGAACTGACGCAGGACGAGAAGGAGATTGTCAGCGCGCTCGGCCAGCTGGCGGCCCAGCTGTCGGCGGGAGTGGCTTCGGGTTCTGTTGAAGGTGGCATTCAGGGCGCGGTCGCCGGTAAGAATGCGGTTGAGAACAATTTCTTAAACCAAGGACGTCCGCAAAAATATGCAGACAGGTACATAGCATGCAGCGGTGACACCAGCTGTGAGCAAAATGCTCGCAAGGACATGGCGAAAGAGTCCGCAGAGAACATTCAGAAGCTGAAATCATGCTGGGATGCTAGTGATGCAGCCTGTGTTGCAGATTCACGTTCGAAAATGGAGCTTGATGAGAAAGCGTATACTGAGCTGCGTCAGCAAAACAATATAGCGGGCCGGGCTTATGAAGACTCTGCGAATTGGTATGCAGATATTAGTGACCAATGCGCAGGTAAGTGTGGCTGGCTGGAAGCTGCTCTGCTTAAGACCGGAGCGGAGGGGCTAAGTAACTTAGTCTATGGTGCGTTGGGGGCGGGAAGTGTTGTAAAATCAGGCCAATCCGTGAAACCGGAAAAAGCTGTTAATGTCATAAAAAATCAGGAATATATAAGAATCACCTTTTAACCCTTCGGGTACAGGCGGAGCCGCGCAACCGTGGTCGACTAAGGGACGAATTAAATATGTAGAACTTCCGACAAAAGGGAAAATACGGTTTGTTCCTGCCAGCAACTATTCTCCCAGCAATCCCCTACCAAGAGGGCCAAATAATGGTTATGTTGATAAATTTGGTAATGAATGGGTTAAAGGCCCGTCTCGCACAGCAGGACAGGCTTTTGAATGGGATGTTCAACTATCATCTAAAGGTAAAGCTCAGCTTGGTTGGGCAACGCGAGATGGTTCTCATTTAAATATATCGCTGGATGGGAAAATTACACACAAATAATTAAGGCTTATACTTATGGAAAATAAAATTGGCTTTTATCAGGAGGTGAAAATATCTCCTGACTGCAAAGAAAAAAACAAGAAATATGTAGGTAAGAAAGGTGGTGTTATGGGAGTAAGCGAAGAGGACGGGGTATTGTACGGGTACTCAATAAAACTTTATGATGAGGAATATCTTTTATCTTTTGATAAAAATGAAATCATCCCAACGGGTAAACAGTTAAAACAAGACGATTTTTATTGATCCACTTAAAAAAAGTGAATCCCAGCCCTCAGTGGGTGGGATTTTATTATCTGTTTCTCGGGAACAGTCCGAATAACGAGTATTCTGTGTTCAACTACCACGATAAACGTGATACCAAGGCTGTGATTATTCATTTATCAGCCTATCGCGCCTCAAAATCCAACAACCGACAACAACGATCTAAGCAACCAAGCCTCAATGCTCTCCCTCAGTGAACCCTTTCCGCCGCCAAAGCCGAACAGGCTGCCGGGCGCTGGCTGTGCAGATACTCATACAGCAGCAGCATGCCAACCGGATTAGCTTCCAGATTTTCACAGTCGATGTGCAGTTTCTCCAGCAGATCTTTTCTCAGTTGGGTGAATGAAACACCTCTGTGTACCGCTAACGCCTGGCATAGCTGGCTGACGATGGCGCATTTCACGCTAAGCGGCAGGGCAGGATTATAAATTTCAGGAATGCAGTGCGTTTGTTTCATTACGCTCTCCTCATGGCAGGGTAAATCTGCTGTGATGATCTGGCGACTGCTTTAAAACTATCCAATTTCTGCTGTTACCACAATACCGCTTGCTGAAACCCAAACCCTTATCACAAAGCCGTTGCCAGACTTGATCGCAATGAGCAACCGCGCCCGACAATCCACGCTAAAGATCTCCCGCTCACAGACGATAAACAGATTAATCACCTCATTAACTTTCCACAGGTTGTTCAATCGTCCGCCAGAGTGACGCAGGCGCGGCGATGAACAGCCGTCGCATTCAGGGAGTACGCATGGCAGCCAGGCAGGTAGCAGGAATCGATCTCGGTACCACCAACAGCGCGGTGGCAGTGTGGCAGGATGGCAAATCGCAGCTGATTGGCAATAAACAGGGCGCGCTGTTAACGCCGTCGGTGGTCGGGCTGGACGATCAGGGTAACCTGATCACCGGCCAGCCGGCGTTAGCCCGTCTTAGTACCCATCCGCATCTCACGCAGGCCAGCTTTAAACGCTTTATGGGCACCGAAGCCACGCTCAGGCTGGGAACGCAAACCTTTCGCGCCGAAGAACTCTCCGCCATTTTATTGCGTCAGCTAAAAGAAGATGCCGAGCGCTGGCTTGGCCAGCCGATTGTTGATGCGGTGATTACCGTACCGGCGTACTTCAACGACGTACAACGGCGGGCAGTGAAAACCGCCGGTACGCTGGCCGGTCTTAACGTGCTGCGCCTGCTGAACGAACCTACCGCGGCCTCGCTGGCGTTTGGTCTGCTGGAAAACCGCGAGCAAAAATACCTGACCTTTGATTTAGGCGGCGGCACCTTTGATGTTTCGATCATCGACATGTTTGAAGGCGTGATCGAAGTGCGCGCCAGCAGCGGCGATGTCCAGCTTGGTGGTGACGATTTCAGTGAAGCGATCTGTCAGTGGATGCTCAATCAACAGCCGGAGTTGAAAGCCGCGCTGCCCGCCGTGAAACCGCTGCTGCTGGAAGAGGCTGGCCGACTAAAATGCCTGCTTAGCAGCGTGCCGGAAGCCGCTGCCGAGCTGCACTGGCAGGAGAAAACCTGGCGCTGGACGATGAGTGAAGAGGCGCTTGCCCACTGTTGCCAGCCGCTGATCGCCCGCTTGCAGCAGCCGGTGATGCAGGCGCTGCACGACGCACGCTTTGCCCTGCACGATCTTGATCATGTGCTGCTGGTCGGCGGCGCAACGCGCATGCCGCTGGTACGTCAGGCGGTAGCACGGCTGTTTGGTCGCTTTCCGCGGCACGATCTCCATCCCGATGAAGCCGTGGCGCTCGGGGCGGGCGTGCAGGCAGGCATGGTGATGCAGGACGCCGCGGTGGAAGATATCATCCTCACCGACGTTATGCCGTTTTCGCTCGGCGTGGAAACGGTCAAGGAAAGCTATGGCAAACAGGAAGAGGGATTTTTCCTGCCGCTGATTGAGCGCAACACCTGGCTGCCGGTGAGTAAAAACAAAATACTTTATACCGCTGCCGACAATCAGACCCACGTGTTGCTGAAAATTTATCAGGGCGAAGGGCGCCGGATTACCGATAACGTCTATCTCGGTGAGATGAATATCGACATCCCGCCGCGCCCACGCGGTGAGGTTGCCCTTGACGTGCGTTTTACCTATACGCTGGATGGCCTGCTGGAAGTGACCTGTCAGCATAGTGACAGCCCGAGCGCGGTCAGTATGGTGATTGAAAAAGTACCGGGACAGATGAATGCCGAGCAGATCGCGCAGAGCCTGCAAAAGCTCAACGACCTGAAGCGTCATCCGCGCGATCGTCAGGAGAACCGTGAACTGTTGCTGCACGGCTCGCGGCTGTTCGCCTTTCTGCTGGGCGAAGAGCGCGCGTGGATAGATAACGTGATGAGCGTATTTGAACAGGCGCTGGAGAGCCAGGATGAGCGGCGGATCGCTGACGTTCGGCAGAAGGTGGAAGAGGCGCTGGCACAGTTCGAAGAGAGGGCGCCACGATGAATGGCTGGCAGGTGCTGGGCATTGAACCCACCTCCGATGAATCGCTGATCCGCCGCGCCTATGCGCGTCTGTTGAAAATACATCGACCGGACAGCGATCCCCAGGGTTATCAACAGCTGCGTGAGGCGTTTGACTGGGCAAAAAATCATGCCGGTGCGGCTGAGGCTGAGGCCGAACCCTATGCTCAGCCGCAGCTTGTCGCCGAATCGCAGGATAGTGCGATCGACTGGCCGGAAAAGATCGCCGAACCGCAGGATGAATCGTCGCATACCGTGCCGCAGAGTTACGCGTTTTCCGTCATGCCGCTCTACAGCGAGCAAGAGATCGCCGAACTGGCCACCGCCCTGGTGGAAAAGAGCGCGCAGAATTTTCCTGCGCTGCAGAGGTTGCATCAGCGCGTGAGCGAGGAAGGCAATCTGCTGCAGCAACAGCAGTTTCATCAGGATCTGGCGGCGTCGCTGGCAGAACAGCCAGGGCTGCAGGACTGGCTGGTGGAACAGGTCAGCGAACGACTTGGCTGGCAGCTGGAGAGCTATAACAGCGGTCATCTGATACCCGAGGCGTTACAGAGGGCACTGGATGAACGCGTGCGCGCCACCGAAGCGGAAAAAGCCTGGCAAAAGCTGATGGCCGAGCAGCGTCACGCCGGTGGACAGAGCGGCCTGGCGCTGAAACTACTGTGCAGCGATCGCGCCGCCGCGCCGTTCTGGATCAGGCTGGTGCCGGGCTTGCTCGATAAGATGTCGCAGCAGGTTAACCAACTGTGGTCGACGTTCCCTGAGCTGATAGATCGCCTGAATCCCGCCATGCTCGATTTTTTGCGGGAGCGGCCTCGCGCCCTGAACTGGCAAGGGGTGTTTTTACTGGTGTTCTGGGGCGTGGTGCTGAAGTGGGCATTGCCGCAGGGCGGTCTGCTGTCGCCCATTGGCCTGGCCATCAGCGGCGTGGTGATTTACTCCCTCTGGCTTTATGACCTGATGCTGTCAAGCCTGCGGCGATCCTGGTTGATGAAGCTGCTTTTAGTGTTGGATTCGCTGTTCTGTTCGCTGCTGCTGCTGGCACTTTTTGTGGGTGTGCTAATGCTTGCCAGCAGTGTTGCGCCGCCTAAAGGCGAAAGTATTGGTGGCTTATTGCCGGTGTTTATCATTGCGATTGAATTGCTGGTGCTGTGGTCTGTCTGGTCAAAGGCGGTTCCCGGCCTGCGTCGTCCCGGCGTAGCGGTGGCGCGCTTGCTGTCCAGCCCGTGGCGGCTGTTGAAGGTATTGGATTTTGAAACTATCGGCTTTGTGCTGGTAAGTGTGTACTCAATGTTCTGTACCGTGCTGTTGAACAAGCTGCTGAATCAGCTGCTGGCATTTATCGCCTGGTTGCCCTAAATGCCAGATATGAAGAAAAATCCCCCGCACATCGCAAGGTGCCGGGGGTGATCGATCAGAAGCTATACCGCAGGCCGACCGCAGCCTGATAGCTGTCGCGATCCTGCAGGCCAGAGGTTGACGTGCTGGTCTGATAACCCAGGTTACCGTACAGCTTCAGAGCCTGCGTCAGACCGGTCGTCACACCAGCATCGGCGCTGACTCTACCGCCCGAGGACGCCAGCGGTGCGCGGTCAAGATCGTCATACACCGTTGTTGCTTTGCCTTCCCAGTCCTGCCAATAGTTCAGGCTGACGAACGGCTCGACAAAACTGCCAGAACCGGTCTCGACGTGCCACTTCGCACGCAAACCCACACGGCCGGTCAGGCCAGAAACGTTGCCGAACGCCACGCTGCTCTGATGATCCTGCGCCTGCTTAAAGCGGGTCTGCTGCCAAATCAGCTGCGCCTGCGGCTCTAAAGTGAAACCCTCAGAGAGAGAGGAAAGGGCAAACGGGTAACCCGCTTCCAGCGAGGTGATAAAGCCGTAACCTTCCGCATCAAGACGACCCGAGGCGCTTTCCGCCGATCCACGGTAGCGGGTGATCTGCGCGGTGGCATCCAGCCAGGCCTGATCATCAGTGCTGTGCGTCCAGTACAGGCCCAACGCCGTGGCATTCAGTTTTACCTTGCCGGTGTCAGTGCGCACATATTGCGTACCGGCATCATTGGTCACCAAACCACTGACCGACACCGCTGCGCGACTCTGACCGACGTAAAAGCCCAGCCGATCGTGATGGCCGGTAATAGCGCTTTGCTGCCAGAGGTCGGCACCGAGCTGCAGCCCATCCACTGAACCTTTGGCCGATGGCGCGGCATACGCCTGCCAGGAGTGATCGATATTGGTGGCGATCAGGCGCGTCCAGAAGCTGGTTTGGCGTGGCTGGTCGCCGTTAATCAGCATCGCACCGTCGCCACTGCGCTGATCGCGCGTGCCGAGCGTCAGCATGCCCAGTTCGCGAGCCATCGGCTGCACCACGCCGTAAGTGGCAATGGCCGGTCCGATCACCGGATATTCACCTGCAGGCAGCACCGACGATGGCGGCGTGAGCGGCAGCGTCGTGCCGGTGCGTGGCGCATCCGGTGGTGTCACTGGATTAATCGGATCTTCAGGCAGAAGTGGCAATGTTGGATCTTCAGGCACCTCAGGATCTTCCGGCGTTACTGGCGTAATCGGATCGGGATCCACCGGGATTTCTGGCTCAACGATAAACTGATTGCGCAGATACCAGCTCTCCAGGTCCTGTTTAGCGAGATCGCCGCGGAAAAGGCGGTAGCTCAACGCACCGCTGCGAGTCTCACTGGCGAGGCGAAACGCATCTTCTTCGCTGGTGGCACCGTTGATCGCATCGATAATACGGATGCCATCTTTCTCGGTGTAAACCTGGCCGCTGCCGGTGTTGTTGATCGCCACGCGCGTGGTGCCGCTGGCGTGCCCGCCGTCCAGAATCAGCCGGTCAGATGGCGAACCATCGCCGCCCAGTTCGGTGTTCAACACCAGCAATCCATCATCACCCACGTAATTACCGCTGACGGTCAGCGCATGATAGCCCGTTGCGCCGATGCTGCCAGGGCGTACGGTTCCGGCATTGTTGAGATCAGCAAAAATCTGACCGTTGCCGGAGAGCGTGCCGCCTGCGGCCACCGAGGTCGCCGACCGCAGCGAACCGTCCAGCTGCAGCGTGCCGCGCTCAATGCGCGTTTGCCCGCTGTAAGTCTGGTCTCCGGCTACCACCAGCGTGCCGGAGCCAATCTGCACCAGGTCGCCGCTGCCGCTGATCGGGTTGTTAACGGTGTACACATCGCTGCGACTGAATTGCAAAATGCCGTTGTTGTTGATCGCGCCGGTGATGCTGCCGTGGGTGCCATCGTTGCCGAGTTGCAGCGTGCCATTTGTGATGTCGGTACCGCCAGTCCAGCTGTTATCCGCAGTAAGTACCGTGGTGCCGCTGCCGTTTTGCGCAAAGGCACCTTCGCCAGAAATCACACCAGGCAACAGCGTAGTATCGGCACGGTTGACCAACAGTGCGCTGCCGGCAGAAAGCTGCACATCGGCATGCAGGTTACCCGTGCTACCGCCGTTGCCAATCTGTAGCTTACCGTTTTCCAGCGCGATGCCACGGGCACTGGTGACATCGCCGGTCAGAATAGTGGTGCCGCTGCCTCTTTGCACAATATTGCCGTCGCCGGAGAGGGTTCCGCTCAACACCACGTCATCGGCGCGATTAAAAATCAGCGTACTGTTGTTGACGATGTCACCCGCTACGCTGCCGGTAGTGCCGCCATCGCCGAACTGCAGTGCGCCTTGCTCGATAAAGGTGGTGCCGCTCCAGCTGTTATCGCTCAGCAGCGTGAGCGTGCCATCGCCGGTTTTATGTACCGGGCCGCCGTCACCGCGCAGAGCGGAAGCGAAAGTAATGTCATTGCCATTGCTGTTGAGCACGCCACCGCGCGCATTCACCACCAAACGGGTGGAAAGATCGCTGCTGTTGCCGCTGTTCCACTTCAGGCCGCCGCCGTTTAAGGTGATATCGCCGCTGCCCAGATTGCCAGCGTCTGAAAAAGCGATCTCGCCTTCGTCGATACGCGTGCCGCCGCTGTAGCTGTTGTTGGCGGTGAGTTCCAGCGTACCGAGGCCGGTTTTAATCAGCGATCCGATACCGCTGACCACGCCCTCAATGGTCATGGTGGCCTCTTTGCCTTCGCTAAAAAAGCTGCCATTGCCCGTCAGCAAAATATTGACGTCAGAGCGCATATTTTCATCCGCCGCACGGTTGGCCAGCGTGCCTGCGTTGAGGGTAATCTCCCGTGTGCCATTGCCCTCTCCGGCAAGGATAGTCGCCGCGCGTACCATAGCGTCTTCGGTCACCATCAGCGTGGAGGTCACCCGGCCAATACCGCTGACGATACCCATGATGATGTCGCCAGCATTGACCACACCACCGCGGCTGACCTTAAACTCCGCGTTGGTGCTGCCATTACCGGAAGTCCGGGTATCTTCACCCAGCACGACCCTATTGACATCAAGCTGACCGGCTCCCATCAAAAAATAGCCGTTGGCATTACGCGCACCATACTGGCCCAGCGCAACATGCAGGGTATCGACTTTAGCATCCAGCGTGCCCGCACGGGTATCGAAGGTGCCGGTGCTGTGGCTGTAGTTACTGTTTACGCCCGGTGCCAGATCAATACGCTCTACCGCATCAACGCCATTGCTGCCGCGCAGGCGTAAATGACCATCGGTGATATCGGCGTCAAACCTCAGCGTACCGTTGCCCTGATTGGTGCCAATCTCAATGACATCGATATTGAAGGTGTTATCGCGGCCCATTTCAAGCAGGCCATAGTTAGTGGAGTCGCTCTGCACATTGCGGCTTATCGTCGCCAGGCCCAACTTTTTCGCGGTAATCACATTGCTTTCACCGGCCAGATTCAGCACGCCATCACTGCCGCTGCCCGATAGCCCCTCACGACGGCCTGATACAATCAGCTCGGCGTCCGCGCTGTCGAACACAAAATGTGATAACCCACTCATATCCAACCTTGAGGTATTGGCCTCACCGGATCCAAGCAGGAAATCACCGCCGTTATAGATCAGCGTGCCGCCGGTACCGCTGACAGTGCCGGTCACGCCATCCCCCACGACAATGCTTTGTACTTCGCGCGTGGTTTGCTCCAGCTCTTCAGTGCGTTCGGTCAGGAACTCCAGCGTCTCTGCGCGGGCATCCGAAGGAGACACCGCCACAAACAGCGAGAGCATGCAGGCAGTCAGGGCATTTAACCTAAAGTCAGTTTTTATTGTGGTTCGTGCAGACTGCGTTGGCCTGCCAGTGAGGAACAGCGGATGTTTTTCCATGGTGTCATTACCTGAGATGGTCTGTTAGCAAAAATGGTGTGCGTAAAAACAGGACTAATCCTAGGGTTTTTAAAGGGGAGTGGTAACAGGGTTCTGTCTTGAATTTCGAATTTATTTTCACAGCGTGAAAGTGAAATAACCCTTAAATTACATGGAATTAAGTAGAAATAGCCAGTCAGGTAAATTTCCTCTCTTTGCTTTTCGCTGCTTCATGAAAACTTAAACAGCTGCACATTAATTGAGACATTTCTTGCTGTTGAAACAGCGAAGTTTCAGCCTTGCGCACATCATTCGCTTCGCAAATAACATCGACCGCACACCTGTTAAGCCGCCAGTAAAAAGAGCCGGAACTAAAGCTGAATCGCGTAAGGCTGCTTGATGAAAAACATCACTTCCGGTGATGAAATCGTAAATCTATTGCGGTTTATCTGTGATTCACCGCGCATTTTTGCATCTGATCCCGCGCTAATTCCCGTCAGGTGAGAAGCATCACATTCCTGAACCGCCGCAATCAGTAGATTTGCCTTTAGTGATGTAAAAACGATTCAGCAAAAGGGATAAAAAATGAAAACCAAACTGGCGTTAACGGTACTTGCAGTGATGATTTCCGGTTCGGCAGCGGCAAAAACCTGGGTGCTGACCAGCGCTGAACAGGGCGTGGAGCAAGGAAACTGGAAGATTTCCAGCCAACAGCTGAAATTCCAGGGCAAGCCGTTCAGCATTGAGCAAAAAGTCCTGCACGGCGGTAAGCAGGAAGGCAGTAAAATCATCACCCTTACCAGCAAAGATGGGCTGACAATTACCCTCAGCCCGACGCGCGGTATGAATTTGCTGCACATTGAGGGTTTTGGCTCGCGTATCGGCTGGGATTCGCCGGTGAAAGAGGTGGTTAACCCGGCCAATATTAATCTGGAAAGTCGTAACGGGTTGGGCTGGCTGGAAGGTTTCAACGAGATGATGGTGCGCTGCGGTTACGAATGGACCGGCCATCCGGTTACCGCCGATGGCCGCCTCTACACGCTGCACGGCAAAGCGGGCAACACGCCAGTTTCACAGGTGGAAGTCGAAGTGGCTGACACCGCGCCGCATGAAATTCGCATTCGCGGGCTGATCAAAGAGAGCACCTTTAAAAAGGCCGATCTGCAGACGCTTACCGAACTGCGTTATGTACCCGGCAGCAACAGCTTCAGCCTGCATGATGTGCTGACCAACCATGCCGACTATCCGCATGATTATCAGATCATTTATCACAGCAATGTCGGTACGCCAATTCTGGAAGAGGGCGCACGCTTTATCGCGCCGATGTCCGATATCAGTCCGTTCAACGATTACGCTAAAACCGGCCTGAAGAACTGGCAGACCTATCTCGGCCCAACCAAAGGCTTTGATGAGATGGTGTTTAATATCAAGCCGCTCTCGGATGACCAGCATAAGACGGTTGCTGCGGTGGTGAATAAACAGGCGGACAAAGGCGTGTCGATCCAGTTCGATACCCAACAGCTGCCGGTACTGACACTGTGGAAGAACACCGACACGCTTAAGCAGGGTTACGTTACCGGCATGGAGCCGGGCACCAGTTACGCCTATCCGGTGACCGTTGAGCGTGAGCAGAAACGCGTGAAGCAGCTGGAGCCGGGTGCCAGCACCGCGTTTGATTTGACCTACACCTTGTTGCACAACGCCGATCAGGTTGCGGCGGTTGAAAAACGCATCAGCACGATCCAGGGTGACACCAAACTCACCGAGACAGAAACGCCAATTGCCAGCGAGTAAACCCGTTTAACCGCTCTCCCGGCGTGCAGCCTGCGCGCCGGAATAAATCATGCCCGCCGATCTGACAATCCGCGCGGGCATCATCCTGTAAACCGCGTTTAGTCGAGGTCGCGACCGTTGCTGGCGATCACTTTCTTATACCACCAGAACGATTTTTTACGCAGGCGCGCCAGCGTACCGCCGCCGAGGTCGTCGCGGTCGACGTAGACAAAGCCGTAGCGCTTGCTCATTTCACCGGTGGATGCTGCCACCAGATCGATGCAGCCCCAGCTGGTGTAACCGATCACCGGCACGCCATCCTCAATCGCCTGCGCCATGGCGCGAATGTGTTCACGCAGATAGCTAATGCGATAATCATCGTTGATCTGCTGATCGGCAGTGAGTTCATCGCGGGCACCCAAACCGTTTTCCACCAGAAATAGCGGCTTCTGATAGCGGTCATACATCATGTTCATGGTGATGCGCAGACCCAGCGGATCGATGCCCCAGCCCCAGTCGCTGCGCGGGACGTGCGGATTGGTCAGCGATTTCACCACATTAGCCGCGCTGCTGTTCTGCTCGTTCATTTCTGCCGACGCGCAGCGTGACGCGTAATAGCTGAAGGAGACAAAATCAACGGTATTGCGCAGAATCTCTGCATCTTCCGGCGCCATCTCAATGGTGACGCCTTTTTCACGAAATACGCGCGCTGCATAGGATGGATAAGCACCGCGCGCCTGCACATCAATAAAGAACAGGTTTTCACGATCCTTTTCCAGCGCCGCCCAGACATCTTCCGGCTTGCTCGACCACGGATAGAAGTTCCCGCCCGCCAGCATGCAGCCGACCTGGTTTTCCGCGTTGACCTCATGGGCGATGCGCGTTACCAGCGCGCTGGCCACCAGTTCGTGGTGCGCGGCCTGATATTTCACCTGCTCGTGGTTTTCATCCGCTTCAAACACCAGACCGGCGCCAGAAAAGGGGCTGTGCAGCAGAATATTGATCTCATTAAAGGTCAGCCAATATTTCACCAGACCGTCGAACGCTTCAAAACAGGTGCGTGCGTAGCGGGCAAAAAAGTCGATCATTTTACGGTTGCGCCATGAACCGTACTCAATCACCAGGTGCATCGGCACATCGAAGTGACAAAGCGTCACCAGCGGCTCGATGCCATATTTGCGGCACTCTTCAAACACGCTGCGATAAAACGCGATGCCTTGCTCATTGGGCGTCAGCTCGTCGCCGTTGGGATACAGGCGGCTCCAGGCAATAGAGGTACGAAACACGGTAAAGCCCATCTCCGCCATCAGGGCGATATCTTCCTTATAGCGATGATAAAAATCGATCGCCTGATGGCTGGGATAATATTCATCCTCGCGCAGGGCAAAACGTTTTTCAAGGCCCAGCTTGACCGGCATGCGGGCAGGGCCGTGGGGGATCATATCCACCGTGGTCAGCCCTTTACCGCCCTCGCGATAGCCGCCTTCAGACTGGTTTGCTGCTAAAGCTCCACCCCATAAAAATCCTTGCGGAAATGTCAGTTCAAACATAAATAACCTCAATAAACGTAACGTGACGCCGATCAGCTGGCGCTGACGGGCTTAACGGTTTCTGGCGTGCCGGCAGAGGCACTGACGCTGGTGGGCGCGGTTTCCGGGATATCCTCAAAGCCGAGGATCAGCGTCAGAATGAACGACAGCACCACCGACAGTACCATCACCGCGCCAACCCACAGAATGCTGGTGGGATTTGCCGGATCGAAGAACTGCACGCTGGTGAACAGCCCCGGCGACGCCATTGAATGACTGGCCAGCCCGCCGATTCCGGCGACCGCGCCGCAGATAAACCCGCTGATCAAACAGGCGATCAACGGGCGTTTCAGGCGAACCGCCACGCCATACAGCGCCGGTTCAGAAATACCGGCAACGATGGCGGACGCCGCCGCGGCCAGCGCCGTCTGACGCAGCTCACGGTTTTTAGTTTTAAACGCTACCGCCAGCGACGATCCGCCTAGCGACAGGTTGGCACCAATTTCCGACGGCATCACCATGCCTTCTTTGCCGGTTTCCGCAATGGTCTGGATAATGGTTGGCGTAAAGACGCGGTGCATACCGGTCATCACCAGCAGCGGCCAGAGCGCGCCCATGATCGCCACTGACAGCCAGCCGAGATAGCCGTGAATGGTGTAAACCAGCGCGGAGATGCCGCTGCCGATCCAGATGCCCAGCGGGCCAATCAGCACAATGGCAATCGGTGCGGCGATCAGCACAATCAGCATCGGTTTCAGGAAGTTTTTGGTGACCGCAGGCGTAATGCGATCCACGCCGCGCTCGATGTGCGACAGAATCCAGGTCATCACCAGCGCCGGAATCACGGTGTAGGTGTATTTCACCGCGGTCACCGTGATAAAGCCAAACTCCACGTGCTGGCCCTGCGCCGCTTTCGCCATCAAATCAATGAAGTTTGGATGCAGCAACACGCCGGCAATGGCGATCGCCAGCGACATATTGGTTTTGAATTTCAGCGCCGCTGACGCCGCCACCATCACCGGCAGGAAGAAAAAGGCGCCGTCGCCCATTACGTTGAGAATGATCAGCGTTGAAGAGCCTTTCTCCAACACGCCGCTCATCTCCAGCACCATCGCCAGCAGCTTAACCATCGAGCCGCCGATGATCGCCGGAATCAGCGGCGACATGGTGCCTACCAGCGCATCGAGAATGCCTGCGCCGATGCTTCGCGGGTTGATTTTGCGCTTCACCGGCTGCGCAGGGGTGCCATCGATATTGCCAAGACTCAGCACCGCCTGATACGCCTTGCCGACGTTGTTACCGATGATCACCTGACACTGCGCATCGTTGTGCACCACACCCATCACGCCGGGAATGGCTTTCAGCGCGGCGCTGTCGATTAGGCTGCTGTCCTTGAGCACAAAGCGCAGGCGCGTCATGCAATGGGTCAGCGCCTCAATATTGCCCAGGCCGCCCAGCGAGCGGACGATGGCGGGCGCGACTTCTGAATAGTTGGTAGACATGGTTGTCTTCTCTGAATGAATGTTGGCAGATGCGCATGCCGATACGGCAGGCGGCTCCAGCACCGCGTCACGCGTTAATGCAACGCTGTACGAATATCGAACATGAGAAACCGGTTTCACAAAATCATGAACAGTTACGACTAACCCAGCAATAGTTTTGAAATGCTTTTTCAATTTGTGTGAATGTGATCACTTTGTGAGTCAAACGCAGCGCGGCGACGCGATGATTAAAATATCCCAATCAATGAGCGCGTTAGGTAAACTGCTGGCCTTGCGGTAGGAAAATGGGAAACGCGATGGCAACCATACTGGAAGTAGCAAAGAAAGCGGGCGTGTCGAAAGCCACGGTGTCGCGCGTGTTGTCAGGCAACGGCTATGTCAGCGAGGAGAAAAGGGCACGGGTCACGCAGGCGATCGCCGAAACTGACTACCGGCCCAATTTGTTGGCGCGCAACCTGTCGGTAAAATCGACGCAAACCCTTGGGCTGGTGGTCACCAACACGCTCTACAGCGGCAGCTACTTCAGCGAGCTGATGTCACAGTCGGCGCGCATTCTGGAGCAGCAGGGCAAGCAGCTGATTCTGGCGGACGGCAAACACAGCGCCGCCGAAGAGCGCGCCGCCATCGACTTCCTGCTCGATCTGCGCTGCGACGGCATCATGATCTATCCGCGATTTTTATCGATTGATGAAATGGACGACATTATTTCGCAGCATAAGCAGCCGATTCTGGTGGTGAACCGTCGCCTGCGGCAACACGGCAGTTACTGCATCTGGTTTGACCAAAAAGCATCCAGCATGGCGGCGGTGAATACGCTGATTGACCTGGGACACCGCGACATTGCGTTTATCACCGGCTCGCTGGATTCACCGACCGGTATGGAACGCCTGGCGGGCTATAAAGCGGCGCTGACAGAACAGCATATTAGCGTCAATCCGGCGCTGATTGCCGAAGGGAAATGGCACGGCGAAAGCGGTGCGCAGGCGGTGGCGCAGTTGGTGGACAGCGGCGAGTCGTTCACGGCTATCGTGGCCAGCAACGATGAAATGGCCATCGGTGCCATCAAACAGCTCTCGCGCCTGAATATTGCGGTGCCGGGCGAGGTATCGGTGATCGGCTTTGATGACATTCCGCTTGCGCCTTATATCATTCCGTCGCTGAGCAGCGTCAAGGTGCCGGTAACCGACATGGTGCAGGAGACCATTCGTCAGCTACTGGCGATGCTCGATGGCGGCGAGCTGCGTAAGCCCGACACCTTTGCGGCCCGCATCATCATGCGTGAATCCACCGCGCCGGGACCATGGTTTGGCGACCGCGCCGACGCGTAATTATTCTCCCCAGCGCGAGCGCAGATAGCGCACCGCATCCTGAGTTTGCGGCTGGTTAAGGTAGTTTTCCCGGAACAGAATGGTGCCGTTGATTTCAGGTAAGGCGTCGTTCAGATCGAGCTGTTTTTTCAGCTCCGGCACGCCACCGCTGACCGTCCAGTCAGGTTCATTTTTCGATGCCGCACCCACTTTATACAGGGCTACACCAATATAGAGCCGGGTGTGGGTTGGCCTGACAACGTTGGCCCACCATCGTGCTAACACGTCATAACGCGCCGCCTGACGCGCAAAAGGCCAGTAGAGCTGCGGGGCGATGTAATCCAGCAAACCCTGTTGCACCCAGCGGCGGGTATCCGCATAGGCCTCATCGTAGGCCGCCGCACCACGCGTATCGGAACCGGCAGGATCCCACGAAAGATTGCGCCATACGCCGGCTGGGCTGACGCCAAATTCCACTTCTGGCTTGAGTTGTTTAATCGTGCGTGAGACCTGCTCAATCAGCAGCTGGGTATTGTGGCGCCGCCAGTCCGCTTTTGAGCTGAATCCCTGACCCCAGGTTTTAAAGCTTTGCGCATCATTTAGCGCTGAGCCGGGCGTTTCCGCGTAAAAATAGTCATCAAACTGCACGCCATCAACCGGATAACGCGATACCACTTCAGCCACGATACTGGTGATCCAGTCGCGCGCATCGGGAATGCCGGGATCGAGCACGTAACGATCGCCGGCGGTACGAATCCAGTCGGGATGCAGCACAAACACGCTGGCAGGGCGCAACGATAAGGTGCGGTTCAGTTCGGCAACGGTGGAGGGTTTGGTATTGACGGCTACGCGATAAGGATTAAACCAGGCGTGAACTTTCATGCCGCGTTTATGCGCTTCATCAAGCATAAACTGCAGCGGATCGTAACCGGGATCGTCGCCAATCTTACCGGTGAGCATATCGGACCACGGCAGAATCTTCGAGCGCCACAGCGCCGTGCCATCCGGCTTGACCTGGAAGAACACCGTGTTGATGCCGAGGGTTTTTAGCTTATCCAGTTTGGCGATCAGCGCCTGCTGCTGTTGCGCGATGCGCTGCGCTGCGCTGCTGGCGGTGACGGAATTCACCGGCGGCCAGTCGAGCCGGGAAACGGTCGCCAGCCAAACACCGCGCACCGGTTGCTGCGGCGTTATTGTCGGTGTGGTGGGTTTCGCTGGCTGCGCTGGTCGCATCACCGCAGGCGACGGTGTCACCAGCGATGGCGGCGGCGCGGAAGAACAACTGACCAGTAAACAGGCCAGCGCGGTGAGCGCGGCGCGCGCGGTCACGCCGGTAGCGGCATTCAAAGGGGGCAGGCGAGTGATAGTGAACTCCATTTCTGGCTGAGCGGCGCGGAAAGATGGACATTCTCTTATTATCACCGTTGATGTCAATCACTGAGAGACCCGGGAAAACAGCGCAGTAGCGCAGACGGGCAGAGACAGGAAAAACCATCGCCTATCCAATTTAACATAATGATGATTATACGCACCGGCGCGTCAACGCCTGGCGGGGTAACCGGCTTCAGGAATTAATGCTGGGATCGGCGGATCAAGATTTGTCTTGTTAAAAATGGTGCGGAATTGGGTGGAAACAGAGACAGGCGTATCGATTCGCTGACAGATTATCCAGACGTGATTTACTGGCTTTCAGGCGTTGAAAGATCGATTAAGAGGTGTAGTATAGCGAGCAAAGAAACCGGCCATCGGTAGCTATTGTATGCACCGTCTGGCCGGCAGTTTTTCCCTGGTGTTGGCCGTATTGGCAACCTGACTGTGATGGTCAGGTTTTTTTTCAATTCGACTGCGAGGGATTATAGTGGATGGATTCAAATTCGTAAGCTGTACTTAAGTACCTGACCATCCTGAACTTAAGTACAGGTTCTTGTCTCACAGGAAGAAACGGACCTTCAGGAAGCGTGCATGATTTCAGTTTTCAATAATAATCAGGTGCTCACAGACACACTTCGAAACTATATCGATCGAAAACTATGTCTTCCTGGCAGCCCGGAATACGCCTACACGGTCGTAAATAAGAAAAATCCTTCAGAAACCCTAATAATTTCCAGTTATCCGGATGAATGGGTCGATCTCTATCGTACCAACAACTTTCAGCTGACCGATCCGGTGATCCTCAATGCGTTTCGACGCTCTTCGGCGTTTGCCTGGGATGAGAACATCACCCTGATGTCTGACCTGAAATTCAACAAGATTTTCTCGCTCTCCCGTCAGTACAACATCGTCAACGGCTTCACCTTTGTGCTACACGATCACTTCAATAATCTGGCGCTGCTGTCGGTGATTATTGGCAGTCCCGAGCAGGAAGAGCTGGAGAATTATCTCTCCACCCATCGTGGCGTTTTGCAGACCCTGTTGATTGATATCAACGAGCAGATGTACCTGCTGGCGCAGTCGGTATCATCGGGCAGGAAGAAAAGCGAAGAGAATACCAACCGCCCTATTTTTACCCCGCGCGAAAACGAGGTGCTGTACTGGGCAAGTATGGGCAAAACCTATGGTGAAATTGCCGCCATCGCCGGTATTTCCGTCAGCACGGTGAAATTTCATATGGGCAACGTGGTGCTCAAGCTGGGAGTAAGCAACGCCCGTCAGGCAATTCGACTGGGCGTTGAGCTGGATTTAATCACGCCGTCAGACACAGCGGCCAGGTAAGCGCCGACGCTGCCGACGCGTTGGGATGGGCCAACAGTTTTGCCGCCATGCTGTGCTGATCGGCTTCACCGGTGGGCAGCCACAACAGATAGATACTCTCCTGCTCGCTCAAAAAAGCCTCTTTCAGCGTGGTAAACCGCCAGCCGGACCGCTTCAGAATGGTCAGCATCGGCCGACTGACAATCGTATGAATTCCCGCATAGCCGTTGTGCCGCGCCCAGTTAATCATCGCCAGAAACAGCGCCTGACTCACCGGATAGCGTTCGCCTAACAGCGTGCGCGCCCGCGTTTTATCGACAAAAAAGCGACTCGATTCAATGCCGTCCGGCGGCAGGGTCATCTCTTCAAAACAATGCCGAAAGGTGTGGGTGATCATATTTGGCTGTTCGAGGCCGGTAAACCGCACGCTGCACACCAATTGCTGCTGGCAAAAGCCAAGAATATAGCGGGTAGCAGGATTATCGAACTCATCAAATTCCATGTCTTGTTTGCACACCACGTCCCATCCGAGGCGATCGCTGAACGTTTTTTTTCTCAATCGGTAAAGCTCATGAGAGTGTTTACCGGTCAGCTCATCATAACTGACGTCGAAAAGTTCAAGCATTCCGTCATCCTGTGATTCATCATAAAAGCGGTTTTATTCCAGACCGGCATTCTACAATTATTTTTATCTGACGGGATTGAATCAACGCAATGAACTAATGTTTTTTTCTTATGCCTGCCCCATAGACAACATCGAAATGTCTAACCCAAGGGAGCTGCCGGCGATCCCTGACCGGCTTTTTCGCAAAATGATTAATAAGGGCTGGCGGTGGGTCGCACGATTATCTCACTGATATCGACCTCATCCGGCTGCGCAATGCTCCAGGAAATAGCGCGCGCAATGCTTTCCGGCTTCAGCGCTATTTTTCGAAAGGCGCGCATCGCGTCACGTGCCGTATCGTCACTGATGGTCTCTGCCAGCTCCGATTCCACCACGCCGGGCGAAATCACGCTGACGCGCAGATTATCGTGCTCCTGGCGCAATCCCTCAGAAAGTGCGCGCACCGCATATTTGGTGGCGCAGTACACCGCCGCGGTGGGTGACACACTGTGCGCCCCAATCGACGCAACGTTAATAATGTGGCCGCGCTGCTGCGCCTGCATCACCGGCAGCACCGCGGCAATACCGTAGAGCACACCGCGCACATTGACCTCCAGCATACTTTCCCACTCCTCGACCTTAAGCGCAGCCAGCGGCGACAGCGGCATGATACCGGCGTTGTTGATCAACACATCGATGCGGCCATATTTCTCGATCGCCAGATCGGCCAGCTGTTGCAGATCGCCGCGTCGGCGCACGTCGGTTTCCAGAACATCGACCGTCGCGCCCTGCTCGCGCAGCTGCTGAGAGAGCGCTTCAAGGCGTTCACGACGGCGGGCACCGAGCAGCAGAATGTGCCCTTCGGCGCTCAGCAGGCGCGCGGTCGCTTCACCAATGCCGCTGCTGGCACCGGTTAACAGAATCACTTTTGCGGTAGTCGAGTGTATTGCAGACATGATCATCGTCCTCATAGGTTGTGAGGCTTCAGAGTAGGCAGAGTGCAGCAGCGACAATAGTCCCAATTCTCTGCGAATGTTGCCTGTTTATCTCATTAGCTCAAAGAATTTGTCATACTGTCGCGTTATGCTTGCCCGATCATCTTTTATCAGGGGACTTTTTTGATGAGCGATTGCGCATTGCAGCAGCACATCTGCCAGCGGCTGATGCAGCTGGCACCGCAGGAAGGCTATACAAAATCTGCGCTGGATGGCGTGCGCTTTATGCGCGCCGATCGGCCGATCGAACGCACGCCGGTGCTGTATGAGCCGGGCATTGTGATTGTCTGTCAGGGCAGTAAGCGCGGGTATCTGGCGGGGCGGGTTTATCATTATGATGCGAGACAGTTCCTGGTGTTACCGGTGCCGCTGCCTTTCTGGTCTGAAACCGACGCCACGCCGGATGCGCCGATGCTGGCGATAGCCGTGCGCCTTGACTTGACGCTGGCGGCGGAGCTGTTGCTGCTGCTGAATGACAGCGGCGAGTCGGTGTCTGCCGCGCCGGAAGGCATGATTTCCACCCCGCTCAATGCGCCGCTGTTTGATGTCGTGCATCGGCTGGTGATGGCGCTCTCATCGCCGCTGGAAACCCACGCGCTGGGCGCCGCGCTGATCAGAGAGCTGCACTTTCGCGTACTGATGAGTGAACAAGGCGGCGCGGTCAGGGCGGCGCTGGCGTATCAGGGCTATTTTGGCCGCATTTCGCAGGCGTTAAACCATATTCATCAACAATGGAAAAGCCCGCTCAACGTGCCGCTGCTGGCGGCGAAAGCAGGCATGAGCGTGCCGCGCTTTCATCATCACTTCAAGGCGGTGACCCACACTTCACCGATTCAGTACATTAAATCGGTGCGGCTGCATCAGGCGCGGCTGATGATGATCCGCAGTAACATGCCCGCCTCAACGGCGGCGCTGGAGGTGGGCTATGAAAGCGCCTCGCAGTTTAATCGTGAATTCAAACGTTTCTTTGGCCGCAGTCCCGGCGAGGAGTCGCGCCGGATGAAGCACGCGCTGGCATTGCTGCCCGCGACAGAACTGGAGTCGCAGGCGTTATCGCATTAGTGGCGTGCCGCTACAGCACCTTCAGCGCCTTGAGTTCGGCCTTCAAATAAGCGTAATAGATCGGTGCGGCCACTACGCCCGCCAGGCCAAACGCCGCTTCAAACAGCAGCATAACCAGCAGCAGTTCCCAGGTTTGCGATTCAATGCGGCTGCCAAAGATTCGTGCGTTGATAAAATATTCGAGCTTATGCACGAAGATCAAAAAGCCCATTGCCACGCCGCCGGCGCCGAGGCTAACCGATAGCGCAATGGTAACGATAATGATATTCGAGATCAGATTACCGATGATCGGCAGCAGCCCGCACAAAAACGTAATGATAATGACTGATTTCGCATAGGGCAGATGGTGGCCCAGCAGCGGCATTACCGCATAGAGGAAGAAGGCAGTCAGCAGAGTGTTTACCGCGGCCACTTTAATCTGCGCCAGCACCACATTGCGGAATGCAGCGCGAAAGCGTCTGACCCGCTGTTGCAGATGATAAGAGAGCGGCGCAGAAGCAGCATGTTCACCGCCCTGACTCAACGACACCACCACCGCCAGCACCAGGCCAACAAACACCATCGCCATGAAATGCACCGCGCGCTGCCCCAGCGCCTGAATCACCGTCACGTTGCGCTGCAGCCACATAAAGAAGTCATTCTGAATATCGTTATAGCTTTGCGGCAGGTAATCGCCAAGCACCGGCGACAGCGTACGCTGCGCTTCCTGCAGCATGCTGTTGGTTTTGGCATAGAGATCGTATTCGTTGGCGAAATCTCGCGTCAGCACGTTCCAGGCACCGGCCACCAACAGCACCAGCGAGGCGACCACCAACAGGCTGATCAGGAACACCGCAATCCAGCTGGCAATCCGTGTGCGCACCAGCCGTGAAATATGGCGGCTGAGGCTGGTAATAATTTCATAGGCGATCATGCCCGCCAGCAGGCAGGACATCAGCCGTAGCGGAAAGGTTAACAACAACAGCGCCGCCGCCAGGGCGTAGCTGACATATTCACAGTACCTGCTCTTGTTCTCAGATTTGATCACACTTCACCTTCTGGTTTTTATACGGTTCTTATATCGGCGCAGCGACGCTCCGCTGTAGTGATAAAGGTCATGAAAATGTAGCTGATTTTCGCTTTCTCATCCTGCACCGCCTTGCGGCGGGCAGGCGAGTTCGGGTGAAATGCATTCTTACCGCGCACGGCCCGCCTGCCGTCTGGCGGCGATCTGTTCGGCGCGGGTCAGCAGATCGCGGGCGTCGTCTTCATCAATGTCGAGCATTTCACCGCTGAGCAGCGCCTCATGCAGATCTTCACGCGAGATGGGATAAGGCATCGCCACAGGCGCCGGGCCCGGCACCGGGCCGGGTAAATGCGGATAGCGGCGGCCGCTGAGATGATTGAATATCACCCCAACCAGCACCAGCATTACCGAATTGAGCAGCACCGGCGCCAGCACAAACTGATAGCCAAGCGCGTGAACCGTTGGGCCGCCAAAAATGGCGGTGACCGCCACCGCGCCGCCGGGCGGATGCAGGCAGCGCAGCTTGTGCATCAGCGCCATGGCGATAGCGCCCGCCACGCCGCAGGCTATCGAAGGATGCGGCAGCAGATTGCCCACCGTAATGCCGACCACCGCAGCAAGGGTGTTACCGCCAATTACCGACCACGGCTGCGCCAGCGGACTGGCTGGCACACCAAATACCAGCACCGCCGAGGCGCCCACCGGCGCGATAAACCACAGGTTCACTTCACCTAAAATCCAGTGGCACAGCAGGCTGGTCAGCATCAGCCCCAGCCCGGCACCCACCGCAGCAATCACAATTTGTTTACCGCCTGAAGCCAGCGGCTGTGGCCAGAAGCGCAGCAGAAATTGCCCTGCTTTGCGCGTCCATATCATTAATCTATTTTTCGTCATCAACCCTGTTACATCCGAGGTTTGCGGCTAAGAGGCGGCGATTGTGCTTGAGCTGCCCCGCTGAACAAATCGGACCAGTTACAGAAAGCGAAGTGATAGCGAGAGTAAAAGGCAAGAAAATGGGCCCGCTGCGGCGCGGGCCGGGGATTAACCGGTGACGCGGGCAGCGGAACGCATAGTGACAACCGTGAAGTAGAGCGCAATGACAAACAGCGTCATACCCAGCACGATCATGGCGTTGAAGCCGTAGGCGTTAAACAGCAGGTAGCCAGCGATACAGCCGGTCAGGAACGAAAAGATGGTGGTGAGATGGGTGTGCAGCAGCTTCTGATGCAGACGACGCTCCGCATAGGGCGCGTGGCTGATGATCGCCGAGATAAAGGATCCCAGCGCAATGCCCGCATCGGTGAGCGTGCCGGTAACATGCGTCGAGCGCACGCGGCCATTAGAGAGCTGAGTGGACGTAGAATTGTGCACGCCCATCAAAAATCCCAGCAGCATCAGAATTTCACCGTTGTTCTTCGAGGAGAACAGCAGAGTTTCAAATACCGATGCGAGGGTTAAAATCACCCCTTCCACCATCAAAATCAGACAAAAGATGGTGCGCAGCTTTTTCTTTAGCCCGCCGATGACCACAAAGCGTGCGGTCATCGAGCCGACGATAAATGCCAGAATCAACGTGGCGAGGTAAAGCAGCCCCTGCCAGTCGGCACCGGAGACTTCAGTGGAGATCTGCGAGGCATTGCCGGTCATGTGAGAGGGAAAAAAACCAAAGGCACCAAAGGCCATGGCGTTTAATACGCCTGCCGTGGTCGCCAGCACTAAAGCCAGATAGCGGTCTTCAGTGTGCGACCGCGCTTTCTTCTTTTTTATCAGCATTGTAACCCCCTGGGTCTGAACGGACAGTGACGTAATCGGGCCGCTTGCGCGCCGTCATACTGTTGAGCATAGAACTCAGACCAGCGAAAAGGCAGATTAGTGCAAAATAAAGCTGTGTTAAAATGTTGATGTCAGTGACTTTTATCAGTTTATGTCTGCTAATTCTTAATTAGTGTAAAGGGCGTTGCCGATAAAATCAGGCCGTCAGCGGGTCAACGAGTTGCGCTGCGGCGTCAGCCCAGTAAGATGTGCACACTTTTCAGAAGCTCACGGAACAGATTATGACCGCTCACACTTCAAACGATCCGCTGCACGGCGTCACGCTGGAAATGCAGATAAATGCGCTGGTGGCGCGCTTTGGCTGGGCGGAGCTTGGCAAGCGCATCAACATTAACTGCTTTAAAAGCGATCCCAGCGTGAAATCGAGCCTGAAGTTTTTACGCCGCACGCCGTGGGCACGGGCCGAAGTGGAGGCGCTTTATCTGAGCTCGCTGGATGAACCTGCTGAACCCGAGCCGGAACTGCCCGCCGACAGCCCGTGGGCTAACGCTCGCCCTAAAAATCAACGCGACTAACCCATCGCAGCAGGCCAGCCGCGCTGGCCATTAACATCGCTTTGCCCTCCTCTTCTCCCTGCGCCCGATTACGGGCAACCCTGCGCCATGCTGGTGCCTGCGTTCGCGCGCGCACCATCACCGCTGAGCCATAAGTATTCCATCTTGTATCCAAAGCCGTATCCCGCCTGAATTTCCTCTCTACAGCGCGCCGCGCCGCGCAGAGTGGCACGCTTAATGCAAATTCTTCCTCGCATTCCCACTGGCGAGGTTTCCTATGTTTGACGACTTACTGGATGGCGACGCGATCGCGCTGGCCGCCCACATTCACGGCGGCGACGTCTCTGCAACTGAGATCGCCAAAGCGGCACTGGATCGCATGGCTGAACGCGAGCCGTTGATTGCCGCGTTCTGCACGCCGACGCCGGAACTGGCGCTGCAACAGGCGGCCACGGTTGATCGCAGCCGGGCGCGAGGTGAAGCGCTCGGACCGCTGGCTGGCGTACCGATGGGCGTTAAAGATCTGATTTGTACCGCCGGGGTGAAAACCACGTCCGGCTCGGCGGCTTACCGCGATTTTATTCCGCAGGAGGATGATATTTCGGTAGAAAGAATGCTGGCGGCGGGTGCGATCATGCTGGGTAAAACCACCGCGCCAGAATTTGGCTACAGCGGCGTCGGGCATAATCCGCTGTTTCCTGCACCGCGTAATCCCTGGCATCGCGAGATGACCACCGGTGGCTCCAGCGCCGGTTCAGGCGCGGCGCTGGCTGCCAGGCTCTGCCCACTGGCATTAGGCAGCGACGGCGGTGGTTCGGTGAGGATCCCGGCGGCGCACTGCGGCGTCTTTGGATTTAAGGCATCGATGGGCCGCGTACCGCTGTGGCCCGGCTGCCGCGACGAGCGCTATCCCGGCGTATCGAGCTGGGAGTCGCTGGAGCACATTGGCCCGATGACGCGCAGCGTAGCCGATGCAGCGCTGATGATGTCGGTGATTGCCGGGCCGGACATGCGCGATCGGCATTCCATCCCCTGCGGCGATATTAACTGGCGGGAAGCCCCGCAGCGCGACATTCGCGGCTTGCGCATCGCCTTCAGCGCCGACTGGGGTTACGTCGCGGTAGATGGCGAGGTGCGTGACATTGTCACCCGAGCGGCACAACGTTTTGCCAGCGAGCTTGGCTGTGAGTTGGAAGAGGCGCATCCCGATCTCGGCGACCGTTCGGCCACCTTCGCCGCGCTGGTGGCGATGGAGAGCGACCTCAGCGGCATGCGTTCGCTGCCGCGCGAGGAGATGTCGCCGCACCTGCAGGCGATGCTGCAACAGCCGTGGCGCGCAGAAACCTTTACCGATGCCATCGCCGATCGCAAAGCGGTGGTGAATCAGCTGTGGCGTTTTATGCAGCGCTACGATCTGATCATTACTCCAACCCTCGCCACGCCGCCCTTTCCGCTCAATATGCAGGGCCCGGAGATCATCGCTGGCCGCATGGTGCGCAGCGATCACTGGCTCTCCTTCTGCTATCCCTTCAATTTTTCCGGGCAGCCTGCCGCCTCGGTGCCTGCGGGTTTCACCGCCAGCGGCTTGCCGGTGGGCATGCAAATCGTTGGACGTCACCTGGATGATGCCACCGTACTCGCCGCCAGCGCGGCATTTGAACGCCTGCAGCCGTGGAACGCGGTGCAGCCTCCCTTGTTTGCTACCAGAGAGAAACCGTGATGAAAACATCCGCCTCAACGCCTGCGCTTGAACAAGAATTTGAACATGAGCCCGTGCCGCTCAGCCATCGTCACTCCACCCGCTCAGTCTCCGCTGTCTGGTTCGGCTTCCCGATGATCCTGACCAACGCGCTGTTCGGCGGCATCATTACCTGGCATCTCGGCTTCTGGCCAGCGCTGATCGCCATTCTGCTCGGCAATCTGGTGCTGTTTGCTTACGTGGGTGCGCTGAGCTGGTTCGCCGGGCACACCGGCATGAACTTTGCCCTGCAGGCAAAACGCACCTTCGGCACCAAAGGCTATATTCTGGTGTCGGGATTTTTGTCGACGGTGGTGATTGGCTGGTACGCCTTTCAGACCGGGCTGACCGGCACAGTGATCAACCAGACCTTTGGCTGGAACGCGCTGGCGGTCACCGCCTTCTCGATGGTGCTTTACACCGCAGTGACCTTTCTTGGCGTCCGCGCGCTGTCGCTGCTCGGCATGATCGCCGCGCCGCTGTTTGTCATTCTTGGCCTGGTCGCGCTGTGGCTGATCGCTGCCAATCATGATTTCGGCACCATGACCCAGTGGAAAGGCAGTGCCAGCGCCGCCGGTGCGATGACCATGGGCACGGCGGTGACCATGATGATTGCCGGGTTCGCCGATTCCGGCACCATGACGGCGGACTTTACCCGCTGGTCTAAGGATGGCCGTTCTGCGGTGATCGCTGCGTTCTCAGCGTTTCCGGTGGCTAACGTTGTCTCGTATCTGTTTGGCGTGGTGATTGTGGCGGTGGGCGCGGCGGTCGATCCGCTGCACAACGGCGGCAACTTTCTGCCGCTGCTGATGGGCCACAGCGATGTGCTCTCCGCCATCGCCTTTCTGTTTGTATTTATCAATCTCGGTTCAGTCTGCACCCACTGCCTCTATAACGGTGCGGTCGGCTACAGCCACCTTTTCAACAGCAAGATGCGCCTGTGGACCATTATTCTTGGGCTGATCGGCGGCGCGCTGGCGCTGGCGGGCGTCTGGCAATATTTTCTGCAATGGCTCAGCCTGCTTGGCATCGTGGTGCCGCCGTTTGGCGCGGTGATGATTGTCGACCTGATTTTCCTGGCGGGCGTCAGTCAACAGCGCAAAGTGGCGGCGGTGCACGGCCAGGCGTTTATCGCCTGGGGCATCGGCAGCCTGTGCGCGGTCGTAGCGCACCTCGCCTTTCCGCAGTTTGGTGAAGCGGTGATCGGTATCGTTACCGCCGCGTTCAGCTATCTGCTGATCGTCAAAGCCAGTAAAGTCAGCCATCCGGCTATGGAGAAGAAAAATGTTGGCATTTAGCGTTGATTCCACCCCTTACGCGTGGCCGTTTGACGGCGCTTTCTCGCCGCAAAACACCGCGTTAGTGATTATCGATATGCAGGCTGATTTCTGCGGCGAAGGCGGCTATGTCGATACCATGGGCTATGACATCGCCCTGACCCGCGCGCCCATTGCGCCGATTCAGTCGGTGCTGATGCGCATGCGCGAACTCGGCTTTCCGATTATTCATACCCGTGAAGGCCACCGGCCCGATCTCAGCGATCTGCCCGCCAACAAGCGCTGGCGTTCCAAACGCATGCAGGCGGAGATCGGCAGCGAGGGCCCCTGCGGCCGTATTCTGGTGCGCGGTGAAGCAGGATGGGAAATTATCCCTGAGCTGGCGCCGCTGCCCGGCGAAGCGATCATTGATAAACCGGGCAAAGGGTCGTTTTATGCCACCGATCTGGAGCTGATCCTGCGCAGCCAGGGCATTGCCAACCTGATTCTCACCGGCATCACCACCGATGTTTGCGTACACACCACGCTGCGCGAGGCGAACGACCGCGGCTTTGAATGTCTGGTGCTGGCAGATTGTTGTGCCGCTACCGAACAGCATCATCATGACGCCGCAATCAGCATGATTCATATGCAGGGCGGGATTTTTGGAGCGGTGAGCAACGCCGCCACGCTACTGGATGCGCTGGGCTAAACGCGGCTGGCTGAGCGCAAGGCGTTGTGTTTATCACAGCGCCTTTTTTATGTCCGTTCTTCAGAGCAGCGAACGGTCGCCGAATAAATGTGATCTGGATCGCACTTTTTGTCACTACGCTAATAGTAACAATGGTTATTATAACCCCCATCGAAGGCAATCACGTCTTCAACCATACTCATCAAGGATTATAACCATGAAAATCATTAACGCTGCTGCAGCCGTTGCCCTGTCTGTTCTTTCATTCGCCAGCTTTGCCCAGAGCGTAACCGCTACCGGCGATACCCTGGACAACACCGAAGCGAAAATCGCCATGCAGGCGCAGGAACAGGGTGCGCAATACAAAATCACCGAAGCTTATACCAATAACGGCGTGCACATGACCGCTGAGCTGTATAAGTAAGAGATGGTTGCATAAGGATATGCCAGACAAGGTCGCCCGCGGCGGCCTTTTTTGTGACCGATAAAAAAAAGGGCTCCCTCAGGGAGCCCTTTTTGTTGGCGCATTATCAGAACTTATAGCTGGCGCTCACGGAGACGTTACGCGGCTCGCCCCAGACAATTGAGTCGCTGACGTTGGTGTCATACTCTTTGTCGAACAGGTTATTGATGTTCGCCTGTAACGTCAGCTGTTTGGTCAGCTGATAACGGCTGAACAGGTTGACCAGCGCATAGCTGCCCTGCTCGGCGTGCCAGGTGCCGTTGCCTTCCGGCGCATCGACATCCTGCCAGACGTGCGTCTGCCAGTTAACGCCGCCGCCAACGGTCAGCTCCTGCAACATCGGCAGGCGATAGCTGGTAAACAGCTTCAGCTGGGTGCGCGGCAGATCCGGGTTCACCGCCGTGCCGTCACGTTCTGCCGCAATGTAGCGCGTGCCGCCGAAGGTCATCTGCCAGTTGTCGGTGATCGCGCCGTTGATCTCAAACTCAATCCCGCGACTCACCGTACCATCCACCCCTTCATACGCGGTTTCAGTGCTGTTCGGAATGATGCGACCGGTGCTTTGCGCCACGTTGTCCAGCTCGCTGCGGAACAGGGTCAGTGAGGTAGTCAGACGGCTGTTGAACCAGTCCGATTTCACGCCCGCTTCGTAGTTTTTACCGATTACCGGCGACAGATAACCGCCATTGATGTCGCGATAGGTCTGCGGCTGGAAGACCGAGGTGTAGCTGGCGTAGGTTGACCAGTTTTCATCGATGTCATAAATCAGCCCGGCGTATGGCGTGATGTTATTTTTCTCAATGTTGGCGGTCAGCGTGTCGTTGGTCCAGCGCGTGTAACGCGCGCCGACGATCAGGTGCAGCGGATCGGCCAGCGAAATACGGGTTGCCATATAAGCCGATTTTTCCCGCGTGATATCTTCCTGCGACAGCGAGCGCTCGCCCCAGTCGGTTTCACGGAAGTTACCGTTATAGCTGTTGAAATCGCCCAGCATTTCGCTGGAGATGTTTTCAAAGGTGCCGTAATAGGTGTTGTGCTGTTTGGTGTAATTCACTCCGACCATCAGCTCATGCTGGCGACCAAACAGTTCATACGGCCCGTTAGCAAAGGCGTCGACCGCATCCATCTTGCGTTCACCGGTGTTATAGCCGGTGCCGCCCACGACTGGATAGCCAGCGTAAGGTGAAACCCCCGCGCCGGTATTCTTATCAAAATAGCCCTGAATGTAGAGCTGACGGCTGTCGAGCGTGGTGACATTGTGCGTGCCGTTCAGGGTGGTCTGCCAGCCGTTATCAAAGTTTTGCTTCAGGTTCACAAAGGCTTTTTTGCTGGTTTTGTCGTTGTAGGCCCAGTCCGGTGCGGTGTTAAAGCCACGACGATAGTCGGTCTCGCTGCCGTCAACGTACCAGCGCGGCACGCCGCCCCAGGTCACGCTGTCGGCGTTGGTTTCCTGGTATTCATAACCCAGCGACAAAGTGGTGGCATCGGTAAGATCGGCATCGATCACACCATAGATAAACTTCTTCTCAGCACCGTAACGCTCGACATAACTGTTGCGATCCTGATAACCGGCCACCACGCGGCCGCGCACGTTACCCGATTCGCTCAGCGGCGCGGAGAGATCGGCAACGTAGCGCTGTTTATTCCAGCTGCCATAGGTCGCCGAAACGTCGCCGGTAAACTCGCGGCTGTCAGCATGCTTACGCACCATGTTGACCGCGGCAGACGGATTGCCCGCGCCGGTCATCAGGCCGGTCGCCCCGCGAACCACTTCAATACGTTCATACATCGCGGTATCGGACTGCGCATCGCCGAGGTTCCAGCGCGGCTCAAACACCGTTTTGATGCCATCAACCATGTAGTTATCGATCAGAAAGCCGCGAGAATAATAAGTACGACGATCGAGATCGGCCACGCTCTCCTGAATGGCGGTGGTGTTATTCAGCACGTCGCCCAACGATTGCAGCTGCTGATCTTCCATACGTTGTTTACTGACAATGCTCACCGACTGTGGGATGTCGCGGGCGACCAGCGCCATCTTGGTACCGGAACGCGTCACCGGCACGCTGTAATCGCTGGCGGCGCTGCTCTCGGCCGCATCACTGGCAGAGGCATCAACGGTCAGCGTCTGCTGTTCCTGTGCCACGGCTTCAGCGGCGTACACCTGCGGTGCGGCAAGCGCGGCACCCACCATCAGGGCGACCACAGACAATGAGGTACGCATGCCGGTAACGGCGTCAGAACGAACTTCCCGGTTACAACGTGAAACAGAAGACATCATTTTACCTCAGAAGAGTTTTTTTATTATTTCCACCGTATGCGCCGCTGCTGCTAACACCTAAAAAAGGCGCTGCAAGTCGGAACACAAATGAGAATGAGAACTATAATTTTTTTTATTTGATGTGTAAAAGGATATTAAGGAACTTTTCCGGATTTCTGCAAACGTGTCTTTTCACACGGTGGGATTCGATGCCATTAGGGGGCTGAGGAGATGAAAACACGGCCCGCTATAAGGTGCGGGCCAGTAGAAAGAAGAAGTTAGCGAGGTCAGGATGCCAGCGTCATACCCGCAACTTTGCGCCAGTAACCGTTGCAGTCGTTGCCCTGTGCTACCATCAGCGGCGCCTGGCCCTGTTCATTAGCGCGAAAGCGATCGATCATCTGCAATGTGCTGGCATCCTGCGGCGACAGACGAACAATATCGATCAGATTTTGCATGCTCAGCAGATCGTTACCGAGGTTGTAACAGTAGCCACTCAGGGTTTGAATGCCATTCAGCACAAACACCTGCTGTCCCTCCTGCGATTTTACGGGGCGTCCGGTGGGATAGTTTATGCAGCAGGTTTCGCAGGCGTCTTTTGCTCGATTCTCCGAGCGGGCGGTAAAGCAGCGCGCCGAGAGCGCCAGCGGCAGATGGCCGTAAGCCAGCAGCTCGATCTCAAACCGCTGCCGCAGGCCACGTTCCTCACACTGCTGCATCAGCAGCCGCAGCCAGTCGCGCGACATCTCCACCGGCAGGCACCAGCGCGTCATGCCCTCTTTCACCAACAGCTGCAACGTATCAACGTTGTAGACATTCAGCGTCGGTCCGGCAACAAACGGCAGCCTGCGCTCAGCGGCCATGTTAACGGTGCCGAAATCATTGGCCTCAATCAGAAACTCGCCGTTCTCGACGTAACGCTGTAGCTCTTTCAGCTCCGATGGCGACTGCAGCAGCGCCAGCGTGCTGAGCACCACCTGCTTGCCGCTGGCTGCCAGTTCGCGTACCAGCGTCATCCAGCCCGGATAAGTGGTGGCGCGCCGTTTGCTGCACACCGCCTCGCCGAGGCAAACGATATCAGCGCTGCTGTTTGCCGCCTGCTGATAAAAACTTTCCAGCTCGCTGGCTGGCCAGTACCAGAGCACCGGACCAAGAGAATATTGCATTCTGCCTCCTTATTGCCATTCACGATGGTAAGCGCCCAGCGTGGTCTGCGTGCCTTCGGCCAGCTCGCCCAGCGACTGCATCCACTGCGGTGCAACCGCAAACTGTTCCGGCTGTGCCATGCACCGATCGATCGCCTGGCGCCAGACGCGTGCCACCTGCGCCACATAAGCCGGGCTGCGCTGGCGCCCTTCAATTTTTACCGATGCCACGCCCGCGCGCAGCAATTCAGGCAGCAGCGCCAGGGTGTTCAGGCTGGTCGGCTCTTCCAGCACGTGATAACAACTGTCGTCGACCTGATAGCGCCCTTTACATAAGGTGGGATAACCGGCGCTTTCGTCAGGCGCATAGCGGTCGATCAGCACCTCATTCAGCCGCGATTCCATGCCTTTTGGCGTCTGCTGCCAGCGCACAAACTTCGCTGGCGAGCAGGCACCCGCGCTGTTGGGCGACTCGCCGGTGAGCCATGACGAGAGATAACAGCGCCCTTCCGCCATGATGCACAGGCTGCCAAAGGCGAACACCTCCAGCGGCACCGGCGTACTGCGCGCCAGCTGTTTAACCTGATGAATCGACAGCACGCGCGGCAGCACCACGCGATGCAGATTAAAATGGCGATGATAAAAGCGGATCGCCTCGAGGTTGGTGGCTGACGCCTGCACTGACAGATGCCGTTCCACCTGCGGATAGCGCGTGGCGGCATACTCCAGCGTGGCGATATCCGCCAGAATCAGCGCATCGGCACCGTTTTGCGCAGCAACGTCGATCGCCCGCTGCCAGCGCGTCATGCCGTCCGGATGGGCAAAGGTGTTGATCGCCACATGCAGTTTGCGGCGATGTTGATGCAGATAACGCGCCGCCTCAGCCAGCTTTTTATCGGTAAAGTTAAGCCCTGCAAAGTGACGCGCATTAGTGTCATCCTTCAGCCCAACATAAACCGCATCGGCCCCGTTTTCGATCGCGGTGCGTAACGCAGGCAAATTGCCCGCCGGGCACAACAGCTCCATAGTTGATCCTCTCAGCTTGCAGATGGGCGTCGAGTCTAGGCAGCCTGCGCGATGAAAATGTTGATGTAAGGCAGAGAAACCGCAGTTGTTGAGCGTGAGAGGATTTTTTCTGCCACCCACGCGCTTTTATTGATCCCGGCACGGGCGGCTAAAAATCCCTGTGGCAGAATCAGTGAAATTTTTTTCAGGAGTTGAACCGTGCTGAAACGATTACAGAATCTGTGTGTGCAAAACGGCCCCGCGCTGGTCGGGCTGCCCGTGGCGTTGACGCCTTTTCCGCTGAGAAAGCGGATGTTAGAGCAGCTGCTGAACGCGCAGTTTCGCCAGGCGCTGGCGGAGGGCGATCTCGATTTTCTGCAGGATCACTTCCTCGGTATTGATATCCTCGACATGGGCCTGCGCTGGGTTACCACGCTGCAACAGGGTCAACTCAGCGTGATGGCTCGCGACGACGCTGACGTCTGGTTTCGCGGCAACGCTAACGACCTGCTGTTGGTGGCGGCGCGCAAGGCCGATCCTGACATGCTATTTTTCCAGCGCCGACTGGCTATCGAAGGCGATACCGAACTGGGACTGGAAGCGAAGAACCTGATGGACGCCATGGAGTTTGATGCTATGCCGCGCCCGTTGCTCAACGCCATGCAACAGCTGGCGACGTGGGTAGAAGCGGCCCGTACAATGCCCTCGACCGATGGCAGTTCAGGCAGAAAATCGACGCCGCTTATATAACGTCATGACAGCAGCGACGCGACGCATTATGCTGAACGCCAGAGGTTATATTTTTCAGCATATTCAGGCCACCCATGACCGATTCGTTACCCGCACCGCTGCCGTTACACGCCCTCTCTGCCGACGCCGATATCAGCGCGCGTCTGGCGGAATTTGTGCGCGACAAAGACGCCTTTTCACCGAATACCTGGCGCCAGCTGCTAAGCGTGATGCGCATCTGCTTTAGCTGGTCGCAGCAGAATGGACGTTCGTTTCTGCCTATGTCACCTGACGATCTGCGTGACTACCTCACCCATCTGCAGGAGATCGGCCGCGCCTCCTCCACTATTTCTACCCACGCGTCGCTGATTTCCATGCTGCACCGCAACGCAGGGCTGGTACCGCCCAATACCTCGCCTGCGGTATTTCGCACCATGAAAAAGATCAATCGTGTGGCGGTAATCGCCGGTGAGCGTACCGGCCAGGCGGTGCCGTTCCGGCTCAACGATTTGATGGCGCTGGATCGCTGCTGGGTTAACTCGACGCGCTTACAGGATTTGCGCAATCTCGCCTTTTTGCATATTGCCTACGGCACGCTGCTGCGCGTTAGCGAACTGGCGCGGCTGCGGGTGCGCGACGTCACGCGAGCCGAAGATGGGCGCATTATCCTTGATGTTGCCTGGACCAAAACCATCGTGCAAACCGGCGGCTTGATCAAGGCGCTGAGCGCCCTTTCGACCCGACGGCTGGAGGCGTGGATCGCCGCGGCTGGCCTGGCTCGCGAGCCCGATGCGTTTCTGTTTTGCCGGGTGCATCGCTGCAATAAAGCCCTGCTCACCGAAGAGGCGCCGTTAAGCACGCCCGCCATTGAAGCGATATTCAGTCACGCCTGGCAAACCATCGGCCCGGCGGAACCGGCCAGAGCCAATAAATCGCGCTATCGCGGCTGGAGCGGCCACAGCGCGCGCGTTGGCGCGGCGCAGGATATGGCCAAACAGGGCTATGCGGTGGCGCAGATCATGCAGGAAGGCACGTGGAAAAAGCCGGAAACGCTGATGCGCTATATCCGTAATATCGATGCGCATCAGGGCGCGATGGTGGATTTGATGGAACGCCTCAGGCCAGATGCGGAGAGCAACAACTGATTCCGGCCTGAGTCGTGTTTAATAGCGCACACGTCCAGGCGCGGCGACATAGAGCCGCTGAAGCCCGCTGGTAGGCTGCGCATCATGCCCATCGGCATCGATTAACCGGCCGATCATGCTCTCTGCCCACCAGTGACAATCAAAGCGATGTAACCCCTTCATCAGCCGGGCATGCCGCTTCTGCCGTTCACGCAGGGGCAACTGCAGCGCGGTATGAATGGCATCCGCAATGGCGTCCGGATCATAAGGATTAACCAGAATCGCGCCGTCCATCTGTTCCGCCGCTCCGGCGAAGCGTGAAAGTACCAGCACGCCAGGATCGGCAGGATCCTGCAGCGCCACGTACATTTTAGCCATCAGGCTCATTCCCGATACCAGCGGCGTCACGACGCCCACTCGCGAAGCGCGATAAATTCCCGCCTGCTCTTCCCGACTGTACTGATGATTCAGGCAGCTCACCGGATACCACTCCAGCGTGCCGTGGACGCCATTCATTTCGCCGCACAGGCTTTCCAGCTGGTGAGTGAGCGTGGAGGCGCGATGCGGATGACCGGCCGCGGGCGCCGCCAGCTGCAACAGCGTGACGTTGCCCGCATAGTGCGGATGGCTGCGCAGCAGCACTTCCATGGCGCTGATGCGATACGGCAATCCGGCGCTCTCATCAAGATGGCCGCCGCTCAGCACGGTGTTAACCGGCAAACGTTCCTGACACTGCTGCGCCATAAATTCACAGCTGTTGCTCTCGCTCAGGCAGATCGCTTCGTCGAGATCGATACCCAGCGGAAACACGCCGGTGGAGATGATGCGGCCATGAATCATAAAGCGGTTCGCCGTCAGCCGCTCGGTGCGAAATTCGCTGTCGATCCACGACAGAAAGTTGTTCATGTCCTGTTGCGTCTGAAAGCCAATCACGTCGCAGCAGAGCAGCGACTCCGCCAGCCATTGCCATTCCGGAATCGCCTCGAAATGCAGACCTACGGGAAAAGGCTGATGAAAGAAGAAACCAATGCGGTTGAGCAAGCCGGCATCGCGCACCGCTTTAATGCAGGGAATCAGGTGATAATCCTGCACCCAGATCACATCGTCCGGCATGGCGTATTCGGTTATTGCCGTGGCCCAGGCGTGATTGAGCTGCTGATACTGCCTGCGGCTGTCGTGGGTGAATCGGGCCAGATCGGGGCGCTGATGAAACACTGGCCACAGTCCCTGATGCACGTAGCCGTGATAACCCTCTTCATACTCGGCGCGGGTCAGCGGAAAAGTCAGCGTATCGAACTTATCGCCCTGCTGAAATGTCAGCGGACGCCGTTGATCCGGTGTGGCAATGTGAAACTCGCCGTCCCAGCTCACCCACAATCCGCCGCGGCGCGACAAAATGGCAGTGTAAATAGCGGCGAGCGTAGAGTGCTGATGCAGATTATGTGAAACCAGAATCAAGCCTGACATAGCGTTGTCCGTAAGGGTGAGATGATGGCACCGATCGCCAACGCGATCCGTGCAGATTGTCAGCAATCAGTTAATCATCAAACCCTGTAAAAAAGACGTAAAAATCAGTGCCTCTGGCGTAAAATTTTAGCAAATAACATAGCGATAACAGCGAATTAGCCGTTAACCTCGCCGTAAGGTGATCAATGATGCGGGTTATCAAGCCGCCGGATTGCGGGCGTCAGCGTCGCCGCCAGCGTGGCAATCAGCACCGCCGCAGTGGAGGCCAGCAATACCTTCCCCGTGCCGAAATGCATCGCCAGCGGACCGGCGGCAATCTCACCGAGTGGAATAGCGACAAAGGAACCCAGCGCGTCCCATGCGTAGACGCGCGCCAGCTTATCCGGCGGAATATGCGTTTGCAGCGAATGCGCCCACACCACGCCAAACTGGCCGAAGCCCATGCCCGCCATAAAAAACGCGGCCATCAGCCAGCCCGGAGACGCGCCCTGACTGAGCAGCAGCACCGGCAGCGCTGAGAGCGCGACCAGCATAACGCCGATAAACAGCTCCCGCTGCGGACGCCAGCGTAGCGCTATAAAGGAGCCGGCGATCAGGCCAACGCTTTGCGCCGCCACGCTCATTCCCCAGCCGGCACGGCCAAACGACGCGTCAGCAACAATCGGGCCAATCACCATCACCACGCCGCTGAAAGCAGCATTAACTATGGTGAACTGCGCGACGATTACCCATACCCAGCTGCGGCTGCTGAACGCCTGCCAGCCGTCGCGAAGATCGTGCAAAATGCTGCTCTGTGCGCTGACCACCTGTCCCGCGCCGGTCTTAATCAGTAAGTAAAGCGGCGCAGAAATCGCAAAGCCCAGTGCATCGATCGCCAGCCCCCAGCCCGGCCCGACGGTGCTGGTCAGCACGCCGCCCATCGAGGCGCCAATTACTGTTCCCGCATAGATGCTCAGCTGAATTACCGCATTGGCGGCACGCAGGCGCGTCGCGGGCACGGTTTGCGGCACCATCGCCGACGATGCCGGTAGCGCAATGCCCGCCGCGGCACCGTTGAATGCGCCGATAACCGCCAGCGAAACGATGGTTGCGCTGCCATCAAGAATTAACCAGGCTATCAGCGCCTGCGATAAAGCCGCCAGCATTGAGGACGAGAACAGCACCCTGCCGCGCGGGTAACGATCGGCCAGCACGCCGCCAACCATCAAAAAGATCACGTTGAACAGCGAGCGTGCCGCCACGACGATGCCGAGCTGCGCAGGTGTGCCGCCGATATCCAGCACCGCAAACGCCAGCGCAATCGGCGCGATGCCATTGCCCAGCACGGTAAACAAGCGGGCAAAAAACAGATAACGGAAGGCGGCGTAGTGAAAAATCCGTTTGGGCTGGGCGTCCATGACGTGCTGGTTCAATGTTTTCTCCGGGCGAATGAAAAGCGGCATAGTCAGGCAGGATGCTGCCGCCGTGGTGACCTCAGCGCATTACTATGCCTTTTCTGACCAGGAAGTGAACCCTCCTTGCGGTTTTACTCCGGCAGGTTGACCATTTTGTGCATTTACCGATTCCGCTTTGTCCTGCTTAGCTTGCTGAGGTTAACGCAGTAGTTAAACAACTAAAATGAACAGCTAATAGTATGCTGTAACTAAAAGGGGTTGTCCTGGCTGATACGCGCCGCCGTTCCTGTCACCTTTCTGTCATTTTCAGGCCGTATTTTCTTAACGGTCGCTCAGCCCCTGTTACCGGAGTTTGCTTTGGCCGCATCCGCTATCCATATTCATCAGCTTACCAAATCCTATAACGGCATCAGGGTTCTCAACGCCATTTCGCTGGAGATTGCGCAGGGCGAAATCGTCGCGGTATTGGGCCCTTCCGGCTGTGGAAAAACCACCCTGCTGCGCGTGCTGGCTGGATTTGAACGGCTGGAGACCGGCACTGTAATGCTTGGCGATCGGCTCTGCTCCTCACCGCAGTTTCATCTGCCGCCGGAAAAACGTGACCTTGGCATCGTGTTCCAGAGCTACGCTCTCTGGCCGCACATGACGGTGGCGGGCAACGTCGAATACAGCCTCAAGGTCAGCGGCGTCAGCGCCGTTGAACGCCAGCAACGCGTGGATGAGGCGCTGGCGATGGTCGGACTTTCCGCCTTTGCCCGGCGTTCCCCTGCCGATCTTTCCGGTGGCCAGCGCCAGCGCGTCGCCCTCGCCCGCTGTCTGGTTGCCCGGCCGCAGGTGGTGTTACTTGATGAACCGCTGGCCAATCTTGATGTACACCTGCGTGCCGCGATGGAAGAGGAATTTATCCGTTTTCATCAGCACACCGGCGCCACGCTGGTTTATATCACCCACGATCAGCAGGAGGCGATGGCGATTGCCGACCGCATCGTGGTGATGGATCAGGGTGAAATAATGCAGTTTGCGACACCACAGCAGCTTTATCGCGAACCGGCCAATGAGATGGTCGCCACCTTTATCGACGATGGCCGACTGATGCCGATCAGTGATATTGAGCCGCTGGGCGACGGTTATGCCAGCGTACAGCTGGCCGGACAGCGCTACAGGTTACGCTGTCACGCACACCAATCCGCGCAGCCCGCGGGCATCGCCTGCCTGCATGCGGACGATCTGCGCCCTGCAAAACAGGATGACATCGCTTTTAGCACCACGATTAAACGCATCATCTATCGCGGTAGCTACAGCCAGATCGACGTGGAGCCGAACCGCGTGCCGGGCGCGAGGCTGGCGCTGCATTTACCGAACGCGGGCGGGCTGCGGCCCGGCGACACATTGCCGCTCACGTTGAACAACGGCTGGATTATTCCCTCTTTTACCTCTGCGTAAGGATTCCCTGACCATGTATCAAGCTCGTCACACCGTTTTCGCTCTGCTGAGCGCGGCCGCATTCGGCTTCATTATTCCTGCTCAGGCCGCTGATGCCCCTGCGGGTAAGCTGGTGATTTATACCTCGCAAACGCCCGAAATTGCCCAGCAGACCATTGATGCCTTTAAACAGGCTCAGCCCAATATTGACGTTTCCTGGACGCGCAACGGCACTACGCAGCTGATGAACATTCTGCGCACCGAGCAGATGAGCGGTGGAATAAAGGCCGATGTGCTGCTGGTGGCGGATGCCATTAATCTCGGCGCCCTGAAGAAAGAAGGCGCGCTGCTGGCCTATGACGCTGCGCCGGTCAGCCACATCAAACCGGCATTTTACGACAAGGATAAGGTTTTTTTTGGCACCAAAATCATCGCCACCGCCATCGGCTATAACACCACCACGGCAAAACCTGTCGACAGCTGGCTGGCGTTGACCCTGCCGGAAAATAAAGGCCAGGTGGCGGTGCCGAGTCCGCTCTATTCCGGCGCGGCGCTCTATCACCTGCACACGCTGATCAACACGCCCTCGCTGGGTTGGCCGTTCTATCAGAAGCTGGCCGCCAACGATATTCACCCACAGGGCGGCAACGGCCCGGCGCTCAAGGCGGTGGCAGGCGGCACGGCAAAATATGTCATCATTACCGACGCCGAGCTGATTCGCGCGAAGAAGCAGGGCTCGCCGGTGGACGTGATCTATCCGCGTGAAGGCGTGTCATTTGTCACCGAGCCGGTCGCTATCCTTAAAGGCAACCATAATTTGCCCGCGGCCAAAGCCTTTGTCGATTTCATGCTTTCCGAGCGCGGTCAGCAGCTGGTCAGGGAGAAAGGCGATCGTCCGGTTGACGATCGTGTCACCGCCCCAGAAGGTTTTCCGCCGCTCGGGCAGATAAAGTTGCTGCCGCTGGACAGCGATAAAGCGGTAGTGGAAGACAAGGCAGTACGTGCTGAATTCACCGACCTGTTTGGAGGGTAAGCGTGAGCCTGCTCTCAATGCTGCTGCCGCGAAAGCCCGCTGACTGGCGCGCTAAATTGCCCGGCAGCGAGCAGCTGATCCTCTGGTTTCTGGTGCTGGTCATTGCGCTGATTTCGATCGCCCCGCTGCTAGGGCTGTTATGGGCGGCGTTAGCTCCGGAAGGCTCGCTGGATTTAACCCGTTTGCTGCGGCTGATTGCCAGCAGACGCGTCAGTGAAGCGGCGTTTAACACGCTGTGGATCGCCCTGGCGGCGACGCTCATCGCCGTGCTGCTTGGCCTGTTGGCCGCCTGGCTGGTGGCGCTGACCGACATGCCTGGAAAACAGAGCTGGGTGTTCGCGTTTATCCTGCCGCTGATGATTCCTCCACAGGTCACCGCGCTGGCGTGGATTCAGGCGATCTCGCCGAGCAGTCCGCTCTTCGATCTGTTGCGGGTAAGCGGGCTTGCGCCTGCTGCCGGTGAGCAACCGCTTTACTCGGCGGGCGGCATTGTGCTGCTGCTCGGCCTGCATGGCGCGCCGCTGGTTTTTCTGTCGGTGCGCGCCGGGCTGCGACGGGTGCCCGCAGAGCTGGTGGAAGCGGCTCGCATAACCGGCGCGTCGCCAGCTTACCTGCTGTTTTCGGTGATCCTGCCGCTGGCCCGTCCGGCGATCTTTGCCGGTGCTGCGCTGGCGTTTGTCGCCTCGGTCGGTAACTTTGGTATTCAGGCGATGTTAGGCATTCCCGGCCATGTACCCACGTTGATTACGCTGGTGTATCAACGGCTCAACAGCCTGGGACCCGATGCGCTGCCCGATATGGCAGTGTTGTCACTGCTGATCGCCGTAATGACGCTGACTGGCCTGATGGTCAGTCAGAAGCTGGGCGGCAGTCGCGACGTGCGCGTGGTTGGCACGCCACGTCATCATCAGCAGCCGCTGGGTCGCGGACGCATAGCGGTAAGCATCGCAGCCTGGCTGTGGGTGGCGATCACGTTGCTGCTGCCGCTTTCTGCCTTGCTGGGCACGTCACTTACCCGTGGATTTGGTCAGCCGTTAAGCTGGGCGACGTTAACGCTGGATAACTACGCCACCGCACTGTGGGGCTTTCCCGCTATCCGCAACGCCTTTTTTACCAGCCTGTGGCTGACGCTGTTAACAGCCATCCTACTGACCCTGGCCGCGCTGTTTATGGCTTTTTGGATCAGCTGGCAGCGCACGCGGCTGGTGCGCCTGCTTCAACTCTCCAGCGAAATTGCCTGGTCCTTGCCGGGCATCGTCACCGGCATTGCCGCCATCCTTTTTTTCCTCAAGCCGCTGCCGCTGCTGAATATCAGCCTTTACGGCACGGTGTGGATCATTCTTGCCGCCTATCTCTCTAACTTCCTTGCGCTGGTATTACGGCCCACGCTGGCCGGTTTTGCGCAGATCGATCGGGCGCTGGATGAAGCCGCGCAGCTGGCAGGGGCCCATTTTTTACGGCGCATGTGGGATATTCTGCTGCCGCTGGCGGCGCCTTCGGCGATGGCAGGCGCGATCCTGGTGTTTCTCACCGCACTGAATGAAATTCAGGTGTCGGTGCTGCTGGTGACCGCCGATACCGAAACCCTGGGGCCGCTGATTATTGCGCTGGATGAAGGCGGGTCAGCGACGCTTGCCGCCGCTACCGGATGCCTGATGATAGCTGTCGTGCTGCTGTTTATGGGCCTGGCAACCCTGCTCTCATCGCGGCTGCCCGCAGGGGTGCTGCCGTGGCGCACATGACCAAATAACCCAGCGGCAGTCGGGAATAACGATCTCCGCTGCCGCTGCGTTTATTCCGTGCCCAGACGCGTGAAATTTCATCCCTGGTGTTGATTTGTGTTAAGGTGCGCGAAACACAAACAATGGATTTGTCATGACGCATTTGCAATGGTTCTTAAGTCTGGTGAAAAAACAGCAGCCCGGCATTAAATGTCCGGTATGTAAAATGTACTCCTGCCCGACGGAAAAGCAGAAATCCCAGGGACATACCATGCTCTGCCCCCATTGCAAGTCATTGTTTACTGAGAACTGTTAAGCTGATGCTTGCTGCGCTATCTCGCGGCGCAGTTGATGTTTCACTCTGATAAACTGTCGCGTTATTCCAGTCCGGTTCCCGGTTGTTGTTATTTCCCGCTGATTCCCCCCTCGTTTAATAATTGATTTTCACGCCACATTGTTTATTAAAGAAAACGCCGCTTTCAGCGTACTTTTTTATATTTCTCCGCATCTAACCCGCTACAAAGCTTATTTTCAGACAATTCTTGAAATATTGACGCTCACATTCAGCCTACCTGCTGATAGTTGTACAAGGTTGTACAACTTTCTACATCTGCGCTGCACCCGTTGCCCCCACTGGCCTCAGCCGCTCTTCTGTCGCATACGGCTTGTGCTGGCACAGTAGCTCAAAAACAGCCAACCAACTGATATATAACAGCTAGCACTTTTTGCCACATAAAACGCCCCGAACGAAACGCAAATAACTGTACAAGTTTCCTGATTCTGTATAACTTTGCCACATAACTTGATGAACAACTTTTAACCACAGAGGACTGACGCATGCGCCAGGACGGACAAAGAGCCTTACCTACTAACGATATGGCCCGTTACTTCAACAGCATCGCCCTGCCTTCACAGCAAGAAACGCTGGGTCGCATTGTGGTTGAAATCCTGCGCGCAGGTAAAAACCTCAACCGTAAATCTATCTGCACCAAGCTGCTGCTGCGCCTTGAAGTCGCCAGCAGTGCAGAAGAAGAGAAGCATTATCAGGAACTGATCCGGATGCTGTTCGCTCGGGACGAGTGATTTCAGGGACGTTAGCTAAGAACGTAGCCAACGTCGCGTTAACACTTTCTGACCTTGTTCAGCATCATGGGACGTTAACCGCCAGAGCCATTCTGCTCTGACGGTTAAGGCCCTGCCGACCTTTACAGGGACCTGCAATCACTGCGCATCCAACGAAGAGTGGCCGCGTAACTCGATTCAGGGGGAGCTGACATGAATAGAAGTGAAGACGAAAAACTGGCAGATATTATGGTAGGCGAAGCGGTGCTGGCCTTGTTGAATAACGGTCGGCGCGTTTCGGCATCCACGTTGCTTATGCAGCTGCAGCAGATTGCGACGCAGGAGTCTGATGAAGAGCGTCAGTCAGCTTGTTCGCGAGCAATTGCCGATGTGAATAACAGTATCAGCGCCAGCCATAACACCACGTCCGTAAACGTTCGCGACGGCAATAACGTTAGCCACGTTTTTAACAATGATGGCCCTGCCGACGACGCGAAAAAACATTAACCCTGACAACGTTTAACCGGGCTTTTCCCGGTGAGGAAAAAGCACATGCAGCAGCAGTCATCAGAAGCGGACATTCTCGAATACTTTAAAAGCAGCGGTGAACTCTACACCACTGAAACCGAAGTGCTGGGCGCGACGATTCGCGAAATTACCGCAGCGAAAGGCCACGTCACCAACAAAGCGATTATTTTGCATCTGTTGGCAGCGCTGGAGAGTTCCGAGGATGTGTTGCAACAGGATATTCTGCGCAGCACGCTGGAGCTGGTGGTTGGCCGAACGCCGGATGACAGCGATATCTAATGGTTGTGTTTGTGCTACACAGCTGAAGCCGCCTGCGGGCGGCTTTTTCATGTCCTGAGCTTTTTGCCTCGTCCCGGGATTTCAGCCAGTCGCGCCTGATTGCTTCTGCGCATCAGCCACCAGCGCCGCTTTTACCTCGTCCAGCAGCAGTTTTAACGCAGCAGGCGTATGTTCGCGCGACATGTACAGCCCATAGATACCCAGCCGTCGCGGCGCATAGCGAGGCAGAATCGGCACCAGCCGACCGCTCTGCAACCCGGCACGCGCCTCAATTTCCGGCACCATAGCGATACCCGCATCGGCCATCGCCGCATCGCACAGCAGCGAAGAGATGCCCGCGCTGTAGTTACCGCTCACCGCCACCGACAGCTTCTCGCCCTGCTCATCGTCGAAATGCCATAGCTGGCCGGCAAAACGGCTGTAACAAAGACAGTTGTGCTGCGCTAATTCCGCCACCGTCCGAGGCTCACCGTGCCGCTGCAGCCAGCCTGGCGATGCGCAAACCACCGATACACAGTCGCCGAGATGGCGGGCAATAGCCGCAGGTTCCGGCGCGTCAGTGATCCGAATCGCTACGTCAATTCGCTCGCTAATCAGGCTGACCGGCTGATTATTGATCTCCATTTCGATGCGCAGATCGGGATAACGCGCCAGAAAACCCGGGATCACCGGCCCGACGATCTGCGTGGCGGTGAAATGCGCGCAGGCGATACGCAAGGTTCCGGCGATCGCCTTATGCGAAGCGTGATCGTTAATCTCTTCGGAGAGGCGCGCCAGCTGCGCGGTTTTCTGCAGGATTTTCTCACCGGCGGGCGTGATGGTTAGCCGCCGCGACGAACGATGTATCAGGCGCGCGCCGGCCCAGTTCTCCATCTCCTCCAGATAGCGGCTGACCATCGGACGCGACATGCCCAGCGCACGCGCGGCCGCGCTCAGACTGCCCAGTTCACATATCCGGTTAAACACTGCTGCGGCTGTTACTCTGTCCATCATGCCACCTGCTCGATTTATGAAACTCAGCATCTCTGATTGCAGGAATTCTAACAGAAGCCAAAAGCCTTACACTAGGCGCAGTGCAACAGACAGCACACCATGACGGCAGCAGAAATCGATTGCCAACCTTACCGCCGCTGGTCTGCCGCTGATTTTTCCGCGCCGACAGCCGATTAACAGGATGACCCTAATGACGTTACGCACCGCTTCCCTGATTCTGGCGATGGCCGCCGCTCCCGCAATGGCGGCACCGCTTCAGCTCGACGTATACAATCCACAGGAACAGGGCATTTTTCCGGTCTCTTCCACGCTGATTTCTGGCCCGCACCAGGCGATTCTGGTGGATGCGCAGTTCAGCGTGCAGGATGGCGAGAAGCTGGTTGCGCTGATCAAAGCCAGCGGCAAACAGCTCAAGCAGATCATCATCACCTCCGGCGATCCAGACTTTTACTTCGGTCTGGAACCGATTGTAAAAGCATTCCCGCAGGTATCGGTGGTGGCATCCCCTGCCGTGGTGAAACACATTGAGGAGACCAAAGCGGCCAAGCTCAGTTACTGGGGACCGCAGATGAAAGCAGGCGCGCCTGAAAAGCTGATTGTGCCGCAGGTGACACACGAAACACGCTTCAGCGTGGATGGTGAAGCGGTGGAGTTGCGCCATGCCGATAGCTACGCCGCCTACCTGTGGATCCCGACTAACAAAGCAATTCTTGGCGGCACCGGCATCTCTTCAGGCATTCATCTCTGGACCGCCGATACGCAAAGCGCACAGCGCCGTGAATCATGGCGTCAGGTGCTGACGGAGATGCAGCAGCTGCGCGCTAAAACGGTGATTCCCGGTCACTATATCGGCGAGCGTCCGCAGGGCGATGCGGCGGTAAGCTTTACGCTGACCTATTTGCAGCAGATGGAGAAAGCGCTGGCCGCACACCGCGATTCCGCAGGCGTCATCAAGACGATGACCACCGCGTGGCCGCAGCTTGCTGAGACCAGCTCGCTGGAACTGAGCGCTAAGGTATTGACCGGTGAAATGAAGTGGTAGCCGCCTGCGCGGGGCAGCCAGGTTAATTCATGGCATAGCATTTCGAGGTGGCAACATTCTGATCGGAGCCGGTTCCGGCTCCCTTCAGCATGCAGATGACATAGCTTTTTCCGCTGTGCAGCGTCACTATCGGCCCGTTCTCACCGAGGCCGGAAGAGACAACGGTGGCACCCTCGTTCAGCATCTGTTGCAGCGAACGGTTCACCGGCTCCAGTTTGGTCGGATACTCCAGCGCATTGCCGGGCACTTTAGCGCCAGTTTCCGGTGGCCAGTTGGCGGCTGACGACAGAGTGGCCATGCCGGACAGCGCTATCGCCGTCAGTACCATTACCGTTTTCATCAGGAGTCCTTCCGGTTCAGGGGGCTTCGCCGTCCAGCAGCGTGGTGCCGTAGGAGTTGTCGACGGTACAGAGCCAATTTCCATCCGGCGACTGACGAAACACATAGGTTGCGCGACGCGTGGTTTCAATCAGGCTGCCGTGGCCATCGGGGAAACGCAGCACAGTTTCCATCAATACCAGCGCATCACCGCCGCCTTCAACAATCTGCATCTCGCCCTGCTCGACCTGCAGCTGCCCCTGAAAATAGTCAGCAATGGCAACAAAGGCGCGACGGATATCCTCTTTGCCGCGCGCGATCATGCCCGGTTTGACCACCAGCGCCGCATCGTCGGCGTAATAAGTCATCAACGTGTCGTAATCTTGTGCGGTGATGGCGCGATCGCACGCCTCAATAATCTGCCTGATTGGGTGCATGTTTTCCTCGATGAGCGTTATGGAAGCCGCGCCAGGCCGAAACCGGGCGCGGTACAGCATTAACCGTTATTACGAAAGCCAGGATAAAGACTCATTCCACCGTCGATAAATAGCGTGGTGCCGTGCACATAATCGGAGAGATCGCTCGCCAGCCAGACCACGGCGTTGGCGACATCCTGCGGCTCGCCGACGCGACCGTAGGGAATCAGCTCAAGCAGCTTTTTCCCCGCGTCGCCCTGCGTATTCTCTTCGTTGATGGCGGTGGCAATGGCGCCCGGCGCGATGCTGTTCACGCGAATGCGCTCTTCGCCCACTTCCTGCGCCAGCGTGCGCATCAGCAGATCCACGCCACCCTTGGAGGCCGCATAGTTGGCGTGTCCGGCCCACGGAATCAGCTGATGCACCGAACTCATGTGAATAATTTTCCCCATCGCGCGGCTGACGTCGGGACGAGCGCCCTGGCGGCGAAACTGGCGCAGTGCCGCACGGGCGCAGAGAAACTGCCCGGTCAGATTAACATCCAGCACGCCGTTCCACTGCTCCAGCGTCATATCGGCAAACGCAGCATCTTTTTGCAGGCCGGAGTTGGCCACCAGAATGTCCAGCGAGCCAAAACGATCCACCGCATGTTCGATGAGATTATCCACATCCGCTTCTTTTGAAACGTCGCCTTTTACCGAAATCGCCTCACCGCCGCGGTCGCGTATTCTTGACGCCAGCTCATCGGCAGGTTCAGCCTGACTGTGATAGTTAATCACCACGCTGGCACCGGCTTCCGCCAACGCCTCAGCGCAGGCATAGCCTAATCCGGAACTGGCACCGGTAACCAGAGCAACCTGCTTCTCAAGAGACAACATCATTGAAAACCTCACTTAGCGGAACGTTATGATAGGAGCGTGTGAGTAACTATTATGGCGCGCCGTGGGAAATGTGCATGGCGCGCCGATAATCCGTTAAGGGGTTTTGTCAGAAGCGGCGTGTCGCGTCAGGTAACGCTTCACCAGAACAAAGAACAGCGGCACAAAAAACAGTGCCAGTATCGTGCCGGCTAGCGTGCCGCCGATAATGCCGGTGCCGATAGCGATGCGGCTGTTAGCGCCTGCGCCGGTCGCCACCGCCAGCGGCATAACGCCCGCGATAAAGGCCAGCGAGGTCATCATGATGGGCCGCAGGCGGGTGCGCGCAGCCTGCAACGCCGCGCCACTGAGTGAACGTCCCTGTTGCACGGCCTCTTCGGCGAACTCAATAATCAGGATGGCGTTTTTCGAGGTCAGCCCCACCGTGGTAAGCAGCGCCACCTGAAAATAGATATCGTTATCGAGCCCGCGCAGCGCGATAGCCAGCACCGTACCCAGCACGCCCAGCGGCACCGCCAGCAGCACTGAAAAAGGCACCGACCAGCTTTCATACAGCGCAGCCAGGCAGAGGAACACCACCAGAATTGAGATGGCATACAGCGTAGTTGACTGGCCGCCCGCCTGTTTCTCCTGCAACGACAGCCCGCTCCAGGCGCCGGTGGTACCCGCAGGCAGCTCATTTGCCAGCCGCTCTATGGCGTCCATCGCCTCACCCGAGCTGTAGCCTTCCGCGTTTTGTCCCTGAATTTCATAAGACGCAGAGCCGTTGTAACGATCGAGGCTTTCCGGCCCCATGGTCCAGCGCGTGGTGGCGAAGGCGGAGAACGGCGTCATTCCGCCGTCACTGTTGCGAATAAACCACTTATCCAGATCGGACGGCGCCGAGCGGTACTGACCGTCGCCCTGCACGTACACCCGTTTCACGCGGCCGCGATCGATAAAGTCGTTGATATAGGCGCCGCCCCAGGCGCTGGTTAGCGTACTGGTCACGTCATCCAGCGATAAACCCAGCGCCACCGCTTTATTGGTGTCGATATCGATTTGCAGCTGCGGCGTTTGCGGCAGAATGTTGGCGCGCACGGCGCTCAGCTCAGGCGTCTGCGTCGCCTTCTGCAACAGCTGATCGCGCAATGCGTTAAGCTCATCGCGCGTGGTGCCGCCGCTGGCCAGCAGCTCATAGGTAAAGCCGTTGTTCTGACCGAGGCCAGGCACCGACGGTGGCGTCAGGGCAAAAATCTGCGCATCGCGAATGGCCGCCAGCGCGATGGTGGCGCGGGTGGCGATCGCTTCGGCTGAGTTTTCGCTGCCGGGACGATCTTCCCAGTTTTTCAACTTAATAAAGGCCATACCGGCATTTTGCGCTGCGCCGCTGAAGTTAAAGCCGTTGATGGTAAATACCACGTCGACGTTGGCTTTCTCCTCGCGCAGGAACCAGTCAACAATCTGCTGGTTTACCGCTTCGGTGCGGCTGGCGGTGGCGCCCGCAGGCAGCGTCGCCTGCAGCATAATGCTGCCCTGATCTTCCGTTGGCAGGAAGCTGCCGGGCAGACGGGTGAACATCACAAACAGCACCGCACCCAGCGCCGCGTAGCATCCCACCATCACCAGCGGTCGCCGCAGCGTACTGACTACCTTGTGCCGGTAGCCGCGTTCGGTAGCGGCATAAAAGCGGTTAAAGCCACCGAAAAAGCCCTTGTTGTGCGGCTTGCCCGGCTTCAGCAGGATGCCGCACAGCGCAGGCGTTAAGGTCAGCGCCACCACCACGGAGAAGGTCATCGCGGCAATAATGGTAATTGAAAACTGGCGATAGATAACGCCGGTCGATCCGGCGAAAAATGCCATCGGCAGGAATACCGCAGAGAGCACCAGCGCAATTGCCACCAGCGCACCGGAGATCTCCTGCATCGACTTCACCGTCGCCTCTTTTGCCGGTAAGCCTTCGTCGTGCATGATGCGCTCGACGTTTTCCACTACCACGATGGCATCATCCACCAGCAGGCCGATCGCCAGCACCATGGCAAACAGCGTCAGCGTGTTAATGGTATATCCACACAGCGCCAGCACGCCGAAAGTGCCAAGCAGCACCACCGGCACCGCCAGCGCGGGAATAATGGTGGCGCGGAAATTTTGCAGGAACAGATACATCACCACGATCACCAACCCAATCGCTTCGATCAGGGTGATGACCACATCTTCCACTGAGATTTTAATGAAGTCGGTGCTGTCGAGCGCGTAGGCGACTTCATAACCCGCGGGCATGGAGTGGCGATATTCTTCTACCGTTTGCTTCACCAGCGTGGCGGTATCCAGCGCGTTAGCACCCGGAGCCAGCATTACGCCGACGCCCGCGGCCGGATGCCCATTTAGCCGCGTGGTCATGTCATAGGACTCACTGCCCATTTCCACGCGGGCCACGTCTCCAACGCGCACAATGGCGCCGCTACGGTCGCTTTTCACGATGATGTTGCGAAACTGCTCCGGGGTTTGCAGCCGCGACTGCGCGCGCACCGTAGCGGTGAGCTGTTGATTGTTCGGCGACGGCAGGCCGCCAATTTTGCCCGCCGAGACCTGAATATTTTGCGCAAGAATGGCTGCGGTAACATCAGAAGGCTGTAAGGCAAACGAGTTCAGCTTGAAAGGATCGAGCCAGATGCGCATGGCGTACTGTCCGCCAAACACCTGAATATCGCCAACGCCGGCGGTACGCGCCAGCGGCTCCTGCATGTTGCTGACCAGCCAGTCGCCAATATCGTTGCTGCTGCTTTTACCGGTGGTGTCATACAGCCCCATCACCAGCAAAAAGTTGGACTGCGATTTGGTGACCGTAACGCCAAGCTGCTGCACTTCACTCGGCAAGCGGGAAAGCGCCTGCTGCACTTTGTTCTGCACCTGCACCTGCGCCGTATCGGCATCGGTGCCCTGGCTAAATGTGACGGTAACGGTAACGTTGCCCTGCGAACTGCTGCTGGAGGTGAAATAGAGCAGGTTATCCAGCCCGGTGAGCTGTTGCTCAATCACCTGCGTTACGCTGTTTTCCAGCGTTTCTGCCGAGGCGCCGGTATAGGTTGCGCTGATGTTGACCGATGGCGGTGCAACGTCAGGATATTGCTCCACCGGCAGTTGGGTAATGGCGAGCGCGCCGAGTAACATGATCAAAATGGCAATAACCCAGGCGAAGACCGGGCGATAAATAAAAAAACGGGAAAGCATCAGACTGGCCTCTTCCTTTCACAGGCGGGGAGCTGCGCCTGCATACCTGCGGGCGGCGTGAACATATCAGGCGCAATTATAGATCGTAACCGGATCTAAAACTGTAAACCTGTGTCTTAAGAAATGGGCTTTCTTCGCCAGCAGATGTTGCGAGGTGAAAACAGAGGGGAAACCGGGCGCAGAAGAACGCCCGGTGAGATCACTATCGCTAAACCGCCTGGGCGGCATGGCCATGATCGTTGGCCGGTAACTCCTTGACCGGTAAGGCAAACGCCACCGATGGCAGCAGGCTGGTTGCTTCATTGACCGGGATGGCCTTGCGGAACAGATAGCCCTGACCGTAATTGCAGCCCTGCTGTTTCAGCCACATCAGAGTACCGATATCTTCGATGCCTTCCGCCGTGACCTCAACGCCAAGTTCGCGGCACAGCGCCAGCAGCGTTTCCACTACCTTTTTCTGTTCGCGGTTATTCATGCCCGCTGAAATAAACGAGCGATCGATTTTAATTTTGCTGATGCCCAGACCGAGAAGGACGGAAAGGTTGGAATAACCGGTGCCGAAATCGTCCAGCGATACGCGGATATCGCGCTCTTTCAGCCGCTCAATTGCCTGCCTCGCCTCTTCGGAGATACTCATCACGTCGTTCTCGGTGACTTCCAGCTCCAGGCGCAGTGCGCCCGCGTCGCGAATAATGGTGTAGAGGCGATCGGTCAGCGACGGCCTGATCAGCTGCTCCGGGGTAATATTCAGCGCCAGCGTTAAATCACCGGCCCATTCACTTGCCACCACGCTGACCGCACGCAGCAGCTGCACGGTGAGCTGGTCCATCAGGCCGAGTTTCTGCACGACCGGAATAAACACCTGCGGCGCAACCACTTCACCGCTGGGCAGCGTCCAGCGCGACAGGATTTCAAAACCCGCCAGCTTGCCGGTGGACAGCGTCAGGATCGGCTGTAAAAACGGCACCACGGCATTGTTGCGCACCGCGTTAGCCACGCTGCGCTCGAACATCTCTTTTTGCCGAAACTGCCGTTCCATGTCAGGCGTAAACAGCGCCAGCTGCGCACCTTTGCCGCCTTTTGCCTGATACATCGCCAGGTCGGCGGCCTGAATAATGCTGTAGGTGCTGCAATCGGTGGATCGCGCAATGCCGATCGACAGGCTGAGAAAGCTGGCTGGCCCGGTCATGATTTTGCCCGCGCGAGTGCGAATCTCTTCCGCCTCCGCCATCAACGCATCGGTGCTGTCGGTGACGGTAATCAGCGCGAATTCGTCGCCGCCGATGCGGAAAACGTGGGTCTGTGGGCCGGTAAACTCCATCAGCAGCGATGCCAGCGCCACCAGCGTGGCGTCGCCCTGATGATGACCGTTCAGGTCGTTGATGATTTTGAAATCGTTCACATCGATCATCATGATGGCATAAACGACATCAAGGTTATCAAGCTGTTCGGTGCGCACCTGAAAGGCCCGACGATTGCCCACGCCCGTGAGTTCATCGACATGCGCCATCCGCGTGGCGGCCTGCTCAGTGCGCAGCAGTTTGCGCATCAGGCCACCCACCAGCAGGCCAGGCACGACCATGGCCAGCAGCGCAAAGGAAGCCGAAGTCATAATAAACTTTAGCCGCTCAGCGGTTTCAAAATCAGAGTCATAACTCAGACCTAATAATTTTGATACCCACGCCTCGGCACCATACTCCCAGAGACTGGCCAGTAATATAATGGTCATGACGTTCAGCAGTGCAAGCCAGCGAAGTTTCAGGCGCATACTAATACCCTGTAATTTTTAATTACGTTAATCATTCTTATAAATATTTAAGTGAAATAAATATGAGCCCTGCCAGTGAGGCATTCAAAAAATATTATTTCGAAAATTTCGCTTATTGCCGGAAAACAGGTGTGTGAAGCGCGCAATCCAGTAACAGCGCCTCCCCTGGCTTGATTGAGTTATCGGCATTACGGCGGCTATCTGTAGCTGTCGCGTGGCTGTCACCCATTTGTTATCTGTCGCAATTAAAGCATAGAATAATATAAAACCATCAGACTTTTTCTTAAAAATTACGATTAATGAAATAGCTCAATTCGTTCAGAAAATAAATTTGAGTTAACATTATGGCAACGCATTCATTATTTGATACGGCCGTATCTAATTAATAAACAATGCATTCAGGATATTACTTTTTGGGCGGGTTTATTTATCGATGATTATTTTTGTTAAGTGCGGGCTGTACAGATTCAGGCAGAAGAGACGAACGGGCAGCTCGTGAGAGGGCTGCCAGCGGGAACCTAAAAGAATTTAGCGCCGATGCGCCAGGCGGTGTACCACGTAATCACCCAGCTTTTGCACCGCCCACACCAACAGCAGCAGCACGATCACCGTGGCGATCATCATCGTATTGTTGAAGCGCTGATAACCGTAGCGAATCGCCAGGTCGCCGAGACCACCGCCGCCAATCACGCCAGCCATCGCCGAGAAACCGATCAGCATCACCAGCGTCAGCGTGATGCCGCCAATCAGGGCGGGCAGCGCCTCTGGCAGCAATACCCGACTGACCAGATGCCACTGTGTGCCGCCCATGGCAATCACTGCCTCGATGCGCCCACGGTCAACCTCAGCCAACGCATTTTCCACGATGCGTGCAAAAAACGGAAACGCGCCCAGCGTAATCGGTACGACTGCCGCCGTGCTCCCGAGCGTGGTGCCGATCAGCAGCCGCGTAAAGGGGATCAGAGCAATCAGCAAGATGATAAATGGCAAAGCGCGGCCGATATTTACCAGCAGATTCAGCGGTTGCGCAATCGCGCGCTGCGGCCAGATGCCATCAGCACGGGTGATAGAGAGCAGCACGCCGACTGGCAGGCCGATCAGCAGAGTAAACAGCGCGGCCAGCGCCACCATATACAGTGTTTCGCCGGTAGCGTTGAGCAGCAGTGACTGAAAGCGGTCCCAACTCATGCCACGCATCGTAACTGCTCCTGATAACGGGCAAGAAACGCGCGGTCCGCTTCGCCATCCTGCAACAGCAACTGACGCAGGCGACCGTGCGGATTGGCCATGATTGCGCTGAGCGACCCGCTCTCTATCAGCCGTCCCGACTCCAGCAGCGCGGCACCGTGACAGATGCGCTTCACCACCGCCATTTCATGCGTGATTAACACCACGGTGATATTCAGCTGGCGTTGCAGGCTGGCCAGTAGATCGAGAATTGACAGCGTGGTGTCCGGGTCGAGCGCACTGGTTGCCTCATCGCATAACAGATAGCGCGGTTCAGCGGCCAGCGCCCGGGCAATGCCTACGCGCTGTTTTTGTCCGCCCGAGAGTTGCGAAGGCCAGACGTCGGCGTAGCCTTCCAGCCCAACCAGCGTCAGCAGCGCGTCCACTCGTGCGCCGCGCCGTGCGGCGGGCACACCGGCGATCTGCAACGGCAGTGCAATGTTCTCGCCCACCGTGCGTGCATGCAGCAGGTTAAAATGTTGAAAAATCATGCCCATTTGCCGCCGCTGGGCGCGCAGTTCGCGCAGGCTGAGCCGATTGATATCCTCGCCGTCAATCACTACCCTGCCCGCATCCGGCTGCTCCAGCCGGTTCAGACACCGCAATAGCGTACTTTTTCCCGCTCCGCTGCGGCCAAGGATGCCGAAAATGGCGCCGGTCTCAATCTCGAAAGAGACATCCAGCAGCGCGGGTTTATCACCATAGCGCTTGTTTAACGCCTCAATGCTAATCATGCTGCTCATCCACGACCGGGATCACCGATCCGTTGTAATGCTGTCGAATAAACGCCGCCACTTTTGGCGAGCGCAAATCTTTTGCCAGCCGCAGGATGCGCGGATCTTTCGCCAGCGACGGCGTGGTTACCAGCAGATTGGCATAGGGATTATTCGTGGCGGATTCCAGCGCCAGCGCATCTTTTGCTGGCACCAGGCCCGCCTCCAGCGCGTAGTTGCCGTTGATCACCGCCGCATCGACATCATCCAGCGCCCGAGGAATTTGCGGCGATTCGATCTCCACAATTTTAATCTTTTTAGGATTAGCGCTGATGTCCGCTGGCGTCAGCAGGCTGGTGGCTGCGCCTTTCAGGGTAATCAGTCCGCTCTGCTGCAACAGCAGCAGCGCGCGGCTCAGGTTAGTGGTGTTGTTCGGCACGGCGATGCGCGCCCCCTCCGGCAACGCAGCCAGCGTTTTGACTTTGCTGGAATAGAGCCCCAGCGGCTCAATGTGCACCGTGGCGGCTACCGCAAAGGTTTTGCCCAGCGCCTTTTCCTGATCGTGCAGATAAGGAAGATGCTGGAAGTAGTTGGCATCGACGTCGCCAGCGGCCAGCAGCTCATTGGCATTCACGCCATTGCTCAACTCGGTAATGTTGAGATCGAGGCCGGGGTCCAGCGTTTTGACATACTCCAGAATTTCAGCATGCGGCACCGGATCGGCGGCGATGCGCAACGGCGCGGCGTTAACCGCCTGCGCGACCAGCAGGGTCAGCGCCGCCAGCGGTAAAGCGAATCCTTTTTTCATATTTCTCTCCCTAATCACACGCTGGCGGTGTCGCGCAGGTAATCAGCATAGAAGCGTTGCGCAACGTCAGGATGAGAGCGCAAACGGCCTTTGAGGTAGTTCCAGCCCACGTCGCGCAGTAGCGGATTGAGCGGATCGCTGGCCGGTCCCTGTGCCAGCCGCGCCAGCGAATCGGGCAGCTGATACACCGGCACCACCGCGCCCAGCTCGGCGCCGAGGAAAAAGGCCACGGAAAGCCGTTGCCGATCGGCAGGCGGAGAAACCACCCGATGCACGGTAGCGCGCAGATAACCATTGGTTGCCAGCTCCAGTAGCTCGCCGATGTTCACCACAAATGCGCCCGGCAGCGGCGTGGCATCGACCCAGCGATCCGGCGCAACTTCAACCTGCAAACCCGGCTGATCGTCCTGCAGCAGGAAGGTCAGAAATCCCGAGTCTTTGTGTGCGCCGACGCCCTGCCGCGAGCCATTATCCGGCCTGCCGGGATAACGAATCAGCTTCACGTGCTCATTGGGCAGCGCGCCGTAGAGGTTATCGAAGGCGTTGTGCGGCAGATGCAGCGCATCGGCAAAGGCGCGCAACAGCTCAAGCGCCATCGCGGTCATCGCCTGTTGCCATTCAGTTAGCACCTGCTGCAATTCTGGCAGCGCCTGCGGCCACTGATTAGGGCCCTGCAGCCGCGCCCAGGCGGGCGTCCCGGCGGTTAGCGGCAGTGCCGGACGCTCGGCGCCGATATCAAACTGTTCACGGTAGTCGGGCTGGCTGCGGGTGATCTCCGAACCTTCCAGATTGTAGCCACGAAAATGCGGTGACTGCGCCATCTGCACACTGAGCTTTTCCGCCTGCGGCAGGGCAAAAAATGCCCGTGATACCTGTTGCACCGCGGCCAGCAGTTGCGGATCGATGCCGTGATTAGTGAGATAAAAAAAGCCGACCTCACGGGCCGCCTTGCTTAGCTGGGTATGGATTTGCTGCCGATCCGCTTCGTGACCCTGTAACAGCGCGAAGTCGATAATCGGCAGGGCAACGGCATTACTTTTGCTCATCATTGCTCTCCTGAAAGGGTATGACGCCACTCTGCCAGTCGGCTGCGCTTTCATCTATTAAGTTAAACTGCTATGCATAGTGAAAATTCCGCATAACAAACAGGAACAGGTAAAGATGAGGCTGAAAAGCGGCGAACGCGCGGGGAAAAGGCAAAAAAAACGCGGCAGGTATCGCTGCCGCGTGGAGGGAATTCAGGCCTGTTTAGCCTGATGTCGCAACCTTACTTAACGCATTTCGTGCACTGATTGCGCTGAAGCTGGTGGAAGAAGTCGTTGCCTTTGTCATCCACGAGGATAAACGCCGGGAAATTCTCCACTTCAATTTTCCAGATCGCTTCCATGCCCAGCTCGGCATATTCCAGGCATTCCAGCTTTTTGATGCTCTGCTGCGCCAGCACCGCTGCCGGGCCGCCAATGCTGCCAAGATAGAAACCGCCATGTTTCTGGCACGCGTCAGTCACCTGCTGGCTACGGTTGCCTTTGGCCAGCATGATTTTGCTGCCGCCGTGAGATTGCAGCAGATCGACGTAGCTGTCCATGCGCCCTGCGGTGGTCGGGCCGAGCGAACCCGATGCGTAACCTTCCGGGGTTTTAGCCGGACCGGCGTAATAAACCGGATGATCTTTGATGTACTGTGGCAGACCTTCGCCATTGTCGATGCGCTCTTTCAACTTCGCATGCGCAATATCACGCGCCACGATGATGGTGCCGCTCAGCGACAAACGCGTGGAAACCGGATAGCGAGACAGCTGGGCCAGAATCTCCTCCATCGGACGGTTCAGATCAACGTGCTGCACATCGCCTTCGCCCTGCTCACGCAGCGCCTGCGGAATGTACTGGCCTGGATTCTCTTCCAGCTTCTCAATCCAGATACCGTCGCGGTTGATTTTGGCTTTGATATTGCGGTCAGCGGAGCAGGAGACGCCCATGCCCACCGGGCAGGAGGCACCGTGACGCGGCAGGCGCACCACACGAATATCATGGGCAAAGTATTTGCCGCCGAACTGTGCGCCGATACCCAGCTCCTGCGCCGCTTCCAGCAGCTCCTGTTCCAGCTGACGATCGCGGAACGCCTGACCATGTTCATTACCTTCAGCAGGCAGGCCGTCGTAATAGTGCGTCGAGGCCAGCTTCACCGTTTTCAGCGTGCTCTCTGCTGAGGTGCCGCCAATCACAAAAGCGATGTGGTACGGCGGACAGGCTGCGGTACCCAGCGAACGCATTTTCTCCACCAGATACGCTTTCAGCTTGCCCGGCGACAGCAGTGCCTTGGTTTCCTGATAAAGATAGGTTTTGTTGGCTGACCCGCCGCCTTTGGCGATGCAGAGGAATTTGTATTCATCGCCATCAACGCTGTAGAGATCGATCTGCGCCGGCAGGTTTGAACCGGTGTTGACCTCTTTATACATATCCAGCGCGGCGTTCTGTGAATAGCGCAGATTGTCTTCGATGTAGGTGTTATAGACGCCGCGGGACAGTGCGGCTTCATCGCCGCCGCCGGTCCAGACGCGCTGGCCTTTTTTACCCATGATGATCGCCGTGCCGGTATCCTGACAGGTTGGCAGCACGCCTTTGGCGGCGATCTCGGAATTTTTCAGAAACTGCAGCGCAACATATTTGTCATTCTCGCTGGCTTCGTCGTCGTGCAGGATGGAAGCAACCTGCTGCTGATGCGCCGGACGCAGCATAAAAGCCGCATCATGAAACGCGTGCTGCGCCAGCAAGGTTAACGCCTGCGGATCGACTTTCAGCATCTCCTGGCCGTTGAAGTGATCAACGGAGACATAGTCTCGGCTCAGCAGATAATATTCAGTGTCATCGTGGGCGACTGGGAACGGATTTTGGTAGAAGAAAGGTTTATCAGACATTGTTTCTCACTCAGAAATGTGTGCCTCCGCAGTGCGGAGCGGCGAGCCAGATCGTTAGTTATTATCCTGTCAGCCCGATACGCCAGGCTGACAGGTGCTGGCAGAATACTATCTTACCTCGGCAATCAGAACATCAATACCATCCACGGATAGGCGATTAACATCAGACCCGCCAGGAAGATAGCGCCGAAAATAGTGCCCAACCGCCAGTAATCTTTGGTTGGCAGATAGCCGCTGCCGTAATAAATCGGGCTTGGGCCGGTACCGTACGGTGTGATGATGCCCATCAGACCCAGTGACGTCACCATCATTAAGCAGAACACCGGCATATTGATGCCCGGAATCGAGGCAGCAATGGTCAGCATCGCAGGCAGCAGCGCGGTGGTGTGCGCGGTGGTGCTGGCAAACAGGTAGTGCAGGATAAAGAAGGCCACCAGCAGCATTACCGCGGCCACGTTGGGCTGAATACCACTCAGGAGATGCGCGCCCTCTTTACCCAGCCAGGCGATGAAGCCCACCCGCGCCAGACCATCCGCCAGCGCTACCAGAGTGGCAAACCACGCGAAGGTATTCCAGGCCGGTTTATTGCTGGTGATATCGTTCCAGTTGAGCACGCCAGTCCACAGCATCAGCACGATGACCAGCAGCGCCGCCATTGCCGGTTCAATCCACGCGGTGGCAAAAATCCACATGCCCAGCGCGCTACAGACAAACAGCAGCAGCAAGATTTCGTTACGTGACAGCTTGCCCAGTTTCACCAGTTCGCTGCTCGCCCAACGCGGCACTTCGTCGTTGATCTTCACTTCCGGCGGATAGAACCAGTACGCCAGCAGCGGCATGGTCAGAATCAGCAGCAGACCGAGTGGCAGGAAGGCGATAAACCAGCTGCCCCAGGAGATTTCAAAACCGATAATGCTTTTCACCAGTGCCAGTGCCAGCAGGTTAGGTGCCAGCGCAGAGAGGAACATGGAGCTGGTGATACAGGCTGCGGTAATCGCCACCCACATCAGATAGGAGCCGATTTTGCGCGCGCTGGGGTCGTTGGGTTTGGAGCCGTACAGCGGCGGCAGGTTGGCAATAATCGGGTAGATGGTGCCGCCGCTGCGTGCGGTATTGGAAGGGGTAAACGGTGCCAGCAGCAGATCGGCAAAGGTGATGGCGTAACCCAGCGTCAGGCTGCGACGGCCCAAATATTTCACCAGTATCAGCGCCAGGCGGCGTCCAAACTGAGTCTTATCGTAACCGGCGGCGAACATAAAGGCGCCGAAGATCAGCCAGACGGTGGAGTTACCGAAGCCACTGACCGCCCACTTAAACGACTCGCTGGCGAGTTTAAACTTCGGCGCCGCCATTTCAGCCGGGCTGAACAGCAGCCACTGACTGAACAAGGCGATGACCACCACGCCGGTCAGACCGATCACCGCGCCGGGCAGCGGTTCAAAGATCAAACCGACAATCACGCCAACGAAAATGGCGAAGAAATGCCATGCGTAGGGTTCCAACCCTTCAGGCACCGGCACCAGCAGCAGCAGAACCGCCACCAGTACCGGCAGAATCATGAAAATCGGCGATTTTTTAGTTTTGGGTGGAGCAGCAGGTGCTGCGCCCGTTTCACTCTTAACGGTTGTCTGTTTCATAGTAGTTATCTGCAAGGTTGAAAAGAATGCGATTTGCGCCCCGATACTTCACTTATTTCTTATGGTTTTTATTTTTTGCGATTTTTGCATCGCGACGCCGTTAATTTGGAGTCGTCCTTTAATGTTGATATGAATTATCTCATAAGGACTTTGTTATATGATGCGTAATATCTGAAATTAAAAATTGATCTGGATCAATAAACCAGAGTAACGCTGCTGTTTTTAAACGACCTTTGCCACGAAATGACAATACGATGCCGATCCCGTTAACCTTTTACAAAAAAACGGGATAATCAGTAACAAAATACCCACCACAACCCTTTGTATTTATTAGATAAAATACTTAAACATCAAAAGATTGCTTTTTGGTTACCACTGGTTAACAATTAAGATAAATATCCTTATCATTTTTGTCAAACTTTAATCATAATTGAAATTTAGCATCAATTACCCCTATTTAATACTTATCATGATCACAGAAAAGGGATATATTATCAGTCATGAAGTCGGACCACTTATTTAAATAAACGCGTCCACTAAAGCATCCTGCACATTTATATTGGAGTCGATCCTGATGAATACGCTCACCCCTATTCTTAATCCTCTTACCTTGCCCAATGGCGCCGTATTAAAAAACCGCCTGCTGATGGCCCCCATGACCACCTGCACCGGCTTCTATGACGGCACGGTAACCAGTGAGCTGGTGGAGTATTACCGCGCTCGCGCGGGCAGCATCGGCACCGTGATCGTGGAGTGCTGCTTTATCGATCCCAAAGGTCCGGCCTTTCCCGGCGCCATCGCCATCGACAGCGACAATAAAATTCCTGGTCTGAAACGCATCGCCGACGCCATCAAATCAGAAGGCTCCACTGCTATCCTGCAGATCTATCACGGTGGCCGCATGGTAGAACCCGAGCTGATTGGCGGCAGAACGCCGGTTGCGCCCAGCGCCATCGCCGCACCGCGTGAAGGCGCCACCACCCCGCAGGCGCTGACCGCCGAAGAAGTGGACGTGATGATCACCAAGTTTGGCGACGCGGTGAATCGCGCCATCAAGGCGGGCTTCGACGGCGTGGAGATTCATGGCGCCAATACCTATCTGATTCAGCAGTTCTACTCCCCCAACTCCAACCAGCGCGATGACAAATGGGGCGGCAGCCGCGAAAATCGCGCACGCTTCCCGCTGGAAGTGCTGGAAATCACCCATAAGATGGCGGACCGTTTCGCGCACAACTCTTTCATCATCGGCTATCGCTTTTCACCGGAAGAGATTGAAGTGCCCGGCATCCGCTTCGACGACACGCTGTGGCTGCTGGAAAAACTGGCGGCACGCGGCCTCGATTACGTGCACTTCTCCGTTGGCCAGCTGCTGCGCCCTTCTATCGTTGATACCAGCGACCCGACGCCACTGATCACCAAATATCTGGCGCGTCGCTCAGAGACACTGGCTAAAGTCCCGGTTATCGGCGTTGGCGGTGTGGTTAATAAAGCCGATGCCGAAATGGCGCTGGAGCACGGCTACGATTTAGTGGCGATCGGTAAAGCGTGCATCGCCTATCCCGACTGGACCGACCGCATCATCAACAACCAGCATCTTGAGCTGTTTATCGACAGCACCCAACGCGAAGCGCTGACTATCCCGGAACCGCTGTGGCGCTTCTCGCTGGTGGACGCCATGATCCGCGACGTCAGCGATACCGGCCGCAAATACAAAGCGGGCGTCTATCAGGAGAAAGTCGAGGCGGAAGCGTTGAAGCTGAAAATCAACGTCACGCTGGATACCGACCGTATCACCGACATCTCACTGGTGCCGGACGAATCACTCGACGTCGATTTCACCACCACCTTCGAGAGCCTGCGCAGCCGCATTCTGGTGGCCAACAGCCCGCACGTTGACGCCATTACCGGTGCCACCACGCAGAGTGAAGCGCTGAAAAAAGCGGTTTCCCGCGCGCTGACCACCTCGAGCAAAGCGCACGTCATTGAAGAAGGTGGCAATCCGCAGGCGCCGCAAAATTACGATGTCGTTGTTATCGGTAGCGGCGGTGCTGGCCTGGCCGCGGCGATTCAGGCGCACGATGAAGGTGCCCGCGTGGTCATCATCGAAAAAATGCCGACTATCGGCGGGAACACCATTAAAGCCTCGGTGGGCATGAACGCGGCGGAAACCCGCTTCCAGAAAATCAAAGGCATCCTCGACAGCAAAGAGCTGTTCTATGAAGAGACGCTGAAAGGCGGCAAATTTAAAAACAACCCTGAACTGCTGAAAGAGTTTGTTGAGCTGGCGCCGAAGGCGATTGACTGGCTCGATGAGCATGGCATCCAGCTCAATGACATCACCATCACCGGCGGCATGAGCATCGACCGCACGCACCGCCCGGCTGACCGCTCTGCGGTGGGTGGCTTCCTGATCAGCGGCCTGGTGAAAAACCTTAACCAGCGCAATATTGAAGTGCTGCTGGAAACCTCCGTTGAAGAGATCCTGTGTGACAACGGCGTGGTTACCGGCGTGAAAGTGGTGGATGAATATAACGACAGCCGCATCCTGAACGCGAAAAGCGTGATTGTGGCTACCGGCGGCTTCAGCGCCAACCGTGAAATGGTGGTCAGCTACCGTCCTGAGCTGGATGGCTTTGTCACCACCAACCACAAAGGCGCTACCGGCAGCGGTATCGCGATGCTGCAACACATTGGTGCTGGCACCGTGGACATGGGCGAAATCCAGATTCACCCCACCGTGGAACAGACCACCTCGTATCTAATTTCTGAATCCATTCGCGGCGGCGGTGCCATCCTCGTCAGTCAGGCGGGCAAGCGCTTCTACAACGAAATGGAAACCCGCGACAAAGTCTCTGCGCAAATCATCGCCCTGCCGGAGAAAAGTGCCTGGATTATCTTTGACGACCAGGTGCGTAGCGGCAACAAAGCGGCCGACGAATACATTGCCAAAGGCTTTGTGATCAGCGCGCCAACGCCGCATGAGCTGGCGGTCAAACTCAATATGGATCAGGAAACGCTGCAAACCACGCTGAGCCGTTACAACGAATGTGTAATTCAGCAGAAAGATGAGGATTTTGGCCGCACTACCGCGCTGCGCCATCCGATTAATCAGGGTCCTTATTATGCTATCCGCATCGCCCCCGGCGTGCACCACACCATGGGCGGCGTGACCATCAACCTGGATACCGCGGTGCTCAACGAGCAGCAACAGCCGATTCAGGGTGCCTGGGCAGCCGGTGAAGTAGTCGGCGGCATTCACGGCGCTAACCGCATCGGCGGTAATGCGGTGGCGGATATCATCATCTTTGGTATTCTGGCCGGACGCAACGCAGCGGCGATGGCCCTGCGTTAAGCGCTCAACTGTGCCCACGGCGACGCGGGCACAGCTTTTTTTCCCGCAATGCAGGGTCGCTCATGCCAATTGAAGCTCGCGTCTGTGCTTATTCCGCCGTGATGATGGGTTCGCCCATTCTGCTTAAACTCTTCGACCACGATGAAACCCTCGCCAGACAGGTTTTCCAGCTGATCAAGCAGCAGGAGAACCTGCTCACCGTTAACCGTTCCCCTTCTGAAATCATGAATATTAATCAGGCTGCGGGCCAGCATGCCGTGGTGGTCAGCCAGCCGGTGTTCGAGTTGATTCAGATCGCCTGTCAGGTTAGCCAGCTGCCGGATAGCTGTTTTAACCTGGCAATTGGCCCGCTGGTGAAGCGCTGGAAAATCGGCTTTCAGGGCGATCACGTGCCGCCCGCCACAGAGCTGCAGGCACGTCTGGCGCTGACCGATCCGCGCGATATCGAACTGGATGCCGCCGCACGGTCGGTTTTTCTGCGTAAGGCGGGCATGGAAATCGATCTCGGTGCCATTGCCAAAGGTTATATCGCCGACTGCGTACAGGCGTTTCTCCGTCAGCAGCAGGTCGGCAGTGCGCTGATCAACCTCGGCGGTAACGTGCAGACGGTTGGTGCACCGCCGGATGAACCGGAAGGCTGGGCGATTGGCCTGAAAACGCCTTTTGCCGGGCTGGATGCGCTAATTGGCGTGATTAACGTAGTGAATAAATCGGTGGTCACCTCCGGCGTGTATGAGCGCTATTTCAAGGTAGACGGCCACTATTATCATCACATTCTCGATCCGAAAACCGGCTATCCGCTGGATAACGAACTGCTGAGCGTCACCATCATTTCCGATCGCTCCATTGATGGCGATATCTACACCACGCTGCTTTATGGCATGGGCGTTGAGCAGGGCATGCGTTATCTGGCTGCCCACCCTGATATCGAGGCGATCTTTGTCACGCGTGATAAACAGGTGATCTGCTCTTCTCAACGTCAGTTTCGTTTTACTTTACTGGATGACAGCTACCATCAGCCTGAAACCATGCAGCCCACTCATTAGCGACAATGAAGGTTGCAGACCATCAGGTGTGCTTTAATGAAAGGAGGTGTATACGGGAGGCGCAATGACGTCACGAAAACAGCCCTCTTCTTTTTCATTACTTAGCTCTCCACTTGGTCGCAGCATTGCCATTTCCGGTTGCCTGCTGATTCTGGCGGTGATCCTGATGAACGGCTGGTCGCTGCGCGATTCCTGGCAGCTCAGCGTCAACGCCGCCCGTGAAACCGCGGTAAACCTGGCGCTGTCACAGGCGCGTCAGGCGGAAGACACCTTTCTGCAAACCGAGATTTCGCTGCGGGAGATTCAGCGCAATATTCAACAGCGCCCGCCTGGCGAGGTCAACGCCGATGAACTCAGCCGTATCATGCGGGAACAGCGCAGTCGCCTGCCGCAGTTGCACGGCCTGTTTTATTATGATCCGTCAGGCCGATGGATCGCCTGGTCAACCGGCCGTTCGCCAGCGGGAGTCAACAATTCTGACCGCGAATATTTCGCCTACCATCGCCTCAACGGCCACAACAATATTCATATCGGCCCGGTGATCCACAGTCGCAGCACCGGCGAACTGGTGATCCCGGTCTCACTGCGCCTGAACGACAGGGCGGGCGGCTTTGCCGGTATCCTGCTTGCCACGGTGCGAGTCGATTATTTTCGCCAGTTTTACAACTATTACGAACTGGATGATAAAGATGTGCTGGTACTGATGCTGGCGGACAGCACCGTGCTCTACGCCCGTCCGATGCCAGACAGCTACATCGGCAGGAACCTCTCGTCCAGCCACCTGTTCCAGCAGATGCTGATGAAATCGGATCGCGGCAGCGGCGAATGGAATGCGGCGCTGGACGGCCTGCCGCGCGTGTTTGGTTTTGTGCGTTCCGAACGCTATCCGCTGGTGGTTGCAGCCGGTTTTGACAAGACTTCACTGCGGGAGAACTGGCTAAAAAGCAGGCTGCAGGATGTGATACTCAATGCCGTTTTGCTGGCGATCATGCTGGCCGTCGGCATCTGGATCCTGCGTCAGGTGCGTATTAATATTCGCAATCAGCACGAGCTGGCCCATCTGCGTGACGAACTCACCACCATCAATCACACCCTGCAATCGATGGCGATGATCGATGGCCTAACCGGCCTGGCCAATCGCCGACAATTCGATCTCTTTCTGCGCGACAGCCTGAAGCGCGCCTTTCGCAGCGGCAAGCCGGTATCGCTGGTGATGATCGATATCGATTTTTTCAAGCAGTACAACGATGCTTATGGCCATGTCGCGGGCGATCAGTGCCTGGAAAATGTCAGCGCGGCGCTTCGCGGCATGTCGCTGCGCGGTATCGGCTTAACGGCGCGCTACGGCGGCGAAGAGTTTGCGCTGATCCTGCCCGAAACCAGCGCCGACGAAGCGCTGGCGATCGCCTGGCGTGCCGTGCGCGCGGTTCGCAGCCATCACATTCCTCACGCCACGACCACCATTCCGGCACGCATCGTCACTATCAGCGCCGGTTGCGCCACGCTGTTCAGCACCAATCAGGAAGATGACATGAAAAAGCTCAAGCAGCTGGCCGACGACGCGCTCTATACCGCCAAACGCAAAGGGCGCAACCAGGCAGCGACCGCAGGCAAAGCGATCGACGCGGGAAGTTAAATTCCGCGTGGTCTACTTCTGATAACGCCTTAAGCTACCCGTCCCGGTCGCGCAGCAATAGTGCGTTTGCGCTTATGAATGCCGTCACATTTCCACACATCGGTTTTTCTGGCGGTGCATGATGCGAAAGATCTCTCTCCTTTTGTAAACCCACGTAAAGACAGGTTTTTTTAACTGCCGTGCGGTGATTGATGCGTCTGGCACATCGGTTGACCCGCTTTTTGCACTTATTACGTCCTTGTTCCTGATTCACTCTGCAGTCACAGGCGCAGCTAAAAGCGTCATCAATACACTGGAGAACCTGATGCAAACATCCCCTCACTCACCGCTGACCACTCGGGCGCGAATTGGCGCCATTTTCCGCGTAACCTCGGGCAACTTTCTCGAACAGTTCGATTTCTTCCTGTTTGGTTTTTATGCCACTTATATTGCGCACACTTTCTTTCCAGCGAGCAGCGAGTTTGCTTCACTGATGATGACGTTTGCGGTGTTTGGCGCAGGCTTTCTGATGCGGCCGATTGGCGCAGTGGTGCTCGGTGCCTGGATCGATAAAGTGGGCAGGCGTAAAGGACTGATCGTTACGCTGTCGATCATGGCCGCTGGAACCTTCTTGATCGTGCTGATTCCCTCCTATCAGAGCATCGGCCTGTGGGCACCTTTTCTGGTGTTGATGGGGCGTTATTGCAGGGCTTTTCTGCCGGAGCTGAGCTGGGTGGCGTATCGGTTTACCTGGCTGAAATTGCCACGCCGGGACGCAAAGGCTTTTACACCAGCTGGCAGTCGGGCAGCCAGCAGGTTGCCATTATGGTCGCTGCGGCGCTGGGCTTCGGGCTCAATGCGCTGCTCGATGAGGGCGCCATCCGCGATTGGGGCTGGCGTATTCCGTTCCTGATCGGCTGCATGATCGTGCCTTTTATCTTCCTGCTACGCCGCAAGCTGGAAGAGACGGAGGAGTTTAACGCACGTCGCAGCCATCCTGATATGCGTCAGGCCTTTAACACGCTGCTGAAAAACTGGCAGGTGGTGATCGCAGGCATGCTGATGGTGGCAATGACCACCACCGCGTTCTACCTGATTACCGTCTATGCGCCGACCTTCGGTAAAAAGGTGCTGATGTTGAGCGCCTCCGACAGCCTGCTGGTCACGCTGCTGGTGGCGGTATCCAACTTTCTCTGGCTGCCAATTGGTGGAGCGTTATCCGATAAGTTTGGCCGTAAACCGGTGTTGATCACCATGGCGCTGCTGGCGTTGACCACCGCCTATCCGGCGCTGCGGTTGCTGGCGGGCGCACCCGGCTTTTATATGATGCTGGGCGTGCTGCTGTGGCTGTCGTTTATCTACGGCCTGTATAACGGCGCGATGATCCCGGCGCTGACGGAAATCATGCCCGCCGAGGTGCGCGTGGCGGGCTTCTCGCTGGCTTACAGTCTGGCGACCGCGGTGTTTGGCGGTTTTACCCCGGTGATGTCTACCGCATTGATTGAATATACCGGTGATAAAGCGTCGCCCGGTTACTGGATGAGCTTTGCCGCCATCTGCGCGCTGCTGGCAACCATGTTTTTATACGGTCATCGTGCCGAGTCGTTTCAACGCACATCCCCTACTCTGATTAAGGAATAATCATGGCTATTCAACGTATCTTCATAGGTTTTCTACTGGCGTGGGTCTGCTCTGCGGGCGCGCAGGCTAAAGAGCTGACCGTCATGATCTCAGGTGGTTTCAAGGCGGCCTGGGAGCAGCTGTCGCCGCGTTATGCCGCACAGGAAGGCGAGGCGATTCATACCGTTTCCGGTCCGTCGATGGGCAATACGCCGCAGGCCATTCCGGCACGGCTGGCGCGTGGCGAGCAGGCTGACGTGGTGATTATGGTGGGCGATGCGCTGAACGGGCTGGAAAAGCAGCAGCGCATCCTGCCGGGATCGCGGGTTGAGCTGGCTGACTCGCGTATCGGCGCGGTGATCAAACAAGGCACGCAGCCCGTCAGCATTAGCACTGAACAGCAGTTGCGTTCGGCGCTGCTTAATGCGCACTCCATCGCCTATTCGGACAGCGCCAGCGGCAGATACGTCAGCACCCAACTGTTCAAAAAGCTGGGCATTGAGCAACAGGTCAAAGGCAAGGCTACGCAGGTCGAGCGGATACCGGTCGCCTCGCAGGTTGCCGCCGGGAAATATGCGATTGGTTTCCAGCAGGTCAGCGAACTGCTGCCGGTGCCAGGCGTCACCTTTATTGGCGAACTGCCCGCCAGCCTGCAATACACTACCCGTTTTGCCGGTGCGGTGGTGAAAAGCTCGGCTCATCCGCAGCAGGCGAAGCGTCTGTTAGCATGGCTGGCGTCCGCTGAAGTGCAGCAGGTGGTTCAGGATACCGGGCTGCATTCGGTTACGGTGTCACAGCCGGTTAACGCTGTTGAAACTGCTCAATAAGCAGGTTCTCCAGTTCAGCTGCAATGTGTGATTGCAAACGGGTGTGCTTCTTTAACAGGCCAACCGTACGATTCACCAGCGGATCGACCAGCGCCACGCTGGTCAGCGCAGAGGGTTCGGAGATCGGCAGCGACATAGCGGGGACGGCAGCAATGCCCAGCCCCGCTTCAACCATTCCCAGCAGCGTAGTGACATGCCGCGTTTCACATATACTTGGTTTCGCCGGCGCGATATGTGCCAGCGCCCGATCGAGCACATTGCGGTTCCCCGAGGTTTTATCGAGTCCCACCCAGTCGTGCTGATAAAATTCACGCCAGCTAATGTTCTTTCTGCTCGCCAGCGGATGATCGTGCCGACAGGCCGCCACATACCGATCCTCAAGCAGCGGCAGGAAAGCCATATCCGGCTGTGAGCCAGCGGAAAAGCTGAGACCAAAATCTGCCTGTCCGCTCACCACCGCGTCGTAAACGTTACCGGCGCTGCTGTCGATCAGCTTTACCCGCACGCGAGGATAGCGCGCCTGAAAGCTGCGGATCACCCGCGGCATAAAGTAGTAGGCAGCGGAAGGCACGCAGGCGACGGTCACCAGGCCGGTGCGCACGGCGCTGACTTCACTGAGATCGGCCATGACCGCTTCGAGATCGGCCAGCAGCTGCGTCGAGCGCTCGGCAAACGCCTGCCCTTTTAGCGTCAACATCACCCGACGCGTGGTGCGTTCAAACAGTTTCAGTCCCAGCGCCGTTTCCAGCTTATCGATTCTGCGGCTCAGGGCCGATTGCGACAGACAGATCGATTCCGCGGCGATGCGAAAATTGCCATATTCCACCAGTGCCCGAAACGCGTAGAGATCGCTCAGGTCAAAATTAACGGGCATCGATTTACTGACTCCTGTGTACGGTTCAACCTGGGGAAATGCAGCGGCTGGCCGGACAAATAAGAATATAATTTACAATAAATTAACATTAATCCAGATTTCTACAACCTCGCTGACAAATCTCCCGGTGGAATTCTTAAAGCGAGAATTCAGCTGAGAATTCAACGCTATACTTTTGATTTACTTCACCACCTTTGGGAACATTCATGAACATTGCAGCCTTTGATATTGGTGGCACCTCGTTAAAAATGGGCGTGACCGACACTGACGGCAACATCGTTACCAGCGACAGCGTGGATATCTCGGATAATTCACGCGACAAAATCCTGCAGGAGATCCTCGCCTGGCTGGAAAAGAATCCTTCCTGCGAAGGCATTGCCATCAGCATTCCCGGTTATGTTGACCCGGACAGCGGCTTTATCAGCATGGGCGGCACCATTCGCGACTTTGACCAGTTCCACCTGCGCAAGTGGCTGCAGGAAAATACCTCGCTGCCCACCAGCGTCGAAAACGATGCGCACTGTGCCCTGCTGGCGGAACGCTGGTTAGGCAAGGCGAAAAAACTCAATGATTTCCTGATGCTGACCATCGGCACCGGCCTCGGCGGCGCCGCCTTTTGTAACGGTGCGCTGATCCGCGGCGGGCGTAATCGCGCCGGTGAGTTTGGCTGCCTGCTCACCCCGCGTCCCGCCGACAGCAATATTGAACCGCACACCATGAGCAAGAGTTGCACCATGACCGCGCTGCGGGAGAATTACGCGCGCGCGATGAAAATCTCGCCGGACGAGGTGACCGGCAAAGAGGTGTTCGATGCATTTGATAACGGCGATGAGACGGCGCAGAAGGTGGTTGACGGTTTTTATAACGATCTGGCCGCCTGCCTCTATAACCTGGTTAGCGTGTTTGACCCGCAGTCGGTGTTTATTGGCGGCGGCATTACAGAACGCGAGCCTTTCCTCAACGAGCTGGCCGATCATCTCAAGAAATATGGTGTGGAGACACCGGTTGACGCGGCAACCTACGGCAATGATTCCGGCATGCTGGGGGCCACGTACCATTTCCTGCAAACGGAACAGCAGCATCGATAATCATCACGGATGAATAACGGGCAGCGTGTGCCCGTTATTCTGCGCGTCAGTAGCCGAAGCGCCGTGCCGCGATATCGATCTGCACGCTGAGCGAGACATCACCGGCATGCTGACCCAGCACGACGTCATAGCGCCCCGCGTCAATCACCCACGCTTGCTGCTGCTCATCCCAGCAGGCGATCACCCGTGGCTCCAGCGTCAGCACTACCTGACGACATTCGCCGGGTTGCAGTTCCACCCGCTGAAATGCCGCCAGCCGCGGTACAAAACGTCCATCGGTCGGGCTGATATACATCTGCGCCACCTCGGCACCGGCGCGCGTGCCGCTGTTGGTTAAGGTGAAACTCACCTGCACACCCTCCTGCTCAGCGGTGGCCTGTAAATCAGCACGGGTAAAGGTGGTGTAGCTAAGGCCAAAACCAAACGGAAACAGAGGCGTCTGGCCGGTACGGGCAAACCAGCGATAGCCCACATCCGAACCTTCAACCTGATAATCGATATGAATGATGCCGCCTTTAACCGGCATGCCGGGCAGCGAAGTGGTACTTTCCGGATCGACCTGCTGCGGATGCGGCAGCTGCGCTTCGCTGGCAGGAAAACTCACCGGCAGACGACCTGATGGATTGACCCGGCCAAACAACACGCCAGCAATCGCCTCGCCGCCACCGGAACCCGGATACCAGGCTTCGATCACCGCAGGCACCTGCTCGATCCAGGGTAACGTCACCGGCCCACCGGTTTCCAGCACCACCACCAACTGCGGATTGACCGCGGCTACGGCAGTAATCAGCGTATTCTGCTCATCGCTCAGCGCCAGCCCCTGCGCATCCAGCGCCTCAGAGCGCCACTCCTCCGCAAAGAGAATCACCACATCCGCCTTTTTGGCCTGTTTCAGCGTCTCGTCGAGGTTGTCGCCGCTGACAAAATCAACGTTTTCAGCGCCCGACTCAGCGCGAATGGCCCACAGCGGCGATGACGGCTGGAACACTTTGTCGGTCTGAATGCCCATAAAATCCACGCCCGGCAGGCGCAGGCTACCCACTGGCGTAACCGCTGAAGAACCGCCGCCCGCCAGCACGCCGTGATCGGCATGCGCGCCCACCACCAAAATCTGTTTCGCGCCGCGGCGCAGCGGCAACATCGCGTCGCTGTTTTTTAGCAGCACGATACCCTGCTCCGCCTCCCGCTGGGCCAGCAAGCGGTGCGCCATGTAATCAATGTCGCCGTGGCGCTGTGCCGGATGATCGATAGCGCCCACCGCAAACAGGCTGCGCAAAATACGTCTGACCATGTCATCGATCCGGCTCTGCGGCACGTCACCGCGGGCCACCGCCGCCCGCAACGGCTCAGCAAACCACGCCTGCTGATCCAGATTAGCGCCGGACTGCACATCCAGCCCGGCCAGCGCCGCTTTTGCCGCGGAGTGCGTGGCGCCCCAGTCGGACATCACCCAGCCGGGATAACGCCAGTCGCCTTTTAGCACCTCGTTGAGCAGGAACGCATTCTCCGACGCCCATTCCCCGTTGACCAGGTTATAACCTGGCATCACCGCGCCGGGCTGCCCCACCTCATTGGCAATTTCAAACGCCAGCAGATCCGATTCGCGCATCGCCGCCTCGCTGAGATCGGAGCTGACGACCACGCGCCCGGTCTCCTGCGGATTAACAGCAAAATGTTTAACGGTGGAGACCACGTGCTGTGACTGAATACCGCGCACCGAATACCCGGCCATAATGCCGGTCAGCAGCGGATCTTCTGAGAGGTATTCAAAATTGCGGCCGCCGCGCGGTTCGCGCACCAGATTGGCGCCGCCCGCCAGCTGCACGTTAAAGCCTTTGGCAAACGCTTCCTGACCCACCAGCGCACCGGTGCGCTCTGCCATCTCGGGATTAAAGGTGGCCGCCAGCAGCAGGCTCGACGCCAGCGCCGTGGCGTTGTCGCCAGGCCGCACGTTGCCCAGCGCGGTCACGCCCAGGCTGGCATCACTCTGCTGAATAGCCGGAATACCCAGGCGGGGAATGCCCGGATAATAGGCCGCTGAGCCTATCGCTCCTTCCGGCAGCGGTTCATCGCCCAACGGGATCGCCATCGGCCCCGACAACCAAGCAAATTTTTCCTCTTCCGTCATCGCTTTGACGACAATATCGGCCCGTTGATCGGCTGTCAGTCCTGCTTGTTGCCATTCCTGAGTCATGCTGTTTCTCCTGCGGTGGGCACGCCGCGTGCCAGAAGTGCAGGCGGCGTATCAGAATGCGCTTCAGCCTGGCTGATTTCTGTGAGAATGCCACTGTGAAGGCACGCCAGGCGACTAACGGCTGCCGCTTCATGGCAGTGAATCATAAGAATGTCGTATGAATGCAACCGCTTGTCATAAGAAACCTCTATAATATTCAGCCTTAAAGGAGGCTGTTTATGTCGGTTCACTCTTCCAGCGTTTCAGATCCATCATCCTTTCGCCAGGAAATCTCCCGCGGCATCACCGCTGCCTTGCCGGTGCTGATCGGCGTGCTGCCGTTTGGACTCTTACTTGGCGCGCAGGCGGCGCAAAAAGGCTTTTCACCGGCCAGTCTCGCGCTGCTTACCGGCCTGAATTTTGCCGGCGGATCGGAGTTTGCTGCCATAGCGCTGTGGAGTTCACCGCCGCATCTGCTCACCATTGTGCTGGTCAGCCTGCTGGTTAACAGCCGTCATATGGTGATGGGCGCCTCGCTTTCGCCGTGGCTCAGCCACCTGCCGATGCGCAACGTGCTGCCCGCGCTGTTCTTTATGTGCGACGAAAGTTGGGCGATGAGCATGGCCGACGCCGCCCGTCGACAACAGCAGGGGTTGCCGCCTGCCTTCAGCATGGGCTTTTATGTCGGGCTGGTCAGCGCGCTGTGGTTGATGTGGGTTTTCTCTACCGCCGCGGGCGTAGTGATTGGGCCAGCGCTGGGCGACATCACGCGCTGGGGCTTTGATATGGCCTTTCCGGCGGTGTTCTTTGTGCTGCTGCGAGGCATGTGGAAAGGCGTGAAGATGGCCTTTCCCTGGCTGGTGAGCCTGGTGAGCGCCGCCACCGCGTATCACTTTTTACCGGGCGCGGTGTATGTACCGATCGGTGCAGTCAGCGGCATCCTGGCGATTTTACTGATGGCGGGCAAAGCATGAGCATGCTGACCGCGGCCACCATTGTGCTGATGGCGCTGAGCACTTACTTTACCCGCGTGGCCGGTTATCTTCTGCTGCGCAATCGTCACCTTGGCCCACGTACCCGCGCGGTGATGGACGCCGCGCCCGGCTGCGTGCTGATTACGGTGATCGCGCCGCATTTTGTCACCGGCAACCCTGCCGACCTGCTGGCGCTGGCGATTTCACTGCTGGCCGCGATGCGGTTCTCCCTGCTGCCGGTGGTGGTGATCAGCGTGGCATCGACGGCGCTGCTGCGCCATCTGCTGTAAGGCTGCTACTGGTTGAGAAGCTTCACCAGTGACGTCACAGAATCTACCGCGTCGCCGCTGTTGTTGTCAGAACGGACCCTGTCCCAGCGGCGGGCATCGTTAATGCAGAAGTCGCCCACGCAGATCATCTCGTCGTCAACGTCCAGCAGGCCAATCGGGATCCAGACATAAGGCTGACCGCGCAGCGGATTCGGCACGGTGGAGCCGCAGCGGCTGCAAAAGTCGTTGCGATAGCCGGTGCTTTTGGTCCAGCTGACGATCGCCTCTTCGCCCTGCAACCAGCTGAACGCCTCGGCATCCATCAGTGTTGCCAGGTTAAATCCCACGCCGCTCTGCTTGCGGCACAACGAGCAGTGACAACGGTAAAATGTCGTTGGTCTTCTCTTCACGGCAAACGCGACCAGACCGCACAGGCATGAGCCTTCCATCATTCTCTTCTCCAGGTGGTTGATTCCAGCCGCTATCATACAGGCGTTCTCCTGTTCCTGACTGCCGCCGGTGTCCCGACATGGCGATGCACAGCAGGAATGTTTACACTGTTGCCAGGAAACGATCGTTCCCGCTGCTCACTGACAGAGAAGAGAAACCATGCAATATTTCAAAACGCTTTTTGCCGCTGCGTCGACCTATCACGACTTCACCGCTCAGGCTGAAGAAAAGGACATTGAGGCGCTGAAACAGTGCGAAAAGGTGGCCAAAGCGGTCCGCAATGAGGGCGAGCTGGCACGCCTGCCCACGCTGCAAACCGCCTGCAATATTCTGGTGGTGGCTGAAATGTGGTGCCCGGACTGCCATAAAAACCTGCCTGCGATTCGTCGCGTCACGCAGCTGGCACCGCACGTCGGGCTGGGCATTGTCACGCGTGAACAGGCGGGCGAGGCATTCATGGCGCATTTCAAGCTGGAGAAAATCAGCATTCCTTTTGCCGTGGTGCTGGATGCTGATTTTACGCCGCTGGGCCAGTTTATCGAGCGCCCGAAAAGCGCATGGGATGAAGAAGGCAAGGTTAAAGAAAGCTACCGTAACGCTGAGCTGTTAGCTGACACCGCGCAGGAGATTGCAGCGATTCTTTACCGCGCCGAAGACGCTTCCCGCACGGTGTGACCTGGACAATGAATAAGAGTCGCATGCTGACCGAACGGCTCTGCTGCCGGGCGGTGACTGCCGCCGACGCGCCGCGCCTGTTCGCCATTTACGGCGATCCGGCAACCAACCAGTTTAATCCCGCCGGGCCCTGCCCGGATATCGATCGCGCACGCACGCTGCTGCACAGGTGGCTCACCCACTGGCAGCAGCACGGCTTTGGCATGTGGGCCATCGCGCAGCGTGACGACGCAGAAAACGTGCTTGGCTTTGGCGGCATCAGCATTGCGGACTATGGCGGCGTGTCGGTTAATAACCTTGGCTACCGCTTCGCGACCCTTGCCTGGGGAAAAGGGTTGGCAACCGAGTTTGCTATCGCCGCCGTGCGTTACGGCTTCATGGAAATCGGCTTAGCGACAATCTCCGCAAAGGTCCGTCCAGCCCATCTCGCCTCGCAAAAGGTGCTGCTCAACAGCGGGTTGCGCTACGTCTTCACGCTTCAGGATGTGGATAGCGGGCCGCCAAGCCTCTGTTATCAGCTCAGCCGCGCAGAGTGGCAGACTGCAAATCGCTGAAAAAAAACAGCGCTTTGCCTGTCCGTACAAAAAACTCCCGACTAAACCCGTCATTATTCAGCCACCTGCCATAATCAGATAAGCAAAACGCACGATTTCTTCGATCATCCGGCTGCACGCTGGCCATTAACAAGGACCGATTATGTTTCCAGAAAAAGTGGTGGTGATTACCGGCGGTACGGCAGGCGTTGGCCGCGCCAGCGCGCAGGCGTTTGCCGAGGCGGGCTATGCGGTGGCGGTAATTGGCCGCAGCGAACAGGGTGTGAACAGCACCATTGAAGAACTCCGGCTGCTGGGCGCTCGTGCCAGCGGTGCCGCAGTGGATGTCTCAGACGGCGCGGCATTGCTGGCCGCCGGACGCAAAATTGAGTCTGAGCTGGGGCCGATCAGCATTTGGGTTAATGCGGCAACGCTGACCGTGCTGGCGCCGGTCACTGACATCACCGATGAAGAGTTTCAGCGCGTCACTGACGTGACTTATCTGGGTTGCGTCCACGGCACGCGCACCGCGCTGACGCTCATGGCCGAACGCGACCGCGGCACTATCGTGCAGGTCGGCTCTGCGCTGGCTTATCGTTCGGTGCCTTTACAGGCCGCCTACTGCGCCGCTAAAGCCGCGATTCGCGGCTTTACCGATTCTCTGCGCAGCGAGCTGATCCACAACAAAAGTTCGATTCGTCTGACCATGGTGCATCTGCCGGGCGTCAATACACCGCAGTTCGACTGGTCGCGCAACAAGATGGGCAACAACGTGCAGCCGGTCGCGCCGATTTATCAGCCGGAAGTGGCCGCACGCGCCATTCTCAGTGCCGCACGTCGGGCACCGCGTGAAGTGTGGCTGGGCCGCTCCACCCTGCAATCGATTGTCGGCACCATGCTGTTTCCCGGCCTGCTTGACCGCATGATGGCGAAACAGGGCTGGGAAGGACAAATCACCGACCAGCCGGAAGCGGCCGATCGCCCGGATAACCTGCTTCAGCCGGTGGAAGGATTGCATCGCAGCCACGGTCGTTTTGACAATCAGGCCGAAGACCGTGCCTTGCATCTCAACATGAATAATCCCGGCCTGGCGATCCTTGGCGTTGCCGCCGTTGCCTGGCTGGGATTACGCAGTTTGCGCCGTCGTTTGTAACGGCGCCGCTGCTCAGGGCGCGAAGACGGCGCGCAGGCACCCCTCTTCTTTGTGTTTAAACATTTCGTAACCACGGGGCGACTCTTCCAGCGTAAAGCGGTGAGTCGCCATAAACGCTGGGCTCAGCTCATTTTTAGCCACGTGATCCAGCAAGCGATGCATATAGCGCTGTCCGTGCTGCTGCGCGGTACGAATAGTCAGGCTTTTGTTGATCATCAGGCCGAGCGGGAATTTATCCATCACGCCATACACGCCGAGAATAGAGATATTTCCGCCTTTGCGGCAGGCATAGAGCGCCTCACGCAATGCGGTTCCGACATCGGTTTGCAGATGCAGCAGCTGTTTGGTTTTGTCATACACCTGGCTCAGCCCTTCGCCCCGCGCCTCCATGCCCACCGCATCAATGCAGCTGTCCGGCCCACGTCCACCGGTTAACTCCAGCAGCGCTTCGGTCACATCCACTTTGCTGTAATCCAGCGTGATGCTGCCAGCATGATCGCGCGCCATCGCCAGCCGCTCGGGGTAACGATCGATGCCAATCACCTGGTGCGCGCCCATCAACCATGCGCTCTGTTGCGCCATTAGCCCGACGCCACCGCAACCCCATACGGCCACAGTATCGCCCGGATGAATGTTGCAAAAATCAGCGCCCATATAGCCGGTCGGTGCCGCATCCGACAGAAACAGCGCCTGCTCATCGCTAACGCCGTCCGGCACCACAAAGCAGTCGTTATCGGCAAAAGGCACGCGGACATATTCCGCATGGGAACCGGCATAGCCACCAAACGCATGGCTGTAGGCATAGATGCCGCCCGTGGCATGACCGAGTACCGTTTCGCCTTTTTCCCACTGTGGATTGGTATTATCGCAGCATGATGGCAGCTGATGCTGACAATACCAGCATGAACCGCAGGAGATAAACGACGGCACGACCACCCGATCGCCACGGCGAATATTTTTTACCGCGCTGCCAACCTCAACCACTTCGCCCATAAATTCGTGACCGAGAATATCGCCTTCCCGCATGCTGGGGATCAGGCCGTCGATCACATGCAGATCTGAGCCGCAGGTGGTGGTCAGCCGCACGCGAATAATCGCATCGTGTGGATTGATCAGGCCCGGATCGGCCACGGTTTCGACGCGTAAATCGTTTACGCCATTCCAGCAGAGTGCGCGCATCTATTTCTCCTTATCCTGACGTTCGGCGTGGCGGCCAGCAGGCTGACCATCAAGGGTGGGAATTTCACCCGTTTCAGCAAGGCTTTTGAAACGGTGCAGCGCTTTGCTGACGACTTCTTTTGGCAGCAGGTCAAAAGTCGTAGTGACTTTCTTACCCAGCATGCCGCCTGGTGGAGTAAAGCGCAGCGTCAACGCCAGCTCGGTGCCCCATTCGCCCGGCGCTGGCCGGAGCCGCAGTTCGCCTTCATTGGGAATGTCGCCGCCCTCAAGGGAACGCCAGGCGATCACTTCACCCGGCTGCGCCTCAACGATGCGCGTTTCCCAGGAATAGTGTTTGCCTAACGGCCCATCAACCTGCCATAGCGCATCGCTGGTATTCACCGGCGTGATTTTGGCAAAGTGGCTCATGATGCGCGGCAAGGTATCGGGATGCAGCCACAGCGCAAAAAGATCGGTAGCGGGCAACCCCACCGTGATCCAGCGACGTAACACCAGCTCATCGGTATGATCTTCAGCATGGGTTTTATCGGCCAAATGAACCTCCTGTTGCAGACTTGAAACGGTGATCAAACATCAATTTGAGTTAAGTACAGCAGCAGGAATATTGCGAGCGAAGCGGCATGGCGCGTGGCCTGAAAAGCGTTTCAGAATGAACGGTTGCAGAAAAGGGTTATTTCCGAGGCTTCATAAAACTGTTATCATTGGCTAAAAAAATTATCATGCCCATCGGAACGTCAGGGTATAAATCAGTACGTCCTTAGTTCATCTGCAATAAGCAATAATCTCGCCGGAACAGAGGATTGTTGCCAATTCTGTACTGAGCGTATTAAGGCGCAATGAGAGTGAGTCGCCCAGCTATTTTTTCGCAAGCATGAGACGTCATTGTCAGAATAATGATTAACTGCTTTCTATATATAAAAGCGAAAGTTTGTATATTCAGTTTCAGCCGTAAAATGGCAGCCTGATCCATCAGGAATAATGTACAGCGCACTAGCATCGTCACTACACTGAGTCTGCCCGTCTGCCCGTCTGCTTGCCATTGCCAGTAGCCATCCGTACTCAATAGTAGCTTGTCACCCTGCTGCCAGGTAAAGCCTATGCGCTCAGGCGGCATAAATCGATTTGCTTTCAGCACCCGGGTAAGAATATGCGCATAACTGTCACCAAAGCTGGTAAAAGTATGATTAATAACATGGGGTTGGTTAACCCGGTATGTTTGAGAGCCGGTTACCAGAGCCAAAAGACAATCGCCCACATAGATAATCTCACCGCTGTTATTGCGTAAATCAATGTCGACCAGGCTGTAACTTACCCGTTCATGCAGGAATTCTGGCACCAGCGTTTTATGTAACTCACGCAAAAGAATATTGAGTGGCAATCTGGTGGGTTGCGTATACGTCGTTAACAATAGTGTTGCCCAGTGTTCCGCAAAACGTTGTGCATTTCCGCCTCTTTCCGCCGCGTCGACAATCACCGCGATTAATTGTTCTTCACCTGCTTTTACCGCCACATAATCATTATTTGCATTGCGCTGAGCCCCCTGAATACTTGTCCAGATAATGTTCATCAGTCCAATATCCCTTGAACCATTTCTTCGATCCTTTCAAAAATGACCTGCTCACGATGGGGACTATTCCAACACTGACTGCTCACGGCGTATTCAAAGTTAATATCTTCAAGGAGAACCTTAAGCTGTTTACCGATATAATTTTTTACCGACGCAGGGGCAATTATCACTTCATCAAGTAACTCTTCACGCCCATCAATCAAATTGATAATATCCTCAATGTCGCGGCTGGTCAGTGCATCACCCTTTCCTCTCCCTAACCATGCTTCAAGCTTTGTGGCAATAAAGTAAACGGGTGAGACCAGACGTATTGCAATCTCTTCATGGAGAACAAAAGGCAAAGCATTTTCCATCGCCGCTTTGTACCACTGGTTACTGAACCCTAATATTGATTCATCATCGGGCATGATATCGACCCGTAATTCATTCAGCTTCATGGCACAAATAGGAATGTCGTCATCGTCTGATGGGGCTTCTATTTTAAAACCACGACGTTGTAACTCTTCCTGCAGCGCGGAATAACCGGCATAACTGATAACATGAACAATTAAGTCAACGTCATCGGTATGTCTGACCTGTTCGCGTGTGACCTCATCAGTCAGTAAAAGTCCTGTTGTGCATCCGCCCACAAAAGTCATTTGCTTTAGCAAGTCAGGCCCCAGTGCCCGTGCGACTTCAATCAGCATGCTGTGTTGCATCGCAGCTTCCATTATGTTCCTTCCCTGAATATATTTCCTAACATGTCCGCAGCGACACCTGCTTCACGTGGGTTGCCTAATCGTATGGCATCCGTCAGAGCAAGCATGGCATAGAGGTCCTTATCTTTTTTTACCGCGAAAGGCACCGTATGAAACAGCGGCTGAACCTTTAGCCCTTTACTTTTTGACCTTTCGTCCGGCCACACAGGAATCAAATCGCCCGCACTGTAAAGTGTGGTACTTAATACCGGCGCTGAGAATGACGTTGCTATTCCACGGGTCATTTCGGCCATTCGTGCTGGAAATACATACTTTAAGCCATAAATAAAAAATTCCAGCAGCGACTTTCTGTTCGCGCGAGGTACGCCGTATTTTCTGTCTTTCTTCGCTAAGCCAATATCAATACAACGGCGTAAGGAATCCCCTATTTGTGTTTTACCGATTCCGGTGCTGTTTTCCAGGCTTCTGACGGTGTACAGGCTTTCACGCCAGGCTTTTATTCCGCCAGGTTCAATAAGCCCCTTTTGCTGCAGCGTTTCTTCTTCAGTTGTTTCCCAGTCCTGCCACCGCTCAGCCAATGACATCATTGCTGCTTCAGTTGATAACTGCTCTTGCTTTTGTAGCGAGATTAGCTTCAAAAGCAATAAAATATCTTGACCTTTCATTATCACTCCAGCGCCACTGTCCTGCGTCCCGGGACAAAGGACAAAGGACAATCCTGAGTTAATGCTCCAGATAAATCAATTCATTTTCCAATACGCCTGCTCAAATTCATCGTCTTTAGTGCGCCAACGTAGCTGAGGGCAGCAAAATTGCGCGCAGAAAGCTGTATCTGACTGCTATGACCAGGCAGGTGATTGCCGCTTTCTGCCTGCGGCTTTCATTCTCACGAAGCAGGATTACTCCGCGGCGACATACTTTCGCAGCCGGGCTTTGTCATGCTCCGATTGCAGCGCCTGCTCAGCGCGCGCCACTGCCTGCGCAGCATGTTCGCGGGCGCAGGTGCTGAACGCCAGGGGATTAAACATCGCCAGCGCGGTGAGCGCCTTGTGCAACGCAATCTGCACTTCGATGATTGCTGCGCCGTCACGCGCGATCGGCATAAAGAAATCATCAAACAGGTCGCTGGCCTGGATCGGTTTTATGAAGAGACGCGGATAGCTTACCGTCGCGTGGGCAATCTGGCGCGGCCAGCAGGAGAGCAGCCGAACACCACGGCCAATGACGTCGATGGCGGTACCAGGGTCGTTAACCGCTGGAGAAAGCGCGCGTGAAGCAATTTCATACAGCACACAGAAACCAAAACGCGGATCCTGCTCAAACGAGCGCTGGGGTTGAAGGGTAAACGCCGCAATCAGCGCCTCAGCATGGAAGTCTGGCTGGGCGGGAGACAACCAGAGCAACGGTTGCGCCGGGTAAACAAATTCACCCGGCTGGCGGGCAATGAAAATCGAAAGCGCGTGCGCATCGGCATACGCCGCCAGTGCCTGCATATCAATATGCTGCACATAACCCACCTCTTGAGCAGATACCGCCGTGGCGTTGCTGGTGGAGATCGGCTGTGCCTGCCATTCATTAGCGCCGAGCAAAGGATTATCCATCCGTGCACACAGCGTGTTGTGGGTCGCATCTTCAACGCGCTGCGTGGTTTCGCCCAGTTGACCAAACTGTGCCAGATGCTGGATCCAGCGCAACAGCGTGATAATAATCAGCACGATAACCAACAGCGTGACAAAAAACAGCACCGCCCGCCCTTCTCTGCCGTACGCACCCATGCTCAACGCAATGATGCCCACCAAACTGTAGAGAAAAGAGCCGATAAACGTTGCCAATACATTCTGCGTGGTGCTGTCTTCCACCAGCAATCGGGTGGCTCGCGGCGTAACGCTGCTGCTGGCCGCATTGTAGGCCGTCACCATAATATTGAGTGAAAAGGTGGTGACCGCCAGCATGCTGGAAGCCAGAATACCGAGGATTTTATCGACCGCATCGGTGCCGATCAAACCGGCAACCGAAGGCGGAATAAACGCTTTCAGCACTACCGCCGCCAGCGCCGTGAGCACCGCCAGAATGGCAAACAGCGAGGTGCGAAACCAGAGCTTGCGGGTCATTTGTTGCAGCAACCAATGCCATTTTGAGGTCATGTTCTCTTCCTTAATCAGCCTTTTAACAGGGGGGTTACCGGCCCGCACGTAGCGTGAATAACGCGAGCGTAAAACAGATTAGTCGACGTGACTAAGACGCCCTCAACCGTCTGACTTTGCAGGCATTCCGACGCAGGTTCAGCAGTCGCTTAAGCAAGCGTAGAACAGCGCTGTGTTGAGCCGCATCTGTAACAATATTATTTTTAACGAATAAATTAATTTAGCTTAACGCTAGCAATTTCCTGACATTTTCGTCTCGTCTGCCATAATGGCCGTTACATTCAGAAACGTATCAACGAGGTTTTATGTCCCAACCACAAACAACGGAGCGCTCACCCCGAAGCAAAATCAATCCCCCGGTGTTTTACAGCTCCGCCATATTGATCTTTATTATTGTCGCTTTCGCCGCGGTTTTTCCTGAGCTTGCCGACCGGCAGCTGAGCGCATTGCAAAGCGGCATTTTCGCCAATGCCAGCTGGTTTTACATACTGACCGTTGCCCTGATCCTGATGAGCGTCGCCTATCTTGGCATGTCGCGTTTTGGGGATATCAAACTCGGGCCAGATCACTCCGAACCCGATTTCAGCTACGTCTCGTGGTTTGCCATGTTGTTCTCAGCGGGCATGGGCATCGGCCTGATGTTCTTTGGCGTCGCCGAGCCGGTGATGCACTACATGGCTCCGCCGTCAGGCACGCCGGAAAGCGTGCAGGCTGCCAAAGAGGCGCTGCGCATCACCTTTTTCCACTGGGGTCTGCATGCGTGGTCAATCTACGCCATTGTGGCGCTGATTCTGGCGTTCTTCAGCTATCGTCACGGCCTGCCGTTGACGCTGCGTTCGGCGCTCTATCCGATTATCGGCGACAAAATTTATGGCCCGATCGGTCATGCGGTGGATGTGTTTGCGGTTATCGGCACCGTACTGGGTGTCGCCACGTCGCTGGGCTATGGCGTATTGCAGGTTAATGCCGGACTGAACCATCTGTTTGGCTTGCCGGTAAACGAAACCGTGCAGGTGATTCTGATTGTGGTCATCACCGGCCTCGCCACCTTGTCGGTGGTTTCCGGGCTGGATAAAGGCATTCGTATTCTGTCTGAAATTAACCTGACGCTGGCGGTGCTGCTGCTGGTTCTGGTCGGTGCGATGGGCCCAACGGTGCTGCTGCTGAAATCTTTTGTGGAAAACACCGGCGGCTATCTCTCTGAGATTGTGAACAAAACGTTCAACCTTTATGCCTATGAGCCGAAATCGAGCAAGTGGCTGGGCGGCTGGACGCTGTTCTACTGGGGATGGTGGCTGGCGTGGTCACCGTTTGTCGGCATGTTTATCGCCCGCGTATCGCGTGGCCGTACCATCCGTGAATTTGTCACCGGCGTGCTGTTCGTGCCAGCGGGCTTTACCCTGCTGTGGATGACCTTTTTCGGCAACAGCGCCATCTGGCTGATCATGAGCCAGGGCGCGCGCGATTTGGCAGAAACCGTGCAGTCAGATCAGACGCTGGCACTGTTTAATTTCCTTGAGCACTTCCCGTTCAGCTCGGTGCTGTCGTTTATTGCGATGGCCATGGTGGTGGTGTTCTTCGTCACCTCCGCGGACTCCGGGGCGATGGTAGTGGATACGCTGGCTTCCGGCGGCACCGACAATACGCCGGTGTGGCAGCGCATTTTCTGGGCATCGATGATGGGCGTGGTGGCCATTGTGCTGCTGCTGGCGGGCGGCATGAAAGCTTTGCAAACGGTGACTATTGCCAGTGCATTGCCCTTTGCGGTTATTCTGCTCGCCTCGATATACGGGCTGTTTAAAGCGCTGCGTATCGACTATTACAAGCGGGAAAGCAAGCAGATCACCACCATCGCCACGCCAGCCTCGCGCAATCCCATCTCCTGGCAGCGTCGCTTGCGTAACATCGCCTACTTCCCTAAACGCTCTAACGTAAAGCGCTTTATGGATGAGGTGATTCAACCCGCGATGCAGATGGTCAGCGGTGAGCTGATGAAGCAAGGCACCGTTTCACACATCGACGACAGCGCAGACGATCGCGTGCGTTTTGAAGTGGATTTAGGCAATGAGCTGAACTTTGTTTATGAGGTTCGCCTGCGCTCCTATATTCAGCCTACTTTTGCCCTTGCCGCCTTAGGCGATGAGAAAAAAGAGGAGAACCGCTACTACCGCGCCGAAGTGCATCTGAAGGAAGGCGGCCAGGATTATGACGTGATGAGCTGGCCTCAGGAACAGATCATCAACGATATTCTTGACCAGTATGAAAAACACCTTCACTTCCTGCATCTGGTGCGTTAAGACGGAGAGATCAATCAAACCCCTTCAGGACCGGCTCAGGCCGGTCTTTTTTTTCTGTTATCTGGCCAGGCACCCGCGCATCAGTTATTGCCGTGGGCGGCCGCCCGCTATATCGACAAAGGGTAAACAGGTAAAATACCTTTTTGACTGGCAGGAAGGATTCTATGACCCCGGCAACGCACCTGATCGGCACCACGCTGCCCAGCGTAAAACAGCTGCAATGTTTTCTGGCAGTGGCGCATGAGCTTAATTTTCGCCGCGCCGCAGAACGGCTCAGCATGACGCAGCCGCCGTTAACGCGTCAGATCAAAAGACTGGAAGCGCTGTTGAACCAGTCACTTTTTTTACGCAGCACCCATGAGGTGAGCCTGACGGAAGCCGGGCGATCGCTGGTTCCGCGCGCGGAAGAGATTTTGCTGGCGCTTGCCGGACTAAAAGTTGAGCCCTCACCCGCTGATGCGCGCGTGCACATCGGGCTGACTCGCACGTTGAATTTTGACAGGATCGCTTCGCTGAAGCAGTCACTCGCACATCTCAGGGTCGGCGAGGATATTGAAACGCCCAATCTGACCTCGGCGCAACTGTTGCAGTGCCTGACCAAAAATACGCTGGATCTGGTTATTAGCGGTGAACAAGGCGTAGCGCAGGCGGAAAACATCGAGTATCGCTGGCTCTGCCGCGAACCGCTGCTGCTGGCTCTCCCCGCCGCTCATCCCGCCAGCGCGGAGGAGATCGTGTCGCTGGAATCGGTCAGCGATCTGCCGTTGTTCTGGTTCGCCAGAAGCGCGAATCCGGCGTTTTATGATAAGTGTGAAAAGCATTTTTCCCGGCTAGAAACGGCAATTAAACGTGTCAAAGAGCCGGATGATTCGCTGGTAATGCTGACGCACATTGCCAGAGGCAAAGGGTTTGCCCTGATGCCGCAGTCTAAGTGCATCTTTACGCAGGATGGGCTCTGTTACCGCCCGCTCCGCTCCGCCGACGCGCAGCAGCTGCATATTGACGTTTACGTCGCTATCCGCCGGGGCGAAATGCGACAGTCGGTGCTGGCAGCCAGAAAAAGAGTGTGTGATGCCACTGCCAGCGGCAGTCAGCCAGCCAGCACAACCTGAATGCTAATCAGTAATAAAACAGGAGACGGGCGCGCCCGCCAGCGAACCCGGCCCGGATGCCGCTCAGCCCAGCGCGCCGCTGGTCGCGACACCCGTAACTGCCGCCGCACAGCCGCCTTCATAACCAGAATTGGCATTACCACCAGCCACTGACATCAGTTCTGTAACCGTAAGTTCGCTCATTTTTCTCTCTCCGTTAATGACTGCTTGCTCTGACGTAATAAGATACTGGATATAAAAATCTGATCGATAATTACCACGAACATCGCAATGCCAATAACGATCGCATCGAAAGAGAGGGGAAGATGACAATAATCAATCACTTTTCCGGCGACCAGCGCTAATAGCCCACCAGCCAGAAGCGCAAACAGCGCCCGCAATAAGAAATTACTGATCATAATTATTTTCTCCTGAGGCAAAAGAAAATGTCGGTCAAACTGAACAGGGTTTCAGCATTCAATTTCTGATAAGCAAAATAAATGCTTTAAATGTAATTTTTTGTAATCAAGGTGAGTTAAATTATGAATTTAGATTTTAGTTTCTTTAAATTCAATAAGTTATAATTAAATGGAATTTTGTTGTTACTGTTTCATTGGTGATAATCATCATCAATAAATTAATCAATTTTATCTTTTATTTTTATCTTATTGCGTTCCGTGATGACAGCGCCTGTTCAGGCAATTAACTGCTGTTCGCTGCAAATAAAGCGGTTTGAATCTGAGCCAATACTGCTTTTATATTCAGCAACGGTTACACGTATATTTATTTATGCAGCGCGCCTGCAGCATACCATCGCGAGTATCGTGAACCAGGGTGAAACTGTGTGCGGGCTTGCAGAGTATGCTGCGGGTCTCAGCAGAAGACAGCACGCTACCATGCCATTTTTCATCAGCTAATGGCAATGATGTACGGATTTTGGACGTTTTGTTAGTGTAACATCCTGCCACCCTTCCTATTTCTGGCTTTTCTGGTCATGATCACAGGATAATGCGCAATACAAAGGGAGCGGCATGCAGATACGGATGCCGGACGCCCCGTTTACCAGGGAAAATCAATGACAGAGTTGGCCATTTCGCAGCACCGACCATCCGTATGGTGGGGTGCTATGGTGATATGCGGTACGGTAGTCGGTGCCGGTATGTTTACGTTACCGGTGGTGATGGCGGGCGCGTGGTTTGGCTGGTCAGTACTGATCCTGATCGGCAGTTGGGCGAGCATGCTGATGTCAGGATTACTGTTTTTGCACGCCGCCCGGCATTATCAGGCTGGCGCCGGATACAGCACCTTAACCCGCGATCTGTTGGGTCGCGGCTGGGAGATCATCAATTCAGTCAGCATTTTATTTGTGCTTGGCATTCTGACCTACGCCTATATTTCGGCCAGCGGTCCGGTTTACCAGCACTCCATCACCGCGGCGGGACTGCCGGTCACGCTGGTGGAAGCGAAGATTCTGCTGACCTGCTGTGTCGCGGCGGTGGTCTGCCTCGGCACAAAAGAGGTAAGCCGGCTGATGACGGTCTGCCTGATAGCCAAGATCGTGCTGCTGGTAGCGCTGTTTGGCGGCTTGCTGATGCAGGTAAAACTTCCCGTACTGTTAGACAGTCAGGAAAGCGCGGGCATGTACTGGCCTTATATCGCGGGCGTGGTGCCATTTTGCCTGGCGTCGTTTGGCTATCACGGTAATATCTCCGGCCTCGATCGCTACTATGGCGGCGAACAGCAGCGGGTCAGAAAAGCGCTGAAGATCGGGACTTTTCTGGCGCTGGTGATTTACCTGTTCTGGCTGACCGCCACCATGGGCAATATTCCCCGCACCGAGTTTCCGGCCATCATCACGCAGGGCGGTGATATTGAAGCGCTGCTGGAAGCGCTGCACAGCCATCTTCAGACAGGCTACCTGACGCTGCTGATGACCGTGTTTTCCCATTTCGCCGTGCTCTGCTCGTTTCTCGGCGTGACCTCTGGCCTGTTCGATTTTATCGCCGACTGGTCAGGAGAGCGCGACGCGTTGCGTAAGCGGCTGAAAATTGGCGCGCTGACCTTTCTGCCGCCGCTGCTGGCCTCGATCTGGATGCCGAATGGCTTTGTCACCGCCATCGGTTACGCCGGTTTGTTGGCCACTATCTGGGCGGTGATTGTACCGGCCCTGTTAGCGGTAAAGGCCAGACAGCGGTTCGCCGCTGATCGGCCAATGCCGTTGCCACAAAAGCTGATGGTGATCGCCGTTATCGCCTTTGGCGTGATCAACATCGCGGCGTGGACGTTGGGTAAGGCTAACCTGCTGCCGTTATATCGCTAAAAGGTTGGCACGCTGACGCACGTGCCTGCGGGCAATGCGTCAGAGTGCAAATATTCCCTCAATCTCAACCTGCAAATCGGGTGAAAACAGACGGCTTACTTCAACCAGTGAGCTGGCGGGCAGGTGATCGCCGTAATGGCGAAACAGGACCTCGCGCAGCGCCGCAATCTCCGCAAATGTGGTGATAAAAATCGTCACCTTAATCAGCGAGGCGACATCCGTACCTTCTGCTTGCGCGACGATCGTCATCTGCCGAAAAATCTCCTCTGCCTGCGCAGCCATTCCGGCACCTTGTGCTGCGCTACCAAACGCGGTCAGCCCCGAAACATACAGCGTATCGCCGTGTTTTACCGCGTGAACATAGGGCGCGCTGACATTGCCGAGCGCCGGATAGTTTTTTCTTTCAAGGGTAGCCATAACGCACTCCAGTTAGCAGAAAAATAAGGCCGTCTCATGCCGCTTCTCATCGCGCAGGCGATCAACTGAGAATTTGCTACGGCCGACAGAAAATTGTGTGATAGGTTAGCTTTCTTATCATTGCAGGATAGCGAGCCGCTATGTTTATCGCCGCTGGACGTATCACCACCACAACCCGCACCACCGCATTTGGCGGCGGCGTGAGCGTGGATGCAATGGTCAGTTAACCTATCCTTCTCAACCCCGTCATGTAACGACGGGGCGATCGCGATCCGTTGTGCATGACACCAATGGAGAGTGACAATGCCACAACCATCCTGCCGCAAGGCCCTGTTGATTATTGATATGCAGGTCGGGCTTTTTCACGGCGCCGTGCCGCCCTTTGCCGGCGACCGCCTGCTGGCCAACATCAACCAACTGATCGCCAATGCCCGATGCGCGGGCGCGCCGATCCTCGCCGTGCGCCACACCGGACCGCAGGGCTCGCCCCTGGCGCCGGACGGCCCGCTAACCCAGTTAATCCCTCAGCTGGATGTTCAATCCGAACGCGACATCCTGTTCAGCAAGACCCGGCCAAACTGTTTTCATGAAACCGAACTGGCCCCGCTTTTGCGCCAGCGTGCAATCGACGAACTGGTGGTGGTGGGAATGAAAACCGAGTTCTGCATCGACAGCACCTGCCGTGCGGCGGCCGATGGTGGCTGGAAAGTTACGTTAATTGCGGATGCGCATACTACCATGGATACCGCCGCGCTTTCCGCTGACGCGATCGTGGCGCACCATAACGCCACGCTGTCGGCTGCGTTTGTTACACTTTCAACTGCGCAAGCGTATAGTTTTTAGCGAGTTGCGGGCGCCTGAGGGCGCTCTTTTCGTTCCGTCTGATGTTATCTGCAACGCAGCCAATGCTCGCCGGGCCGCGTGCCGTCAGGCTGCGCAGAGCGCAGCGGGCATCTTTCTTCTGCTCGCCGCTGTTTTTCCCTGGCCCTGCCACAGGTTTTCGACATCATCGGCGCTGACACTATCTGTTTCAGCGGACACACCCTGTTTCTTTAAGCTCCGGCGCAACCTTCAGGCATCGGCTATACATAACCTGATTCGACCCGTTAATTATTCACAGCGCTGTGTCTGGCTGACTTTTGCCCGCAGTTCTGGCCAGTTTGTCAGGCATAGCGCTGTTTACTCTCTTTTAAGGATACTTGTTACATGCGTAAGATTTCATTGTTAGTGGCCACGCTGGCGTTGCTGATGTCGGCATCGGTTCAGGTACAGGCGAAAGGCTGTCTTAAAGGCGCCGCGGTCGGCGGTGTTGGCGGCCACATGGCACATCATGGCGTCGCTGGCGCGGCGGCAGGCTGTGTCGTCGGTCATCACTTGGCGAACAAAAAGCAGAAAGAAGCCGATAAGCAGCAACAGCAGCAGAATCAAGGCAAGTAATGGTTACTGAAGGGCCACAAACGCTGGCCCTTCATCCGTTTGCATTCGCCCGCCGAAAATCATCCCCGAGACCCAAGCCTTACGCTGCTTGTCTGCGCTGAAAACGCGGTGGCAGCCATGTTGACGATTCAGGCACGGCTCTGCCTCGAAAAGGTGTCAGGCGTGCTCCAGCGCCACCTGCGCAGGCCCGCGAAACGTGCGGCGCCATTCGCTGGGACTGACGCCAAAGCGGGCTTTAAAACTCTGACGAAATGAGATCGGCGACTGGAACCCTGCCATTGCTGCCACGCTTTCAATGCTGTTATCGGTGGTTTCCAGCAGCTCCTGACTGCGCTGCAACCGCTCGGCATTCAGCCATTCACCCAGCGAGGTGCCTGTGGCCTTGAGAAAATGCCGCGTTAGCGTCCGGCGGCTCATGTTGACGAAGCGCGCCAGCGAATCGAGATCGTGGGGCTGGTCAAGATTGCGTCGCAGATAATCCATCAGCGCATTGATTTTGGCATCGCGGGTATTCTCCGGCAGCGGACGCTCAATAAACTGCGCCTGCCCACCTTCGCGATAAGGCGGAACCACCATTCTGCGCGCCACCCGATTAGCTACCGCCGCACCGTAATGCTGGCGAATAATGTTCAGGCAGCAGTCGATGCCGGCTGCGGTGCCAGCGGAGGTGATCAGCCGCTCGTCGCAGGTGTAGAGGGAGTTGCTGTCGAGATGAACGGCAGGAAACCGCGCGCTAAAGTCACGTTCATATTCCCAGTGCGTGGCGGCACGATGATGATCGAGCAGGCCTGCGTACGCCAGCACGTAGGTGCCGAGGCATAAACCCACCACCTCCGCACCACGTTGCCAGGCGTGTGTCAGCGCATCCAGCAGCGCTTGCGCGGGCCGCTCGTCAGGATTGTGCCAGAAAGGCACGATAACAATGTCAGCAACCGCAAGCCGTTCAAGACCGTGCTCCACGTTCATCGACAGGCCAATATCTGACAGCACCGTGCCCGGCTGTTCCGCGCAGATTTCCACGTTGAACAGCTGCGGATCCGGCATCGCGTTGCCAAACAGGATGCAGGGCACCGAAAAATGAAACGGGCTGAATCCCGGCGTGATCACCACGGCAACCGTCAATGCTGACATCGATTTCTCCTCCTCATTCGCGGTACGCGGCGCCCTGTCGGACGCCGCGTTCTGGTCTTCGCCGCAGTGGCTTAAAACACCATTGTTTCACCATCTGCCGGAATAAGCACCTTGTCCGCGATGCCCTGTTCACGCGTGTATTCACGCAGTTCGGCGCGAGTGAGCAGACAGTGGTTGATCGATTCCATGTGCGAAGCCACCACCGTGGTCTCAGGCAACAGCTGCAGCGTGCGCAGCGTGTCTTCTTTGCTCATGATGATCGGGCCGTAGAGATCATTTGTAGCGTTACCGGTGTTGAGCACAACCACATCAGGACGGAAGCGCTGCAGGCTTCTGACATAAGGCTTCACCCAAACGGTATCACCGGCGATATACAGCGTTTTTTCATGCGGATGAGTGAACACCAGACCACAGGCGTCACCGAGCAGCTCGGCCAACACCGGATCGGCATAAAGTTCATTGCTGCCGTGCTGCCCGTCGGTTTTGAAAATGGTCAGGCCATCAACAAAGGCGTTTTCTTCCTGCAAGACACGAACATGCTGAAAGCCTTGGGAACGCACCAGCGCCGCATCGTTGCTATCTTGCGTATAGATCAGCATCTCTTTTGGAATCGCCTGTTGCGCCGCCTCGTCCCAGTGATCGGTATGCGTGTGGGTCAGAATCACAGCATCAACCGCCAGCAGGCTTTCCACGCTCACCGGCAGCTCAACCATCGGGTTACGCAGGTGCGGACGCGCATTACCGGCAAAGCCGTCCCAGGCCTCTTTGTCAGCCAGCATTGGGTCGATAAGAAATTTTTTGCCTGCGTATTCCAGTAACAGTGTGGCATTACGAATTTGAGTCAGTTTCATCAGGTGCTCCTTCTAACATTTTCATTTTCATTTTCAGGTTCAGCGCAGCGCATAAGGCCGCCGTCGCCGTGCGATGACTGACTTTACGACAGGAACGAGAAAGTGGTGACAGGCTCAAAGGACAATGATCGATGAAATCGGGTCAACTCTGATTTGACCTGTCAGACAATGCAGTTAGGCGGACGTGAAGATGGAGACAGAAGAGGCAAAACGGTTGAAAATAAACGGATAAGAGGAGGCAGGATCCCGGTAGACATCCTGCCCACATGACGATGTTATTCGATGGTGCAGCGAGCGCCAAGGCCGGAGAGCGCAAGATCGCTAAGCGCGCGGGTTGGTGCCGCGCAGCCTGCGGCAATAATGTGTACTTTCATGCCAGGGTTTTGCGGCGACAGCGCGGTATGGGTGACACAATGCTGGGTCATCATACCGGTCAGATAGATCTCCGTAATGCCGTGCTCACTCAGCAGTGATTCGAGGTTGGTCTCAAAGAAGCTGTCTGCCTGGGCTTTGATCACAATGGGCGCATTTTCCAGCGCGGCGGCGACATGCGGGTGAAACGCAGCGCCCTCGGTGTCGGGACGGAAAAACGACGCATCAGCGGTGGCAATGTGCTGAACGCCGACCACCAGCCAGCCGTTTTCGCGGGCACGGGCAATCGCTTCTACTGCCGCTTCACAGGCGGCTTCAGCGCCCTCAAGCGGGAATGCGCCACCAGGAAAATAGTCATTCTGTATGTCGATCACAATCAGTGCATTTTTCATACTGCGTCCTTTTTTGGCGCCAGGGGATTGGACGAAAGTGGCTGCGTCCAACCTGAGGTAGGCAGACTTAGGTTCATCGCGTCGTCACGAATGTCAGGCTAACCTTAGCAGCATTCATGGCGCTGCGAGAGCTATCTGCCGCCATCAATCAGATGATGGCAGCCCATGATAAGCAATGCATGGTATAGCGGTGAGACAGCCCAAGGCCCTTTTTCGATGTAAACGGGCCAGTCTGCCGCAAGACGACTGCACCAACGTTGCCAGGGTGCGCAGAGTCGGAAATCGGCTATATCTCCTGGCGCAGATGCACTTTTAATTGGGACGATTAAAGACGCATTAATGTATTGCTGGCACTCACCGATCAGAGAAAAATAAAGAAATCACTTTTTTCAAGATTCATCCGCGCGCGACACTGATAGCCTTCAGAGATTTTTCAGCCATCACCACTCTGCTACACTCCGAAAGGTTAATTTCATGTCAGCATTCTTTTTAATACATTATGTCCTGCAAGTCTGTGTTTAACTATTGCCAAAACATGGCCTGTAACCAGTAAAGATAAAGACAGACAAGAAAATACATGCACGCGTTTAAAAAACACCAACAACTGCACGTCTTCAAGGGGATGAGGAATAAAAAACAGGTTAAATACGTTAATGTCTTTATCCATCATCAGTACGCCGGTGATCAATACCACACAAATATTGGCATACAGCGCCAGATGGCCGAGGTGCGCCATTTTCTCCTGCCTGGTTGTCAATGTCGTGTCTTCAGGTTTGCCATGAGCAAAGGCATACCCAATCCTTGCAATAAAAAATGGAATGAAGACTGTGGTTAACGACACATTAAAAAAAGAGACCCACTGCTTTGTCTCGGGAGATGGCTGAAACATCGCCACATAAAAACCACTCACCGTAGCCCAAATAATAATTACGGCTGACAGCCAGTGAAGGAATATTTGCTGCGTACTGTACTTCATATTTTATCTCAATATTTATGACATGCCGGAAGCATTAGAAGAACATAGAGTAATCAGCGTCACTAAAATTAAAATTAGTGATAGCCACATTAAGTTAAATTTTATTTTTTCAGTAAAATCTGAACGGCACCACGTCAAAATAAAAGGGTTGTCTATTACATCGAAATAGAGATAAATCATAAGAATAAAAATCACCTCACGCTTTGAGACCGTTCTCAAATCTTCAGAAAAAATAAGTGATGAGCATGATGAAACATGCAGCTCAACCCGTTGGCCTGATAGGGCGTACCGCCTGATAAAACAGTGAAAGCAGCAGCAACCTCTCCTGGCCATCATTTTTATTTTGAAAGCAATCAGCTTGCTGACATGAAACGTTCAAGTACTATCTTTAGTCGCAGTAAATCGAGAGGGATCTGACATGCGTCGCAAGAATATCAGCGATTATCAGGCGTTTATTGCCGTGGCGCGCGAACAAAGCTTTACCAAAGCGGCGGCACAGCTTGGGGTATCACAGTCCGCACTGAGCTATACCGTTCGTACGCTGGAGGCGCACCTGGGGCTGCGGCTGCTGACACGTACCACGCGCAGCGTCGCGGTAACCGAAGCCGGAGAGCGGCTGCTGATGCGCATTGGCCCGCATTTTGATGGCATCGAACAGGAAATCGCCGCCATTAGCGGCCTGCGCGATAAACCGGCGGGCCTGGTGCGTATTACTGCGGTCGAACACGCGGCTGAAACGCTGCTCTGGCCAAAGCTGGCACCGCTGCTGCGCAACTATCCCGATATCAACATTGAAATCCTCAGCGATTACGGGCGAAAAGATATTGTGGCCGAGCGTTTTGATGCGGGCGTCAGGCTGGGTGAACAGGTTGATAAAGACATGATATCGATGCCGCTGGCGGCGGATTCGCACTTTGCAGTTGTCGGCGCGCCTGCCTACTTTACTGATAAAAACCGGCCGCTAACGCCTCATGATCTGAGCGCGCACAGCTGCATTCGTTTGCGACTGCCAACGCACGGCGGCGTCTATTCCTGGCAATTTTATCAGCATGGCAACGAAATCAGCGTGCGCGTGGAAGGTCGGGCCACGTTTAACACTCTGCGTATGATGCGTCAGGCGGCACTCGACGGGTTGGGACTGGCCTATTTACCGTTAAACGAGGTGGAGCCCATGCTGAATGACGGCCATCTGGTTCAGGTGCTGGCTGACTGGTGCCCGCCCCGCCCCGCTTACCATCTTTACTATCCCAGCCGTCGCCAGCATTCCCCGGCCTTTATGCTGGTACTTGAGGCGCTGCGTTACCGCCGATAAACAATGGCGATCCATTAAGAAACCAGCCTTCTAAGTGCATGCGTGATTGAGCGCCTAATCACGCAATACTGCACAACGTATGATGATTCACAACAACGGCACGCCATCAGCAGCCGCTCACTCATCAGCTTTTGCAGGAGTTTTATCATGACGACCATTACGGGCGGACTTAGCCGCAGACAGTTACTTCTCGCCGGTTCATTCGCCTCCGCAGGGCTGTTGATGGCTACCCGCGCCACCGCTGCGCTGCCGCCTGCGCTGCCGCCTGCGCCACAAGCCGCAGGAAAAAGTGTGCGTGTCGGGGATGTCACGATTCAGGGCATCACGTTTAAAAATCACGATATCCTGATGTCCGGGAATCTTTATCTGCCGCGGGGCTTCAGCAAAAGCCGCCAATATGCGGCCATCGTCGTGGTGCATCCCGGCGGCGGTGTTAAAGAGCAGACGGCGGGCCTCTATGCGTTAAAACTGGCAGCAGAAGGCTTTATCACGCTGGCGTTCGATGCTTCCCATCAAGGCGCCAGCGGCGGGATGCCGCGTTTCGTGGATGACCCAATGAAGCGCGTCGGTGATGTTTACAGCGCGGTCGATTACCTCAGCGCCTTGCCTTATGTTGATAGCGGGCGGATGGGTGCGCTCGGCGTCTGTGCCGGCAGCGGTATTACGGTGAAAGCGGCGATGACCGAGCGCCGCATCAAGGCGCTGCCGACGGTCAGCGCGGTGGATGTCGGTGCCGCTACTCGCAAAGGCTGGGAAGGTACCACACCGCAATCCGAACTGATTCCGGTGCTGGAAGCGGTAGCGAAACAACGTGACATCGAAGCGGCAGGTGGCGCGCCGGTCTGGGTGAATTATGTGCCCGCCCTCAGCGATCGCTCGGCGCCGTTCGATTTGCAGCAAGCCGCCGACTACTATCTCACCGCGCGCGGCCGTCATCCTGCCTCCACCAATCAAATGTTGATGACCAGCATCAGCACGCTCGCCTCGTTTACCGGCTTTGAGGGTGCCGACACGTTCCTGACCCAACCACTGCTGATCATCGCGGGCAGCAAAGCGGGTTCGTTGTGGCACAGTCAGCAGCTGAACGACAGCGCCGCGTCGAGGGACAAAACGCTGGTGATCATGCCTGATGCCACGCACATGGATCTGTACGATGGCGAAGGAGCAACGCGGGCAGCCGACACGCTCGCGCCGTTCTTCCACACGCATTTGATGCACGGCTAAACTGATAAAAAAGGCAATCAATACAACGGCGATTTCATGCTAATCGGCTCGCCTGTGGTAAATTAGCCCTCTACCTTACTGTTCAGGACGTCGCTATGCAGGTTCCCTTCACCCGAAATACGCATGAAATGAAGAAAAACAATATCGTGCGTATTGTTGAAGCGCTGAAATCATTGGGCATGGCGACGAAAGCGCAGCTGGCGCAGCACACCGGCCTGAGCGTGGCGACCTGCGGCGCGGTGTTGAACAGGCTGTGTGAACGCCATCAGGTGCAGGAGCTTCAGCGTGATGCATCCAGCGGCGGCAGACCGGCACAGCGTTACGCCTGTAATCCCGATTATTACGCCCAGCTTGCGCTCTACGTCGAAGGTTCAGATGAGGCGGCCCGCATCGTCTGGTCGGTAAACTCTGCGGTGGGCAGCAAGCTGGCGGAAGGCGAAGGCGATTTTCTGCCGCTGACGCTGGAGACCTTCGATCGGCAGATCGCCGCTCTGCTGGCGGCATATCCGGCGATCAGGGCGGCGGGCATTGGCATGCCTGGCGTGGTGGCCGAAGGCACCGTGCTGACCTGCGATGTGACGCTGTTTGAACATATCGATATTATCGCGCACCTGCATCGCCAGCACGGCCTTTTTGTTCATGCCGATAACGACATGAACTATACCGTCTGGGGATTTTACCGTAGCCAGGCCGCGCAAATCGACGCGCCGGTGGCTTATCTCTATTTTCCCGGGGTCGCCTGCGCGGGCTGTGGCATGGTGATCAATGGTGATGTGGTGCGCGGCGCGTCGCATTTTGCCGGAGAAGTCTCGCACCTGATCGATCCGCATCAACCGGCGCTGAAACTGGCAGAGGAAGTGGCGCTGATGTTGACCTCACTCACCGCGATTGTGAATCCGGCCAGAGTGGCGGTGTGCGGCCCGCAGCTCAGTGCGCCACTTATTGCAGAAGCGGAGGCGATCTGTGCCCGGCGGATCCCACAGCGGCACCGGCCTGAGATCCTCTTTCGCACCAGCCGACGTGACGATTATCTGCTGGGCATCACCGAGCAGCTGGCGCAGGCTTATCTGCATCACGACATCTTTCACGACTGATCGTTTTTTCGCTGTTCTCCCTGTTGACCCCTTCTAAAAATGGCGATAGCCTGCACTTATTAAAACACTTTTAATAAGTCTGTTTAATCACGCCACTTAAGGATGATTCAATGTCGGCCACCGCCCCGCTCTCGTTATCGCCAGACAATCGTGCTACGCGCTTTGCCACCCGTGCCGTCTTCTTCACTACCGGCATGGCGATGGGCCTGTGGGCGGCGCTGGTTCCTTATGTACAGAACAGAACCGGCGCCGAGGCTAATCAACTGGGCATGCTTTTGTTGTGCCTCGGTGCCGGTTCGCTGCTCTCTATGTCATTCTCCGGCATTCTTATTAAACGCGTTGGCTGTCGCGCGGTGATGGTGCTTTCCGCCGCGTTATGGTGCGCGGTGTTACCGCTGCTGGCGACGCTGGACAGCCTCGAGCTGCTGGGGGTGGCGCTGTTTGTTTTCGGCATGGGCATCGGTCTGACCGATGTGGCGATGAATGTGCAGGGCACGCTGGTGGAACAGGCGGCGGGCCGAGCGCTGATGTCCGGCTTTCATTGCCTGTGGAGCGTCGGTGGCATCGCGGGCGCAGCCGGTGGTGCACTGCTGTTTGGCAACGGTGCGGCCCCGCTGACCAGCACCTTCTGTGCCATTGCCATCACGGCAGGGGTGTTACTGACGGTGTTTCGCGGACTGTTGCCAGGCGGCAGTGATGATAAGAAAACGGAACAACCGCGTTCACGTCGCCTGAGGCCCGATGCGTATCTGCTGATGATGGCCATCATGACGATGCTCTGCTTTATGGCGGAAGGCGCAATCATCGACTGGAGCGGCACCTTCCTGAACCTGGAACGAGGGATGCCGCTGGAGCATGCTGGATGGGGATTTGCCCTGTTTTCGCTGGCGATGTCGTTGATGCGCATGACCGGCGATCGCCTGGTCAACCGCATGGGCCGCAGGATGATGCTGGTAGCCGGTAGTCTGCTTGCGATGGTCGGTTATCTGGTGGTGATATTTGTACCGGGCTGGACGGCCAGCCTGATCGGCTTCGCCCTGGTCGGCATTGGTGCTGCCAATATTGTGCCGGTGCTGATTACGCTGGCCGGGCAGTCAAAGGCGATGCCGGTGAGCATGTCGGTGGCGTTCGTCACCTCGTTGGGCTATCTGGGTATTCTCGGTGGCCCGGCGCTGTTGGGCTGGATAGCGCATTATTCCACGCTGTTTTTCGCCTTCTCTCTGCTGGCGGCGGGCTTTCTACTGATAGCGCTCGGCGCTGCGCGATTACGTTACTAACCTGTTTGCTATGATTGCTGTTACTGCATCAGCTGACGGTCATAACAGCTGCAAAAAAAAATCACGAGCCCGCTTCAGGCTCGTGATGATTTCAACAAGGTAACGCGCGATCTCAGGTTTTATTTACCCAGAATGTTATTGACCGCTTTTTCATGTCCTGCTTTGTCCTTGCTGCCTGAAATCACCTGAATTACGGTGAATTTCTTGTTGGCGACGGCCAGAAGCGTGGCCTGCTGAACATTCTTGCCGCCCATGCTATCGGTGGCTTCGATGTGATAAACGTCGAGGCCGTTAACCTTCTCGGTTTTTTCACTTGTCACGGTATAGTCCGGCGATGCCTGTTTCTGCTTATCCTTGATCGTCTTCATGCCGTTGAGGAAATCAGCATCGCTGCTGGCGCGTGCTATCGCCGGGATCGGCTCTTCGCCGACGATCATTACGCGTTTTTCCTGCTTATTTACGTACATGGTGCCCGGTGCGCCGCCCGGAACCGGCTGAGCTTCATAACCTTTAAGAGTAAAGGCCAGCTTGCCACCGATCAGATCCAGCTTCTGCGCAGGCGCGGCTGCTTCAGTTTTGGTTTGCACTTCGGCTGCAGATGCCATCATCGCCGTGCCGCTAAGCGCCGTTGCCAGACATAATGCACCCATCATGGTTAATGATTTTCTTAACTTCATTGTTAGCTCCTTCATGTTATTGATTTCCCTTTTGCGCTGGCGCAGCGGCACTGTCCATAACAGAGGGAGAGATTACTTCGTCAGATCGTAAATACATATTCCTGCGCCACTCAGAAACAGAATGATCGGCCAATAAAGCACAGGGATAAAAAAGAACTTGTGGGTTTTTTCCGGTGCCATCATCGGTTGGCTCTGGGTGGTCTTTGCCAGATAATCCAGCAGTTTTTCCTGCCTGAGGACAAAAACAAAAACCGCACAAAGAATAGCAGAAAGGATAAAAGTTGCGCCGGTCGGCCACAGATGGGCGGCAAAATAACCGTCCAGCCAAAGTGTATCGATCAGCCATTTGCAAAAAACATAAGCCAAAGAAATTAACACGGCGATAAAAAACCGACTCCGCTCCAGACCAGCATTTTCGTTATCCTTGAAATTTATGTCCTGCCAGGCAGACTTTTCAGCAAAATTAACGTATTTATTTCTATAAGGCGAGTATTTCTTTAATACTGATGGCCTGAAACAGCAGCATTAAGATTTTACCTATTATGCTATTACTGCTGCGCTGGTTAAAAATTAAAAACAGGCATAAAAGCCACGTTGACCATGTCTATTTTTCCAGTGGGTAATATCGTTGCGGGATTATTAGCGACCCTAAGCAACGGGTGTGCCTGTGCCGGCTGGCTTTTAATCACGCTGTGTGCTGACAACGTGATGACTGCGTTATAAGCCAAACGTTTTAGATCTACATAAACTTTACACTTTCTATATCAATCACTTATCCATTGAGGCTAGCATGATGGAACAGCATAACCTGCCGCACAGCGGTCAGTCTGGCAAGGTGTACAGCGCCAAATGGCAGGCGCGTTTCGATTTTTTTGATCTACACGGCGCGCCGAATTCACCGGGCTTTAAAACCGCATTAAAGCAGCTGCCGTTCAAGCAAAAGGTGAAATTCAACGTCAATATTATCGCTTTCTTTTTTGGTCCGATTTACCTGTTTGTCCTCGGATTGTGGAAGAGAAATATCATCCTTATTCTGTTGATGATTGTTGTATTCACCGCGCTGGAACTGGCTTTCAGCATGATGGGCATCGACTATCCACGTCATCTTGATGCCGGTGTGGGATTTGGCTTTAATGTGCTTTATGGCGTTTCCACCAATTACGGTTATTACCTGAAAGAGAAAAAGGGTGAACAGGGATGGAACCCATTTAAAGGCATGCGCTGGTAACAATATGATTAAACCGGCTAACGGCGCACCGTGCTTCGGTTGATTTACCTTAATAAGAGAGGGTGCATGCACAAATTTAATGACGCCAGAAACTTGTACAAGAAGTATTAACTCAAATTAATTGGCCTGAAGAATTCAAAAAATGCCGATATAATGCTTTTCGCCAGGTAATTAATCCTAAAACCTATTTTTTCACTTGTCGGAATTGCCTGAAAGCGCTCTTATAATGCGCTTTCTTTACGATTTAAAATGCATAGCTGAAGCATGCAGAGACGGATCTCGCGCCATTACCTTACGCCGGGAAATCGCTTTCGGTATTGCCTGATAAAAACAGCTTGTCCCCATCATCGACAGTTAGCGGGTTTATTATTATGGGCACCTTAACGGCATTGAAAAAAAGCTATGCAAAAGTTTTCTTCTGGCTGCTGATCACGCTATTCCTGATTCCTGCCATCACGCTGGTGTTTGCTGAATACGGCAATAACCAACTCAATCAGCAATATACCCAGCTGTTTATTGATGATGCCCGCGGGCAACAGCAGGATGTTGGTGAACTCACTGATTTTCTGCAACAGCACCCGCCTTCCAGCGTCTGCGGCCCGGTTGCTGACGACCTGATCGACTACAAAAATGCCGTTTGCGCCCCGCAGTCTGAACTGTGGCAGTTCTACATGATGGACAAGGTCGCCTTCTGGACGCTGATCGCCAGCGGCGTGATACTGCTTTTGGTGTTGTTGTGCAGTGCGCTGGCCTTCAAAAGCCGCCAGGGACAGCTGCTCAGCCTGACGCTGGCACGTCGTTTTCTGATGCTCGCCTGTTCACTCGAAGTGCTGGTTCAGGGTGGCATGCTGGTCTGGCTCTCATTCTGGAGCACCGCGTTTTTCACCCAAACCTACTATCCCAAACTGGTGATGGCGGTGGGCCTGCTGGTGCTGGCTGGCATGTACTACATGATCAAAGGCATCTTCAGAAAGCTGCCGCCGGAAGAGAGTATTGAAGGTGAAGTGGTCACGCGTGAAGCGGCACCTGCACTGTGGTCGCGTATTGATGCGTTGGCAGCGAAAGTCGGCACCACGCCGCCAGACCACATCGTTGCCGGTATTGATACTAACTTCTACGTCACCGAAGCGCCGCTCAGCGTTAATGAGCAGGCGCTGACTGGTCGTAAGCTCTATGTCAGCATTCCGCTTCTGCGCCAGTTAACCACCGCGCAGGCGGATGGCGTGATGGTGCATGAGCTGACGCATCTGCATGAAGGCGACACCGCCTCCGGCGCGTTACTGGGGCCGAAACTGCACCGCTTCGATCTCTATCTGCATCTGATGGGACAGAATCTCGCCACGCTGATCGTGTTCTACCCGCTCTATCTCTATCGCATGCTGTTTGAGCTGGCGTGGCAGCGCAATAGTCGTGAACGTGAATTTGTTGCCGACCGCAACGCCTCAACGCTGGTCTCACCGGCGGCCATCATTGAATCGCTAATTAAGGTTTCCGCCTACGCCAGCTACCGTAATGACGTGGAACGCACCCTGTTTGAAAACAGCACGTTACATGATAGTGAGTTGGGCATTGCCAGGGCGATCGCCGCCGGACTGCCGCAGCACGTGAGTTCACCCGACTTTATCCGCATCATGCGCGAACAGAATGTGCCGCATCCGTTTGATTCGCACCCACCGCTGGCCGAGAGAATGCGCAACGTGGGCTACAACGTAGAGGAAGCGCACTATGCGGGCGTTGCCAGCGAATCCCCCGCTGACAGCTGGGTCGATCTGATGCCGGTGGCAGATGAGATTGAACAGCAGCTGTGGCAAAAATATGAGCTCGCTTTCGCGTCTGAACATGAGCAGAGCCTGGCCTGGCGCTATCAGCCGGTTGGCGAAGAAGAGACCGCGCTGGTGGAGAAGTATTTTCCCAACGCGCCCTTCACGCTCAAAGATGGCTCAAAAATTGAAATCAGCTGGCGAGGTATCATTCACCCCAAAACCGGTGAATTGCTGGAGTGGGACAATGTGAAAAACATCAACGTTATTCGCAACTTCGGCCGCGATATTCTTTATGTGCAGCACGTACAGCCGAACGCTCAGGGCAAAAAACGCAGTGAAATCCGTCTACCAGGCCTGAAAAAAGAGATCGACGCCTTCAAAAATACGCTCGGCTATTACCGCCATCGTCATCAAACGGTACGCGCCCAGTTAGCGGAGCCAGCGGTGCAGAACGCATGATAGCTAACGCCTTTGCCTGCCGTCGTCGGCTGTCCGACCGGCAGTTTCTGCTGTCGAAAAGGCGCGATAAAGGCGATGCCATCTGCAGGAATGCAAGAGAGTGAAGCGGCTGGTGCTGGCTCTGACGCTGCTACTGGCAGGCTGTGACAACAGCGACGGCCCGCGGGTCCGCGACGTCACAATTTGGCTGCAGGATCCCCTTGCTCACTTGCAGACGCCGCTGGGTGATGACGTGGACAAGGACTGTTTTCAGGGCACCTGCACGCTGAATTTCACTCAGCCCTCGGCCAGCGGCAACGTGTTGCGGGTGCAGTTGGGCGGCGCTAAGCCTTTTCGCCTTAACGGTGTGTTTTCACTCACGGCGGTGGGCTATGAAGAGGATCGCTATCGAATTGCGGAAATCACCCTCATGCCCGCCAGCCCGCCCACCAACAGCCTGCATAGCGAAGCCAGAACGGCGTTTTATCAGCTGTTAGCGCAACTCGGCGCGGCGGGTTGGCAGCGCTTTATTATGCAGGACAGCGCACGCCTGCCCGGTGCTGAATTTAACCACACTGCCCGCATCGAACAGGCGCTGCCGCAGGCGTCACTTAATCTTCCTTTTAACGATCCGGCAGTGCCGCTGAACCTGGCGCAGTGGCGCAGTCTGCCGTTAATTTCCCAGTGGTATTTCTACCGTGACGATGAATATCTGTCGATCATCGTGCAGCGTGAAAACAGCGACAGTGCGCCCAACGAACGCGGAACCTATCTCTTTATGCTGACCTTCAAAACCGAAGCGCAGCAGTATCAGTCCTACTTTGCTGCTGACGATCGGCCGCGCTGGAAGTCGCTGCTGCCCGCGCTGCTGAAGCAAATGGCGCAGACCCGCACTGAGAATGAGGCGAGGATGAGGGACATCGGCGTGACTATTGATGAACATTACCGTGATCCGACGATTGGCGCGCTGGATAAACCCGCGACACAGGCGGAATAACCCGCCTTGCAGGCCGCACTCACCGAAGAAGAGATGATCATGATCGGAGCGAAAAAATGAAGTCTGACAATATTGCCGTGCTGCTTATCGCGGCCATCACCTGCTTTTCTCTTCCCGCCGCCCATGCGCTCTGCCTGTTTGGCAGCACGGAAGGCGAGATATCGGACTACAAAAACAGCTACTGGCAACCCACCGAACCGCTGTCTGAAAAAGCCAGCAAGCAGATTGTCGCTAACTGCACGCAGCAGGCAGCCGTCGCCCAACAGCGGCTCACCGATACCTATCTTCAGCTCTGCACCACCGGACAGATCACCGGTGCCAATCGCCTGTTTGCCGAAAAGTTGCGGCACAATCCGCTCTACGCCAACCTGCTGACAGCCAGCCCAGGCGCTGCGAAAGCGCCCGCGGACAACATCGAAGCCCAAATGCGCTGGTCAGTGACCAACGATGACAGCATGGAAGGATTTAAAGAAGACTGTGCGGCGTTCGTTAAACGAACGCCTCAGGACCGCGCCAACACCCTGCTCGGCCTGAAGATCAACGGCTTTCAACAGGACACTTTCGCTCAATGCATGACTCAGAACCACATGCAGCAAGTGGTGCCGAAGAAAAAATTCAGCGCCTGCAAAAGCCTTGGCTGGTGAAGCGCTGAAGCAGCGGCCTGCACTGTCGCCTGTGCCTCAGTGTCCGCTCATCAGTTTTTCCACTTCTTCCGGTTTGTCGTGTACGCCAAATCGATCGACCAGAGTGCGGGTGGCTTCATTCATGCCGCGTACGTCCACATCGACGCCTTCACGACGAAACGCGATCACCGCCTTGTCGAGGGCACTGACTGCGGTAATGTCCCAGAAATGCGCGTGCGTCACGTCAATCACCACGCGTTCAACCCTCTCCTGAAAATCGAAATAGCGCATAAAGCGATCGGCGGAGGCAAAAAAGAGCTGTCCACTGATCTGATAGGTGCGCACACCCTCGTTCAGCGTCGAGGCGATCGCCATAAAACGGGCAACTTTAGTGGCGAAGTTTAGCGAGGCGATCAACACGCCGGTCAGCACGCCAAACGCCAGATTGTGGGTGGTGACCACTACCGCGACGGTCGCCAGCATGACCATGCTACTGGAGAGTGGATGGCGCCGCAGATTAACGATCGAGCGCCAGGAGAAGGTGCCGATGGAAACCATGATCATTACGGCCACCAGCGCCGCCATCGGAATACGCGAGACCCAGTCGCGCAGGAAAACCACCATCAACAGCAGCACCACACCCGCGGTGAGCGTAGAGAGACGCCCGCGACCGCCTGACTTCACGTTAATCACCGATTGCCCAATCATCGCGCAACCCGCCATACCGCCGATAAACGCGGTGCAGATATTGGCTACGCCTTGCGCCTTGCACTCGCGATTTTTATCGCTCGGCGTCTCGGTCAGGTCATCGACAATGGTGGCGGTCATCATGGTTTCCAGTAGCCCAACCACGGCCAGTCCCGCTGAATAGGGCAGAATAATCATTAGCGTAGCGAGATTAAAGGGAATGTCGGGAACCAGGAACACCGGCAGGCTGTCCGGCAGTTTGCCCATGTCGCCGACGGTGCGCACGTCCAGATGCAACCACAGGGAAACAGCGGTCAGCACAACAATGCAGACCAGCGGTGAGGGAAGCGTTTTATTGAGATAAGGAAACAGATAAATAATGGCCAGACCCGCAGCGGTCAGGGCATAGACTTGCCAGGTTACATCGGTAAGTTCCGGCAGCTGCGCCATGAAAATCAGAATGGCCAGCGCGTTCACAAAGCCGGTGACGACCGATCGCGAGACGTAGCGCATCAGCCCACCGAGCTTCAGATAACCCGCCGCCAGTTGCAGCACGCCAGTCAGCACCGACGCAGCCAGCAAATAGTGCAGACCGTGCTCTTTCACCAGCGTGATCATCAGCAGAGCCATGGCGCCGGTGGCCGACGAAATCATCGCCGGACGCCCGCCCAAAAACGCCATCACCAGCGGAATACAGAACGCGGAATAGAGCCCAACCTGCGGATCCACCCCGGCGATGATGGAAAAAGCGATCGCTTCAGGAATCAGCGCGAGCGCGACCACAATACCGGCGAGCACGTCACCACGGACGTTACCCAGCCAGTCCTTTCGTGTCGAGGACAGCAACATAGTTATTTCTCAGTTTTTGATGTGAATGAGCCCGTGGGGGCAAAAAAATTTACAGACGAAAAAGCACATCCGCAGACGGGATGTTTTTGCGTGCGCGCTGAAGTTTATTCAGTGCGACAGAGAGGGGAACAACTCAGGGTGGCGTAAGACGCATAGCGATGTTTATTACTCCTTCACGGCTGGCTTAAGCAGCGCGGGTCAGCAGAAAACCGGTGTGGACCGGTCATAGCCTTTGCCTGGTCAGCCATCGGCTTCGGCAAAAAGCGCTTTTACTTTACACGATTTTTTTGTTGGATCAACGCGCAGCACACCACAGACACCCTTGATGAAAAACGCTCAGCGTCGATAGAATGGCGCAAACGCAACAGAGGAGATCAGGTAATTTCCTGCTGCTGCGCGGCGGATTGACGCCTGCGGCAACAGAATGGACATCAATATTATCGGCTATCATTGCCGCCTGAATTCAGCGCGATGCGTGGCCTGATGACCTGCAATACCCTCATGGAGAATCGTGTATGACTGACATCACTATTTACCACAATCCGGCCTGCGGCACTTCGCGCAATACGCTGGCGCTGATTCGCAACAGCGGCGTTGAGCCCACCGTGATTCATTATCTGGAGACGCCGCCGACGCGCGATGATCTGAAGAAGCTGATTGCTGATATGGCGACTGGCGTGCGGGGCCTGCTGCGTAAAAATACGGAGCCGTATGCGCAATTGGGCCTGGCAGACGATCGCTTCAGCGATGACGAACTGCTTGATGCGATGCTGGCTCATCCGATCCTGATCAATCGGCCGATTGTGGTGACACCGCTCGGCACCAGATTGTGTCGACCGTCGGAACAAGTGCTGGATATTTTGCCGGACCTGCAACGGGGCGCGCTAACAAAAGAGGATGGCGAAGCGGTGATTGATGAAAACGGCAGGCGCATCAACCGCTGAGTGACACTACGCAAAACAGCGCGCGCGTTTATCTGTCACCAATAAACACAGCGCGCTGTTTATAATGAAAAATGGCCGGAGAATCGCTCCCGCTCCGGCCAACGCGATCAGACGATTTGAACCTGCAAATTATGCTGGATAAGCACATCCGCCAGAGAGCCTTCGTGGCCGACAGCCGTGGTGTGATAGAGATCGTACTGCTGGCCGTCAACCAGCCGCTGGCCATCCTCCTGCCAGACGCCGCCCTCTTTCGTACTCAACGTGACCGCATTGCCCTCTGCACCTTTAATAGTCAGCGTGTCGCTGGCGTTATCGGAGAGCTGCAACAGATCCTTCTGCCCCAGCGTCACGCTGTTGCTGCCCGCGCTTCCCAAATCGATCGCCTCAACGCCGCTGATTTTCAGGCCCAGCGTGGCGAAATCCAGCGCCTCGTGTGAGCCCGTCATCCGCAGCATGTCATGATCGGCACTGCCGTCCGGGCTGGTGAGCGTGTGCAAAAACAGCAGCGAGAAGGCGTCGTGACTTCCCAGGCCCGCCGCGCTGAGCACATCCGGATTAACGCCCGGATTTTCCACCGCGCTGTGATCCGCTACCTCGATCGGCTTCTCATCGGTGGCCGCCGCCAACACGTCGTTCGGCGCGACGGCCAACTGCGGCTGTGCTACCTCGTTATAGAGCGCAACGTTTAGCGCCGCGTGCCCGATATTGCCTGCGGCATCCTGAATACTGGCGGTAAGCGCATAGTCGCCCGACGCCAGGGTGTGCGCCTCGGCGGCATCCAGCTGCACGCTCCAGTTTCCCGCATTGGTCACGTTGGTTTGCCAGTGGTGTTCGCCAAGCGTCACGATAACCGCATCGCCCGCTTCACCTTTGCCTGCGATCAGCAGCCCTTCATTGAGATTGATCTTCTGACCGTCCGCCAGATGCGAAAAGCTGATTTTTGGCGGACAGGCATCGACGGTGTAACTGGCATTGATGGTTGCGGAATGCGCTGACGCATCGGTTGCGGTCACAATAATGCCGTGCTTACCGTTACCAAAACCGGTTTTCATCATCTCTGGCGTCAGGGTCAGGCTCCATTTACCGTCGTCGGTGACCGTGGCCGCGTACGTTTTACCGCCGATGATCACCTTAACCGCCTGGCCGCTACCGCTGATACCGGTGGTACCGGTCAGCGTCTCGCTATGCTGTTTCTCGCTGCGGTTCAACCAGCCATCGTCGAATGGCGTATCGATGGTGGGCGCTGGCAGCAGGATCGGGCCGCCGCCATCAACCGGCGGGGTCAGGTCAACCGGCACAACCATATCCTTCTCGTACCAGTTGCCAGCACCATCAAACACCCCAAACGTCATGGTATTGGTGTAGTGGCTGATGTCCTGCGCGGGGATCTCCACGCTCCAGCTGCCGTCCGCCTGAATGACAGCCTGTTGATGGTTCTCCAGGTAACTACTCTGCACCGAGAACGATTTTATCGGCAGCGGTGCCTCTATGGTGCCGGTCAGCCGATACCAGGTCTGTCCGTTGTGCTCTACCGCATCCGCCAGCGTGATGGTATTAAAGGTGAGTGTCGGAAAGCTGCTGTAGTAATGGGTGATCAGCAGCAGATCCTGGCTAAGGCTGGCGCTGTTGCCTTTTGCATCCGTGGCGCTGACCGTGATGGTGTAGTTGCCGTCTTTAATCGATCTCACATCAGCGTCAGAGATCTCCACCCGCCACTCATCCCCGGCCACGTTACCCACAAAGGTTTTGCCGTCCAGTGTCAGTTCAACCCGCGTATAGTACGGCAGGTAAGCCGCACTGCCGGTGAACATAATGCCGTAAAGGCCTTCCTGATAGTTGACCGCGTTGTCACCGGTGACCGGATCAAGGGTCAGCTGCGGCAGTTTCTCTGTGGGATATATCTCCACTTCCGTTGATCTGACCTGGCTATTTCCCGCTGCGTCGGTGGCATGAACCTCCGCCATAAAGCGGCCCTCGCCCATGCTCTGCAACGTTTCTGCTGGCACGGTGAACTGCCAGTGGCCGCTTGAATCGATAGTGCTGTTCCAGACGATGCTGCCAAAGGTCACCTCAATGGTGCTGCCCGCCTCACCGCTACCTGAAATCAGCAGCGGCGAAGTGATTTCCGTGAAGTCGATTATGCCGTCATCTGACAGCCAGTTTATGTCAATCGCCGGACCAACAGTATCGATCGTGAAGCGGGTCGTCGCCGTGCCGGTCTGCCCCCAGACATCGGTAGCGATTAGCTCAATCTGGTGCTCGCCATTACGGAAATTGGCTTCGCGCATCTGATCCGACGAGAGCGGCACGCTCCAGCGACCTTCGCTGTCCACGGTCCCTGCATAATTGATGCCGTCGATAGTCAGCGCGATTTTCTGTCCGGCACCGATCACGCCGGTGGTGCCGTTGAGCGTAACGGGATGCGAACTCTCCTCTAAATTCATAAGCCCGTCGCCGAACGGCGTTTCAATGGTGGGCTGTGGCGTTGGCGCATCATCAGGCGGCACCGAGGCTTCTACGGTGATATTTTTGACCGCCGTGGTGACGCCGCCTACGCTGTTGTCAAAGCTGACGCTGATGCGGTTTGCGCCCACCGGCAGTCCCTGCAGATCGGCTGCGGGAAGGGTCACGCTCCAGCTGCCGTCGGCGGCCAGCGTGGTGGTGTAGCTTTCGCCGTTCAGCTTCACGGTCAGCGTGCTTCCCGGCGCCAGATTCTGCGTGGTGCCGCTCAGCGTTTGCGCCGTGAGTTTTTCACCGGCGCTCAGCACGGCATCGCCGGTAAAGCTGTGGATGATTAACGACGGCGGGCCGCTGACCGGCGGTGGCGTGGTGTCACCGCCATCCACTGGCGGTGTATCGCCAGGATTATCACCCGGCACCGGTACCTCGCCGGGATCGTGCGGTTCAGCGGGCGTGACCAGATCAACCTGTACGTTGATGTCCTGCTCGAACCAGTTGCCAGCATCATCAAACACACCAAACGTCATGGTATTGGTGTATTGGCTGATGTCATCGGCGCGGATCTCCACACTCCAGCTACCGTCTGCGTGAATAACCGCTTTTTCCCAGTTCGCCAGGTAATCACTCTGCACCGAGAAATACTGTATCGGCAGTGGCGCCTCCATGGTGCCGCTGAGCCGGTACCAAGTCTGTCCATCGTGCTCTACCGCATCCGCCAACGTCAGCGGGTTAACGGTAAATGTCGGATTACTGCTTTTGTAATGGGTAATCAGCAGCAAATCCTGGCTGAGGCTGGTGCTGTTGCCATTTGGATCCGTGGCGCTGACCGTGATGGCGTAATTGCCATCTTTTATCGACTTCACGTCATCCTCAGAGATCTGCACCCGCCACTCATTCTCGTTTACGCTGCCGTAAAAGGTTTTGCCGTTCAGCGTCAGATCAATCAGCGTGCCGCTCGGCAGATGCGCTGCGCTGCCGGTGAACATAATGCCGTAGATGCCTTCCTGATAGCTGACCGCATTGTCGCCGGTGACCGGATCGAGGGTCAGCTGCGGCAGCACCTCAGAGGCATAAATATCTACGCCGCCAACATCAAAGCTGCTGTTGCCTGCCGCATCCGTAACAAGGGCCACCGCACCAAAGCGGCCTTCACCCATGCCCTGCAGCGTTTCCGCCGGTACCGTAAACTGCCACTCACCGTATGAATCGATAGTGCCTTTCCAGACCGTGCTACCAAATGTCACCTCAATGGCGCAGCCGCGTTCACCCTTGCCCGAGATCAGCAGCGGCGAGTTAATTTCGGTGAGGTCGATCAGGCCGTCTACCGCCAGCACATTGACGCTGACGCGAGGTGCATCAACATCAGCAATGTAGTGGGTCACGGCAGTGCCGGTCTGCCCCCAAACGTCGGTGGCGGTCAGCACAATCTCATGCTTGCCGTTGTATGAGGGCGCACCATGATTGGGGGCAAACCCCACCGGCACGCTCCAGCGACCTTCGGTGTCCACGGTGCCCGCATAGCTGATGCCATCAATGGTTAGCGCGATTTTCTGGCCGGCGCCGGTCACGCCAGTGGTGCCGGTGATCATCTGGGCGTGATAACTCTCAGTGGAGCTCATCAACCCGTCGCCAAACGGCGTTTCAATGGTGGGCTGTGGCACCGGTGCGCCATCCGGCGGCACGGAGGCTTCCACGGTGATCGCTTTGCTCAGCGTGGTGGTGCCGCCAACGCTGTTCTCAAAACTGACGCTGATGCGGCTGCTACCCACCGGCAGCGTTTGCAGATCGGCCGCCGGAATAGCCAGGCTCCAGCTGCCGTCGGCGGCCAGCGTGGTGGTGTAGCTCTCACCATTCAGTTGAACGGTCAGCGTACTTCCCGGTGCCAGATTCTGCGTGGTGCCGCTCAGCGTTTGCGCCGTGAGTTTTTCATCGGCGCTCAGCACCGCATCGCCGGTAAAGCTGTGGATGGTTAACGACGGTGGGCCGCTGACCGGCGGCGGCGTGGTTTCACCGCCACCCACCGGCGGCGTATCGCCAGGATTGTCGCCCGGCAGCGGCACCTCGCCCGGATCGTGCGGTTCAGCGGGCGTTGTCAGATCGGCCGACACATAGAGCCCCTGCTCAAGCCAGTTTCCGGCGCCGTCCTGCACGCCGAATGTCAGGCTATTGTTGCCTTCGCTGAGGTCACTGGCGCTGACTTCCACGCTCCAGCTGCCGTCGGCGTGGAGCACGCCATCGTGCCAGTTCATCAGGTAATCGCTCTGTACGGCGAACGATTTTATCGGCAGCGGCGCCTCCAGGGTGCCGCTGAGCCGGTACCAGGTCTGACCGTCGTGCTCTACCGCATCCGCCAGCGTGACGTCGTTAACGGTGACGGTAGGTTTACCGCTGTTGTAGTGAGTAATCAGCAGCAGATCCCGGCTGAGGCTGGTGCTGTTCCCCTGTTCATCAACAACGCTCACCGTGGCACGGTAGTTGCCATCTTTAATATCCCTGAGCTCGCTGTCGTTAATCTGTATGTGCCACTGATTTTCATTGACGCCGCTTTCCCAGCTTTTGCCATTCAGTGTGACCGTGACAATGGAACCGGTGGGCAGATTTTCTGTTGTGCCGGCAAACAGAACGCCGTAGACACCTTCCTGATAGTTCACCGCATTATCATCAGCGATCGGATCGAGATGCAGCACCGGTAACGCATCCGCCCTGGGTTCATTCGCGGCAGCAGCCGGCGTTGATGGCATGGTTGATGGTGCGGCGGTCAGGGTTGAAACGGGCGGCGCGTCGCTGTTCAAAGCCGTGACAGCTGCATCGTTATGGTTAGGGGCGATAGAGGCGGCCGCAGTGCTGTGGGTTTCCGGTGACGCTGAGTTGCTGAGGCCAGGCGCACTCAACACCGGCAGCAGCGTGGTAAGGGTTGCAGAGTCGCCCGCGGCGGTGTCTGCAAACTGCACCTGATGAACAGCATTGTCCTGCTGAAAACGTAGCTCGCTGTGCCTGCCGTCGATTTGGCTAAAAAACTGCTGATAGCGAACGGTATCACTGTCCTGAAAACGCAGGATCAGATCGTCGCCCTGCTGCTGATAAGCCGCAACCTGGGCAGGCGGGCCTTGCAGCGTGATGATTGCAGGCTCGTTAAGAATGGATCGGGAATCACCTTCACTGAACGGCGGCAGTGGTTGACCGCTGGCCAGCGATACGACAGTAACGCGGCCTGTGCCTGAATACGCCATAATTTTCCTCTTATACACCGGTTAATGATTTAAGCGACGCCAGAAAGGTAAAGAAAATCTTTACTTTTCGCAGGCATGCAGCGGCCAACGGCCAAAAAGGCGCTGAGCCTGAACCGGTGCTCCAGGGATGAAAGGCAATCCACAACAAGGGAAATGGTTAACATTACAGCCAAATAAAATGTTCAATGCAGAACGTAGATATTGTCTGTCGGCAAGATAAAACAGTACCATTTTTTGTGAGAGCCCGCGCGTCAGCTCAATTTACTTCCCTTAACCTCAAAGACTTATCGCCTTTAAAGAGGTTAACGGTCGACGCTGGATAGCCATAAATTAGTCTGCGCCAACCCGCTTTACTACTGGCCAAAATCTGGAAAATCAGCCCTAAGCCAAATGATTTTTATTAATGTCGCTTACATCACCAAACCAGATGATATTGCCAGCGAGGCCAGGCCCAATTTATTCCACGCCGGGAAGTTATTATTTAAATTTAAGTGTTGCAGGCTAATGCAATTCAGGCACGGTGAGAAAAGCGGTTTTTACGGCAGCGGCGGGCCGCTCTAAAAAAAGCGGCAGTCTCTCATGAGGGGCTAAAAGTCAGGGGAAAGGGCGTAAGACAGGCGCTGACGGCTTCGAACAGCCGCCGTGAGATTGCGCCTGCTCATCTGTTGAAGCCGTCAGCAGGGAGAGTCGGGTTATTTCTTCTTGTTGAGCATCGCCTGCAAATCAGCAAAGGGATTATAGGTTGCTGCCTCAACATCGTTTTGCGCATCTTCGCCCGCCACTACCGAGGTACCGTACTGGTCTGCTTCGGTATATTTCGAGTGCTCGTGATCATGACAGTAAAGGCACAACAGCTCCCAGTTGCTGCCATCTGGCGGATTATTGGTGTGATCGTGATCGATATGGTGAACGGTTAACTCACGCAGGTTAGAGTAAACAAACTCCCGCGAGCAGCGCCCACATACCCAGGGAAACAGTTTCAGGGCTTTCTCACGATAGCCGCTTTCCAGACGCGTATAGTTTTTTGGTATCAGAGCCATTGCCGACATTACCTGTGATAAAAGGCGGATTTATAGAAGTGTTATCAATATATCCCATATCGACACAGAAGAAGACAGGCTAAAGGCGGTGCGCCCTGTTTTCGTCTGACCGCAGACGAGGATGAGCACACACTGCTATCGCGTGGGTCGCCAATGTTGTTATCGTAAGTGATGCGTTAGCAGCCCTCAGTCAACGGCCAACAACCCGTATGCAGGCAAACGGGCTATTTACTCGCTTCTCTCAACAGGAATCTAGCCATGCCCCACTACTGTTTCTATAAAAAAGCCAGGCACGTTGTTGTGCTGGCGAGCTCGGACGCGACGGGTGCGGAACCCCTGTTGCAACAGGGATATGAAAAGCAGTTTGAAGAAGTGAACGCCCTGAATGCAGAACGTGCGCTGCGCCGTTTTGCCGATATTCGCCGTGATAAGCGCACCGATCATCACAATTTCCTCGCAGGTGCCGCCACTTTTCCATTGATCGGCGTGTTGACCGCCTTTGCGATGTTTCTGCTAAAGAAAAAAGCAGGACGAAAGTAAACGCCAGCGGTACCCGTGATACACCCGCCCTGTTCTGGCGCTGTAAGGCAGCAACTATCTGCGGATAGCGCGTAAAAAGAGAGAACCATGTTAATTAATGCTGATTTTTCACAAAACGTTGTGGTGGCGCCTGACGATTATCACTGGATCAGTTCGCCACAGGCAGGCGTCGAGCGCGTCATGCTCGATCGTATCGGCGCTGAAAAGGCGCGGGCCACCAGCCTGGTCAGATATGCGCCTGGCTCTGATTTTCCTGAGCACAGTCATCCGAGTGGCGAAGAGATCCTGGTGCTGAGTGGCGTCTTCAGCGAAAACGGTATCGACTATCCCGCAGGCTGCTATCTGCGCAGCCCGGATGGATCGTCCCATCAGCCATCAAGTCGCGAAGGCGCTACGCTGTTTGTTAAGCTTCGTCAGATGTCTGCCGATGACAGCGCCTGGGTGCGCACCAATACCCACGATCGCACGCTCTGGCAGGGCGAGCCGCGCAGGCAGTTCTGCCCACTGTACAGTAGCCAGAGTGAAACGGTGCTGCTGCAAAAGCTGGCGGACGGCGAGCCGCTGGTGCAGGACCACGCCGCGAGCGGAGCAGAGGTGTTGATCCTGTCCGGTGAATTAACCTCGGCGGCAACCCGTTATCCAACCGGGAGTTGGCTGCGCTTTGCACCGGACGCTTATCCCGCCCTGCACGCCTCCGCCGCCGACACGCTGGTCTATATGAAAACCGGTCATCTCCACCCCACCACTCTGGTCGGCGCATCATCCTGAAAGCAATTCGTAGCGCGGCAGCGGTGAATCGCAACAGCACGCGGGGCGAATAAAAAGTTGGCCGATATAGAGTAAATAAGCACAGCCGGTGAGCTGAATAGCGATAAAGCTCAGGCTGCCGTCACGGAAAAGCGTTATTCCACTAAAAGCGGCGGTAATAAACAGGTCATTGGCTAAGGCAATGCCCAGACAAACGCGCGTTGCGCGGCGCCAGCCAGCCAGCGTTTATGAGGGTTTAAAACAGTACCTGCGTTAGCCTGACAATCAGGAGGAATAACGTTGATCTTCAGCCAGCTAAACCGCCCTCTTACCCCATAACATTGCGCTGCCCGCAGCCTGAAGACCCGAGGTTGTGTCATCCTCATGACTTCTGTAACGCTTTTACATAATAATCAGCAGAAACTATCACAGCGATGTGTGATGTGAACGCCGGATGTGCCGATAACCCAGCTAGTCCCCATTTCATCCGGTATCTCTGATGCAACTGAATGTAGTGAAAAATCTTATTGCCCTGCTGAACCCTCGCCGCGGCCAGCGTTCATCCGCGTCATTTAACGCTTTAAGCCAGGCGATGCCGGTGATCGAATTCAGCCCTGCCGGCATCATTCAGAAAGCCAGCCCGCTATTTCTAACGGCGATGGGATACCGGGATGATGAAATCATTGGTCGCCATCACAGCATGTTCTGCCCGCCGGAGCTGGTTAATTCACCTGAATATAGCCGCTTCTGGCAGCGTCTCGCGGCGGGAGAAAACTTCAGCAATAAATATCTGCGTCTGGCCAGCGGCAACCGCCCGGTTTGGCTGGAAGCCAGCTATATCCCGATCGCCGATCGCCGCGGCAAGGTGTTTAAAATCATTAAGATCGCCGCTGACATCTCGGCGCGCATGGAATCTGCGCTGGAACAGGAATCGGTGATTAATGCGATCGGCCGCTCGATGGCGGTGATCGCCTTCAGTCCCGCCGGTATCGTGCTTGATGTAAACGAAAACTTTCTGCAGGCCACCGGTTACACGCGGGATCAGGTGCTGGGTCAGCATCACCGTCTGTTCTGCTCAGAAAAACTCTGCCGCAGCGACGAATACCGGCAGTTCTGGGAAAGGCTTAATCAGGGTGAGTTTTTCTCCGGCCAGTTTCCCCGCCTTAACCGTCGCGGTGAGCCGCTGTGGCTGCGGGCAACCTATAATCCGGTGTTTAACAGCAAAGGCCAGCTGTACAAAATCGTGAAGTTTGCGTCTGACGTGACGGAACAGGTTTTGCGCAATCAGAAAGAGCAAAATGCGGCGGTGCATGCGTGGGAAATGGCGATACAGACACGCGACAGCGCGCAAGCCGGAGCCGACGTGATCGAAAACAGCATACGCATGATCGATAAAATCGCCCAGGATATGAACGCGGTCTCGACCGATATTGTCCGTCTTAACCAGCAGTCTGACAGCATTGATGGCATGGTGGAAACCATACGTGGCTTTGCCCTGCAAACGCGACTGATTGCGCTTAACGCGGCGATCGAGGCTGCCAAAGCGGGCGCCTCGGGCCGCAGCTTTGCCGTTGTCGCCGCCGAAGTGCGTAGCCTGGCCGCCAACGTCAGCGGCGCTACCGAAGCGATTGAAAAGGTGGTATCCGGCAACAATCAGCTGACCAGAGACGTGCTGAAAGGCATCGAAATCAGCCTGGACAATACCGGGCAAGGCGTCACGCTGATGCGCGAAGCCAGCGAGGTGATCGCCAGCATTCAGCGCAATTCTGAACGCGTGGAGAGCGCCGTCAGAGAAGTTGCTCGTTCGGTTGAAGCGGAATAACAGCACACCGCGAAGAACGATCGGCATTGAATCGTCGGCGCCGGTGCCGACGGGGTGCGGCGATTACCAGGGCGCCCGCTGTTGATCAAACCAGAAGCCCGCCGTCATCTCCGCCCTCTCCTGTTCCGCCAGCCAGACGATACCGGCCGCCGCCTGCTCAACCGTTCGGTAGCCGGTGTGGCCGTTAAAATCGGTGGCGGTATAACCCGGATCAACCGCATTGACGCTGATGTTGTCTTTGATCAGCTCTTTGGCGAACGCCACCGTAACGGCATTAAGCGCTGACTTCGAACTGGTGTAGCCCATCGCCTCAACCTGAGAATAGGGATGGCTCAGATCGGCGACCCATTCCAGCGAACCCAGCCCGCTGCTGACCATGATAATGCGGGCATGCGGCGCGGATTTAAGCAGCGGAAGAAACGCCTGAGTCACCCTGATGACGCCAAACACGTTGGTTTCATAAACGGCCATGATGTCACCGAGGCTTTGTGCGCTGGGAGCAACCGGCTGCACCCCTGAAATCCCGGCATTATTGATCAGCAGATCCAGCTTGCCCTCTTCTTCCTGTACCCGCTGCGCCGCGGCCTGAATGCCCGGCAGGCTGGTGACATCCATGATGATTAACCGCGCGTTGATGCCTTCCGCAGCCAGTCTGGCAACGGCCACCTCGCCACGTTGTTCGTCGCGGCAACCCAGCCAAATCGTATAGCCCCGCTGACCTAACTGCCTGGCCGTTTCAAAACCGATGCTCTTGTTGCCGCCCGTGATAAGTACGCTCTTGCTGTTCATGTGCGTTTCCTGAAGATAAGTGCCTTTCTGCTTAACAGGCGTTTTTTGTGTTCTGAATTTATAGCCTGCCTGATAGTTTTGATAAACGAGCATAATAAGAACAGGCTGATCGGTATGGCGAACAATAGCGATGCGACTGGAATGGAGAACCTGGCGGTTTTTCTGACGGTGTTTAACGAGAAGAGTTTTCGCACGGCGGCGATCCAGCTTAGCCTGTCGCCCTCCACGGTCAGCGAGAAAGTTTCGGCGCTTGAGCGCAGCCTTGGCGCACGCCTGTTTACCCGCACCACACGCAGCGTCAGGGCGACCGAAGCGGGTCAGGCGCTGGCCGAGCGCATCGCTCCGCTGCTTACGGAGGTGCGCGCCGCGCTCAATGATGTGACTACGCTGCAGCAGGATTTGCGCGGTACGCTCAAACTGAACGTAACCGGCGCCGTCATGGTGGACATCTTACCGCCGCTGCTGGATCGCTTTCTCTCACAGCATGCGCAGATTCGTGTGGAGCTGATGGTCGATGATCGGCTGGTGGACGCCACGCTGGCGGGCTGCGATGCGGGCATTCGTTACGGCGAACATCTGGCGAAGGATGCCATCGCGGTGCCCATTGGGCCGCGTATCCAGCGCCTGGCGCTGGCCGCCTCGCCCGCCTATCTCGCGTCGCGCGACCGCATTACTCATCCAACTGATTTACCTGAACATAACTGCATACGGCTGAAATTTTCCAGCGGCGCACTGGTGCCGTGGGATTTCAGTCGTAACGGAGAGATGCTGCGCGTGGAGCCGCCAGGACGGCTGATCATTGGGGTTGATGGCGCATCGGCAGCCATCGACTTTGCGCGCAACGGCAACGGCATCATCGCGACGTTTGAAAACTGGCTACAGCCGCATTTCGACGCAGGCGATCTGCTGCCGGTTTTACCGGAATGGTGGTCGTCGTTTGAGGGGCCGTGGCTCTATTTCTCCAGCCGCTTTATGACTGCTCCACTGCGGGCGTTTATCGATTTTCTGCGCGAACAAGAGGCATAATGCGCGATGCTCAGCCGGTGATTCGCCAGGCCGGTTGCGGATTATGCCACGGTGCGACCTCTATAACCGAAACCGCTGCTGCATCGCCTCTGCCAGTAACGTGACGGCCTCATCGCCCACAGAGGCGGCGCTGCGCATAAACACGATGTCATGGTCAGCAATCGGCGGCATGCCATCGAGTATCTGCATGCGTTCGGTGACTTTGCCACGGTCAATCAGGCTGAGAGCAAGACCCGCTTCCACACAGGCTTTAACCGCCTGATTGGAGTGGCTTTCGAGCACAATGCGTATACGGCGACCAGATGCGTTTAACGCCTCGATCATCGCCTCGCGGTAAGGGCATTGCACGGCGTGCACCGCCAAAGGCAAAGGATCGCGGCGCAGCAGATCGCTGCCAATAGGCCCGACCCAAACCGGCGTGGTCGACGTCAATAACTGGCTGTGCGAGCCAGCATACCCTTTCAGCTGCGTTACCACCGCCGTTTGCACGTTGTCACGCTGCACCCATTCTCTGAGCAGATAACTTGGCCCGGTCTTCAGCTCCAACACCACATTGGGCCAGGCGGCGGTAAAAATCGGCAGGATGTCGCGAATAACGTGCAGCGCATATTCATCGGGCACGCCCAGGGTAATACGCCCGACCAGATCGGTGCCGTGCAGATCGGCCAGCACCCGATCGTGCGCGTGTAACAGTTCGGCGGTGGAGGCCAACAAACGCTTGCCGAGCGCGGTCAGGGAAACGGACTGGTTGTCGCGATTCAACAGCCGTCCGCCTGCCACCGCCTCAAGACGCTGAATGTGCACGCTCACCGCCGCCGGACTTTTGTGCAGCTGTTCAGCGGCCGCGCTGAATTTCCCGATGCGCACCACGGCATGAAAGGTGCGTAACAGATCGATGTCGAGAGTCGCATTCATGATTTAACCTTTGTGAACGACTGATGCACGATATTTTGATTTACCAGATTACCCCAGTTGCCTAGCCTTGAGGAATGAACAAAACATTCCCGCTCCAACTTAACCCTGCACTACGTGGCCACTGGCTGCACACTCTGCCGCTGCCACTGCTGGAAGCCGGGCTGGTAATCGCCTGGAGTTCAGGGTTTATCGGTACCCGTTTTTCTATCGATTACGCCCCGGCGTTGCTGGTGGTCTTCTGGCGCTGCGTGGTGGTTTCTCTGTTACTGCTGCCCTTTGTGCTGCGGCCGTTGCGGCAAACCTCGTTTCGCGTACTGCTGAAAAACGCCGCCATCGGCTTGCTGGCGATGGCGGGCTACATGACCGGCGTCACACAAGGCATTGCGCTCGGCGTACCGGCGGGTCTGGCCGCGCTCTGCGCCGATCTGCTGCCGCTGGGCATGGCGCTGTTGGCGGCGGCCTGTCTTGGCGAGCGACTGGCACCGAAGATCTGGCTGGGGCTGCTCCTCGGGCTGGTTGGCGTGCTCACCGTTACTCACAGCGTGCTCGGGCTGGGCGACGCGCCGCTGTGGGCCTACGGTTTGCCGCTGGCAGGCATGTTATCGCTGGCGGTCGCCACCCTGTGGCAAAAGCGCGCCAGCGACGCCTCGACAATGGGCCTGCTGCCTAACCTCTGGTTACAGTGTTTTGTGTCGAGTTTCGCCTTCGCCCTCATTCAAGGTAGCCAGGGCAGTCTGGCACCGATTCCCTCAACGGGCTTCGCGCTGAGCGTGTTATGGACGGTGGGGCTGTCAACCTTCGGCGGCTACGGGCTGTACTGGATTTGCCTGCGCCGCAGTTCGGCAACCCGCGTGGCCAGCGTGCTCTATCTCAGTCCGCCCATTACGCTGCTCTGGGCGTGGATGATGTTCGGTGAGCCGCTCTCCTGGCAGATGGCGTTGGGAATGATGATTTCCGCCATCGGCATCGCGCTGGTGATGCGCGCCGAGCGCCGCTGAGCCAACCGGGCATCTGATTTATTGCTGTTCAGATCCCGGCCGCCGCCAGCAAAAAAATTTTCTTTTCGCGGGAATAAGCTTTCCGGTGGTTCGTCTTATCTGCTCTCAGATAACCGACGAGCGCATGATATGACACAACCTTCACTTTCCAATCGCCAAAAGCTGACCCGGCTTTTGCTGGTAGCCGCTGTTCCGCTGGCGTTGATTTTACTGTTTTTATGGGCAGGCGGTTGGCTGACGCCTCAACGGCTGTCCGCCGATAAAATGATTGTCGCGCTCGAGCAAACCGGCGGAAAACACCCCGGTTATCGCCGCAATCATGCAAAAGGCATCTGTATCCTGGGTGATTTTATCGCCAACGGCCAGGCCAGCAGCCTTTCCCGTGCGGCGCTGTTTGCACCGGGCAGCACGCCGGTAACAGGACGCTTAGCGATTGCGGGCGGTAATCCCGCGGCACCCGATTACGCCGTTCCGGTTCGCAGTATGGCGCTGTTATTCCGGCAGGCGAACGGGGAACAGTGGCGTACCGGCATGAATGCGATACCGTTTTTTCCGGTCGCGACCGTTCAGGGGTTTTACGATCAGCAAGAGGCGTCACGGCCCGATCCCACAACCGGCAAGCCCAACCCGGCCAGCATGCAAGCGCTGGTGCATAAACATCCGGAAATCGCCCATTTTGTCCGCTGGGTAAAACAGGCCGTTCCCGCTTCCAGCTGGAGCAGCGAGCAATACAACAGCCTGAACGCCTTTCTGTTTGACGACGCTTCCCATCATCGACATCTGGTTCGCTGGAGCATGGTGCCCCATACGCCACGGCAACCGATTACCACAGCAGAACAAGGCGACAGCGATTTTCTGCAAAAGGATCTACAGCAGCGCCTGGCGACGGGGCCACTGAAGTGGGATTTGATCATTACCCTGGCGGGCGCGGGCGATGCAGGAAACGATGCGTCGCGCGCGTGGCCCGCCGATCGTCAGACCGTTAATGCCGGCACGCTGGTGATCAACCGTGCTGTGCCTCAGCGGGAAGGGAAATGTAATGACATTAATTATGACCCGCTGATTCTGCCCGATGGCATCGCCGCATCTGACGATCCTTTGCTAAATGCGCGTTCCGCGGCCTACGCCAAATCCTATAACCTTCGCACCCGCGAGCAGTCAGGGCATTCACTATGAAACAGGTTACCCATTTTCACCCTGCGTTACGCGTGGTGCACTGGCTAATGGCCGCGCTGATTCTGTTCATGCTGTTGATCGGCGTGGCCATGGTCTCTACCGTTTCTTCGTTACATGCTTTGCTGGTATCGATTCACAAGCCGCTGGGCCTGATGATCCTGGTGCTGGTGCTGGCACGCCTGTGGTTACGGTTCTGTACCGCTGTTCCGGCGTTGCCTCACTCGATTCCGGGCTGGCAACGTGCCATGGCGCATCTTTCACACTGGGCGCTGTATGCCATGATGCTGGCGCAGCCGCTAATTGGCTGGGCTATGCTTTCAGCAGCGGGCTATCCGGTGACGCTGGGAGGTGGCCTGGTATTACCGCCGATTGTGCCAATCAATAACGGCAGTTATGCGCTGTTGCGTTCTCTGCATTCGATCGTTGCGTTGCTGCTGTTCCTGACCATTATGGTGCATCTGGCGGCGGCACTGCTGCATGTCTTGATCCTGCGGGACGGCGTGTTTGCCAGTATGGCGGGAAAGCGCAAACGCTGAGGGTCCTCTGTGTCACATCTTACTGATGAAGAAATTCGCGATGTTATGCCGCATTTGCAACGTTTTGCCCTGTGGCTGACCCGAAATCCACACAGCGCTGAGGATCTGGTGCAGAGCTGTCTGTTTAAAGCGCTGACGCACAGCGCACAGCGTAAACCTGAACACAGCCTGCGGGCATGGCTGTTCTCTATTCTTTATCGACAGTTTATTGATGGCGAACGGCGAGGTAAGCGTTATCGGGCTATCCTGGCATTTTTTACTGGTGAAGAGCGCTCAGGCCCGTCGGTGGAATCAATGGCGATTGCCGACGACACGCTGGCGCTCTTCGCCACGCTGCCCACCGATTATCGGGCGATACTGTTGCTGGTGAGCGTGGAAGAGTTGAGTTACAAAGAGGCTGCTATGGCATTAAATATCCCGCTGGGCACGGTGATGTCTCGCCTCTCACGGGCGCGTAAACTGCTGCATGAAAAACTGGAAGGTCAGGCCGCACCACTGCCATTGAGGAGGCTAAAATGACGCCCGGTGAACAGGAACTGCATGCGTGGATGGATGGCGAAGTTGACGATGCCCGCGCCGAAAAGATAGAACGTTATCTGGCGGAGAACCCGCAGATCGCCGCCGAAATGGCGGCGTTGCGTCAGGATAAGCAGCTTTTACGGCAGGCGATGCATCGGCAACCGCCGTATGCCACCAACGTTGATGCGCACTATTTTCATCGACGTTTACGCCAGCAGAGGTTCAGGAAACTGGCGCTGGCCTGCGTGCTGGTGTTGTCAGTCGGTATCGGCGGCATTACCGGCTGGCAAATCAACGCACAGATGAATGCGCATCTGCCCATGGAAGATGCTGTTCAGGCGTTCCGGCTGTTCGGCGATCAAAGCCAGTTGCCGCTTGATGTCAGCGCCGCTCAACAAGCGGATCTGACGCGCTGGGTAACCCGCTATTTTATTCATGGCGATTTGCCGCCCAACCTTGAGCAGTATGGCTTTAAACCGCTTGGCGCACGTCTTATGGCAACGGCGCAAGGGCCCGCTGCGCTGGTGATGTATGAAGATCCGCACGGTACGCGCCTCGCCTGGTATATTCGCCCACTCAGCCCGATCAAGATGTCCCACGGAGAACGTCAGGCAGAAGATGTCATGGCGCAATACTGGAGTGATGCCCATTACAACTATGCGCTGGTTACGCCGCTGGGTGCGCCACAGGCGGGCGTCGTGCGCAAAGCGTTGTCACCCACAATAAGTTGAAGTTACACGGCAGAGGAAAAAGAAGCTGATGGGTTTATGGTGGGGAGAGGTTGGTTGAAGAAACCACGCGCAACCGGCTTAACGTTAACGCCCTGCCGGTTGCCGTTCTAATCAGAACGCCATGAATTGATGGTGCTCGCAGCGCCGCGGCGCCATCCGGGAACGATGTGAAGATGGCGGCACCTTCACATCGTTTTCCTGAGGAGTGGCCGCGATTATTTCGCCAGCAGTTCCCGGCGCACGATCTCAGCACCGGCGCTCAGCGCATGGAGTTTACCTTGTGCGACGCGACGCGATAACGGTGTCATGCCGCAGTTGGTGCATGGATAGAGTTTGTCAGCATCAACAAACTGCAGCGCTTTACGCAGCGTATCGGCAACCTGCTCCGGCGTCTCGATGGTGTTGGTCGCCACATCAATGGCGCCGACCATCACTTTCTTACCGCGAATCAGTTCAATCAGCTCCATTGGCACCCGCGAGTTCTGGCATTCCAGTGAGATGATATCGATATTGGATTTCTGCAGCTTAGGAAAAATTTCCTCATACTGCCGCCACTCTGTTCCCAGCGTTTTTTTCCATTCGGTATTCGCTTTGATGCCATAGCCGTAGCAAATATGCACCGCGGTTTCGCATTTCAGCCCTTCGACCGCTCTTTCCAGCGCCGCAATTCCCCAGTCGTTCACTTCGTCGAAGAAGACGTTAAACGCTGGCTCATCAAACTGAATAATATCCACGCCTGCAGCCTCTAATTCCCGCGCTTCCTGGTTAAGGATTTTGGCAAATTCCCAGGCAAGCTTTTCGCGGCTTTTATAGTGGCCATCATACAGCGTGTCGATCATGGTCATCGGGCCCGGCAGCGCCCATTTGATCGGTTGCGTGGTGTGCTGACGTAAAATTTTAGCGTCTTCAACAAAAACTGGCTTCTGACGAACCACTTCACCGATAACGGTCGGTACACTCGCGTCATAGCGATTGCGGATGCGAACAATTTCACGCTTTTCAAAATCAACGCCGCTGAGGTGTTCAATGAAGGTGGTCACGAAGTGCTGGCGGGTTTGCTCACCATCACTGACGATATCAATGCCCGCTTCAATCTGATCCTGCAAGCAAACACGCAGCGCATCGAGTTTGCCCTCAGCCAGCTCTTCGCCTTGCAGCTTCCACGGCGACCACAGCGTTTCAGGCTGAGCAAGCCATGAAGGTTTTGGTAAGCTGCCCGACGTTGAGGTAGGTAATAACTTTTTCATAATGGATAACCTTGTAGTTCGATTAATCAAAGAACGGAATTAGCAGACCACTGCTCAAGAACAGCCTGGTAAGGTTTAATGAATGTCTCTTCAGTAAACTTGCCCTGCTCAACAGCCAGCTGGCTACGTTCTTCTCGATCATAAACAATCCGCGTGAACGAATAATCCTGATGACTCAGGCTTGGCTGATAGACGTTCCCTGCCGCAGAATTCGCGTTGTAAATTTCAGGCCGATAAATCTTCTGGAAGGTTTCCATCGTGCTGATAGTGCTGATCAATTCCAGGTTGGTGTAGTCGTTAACCAAATCACCCTGGAAATAAAAGGCCAAAGGCGCAACGCTGCCCGCTGGCATGAAATAGCGCGCGGTTAATCCCATTTTGGCGAAATAGTAATCGGTCAGCGATGCCTCGTCCTGCTGATATTCAATGCCCAGAACAGGATGCACATTGCCCGTGCGGTAATAAGTGTTTTTGCTCGATACGCTCAGGCAGATCACCGGCGGCTTACTGAAGTGCGTGTTATATGCGTCCGAGTTAATGAAGTTTTTGAAAATGTTGCCATGCAAATCACCGAAGTTAGCAGGCATGCTGAATTCATTGCGATTTTTATTGTGGGCTGGCAGCACCACGCTGAAATCGTAATCCCGCACGTAGGAGGAGAAGTTATTGCCCACGATACCTTCAATGCGCTGACCGCTCTGTTTATCGACGACGGTAGTTTTTAAGATTTCAATGACCGGAAAAGCGCCCCCCTTGCCTTCGAGATCAACGTTAAGCTCGGCAGTAATAATCTCCAGCTCAACCGCATAGCGATCGCTTTTCGGGTTATCCCATTGCGCCAGCGAATTGAAACGGTTGTCGATCATTACCAATGCGTTGTGCAGGTTTTCCTGACGCTTTTCACCCCGGGCTAAATTCGCAAAGTTGGTGGTGATGCGCGTTTTATCAGAAGGATTATAATTTTCGTCGAAACGAATGCGCTTGAGAGTAAATGCAAAGTTTTTATTCATTGTTATCTGGCATCCTGATTTCTGATACAAAGCCTGATTGAATAACACATTTTTCAGGCTTTCTTATTCAATGTGTTCGCGATAAATATTTAATAACTGTGCATATTTTATGCCTGACTCCTCGCGTGAAAAAAAGTGATTTAATTTCATTCAACATGAACTTTCTTCATGTTCAAGCTGAGTATCAGTGCCAGCAAGGATAGAGCCGCACGCTTACACAGGGATTCACTTCCGAGATCAGGGGGTTAGCGTGGATTAAGGTGATGAGCGGATGATGAAGAATAATGAGGATAGCAGGCACGCCCTGTGTTGCGCGCGCCAATAGGCTGACACATCATGTTGTGTAGGCATTCCGTTTTTGTCTATTACGAATGCTCTATCTTCGGGTTTATTGGAGGATAAGGCGCAAGCGGATGAGAGGGGCTTTATGCGCTTATCCTGAACCTGAGGCTGCTGGGATCGTTATCCAGCCTGAGTTGATTACTTAAATGGCTTTGGAGAGAGCGCTATGTCCATCATGGATTCACTTCTGACATTTAGTTTGGCCGCTGTGCTGTTGACCTTAACACCGGGGCTGGATACTGCACTGATATTGAGAACGGCCACAACAGAAGGAAAAAACCCGGCTATTCAGGCGGCGCTGGGCATTAATACCGGCTGTTTACTGTGGGGCGTGGCGATTGCTTTTGGATTAGGAAGCGTTATAGCAGTTTCAGAGCTTGCTTATGACATCCTGAAATATTGTGGCGCAGCCTATCTGGGTTGGCTGGGCGTTTGTATGCTGGTGCGTCCCAGGAAGCAATTAGTCGTGGCTGATGCTTCCAACAAGACGGCTTCAAACTGGTTTCTGAAAGGCGTTCTCGGCAATGCCCTCAACCCTAAAGTAGGCATCTTTTATGTCTCTTTTTTGCCCCAGTTTATTCCTCAGGGGCACTCTCCCGTTATCTGGACTTTTGGGCTGGTGACTATTCATATAACAATGGGTATTGTCTGGTCGTTGATGCTCATTGGCGCGACGCGCCCGCTGGCCTCTCTGTTACAAAAAGAGAAAGTGATTCGCTGGCTGGACCGCACCACCGGTCTGGTTTTTCTTTTATTTGCAGCACGGCTGGCAATCAGCAGGCGTTAATTTCTCAGCGCCCGGGCCAGGTTAATGCCCGCCAGGCCCTGAACCGCCGCCGTCTTAATACCTGTTTTACCGATTCGCCGGTGCCCATTTTGCTGGCGATCATCGCCCGGTTATACAGCGTCTGATAGACCTGTCCGGTGATGTTGGCGACGGTCGGCTCCAGACCTGGATTCGCTTTGCGCCACTGCTCTTCCGCGGCCGTTTTCTGCTCCGGTGAGATGGTCTTCATCTTCTCAGAGGCCGCCCCGGTCTCCCCCTGCGTCCGGGCAATATCCGCCACCTGCGAGCCGATTTCCGCCAGCTGCTGCGCCGTTTCCATTCGCCGCTGCTCTTTCTCCCTGTCGAAGATTTTATCCAGCCCCGGATTCGCACCTGCCGCGTCGCGGCTCAGGTCCGCCACGTTTTGCGTCTGGTTAGCCCCGTCGCGGATAACAAGGGTGCCTTCACTGACCGCCGCCTTCGTGGTGGACGATGCGCTGCCGCTGCTGTTCATCCCCGCCAGCAGCCCGTTGGCCATGTTGCCGGCGAACTGGCTGCCGATGCTACCGCCGGTGGCGGTGGCGGTGGCGGTGGCGGTGGCGGTGGCGGTGATGATAAGAGTAATTGAGTTACTGCGTTCATCAGGTAACTGACTAGCTATAAAGTAAAAATCCCTGCCGGCGGGCTGTTTTTGTTACTTATTTCATTGAGGCTTATTGTAATAATCTGGTAATTTGTATCCTTCAGGTATTTCAGGCCAGGTGTCCTGCTGATTTATCATTATCACGTCATCTACGATATCTTGATAAAGATTTGACATGTTTAACGATGCCATTCTCACTCGCGTTAATGCGCATCTAATAGCTATTTTATCTTTAGCTTTTATTGTTTTTTCAAGCAATTCCGTTGCATTAAGAAAATCGGCAGCATAGTCTTCGTAGTTTTCAACAACTTCCGATTCAATATTGATTTCGGATTCTATTTTTTGATCAGCTACAAGATTGAGTAGGCTGTATTTAAGTTTATTCAAAGATGACATCATTTTATTTTTCGACCTTCAGCTTCAGCTTGTTGAGTTTTTCTTTCATTTACAGAACCATCCAAATTCAGAACAGCCCTGAAGTTTCCTCGTTTATCAAAAATTTCGATATGATCCTTGTGTAAACCATCCAGATAGAACTGATCGCCTTTTTTAATATAATCACCAATTTTTCCCGTAGCCTTATAGATGCTTTGTCCCTGATACTGCTGATTAGTTTTTTGAGTATTACCCTTAACTGTATTACCAAAACCAGGTTGTTTTAGTAATTCACCCATATTACCTACAGAATTTTTATTTGGCTCAAATTCCTCAGCCAGATAAGTAAAATCATCCCTATTCTGAGCGGGAATTGGCATAACCGTGGTATTCCCGCCCGTATCCGGCATACCATCCGTACTTCCGGTATTGCTGGATCCCTGCTCACCAGACTGATCCGGCGTGATCAGCGAAGTTCCTTTATTCTCATCCTGCACTGGATTGACCAACTTACCACCCGTCAGGTCATCATTAACAGGCACCGTTTCAGTTCTGTTACCAGCGCCATCCTGATGCTGCTGATTCTGTGCCACATTCGGGTCGCGCGATTTTGCAGCCTCATCACGCGCTTCAACGATTGCACGACCATCAGTAATCGGCAGGGTATCCGCCTCCGTTCCTGACCCTTTCAGGGCCTTATCCAGTTCCGATGCAATTTTGTTATTCGCATTCTGAACTACCTTGTCACCCGGACTCATTGGTAATCCTGGAACGGGTACCAGCACAGGCCTTGGCAAGAGAAGATTATTATTTTCCAATGCATTTTTCCCTGCCTGCGCACCCGCCACCGCGCTGCCGGTACTGTCTCCGGCCACGCCGCCCGCAAGGCCCGCTGCCAGCGTGCCCAGTGCGCTGATGGTCTGCCGTTGCTCTTCGCTGAGCTTGCTTCGCTCCACCCCCGGATACATCTGCTGCGCAATGAACTCGCCCATCGCCGCGCCGGATGCACCGGCCAGCGCGGGGTTGCCCGCCGCGTATGCCGTCACCGCGCCCACCACAGCGTGCGCGATCAGGTTGGCCTCAACGTTGACCACCTCTTTGCCGTCCGGGCCGTTGGTTATGGTCTGCTGATGGATGATTTCCGCCAGGTACGGTGCCGCCGCGCCGGTCAGCGTCTGGGCCATGTTGCCGCCCGCCAGCCCCTGCACCGCCGCCGTCGCTGCCTGAATACCCTGCTGAACCGGGCCACCGGTGCCCATTTTGCTGTCCAGCATCGCCCGGTTGTACAGCGTCTGATAAACCTGACCGGTGATGTCGGCCTGCGTTGGCTTCCTGCCCGGGTTCGCCTTACGCCACTCGGCCTCAGCGTCCCGCTTCTGCTTCGGCGAGATCTCCTTCATCTTACCCGTGGCGGTTTTCGTTGCCTCAATCTCCCCCTGGGTACGGGCAATATCCGCCACCTGCGAGCCGATTTCCGCCAGCTGCTGCACCGTTTCCATTCGCCGCTGCTCTTTCTCCCTGTCGAAGATTTTATCCAGCCCCGGATTCGCACCTGCCGCGTCGCGGCTCAGGTCCGCCACGTTTTGCGTCTGGTTAGCCCCGTCGCGGATAACAAG